>Ga0164241_10000027_pt1 | contig 400514 bp, 365 predicted proteins | sample OricomyardsoilBY_FD_108780 | JGI IMG/M metagenome (GOLD analysis project Ga0164241, IMG submission 108780) | Backyard soil microbial communities from Emeryville, California, USA - Original compost - Back yard soil (BY) | ecosystem: Environmental > Terrestrial > Soil > Unclassified | place... | reverse complement strand
TGGTTACGATGCCAGCATCCCAGGCGGCTACTCGGCGCACGGCGATGTCATCGTCGACTGGGACGAAGACATCAAGGAAGCCTGGTTCCAGGGCTGCATCAAAGCGGGAGCCGACTGCCATGCCCACATGTTGGGCGACAATCGGATGGTGTACTGAGCGCAGCGATCGAAGAACAGCAGGCCAGTAGGCCAGCCACCGACAGCAGTGCACGTCGCACGCCGGCTGTGCATGGAGGATGGGCACAGTACTATTCCACTGTCTCGAGGCTGTTCAGCGTCCCAGAAGCGGAGAGCGTTCATGGATTCCAGGCACTGTAAGGCATGGCTGCTGGCGGCCTTGCTGCTGGCACTGCAAGGCTGCGGCACCAATCCGGTCACTGGCAAGCGCGAGATCCAGTTCGTGTCGGAGTCGGATGAGATCCAGCTCGGCACGCAGAACTATGCGCCTGCCCGCCAGAGCGAGGGCGGTGACTATGCTGTGCTGCCCGAGCTCACGGCCTATGTGAACGAGGTGGGCCAGAAGCTGGCTGCAGCCAGTGGGCAGATCACCGTGAGCGAACGACATCTGCCTTATGAGTTCAAGGTCCTCAACAACTCCGTCCCCAACGCGTGGGCACTGCCAGGCGGGAAGATCGCGGTCAATCGCGGCCTCCTCACCGAACTGAACAATGAGGCGGAGCTGGCAGCAGTCCTTGGACACGAAATCGTTCACGCCGCGGCACGCCATGGCGCACAGGCGCAGGAGCGGGGCGCGTTGCTGCAGGGAGGGCTGGCCGCCGCCCAGATTGGCGCGGCCATTGGCGGTGTCAATGAGCAGATAGGTGGCCTGGTGCTGGGTGGCGCCAGCGTCGGGGCGCAGCTGGCGCAAACCAAGTACGGACGCGATGCCGAGCTGCAGGCGGATCTGTACGGGACTCGCCTGATGAAAGCTGCCGGCTACGATCCTGCCGCGGCCGTTGCGCTGCAGGAGACCTTCGTGCGTCTGTCCCAGGGTCAGAAGCAGAGCTGGCTGGATGGCCTGTTCGCCTCGCATCCCCCCTCGCAGGAACGCGTCAATCGCAATCGGGAAACGGTGGCCCAGATCGGCGCCGGAGGCGATCTGGGCAAGGAACGCTACGTTGCCAAGGTCGCGCCCTTGCTGCAAATGAAACCGGCGTATGACAAGTACGATCAGGCACGGGCTGCACTGCAAAAAAAGGACGCTGCCGGAGCCAAAACCCTGGCTGCCGAGGCTGCCCGGCTGGCACCGAGAGAGGGCACCTTCCAGCAGTTGCTGGGCGACATCGCAGTGAACGAAAAGCACTTCAAGGAAGCGCTGCCATACTACGAACGGGCACAGGAACTGAATCCCGGCTACTTCGGTTCCTGGCTGGGTGCAGGGGTGGCGCAGTACAACCTGAAAGACAGGTCACAGGCTGAATCTTCCCTCAAGCACAGCATGGAGCTGATGCCCACGGCGCCCGGGGCCTTGTTCCTGGGCAATATTTCCCGCGATCGCGGCGACCGCGAAGCAGCGCTGAAATACTACCAGGCAGCATCCCAGGCGGAGGGCAGCGTCGGAGAAACGGCGTCACGCGAGGCGGCGAAGATCGACCTGTCGCGCAACCCGGCCACCTACCTCGCTGCAGGCTTGCGCAATGGCAGCGATGGACACCCCGTGCTGGTGGTGCAGAACCGGGCCGCCGTGCCGGTGAGTGGCATCGTCGTAACGCCAGTGCTGGTGAACTCCGCCGGCCAGATCGTGCAGCAGGGACGTGCGATCAGCATTGCGGGACCTGTCGCAGCGGGTCAGCAGGTGACGGCAGACCCCGGGCTGGCGAATCTCACGCCGGAGCAACTGGCGGCAATGCGTGTGCGAATCGACTCGGCGAAACTGGCGCAGTAGTTCTCAGGAGCGCGGCCAGCGCCGGAAACACTCCGGGTCGCCATAGGCGAGAAATTCCGGATTCAGATACCCCTTCTGCGCGTTGTAGCGCAGCGGCGTGCCGTCGCTGAGGCGCACCACCTGTCCGCCAGCGGCTTCCACCACTGCCTGGCCGGCGGCGATATCCCATTCGCTGGTTGGTCCCAGCCGCGGATACAGATCGGCCGAGCCATCGGCCACGAGGCAAAGCTTGATCGAACTGCCTGCTGGTCGCAACTCATGCGGTCCCAGCGCATCGAGGGCCTGCTGCATGGCAGAGTTGCCGTGCGAGCGGCTGCCCACGACACGCAGCGGCTGCCGCGCCAGGCGGCGTACGCCGATGGGCAGGCGGGCGCGGTCATTGGCCTCGCGCCATGCGCCCAGTCCCGGAATGCCCGAGTAGGTGGTGTCGCTGACTGGAATGTGGACCACGCCGAGCACCGGGCGGTGTCCGTCTATCAACGCAATGTTGACGGTGAACTCGCCGTTGCGTGACACGAATTCCTTCGTGCCATCCAATGGGTCCACCAGCCAATAGCGTTGCCACCCGCGCCGCTGCGTCCAAGGAATCTCAGCAGACTCCTCGGACAGGACTGGCAGGCTGGGTTGCAGCGCTGCGAGTTCCTCTGCGATCAGGCGGTGCGCACGCAGATCGGCCTGGGTCAGAGGTGAGTTGTCTGCCTTGGCGCTGGTTTCGAAATCCGTGCCGTAGACATCGAGGATTTCGCGGCCCGCGCGGCGCGCGATGCCGATTACCTGGTCAAGCCGGGCTGCGTTCAGCCACTCAGAGTCCGGCGAGGGGGTTGTTGTAGGCATAGGCAATGACGCCGGCCTTGTCCAGTTCGTTGATGATGTGCTCGGCAGCCTGCTCGGGCGTCATGTCCGCGGTCCGGATGGTGATCTCGGCATGCTCGGGCCGCTCGTAGGGTGAATCAATGCCCGTGAAATTCTTCAGCTCACCGCGGCGAGCCTTGCGATACAGGCCTTTGGGGTCGCGCTTCTCCGCTTCTTCCAGCGAAGTGTCGACGAAGATCTCGATGAACTCGCCAGCCTCCAGCAGTTCGCGCGCCACGCGTCGTTCCGACCGGAAGGGAGAAATAAAAGACACCAGCGTGATCAGCCCGGCATCCACCATCAGTCGCGTCACTTCAGCCACGCGGCGGATGTTCTCCACGCGGTCGGCGTCGGTGAAGCCCAGGTCCTTGTTCAGCCCGTGGCGCACGTTGTCGCCGTCCAGCAGGTAGGTGTGCCGTCCCAGTGCGTGCAGCCGCTTCTCGACCAGATTGGCAATGGTCGACTTCCCCGAGCCAGACAAGCCGGTGAACCACAGCGCACTGGCGCGCTGGCCTTTCTGCTGGGAGCGCGCAGCGCGGTTCACATCCAGCGCCTGCCAGTGGATGTTGTCCGCCCGCCGTAGCGCGAACTCCAGCAGGCCTGCGCCCACTGTGTCATTGCTCAGCTTGTCGATCAGGATGAAGCCGCCGGTATCCCTGTTCTGCGCATAGGCATCGAAGGCGATGGGCCGGTCCAGGCTGAGGGTGCAGACGCCGATTTCGTTGAGCTCCAGCTGCCGTGCCGCCAGCTGCTCCAGCGTGTTCACATTGACCTTGTACTTCGGAATGGCCAGCGTGGCACTGACAGTCCGGGCGCCGATCTTCAGCAGGTACTGCCTGCCGGGCAGCATGGCATCCTCATGCATCCAGATCACCGTGGCCTGGAACTGATCGCCCACCGCCGCCGGCTCGGCTGCCGATGTCAGCAGGTCGCCGCGCGAGATGTCGATCTCGCGGTCCAGCGTGAGGGTGATCGATTGCCCCGCTACCGCCTCTTCCAGGTCGCCATCGTGCGTGACGATGCGATCGATCATCGCTTCCTTGCCCGATGGCAGGGCGCGGATACGCTCGCCCACGCTGATCCGGCCGCTGGAGATCTGCCCGGTGAAGCCGCGGAAATCCTGGTTCGGGCGGTTGACCCATTGCACGGGCAGCCTGAAGGGCAGGGTGCGCGCCTCATCGGTGATCTGCACCAACTCCAGGTGCTGCATCAGCGATGGACCTGTGTACCAGCCGATGGCCGTGCTGCGCGTGGTGATGTTGTCACCCTTCAACGCCGACATCGGGATGAAGGTGATGTCTGTCAGGCCGACCTGCTGCGCAAACTGGCGGTAGTCGGCAACGATGGCGTCGAACGCGGCCTGGTCGTAGGCCACCGCGTCCATCTTGTTCACGGCCACCACCACATGGCGGATGCCCAGCAGCGAGACGATGTAACTGTGGCGGCGGGTCTGTGTCAGCACGCCCTTGCGCGCATCGATCAGTATCACCGCCAGGTCCGCGGTGGAGGCGCCGGTGACCATGTTGCGCGTGTACTGCTCATGGCCGGGTGTGTCGGCAACGATGAACTTGCGCTTCTCCGTGGAGAAGAAGCGGTAGGCGACATCAATCGTGATGCCCTGTTCGCGCTCTGCCGCCAGTCCGTCCACCAGCAGCGCGAAGTCCAGCGCGTCGCCCTGTGTGCCGACCTTCTTTGAATCGGCCTCGAGCGCGGCCAGCTGGTCTTCGTAGACCAGCTTGGACTCATACAGCAGGCGGCCGATCAGCGTGCTCTTGCCGTCGTCAACGCTGCCGCAGGTGATGAAGCGCAGCAGATCCTTGTGTTCGTGGCTCTTCAGGTAGGACAGGATGTCCGAGCCCGCCAGGTCGATATGGTGAGCCATCAGAAATAGCCCTCCTGCTTCTTCTTCTCCATCGAGCCGGAGGAGTCATGATCGATGACGCGGCCCTGCCGTTCGGAGCTGGTGGTCAGCAGCATCTCCTGGATGACCTGGGGCAGGGTATCGGCTGTGCTTTCCACGGCGCCGGTCAGCGGATAGCACCCCAGCGTGCGGAAGCGCACGCTCTTCATTTCCGGCGTTTCGCCCGGCAGCAGTGGCATGCGCTCGTCATCCACCATGATCAAGGCGCCGTCGCGCTTCACCACTGGCCGCTTCGCGGCAAAGTACAGCGGCACGATGGGAATGCTCTGCTGGTAGATGTACTGCCAGATGTCCAGTTCAGTCCAGTTGGAAAGCGGAAACACCCGCAGGCTCTCGCCCTTGTGCTTGCGCGTGTTGTAGAGCTTCCACAGTTCAGGCCGCTGCCGCTTCGGATCCCAGCGGTGCTGCGCAGTGCGGAAGGAGAAGATGCGTTCCTTGGCGCGGGATTTCTCTTCATCGCGCCGCGCACCGCCAAAGGCCGCGTCGAATCCATGTTTGTCCAGCGCCTGCTTCAGGCCCTGCGTCTTCATGACATCCGTATGCACCGCGGAGCCGTGCGTGAATGGCCCGATGCCGCGCTCCACTCCCTCCTGGTTGACGTGCACGATCAGATCCAGGCCCAGGCGCTTTGCCGTCTCATCGCGGAAGCGGATCATCTCCCGGAATTTCCACGTGGTGTCCACGTGCAGGAAGGGGAAGGGCGGCCGCGCGGGAAAGAACGCTTTCATCGCCAGGTGCAGCATCACCGAGCTGTCCTTGCCGATGGAGTACAGCATCACTGGCTTTTCGCACTCTGCTGCCACCTCCCGCATGATGTGGATGGCTTCAGCCTCCAGTCGTTGCAGATGGGTCAGCGGCGCGGCGGGAATGGACATGGCGGCGGTCAGGGAGGAGGCTTATAACAGGGTTGCCAGTCTATCACTGCCCGTACATGCATCTAGGGCATGAGCTTAGCGGCGACCGAATGTGACCCGGTTCACCGGCTCCGGCATGCGCCCGGAACCGCTGCGCACCCCTCCCTAGAATGCCTGCCTCACCTGTTTCAAGGCGGATGCCTCCATCTCACCCCCGGGAATCAGCGAGCGGCGCGACACCGAGCGGCGCCTTCGCACCTTGCATGGCTTGTGGAAGGGTAATGTCCTGCGGCGCCGGCGCGGCGGGCGGCGCGACGGCGATGCGCACCCGGCCGGCGTCGACTGGCACGATGCGCACTGGCTGGCCGTCGCCATGCTGGTGGTGCTTTTCTCTTTTGCCGACGCGCTGCTGACGCTGTCGCTGCTCAAGCACGGCGCTGAAGAAGCCAACCCCGCAATGGCCCCCCTGGTCCTGGGCAGCGGACATGGTTTCGCATTCTGGAAACTCGGTCTGACCATCACCGGCGTGGTGACACTGGTCGTGCTGGCGCGCGCAAAGCTGTTCGGTGTTGTTCCCGCAGGGGCGCTGCTGTACCTGGTGCTCGCCGGATACCTGACGCTGGTGATCTATGAGTGGCGACTGCTGCTGCGTATCGGCGCAAGCGTCGTTTCTTATTGGTCAGCCGTTCCATTACAATATCCGACTTAAGTTAATTCCTGCATATTCCATGAGCCAGAGCAAAGGTTTGGGCGGCGCGGGTGAGCTCGCGCGGCAGACCGCAACCACTGCACTCAGCGGTGGCAACTCCACTTACGTGGAGGATCTTTACGAGCGCTACCTTGCGGGAGAAAGCGTCCCGCAGGACTGGCAGCAGTATTTTGCGGCGCTCGGCAACAACCGCGCCGAGACGGCACACAGCCCCATCGTGCGGCAGATCGCCGAACGCGCGCGCCTGCCGCGCGGTCCCGCTGTTGCTGGCGCAGCGGTAGCCACGGACCCGGCGGGAGGCGAGAAGCAGGCGGCCGTTTCGCGGCTGATCCAGATTTTCACCAACCGCGGCCATCTCATCGCCAAGCTCGATCCGCTGGGGCTGACCCAGCGCGAGAAGCCGCGTGTGATGCAGCTGGACTACATGGGCCTGTCCGAAGCGGACTTCGATACAGAATTCTTCACCGGCACCCGAATCGAGGCGCTGCCGCGCCGCGCGCGGCTGCGCGACATCGTCGCCCTGCTCGAACAGGTGTTCGCCGGGCCCATCGGCGCTGAGTTCGCCCACGTCTCCAATACCGAGGAGCGGCTGTGGCTGCAGGACCAGTTCGTGCTGGGCCGCATGCAACAGACTTTCAGCAGCGAGGAGCAACTGAACATCCTGCGCCAGCTGACGGCCGCCGAAGGCCTGGAGCGCTACCTGCATACGAAGTATGTCGGGCAGAAGCGCTTCTCGCTGGAAGGTGGCGATGCCCTGATCCCGATGCTGAACGATATCGTGCAGCGCGGCGGCGGCATCGGCATCGAGGAAATGGTCATCGGCATGGCGCACCGCGGCCGGCTGAACGTGCTGGTCAACGTGCTGGGCAAGGCGCCGTCGGAGCTGTTCTCCGAGTTCGAAGGCAAGTACGACGCCGCGCATCTGAAGGGTTCGGGCGACGTGAAGTACCACAAGGGCTTCTCCTCGGACCTGCGCACGCCGGGCGGCAATGTGCATGTGGCACTGGCCTTCAACCCCTCCCATCTGGAGATCGTGAATCCCGTGGTCGAAGGGTCGGTGCGTGCCCGCCAGGAGCGTCGCGGTGGCACCGGCGACCAGCGGGTGATGCCCGTGCTGATCCATGGCGATGCGGCATTCGCCGGCCAGGGTGTGGTGATGGAGACGCTGCAGCTGTCGCAGGCGCGCGCCTTCTACACCGGCGGCACGCTGCACCTGATCATCAACAACCAGGTGGGCTTCACCACCAGCGATCCTCACGACGCGCGCTCGACGATGTACTGCAGCGACGTCGCGAAGATGCTGGAAGCGCCGATTTTCCACGTGAATGCGGATGATCCGGAGGCCGTGGTGTTCGTCACGCGACAGGCACTGGCCTATCGCATGAAGTTCCACAAGGACGTGGTGATCGACCTGGTCTGCTATCGCAGGCTGGGCCACAACGAAGCCGATGAGCCGGCGGCTACGCAGCCGGTGATGTACAAGGTCATCCGGCAGCACCCGACCGCCCGTCAGCTCTACGCTGACAAGCTGGTGGGGCAGGGTGTGCTGACGGCCACCGATGCCACCGGTTACATGGAGCAGTACCGTGCGGGCCTCGATGCGGGTCACTCGCAGGTCCCTGCCTCGCTGGGGCTGATCGGAAACCAGTACACCGTCGACTGGACGCGATTCCTGCGCAACGACTGGTCGGATTCAGCAGCCACGGCCATCGATGCGGAGCGCCTGGCCCGGCTCGGTACGCGCATCGTCGACGTGCCGGCAGGCTTCCAGCTGCAGGCGCGCGTGGAACAGGTCTATGCCAACCGGCGCAAGATGCTGGCTGGTGAAATGCCGCTGGATTGGGGCTGCGCCGAAACCCTGGCCTACGCTGCATTGCTGGAGGACGGCTGTCCGATCCGCATCACCGGCCAGGACAGTGGCCGTGGCACTTTCTTCCACCGCCATGCCGTACTGCATGAGCAGAGCTCCGGCCAGCGCTACATTCCGCTGGAGCACCTGAGCCAGAACCAGCCGCGATTCACGATTACCGACTCGGTGTTGTCGGAAGAGGCCGTACTCGGATTCGAGTACGGCTACTCGACCACCAACCCTGCCGCACTGGTGATCTGGGAAGGCCAGTTCGGCGACTTCGTCAATGGCGCCCAGGTCGTCATCGACCAGTTCATCAGTTCAGGGGAATCCAAGTGGGGCCGCCTGTGTGGCCTGGTGCTGTTCCTGCCGCATGGATACGAGGGGCAGGGGCCGGAGCATTCCTCCGCCAGGCTCGAGCGCTTCCTGCAGTTGTGCGCCGAGAACAACATGCAGGTGGTGGTGCCATCGACGCCCGCGCAGATGTTCCACATGCTGCGCCGGCAGATGCTGCGCTCGCTGCGCAAGCCGCTGGTGGTGATGACGCCCAAGAGCCTGCTGCGCCACGAACTGTCCGTGTCCTCGCTGAAGGACCTGACGGATGGCGGTTTCGCGCAGGTGATCGACGAGGCCGATGATCTGCCGCCGGCGCAGGTGCGCCGCGTCGTGTTCTGCAGCGGCAAGGTTTATTTCGACCTGCTCAAAGCGCGCCGTGCAGCCTCGCTGCGCGAGGTCGCTCTGGTGCGCGTCGAGCAGCTGTATCCCTTCCCCAGCCAGGCCTATGAGGCGGTGCTCCGGCGCTACCCGCAGGCGCGCGAAATCGTCTGGTGCCAGGAAGAGCCGCAGAACCAGGGCGCCTGGTACTCGATCCGGCACCGCCTGGAAAGCGGCCTGCAGAAGGATCGGCACACGCTGCTGTACGCAGGCCGCGGTCACGCCGCGGCTCCCGCCACCGGCATCGCGAAGATCCACGAAGCCGAGCAGCGCGAACTGGTCGACGCTGCCCTGCGCGCGCCGCCGCGCGACACCTCGGCACGGGATGCGCAGCGTGCTGCTCCCGATGCCACGCCTGCCGCTGCCGCTGCCGCTGCTGCGGCTACTGCTGCCGCTGCGCCGCTGCGCAAGAGCTCCTGATCGTTTACCGCAAGAGTTTTCATGAGTACCGAGATCAAAGTTCCGAAGCTGCCTGAATCAGTGGCGGATGCCACGCTGGTGACCTGGCACAAGAAGGCTGGCGACGCCGTTGCCCGCGATGAGAATCTGGCCGACCTTGAAACCGACAAGGTGGTGCTGGAGGTGCCCGCACCGGTGGCGGGTGTATTGAAGGAAATCAAGGTTGCCGCGGGTACTACCGTGACCAGCGACCAGCTGCTGGCCATTGTCGAAGCAGGTGCGGTGGCTTCGGCTCCGGCGGCAGCGAAGACTGCCCCTGCTGCGCAGGCAAAGGCAGAGCCCGCGCCCGCACCGACTGCTTCGGCCAAGAGTGGTCCGGCAGCCCGACGCGCGGCCGCCGAAACTGGCGCAGACCTGGCCAAGGTCAGCGGCAGTGGCCTGGGCGGCGCCGTCACCAAATCCGATGTCCTGGCCACGCCGGCTGCAGCTGCTGTCGCTGCGGCACCGGTTGCCGCGCCCGGAGAACGTGCCGAACGCCGCGTGCCGATGACCCGGCTGCGAGCCCGCATCGCCGAGCGCCTGGTGACGGCACAGGCCACACAGGCATTGCTGACCACTTTCAACGAAGTGGACTTGCTGGCAGTGCAGGAACTGCGGGCCCGCTACAAGGACAAGTTCGAGAAGAACCATGGGGTGAAGCTGGGCTTCTCCTCGTTCTTCGTGCGCGCCAGCATCGAAGCGCTGAAGCGCTTTCCGCTGGTCAACGCCGCGATTGACGGCAACGATATCGTCTACCGCGAGTTCTATGACATCGGCATGGCAGTTTCCACCGAGCGCGGCCTGGTGGTGCCGGTGCTGCGCGATGCCGACACGCTGAGCTTTGCGCAGATCGAGAAGGCAGTGGGCGACTTCGCCACGCGTGCGCGCGCTGGCGCCCTGACCATGGACGACCTGACTGGTGGCACGTTCAGCATCACCAACGGCGGCGTGTTTGGTTCGCTGCTGTCCACGCCTATCGTCAACGCTCCGCAGAGCGCCATCCTCGGCATGCACAAGATCCAGGAACGGCCGGTGGCGGTGGATGGCCAGGTCGTGATCCGGCCGATGATGTACCTGGCGCTCACCTACGATCACCGCATCATCGACGGCAAGGAGGCGGTGCAGTTCCTGGTGACCATCAAGGAATGCCTCGAGGATCCCGGCCGCCTGCTGCTCGGAGTCTGAAGCCATGTCCGACCGTTACGATGTCATCGTGATCGGCGGCGGCCCCGGCGGTTATCCCGCTGCCATCCGTGCGGCGCAGAACAAGCTTTCCGTGGCCTGCATCGATGGCTGGCAGAACCGCGATGGCGGCCACGCCTTCGGGGGCACTTGCCTGAATGCAGGGTGCATTCCGTCCAAGGCATTGCTGGAGTCCTCGGAGCTGTTCCACCGCGCCGGCCATGAATTCAAGGCTCATGGCATCGGCGTGGGCGCGCTGCAGCTGGATCTGGCAGCCATGCACAAGCGCCGCACCGACATCGTGAAGGGCATGACTGCCGGCATCGCCGCGCTGTTCAAATCCAGCGGTGTGGTCGGCCTGCCAGGGCATGGACGTCTGCTGGCTGCCTCTGGTGCCGGTGACCGCCAGGTCGAATACACCGCCTTCGATGGCAGCAAGCGTACGCTCGCCGCCGGGACGGTGATCCTCGCCTCCGGTTCGGTGCCAGTGGATCTGAAGACCGTGCCACAGGACGGAAAGCGCATCGTCGATTCCTGGGGCGCGCTGGAGTTCGAGGCAGTGCCAGCACGGCTCGGCGTCATTGGTGCTGGCGTCATCGGCCTGGAGCTGGGCAGCGTCTGGCAGCGGCTGGGAGCGAAGGTCACCGTGCTCGAGGCAGGCGATGAGTTCCTGTCCGTAGCCGACCGCCAGCTCGCCGCAGAGGCGCTGAAGCAGCTGCGCAAGCAGGGCCTGGATATCCGGCTCGGCGCCAAGGTCAGCAGCGCCGCGGTGGCCGGAGATGCCGTGGACGTTGCGTTCACGGATGCCCAGGGATCGCAGACGCTCGCGTTCGACAGACTGGTGGTGGCGGTGGGCCGCCGCCCCTACACCAAGGATCTGCTGGCCGAAGGCTCAGGAGTCGAGATCGACGCCCGCGGTTTCATCGTTGTCGATGAACGCTGCCGCACCGGCGCGCCCAATGTGTTCGCCATCGGTGACTGCGTGCGCGGGCCGATGCTGGCCCACAAAGCCAAGGACGAGGGCGTGATGGTGGCGGAGCTGGCGGCCGGACGCTACGGCCATGTCGACTACGACATCGTCCCCTCGGTCATCTACACCGCGCCTGAAATCGCCTGGGTGGGCCAGTCGGAGGCGCAGGCGAAGGCCTCGGGGGCCAACATCAAGGTGGGTGCGTTTCCGTTCATCGCCAGCGGCCGTGCCCGCGCCATGGAATCCACCGGCGGCTTCGCGAAGATCGTTGCCGACGCGGACAGCGACCGCATCCTGGGTGTGCACATCATCGGCCCCATGGCCGGCGAGTTGATCGCCGAGGCCTGCCTGGCGATGGAATACCGCGCCAGCTGTGAGGACCTGCAGCGCACCATGCATGCACACCCGACGCTGTCGGAAGCCGTGCACGAGGCGGCGTTGGCGGCGGACAAGCGTGCCATCGACACGCTCAATCGCTAGGGCCGGAGCAGGCGCGTGCTAGGCCGCGCGATCGGCGGACTGCTGGATCGCGCGGTGTTGCTGGTGGGTGCCGCGCTGGGTGCCTGTGTTCCCGGATTCGTGGTGCAGTACCGGCAACGTGTTGGCGGCCGCCTGGATCAGGTTGAACTGGATCTGGCTCCGTTCCGCGAAATTGCCGACCGATTGCATGGTGGCAGCCTGGATGAACTCATCCGCCATCATCTGCAGAGCAGCGATTCCACCTTTCATGCCGAAGGGCAGGCCATCCAGACCATGGTCAACGCCGAGGCCAGCCTGCGTGCCACGATGGAAGCTCTGCAGGGCAGTGTGCTGCAGCAGTTGCTGTACCTGATTCCGCACCACGATCGCGGCATCGTCCGCGCCACCTGGGATTCCTGGGTGCCGTCCATCAATCTGGAGGCGTCCAGCATTGTCGTGGCGCTGGCTCTGGGCGTGATGCTCTGGCTGCTGTTCCTGGCGCTCTGGCATGGCCTGGCAAGGCTGCTGGACCAGTTGGCCCAGCCCCGCGCGCGTCAGCGCAGCCGCCGCACCTGAAACACATTGGGGATCTTGCCCAGCTTGCGCTGCAGGCGGGCAAGGTCAGCGGCGTCGCGCACCGTCAGCCGCACCTCGAAGCGGGCGATGCGATCCGCCGGATCGGTGCGGCTGGTCACGCCCTCGATGCTCAGGTGCTCCTCGGCGATCAGGTCTGAAATATCGCGCAGCAGCCCGCGGCGATCGAAGGCCTCGATGCTCACTCCCGCGGGGATGCGCGCGGATTCCGCTGCCGACCACTCCACCTGCAGCAGTCGCTGCGGCTTCTGGCGCAGCATGCGCTGCAGGCCGGGGCAGTCGGCGCGATGGATGGTCACCCCGCGCCCCAGTGTGAGATAGCCGCGAATCGCCTGCGGCCTAACCGGTGCGCAGCAGCGCGCCAGTGTGATGGGCAGGTCGCCCACGCCGTCGATTTCCACCGGTGAGCGTTTCGCCGCGCTGTTGCCACGCGCCGGACGGGCGCTGGCCGGTTGCTGGATTCGTGCCGCTGGCGGTTCGGGTACTGCGGCGGCCGGTACAGCCGCAGTGGCCTCGTCCACCCGCCGGAAATACGCACGCAGCTTGGATTTGCTGCGCGAGGAGACCAGGTATCCCGCGCTGGCCGACAGCCAGTCACGGCTGGGCGCCGGCGCCTTGCCGGTGATGATTTCCACCACATCGCCGCTGGAAAGAGGCTGGGTGAGAGGCGCGATGCGGCCGTTCACTTTGGCCCCTCGGCATCGTTCTCCCAGGTCGCTGTGCACATGGAAGGCAAAATCCAGTGGCGTGCCGCCCTGCGGCAGGTCCACCACTTCGCCCTTGGGCGTCATGGCATAGATGCGGTCATCGAACAGGCCTGCGGAGAGGCGGGCCAGTTCATCACTGGCCGCTTCGGGCGCTCCATGCAGCAGCTCGCGCACCTGCTGGATCTTGTGGTCATAGCGATGATCGCCGCCGCCTTCCTTGTAGCGCCAGTGTGCCGCAACGCCCAGCTCGGCCTGGTCCTGCATTTCCTGGGTGCGTATCTGCACTTCCAGGGCGCGGCCGTCAGGGCCCGCCACGGCGGTGTGGATCGAGCGGTAGTTGTTGTCCTTGGGGGTGGCGATGTAGTCGTCGAATTCGCTGGGCAGGAAGGGCCAGAGGTCATGCACCACGCCCAGCGCGGCGTAGCAGTCCGCTATGGAGTCCACGATGACACGCACGGCGCGGATGTCGAATACCCGTTCGAAGGCCAGTTGCTTCAGCTGCATCTTCCGGAAGATGCTGTAGATATGCTTCGGGCGACCCACCACGCGGGCGCTGATGCCGGCACGGCGCAGCGCCGTGTCCAGGGTGGCAACCACATTGTCGATGTAGCGCTCGCGGTCGCGGCGCTTCTCGTTCAGCGCCTGCGCGATGCGCTGGTATTCCTCGGGATGCAGTTCGCGGAAGGCCAGATCTTCCAGCTCCCACTTGAGTGTCCACATGCCCAGCCGGTTGGCCAGCGGCGCATACAGTTCCTGCACTTCCAGGGCGATGCGGCGACGGGTGGCGGCATCCTGGTCGCGGGCATGCCGGGCGCGTACCAGTTGCACGGCCAGGCGCGTGACGACCAGGCGAGGATCGCCCACCACCGCGAGCAGCATCTTGCGCAGGGTTTCGGCCTGGCTCGCCGCCAGCACCTTGCCGGCCGACCACTGTGCGTCCAGGTTGAAGTCGCCCAGCCGCGCGAGATTGTCGGCCAGTTTCTGCGCCTCGTTGCCCAGCAGTGCGCGCGCCGCTGCGGGAAGCGCCGGCTCACGCTGCGCATCGCGAGCCACATGCAGCAGGGCCGCAGTGGCAAGCAGCAGATCGCCGGTCAGAGACAGCACCAGAGCGGCAGTTTCCTGTGCCTGGCTGAGCCGGGATAACGGGATCTCCAGCTCCGCCAGTGCCGCAACGCGTTCGCGCAGGGCGGCGTCGTGCGGGGAGATCGAGGATGTCGATGTGGGGTTCACGTGCAGTCACGCTATCATACCGGCATGCCACGCTACGCAAGCCGCTCCTGGCGCCGCTTCGATCCGGCCATCATCGAGAAGCCGCTCGCTGTGGCCGTGGCGCCGGCGTCGTTTCCGCGGCGTGTGCTGGGTCTGGATCCAGGTTCCCTGCGCACGGGTTATGGTGTCATCGATTGCGCCGTGCGCGGCGAGAAGCATGTTGCCAGCGGCTGCATCCGCGCCACCGGCGATGATTTCGCAGGCCGGTTGCGGCAGATCCACGAAGCCGTGCTGGCGCTGGTCATCGAATACCGCCCGGACGAGATCGCCATCGAGAAAGTCTTCGTGCATCGCAATGTCGACAGCGCGCTGAAGCTGGGGCAGGCACGCGGCGCCGTGATATGCGCCGCCGTGGCGCGCGGTGCGTCGATGCATGAGTACGCTCCGCGGGCCATCAAGCTGGCCGTGGTGGGAACCGGCGCGGCGGACAAGGCGCAGGTCTCGCACATGGTGCAGGCGCTGCTGACCATCGGCCAGCCCACCACCGCCGACGTATCGGATGCACTGGCCGTGGCGCTGTGTCATGGCCAGGCACAGCGTGCGGCGTTGCGCCTGGTCGCGGGAGTGCGACAGTGATCGGCGCGCTGCGCGGGGTGCTGGCCGAGAAGGAACCCCAACGCCTGCTGGTGGATGTGCAGGGCGTGGGCTACGAGCTGGAAGTTCCCATGTCCACCTTCCTGGCTCTGCCCGCCACGGGCAGTCCGGTGCGCCTGCGTGTGCACCATGTGCTGCGCGAGGACGCCTCGCTGCTCTATGGATTCAACACCGAAGACGAACGCACCTTGTTCCGCGCGCTGCTGCGGGTCACTGGCGTGGGCCCGCGCATGGCCCTGTCCATCCTCTCCGGCATGAGTGCCGAAGCATTCGAGGGCGCCATTGCCGGCGACGATGCCGCCAGCCTGACGCGTATTCCCGGGGTAGGGCGCAAGACGGCGGAACGGCTGGTGGTGGAAATGCGCGATCACTTCAGCAGCAGTGTCCGTGCGAAGTCGGTGCCGGGTGCTGTGCGCTCAGCTCGCGAGGAGGCGCTGGATGCCCTTTTGGCGCTGGGCTACAAGCCGGCCGAAGCGGCACGGCTGCTCGAGGCGGTGGGCAATGCGCCGGAATCCACCGAGGATCTGCTGCGCGCAGCACTGCAGGGAGCCACGCGGTAGCGCATGACCGAGGAACGTCTGATAGATGCTGGCACGCAGCGAGGCGAGGAAAGCCAGGACCGCGCAATACGGCCGCGGCGGCTGGCGGAGTATATCGGCCAGCAGGCAGTGAAGACCCAGCTGGGGCTGTTCATCGAGGCTGCGAAGCACCGCGCCGAGGCCCTGGACCATGTGCTGGTGTTCGGTCCGCCGGGGCTGGGCAAGACTACGCTGGCGCAGATCGTCGCCGCCGAACTGGGCGTGGCGCTGCGCCAGACTTCAGGGCCCGTGCTCGAGCGAACCGGCGACCTCTGGGCCATCCTGACGCAGCTGCAGCCACGCGATCTGCTGTTCATCGATGAGATCCATCGCCTGAGCCCGGTGGTCGAGGAAGTGTTGTACCCGGCGATGGAGGATTTCCGGCTGGACATGATGATCGGTGACGGGCCGGCGGCACGTTCCATCCGGCTGGATCTGGCGCCATTTACGCTGGTGGGCGCCACCACGCGCGCCGGCCTGCTGACTTCCCCGCTGCGCGATCGTTTTGGCATCGTGCAGCGCCTGGATTTCTACACCGACAGCGAGCTGGCACAGATCGTCACCCGATCCGCCGGAATCCTCGGCGTGGCCACTACCCCGGAAGGTGCGGCGCGCATCGCGGAACGCTCCCGCGGCACGCCACGCATTGCCAACCGGCTGCTGCGCCGGGTGCGGGATTTCGCGCAGGTCCGGGGCACGGGCGTGATCGACGCCGCCATTGCCGATGCGGCGCTTGATCTGCTGGATGTGGACCCGAAGGGAATGGATGCACTGGACCGGCGGCTGCTCACCACCATCATCGAGAAATTCGATGGCGGTCCAGTTGGCGTCGAGAGCCTGGCGGTGGCAATCGGCGAGGAGCGTGGCACGCTCGAAGACGTCGTGGAACCCTTCCTGATCCAGCGCGGTCTGCTGATGCGCACGGCGCGGGGAAGGGTGGCGACCCGTGCGGCGTGGCTGCATCTGGGCCTGGTTGCGCCGGAGCGCAGCACGGCTGGCCTGCCGCTGTTCGAGGAATCCGACCGGTGACCTCATCTGACTGGGCAGTGCGGGTCTACTACGAGGATACGGATGCGGGCGGCGTGGTCTACCATGCCAACTATCTGTGTTATCTCGAGCGGGCGCGCACCGAATGGCTGCGCGCGCTGGGGTTTTCCCAGTACAGGATGAACGAGGAGGACTCACTGGTGTTCACCGTTGTCAGCTTGCAGCTGGATTTCCTGCGGCCCGCGAAACTGGACGACCAGTTGATCGTCCGCAGCCGCGCGCAGCTCTCGGGCGGCGCGTCGGTGCAGTTCGCGCAGGAAATATGGCGCGAGGGTGAGACGCTGCTGACTGGCCAGGTGCGCGTGGCCTGCCTGGACGCGCAAAGTTTCCGCCCGAAGCGCCTGCCGGCGTCGCTACGCAAAGTCCTGCAGTCATGAATGCCGAACCCCTTTCCATACTGCGGCTGATTGCCGATGCCAGCATCGTGGTGCAGCTGGTGCTGCTCATGCTGCTGGCCGCCTCCATATCTTCCTGGGCCGTGATCTTCGGCAAGCGTTCCGTGCTGGCCAGGGCGCGGGCGGAAGCCGAGGGCTTCGAGTCCAGTTTCTGGTCCGGAGGCGACCTGGGCTCCCTGTACCGCAGCCTTGAGGCGCGCGGCGGCAACACCGGGATGAGCAGCATCTTCGAGATGGGCTTTCGGGAATTTGCACGGCTGCGGCAGAGTGGCGTGGCATCGGATCAGCTGCTGGAAGGTGCGCGGCGCGCCATGCGTGTCGGACAGCTGAAGGAACTGGAGCGGCTGGAACACAACCTGGCCTTGCTGGCTACCATCGGTTCCGTGAGCCCTTATGTGGGGCTGTTCGGCACCGTGTGGGGAATCATGAGCACCTTCATCGCGCTGGGCGGTGTGCAGCAGGCCACGCTGGCCACGGTGGCCCCTGGCATTGCCGAAGCGCTGGTGGCCACGGCCTTCGCGCTGGTGGCCGCCATTCCGGCCTTCATTGCCTACAATCGCTACGCCGACAAGGTCGGGCGGCTGGAGATGCGCTACGACGCATTCATGGAAGAGTTTTCCACCATTCTGCAGCGGCACGCCGGCAGGCCGGTGGCGGGCGAGTCCGCCTGATGCAGGGCGCACCGCGCAAGCGGCGCCTGATCGGCGAGATCAACGTCGTACCGTTGATCGACGTGATGCTGGTGCTGCTGGTCATCTTCATGGCCACCGCGCCGCTTCTGACCCAGGGCGTGGATGTGGAGTTGCCCAAGGCCTCCGCGCGACCGCTGCCGCAGCGCCAGAAGGATCCAGCCCTGGTGCTGTCGATTGATCGGGAAGGCGGCCGATTCCTCAACATCGGCAAGGATCCGAAACGCTCGCTCGATGACGCAGCACTGAAATCCGCGGTGGCCGCAGCACTGGCAGCAGCACCCGAGCGGGATGTGATGATCAAGGCCGATACCAACGTGCCCTACGGCCGCGTGATTGGCGCCATGGTCATCCTGCAGCAGGGGGGCGCCACCAAGCTGGGGTTCCTGACATCTCCGCAGGACGAGGCTCGCCGCGCGCCGTGAAAGGGCGCAAGTCAGGTGGCCGCTGGGGCTCGGTGTCGATGTCCGTGCTGCTGCACGCGGCCCTTGTGGCGGTGCTGTTTGGCGTGTGGTGGTGGAGCGGGCCCGCACCGGTGGAGCAGAGCCTGGGCATCGAGGCGCGGGTGGTGACGCCGGGAGGCACGCCTCCACCACCGCCTCCGGAGCCGCAGCCCGCGCCGCCCGAACCCGAACCCGAACCTGAGCCCACCCCCTCGCCTGATGAAGTAGCGGCGGAGAAGGCCAGGCAGGAAGCCGAAGCCGAGGCCGCGCGTGTCTCGGAAGAAAGACGCCTTGCAGAGCAGCGCGAAGCGGCGGAACTTCAGGCAAAGCAGGAGTCGGATCGCCAGGCGCGCGAAAAGGCTGCGAAGGAGCAGGCCGAAAAAGACAAGCTCGAGAAGGAAAAGGCCGAACGCGAGAGAGTGGCCAAGGAGAAGCTTGATCGCGAGCAGCAGCAGAAACTGCAGGCTGAACGGGCGCGGGCCGCGCGCGAGGCCGAACTCAATGCGCTGCTGGAAGCCGACAAGCGTCAGGCGACTACGCGCGACAGCACGCAGATGCGCCAGTACATAGCACTGATTGCCAACAAGATAGAAAGCAATTGGCTGCTTCCCGGCAAGGCAAAAGCCGGCCTTGAATGCGAGGTCCAGGTGACGCAGGTGCCGGGCGGAGTCGTGACCGATGTGAAGATCGGTCGTTGCAATGGCGATGATTCTGTCCGACAGTCGCTCGAGGCTGCTGTCTATCGCGCATCGCCATTGCCGCAACCTTCCGATCCAGCCTTGTTTGAACGCAGTCTGGTAGTTACATTCAGGCCAGAGTGACTGGAACAAGGCATAGGAATTGACCTACACGGCGGCAGGAAAAAACAGCAGGCAGCGAATGCAGCGAATGCACCGGATCACCGGCCGCGTCCTTGCTGTCTTCGCTTTGCTCCAGTGCGGCATGGCCTGGGCCCAGCTGAAGATCGACATCACGCGCGGAGTCACTGATCCCGTGCCGGTGGCCATCGTCCCTTTTGCCCGCGCCGTTCCCGCCGATGGCGGCCTCGATGTGGCGGCCGTGGTGCAGAAGGACCTGGAGAGCAGCGGCCGTTTCCGCGCCATGGACCGCGGCGCCATGCCGGCACAGCCCACGCGCGCGGCCGATGTGAACGCGGCGAGCTGGCGTGCGCAGCGTACCGACTACGTGGTGGTGGGGCGCGTGGCGGGAGGGGCGGGGGCTGCCGTGCAGCTGCAGTTCGACCTGGTCAACGTGCTGACAGGCCAGGTCCTGCTGAGCGATGTGGTATCGGTTCCGCAGTCGGGAGTGCGGACGGGCGCACACCGCATTGCGGACCGCATCTTCGAGAAGATCACCGGCTTCCGCGGCGCCTTTGCCACGCGCATCGCGTACATCTCGGTTGACGGCGCTCCGCCGAACCAGCGCTACCAGCTGTGGGTGGCTGATGCCGACGGCGAGAACTACCGGGTGGCGACACAGTCCGCCCAGCCCCTCATGTCGCCGGCCTGGTCGGCGGACGGAGAGTGGCTGGCTTATGTGTCGTTCGAGAACCGGGTGTCGGCAATATTCGTCCAGCGCGTGCGCACGGGAGAACGCCGCCAGGTATCGGCGCGGCTCGGCGTGAACGGAGCGCCGGCATTTTCTCCGGATGGAAAACGTCTGGCACTGACGCTGTCCGGCGGCAACGGCAATCTGGACATCTACGTGCTGGATCTCACCACGCAGGCCCTGACCCGCATTACCGAGGACCCGGCCATCGATACCGAGGCGGCCTGGTCTATCGACGGCCAGACGCTGTATTTCACCTCCGACCGCGGTGGCGGCCCGCAGATCTACGCCGCCGCAGCACAAGGCGGTGCGCGCGCCAAGCGCATCACTTTCGGATCCTCCTATACCGCACGCCCGCGGGTGTCCCCGGACGGCAAGATGCTGGCGGTGGTGACTCAGGACAGCAGTGGATTCCGGGTTGGCGTGGTGGATCTGGCCAGCGGACAGATCACGCCATTGTCGCGGGGCGCGCTGGATGAATCGCCGAGTTTTGCACCCAATGGCGCAGCCTTGATCTACGCCGGCCGTGACCGGGGCCAGAGTGTGCTGGCCATGGTTTCCGTCGACGGTACGGTCAGTTCAAGGCTCAAGTCAGACCAGGGCGAGGTACGCGAGCCCGTCTGGGGCCCTTTCGTGAATTAGTATCGATGGCCAATGTCATAATATGGAAAATCCGCCCCGATGGCGGGCCGAGGAGCGGCAATTGAAGCAGAAAACCCTGATTGTGATGGCGGCAGTGGCCTTGCTGGCTGCGGCCTGCGCCGGCAAGAAGCCGGTGGAGACACCTGCCGAAACCACGGCCGCAGCAGTACCGGCAACTGCGGATTCCGGGGCGCAGAGCGCCGGGGTTGCCACCGTGGATACCAGCACTGCTTCCACCTCCCAGGGCGCGCTGGGGCCCGATGGTCCGCTGGGTTCGCAGCGCGTGATCTATTTCGACTTCGACAGCAGTGAAATCCGCAGTGAGTACATCGACGTCATCGCGGCGCACGGCCGTTTCCTCGCTGCCAATGCCAACATGCGCGTGCGGCTCGAGGGGCATACGGACGAGCGCGGCTCGCGCGAATACAACATCGGACTCGGCGAGCAGCGCGCGCAGACGGTCAAGCGGGCGCTGGCGCTGCAGGGCGTGGGGGATGCACAGATCGCCACCGTCAGCTATGGCGAGGAGCGTCCGGCCGCAGCAGGCAGTGACGAGAATGCCTACTCCAAAAACCGGCGGGTGGAGATTGTCTACATCAACTGAGCGCCTGCGGGCACTGGCAGCAGCTGCGGCAGCACTGCTGCTGGCTGCCTGCGCCACCACGCCGGAAGTGGATCCCATGCAGCAGCGGGTGGATGAACTGGACGCGCGCGTGGGCCGTATCGACCGCATCGTGTCGAACCAGAGCCTCATGCAGATGGCGCAGCGGATCGACGCGCAGCAGGAAGAACTGCGTACCCTGAACGGACGCCTCGAAGAACTGCAGAACGAGAATGCCCGGCTGCAGAAGCAGCAGCGCGACCTGTATGCCGACCTGGACAAGCGGCTGAACACTGCCAGCAGCGCGGCACCCGCCGTGGCGGCTGCAGGCGCAACCGCAGTCGCCGCCGCCCCTGATGAGCAGACGCTGTATGCGCGGGGCCTCGAGCAGCTGCGCTCCCGCGACTATGCCGCGGCAGTGCAGAGCTTCCGCACCCTGGCTGCCACCTATCCCAACGGGCAGATGGCGGACAACACCCAGTACTGGCTGGGCGAAACCTACTACGTCACCTCGGAATTCGACCAGGCCGCAGCTGCCTTCCAGCGCGTGCTGACGGGTTGGCCGAATTCACGCAAGGTCCCGGACGCCATGCTGAAGCTGGGCTATACCCAGATAGAACAGAACAAGGTGGCACAGGCCCGCGGCACATTGCAGCAGCTGGCCACGAAGTATCCAGAGTCGGACGCAGCAAAGCTGGCCAACGAGCGGCTGGCGAAGCTTCCAAAGTAGGCCTGGCATGAGCGAGCCGGCCCCTGCGCCGCGCCTGAAGATCACCGAGATCTTCCGCTCGCTGCAGGGCGAGGGCGATACGGTCGGATTTCCCACGGTGTTCGTGCGCCTGACTGGTTGCCCGCTGCGCTGCCAGTACTGCGATACCGCCTATGCCTTCAGCGGCGGGCAGTGGATGAGCCTCGATGCAATCCTGGAGCAGGTTGGCAAGCAGGCCACTTCGCATGTCTGTATCACGGGCGGAGAGCCCCTGGCTCAGGCCAACTGCCTGCCACTGCTGCAAAGACTCTGCGACAGCGGTTATCGCGTGAGCCTGGAAACCAGCGGTGCGCTGCCGGTGGATCAGGTGGACCGCCGCGTGTCACGGGTCGTTGATGTGAAGACACCGGATTCCGGCGAGAGCCACCGCAACCTGCTCGACCAGTTGTCGCAGCTGGGCGGGCACGACCAGATCAAGTTCGTCATCTGCAGCCGGGCCGACTATGAGTGGAGCCGGGCGCTGGTGCGTGAGCGGCGCCTCGTGGAGGCCGCGATGGTCCTGTTTTCGCCCAGCCACGAACAGTTGCCGGCCCGCGAACTGGCAGACTGGATTCTTGCGGATGGCCTGGCGGTGCGCATGCAGGTGCAGCTGCACAAGATCCTCTGGGGCAACGAGCCGGGGCGCTGATGAACGCGCGTCGCGCCATCGTGCTGTTGTCTGGCGGCCTGGATTCGGCCACGGCACTGGCCATTGCCCGTTCGCGGGGCCTGGAATGCCGGACGCTGGCAGTAAGCTATGGCCAGCGCCATGCAGTGGAGCTGCAGGCCGCGGCGCGCATATCAAGGCAGCTCGGCGCCCTGGAGCACCGGCAGATGAATGTCGATCTGGCGGCAATCGGCGGCTCGGCGCTTACCGACTCGTCGCAGGCGATTCCGGAACAGCCCTCCACCGGCATTCCCGTCACTTACGTACCGGCGCGCAATACCCTGTTCCTGGCGTTGGCGCTGGGCTGGGCCGAAGTCTGCGAGGCGCGCGAGATCTACATCGGCGTGAATGCCGTGGACTACTCCGGCTACCCCGACTGTCGCCCGGAGTTCATCGCGGCCTTCGGGAAACTGGCGGATGTGGCTACCCGTGCCGGCGTGGAAGGCGGCAGATTCCGGATCGAAGCGCCGCTGATCGCCATGACAAAGGCAGAAATCATTCGTGCGGGTATGGCGCTGGGAGTGGAGTACGCGTCGACCATCTCCTGCTACCAGGCCGATCCGCAGGGACGGGCCTGTGGCCGCTGCGACTCCTGCCGTCTGCGCCGCGAGGGCTTTGTTGCAGCGGGGTTGCCGGATCCCACCCGCTATGTGCCCGCGGGCATCTGAGACGGGCGCAAGATTGGTGGGTCAGGTGGGGCTCGAACCCACGACCAACGCCTTAAAAGGGCGCTGCTCTACCGACTGAGCTACTGACCCCAGCGTGCGGCGGCGCAGGATACACGTTGGCACCGGCTCTGGCACAGCCCTCGCTGCAGGCGCGAAAACCTGCCGGGATTTTCTGTTGCCGTGCGACACCAGAAAGAGTGGCTGAAATTCAGGCACTTAGGTGTTAAGTGCAGGAATTTTCCCCGGTCACCATCGCTGCACCAGTGGAACCAGCCACTGGGCAGCCAGACGCGCCTGGCCGCGCTCGTTGGCATGCGTATCGTTTTCGAACATGTCCGCCGGCCCCCAGTTGCGCGGTATGGGGACGACATCCACCGGCGAGCTCTTCGTGGACAGTGCGCTGGCCGTGTGTGCCACCCAGAACCGCTGCCACTTGCCACGCCAGCCATCGAGCCCCTGATCTGCAACCATGATCACAACATGTGGATTGCGGCGCCGGAGCGCAACGATGAGTTGTTCCAGCGGCTTCGCGACTGCAGCGCGGGCGTCCCACCGGCTTGCGTCATTCGAGCCCACGTCAATGAGAGCGATGTCGGGAGGCGGCAGCTGCGCGAGGTGCGACACGACCTGGGTCTTGATCTCTTCGGTGGTGGCGCCGTAGTAGCCCTCGTGATCCGGATCGAAACCTGCCGGCCAGGGGTAGCCGTCGAGCCCCTGCGTCCTGGTGCCAATGAAATCCACCTTTCGGCCCAGTGAATTCAGCATGCGCTGCAGGGGCAGGCGATAGGTGTAATCCGGCCTCCCGCCAAAGCCACCCTCGGTGCTGGAGTCGCCGATACAGAGAATGCGGACCTGGGCTGTGGCTGGAAGGCAGAACAGCGCCAGCAATGCGCCTGCAAGCAATTGCAGGCTGACGGGCTTCACATTCTTCTCCTTGTCGTCCAGCAGCAAGCATAACGCGACAGGGACACCACTACGTCGGGCGCCCATGCAGGAGGCCGGTCGGTGCCTCCATGCCTCCTGCTAGCGCATTTCCATGCTCCATTCCGGGACACTGGCTGTCTCGTCGCAGCCAGGGCAGGGGAAATAGCCGGTGCGTGTGCCCGTGACATGCTTCAGAACGTGCACCTGTCCACAGAACAGGCACCGCATGCTCTCTGTGACCACTGGCCGGAAGTCATCGAGGTTCACAACTTCGCCCATCGCGCTCTCCAATCGATCCGAACAACTTGGAGCTAGCAAGAAACGGGCCGGATTGGTCAGACCTGATTCAAGGGCCTTTCAGTACGCTGATTACCTGCGGTTCAAGGTAGGACTGCAGCCCCATCCGTGCGTAAGTGCGGCCAAGGCCGGATTCCTTGGCGCCACCAAAGGGCACGGTTGCCATGGTGTGCCGGTGCTGGTTTACCCAGGCGGTGCCCACCTCCAGCTGCTTCGCGATGGCAGTTGCCTGCGGAATGTCGCGGCTCCACACGGAGCCGGCCAGGCCGAAGCGCGTGCAGTTCGCGCGCGCGATGGCATCTTCAACTTTCGTGAACGACAACACCGGGAACACCGGGCCGAATTGCTCCTCGACGACCAGGCGGTCTGTTTCGTCCAGCCCGGTGATCACGGCCGGCGCGATGAAATATCCGTCGCCTGCAGGGGCGGCAGCGCCTTCCTGAAGCTGGCCATGATGCGCGGCATCAGCCCGCAGCTCGCGCACCCGTTCGAACTGCCGCCGGTTCTGGATGGGGCCAAGGGTGGTGGCCGGATCCAGTCCATCGCCCAGCCTGGCCTTGCGTACTTCTTCCGCCAGGGCGGCGCACAGCGCCGTGTAGACCTTTTCGTGCGCATAGATGCGCTTCACGGCCATGCAGACCTGGCCGCTGTTCACGGTTGCGGCGAAGAACAGCTTCTTCGCTACATCGGCGACGTCCACATCGTCGAGCACGATTGCGGCATCGTTGCCGCCCAGCTCCAGTGTCACGCGCTTCAGCGTGCCCGCGGCGCTGGCCATGACTTTCTTGCCGGTAGCCACGGACCCCGTGAAGGAGATCTTGTCGACGCCGGGGTGAGCAGTAAGCATTGCGCCCAGCTCGTCGCCGCCCGAGAGCACGGCGATGACGCCAGGCGGAAAAATGCCGCGCATGATTTCGCCGATGCGCAGCGTGGTCAGTGGAGTGAAGGGCGAGGGCTTGATGATGGCGCAATTGCCGGTGTACAGCGCTGAAGTGAGCGGGCCAATGGCCAGGTTCACCGGCGCATTCCAGGGCGTGATGATCCCGGCGACGCCCAGCGGCTGGTAGCGCAGTTCCACGTAGCGCTCCGCATTGTCCAGGATCACTTCAGAGGAGATCTCGATCTTCGTCATGCCCACCGAAAGTGTGGCGCCACGGGCGATCTCATCCTTCGATTGGCCCAGCGGCTTGCCCTGTTCCATGGTCAGGAGCCGCGCCAGCGGCTCGCGCTCGGCCTCCAGTGCCGCGGCGAAACTGGCGATGAGACGCGCCCGTTCCGCGAACCCCAGTGCCTTCCAGGAGGAAAATGCGCGCCTGGCAGCCTCCACCGCCGAGTCAAGCTCTGTCGCGCCAGCGGCGGGACAGTGCGCAAAGACCTGCCCCGTGGCGGGATTGACTACATCGAGCCGCGAGGCGCTGTCCATCAGCTGGCCATCGATGAGCAACCGGTAAGGAGCGTCGTAGTCGGGCATGGGGCTTCCGGAGTGGGCCGCGAGGGGGTGTTAAGATACCGCTTCACTGTTTGAGGTTCACCCCATGAAAGTAGGTCTGGCAGGTCAGGGCGCCTTCGGCATCAAGCATCTGGAAGCCATCCAGAAGATTCCCGGAATCGAAGTGGTCACGCTGACTGGTGGCAACCAGGAAGCCACCCGGGAAGTGGCACAGAAATTCGGCATCCCGCATTTCACCGGCGACCTGGCCGAGAGCCTCAGGCAGCCCGGCCTGGAAGCGATGATCCTGGCCACTCCCACGCAGATGCACGCCGCGCAGGCCATCCAGTGTCTTAAGGCCGGCAAGCATGTACAGGTGGAGATCCCGCTGGCGGACAATCTCAAGGATGCCGAGGACGTGCTGCAGGCCCAGCGTGAAGCAGGCCGGATCGCCATGGTCGGGCACACACGCCGCTTCAATCCCAGCCACCAGTGGGTGCACAAGAAGATCGTTGCCGGCGAGCTGAAGATCCTGCAGATGGACGTGCAGACCTACTTCTTCCGCCGCACCAACATGAATGCCCTGGGCAAGCCACGCAGCTGGACAGACCATCTGCTGTGGCATCACGCGGCCCACACCGTGGATCTCTTCCAGTACCAGACGGGTGAAGAGGCGTCGGTGGCCAGGGGAGTGCAGGGCCCGCTGCATCCGGACCTGAAGATTGCCATGGACATGAGCATCCAGATGAAGGTGCCGTCGGGCGCGGTCTGCACGCTGTCGCTGTCGTTCAATAACGATGGTCCGCTGGGCACCTTCTTCCGCTATATCTGCGACAACGGCACCTACCTCTGCCGCTACGACGATCTGTTCAATGGCAAGAACGAGCAGATCGACGTGTCCGGGGTGGATGTGTCGATGAACGGCATTGAGCTGCAGGATCGCGAGTTCTTCGCGGCCATCCGCGAGGGACGCGAGCCCAATGCCAGCGTGGCGCAGGTGTTGCCCTGCTACCGCACCCTCGACCGGATCGAGAAATCGCTCTAGCCGGTTTCAGGTGATGGTCAACGTCGCGGCCTGCAGGTCGCGGCTGTTCGGCCCGGCCAGGATGTCCACCTTGCCGGGCTCGATCACTTCCTGCATGGCCTCGTTCCACAGTGCCAGGGCCCTGCCTTCGATATGCACGACGATCTGGCGGGATTCCCCCGGCGCCAGTGTTACCCGTTCGAATCCCTTCAGTTCCAGCACGGGCTGCGTCACGGAGGCCGTCTGGCGCCGGATGTATACCTGCACGACTTCGTCGCCCGCTCGTGCACCGGCGTTGCGTACGGTAACTGTCACATCGAACCCGGACCCGGCCGCAAGATTTTCGGCAGACAGCCGCGGTGCACTCATCTCGAAGCGGGTGTAGCTGAGTCCGAAACCGAAGGGGAAGAGCGGCGACTTGTCCGACAGCAGGTAACCACGGCGCGCCGAGCGCTTGTGGTTGTAGAAGTACGGAATCTGGCCGGCATCACGCACCACCGTTACAGGCAGTTTGGCGCCGGGATTCACATCGCCAACCAGCGCCTCCGCCACGGCCGTGCCGCCTTCCTGTCCCGGATACCAGCACTCCAGCAGGGCATTGGCCTTGTCCACGGCATCGGGCCAGCTGGGCGGGCGGCCATTGATGGCGCAGATCACCAGCGGCTTGCCCAGCGCATGCAGGGCATCCAGCAGCTCGTTCTGCTCACCGACCAGGTCCAGCGAGGTGCGGTCACCCAGATGGTTGCGCGCGTACCCTTCGCGGCTGGTCTGCTCGGTATCGCCGATGGCGAGCACGATGACATCGGCGTCACGCGCCATCTGTACGGCATCCCGGATCAGCTGCCGGTTGCGCACCGGATCGGCAAGGATCACCTCGTCGCTGGAGCGGTCGTCGTTGTGCGTGATGTAGACGCCCTGGGCGAATGTCACTTCAGCCAGTGAGCCCAGGCGAAGCCGCAGCGCATCCAGCAGCGTGACGTCCTGCCTGGGTACGCTGGAGTAACCACCGAGTCTGGCGATGGCAGCGTTGGGGCCGATCACGACGATGCGGCGCCGTACTGCAGGATCCAGGGGCAGGATGCCGTCGTTTTTCAGCAGGCACAGGCTGCGCCGGGCAGCGCGCAAGGCCAGCGCGCGTGCCTCTTCGTTGCCGGTGATGCGCTGTGCATGGACCGGATCAGCCGGAGCGGCCTCGAACAGCCCGGCGCGGAATTTCAGGCGCAGCACCCGTGCACAGGCGGCATCGATGAGTTGCGGAGAAATATTCCCCGCCTGCAGCTGTGCTGCGAGCCCACGGAAGCAGCGACCATCGGGGAGCTCACAATCCACGCCGGCCACCAGGGCCATGCGCGCAGCGGCGTCATAGTCCGCCGCGACATGGTGCAGCGTGACCAGCTCCTCCACGGCGTTGTAGTCGCTGACTACCATGCCATCGAAGCCCCATTCCCCGCGCAGCACATCGCGCAGCAGCCAGGAATTGGCATGGCTGGGAATGCCATCGATTTCGTTATAGGAGGGCATGAGGGCGCCTACGCCGGTGCGCCGTACTACTTCGCGGAAGGGCGGGAAGAAGTTCTCCCGCAGTTCACGGCGTGCAATCGGTGCCGGCGAGACATTGTTGCCGCTCTCGGGCTGGCCATGGCCGGTCAGGTGCTTGAGCGTGGCGAATACCTTGTCCGGCGCCAGCCGCGCTGGCCGCCCGGCGCCCTGCAGGCCTTCCACGGCTGCAACGCCCATCTCGCTGACGAGGTACGGATCTTCGCCAAAGGTTTCCTCGATGCGGCCCCAGCGCGGATCACGCACGATGTCGACCACAGGGGAGAGCACCAGCGATACACCGCGGGCCCGCACTTCGCGGGCGATGACCGATTGCACCTCGCGCATCAGCTGCGGATCGAAGCTGCCTGCCAGCGCCAGTGCCTGGGGAAACATGGTGGCGTCGGTGGCCATGTAGCCGTGCAGGGACTCCTCGTGAAAGAGCACGGGAATGCCCAGGCGCGTGTGCTCCTTCGCCCAGCGTTGCACGTCATTGATGAACTCGATGGTGCTTTCCGGGCTGCGCCAACGGCCAGCCGGGCCCGCGGAAGCCGGCGCCGCCGGTGCGCCGCGCCGGTCGGATGGTCGGGTGACCTGTCCGAAGCCATCCGGATAACTGCTGCCGGCCTTGTCGCCTGCAAAGCGCAGGCCTTCCAGGATCTGCGACTTCGTTCCCCACAGCGCGATCAGCTGCGCGATTTTCTCTGCAGCTGTCATGCGCCCCAGCAGATCAGCGACGCGTGCGTCCACGGACGCCGTGTTGTCCCTGTAGAGTGCGCGAGCGTTGTTTTCCGGCCTGCTGCCTGTGGCTTCGGCGGCGCCTGTCGCTTCTGGCCACAGTGGCGCGGTGCCCGCTGCAGCGAGCAAGGTCAGCGCCTCGCGCCGACTCAGATCCGGGCGCTGCGTCATGGCACGACCGCGAGGATCACCGACTGCAGCTCCGCAGAGTTCGGGCCCACCAGGATCTCGAATTCTCCCGGTTCCACCACGCGCTGCATGGCGGTGTTCCACATCTGGAATGCCCGGACATCCAGCGTCAGGGTTACGGCCAGCTGTTCACCCGGTTGCAGGCTGACCCGCCGGAAGGCCTTCAGTTCCTTGACCGGGCGGGTCACGGAACTGACGCGGTCGCGCACGTAAACCTGCACGGTCTCGTCACCCGCACGCTGACTGCTGTTGCGCAGTCCGACGGTAACGTCAACGCTTTCTCCGGCGCGAATGCGCGCCGCGGAGAGCCGCGGTGCTGCGAATTCAAAGCGCGAGTAACTCAGCCCGAAGCCAAACGGGAACAGCGGCTCGGCCGAGTCGAACAGGTAACCGCGGCGGGCTGAGGGCTTGGCGTTGTAGAACGCTGGCAGCTGGCCGGCGCTGCGCGGGATGGTCAGTGGCAGCTTGCCGCCCGGATTCACCGCACCGAAGAGCACATCCGCCACGGCGCTGCCGGTCTGTTCGCCGAGGTACCAGCCCTCGAGCAGTGCATTGCTCTGCTGGGCAATGGCCACGGTCGAGGCAGGGCGGCCGTTGATCAGGATCACCACCATGGGCTTGCCCAGTGCGCGCAACGCGTCGAACAGCGCCTGCTGTTCGCCGATGAGATCGAGGCTGTCGCGGTCGCCGAGGTGATTGTCGGCCCAGGCTTCGCGGCTGGTCTGCTCGGTATCGCCCAGGGTCAGCACGATGCGGTCGGCCTGTGCCGCCAGGCGCACGGCCTCCTCGATCAGGCGTCGGTTCGCGCCTGGGTCGGCGAGGTCCACCTTGTCCGCCCACCAGTCATCGTTCTCCGTGATCTTCACTCCCTGGGCGAACAGGATGCGCGCGCGCGTGCCGGCGTGCGTACGCAGGCCCTCGAGTATCGAAACGGTGTGAGGCGGCTGGCCGTAGTAGCCGCCCAGTCGCGCGACGGCGCTGCTGGGGCCGACTACCGCAATGGTCATGGGTTTTCCGCCAGCGGCCGGCAGTTGCAGGGGCAGCATGCCGTCGTTCTTCAGCAGGATCATGGAACGCGCGGCGGCGCGGCGTGCCAGCGCGCGTGCTGCTGCGTCATTGGTCACGCGCACCGCTTCAGCCGCGTCGGCATAGGGATGTTCAAACAGCCCCGCGCGGAATTTCAGGCTCAATATGCGGCGCACCGCCGCGTCGATCTGGGCCAGTGAAGCCTGGCCGGCCTGCAGTGCCTGCGGCAGGAACTGGTACGCGCCGCCATCCGGCAGGTCCTGGTCCACGCCCGCAGCCAGCGCGCGAGGCGCCGCCGCGGCTGCGTCGGCAGCAATGCCATGAATCTGCGCCATCTGTTCGATGGCGTAGTAGTCGCTGACGACAACACCATCGAAACCCCATTCCTTGCGCAGCACATCGTTCAGCAGCCAGCGATTCGCATGGCTGGGCACGCCGTCGATCTCGTTGTACGAAGGCATCACCGCGCTGATGCCCGTGCGCCGCACCACCTGTTCGAAGGGATACAGGAAATTCGTGCGCAGTTCGCGCTCGGAGATGGGTGCCGGGCCAATGTTGGTGCCGCTTTCCGGCTGGCCGTGCCCAGTCATGTGCTTCAGCGTTGCGAATACCTTGCCAGGGCCCAACGTGCGGATGCCGCCCAGGCCCTGCAGCCCTTCCACCGCGGCAACGCCCATCTCGCCTGCCAGGTAGGGGTCCTCTCCGAAGGTCTCCTCGATACGGCCCCAGCGCGGATCACGCGCGATGTCCACTACAGGCGTCAGCGCCAGGTGCACGCCGCGGGCGCGGATCTCGCGCGCCGTGGTTGCATTGACCTCGCGGACCAGGTCCGGGTCCCATGAAGAGGCCAGGGCAATGGCCTGCGGAAAGCTGGTGGCGCCGAGCGCCGCGTAGCCATGCAGTCCTTCTTCGTGGAAGAGGATGGGAATGCCGAGGCGCGTCTGCTCCAGCGCGTAATGTTGCAGGGTGTTCACCAGCGCGACCGTGGCGCGAGGATCACGACCGGGAACCTCACGCGGGCTGGCCGGACCGCTGGCGTCGGAGGGCCGCGCAAACTGCCCCAGGCCATGCGGATAGCGTTGCTTCAGCTTCGCGGCATCGATCCTTCCGCGTGCATCCATCAGCTCCGCCTTGCCGCCCCAGACCGAGATCATCTGGGCGATTTTTTCTTCCAGTGTCATGCGGGCGAGAAGATCCTCGACGCGCTCGGGCACCGGACGTTTTGCATCCCGATAGGCGGCTGGAGCTTCCACGGCGAAGCTGCCGGGAACGTACAGCAGGACAAAGGATGGGATGGCGGCCGCAAGGCTCGCAGCGATGGCGCGTATGCGCATGGATCTGTTCCTGCCCCCTGATCTCGCACTTCACGGCAGGCGCATTCGCACTACCGCGGTGGATAACGCTAACATCAACGCCGGCCGCGACCTTGTCAATGGGGTGCGGTGAACGGGGGAACCATGCGGCGCAATTCCGGTTGGCGGCAGTTTGCCGTGGAGTCTTGCAGGTCGCTGCGCCTGGGGCTGGCTGCACTGATCGCAACGCTGCTCTGCCTGCCGGCCCGTGCCGAGGATGGCTACGACCTGTGGCTGCGCTATCGGCCATTGCCCCCGGCTGCGCAGCAGCAGCTGCGCAGCCAGATCAGCGGTGTCCTTGTGCGCGGCCCCCAGAACTCGATCATGCGCGCTGCACTGGAGGAGCTGGATCGCGGCCTGTCGGGAATGACGGGGCGAGTGCCTGCGCGCCAGCAGTCCCTGCAGGCCGGTTCGCTGGTGATCGGTACCGCCGCCACGCTGCCGGCGGAACTGCTGCAGGAAGTGCGGCTGGATCAGGCTGGCGATGAAGGGTACGTACTGAGGCGCCTGCAGTCCGGCGATCGCGAAGTCACGGTGCTTGCGGCGAATGGGCCACGCGGCATCCTTTATGGCAGCTTTGCGCTGCTGGCACACCTGCAGACGCAGGGCAGTGTCGCCGGGCTCAACGAGCGCAGTACTCCAGCCATCCGGCTGCGGATGCTCGATCACTGGGACAATCTCGACGGCAGTGTCGAGCGCGGCTATGCCGGTGCATCACTGTGGGACTGGTGGAAGCTGCCGGAAGTCATCGAGCCTCGGTATCGCGACTACGCCCGCGCCAACGCGTCGGTGGGCATCAATGCCGCCGTGCTCAATAACGTCAATGCCGTGGCCGCCATCCTGCAGCCGGAATATCTGCGCAAGGCCAGGGCGCTGGCGGATGTCTTCCGGCCGTATGGCATCCGCGTGTTTCTTTCGGTCCGGTTTTCATCGCCCATCGAACTGGGCGGCCTGAGCACTGCGGATCCGCTCGATCCGCAGGTGCGGGAATGGTGGCGCCGCAAGGCCGATGAGATCTACGCCTTGATCCCGGACTTCGGTGGCTTTCTGGTCAAGGCAAATTCGGAAGGGCAGCCGGGTCCCGGTGACTATGGCCGCACGCACACGCAAGGCGCCAATGCGCTGGCCGACGCGCTTCGCCCGCATGGCGGCATCGTGTTGTGGCGCGCCTTCGTCTATTCGGAAAAGGACGCCACCGACCGCGCCATGCAGGCCTATCGCCAGCTCAAGGGGCTGGATGGGCAATTCGCAACGAACGTGGTGCTGCAGGTCAAGAACGGGCCGGTCGACTTCCAGCCGCGCGAGCCCTTTCATCCATTGTTCGGAAGCATGCCGGCGACGACGCTGGGGCTGGAGCTGCAGATCACCAAGGAATACCTGGGCTTTGCCACGCACCTGGCCTATCTGGGCACGCTGTTCGAGGAAGTGCTGCGCGCCGATACGCATGCACGCGGCGCGGGCAGCACGATTGCAAAGATCATCGGTGAATCGCGCGCAGGCGCATTGACGGTGATGGCTGGCGTGGCCAACACCGGCCGGGACCGCAACTGGTGTGGCTCGCAGTTTGACCAGGCCAACTGGTTTGCCTTTGGCCGGCTGGCCTGGAACCCCGAGGCCACGGCAGGCGACATTGCCCGCGAGTGGGTTCAGCGAACCTTCGGTACGGAGCCGCAGCTTGTGAAATCCGTCGTGGCCATGATGATGCGCTCGCGCGAGACAGTGGTGGATTACATGACTCCGCTTGGCCTGGCTCATCTGATGGGCACGGGCCATCACTATGGCCCTGCGCCCTGGGTGGCAGACCTGTCGCGGCCGGAATGGAACCCGGTGTACTACCACCGTGCGGACGCCGCAGGCATAGGTTTCGATCGCACGGCCAGCGGCAGCAATGCCGTTGCGCAGTATGCGGCGCCGGTGGCGGCGATGTTCTCCGACCCACAGCGCACGCCGCTGCAATACCTGCTGTGGTTCCATCATCTTTCCTGGGGCGCACGGCTTTCATCGGGGCGGACGCTGTGGGAGGAGCTGTTGCTTCACTACGATCGCGGCGTGGGCGAAGTGCTGGCCTGGCAGAAGCAATGGGCGGGCCTTTCCGGCGACATCGATGCCGGACGCCATGCTGAGATTGCAGCCATGCTCGCCATCCAGCTGCGCGAGGCGCGCTGGTGGCGCGACGCCAGCATTGCCTACTGGCAGAGTATTTCCGGCCTGGCTTTGCCAGCAGGTGTCGCGCCTCCGGAAAAACCGCTGTCCTATTACCAGAGCCTGCAGTTCCCGTATGCGCCGGGACACTAAAGCCGCCGCCGGTCACTGGCATCGGGTGCTCTGCTGCGGCGGGTGGGGGCAGTGGTGTATCGTGCGCGCTAGCGGCAGGACTTCGTCTTGAAGAAGAAAAAAACATCGCCACGGGTCTGGAAGGGGGCGCCCACCATCAGCGACGTGGCGCTGGCAGCCGGCGTGTCGACCATGACTGTGTCGCGCGTCATCAACGGTGCCGGCAACGTCAAGGCCAAGACCCTGGCGGCCGTGGACGCGGCCATCGCCAAGCTCAATTATTCCCCCAACCCGGCAGCACGCAGCCTGGCCGGAGCAAGCCCTGTACGCATCGGCCTGCTGTACAGCAATCCCTCGGCCGCCTATCTCAGCGAATTCCTGGTCGGCGTGCTGGAGCAGGCCAGCCTCAGCCATGTGCAGCTGATCGTGGAAAAATGCGTGGCGGGCAGCGACGAGCTGCGGGTTGCGCGCACGCTCATTGCGGACGGCGCCGACGGCATCCTGTTGCCGCCGCCGCTGTGTGACTCGCGGCCACTGCTCGAGCTGATGACAGAGAGCTCGATGCCCTGCGTGGTGGTGGCATCCGGCAGGCCGGCACGTGATGTGTCGGCCGTCAGCATCGATGACTATGCCGCAGCCCAGGCCATGACCCGCCATCTGCTGGAACTGGGGCATGCCCGCATCGGTTTCATCACCGGCAATCCCGACCAGACCGCCAGTTCGCGGCGCCAGGAGGGGTATCAGGCGGCGCTGATCGAGCGCGGCATACGCGTCGATCCGGCGCTGATAGCGCAGGGCCTGTTCACGTACCGCTCCGGACTGGACGCCGCCGAGCTTCTGCTGCGACAGCCCAACCCGCCAACTGCCATATTCGCCAGCAACGACGACATGGCCGCCGCAACGGTGGCCGTGGCGCACAGCCAGGGCCTGGCGGTGCCCAGCGACATGACGGTATGCGGCTTCGACGACACCGCCATGGCCACCACCATCTGGCCGGAATTGACCACCGTGCGCCAGCCCATTGGCGACATGTCGCGCGCGGCGCTGGACATGCTGGTGCGCAAGGTCAAGGCAAAGCGTTCACGTTCGCCATTGCCGGCAGGGCACGAACTGCTGGATTTCGTGCTGGTGCGCCGCCAGTCGGATGCTCCGCCGCGGCAGCGGCCGCCCGTGGTGCAGGACAAACATGTCTGACGATCGCAGTTCCGGCGGCAGGACGCCGCGTCCGTTCCGTTCGCGCGACTGGTTTGCGGATCCGGCGCGTGCGGACATGTCTGCGCTCTATCTCGAGCGGTTCATGAACTACGGCATTACGCCGGAAGAGCTGCGCTCGGGCCGGCCGATCATCGCCATTGCGCAATCGGGCAGTGATCTTTCGCCCTGCAACCGCATCCATCTGGAACTGGCGCAACGGGTGCGCGACGGTATCCGCGACGCCGGCGGGATTCCGCTGGAATTCCCGGTGCATCCGATCTTCGAGAATTGCCGCCGCCCCAGCGCTGCACTCGATCGCAACCTGGCCTATCTCGGGCTGGTGGAGATCCTGTACGGCTATCCCATCGATGCCGTCGTGCTGACCACCGGCTGTGACAAGACCACGCCTTCCCAGGTCATGGCAGCTTGCACGGTGGACATTCCCGCCATCGTCCTGTCAGGTGGGCCGATGCTCGACGGCTGGCATGACGGCGAGCTGGTGGGCTCCGGCACGGTGATCTGGCGTTCGCGCCGCAAGCTGGCCGCGGGCGAGATCGATGAGGAGGAATTCCTGCGCCGCGCCTGCAGCAGTGCGCCGTCCGCCGGCCATTGCAACACCATGGGCACGGCTTCGACCATGAACGCCGTGGCGGAGGCGCTGGGATTGTCCCTGCCAGGCTGCGCCGCCATACCCGCGCCATATCGTGAGCGCGGACAGATCGCCTACGAATCCGGCCGCCGCATCGTTGCCATGGCCCATGAGGATCTGCGCCCCTCGCGCATCCTTACCCGCGAGAGCTTTCTCAACGCAATTGCCGTGGTCAGCGCCTGCGGCGGTTCGAGCAATGCACAGCCGCATATCGTGGCCATGGCGCGCCATGCCGGCATCGAACTGGAACCGGAGGTCTGGACCCGCCACGGCTACGACATCCCGCTGCTGGTGAACATGCAGCCTGCGGGGAAATACCTGGGGGAACGCTTCCACCGGGCGGGCGGGGTTCCTGCCGTCATGTGGGAACTGCTGCAGGCCGGACGCCTCGCGGGCGATTGCCGCAGCGTAACCGGGCACAGCATTGCGGCCAATCTGGCCGGCAGGCAGTCGTGTGATCCGGAAATGATCGCGCCCTTCGCGCGGCCGCTGCGTCAGCAGGCAGGCTTCCTTACGCTGCGCGGCAACCTGTTTGATTTCGCCATCCTGAAGACCTCGGTGATTTCGGATGAATTCCGACGCCGCTATCTGCTGCGACCGGAAGCGCCCGGGGTTTTCGAGGCGAGGGCAGTGGTGTTCGACGGCGCCGAGGACTACCACGCCCGCATCAACGATCCGGCGCTGGGAATCGATGCCGACTGCATCCTCGTGATGCGCGGCGCTGGCGTCATCGGCTGGCCGGGTTCGGCGGAGGTGGTGAACATGCAGCCTCCCGATGCGCTGATCCGGCGCGGCATCCAGTGGCTGCCAACGCTGGGCGATGGGCGGCAGTCCGGCACCTCGGACAGCCCTTCGATACTGAATGCCTCACCGGAAAGCGCTGCAGGGGGTGGGCTGGCCTGGCTGCGCAGCGGCGATTTCATCCGCGTCGATCTGAACAGTGGGCGCTGCGATGCACTGGTGGCGCCGGAAGAAATTGCGCGGCGCCGCCTGGAGGCTCCACCCATGGTGCCGGCGGCGCAGACTCCCTGGGAGGAGTTGTACCGGCAGCACACAGGGCAACTGGCACAGGGCGCGACGCTGGAGTTCGCCGTGAAGTACCGGCAGATCTCCGCGCGCACGCCGCGGCACAATCATTGATTAAAACAAGCGGGGAAGAAATGAGTCAGGGCAGTGGTTCGCAGGTCAACATGGCCTTTGTGGTGTTGATTGTCGCGGTAGCGACCATCGGCGGGCTTCTCTTCGGCTATGACAGTGGTGCGGTGAATGGCACGCAGGGAGGGTTGAAGGCAGCCTTTTCCCTGGACGACGCCGGCCTGGGATTCACCGTCGGTTCCCTGCTGATCGGTTGCGCGGTGGGCGCCTTCCTTGCCGGGCGTCTTTCCGATGCGCTGGGCCGCAAGCGCGTGATGCTGCTGGCCGCGGTGCTGTTCCTGGCAGGCGCGCTGGTCCAGGGCCTTACCAGCGTCCACCTGCTGTTCCTGCTGGCCCGCTTCTGCGGCGGAATGGCGGTAGGCGCAGCGTCCGTGCTCTCGCCGCTGTACATCTCGGAAGTGGCGCCGGCCAGTATCCGCGGGCGGCTCTCCACAGTGCAGCAGGTGATGATCATCATCGGCCTCACAGCCGCCTTCGTCGTGAACTATTTCCTGGCCCGGTCGGCGGGCGATTCGCTCGGGCAGGTCGCCGGGCTCGCGGCCTGGCGCTGGATGTATCTCGCCCAGGCATTTCCGGCGGCGGTGTTCCTGGTCTCGCTGTTCTTCATTCCCGAAAGCCCGCGTTACCTCATCAGCCGCGGCCGGGTCGAGGAAGCCAGCCGCGTGCTGAACAGGCTTTTCGGAGCAGAGGAGGCCGCGCGCAAGATCGGAGAGATCAAGGCCAGCTTTCGCCAGGACCATCGCCCGCGCCTGGCCGATGTGCTGGCCAGTGGCACGGTGTTCCGCCCGATCGTCTGGGCCGGCATCGTGCTGGCCACCTTCCAGCAGTTCGTGGGCATCAACATCATCTTCTACTACGGCGAAACGCTGTGGAAACTGGCCGGTGTTTCGGAAGACGTGGCGCTGGAGCGCAATGTCATTTCCGGTGTGGTTTCGATTGTCGCCGTGCTGGCGGCGCTGGTGCTGGTAGACCGGCTGGGGCGCAAGCCGCTGCTGTTGATCGGCTCGCTGGGCATGGCAGTCACGCTGGGTGCGATGACCTGGGCGTTCTCCGGAGCAGACACCGATGCGGCAGGCAATCTCATGCTGGGCCAGACCGCAGGCTATACCGCATTGCTCGCTGCCAATCTCTACGTGATCTTCTTCAATTTCAGCTGGGGCCCGGTGATGTGGGTGATGCTGGGGGAGATGTTTCCCAACCAGATGCGCGGTTCCGCGCTTGCCGTGGCGGGCCTGGCCCAATGGGGCGCCAACTATCTGGTAGTGCAGAGCTTCCCGGCCATGGCCAGCGGCCTGGGGCTGGCGAGCACCTACGCGGTCTATACCGCGGCAGCCTTCATCAGCTTCTTCCTGGTCAGGTCATTCATCAACGAGACCAAGGGAAGGGAGCTGGAGCACATGACGGGTTGATCAGTGCGCAAGTGGCAGTGGCAGGCCTGCCACTGCCACGCGAAAGGCGAACAGATCGCCAGCGCGCGGCTGGCTGGCGAGCTCTGCCGCAGACAGGCCCTTGCGCGCCGTGGTGGCGTACACCGTGCGCAGGTCCTTCCCGCCGAAGGCCAGCTTGGTCACGTTGGCCGCCGGGAATCGCACGGTCTCCAGCAGCTTGCCCTGTGGCGAGTAGCGGCGCGCAGACCATCCACCAAACAGACCTGTCCACAGGCAGCCTTCGCTATCCACTACCGGTCCGTCCGGGTAGCCCGCACCTTCCTCGATGGTGACGAATACGCGGGTATCGCGCGGCATTCGCGTCGCATCCAGCCGGCTGGCGAAGATCCGGCGCCCCAACGTGTCGGTGTGATACAGCGTTGCGCCATCAGGCGAGAGCGCCGGGCCATTGGTGATGCACACCGGCGGCAGGGCGCACTGGATCATTTCTCCCTGTGCACAGCGGTAGATGAATCCGCTGTCGCTGCATTCCTCGTCATCCATGCTGCCGAACCACAGCGTGCCGTCTGCGTCCACCGTGGCATCATTGAGGCGATTTCCGGGCAGGTGGGCTTCCACGGCCAGCCAGGGTTCGAAACGACCATTATCGGGCGAGAATCTGTACAGCCCGCCACGCAGGCCACACACCAGCGTCCCGTCGCGTGCCGGCAAGGCCCATCCGATCTGTTCCGGCGCAGCCCAGCGCTGCAACGCGCCACTCAGCGGGTCGAAGCGATATAGATGCCGCTGCTTGATGTCGACGAACCACAGGCAACCCCGGACTGCATCCCAGGCGGGTCCCTCCCCAAGCAGTGCACCGACAGCAGCCACTGGTTCGGGAAGCATGAGGGCGATCCGGTTCGGGTCTAGCGCCAGCCGGCGTCTATCCAGTAAGCGTGGCCAGTGCACATGCGTGCATCCTCCGAGGCGAGGAACAGCGCCATGGATGCCACATCGTCTGGCTGGATGCGTGCGTCGAGGCACTGGCCGGCAACGATCTGTGCTTCCTCAGCAGGGCTGTACCATCGCATCTGCCGTGGCGTCTGCACATTGCCGGGGATGATGGCATTGACGCGGATGCCATCGCGCCCCAGTTCGCGCGCCAGTGCGCGCGTCATGCCCTCTATGCCGGCCTTGGCAGTCTGGTAGACCACGAGGTCCTTCAACCCAAGGTGCCAGCTGATCGAGCCGAGATTGAGGATGACACCGCTGCGCTGCGGGCGCATCGAACCGGCCGCGGCCTGTGCCGCAAAGAACAGATGCCGCAGATTCACGGCGATGCGCTCGTCCCAGTAATCCGTGGTGACTTGCGCGAACTCATGCCGATCGTCGTTGGCCGCATTGTTGACCAGCACGTCGATGCCACCCAGTCTGGCAAGCAGTTCCTTGATTGCGGCGTCCAGTGCAGCGGTGTCGCGCAGGTCGGCGCAGACAAAGAGAGGTTCGGCATGTCCCTCGGTTGCCAGTTCCTGGACCAGCAGGCGCGACTCATCCTCGGCAAGATCGATGAAAGCCACACGCGATTTCTGCCGGGAAAAGGCGCGCACCATTGCGGCGCCGATGCCCGAACCACCGCCGGTGATCACGATGCGTTTCCCGGCCAGGCTGGGATGAGTGGCGCGTTCCGTTTTGCTCATGTGGCCGCCGTTTCCTTGGTGGCAAGCAGGCCCCTGCGGGCGAGATTCAGCATCAGTTCGGCAATGCCGAAGCTCCAGGGGGCTGCGACTGCTGATGTAGTGACGGTGTTGAGCAGCGTTCCCAGGCGGGGCGAACGGATCGACACCAGATCGCCGGCCTTGTGCGTGAAACCGCGGCCTGGTGCATCGCGGTCCTGGACCGGAGCGAACATCGTGCCCAGGAACAGCACGGCGCCGTCGGGGTACTGGTGCTCACTCCAGCATTGCCTGGCCAGTTCCAGCGGATCGCGGCTGATCTCGCGCATGCTGCTGCGTCCCTCGAGCCGATAGCCATCCACGCCGCGGATTTCCAGGTCCAGTTCCGCAGTGCGCACATCGTCGATGGTGAAGTCACCATCGAACAGCCGGATGAAGGGTCCGATGGCGCAGGAAGCGTTGTTGTCCTTTGCCTTGCCCAGCAGCAGTGCGGAACGGCCCTCGATGTCGCGCAGATTCACATCGTTGCCCAGGGTGGCGCCCAGCGCCTCACCCTTGTGATCCAGCACCAGTACCACTTCGGGCTCCGGATTGTTCCAGACCGAATCGGAACGGATGCCGACCAGTGCGCCGTGCCCGACGCTGGAAAGCACGGGTGCCTTGGTGAACACCTCGGCATCGGGCCCGATGGCCACCTCCAGGTACTGCGACCACATGGCCTCTTCGATCAGCAGGTGCTTCAGGGTCTTCGCTTCGGCGGAGCCCGGGCGCACGCTGCGCAACCCGCCGCCGATGCGCGCTTCGATACGGCTGCGGATATGGGCGGCCGCTGCGGCATCGCCGCGCGCCCGCTCCTCGATCACGCGTTCCAGCGCAGAGATGGCGAACGTGACGCCGGCAGCCTTGATGCACTGCAGGTCGATGGGGCTGAGCAACGTTCCTGGCGCTTCGGACAGGTGACCGCGTTCAATGCCATGCGCAACGTCGAATACACGACGCTGCAGCAGCAGCGAAACGGTGGGCGCCTGTGCAGACATGTCGTAGACATGACCGCCCCGGATCAGAACTGGAGCGGGGCCGACGCCAAAATCAGCTCGCCCTGCAAACACGCCCCGTTGCCAGTCTGCAGGCATGGCCTCAAGGGCCGCCCGCAAAGGCTCCGACATAAGATTTCCCCCAGCCGTTCTAGCGGCCTTTTCCCTGGAGTTTATATAGCGCTAACATTGTTGTCCATCGCGTCTTGCCGTCAGCCCGGCGCATCCCGGTCCAGGATCTTCATCATGGCAGGCGGGTGGCGCTCGCCCTGCACCTGGCCAGCCAGCGCATCCATTCTCGTGATCTCGGCAGGCGCCAGGTTCAATCGCGCGCCGCGCAGGTTGTCCAGGAGGTGCGCGCGCGTTTTCATCCCCGGAATGGTCAGGATGCGCCCGGAGCGCGACAGCACCCAGGCGATGGCCACCTGCGCCGCCGTGGCTTGGTGTTCCGCGGCAATTTCCTGCAGGCATTGCACCAGCGCGGCGTTGGCGGCAGCAGCGGCCTCCTGGAAGCGCGGATGGCTGCGGCGATGATCGCCTTCGGGCAGCTGCGAGGCGCGGGAGAAATTTCCCGCCAGAAAGCCGCGGCCCAGTGGGCTGTAGGCGACGAAGCTGACGGCCAGTTCTTCGCAGGCCGCGAGCATTCCCTGTTCCGGGTCGCGTGACCAGATGGAGTACTCGCTCTGCACGGCGGCGATGGGCATCACGCTGCAGGCACGTCGCAGGTTGCTCACGCTGCACTCGGAGAGGCCGGCGAAGCGGATCTTGCCGGCCTGCACCAGATCGGCCAGCGCGCCGGTGGACTCTTCGACAGGCACTTTTGGATCGATCCGATGCAGGTAGAAGAGGTCGATGTAGTCGGTCCCCAGCCGGGCAAGGCTGGCTTCGCAGGAAGTACGGATGGTATCGGGATGGTTGTCCACCTGGGCGCCGCCATCCGGGCCGCGCGACAGCCCGCATTTACTGGCGATGAGGAGCTGGCGGCGATGCGGTCCCAGCACCTTGCCGACGAACTTCTCGTTCTCTCCCAGCTGGTAGCTGGCGGCCGTATCGAAATGGGTGACTCCCGCCTCCACTGCGGCCAGCAGGGTGGCGCGGGCCTCCTCGTCGTCACGGGTGCCGTACCAGCCCACCAGGCCCATGCAGCCGAATCCCAGGGCTGGAACTCGCAGGGCCGAGGGGCCAAGATCCCGCTGCGGCAGCGGGCCGAAAGTCGATGCACTCATGCAGTCACGATATCATCCGCATCCCCAGCAAGGAATCGAAGCGAGCGCCATGATCATCGACTGTCACGGACACTACACCACCGCCCCGCAGGCTCTGACGGATTTCCGCGACGCCCAGATCGCCGCCCTGAAGGATCCGGCACAGACGCCATCGCGAAGCTCCCTGAAGATCAGCGATGACCAGATCCGCGACAGTCTCGAGAAGGCGCAGCTGAAGCTGCAGCGCGAACGCGGCTCGGATGTCACCGTGTTCTCGCCGCGTGCTTCCACCATGGCGCATCACATTGGCGTCGAAGCCACCAGCCTCGAGTGGTCGCAGATCTGCAACGACCTCATCGAGCGCGTGGTCGGGCTCTATCCCCGCAACTTCGTCGGCGTGTGCATGCTGCCGCAGTCCCCTGGCGCGCCGCTGGCCGGCAGCGTCAAGGAACTGGAGCGCTGCGCGAAGATGGGATTCATCGGCGCCAACCTGAATCCCGACCCTTCCGGTGGCCACTGGACCGCGCCGCCGCTGACCGACAAGTACTGGTACCCGATCTACGAGAAGCTCTGCGAACTGGACATGCCGGCGATGGTGCACGTGAGCTCATCCTGCAATCACAACTTCCACGCCACCGGCGCGCACTACATCAATGCCGACACCACGGCCTTCATGCAGCTGATCCAGGGCGATCTGTTCAAGGACTTTCCAGCGCTGCGCCTGATCATTCCCCATGGCGGCGGGGCGGTGCCGTATCACTGGGGGCGCTACCGGGGCCTGGCGCAGGACATGAAGCGCCCGCCGCTGGACTCCCATGTCATGAAGAACGTGTTCTTCGACACCTGTGTCTACCACCAGCCGGGTATCGATCTGCTGCTGAAGGTGATACCAGTGGAGAACATCCTGTTCGGATCAGAGATGGTGGGCGCAGTGCGTGGCATCGATCCCACGACGGGGCAGTTCTACGACGACACCCGACGCTACATCGACAACTCCGCGCTTTCGCTCAGCGACAAGCAGCGCATTTTTGAGGAAAACGCGTACCGGGTTTATCCTCGGCTGAAGGCGCGGCTGGCCGTGGCCTGACGAACCGGGCGCGTCGCGGTTCGGGATTTCAAATCTAGATTCGGGGGGAATTGCATGAGCGTTGTCTTTTCGAGGCGGTCTGTGCTGGCCGGTGCGGGCTATGCGACGGCTTTTGGTTCGGTGGCAGCGCAGTTGCTGTCGGTGGCGCGCGCAGCGGAGGACGCCGGCGAGTCCGCGATTTGCGCGTCGATGGCCTTCGCCAACTCGCCCACAGCGAAGTTCGACGTCAAGTATTTCCGCGACAAGCATCTGCCGATGCTGCGGGGTATCTACGGCGACAGCGTGGAACGCATAGAACTGCGCACGCCGCGCAAGCTGCCCACCATGGGCGGGAATCGCGCAGACCAGTCTCATGTGCCCTCCGAACCGCCGAAACCGATGGGCCCGCCTTCCAGGGTGCTGGCTGCTGTCAATGTGTGGATCCGCGATGTGAAGGCATTTGGCGAAAAAACGGCGGCCGCATCGCAGGCCGTTGTCAGGGATCTGGCCGAAGTCACCGACGTGGAGCCTGCCACGCAATACGACAAGGTCCTGCTGCTGCTCGGTGATTCGCGCAGCGCCATTGAGCCCTCAGGTCAGGTGTTCTCCACTTATTTTCCTGCCACCGAAGGTGGTCACTTCGATGCCAAGTACTATGGCGAGAAGGTGATACCGCTGATGGTTTCCCTGTACGGCAAGGAAGCCATCCGGCGCATCGAGTACACCATGGGTTCCTCCGGCCAGGGCGGCGCGAAGCCGACCATGGTCGCGGCCTCGCACTTCTACATCCGCAACCGGCAGGCCTGGGATGCCGGCGGCATGAAGGCCTATCCGCAGCTGATGGCCGAGGGATCCAAGTACACCAATCTGATGCCGATCACTGCCGATACCGAAGTGACGGCAGTGGGATGAACATCCTGCGCGCGGGGCTGGTGCTGGGCGCGCTCGGCGCTCTGCTGGCGGCGCCAGCCCACGCCCAGCAGGTTGCAGATCCCGGGTTCAGGAGCGTGGGTCGTGGGGCGCCGCTGGCGGTGGCGCTGCCGACCGTCCAGTTGCCGCAAGGGCCCGCCGCCCTGGAGGCCTTCGCGAAGTATCCCTGGGTAGGTCCGATGAGAATCGGTCCGCGACGCGATGCGGCGGCCAATCCTGGCGCGCCGCCACCGCTGGAATTCGGCTCCGCCTGGAATGGCGCAGTACCTGCCGGCGTGAAGGCGCTGCCCATCGACATCTTCACGTCGAAGGACTTCTACAAGGATCGGGAACTGTGGAAGGACAAGCGCTACTTCCGCTGCAACAGTCCGCAGGGACTGGAACTGCAGCGTGGCGCGATTTTCGCCGCCACGATTGGTAATGATCCGCCACGCACTGCGGCATGGGGCTACTGCGACCGGGACCTGCCGCGAGCCGCGTTGGTCAGCCCCTATGGATTCAAGAGCGCGCAAGAACACTACGAGGCCCTGCTCGCCGAGACGAAGAAGCGCGGCGGTCCGACGCAGCACACGTATGCCACGGTTCCCGGCGAACTGAACGGGCGCTACGCCCCGGGCAATTACTTCGACAACTGGTATTCGTTCATGGCAGCGGTGCAGTTCCCCACCGTGCTGTCGGTGCTGACGCCTGAATACCAGAAGCGGATGGTGCAGGAGGCGTACCACCAGGGCACCACCAATGCGCCGCACTGGGTTTCGCAGTACTGCTGGCCCGAGGGCTTCATGCGGCGCTGGTATTCATTTGCCATCCAGTTCCCGCAGTCGGTGATCGTGACACCCTCGATGGTGCAGATCATGGCCGGGGTCGCGGACAATTTCGTCACCAGCATCAACATCGGCCGCCAGTTCCGCATGGATGGCAACGTGCCGCGCCTGGGGCCCGATGTCCCGCGCTGGTACGGCGAAACCATCGGCTTCTGGGACAAGGATGTGCTGATCACCTGGACCTCCAATATCCAGGCCTGGTCGGCGCACGGCGCCTTCGAATTCTCCAACAAGATGCAGACCGTGGAGATCTACACGCCGGTGCGCAACGCCAGGGGCGAGGTGACGGCGCTGAACCATGAGGCGGTGTTCTACGATCCGGACGCGCTGGTGGATCCCATCCGCATCGTGCGCAACTACGCCCGACTGGGCGGCTTCGAGACCGGTGATCCGGTGCAGTACATCAAGTGCATTCCCAGCCTCTATCCCGTGAAGGGCCATGCCACGCCCGTCGCTCCGGGCCAGGTCATCGAGTACGAAGTGCCGGACATGTTTGGCCGCCCCTGGGCGCAGATGTGGGAGAAGTACTTCGAACAGGGCATGGAGAAAGCCAAGGAAGACGATATTTTCGATTTCGGCAAGTAGTGTGGCAAAGCAGGACGCAGAGGAAAGAGATTCCGTGATGGATACAGACAGACGCACATTGCTGCGTGGCATCGGACATGCGGCGGCATTTGGCTCCCTGGCCGCGGCGCTACCGGAATATGCGGCCGCGGTGGAAGATAAGGGCGATGCCGGGGTGTGCCTGTCGATGTTCTATCCGAACAGTGCCAATGCCGCCTTCGATACCGATGCCTGGTCCACCCGGCATCTGCCATTGCTCAGAGGCATTTGCGGCGACAGCGTGGAGCGTATCGAATTGCGCATGTTCATTCCGCTACCGCCGCCGCCTACCGCACCACGAATTTCGCCCACGCCAGGCATGGCCAGAAGCGTTCCGCCACGACCGCAGCCCGCGCCGTTGCCGCTGCTTCGCGCAGCGGTGAATGTCTGGATCTACGATGTCAAGAGCTTTGCGGAGCGAACAAACAAGGCCGCAACGGACATCGCTGCGGATATCTCCACCATCACCACGCTCAAGCCGACAGTGCAATACGACCGTGTGGCGGCGCTGCTGGGCGATGCGCGCGCATCGATTGCCGTAGGCACCCAGGTAGCCAGCAACTACTACGTGCGCAGGGACGGTGGGCGTTTCGACGCTGCGTACTATGCGGAACACATTATTCCGCAGATGGTGAAACTGTACGGCGAGAAGGCCATCAGCCGCATCGAGTTCTGTACCGGCGTGAGGGGGGAGCAGGGTGGCGCGCCGTCGCTGGCCGGGATCGCGCATTACTATGTTCGCGACCTGGCTGCCTGGAGCGCGGTTCCCCCGATGGCGCTGGGGCCGCTGCTGGCGGAAGTCCCGAAATTCACGGACGCCAAGCCAGTGGTCAGCACGATGAAGGTGGCGGCGGCCGGTTGAAGGGCCGCCGCGGCCGCGGCGAGCTAGACGTACTTCAAGCCCAGTTCGGCCAGCTTTTCCCGGAACTTGTAGATATCCATCCCCAGCTCGCCGGAGGCCAGGCGCTTGCGCTTTTCCTCTTCCATGGCGACGCGCTTCGCGGCAGCTTCGGCCACCTTTGCTGCCTCGCCGCTGCGCACCACGCAGATGCCGTCATCGTCGGCAACGATCACATCACCTGGGTTGATGGATTGTGCCGCGCAGATTACGGGCACGTTGACCGAGCCGAGGCTGGCCTTGATGGTGCCCTGGGCATACACGCATTTGCTCCACACGGGGAAATCCATTTCCTTCAGCGTGGCGACGTCGCGCACGCCGGCATCGATGATCAGCGCCTGCACGCCGCGCGCCTGCAGCGAGGTGGCCAGCAGGTCACCGAAGTAGCCGTCGCTGCAGGGCGAGGTCGGGGCGACGACGAGGATGTCTCCCGGTTTGCAGACTTCCACTGCGACGTGAATCATCCAGTTGTCGCCCGGAGGCGCGGAAACCGTGACGGCAGGACCCGCAATCGACTTGCCGGAGTAGATGGGCCGCATGTACGGCGCCAGCAGTCCGGTGCGCCCCTGGGCCTCGTGTACCGTGGCCACGCCGTAAGTGGCCAATGCCTTCGATACGGCGGCTTCCGGGCGCGGAATCTCGCGCACGCAGACATGCTTGCTCATCAGGATCTCCTCAGATCGTCAGTTTGAATACGCGCCGCGCATTGCCTTCGAAGAAGGCCTGCTTGTCGGCCGCCGGTATGGTCATGGCATCGCAGAAACCGACTTCCTCGGGCAGGTACTGGTATGGGTAGTCCATGGCATACAGCACGCGATCGACGCCGATCACCTTCTGGCAGAACTCGATGGCCGGCTGCCAGGCAACACCGGAGTTGGTGATGTAAACGTTGTTGCGCAGGTAGTGGCTGACCGGATGCTGCAGCGCTTTCATGAACGGATAGCGCTGCGAACGCACGGTCGCACCGTGCATGTAGTCCAGCCGGTACAGCCAGAACGGCAGGGCCTCGCCGGCGTGGCCGATGATGAACTGCAATTTCGGGAAGCGATCGAACACGCCGCCAGTGATGATGCGCAGCATGTGCAGGCCGGTTTCGCAGCCGAAGCCGAACACCGCGCCATCCAGGCCGGCATCCAGGAAGGGCTGGATCATGGCCGGCGGCGGTGTCTGCGGGTGCAGGTAGATGGGCACATTCAGCGCCTCGGCGGCTTCGAGCACCGGCAGGAACTGCGGTTCATCGAGATAGTGGCCCAGCGTGTGCGAGTTGATGATCACGGCCTTGAAGCCGAGCTTGCGCACGGCGCGTTCCATCTCCTTCACGGCATTGGCCGGATCATGCGGCGCCACGGCCGCCATGCCCGTATAGCGCGTGGGATGCCGGCGGCAGGCCTCGGCGAGCTGGTCGTTGGCATCGATGGCCAGCGCACTGGCCGTGGCGGGCTCGAATACCTGCACGCCGGGTGCCGTCAGCGCGATGATCTGGTGGTCAATGCCGCTGTCATCCATATCCTTGATGCGGGCATCGCCCAGGTCCTTCAGGCGGTCGTAGATGAACTGCGCCCGCGGGCTGGGACTGGCGCTGTAGAAGCCCCACAGGCTGCGGAATCCCGGATCGTGAAAACTGCTGTCGGCAAGCAGTTTCTGGTATCCGGCAGCGACGTCCTTGGTCAGGAATGCCTCTTCCGTGGCAATGCGGCGGTAGGCGGCTTTGCTTATCATGTGTATGTCAGTTGTTGGCCCCAATAAGGGGCGTTATTTAATCACAGGCGCATGACTTACTCCGATCTCCATCTCCTTATCGACGGGCAGCGCCTCCGGGGCGAGGGCCGCCGCACGCTGCCGGTGATCAATCCGGCTACCGAGGAAGTACTCGGCGAACTGCCGCTGGCTTCCGCCACCGATCTGGACCGCGCCCTGGAAGCGGCGCAGCGTGCCTGGCCCGTATGGCGTGCACTGGGCCCGCAACAACGTGGCCGCATCCTGCGCAAGGCATCGGACCTGCTGCGCGAACGGGTGGACGCCATTGCGCGCCTGGCCACGCTGGAAGAGGGCAAGGCACTGCCCGAGGCCCGCGTTGAACTGAACATGTCGGCGGACATCATCGAGTGGTACGCCGAAGAAGGTCGCAGGGCCTACGGCCGTGTGCTGCCGCAGCGTATTGCGGGCATGCGCATGACCGTGGTGAAGGAACCTGTCGGCCCGGTGGCCGGATTCGCACCGTGGAATTTCCCGCTGGGCAATCCGACGCGCAAGCTGGCCTCGGCACTGGCCGCGGGCTGCAGCGTCATCGTCAAGCCCGCGGAGGAGACACCAGCCTGTGCGCTGGCCATCGCGCAGGCGCTGATCGATGCGGGCCTGCCTGCCGGCGTACTGGCCGTGGTGTTCGGCATTCCATCCGAAGTTTCCCAGCATCTCATTACCTCGCCCATCATCCGCGCCGTGCACTTCACCGGTTCCATCCCGGTGGGCAAACAGCTCACGGCACTGGCGGCTGCCGGCATGAAGCGAACCACCATGGAACTAGGCGGCCACGCCCCGGTGCTGGTGTTCGATGATGTGGACGTGGACGCCGTGCTTGATCTCTCCGCCACCTCCAAGTTCCGCAATGCCGGGCAGGTGTGAGTATCGCCCACGCGCTTCTTCGTGCACGAAGCAATCTACGAGCGTTTCGCCCAGGGTTTTGCCGAGCGCGCAAAGCACTGGACCGTAGGCAATGGCCTCGAGGACGGCGTGCGCATGGGCCCGCTGGCGCATGATCGTCGTCTGCCTGCAGTGGGAGCGCTCATTGATGAGGCCGTGACCCGTGGCGCACGCAAGCTTGCCGGCGGCCATGCACTGCCGGGCAAGGGCTATTTCTACGCGCCCACGGTGCTGGCCGACGTGCCAGACACGGCGCGCATCATGAACGAGGAGCCCTTCGGCCCCGTAGCCGTGCTGCAGCCGTTCCGCGACTTCGATGCAGTGATCAAGCAGGCCAACTGCCTGCCATACGGGCTGGCCGCCTATGCCTTCACGCAGAATGCGCGGCGCGTGAACCTGCTGGGTGAGCAGATCGAATCGGGAATGCTGGGCATCAACAGCTTCACCATCGCCGCGCCCGAGGCGCCGTTCGGCGGCGTGAAGGAAAGCGGCCATGGCTCCGAGGAAGGCACCGAAGGCCTGGATGCCTGCATGGTGACCAAGTTCATCACCGAGTCCTGATACCTCGGTGATTTCTGCCTGGCTGCGGGCCTTACAGCAGCAGCCAGGCGGCAATGCCCGCGGCCGCAAAGCGCCACCAGGCAAATACCGTGAGGCCATGGCGATTCAGCCAGGCGACCATCCACTTGACCGCCACCGCGGCGGAGACCCACGCGGCGATGAAGCCGGTGAGCACGGCAGTCCAGCCGTAGGCTGCGATCATCCCCGGGCCCGTTTTCAGCGCCGCGTAGGCCGTGGCAGCGGTCAGCGTCAGCACACCGAGCAGGAAGGCGAACTCCACCGCGGCGGCCAGTGACAAGCCCACGGCCAGACCACCGAGAATGGTCACCAGGCTGCGGCTGGTGCCGGGCCACATGGCCAGGCTCTGCGCGAGGCCAATCAGTATTGCCGCACGCCAGGACAGTTGCGTGAGATCCATGCCTTCACGGCGCGCGCGCACCCAGCGCGACAGCAGCAGGATCACGATGCCGCCGACCACCCAGGCGGCGATCACGGGCTTCACGCCGAACAGGTACTGCTCGATGCGATCGTCGAACAGCACTCCGAGTACCGCTGCGGGCAGGAATGCAGCCACGATGCAGATTGCAAGGTTCAAGCCTGTGCGATCGCGGCCTGCCAGGCCCTGCAGCATGTGGCCCACGCGTGCGCGGTAGATGCCCAGCACGGCGAGGATGGCGCCGGCCTGGATGGCGATGGCGTAACCATTGGCCGCCTGGCTTTCGCCAATGCCCATCAGGCGTTGTGCGACAAGCAGATGCCCCGTCGAGCTGACAGGCAGGTACTCGGTGATGCCCTCGACCAATCCGAGGATCAGCGCCTGAATGGGATCCATGGCTAGTCCTGCCTGGTTGTGACGCGACGCCTGGACAATGCAGTGGCGGCGCCCAGCAGCAACAACTGCGGCCAGCCCAGTACGCCACCACCACCGCCCGTGTCCGTGCTCGGGGGAGGTGCAGTGCTATCGCTGTTGCCGCTGCGTGCGGATACGAACATCGTCACGTCGGCCGAGTCGCTGGCGCCGAGGTTGTCCGTTACGGTCAGCCGCAGGATTACTGTTCCCTGTGCAGGAGCCGTCACGCCGGCAGTGGCCAGGGTGGCATTCTGGATCACCGGCGTGCTCGCGCCATCCGCCGCGGAAACCACGCTCCACTGATAGATGGCGCTGCGGCCCACCGCGACGCCGCTGCGGGAGCCATCCAGTGTCAGCGCTGCATTGGCCGTCACGGTGCCCACGATCTGCGCCAGTGCAATGGGACGCAGCGCCTCATTCACGGCGCCGGCGGCAAACAGCAGCCCCGCACCACATACCTGCGTATTGCAGACGCATTCGAAGTCCTGCAGCGGCGCCGATGTGGGCGACTGGCAGGCCGGGGGCTGGGGATTGGTGTCGCTGACAGTCGGGAAGGCGCGGGCGGAGCTGCGAATGCGTGCGATCAGCGCCGCGGGCGTCAGTGCAGGATTCACGGCCTTCATCAGGCCGGCAACGCCTGCGGCCTGCGGCGATGCGAAGCTCGTGCCATAGCTGGGCCGCAGGTACTGGTCTGTGTAGATGTTATTGCCCGGCGTGGTGGCGCCGTCGTTGGTGGCGCTGTCGAGCTGGAACAGGCAGGGATCACCAGGAAGAGTATTTACACAGTTGCCCGCTGGCGCGGCGATGCTTACCCGGCTGCCCAGATCGCTGTACCCCACCTTGGTGCCCGCATGCCGCACGCCCGCCACCGCCATCACACCCGTGCAGTTGGCGGGTGATCCCACGACTTTCCCTTCGTTGCCCGCCGAGGCAACGATGAGCACTCCATGGGCCGTGACGTCGCTGACGGCAGTGGCGTACATGCTGTTGCAGGCGCCGCTGCTGCCCAGGCTCATGTTGATGACCTGCGCCGGTGTGGAATTGATGGGTAGGTCGGTACGCAGCAGCAGTGCCGGCGGCAAGGTGAGGCCGGCAGCCCAGTACATGGCCGCCATCACATCGGAATCGAAACCGCCGCACTTGCCCAGCGCGCGCAGCGGCAGTACACGGATGTTGAAGCCGGTGCCCGCCATGCCCACGCCATTGTCGGTATTGGCCGCGACGATGCTGGCGACACGCGTGCCATGCCAGCTGCTGTTCACGGGCTGGTCGTGGTTGGGGCCGCCACCGCAGTCACCGTTCTTGAAGGTGTCGGTGAGCAGATCCTGGGCGCTGACGAAGTCGCCCGCATCCGAGGCATCGGTATCCCAGCTGTCGCCATCGCCGGCAATGGCGGGCGAGCTGATGAAGTCGTAACCGGGCAGCAGCTTGCCGGCCAGGTCCGGATGGTCGAAGCGGGCGCCGGTATCGATGACTGCCACCACGACAGTGGAAGTGGCAGCCGAGACGCCGCCCTTGGTTACATCCCAGGCTGCATCGGCGCGTATGCCGGCTGGCTGTTCACCCTTGAGGTACCACTGGCCGCCGCCGGTGAAGATCGGATCATTGGGCGCATAGGCCTGCGCCTTCACCCGGCCATCCACCTCGGCCAGTTCCACATCCGGATCGGCGCGCAGCGAGGCCAGCACCGCCTGCAGCTCCGCCCCGGAGCGCTTGCGATCCAGCGTGATCACGGACATGCCCCCGCCGATGGTCCGGCCAGGAGTGAGCCGGCGACCAAGGCGCCCGCCGAGTTGCTGCACCATCTGGCCGGCGATGAGGGTGGGGTTCGGTGCGTTGCGCCATTTGACGATGACGCGATCGGTGGGTTCGGAAGAAGGGTCGGCGGCCTGTCCGTAGGACATTACGCTGGCTAGCAGCAGGGCGGCGAGGGCGCGGAAGCGCAGGGGTTTCACGGCGCACATGGTAGCTGCAGTTTCCGGGCGTAGCCATCGGGAATGCCCCTTGATCCGATTGCGTCACATTGGAACCACCAGCTTTCTGTGCGGACACCCCATTTTGTGCCGCTGCCGGCCGAAGCTGGCAGATGTTCAATCCCCTGACCAACTACAGGAGGCGACACATGCAGAAGCTATGCGGGCGTCAACAGGGGCAGGGCATGACGGAATACATCATCGTGGTGGCTCTGATCGCCATCGCCGCAATCGGCGTTTACACGGCCTTCGGCAAGACGGTGCGCGGCCAGATGGCCGTCACGGCCCAGGCCCTGGCGGGCAATGCGGCGAATGACGCGCGATCAGAGGCCAACAGCGGCGGCGAAGATGCCACCGAGCAGGCCGGCCGCAAGGTGCAACTCGACAACTTCGATCAGTCCAACTGAGTCATGCGTCGGCCGCATTCAGGTCAGGCCTCTGTCTTGCTGCTGGCGCTTGTCGCCAGCCTGGTTGCCGCCTTTGCCATCTCCTTTGGAGTGGGGCAACTGGTCAACGACAAGATGCGCCTGGTGAATGCGGCCGACGCGGCGGCGTACAGCGCTGCTCAATGGGAGGCACGCAGCCTCAACTTTCAGTCATACCTCAACCGCGCCATCGTTGCGAATGAAGTGGCGATCGCGCAGCTGGTGAGCCTTCGCTCCTGGTCCAGCTATGTCGCTACCGTCACGCGCAACGGGGCAGCGGTTACCCAGTGGATTCCGCCGCTGGCTGCTCCGGTTCGTGCATTGGAGCGCGGCTGGCAGGCTGTGGATAGCGGCATTCAGGCAGTCGCGCCGGGCCTAGAGGGCGCTATCAGCGCCTGGAATGTGGACGTTCTCTCCAATGCAGAGGCACTGGCCCACCAGCAGGCTGCCATTACGGCTGCTGAACTCGTGACCGAGGTGGCACGCGCCAACGAGCCTCGCGCGCAGGTGCTCGACGCGACGCGCCTGCTGCAGGTGCGCAATGCCTCCGAATGGCAGAACAGGTTTACCGACCGTTATCGCAGAGGAGGCGGGGATCTCCGGCGCTTTGTTGACCTGCTGATGAATTCCCGCGACGGATTTACCCGGTCACGGCGCAGCGGTGTGTCGGTTCCCCTGTTGCGTGTGGCACGGCGGGGAGGGACAGATCTTCTGGCGGAGCGGAGCTGGCGTGGCGTCGACACCCTGTCCGTGCACGTCGACCTGCTGCTGGATTCCGTGGAGATTCCACTCGGATGGGGCGCGGCCGAGGCGCGTCGAAGTGCGGTAAGCCAGCGCGGGGAACACGGTGGCAGCTTGCGCACCAATCCTGCAGCGTCCAGACGTGCACTGCGTGCGCTGCGGCCCTCCGGGCTGTATCGCGCCGTACCGGAAATCCGCGACATAGTGGTTCCGTCACGAAGAGATGATCGCCGCCTGCGCTATGCAGTGGCTTTGCAGCTGCCTGGCAAGGACATCGTTACACCGGACCGCCTGCTCATGCCGCGGGGCATCGAATCACCAGACCGAGGGAATCGTTCCCTGGCCCCTTCATTCGCTGCTGATGGATTGCAGGCTCTCGCTGCTGCCGAAGTGTACTTTCGACGCCCCTCCGGCAGAGTGGACGGGCGCCACGAATATCCCAGCCTGTTCAATCCCTATTGGCAGGCACGTCTCGTTGCCGTTACACCCGCCGAACGTCAGCTGACGGCTGCCGGCCGCGGCCTCACCACCGATCCGTACGTGCTGTTACCTTGAAGGGGCAGTGCGGACAAAGCATGACCGAGTTCGCCCTGTGGGCGGCTTCGCTGGCACTGATGATGCTGGGGCTCTGGACCGTCAATGGGTACCAGGAGGTGCAGCGGCGCGCCATCGTTGCTGCGCGTCACGCGGCATACGAAGGCGCCTGGCTGGACGCGCGCTCCAGCGATCACGAACAGCGCGCAAGACTCGCCTCCCTGTATCTCGACGACGCGGGACTCACGGATGCAACCGGCCAGGCGCGCCTGGTGAAGCCGGAGTCGATGCAACTGCTGTCGCAATCCGGGCCATCGCCCGGTCGGGGCGCCGCAGCGTTCGAATTCCTCATCGCACCACTGCGCGTGGTGGGCGGGTTCCTGGGTCGCGGATTCGATCTTGCGGACGCGGGGTTCCGCACGGGCGAGATAATTGTGGACACGAAGCCACTCGCCGATCTGCCTGCACCCTTCAACACCCTGAATCTGAGGTTCTCGCAACGCTTTGCCCTGCTCGCAGACGGATGGAACGCCGCGGGGCCATCGCACGTGGCACAACGGACGGGAGGTCTGGTGCCTGCGAGCGCCTTGAGCGGCCTGACTCCGCTGTGGAGCGGCCTCAGCGTGCCGCTGGGGCTGCTAGAGCCCTCGCTGCGGCAATTCTGCCCAGGACTGATTGAACCGGACCGCGTACCTGAAGATCGCCTGGGGCCCGGGCCTGCGCAGCCGGAGGCCTCATGCCGCTGAATCCTCTCGTTCCCTTGCTGGTGTGTGCCGGGCTGTGCACAACGACGTCGCTGGCCATGGAGCCACGCTGGACACAGGGATTGCGTCTTTCATGGGAGGCATTGCCGGGAGAGACGACATTCAACGGCGTGTCGTTCCGCGTTCAGCGTGCCACAGGGCCTGATGTTCCGGTGCTTGCCAGCCGAATTGCGGCGGATTGGCAAAAGGAGTCCGGCAGCGATGGGCTGAAGCGAATGCAGCAAGGGGAGTGGTCGATATTGAGCCGGATTCACGACGGCCGCTCCGAAGTCGCGCAATGGCGCAAGCAGAGCAGGGAGGCGGAACTTCTCTGGTCGGAAACGGACTTGCGCCTCCAGCCGCAGCCACCTTCGTCTCCGCGCTACCTGATATCTGCGTGCAACTGGATGCGTCCAATCACCGGCTCGACACCTGGGGTGAGATACCGGCAGTTCACCGGATATTGCTCCCTGCGTTCCGCAGCAATCGGCAACGCGCTTGGTTCCGCCCTGGAACTTGACGGCTGGCGCACCCGCAAGGAGCCATCCGGACTCGTGGCAGACCGTGCGGGCGAGCACCTCAAGGCCCTGATTACTCCAGAACGCTCACCGGTCCGGATGCGCGGCACCGCCGAAGGCACGGCGGTACTCGTACTGGAAACCACCGACGGTGCGCACACTCCATGAGGCATTCGCACGGGCAGGCCATGACCGAATTCCTGCTGGTGACGGCTGCACTCGCGTTCGCGCTGCTGACGCCATTCGCTCAAGGCCAATCCGTGGCGGGGTTGCTGCTCGATGCGCTGCTGGGAAGCTGGCGCGCGCAGGCCTATCTGTTATCCATCCTGTGAAAATAAGGACAAGCACTTTGACGGCACCAAGAAACTGGGCGCACCTGTTGCGTCAACCGAATCTGCTGCTACCGGTCATCGCGCTCCTCGCCGGTACAGTGGCAGCGGTCGGTGCCGCACAGTACGTGAAGACGCGAGCCGCCAATGCCGAGCGCCAGGTGAGAAGCCGGTATGAGATCCGTTCGGTCGTGGTGGCGGCCCAGGACATCAGGCGAGGTCAGCGATTGGATAGCGCTGCTCTGGCGATACGCCAGATGCCGCGCGACTTCCTGCCTTCCGATGCAGTCGCGCCATCGAATGCAAACCAGCTGCTGGGCAGTCGGGCGGCAATAGACATGCGGCGGGGGACGACAGTGGTTCCGGCTGCACTGCAGGCGACCCCGATGCGTGAACCCCTGGCTGCCCAGCTTGGGCCTGGAAAGCGCGCATTGACCATACATGTCGACCAGGTCAATGCGCTGGCAGGGCAGCTCAACACTGGCGACCGGATCGATCTCTTCTACACCATGAACCAGCAGGCTGCGGCACTGCTGATTCCCCTTCTTCAGGACGTGCAGGTGCTGGCCACCGGGGCGGACAGAAGTACCTGGGAGGTCGGAGCCTCCGAGTCCGACACTCGCCCGGAGTTCGATTCACTGACCTTACTCGTGACTGCGGAGGAGGCCGCGCGCGTAGTGCTGGCAGAACAGACAGGGCGCATCACGGTCCTGCTGCGTGCCGTGGCGGACGGCGCCCAGGTTGAAGTACGGACCCACGACAGTCGCCAATTGATGCGCGTGACGGAGACGCGCACAGCGCCTGCATCCCGGCGCAGGATCGAGCTGCTCACTGGCGGGAACGGCGGAATCGAGCCCTCACGCAGCTGGTTGGCCATTGGCAACAAGGCGGCAGGGACATCCGGGGAGGAGATGTGAGTCTTCAACGCCTCATCTGGATCGCTTGCCTCGTATCAACGCAATTGCACGCCGATGAGCCACCACTGCCAGAAGAAATCAGCCTGTCGGTAGGGGAGTCCCGGATCCTGAGTGCTGATATCCGCAGAGCCGCGCTGGGCAGCGGCAAGGTCGTAAGCCTGGCAACGCCGGAAAAAGGGCAGCTGTTGTTCTTCGGCGAGGCCCCGGGCAAGACAACCGCACAGTTGTGGATGGCAGATGGCGCGCGTCGCGCCCTGCGCATTACGGTAGTCGACACCGCGCCCGCGGACCAGTTCCAGCAGCTCCAGACCCTGCTTTCCGGCGTAGCAGGATTGCGCCTGCGCGAGGCCGCGGGCCATATCCTCATAGAAGGAGAGAGGGTAAGCGCAGAAGACCAGCAGCGCGTTGCCCAGATTGCGGGACTGTTCCCCGGTCGTGTGCTGAACCTGATTGGTGAGGGCAGCTGGGAATCCATGGTGCAGATGGACGTGCGCCTCATCGAAGTGCGCCGCGATCAACTTCGGCAGCTGGGGTTGCGCTGGACACCGCAGGCTGCAGGACCATCCGTAGCAATAACTGCAGGGAGTGGAGCGGGCGGTCTTGCAATACGCGCATCCACAGCCACCCTTCTGCAGTCACAGATCGACCTGCTGCAGCAGAAGGGCATGGCGTTCGTGATTGCAGAACCTTCTCTCAGCTGTCGCAGTGGCGGTACGGCCAGATTCATCTCGGGCGGCGAAGTGCCGATTCCCATCACCGATGGCTTCGGCGCCATGGACGTGCAGTACAAGGAGTACGGAATGATTCTCGAGGTCCGGCCCCGAGCGGACCGTAGTGGCGCCATCTATGCCGAGGTGGACATCGAACTGAGCCAGCTGGACGCGGCCGTACGGGTTGCGGATTTCCCTGGCTTCGTGAAGCGGCGCACGTCGACAGCCATCAATGTCCAGTCCGGCGAAACCGTGGCCATTGCAGGGCTGGTGGCGCGCGAGAAAAGCCGCGGACGCCAGGGGCTGGCAGGGCTGTCGAGCATTCCATTGGCAGGCAACCTGTTCGCCTCCACGCGCAGGGAGCAACGTCAGACAGAGTTGCTGGTGCTGATTACTCCGCGCGGGTATGAAGCAGGAACGGCCACAGGGCAAGCCGCCCCCGATCAGCAACAGCTGATCGAGCGGGCCCAGTCGCTCCAGGAGATGGTGGATCGGCCATGAGCGGTCCTGCGATATCCATGCATGAGCTCCATGAAGGGCTGATCCAGAAGCTGGATCTGCGACGCACCGATGTGAACCGCATGAGCGATCAGGAGCTCTGGCTCTATGCCGAACGTCACCTTCGTTCACTGCTGGACCAGTTCACGACACTGGATGCAGCTCAAAGAGCAAGGATAGAGCGCCAACTGCTGCAGGAAGTCGTGGGGCTGGGAGTAATCGACGACCTGTTGCGGGATGACGATATTACGGAAATCATGATCAATGGCGCGACCGATGTCTTCATCGAGCGTCGCGGTTGCCTGGAGCGCATTCCCCAGCGCTTTTCAAGTGCGCAGGCCCTGATGGGTGTAATAGAACGGCTGCTGCAGCGGACCGGTCGCCGCGTCGATGAATCCTCCCCGATGGCGGACGCGCGTCTTCCAGACGGCTCCCGTGTCAACGTGGTGATCCCGCCTCTGGCGCTGGCTGGCCCCGCAGTGACCATCCGCAAGTTTGGCCAGCAGCGCATTTCGCTGGCAGACCTGGTTGCCGGTGGCGCCTTGTCCTCCGGGATGGCGGACTTCCTGCGGGTAGCGGTGCGGTCGCGCCGGAACATCGTGGTCTCCGGGGGTACGGGAACAGGCAAGACCACATTGTTGAACTGCCTTTCGGAGCTGATTCCGCCGGGAGAGCGGATCATTACCATCGAGGACTCGGCGGAGCTGCGCCTGTGCCACGACAATATGGTTGCCCTGGAGGCAAGGCCACGAAACGCCGAAGGGGCAGGCGTGGTTTCAATCCGCGACCTGGTCCGAAACGCGCTGCGCATGCGTCCCGACCGGATCGTGGTAGGGGAATGCCGCGGTGGCGAGGCACTGGACATGCTTCAGGCCATGAACACAGGACATGATGGGTCTTTGACAACGGCTCATGCCAATTCGCCGCGCGATGTGCTGTCCCGGCTGGAAGTCATGACGATGATGGCGGGCATGGAACTGCCGTTGCTGGCCATCCGCGAGCAGATCGCCAGTGCCATACACCTGATAGTGCATCTCGGGCGATTCAGCTGCGGATCGCGTCGCGTTGTCGCAATCGTCGAAGTCGCGGGCACGGAGAGCGGGCGGATCCAGAGCCAGGAGCTGTTCCGGTTCCAGCGCCTTGGTACGGATTCACATGGCAGGGTATCGGGCAGCTTCGTGGCCAGTGGAAATGAACCCTGCTTCTTCGAGCAGCTCGCACGGGAAGAGCGCCCGGCGGCGCTGTGCGGGGATGCCATGCAGAACGCACCGCAAGGCCTGCAGCGGCTGCAGGAGGTCCGGTGCTGACCATTCTTTGCTGTGTGCTGATCGGAGTGACCTGCCTCCTCCTGTGGGCAGCCAGGCTCTCCGCGCCCGCCTGGCGTCACGGGGCCGTGTGGATAGCAGAAGGAACGGAGGCGGATCTGGCGCAGCTGTTCATGTTCATCAGTTCCCGGCAACTGCTGCGATACACAGTCGCAGCGGCCGTACTGATCGCCTCTGTTTGCCTGTACATGCATGTTCCGTTGCCGCTCGTGGTTCTGCTTTGCACTCTTGTCCTGGCAGCGCCACGCCTTGGTACCACTGTATTGCTGCAGAAGCGTAGAAAGCAGGTGATCGCGCAGCTGCCGGACGCACTGCAGTTGTGGGGCGGGCTGCTGCGCTCCGGCCAGGGAATGATGTCGGCGGTATCCCAGCTGACTTCGCGCCAGCCAGACCCACTCGGCGCGGAGTTGCGCCTGGTGCTGAGCGAATACCGGCTGGGTGTTCCGATTGACCGGGCAATGCACTCGCTGCAGGCGCGTTTTGGAACGAGTGATCTGCGCATGCTCAGCACCCTGCTGCGGGCCCACCGGGAACTGGGCGGCAATCTTGCCGAGGCGATGGAAAGACTGGCCGCCACGCTGCGAAGTCGTCTTGCCATGGAAGCTCGTGTCCAGTCGCTGACGGCTCAGGGCAGGTTGCAGGGAGTGGTCGTTGGCCTGCTGCCCATCCTGCTGGCCTTCGTGTTGTGCTTCATGGAACCCGCGGCCATGCGTGCCCTGTTTTCCACCCCACCAGGACTGGCCTGTATCGCCGCCATTTTCGCACTGGAGACGACAGGTTTCGTGTTGATCAGGCGCATCGTGAGAATCGACACGTGAATCCTCCTGGGTCGCTGCTGATGCCCTCTATATCTGCCGGTGTCTGTGCGACAGCCTGCCTGATATGGCTGCTGCAACTGCGGTTGCGAAGAAATCAGGCTGTCACGGACCCGGCCTGGCCCTGGTGGGTGCGCCTGTCCATTGGGCCTGCGTCGATGCTGGCGCCCAGACTGGAGCGCGTTGTCAGCGAGTCCGTGAAACAGAAATCGCAGCGAAAGCTGGAGGCTGCAGATCTGTTTCCCGGGATCACGCCGGCACAGTGGCTGGCTTTGCGGGTACTGCATGGGTGTGCTGGCTGCGCCGTAACCGCTTGCATCGCCGTCAGTTGCGGCTTCCCGCTGGTTCCCGCCGCCTTTGGAGGAGGGGCAGTGGGTTGCATGCTGGCAGGTGGGTGGCTCCGCCGGACACTCAAGGAGGGAGAAAGGAAAATCGTCCGCGATCTTCCCTCGTATCTGGACCTTCTCACTGTGTGCGTCGAAGCAGGCGCAACCCTCACTGCCGGCGTTCGGCTGGTCGTTCAGGAGGCGCCGCCGGGCCCCCTGCGCAGCTATTTCGACCGCGTACTGCGGGAAGTACGCAGCGGACGCCTGCGATCACAGGCCTTCATCAGTGTGGCAAAAGCCTACGACGTCGAGAGCCTGCAGACGCTGGCCAGTGCCCTGGCCCACGCGGAGAGTTCCGGCATGAGCCTGGGGCAGGTCCTGCGTTCGCAATCCGAGCAACGCAATGCCGAGCGATTCGTGCGTGCCGAGCGTCTGGCCATGCTGGCGCCAGTGAAAATGCTGGGACCGCTGATTCTCTGCATCTTTCCCTGCACATTCATCGTCCTGGCCGTGCCAATAGTTCATCGTCTCACGGAGGAGTTCTCCAGATGATTGTTCATCGTGTCGAACACAATCGCCGGCGGCTGCCCATGCAAGTCCATGTCTGCGAATCCCGCCTGGAGCGCGGGCGTGGCCTGCTTTTGCGGCGTTGTCCGGATCAGCGCACGGCGTACCTGCTTCGCAACTGCTCCGCTGTTCATACGGTAGGAATGGCCTATCCGCTCGATGTCGTATTTTGCGATGCGGGCGGCCATATTCTGGATATCGTGCGCGGCTTGCGGCCTTTCCGGTATGCGCGTCACATCAGCGCCTGCATGGTGTGGGAGATGCAGGCAGGGGCTGTGGATATCTGGGGCTGGCAGGTTGGTGATGAAATCGCGCCATGCTGAAGAGCCGGGCCCGGAAGCTGGCTGGCGCTGCAATGGTGGAATTTCAGGCGGTAGCCTTGCTCGGCTTGCTGCCGCTGTGCCTGGGGCTATTGCAGTCGGCCTTGCTGGCGATTGAAAACCACCATGTTGATCATGCGGCGTTCATGGCCGCGCGGGCAGGCGCCACCGCGCATGGGGATACCGGCACCATGCGGCAGGAGTTCGCGCGAGCCATGACCCCGCTGTTCGTGACCTCCAGCGACCCACTGGACAGCGGCAATGTCACTGGCAGGGTGTTGTCTGCCTATGCCCGAGCGCTGCAGGATATTGCCCTGTACGGCAGCATCAAGGTGCTGTCACCAGACGCTGCGGCGCAGCGCGATTTCGGCCGGACCACGGAGGGCATCCGGGCGATTCCAAACGATTCCCTTGAACATCGCAGCAATTCAGCAGGGCGCGAAAGCGGCGTCAGCCTGCAGGCGGCAAATATTCTGCAAGTCGAATTTACTTACTGCCGCCCGCTGATAGTTCCGTTTGCAAGACAGATGCTGATAGGCGTGCTGCAGCGCATGGATGCAGCGCCGGCACATCAGCGGTGCTATGTAGCGGGCCGGATTCCTGTGGTGTCCACGGGCATCGCGCCAATGCAGTCGGATTTCCGGACCGACTGAACGGACAGGAGATCAGACCGGGACCGCACGCCTCAGGCCGCGATCCATTGTCGACAGCCCGCCCTTCAGCACATAGGCGTCGAAACCCTTCTCCACCATGAGGAAAGCCGCCGCGGAACTGCGTCGGCCGGTATCGCAATACACGACGTAGGGCTTGCTCTTGTCCATGCCTGAGAGCTTCAGGCGGATGAAGTACAGCGGCACGTTCATCGCGCCTTCCACGGCCAGGTTCTGGAATTCCGAGGGCAGGCGTACATCCAGCCAGGCGCCGCCATTCTTCGCCACCAGCTGCTCGGCCTGCTCCGGGTTCACCCACTGCAGCAGCGGCTCATTCATCAGCTCGCGGAAATCTTCCTTCTTCAGCCGCATCAGCACGCCGTCGGTCTGCATGGTCACGGTGGCGTTGCGCTTGGCCTCGGAGATCAGCGCTTCCTCGCCGAAGGTGTCGCCTACACCCAGCTCTGCCAGCTTGATGCCTTCCTTGTTCAGCGGCGTCTCGCGCGTCACCACGCATTTGCCGCTGACCACGGCGTAGAAATAGTCGCCTTCGGAGCCCTGGCGGATGATTACATCGCCGGCGCGGTGGGGCATGCGCTGCATGCGCAGGAAGATGGCCTGGATGTTGGCCGGCGGAATCTTCTGCATGGCGCGGCTCTGCAGCAGCGTGGTCATCCAGTCATCGCCTTCGGAGTTCTGGAACTGGGACTGCAGCTCGGCCACCTCGTAGGTGCCGGTCTGGTCCCAGGTGATCATCACGTCCAGCAGCTCGCTGTCGATGGACAGGTATTCCACGTTGTCCATGGCGCGGGCGGAGAATTCGCGTGGCAGCCTGGCGGGCAGCGGATTGCGCGCCTCGGGTGTGCCGCCCTTGATCACGCCGACGGTTCGATCTTCCTCGCGCAGCTCGACGGTGCCGCTCACCACCCAGATCGTGCGTTTTTCGGTATCGCCCTGCTTGAACAGCAGCCGGCCCGGATCCATCTCGCGAACGAAAACCTTGCGGGCCAGGGCAGCCTGGTTTTCCTTCTTCATGCCATCGAGCGGCGTGAACTGACGCAGCATCGGCACATCGACGGGGCGACCCTGACTCATCTCGTCATCTGCTCCTGATGCGCCCGCCGGATTCTTGTAAATGCCATGATTATCAAGGAAATGGTAGCACGTGCCTCATAGCAGCGACCAACCAGGATCCGGCGCAAAGCGTGAACCATGTTGCAGCACCAGCTGTTCCAGCCTGGCGCGCAGCCGATCCGGCCCTTCCTCCCGGGCCCAGTGCAGCGGCCCGCCGCGGAAGGGCGCGAAGCCGGCACCGAATATCACGCCGGCATCGACCAGGTCCGCATCGGCCACGATCCGCTCGCGCAGCGTGGCCACGCTTTCGTTGACGAAGGTGAGCATGAGCCGATCCGTCAGCTCGGATGAAACGAGGTCGGCGCTGACTTGCTGCTTCTGTGCCTTCCCGTCCACCCAGCGGTAGTAACCCTGGCCGCTCTTGCGTCCCAGGGACTTCGCCGCAAGCAGCGCCTGCAGCCGCTGCAAGGGCACGGGCGTTGCGCGGCCGATGGCAGCGCCGATGATCTCGCCCACATGCGCGCAGACATCCAGGCCCACCACATCGGCCAGCTCGACGGGCCCCATGGGCATGCCGAAATGCACCGCGGCGGCATCGACGATCTCCGGCAGCACGCCCTGTTCCACGGCCGTCATGCCTTCCTGCATGTAGGGGATGAGCACGCGGTTGACCAGGAAGCCCGGCGAGCTGCGGCAGGGCAGGGGCAGCTTGTCCAGCCTGCGCACGAAGGCAGTGGCCGCGGCCAGTACTTCCGCGCGTGTGGCAGGACCTTCGATGATCTCCACCAGCGGCATCTGCGCCACCGGGTTGAAGAAATGCAGCCCGACGAAACGGCCTGGATCGGGCAGCCCTTCGGCCAGCGACTCGAGCACCAAGCTCGAGGTATTGGTGGCGAGCAGCGCCTCCGGCTTCATGCGCGGGGCCAGCGACGCGTACAGCGCACGCTTGGCGTCGGCGTTCTCGAAGATGGCCTCGATGATCAGGTCCGCCTGCGGCACGCCTGCGCCGGCCACATCCGCCACCAGGCGCGCAGTGGCCGCGCTGCGCTCGCCGGCATCGCTTATGCGCTTGGCGAACAGCTCGCCCGCGCGGCGCAGCGCCGGCGCCACCTGTTCCTCGCCGCGATCCTGCAGCGTGACGTCGAAGCCGCGCAGGGCGCACCAGGCGGCAATGTCGCCGCCCATCAGTCCGGCGCCCACCACATGCACACGCCGGATGGGTGCGACGCCCTCGTTGCGTCGGGCGCCAAGGCTCTTGAGCCGATCCTGCAGGCCGAACACGCGCACCAGGTTGCGTGCGGTGGGCGTGAGGAACAGCGTTGCGATGGACAGCGCCTCGGCCTCGTAGGCAACGCGGCCGTGGGCGCCATGCCTGGACCACAGATCGACGATGGCGTAGGGCGCGGGGTAGTGCTCCTTGCGCACGCGCGTCGCCACCTGCCTGCGCAGCGCGTCGGTGATGAAGCTGCGCACCGGCCACCAGGAAAGCGCCCGCTCCAGCAGTGGCGGCCTGTGTGCCGCCGGCGCGCGAGTGAGCAGGTCACGGCATGCGCTGTCGGCCTGATCGACCGGCACCAGCCTGTCCACCAGCCCGATACGCTTGGCCCGGTCGGTGCGGATGGTCTTGCCCGTGAGCATCATGTCCATTGCCGCACGCACACCCAGCAGCTGCACCGACCGCACCGTGCCACCGAAACCGGGGTGGATCCCCAGCTGCACCTCCGGCAGGCCCAGCGCCAGCTTTCCATCATCCACGCCAACGCGGTAGCGGCAGGCCAGCGCCAGCTCCATGCCGCCGCCCAGCGCGAAGCCCTGCAACAGAGCGACAGTGGGGCAGGGCAGCGCCGCGAGGCGGTCGCAGAGCCGCTGGCCGCGACGGATCATCACCAGCGCCTCGTCCACCGAGCCCAGCGTGGTGAATTCGTGCACGTCGGCACCAGCGATGAAGCCACTGCTCTTGCCCGAGCGCAGGATCAGGCCCCGCGGCGGGCTGGCCTCGATGCCGTCCAGCACAGTGCCCAGCTCCGTCAGCACCGCCGAGGACAGCGTATTGGCCGAGCGCTCCGGCACATCCAGCCAGAGGGTGCCGATGCCACCGGCATCTTTCTCGTAACGCCATGCGGATGGATTCATGTTGTGCTCACTCCCTGCACGGTGAAGTCGCAGACCAGCGGCCGGTGATCCGACAGCTGGATATCAGGCACCGAAAATCCGGTCACCTCGATCCGCTGGCTCACCAGGACGAAATCCAGCTCCGCGCGCGGCGCGCTTGCCGGGTACGTCGGCAGGCCTTGCTCATTGGCACTGCGCAGCCCTGCGGCGCGCATGAACAGGTACAGCTCGTGCGTACCCCAGAAGGTGTTGAAGTCCCCGGCCACGATCACCGGCTTGGGCGATTTCTGGACCAGGTCGTACAGGTGGCGCAACTGGTACTGGCGATGCCGGTACTTCAGCGACAGATGCACCAGGAACACGCAGACCTCTTCCAGCTCCAGCTCGATGATCAGGCGCTTGATGCCGGATTCGAAGTAGTGGAAGCGCTCGCCATGCACGCGGGGCGCTGCCAGGAAGGCATTGGCCTGTTTGCGCACGATGGGCAGGAAATTATTGACCGAGGTTGTCCCGTACTTGCACTCGTAGGTGGAGTAGTGGCCCAGGCTGGTGGCGATGTACTCGGCCTGGTTCACCATGCCCGAGCGCACCGATCCGGTATCCACCTCGATCAGGCCGATGACATCGGCGTCCTGCCGCCGCAGGAACTCGGTAAGGCCGTTCAATACCTTGCGATTGGGGCGCAGATAGCCTGCACCGGGGAGTGGCAGATGAAAGCTGTATCCGGTGCCGGTGGCGTAGCGGATGTTGTAGATCACCAGCCGCAAATTCCGCTCCTCTGAGTCCGCCCCGGTGGTCCAGCCTTCGATGGCAAAGGGCGCGGGCTAGTGTATCGGGTGTTGCGCTACACTGGGCCTCATGTCGCAGCAGAACCCTATCCGCGTGTTCGTAACGCATCACTGGCAGGATGCAGACGACTACACACGCCTGTTCGAATACCTGGAAAGCGCGCGCAATTTCTTCTACCGCAACACCAGCACGCCGGACAAGCCGCCCGCCACAGGGGACACCGAGACCATCCGCGAGGACCTGCGCAGGCAGATCAATGCCGCGGAAATCATCATCGCGCTGGCCAGCATGTACCCGACCCAGCCGGACCTGACCATCTTCGAGATGAACTACGGCCAGTCGCAGAAGAAGCCGGTGCTGCTGCTGCCGCCATTCGGATCACGCGAGGAGTTGTCCAAGCTGCTGCGTGACCGCGCGGATGACACCGGGCAGTGGGATGAGCGGGCGCTGGTGGATGCCATCCGCCGCCTGGCGCGGCAGGAGAACACTGCGCGCTACGACACCGTCGAGTTCAACCCGGACGAGTTCCGGGACTTCAAACTTGACTGACGGCTCCGCTGTCGCTGGAGAACAGTTTCACGATGGGCGCCCCCGCCGAGCTGCGGGCGAGGCGACGCACCGGCAGCACATTGCTGTTGCGGGCGACGACGGCAAACATCGCCACCACCTGGGCTGCGAAGCGGGCCGCTTCATCGTTCGACATCTTGCGCACGGAGGCGCGTATGGCGCTCTCATTGGGCTGTGGCTGTTCCCGCCGCATCGCAGCGCACAGCGCCAGGAAATCATCGCTCAGTGATTCAGGCAGTTCGTCTGCATCGATCTGGATCAGGAATCTGGCGTAGGCGTCGGCAAGACGCTCCTTGACGCTGCCACCCTGTGCGAGGGTAGTGATGGCTCTCTGCAGCAGATCCAGTGCGTTGTCCATTCGCTCCGCCCTTGTGCCGGTGCTTAGACCAGTTCTTCTTATCGATGCAAGCTCAAGTACTACCTGAACACTGCACCACCATAACCTCATTGCCAGTCAATGAGGTACGAAGGAAATATACACCTGCGTCGCTGATGAACAAGCGCAGTTTCTGCTATTGCCCTGCGCAGGCCGGAACGCGGCGTTCTTGCGAGGCAAGGTGCGGAAGATCAGCGATCTTTATCTAGAATGTATCGAGATAAAATATCTATCCATATGAAATAACAAAAAAATAACTAGTTAGACAAGCACAGACATGCACACCAGGCCGAAAATTGCCCGCAACCCGTAAGCACGGCCTCCACTGGCGACGGCCAGCGCCGACTTGCCCGCAGCGCTGGCCACGGCCATGGCGCCGGTCAGCGCCCCCAATATCCCGTGCAGCCTTGCGTCAGGCCGCGCGCGGATAGGATTCCTCTTCCGAGGCTTCCTGCAGGTCGTACACCGATTCAGCGAAAACGCGCACCGCCGCTGGCGGCGCTGGCGGCGCCATCCAGTATCGAGGCTCCCGCACACTGGGCGTCACGGCATCCGTTGCGGCGCGTACGAAGACCGCCAGGGCCCAGATTCCCTGGATGATCAGCGCCGAGAGAAACAGCTGTTCCATGTGCATTTCCTCTACAGCCATTGGCTGTGGTTTATCTCCATGTTTGTCGAGGGAGATGCTGCAAGAGTTTCATTAAGGGGCGGTTAAATTCCGCACCGCCGCAGAGCCTGCCCATGCGCAGGGAACTGTGGAATCATTCAAGGATCAGAAGGGTCTGCGATCGGGGGAGTCGATTTGGGCGGGATCAAAACCAGTAAGGGCGGAAAGTCGTGCGCGCGGGCAGGGGTGCTAGTCCGGTGGCTGGTCTGCGCACCGTTTCTGACCCCGCTCCCGCTGCTGGCGCAGGCCGCCCAGGAATCCACCCCAACCTCCGATACCCGAAATTGGGCCCTCTTGGAGCGCTCCTGCGGCGGCTGCCACAACAGCACCGACTGGGCCGGCGGCGTGGCCTTCGACACCATGACCCCCGATCACATCGCTGCGGATGCCGAAGTCTGGGAAAAGGCCGTGCGCAAGCTGCGGGGCCACCTGATGCCGCCACCCGGCGAAGCGCAGCCCGACGTGGCAAGCCGCTATGCCTTCATCTCCTGGATGGAAGGCAAGCTGGATACCGCCGCGGCCAGTCATCCCGATCCCGGTTACGTCGGCCTGCATCGCCTGAACCGCACCGAGTACGCGCGCGAGATCGACCGGCTGCTGGATCTGCAGGTGGAAGTGCAGAACCTGCTGCCGAAGGATGTTTCCAGCGATGGCTTCGACAATGTCGCGGCAGCGCTGCGCACCTCGCCATCCTTCCTGGACCAGTACATCGCCGCGGCGCGCAGCATTGCGCGCCAGGCCATCGGCAATGCCGCAGCCAAGCCCAGCAGCCGCGAGTACCGCGCCGATCCGGCAGCGGACCAGTCGAAGCATCTGGATGGCCTGCCGCTGGGCACGCGCGGCGGCCTGCTGGTCGAACACTACTTCCCGGCCGATGGCGAGTACGAGTTCAACATCCGCGAGTTCTTCTTCATGGGCGCCGGCTACGTCACCAAGATCGACGCGCGGCATCGCGTCATCCTCACGGTCGATGACCAGCGCGTCTTCCAGCAGGAAGCCGGCGGCCCAGAGGATCAGCGCTATGTCGACCAGCAGCAGGCCATTGCCGCCGACAACATGCAGGCGCGCTTCAACCACATCCGTGTGCGCATCGGTGCCGGCGTGCACCGCATCGGCGTGACCTTCGTCGAGCGCTCCTTCGCCCAGTCCGATTCGCCGCTGCAGCCCATCGCCATGCTGCCGGAGATGGAGCGCTATCCGAATATCCCGGGGCTGGAGGTTTCTGGTCCCTTCAATGTGACGGGCGTGGGTGACACGGCCAGCCGCAGGAAGATCTTCCTGTGCAGCCCGGCGAGCGAAGCGGAGGAGCTGCCCTGTGCACGGCGCATCCTCTCCGCGCTGGCAACTGAAGCCTTCCGCCGGCCGGCCACCGAGGAAGACCTGCAGGCGCCACTGCAGTTCTACGCCTCCGGCCGCAATGGCAAGAACTTCGAAGCTGGTATCGAGAGTGGCCTCACGGCCATCCTCGCCAGCACCAAGTTCCTGTTCCGCGCCGAGGCTTCAGCCGCCAACGCGCGCAGCAGCGCCCAGCCGCTCACCGACCTGGAACTGGCTTCACGCCTGTCGTTCTTCCTGTGGAGCGAGGGACCGGATGCGCAACTGCTGCAGCTTGCCACCGCCGGCCAGCTGCGCGATCCGCAGGTGCTGGCAGGGCAGGTGCGCCGCATGCTGGCGGACGGGCGCTCTGCATCGCTGGTGACCAACTTCGCCTTCCAGTGGCTGAACGTGGCCCAGATCGACAAGGTGCGGCCGGATCCGGTGCTGTATCCCACCTTCGACCGCAACCTGCGCGACGGATACCGCGAGGAGATCCGCCTGTTCCTGGACAGCGTGCTGCGCTCGGACCGCAGCCTGCTCGACCTGCTGCGCTCGGATGTCACCTTTCTCAACGAGCGCGTGGCGCTGCAATACGGCATTCCCAATATCCGCGGCGACCAGTTCCGCGCCGTGCATCTCACCGATCCGAACCGCTTCGGGCTGTTCGGCAAGGGCGCAGTGCTGATGGCCACCTCATACGGCAACCGCACCTCGCCCGTGCTGCGCGGTGCCTGGATTCTGGAGAACATCTCCGGCACTCCACCCACGCCGCCGCCGCCGGGCGTCGAACAGTTCGTCGAGAATGAAGCCGGCAAGCCGCCGCAGACCGTGCGCCTGCGCCTGGAGCAGCATCGCCAGGCCAAGTCCTGCAATGCCTGCCACGGAGTGATCGATCCGCTGGGTTTTGCGCTGGAGAACTACGATGTCACGGGCGCCTGGCGCGACCGCGACCGCGATGCCGGGGAGGCCATCGATGCCAGCGGGCAACTGGCCAGCGGCGCGCATATCGGCGGTCCCGATGAACTCTCGCGCGCGCTGCTGACCCGCCCCGACCAGTTCGTGCAGGCCTTCACCGAGAAGCTGATGGTGTTCGCGCTGGGCCGTCCGCTGCGCCCACAGGACATGCCCGCCATACGCAACATCGTGCGCGAGGCCGCCGCGCAGGATTTCCGTTTCGCTGCCATTGCCCAGGGTGTGGTCGCCAGCGAAGCCTTCCGCATGAGCCTGCTGCCAGCCGCCGCCGAAACGCCGGTGCGTACGGCACAGCTCGAACACCCGAGTCCGAGGTAGCCCATGTTCATCACGCGCAAACATCTCTCGCGCCGCACTGTGCTGAAAGGCATGGGCGTCGGCGTATCGCTGCCGCTGCTCGACGCCATGATCCCGGCCGCCACCGCGCTGGCGAATACCGCCGCGGCGCCCAAGCCGCGGCTGGGCTACTTCTATTTTCCGCATGGCGCGGTGATGGAGAACTGGACACCGGAAGGCGAGGGCCGTGATTTCCAGCTCAAGCAGATCAGCGCGCCGCTGGCGCCGTTCCGCGACCAGCTCACCATCCTCAGCAACCTCGGCAACAAGCCCGGCGAGAGCCGCGCCGTGCATGCGCTGGTGCCCGCCACGTGGCTGTCCTGCGTACATCCGCAGGAAGGACTGGAGCCGAACATGTCGGCCACGGTGGACCAGATCGCCGCCGAGCACATCGGCCAGGACACGCCCTGGCCCTCGCTGGAAACTGCCACCGCACAGGGCCACGGCGTAGGCAGTGCCTGCGAGCGCGGCTACGGCTGCAGCTACTCGGGCACGCTTTCCTTCCGCAATGCCTCCACGCCGCTGCCAGTGGAAAGCAATCCGCGGCAGCTGTTCCTGCGCCTGTTCGGGCAGGGGGATTCACTGGCCGAGCGCCAGTTCCTGGCGCACCAGACCAGCAGCCTGCTGGACATGATCAGCGGCGAGGTCTCGGCGCTGAACCGCACGCTGGGCCCGCAGGACCGCAGCATGCTGAGTGACTACCTCGACAGCGTGCGCGAGATCGAGCGCCGCGTGCAGAACAGCGCGCAGGGAGATGTGTCGAAGCTGAAGCTGCCGGAAGTGCCTGGCGCCACCTCGCAGAATTTCGATGAGCATCTGCGCCTGATGTTCGATCTTTCGGCGCTGGCCTACCAGGGCAATCTCACCCGCATCCAGACCTTCATGATTGCACCGGAAGTCAGCGAGCAGACCTACAACCACATCGGCATCCCCGATGCCTTCCACGCCATCTCGCACCATGCCAACGATCCGGCCAAGAAGGCGCGGCTGTCGAAGATCCAGGCCTACCACACCGGCGTGTTCGCGGATTTCCTGAAGAAGCTGTCCAGCATTCCCGATGGCGACGGCAGCCTGCTGGATCATTCCATCCTGCTGTTCGGCAGCAACATGAGCAACAGCAATGCACACAACCAGTACCCGCTGCCCACGGCGGTGGTGGGCGGGGGTTGCGGCAAGCTGCGCGGCGGCCAGCACATCAACTTCAAGGAACGCACGCCGCTGGCGAATGTGCATCTCACGCTGCTGCAGCGCGCGGGAGTCGAGATCGACCGCGTCGGTGACAGCACCGGCGTGATTGCCCAGCTATGACTGCGCAGTTGCAGGTGAGCGCGATGCCCCGGACCCGGCTTGGAGCAGCAGCCATTGGCGCAGTGCTGGCAACGGTGCTGGCGCAGGCGGTGCTGGCCGACGGCGCAGTTACCACTGTCGTCGCAGAACCCGTGCCGCTGGTCGACGCCGCGCGGAGCAAGGATCACGCGACGGCGCTGCGCCTGCTGCAGGCTGCCACGCGCGACTCGGTCAATGCCCGCTCCATCGACGGCACCACCGCGCTGCACTGGGCCGTGTACAACGACGATGCAGACCTGGCCGCGCGTCTGATCAAGGCCGGCGCCGACGTCAATGCAAGAAACGACTACGGCGCCACGCCGCTTTCCCAGGCGGCAGTCACCGGCAATGTGCAGGTGATCGGCAACCTGCTGAAGGCCGGGGCGGACGTTGAAGCCGCCAACGCCGATGGCCAGACCGCACTGATGGTGGTGGCCCGCACCAGCAATGTGGAGGCAGCGAAATTGCTGCTGAAGCGTGGTGCAAAGGTCGACACACGCGAGCAATGGCGGGAGCAGACCGCGCTGATGTGGGCAGCCGCCGAAGCGCAGCCCGCCATGGTGCAACTGCTGATCAAACACGGCGCCGAGGTAAACGCCCGTTCGAAGCAGAACAACTGGGAACGGCAGATCACCGCCGAACCGCGCATGCAGGCCCGCCCCTCGGGTGGATTCACGCCGCTGCTGTATGCGGCGCGGCGCGGCTGCGCCGAGTGCGCGCGCCTCCTCGTGAAGGCTGGCGCAGACGTGAACCTCACCGACCCGGACGGCATCACGCCACTGCTTCTCGCCACCCTGAACTTCAGTTTCGACACGGCGGCTTTCCTCATCCAGCAGGGCGCCGATGTCAACAAGTGGGATCTGTGGGGCCGCGGGCCGCTGTATGGCGCCGTGGACATGAACACGCTGCCCATCAGTGGCCGCGCCGATCGCCCCTCGCTGGATCAAACCACCGGCATCGAACTGATCGCCATGCTGCTGAAGGCCGGCGCAAACCCCAATATGCAGCTGAAGCTGTTTCCGCCGTATCGTTCGCTGCGCGACGACCGCGGCGCAGACGGCCTGCTGACGGTGGGCACCACGCCCTTGCTGCGCGCCGCCAAGGCCGGCGACGTGCCTGCCATGCGGCTGCTGCTGGCCCATGGCGCGAAGACCGACCTGCCCACGGTCAACGGCGTAACACCGCTGCTGGCCGCGGCCGGTATCGGCTCGGTGAGCCTGGACACCCGCGGCAGGTACAAGACCGAAGCCCAGGCCATCGAGTCGGTGCAGCTGCTGCTGGCCGCTGGCGCGGACATCAACGCCGCCGATCGCACCGGACAGACTGCGCTGCATGGTGCGGCTAGCTGGGGCTGGAACGACCTGATCCGCAACCTTGCCTCGAACCACATCAACCTCGTGGCCAAGGACACACAGGGCCGCACCGCCGCGGACCTGGCGCGTGGTTCCGATAGCGGCGCTTCCGGCCGTTCCAGCGGCGGACAGGCAAGGCCCGAAACCGAGAAGCTGCTGCGCGAACTGATGCGCAGCGCCACAACATGAACCGTCGCGAACTGCTGCAAGCCTCGCTGCTCGCCGGCGCGGCACTGACTCCGCTGCGCAGAACCTTTGCCGCAGGCGCCGGCGCTGCGTTGAGTGTCGAGCCGCTGGGCGGGTCGCTGCACCTGATCCGCGGTGGCGGCGGCAATGTCACCGTATTCGATTCGCCAGAGGGTGTGTTGCTGGTGGATGGCGGGTCGCCCGAAGGTTCAGCCGCGGTGCTTGAAGCCGTGCAGAAGCTCACTGGCAAGAGCAAGGTCCACTCGCTGTTCAATACCCATTGGCACTGGGACCAGACCGGTTCGAACCGGCGGCTGGGTCCGGCCGGCACGCGCATCATCGCGCACGAGAACACCCGCCTTTGGCTCTCCACGGATGTGGACTCACGCTGGGAACAGCGCCGCTACACGCGCCTGCCGGTCAACGCGCAGCCCAGCCAGACCTTTTACACCACCGGCGCACTGGACTTCGGCGGCGAGCATATTGAGTACGGCTACCTGTTCCAGGCCCATACGGATGGCGACATCTACGTGCACTTCCGCAATGCCAATGTGCTGGTGGTCGGGGATGTGCTGGCCGTCGGCCGCTATCCCATCATGGACTACTGCACCGGCGGCTGGATCGGCGGCGCCGTTACCGCGACACAGGCGCTGATCGCGCGCAGCGATGCAGCGACGAAGATCATTCCCGGTACCGGCCCTGTGCAGGCGCGCCCGCAACTGGAAGCCGAGTACGCCATGCTGAATGACCTGAAGCTGAAGCTGTCAAAGCTGCTGGCGCAGGGCATGAGCGTCCAGGACATGATCGACGCTGCGCCCACGCGCGATTACGACGGCGCCTGGGGCGATCCAGTGCTGTTCATCCGGACGGTATGGCCGGGGCTGGTGCAGCGCGCCCGCGAGCTGGGTGTGTCTATCGTCTGAATCGGCAGGCCCGTTTCTCAGCGGACCTCAATCTCCACTGCACCGACTTCGATCCGGCCCGCAGCCGTGAAGCCGTCCACCCGATACCGCCCGGGTGGCAGCAGCAGGGGCAATTGCTCGCCAGGAAATAGCAGCACCCGATCCATGGGAACCTCCGCAAGCGAAGCGCCTGACCGCCTCGCCTCAACCATCACACGTTCGTCCCTGCCTTGCAGGATGCCGGGAACCGGCACGTCTATATCACCGATGGCCCGCCGCCATTCCGGCCTGCCTTCGCGAAATGCCAGAGCAGGATGACCGACATAGAGATCGACGGGCGAACCCTCCATCCGCGCCCCATCCGGGCCTTTGCGATTGCGCGCAATGACGGTAGCTGCTCCGTTCGCGTCACACATTGTCTGGTCGATGGTGAGCGCATCGATGCCAGTCGCAGCCTTCAGGCGTTCCGCCATCCACTCATCATGCGTCGGATAGTCCGGTGTCTGCCGCTCGCGCACATGGCTGTGTCCGACATGGATCACAACTCTTGTTCCGGGTTGCTTCGAAAAGATGGCAGCCATCAGGTTTTCGGTCTGGCTCTTCTCGCGGCGATTGATGCTGCTTTCCTGCGGCTCAGCTGCGGCTCGCGCCTTGTCCTGCTCCGCTGTACGCTCGTAAGGAACCAGCCGGTACCCCAGCCGCCGTGCTGTCAGTAGCGTGCGCGCGAACATGGGCTCGTTGCTGTACCACCCGTCGCTGCCCAGCACGCCCGCATGATCAAGGTTGCCGGCCTGGCTCAACGTTTCACCGGCATAGGTATCAAAGCCCAACGACCGAAGGGCGGTCAGCACCTTGCCAATGAAGTACCGGTCACGCGGTGACTCGTGTGATTCATTGATGATGACGATGCTGGTCTTGCGCGCCTCCCTCACGATCAGGTCGAGAGGATCGTCCGGCATGGCTTCGCACACAGGCGTTGCGCGGTTCGAACGCTCCCGCTTGGCTGCAATGTCTTCGCGCCCCGCCATCGCCCCGGTCTGCCCAGCCAATGCGGTCGGCTTGTCCTTGTTCAGCAAGGCGTCGAACACCCATTTGCGGACATCTTGCTGGACATTTATCGCTGCAGTGCCCGGGTCATCGGCAGCCTGCGCCTGCAGGCAGATCAGAGCCGCCGCAACCAACATCCTTGCTCGCATGGATCCCTCCTGGCCGGGCGAGATTGGCGATTGCGCCAACTCCCTGCGCTGTCGGGCATTGTACTTTCGTGGCGATGATTGCAGCCAGCACGCTGCGCTTCACTCACAGCTATAACGAGGCGATTCTCGGTTCCTGCGTTAGCATGCAGGATGAAAGGGGAGGGGTGGATGTCACTCAACGAACGGGAATGTCGCAACCGCGACCATGTGCTGGAGATGTATCGCAACGTGCTCGATCCGCACGATCGCACGCGGCTGCGCGAGTACCTGGTCGAGGATTACATCCAGCACAGCCCGGAAGCCACGGATGGGCTGGGCGGCATCGGCGATTTCCTCGACTGGCTGAAGACCGCACATCCCGGCCATCGCAACCACATCCAGCGCATCTTCGCGCAGGACGACCATGTAATCGTGCACCTGCGCGTCACCGTGCCCGGCGAGGCTGATCTCGCCGTGGTGGATATCTTCAGGTTGAACGAGGCCGGCATGATCGCCGAGCACTGGGATATCGTGCAGCGGGTGCCGGAGCACCCGAAGAACAGCAACGGGATGTTCTGACGGCGCGGGGGTTCGCTAGGCGCCAAGCCCGGCCAGCCGGGTGCGCGAGATCACGCCACGCACGAAGGTCTCGCCGGCATGCGGATGCTCCACCACCACGATGTGGCTGCCGTTGAACTGGCTGAACGTTGCGGCCACATCCTTAACATGCGCGCGCATCACCCAGCGCCATTCCATCACCGGCACCTGCTCCCAGGGCGACATGATGTCACCCACTTCCACATCCTCGTGGCGCATGTTGTTGGCGCTCTGCTGGAAGCGCACCGCGCGCTCGCCCTGGATGTCGTAGGAGGTCACCAGGCCCACCACCACGTCATCGCGCAGCACGATCAGCGCACGCACGCCGGCAGCCTTCATCTGGCCCAGCGCGGCGTCGATCGACACATGCTCCTCCACAGTGGCCGGCGCCAGCCGCAGGAAATCCGTGACCAGCCGCACCGCCGGATCTTCCAGCTTGATGGGCACTTCGGCCTCGCGCGGTGTACGCAGCCGCACGATGCCATCCGTTTCCGGATGTGAATGCAGCGAGTTGCCCAGGCCCAGTACGAGGCTTACTCCAGCTCCAAGATGTTCAGCGTCCAATTCGAAATTCCTCCAGCAAAAATCAGGACCCGATGGCCAGCCAGTTCACGTCCACCCGCCACAGCTTCGAGTGCAGCCAGGTCCTCACCACGATCTCGAAGCCATCGGTAGTCACATTGTCTGCAGACGCTGTCAGCCGGGTGGAATCCTGGTTGGAAGCGTCAATGCCGGCGATGCCCAGGTGCACCAGCGGCGCCCCCTGGAACGAGCGGTTGAAGTTCACGCGACTGCGGAAAGCGCGCTCCGGGGACCCATGCGGCGCATCATCCAGCGTCCAGCCCTCGCTCAGGCTGCCCAACGCCTCTGTGCCTGCCAGAAAATTCAGTGGTTCCATAGCAGCACCCCTGTCCAAAATAGTGTCCGGGCCAAGGTGATAACCCAGACAGGATGCCGCAGCCGTGGCTGCCATGCCAGTACATTTCCAAGTGGTTTGTGTGTGCAACTGTGGCATAGGTAGTCATCCTGAACCGCGACACGAGTAGGGAAATCAGGGAGATACCGATCCATATGCCAGACGAAGACGACATCGACCGGCTGTACGGCCTGGAGCCCGTGATCCAGGTCGGCGACGGCGCAGGCAGCGATGCGCTAACCCAGCTCGTTGACCGGCATTGCCCTTTCTGTGGTGAGCCCATCCAGCTGCAGGTGGATGTGTCCGCGGGCTCGCAGACCTATATCGAAGACTGCCAGGTGTGCTGCCAACCCATGACAGTCAGCGCCGAGGTGGACGAGGGCGTGCTGGTTGATTGCCAGGTCACCAGCGCGTAGACGGAGGAGGGTGCTTCCGGTCAGGCCCTGGAGCCAGACAGCAGCGCGCGTCCGCGGATGAACATCTCCGCAGCCTGCGCGCAGGCGAAGCCCATGAAGAACAGGATGAAGGCATCGGTGACCACACCGATATAGGCGTGCACAGGGGAGGTGGCGCTGGTCAGCCAGGGCCGCAGCGCCATGCGCGCGATGATGAGGCCGAAGAAAGTAACCATCGCAATGAGCGAGGCCTTTACCTGCAGTGTTCCCGTCTCGGCATCGACGGCAATGGCCATCAGCTTGCCCTGGTACCAGCCTGCAACTGCGCCCGCGGCAAGCGCTGCCAGCAGAACAGATCCCTGCGTGATGCCATGGGGCGGAGCGTTATAGACGAACATCGCAGCGATCACGCACACGATGGCAGGCCGGATCCACAGGGCCGCCAGGCTCATCGGCCGGGCCGCAGCCATGCGGCGCGCGCGCAGCAGGAAAATCGCAAACACGATGATGATGGGAATCAGCGTGCTCATCGGGCTCTGGGCGTTCTGCACGGCGACTCCGTTCAGGGTGAGTAGCTTACGGCGTGATTTGCGGAGATTACGCGCCTACAGCGCTTTCTTGTAGGCGTTCGGGTTCTTCTCGCAGGCTGCATGCTGGGTTCTCAGCTTGTCACGGCGTTCCAGCAGCTTGTGACCCTGGCTGGTATTGGGGCCTTTGCGCATTTCTGCATCGACCATGTCGATCCTGGCCTGCACGTAGGTTTTGCACTGGTGCACGGAAGCGCTCTCGGCCAGCGCTGGTAGCGGCGCGAGAGCCAGGCAGACAGACAGGACATTGATTTTCATCGGGGCCACATTGCAATCGGAAGGGCGAGAGTGCAAGCAGCAAGGATGAAGGCAAATTGCGCCAGTCAGGTCCAGCTTATTGTCGGCTCCTTCCTTGGTCCCGCTGCAGGCGCCAGGAGGCGGTCGATGGCGTCGCGCAGCGCTTCTGCGTCATATCGGCGTGCGCATTTCACCTGGAGGAATGGCAACTGCCCCTGGAGAGCTTCCGCCAGGAAAGCATCCCGGAGGCGCCTGTGCTCCGTGGCGTGGCTTCTGTCATTCAGTTCGATGACGCAAAGGGGTTGAGTCGTCGTTGCATCGGCCAGAACGAAATCAACGCGCATCTGGCTGATCCGGGCCCAGGCCCGGCCGTCGCCATCTACGGGCTGGAGAATGGCGCCTAAAGCTACCTGCTGGTGAATCGCGCATTTCCCGCGCGTGGCGGCTTCCAGGGCGCGCAAAAACGCCACTTCTGCGGGCGTGCTTAGAGTCGGCCGGAGTGCGTAAGCGCGATAACTCTGTCGCAGCCTGCGCCGTGGCAGTACGCGGCGTATCAGCGACATGGCGGCTGTGGTTCCCACCAGAGCCACAGCTGCAGCAATAGCCAGTTCCATGAGCTTCATGGCGGAATCGTCGCGTGCGAGGAGGTCGGAGGTGGCCTGATTCCGTCGGGGTCTCGGGATGGATCGTACTTCGCATAATGTATATTATGTCAAATAATACAATATCCTCAGGCCCGTAACATTAAGAAGCCGCAAGTCCATGGAATTGCCCGCCCAACTCCTCTGGCTGACACAAAAACCCTCTACCGCTGGGTTACCATCTCCTACTCAACGTGTAGCCATCAACTGATGGCACCAAAACGAGAACGGGTGCCAAGGGAATGAGCATGAAGGTTGTGGCTTTGCTGCCTCGCCACAGGCGCCTGGCGACGATGCCTGCAGGCCCGCCTGGGGAGACTTTCCCGGCTTGAATTCCGTCACCACCTTCTGGTCCTGCGCAGCGTCGGCGGCCCTGTTGCTGGCGATCGTGCATGCGACGCTCTGGTTGTTCGACTCGCAGCGCAAGGCCAGTCTGGCGCTGTCGGTCATGGCGCTGTCCCTGGTCGGAATCACCATCACCGAACTGGGAATGATGCATGCGCGGTCGCCGGAGGAATGGGGCCGATGGGTGTACTGGTGCCACGTCCCGATGTTTTCCCTGCTGGTATCCCTCCTCTTTTATGTCCGGCTGTATTTCCAGACCGGACGCCCATGGCTGATGTGGTCCGTCATCGCAGCGCGCGCCGTCATCCTGGTCGCCAACCTGGGTTCCGATCCGAATTTCAACTTCGACAGCATCTCGGCCATCCGTACGATCGATTTTCTCGGCGAACAGGTCACGGTTCTGGCTGCCGGCGTTACCACCCCGTGGCAATGGTTCCCCTCGTTCACGATGCTGTGTTATCTCGCATTCATTGCAGATGCCACTCGCACGCTGTGGCGCACGAAGACAACAGAAGCGCGCCGCAGGGCCGTGATCGCTGGCGGTGGAGCCATGCTGTTCATGGTGCTCGCCACAACGAGCACGCAGTTGGTGATCTGGCAGCAGATCGAGCTGCCGATCGTCATTTCCGGTCCTTACCTCATCATGGTCTTTGCGATGGGGATGGAACTGGCATGGGATACTCTCCGGGCCTCGACTCTGGCGCGCAGCCTGCGCGAGAGCGAAAGCCGCCTGGAGCTTGCAGCCAATGCCGGGCAGTTGGGCCTGTGGACCTGGGATACGCGCCACAAGCGTATCTGGGCCACTGAACGCGCGCGCAAGCTCTTCGGTCTGCAGCCCGCGGACGAGATCACCGTCGATGACCTGCGCTCGCGAATTCATCCGGATGACTATCCGCGTGTGCACGAAGCGCTGCAGAAATCAACCGACAGTCAGGCCCGGTACTTCGCGGAGTTCCGGGTGGGTCAGGCTGATTCACCCCCACGCTGGATCTCCGCACAGGGAAAGATCGAAAACGATGCGCAGGGTCAGGTGATCATGGTTCACGGCGTGTTGCGCGATGTGTCCGACCAGAAGAAGGCGCAGGCAGAAGCGGATGAACTGCGCCGCGAAGTGACTCATTCAGGACGCATCACCATGCTCGGTCGCCTGTCATCGGCACTGGCGCATGAGCTCAGCCAGCCGCTGGGAGCCATCCTGCGTAATGTCGAAGCGGCCGACATACTGCTGCGCCGACCGGATCCGAATCTCGACGAATTGCGCGCCATAGTCTCCGACATCCACAAGGACGATCAGCGCGCCGGCGCCATCATCGACAAGCTGCGCTCGCTGCTGAAGCGGCGGCAGATGCAATTCCAGCCGCTGTCGGTGGAATCGCTGGTCAACGATGCCGGCACGCTGATCCGCGCCGACGCCTCGGCCCGGCATGTGATCCTGCAGTGCGCGGCTGATGTCTCGCTGCCAATGGTATCCGGCGATCGCGTGCACCTGTCGCAGGTCCTTATCAATCTGATCCTCAATGGCATCGACTCGATCTGCGATTCCGCCGGGTCCAGCCGTGAGGTGACGGTGACGGCGCATGCTGTCGACAGATCCGCCGTGGAGATCACGGTCGCCGATTCCGGGGCGGGCCTCACGCCCGAAGCCCTGTCGCGGCTGGGCGAGCCCTTTTTCACGACCAAGTCCAGTGGCATGGGCATGGGTCTGTCCGTATCCCGCACGATAGTGGAAGCACATGGAGGCCGGTTATGCGCGGAGAACCAGAGCAAGGGCGGAGCTTTATTCCGCGTCATACTTCCAGCCATGCCTTTGGCAGCAGTAGCGTGAGCGGCATTCGCACCGTATACGTCGTCGACGACGACGAGTCCTTTGTTACCGCGCTGTCCCGGCTGCTGCGGCTCAATGGCCTGGAAGTGCATCCCTTCACCTCGGCCATACGTTTTCTTGAATCCCTCAATTCCGAGTCGCGTGGCTGCGTACTGGCGGACCTGGCCATGCCGCACATGTCCGGATTCGAGTTGCAACATCGGCTGGCGAGGTCGCCGGCGCCGATGCCCATCATCTTTCTGACGGGCCAGGGCGATATCCCGGGCAGTGTTCGTGCAATGCGAAACGGAGCCGTGGACTTCCTGGAGAAGCGCGTGCCGGCGGAGGATCTGCTGCATGCGATCTGGATTGCCCTGGAGCGCGATGCCATGGAATTCTCGACACGCACCCGGCTGTCAGATATCAGGGCCCGCTTTGCCCGGCTGAGTGCCCGCGAGCACGAAGTACTTCGGCACGTCGTCGAGGGGCGGATGATCAAGGAGATCGCCGCCGCCCTGGGCATCCATGAGCGCACGGTCAAACTGCATCGCACGGCAATTACCCGCAAAACCGGCGTGCAATCGGCAGCCTTGCTGGCCACCCTGGTGCAGGAGGCTGGTGTTTTCGCTCCACTGCCCGAATTCCACGAAATGAACGTCGCCTGAGAACTTGATGGCGGCAACCTTCCCCCGGGGGAAGAAGGCCTTCCCCTATAGGCAGTACCCACTGCCATGCCATGGGGCGTAGCTTCCTGCCTACGCTCGGACCTGCGATGTCCGGTGTTTCCGATTCTTTTTGACTTTAATCTTGCTGACTCTCGACTGCGCCTCTCTGGAGGAGGACCAAATGAAACGATATCCAATGACGACCAGCCCGCGACTGAAGGGCCTGTGCCTTGCCCTGCCCGCAGCCGCGACACTGCTCGCCTCGCCTTCGTTCGCCGCGGAAGCCGACGCCTCCACCATGGAGATCTACGGCTTCGCTATGCTGGACACTGGTTACCAGACCAAGCAGAACGATCCACAGTGGTTCGACGTGCTGCGCACCACCAAGCTGCCTTCTTACGAGAATCAGTTCGGAGTGGACGGCCAGTGGTTCTCCAGCGTGCGCCAGACGCGCTTTGGCGTGAAGACCGCCACCCCCACCGCCATGGGCGATCTGAAGACCCAGTTCGAATTCGAATTGTTCGGCACAGGCGCTGATGCCGGCCAGACCACCATCCGCCTGCGGCATGCCTACGGCGAACTGGGCGCGTTCGGCGCCGGCCAGACATGGAGTCCGTTCATGGACATCGATGTCTTCCCGAATTCGGTCGAGTACTGGGGTCCGACCGGCATGGCCTTCTACCGCAACGTCCAGTTGCGCTGGATGCCGATCAAGGGCGATACGCGCATGACTATCGCGCTCGAGCGTCCCGGCGCCTCGGCGGATGGCGGCTCTGCCGCGGACCATATCAACCTGGAAAATGTGAAGCCGCGCTTCCCCCTGCCTGATATTTCGGCGGAGTACCACCTGGGCCGCGACTGGGGCTATGTCGAGATCGCCGGCATCGTGCGCTACATGGAATGGAAGGACACCGTACCCAATAATTCCGTTGACCTCTCCGGCGACGCCATGGGTTGGGGCCTGAACCTCAGCACCAACTTCAAGATGGGCAAATCCGTCATCCGTGCCGCAGTGGTGTACGGTGAGGGCATCCAGAACTACATGAACGACGCGCCCGTCGATGTGGGCCCTGTTCCCACCACCGATCCCGCCCGCCCGGTTGACGGCAAGGCCCTGCCCATACTCGGCCTGACCTTCTTCGTCGACACCACCTGGAACGAGCGGATGTCCACCACCATCGGCTACTCGATGACGGACATCGAAAATTCCAGCGGCCAGAGCGCGAATGCCTACAAGCACGGCGACTACGCCCTGGCGAACGTGATGTTCTATCCGGTGAAGAACGTGATGTTCGGGCCGGAAATCCAGTACGGTCGCCGCGAGAACAACAGCGACGGATTCCATTCGGACGACCTGCGCATCCAGTTCTCGGCCAAATACAACTTCAGCCACAGCTTCGGGGGAAATTGAGCATGAAATCTCCGGTTCGCAGCCGCATGTTTGCGGCTCTGTGCGTCTCACTAGCCCTCGTGGCGGCGCAGGCCGCCACGGCACAGGCCCTGACTCCCGCCAGCATCCAGGCCGCGCTGGATGACGCCTACAAGACCTACAACGCCACCACCGGCGGCAAGAATGCCGATTACATCCCGGCATTGGCCAAGGTCGATTCCAAGATCTACGGCATCGCGCTGGTAACCCCGGACGGCAAGGTCTATACCGCCGGTGATATCAAGTCCGAGGTCTCGATCCAGTCCATTTCCAAGGTATTCACCATGGCGAAAGTCATGGAGGAATCCGGCCCCAAGGCCATCGTGGATCGCATCGGTGTCGACGCCACGGGCATGCGCTTCAACTCCATCGTGTCGGTGGAGTTCGCGCAGAAGTCGCTGGGCGGGCCGGAGATCAATCCTCTGGTGAACCCGGGTGCGATCACCAGCACCAGCATGGTCATCGGCAAGACGCGCGCTGAAGTCTGGAAGAAGATCCTCGATTACCACTCGGACTTTGCCGGCCGCGCCCTGGCCGTGAACAAGCCGGTGTTCGACTCCGAGGCGGCCACCAACCAGCGCAACCAGGCCATCGGTGCGCTGATGTTCGCCTATGGCTTCATCAAGACCGACTGGGCCCAGGCAGTGGATGTGTACACCGAGCAGTGCGCCATCAACGTCAATGCGCGTGATCTGGCGATCATGGCGGGTACGCTGGCCAATTCCGGCAAGAACCCGGTGACCGGCAAGCAGGTCATGAAGGCAGCGAATGTGCCGGGCGTTCTGGCGGTCATGGCGACGGCCGGACTTTACGACGACTCCGGCAAGTGGCTGTTCCGTACCGGGCTGCCGGCCAAGAGCGGCGTCGGTGGCGGCATCATTGCCGTCTCGCCTGGCAAGTTTGGCATCGCCGTCATTTCGCCTCCCCTGGACGACGCCGGCAACAGCGTGAAGGCACAGCTGGCGATCGAACGCATTTCCAATGCGCTGGGCGGCAATCCGTACGCCGCATCGAAGATGTAGGACTGGTTACCCCCCATGCCCTCCGGCACGCAGCATCAAGGCACCCGCCCTGCTCTGCTGCACTGCCGGAGCGCATGCTGAAGCGGGGAGATGAATTCGCAAGGGAGCGAGCCATGCCCGGACGGTCATACGTAGCCGTCATCGACGACGACGAGAGCATCTGCCGCGCCCTGTGCAGGCTGCTGCAGAGCGCCGGGTTGAGCCCCATCGCCTATCGTTCCGCCGAAGACTTCCTCGACGACCGGATGCGGGTGCCCTTCGATTGCCTGGTCGTGGACGTGCAGCTGGAAGGCATGTCCGGGGTAGAGCTGAATCGGCGGCTCGCCGCCTGCCAGATTCGCACCCCCGTCATCTACATCACCGCGCATGATGACCCGAAGGTGCGTGAGGACGCACTGAGCACCGGCGCTGTGGCGTTTTTCAGCAAGACGGATCCAGGAGCTGAGATCATTGCGGCAATACGCGCGGCGGTCAGCGCGAACCACGCGACCGAAGTGCGTTGGCCGGTCAACGCCAAGTAGGCGACGCTACAGCTGCAATCGGGCAGTTGCCCACCACCCCCCGATGCCTGTCAGTTCGGGCTCACCCAGCCCTCAGGTTCCAGCTTCCAGCCGCCACCCAGCGCCTTGTACAGATTCACGACGACCAGCAGCTGATCGCGTTGCACCTGGGCCAGCGCGTATTGCGCCGGAAACAGCTGCTGTTCCGCATCGAGCACCTCGAAATAGCTTGACCGGCCGCCCTCGTAGCGCTGTGTAGCCAGCTCCACTGAGTTCTGCAGGGCCTGCACCTGGCGCTCCAGCGCGGCCCGCCGATCGTCCAGCGCCTGCTGGGCGATGAGCACATCAGAAGTTTCCTGGAATGCAACCAGCACGCTCTTGCGGTACTGGGCAACCGTCTCGTCCCAGTAGGCTTGCCGGTTGGCCTTGCTTTGCGACACCCGGCCGCCTGTGAACAGCGGGCCGGCAATCGTGCCGGCGAGATTCCAGATGTTGAAGCTGTCGTTGACGACACCCTCGATGTCCACGGTGCGGGCACCGAAGAAAGCCGACAGGCCGATCTTCGGAAAATAGCTGGCCGCGGCAATGCCCACTTCCGCGTTGGCCTTGATCATCATCTGCTCGGCGGCACGGATGTCAGGACGACGCTGCATCAGGTCGCTGGAAAGGCCAACGGAAGTCGGCGGCCTGGTCTGCTCGGTCAGCGCCCGCCCCCGGGCGACTGGCCCCGGAAAGTTTCCAAGCAGCACGTTGATCAGGTTTTCCTGCTGGCCGATGGCCCGCTTCAGGTCCGCGATCCGGTCATGGGCGCCGGCCAGATTCGCTTGCGCCCGGTCCAGCGGCAGTCGCGTGTCCCGCCCCGCCTCGAAACGCTGCGTGAACAGATCGACGTTGCGGCCGTAAACGGTGGCACTGCCTTCGGCAATGGCCATTTCACGGTCCAGCGACAGCAGGCGGAAGTAGCCGGCGGCGACATCACCCACCAGGGACAGCAGCACGCCACGGCGGACCTCCTCCTGCGCCAGCAGGCTGGCCTGCGCCGAGCCCTTGGTATTCTTCACGCGTCCCCAGAGGTCCAGTTCCCAGAAGAAATTCAGGCCGGCGGAAGCCCCTGCGTACTGCACGCTATCCACACCCACACTCAGCGGCAGCACCGACTCTGCGGCGCCGCCGTCGGCGGTGTAGCCGATCTGCGGCTTGCGCTGCGAACCCGCGACCCCAACCAGGGCACGAGCCTGATCGACGCGCGAGATGGCCACCTTCAGGTCCTGGTTGTTCACCAGCGCCTGGTTGACCAGCGCCTGCAGCTGCTTGTCGTCGAATACCTGCCACCAGGAAAGGTCGGCCAGGGAACTGGCTGTGGACACTGCCTGGGGACTGCGGAACTCCGCAGCCATCTGCGGAATCTCGGGCTTTTCGTAGGCAGGCCCAACGGCGCAGCCAGCGAGCAGCGCCGCCGAAACGGCCGCGGCACATAGCAGGGTCGGCCTGCGATGTCCTGGATTCTTCAACATGGTTACCAACTCCTCACTGGACTGCCGCGAGCATTTTTCTGAACCGGGAAAGCGCCAGGAATGTGTAGGCACAGCCGATCAGGAACATCTTCAGAAGATCGGGCCATACCATCACCGGCGTCGCATCCCGGAAGATGACCGCCTGCGAAAAACTCACGAAGTGCGTGGACGGGACAAACTGCATGATCTTCTGCAGCGCCTGCGGCATGCTCTCCAGCGGCGTCTGCCCTCCCGACAGCAGGTTCATGATGATGAAAACGGGAAACGCCAGCAGGCCGAACTGCGGCATCGAACGCACCACCGTCGCAATCATGATTCCCAGTGCCGTCACGGCGAACAGGTAGATGCACAGGCCGAAGGCGAACAGCGGGATCGAGCCGGACACCGGCACGGACAGTGCGCCCTGCACTACCAGGAACAGCGACGCCATGGCCGCAATGACCACCACAATGCCGTTGGCCCAGATCTTCGCGAACATCAGCTCGAATGCCTGCAGCGGCATCACCAGCAGATGTTCGATATTGCCGTGCTCGCGTTCGCGCAGCACCGCCGCGCCGCACAGGAAGATCGCCAGCACCGTGATCTGGTTGATGATCTGGTTGATGGCAACGAACCAGCCCTGGTAATAGTTCGGGTTGAATCGCGCCCGCGTCTCGACCTTTGCAAGCGGCTGATCCCGCGCATTGTCGCGTCCCGACCAGAACGGCGTGGCGACCCTGGAAATGATGCTCTGGATGTAGGCTGGTCCGCGGCCCGCCTGGCTCATTGCCGTGGCGTCGGTGATGATTTCGATGGTGGGCTTCGAGTCGGTCTCCAGATCCGCCTGGAAACGCTGCGGCACCACGACCACGAAGGTGAACTTCCCTGAATCCATGGCGTTGTTGATTTCGCGGAAATCCAGATCCTGGGCTGGCAGGAACAGCGGCAGCAGCATGGAGTCCTTGATGCTGCGGGACACTTCCGAATCGTCTTCATTCACGACTGCAACGGATGCGTTGACCACATCCATCACCGAACTCTTCGATGGGGTGTAGATCGAGAACGTGAAGCTGTAGATGATCAGGAACAGCATCACCGGGTCGCGGAACAGGCTGATCAATTCCTTGATGCCCAGATGGAAGATGTGCTTGACGTTCTGCATGGCCTAGGTCTCCTGCTTCTTCAGCAGAATGACCGACAGCACGAAGTAGACGACCGAGATGATGGCGATGGCGGCTATGCTCGGCCACAGGGCTGCAAAGCCCAGGGCCTTGGTGAACGCGCCCACGCTGATCGACTGGAAATAAGTGCTGGGAAATATCTTTCCGGCCAGCCATGCCCCGCCAGACAGCGACGACACCGGCGCGAACATCCCCGAGAACTGCACGGCAGGAAGGATGCTGATGATGGCCGCCGCGAAAATCGCCGCCGTCTGGGTGGACGAGAATACGGAGATCAGCAGTCCGAATCCGGTGCTCGCCAGCACGTAGATGATGCCGCCCAGCAGCAGCGTCAGGATGCCGCCCTTGATCGGCACGTGGAACAGCAGCACCGCCAACGCCACCAGCGTCGCAAACTGGATGAGTGAGACCGCGGCATATGGCAGTTGCTTGCCGAACAGGAACTCGGCCTTGGAAGCCGGAGCGGCATAGAAATTGGCGATGGACCCCAATTCCTTCTCGCGAACCACGCTGAGGGCTGTGAGCATGCTCGGAATCAGCATCAACAGCAGCATGATGTCGCCCGGCACCATCGCATAGACGCTGGTGAAGGACTGGTTGTAGAGGGCACGCACCTCCACCTTCATGGGGCTGGCAGCCGGCGGTATGCCCTTCTCCTGGCGCAGCGCACCCTCATATAGCCTGTGCACGCTCTCCACATAGTTGCGGGTGGTTTCGGCCCGGAATGGCACGGCGGCGTCTATGTATGCGTAGACCGTCGGCTGGGCGCTGCGCTCCAGGTCGCGCTGGAACCCGGGAGGAATTTCAACAGCGAAACGCAGCTCGCCATTGCGCAGGCGGCGGTCGAGCTCGGGATAGCCGTCGATCGGCGGCTTCTCGTCGAAGTATTTCGAGGCCCGGAAGCTGTCGGCGTAGCTGCGACTGGCGGTTGTCTGGTCGCCGTCCATTACAGCAAACGTCAGGTGCTCGACATCCAGGGAAATGCCGTAGCCGAAGACGATCATCAGCAGGATGGGTCCGAGCAGCGCAAACGACAATCGCACCCTGTCGTGCTGCAGTTCGATGAACTCGCGCCGCGCGAAGGCCCACACCCGCTTGATACTGAAACCGCCTGCGGATTCCTCATGCGCCGCCGGCGGGGAGGCAGCCGCCTCGGGCTCGGTTACTGCGCTCACGGCCACCGCCGCTGCCGGCGCAACTGGCGCGCCCTGCGCGGCCGCGGCCGCGGCCGCGTTCTTCGCTGCTGCCTCTTCCAGGTAGCCGATGAATGCCGTCTCGAGGTTCGGCGCCTTGCGCTCGGCGACCAGCTGTGCCGGCGGACCCTCCGCCAGCACCTTGCCCGAGTGCATCATCGACATCCGGTCGCAGCGTTCCGCCTCGTTCATGAAATGCGTGGACAGGAAGATCGTCACGCCCTTCTCGCGCGACAGCCGGATAAGCAGCTCCCAGAAACCATCGCGGGCCACCGGGTCGACGCCGGAAGTCGGCTCATCGAGGATCAGCACATCCGGCTCGTGCAGCACCGCGACGCCGAGCGAAAGCCGCTGGCGGATTCCCAGCGGCAGGCTCTCGGTCAGGGTATCGGCAACGGACACCAGGTTGAAGTCTGCCAGGACCTCCTCGACGCGGGCCTTGCCCTTCTCCACGGGAAGGTCGAAGAGCCGGGCATGCAAGACCAGGTTCTGTCGCACTGTCAGCTCGGTATAGAGCGAGAAGGCCTGGGACATGAACCCGACGCGACGACGCGACTCGATGTCGCCGCCCTTCACCGGCTTGCCGAACAGCAGCGCCTCGCCCTCCGTCGGCGGCAGCAGGCCGGTCAGCATTTTCATCGTCGTGGTCTTGCCGCAGCCGTTGGACCCGAGGAAGCCGAAGATCTCGCCTCGTTCGATGCGGAATTTCACGTGATCAACCGCGGTGAAGCTGCCGAAGCGCTGCGTCAGTCCGTGCGACTCGATTGCCGGAACGTCACCGCTGGGTTTGAACGGCGTGATGACCGGTTCCTTGTGGCCACGCTTGGCCTCCTCCGGCAGCAGCTTGATGAATGCCTTCTCGAGCGTTGGCTCGCCGGCTTTCTCCCGCACTTCTGCCGGCGTGCCGGTATCGAGCACCTTGCCGGCGTTCATCGCCACCAGCCAGTCGAAGCGCTCGGCTTCATCCATGTACGCCGTGGCGACGATCACGCTCATGCCGGAGCGACGTGCGCGGATGCGGTCGATCAGTTCCCAGAACTGGCGCCGCGCCAATGGATCGACACCGGTAGTGGGCTCGTCGAGGATCAGCAGGTCCGGGTCATGGATCAGCGAACAGCACAGCCCCAGCTTCTGCTTCATGCCACCGGAGAGCTTGCCCGCTGGCCGGTCGCGAAATGGCGTGAGGTCGGTGCTCTTCAGCAGATCATCGATTCGCGTCACGCGCTCTTCGGCCGTCTGGCCGAAAAGCCGGCCGAAGAAATCGATGTTCTCGACGACGGACAAGGTCGGATAGAGGTTCTTGCCCAGCCCTTGGGGAAGGTAGGCGATCCGCGCCGCCACTGAATTGCGGAAGGCCGCATCGGCAATGTCACCGCCAAGCACTTCGACCTTGCCGGTCTGGATGATGCGCACGCCGGCCACCATGGCCAGCAGCGTCGATTTGCCGACGCCATCGGGGCCGATCATGCCGATCATCTTGTTGGCGGGAATGTCCAGGCTGACGCTGTCCAGCGCAATGGCCTTTCCATAGCGCTGGCTTACCCCCGCGAGCCTTGCGCAGAATTCACCGCCAGCATGCGCCATGGTCTACTTTTCCGGCGTAGCGGTCGTCGGCGCCCAAAGCTGCCCTGGAGCAACGGCCTTCGGCTGCAGCGACTCCGGCCAAGTGGCATTCTGGTCGAAGCGCACATACCCCACACCCGGTATGCCAGCCTTCACGAACGGCTCGAATTCCTTGAGCCGCTCCTTGTCCAGTTGCAGTTTCACGCGGAACGAAAGCGCGTAGCGTTCTTCCGCGGTTTCGACCGTCTTCGGCGTGAACTGCGCCTCGGGCGAGACAAAGGACACTGCAGTGCGGATCGGAAAGCCCGGCGCTGCGTCGAGCACGATGCGCGCTTCGGATCCGATCGAAATCTTTCCCGCAGCAGCCGCAGGCAGAAAGATGTACATGTAGACATCGCTCAGATCGAGCAGCGAATAGACCCTTCCGCCGGCAGGCAGGACTTCGCCAGGCTCCGCCAGGCGCGTTTCGACGCGGGCCCGGAGCGGCGCGATCAGGATGCTGTCCTTCTTTTCGGCCTCCAGGCTCTCGATCTCCGCCTGGCCGGCGATGACATCTGCCTTCGCGGCGTCGATGGCTGCCAGCGCCTGTGCGACCTGGGCCTTGGCGCCAACCAGTTCGGCCTCAGCCATCGCCTTGCGCGAGAGGTCGATGTCTGCCTCCTGCTCACTGACTGCGCCGCCTTTCACGAGATTCTGCGACCGCTTGTAGGTCTTGTCGGCATAGGCGTAATCCGCCTCCTTGACCCCGACTTGCGCCAGTGCGTGTTCGCGGTCGGCCTCCGCGACGGAGATCCGCGCCCTTGCCTCGACCACCTTGGCCTGGGCTGCGCGAATCTGGGCGTCGAGTTCCTCGATATCCATCCGGGCCACCACCTGACCTGCTTCGACGGTATCGCCCTCCTTGACCAGGACCTCCTTTACCCGTCCCGAATACTTCGTGGCCACGTAGACATCAGTGGCCTCGAGCCTGCCGTTGCCGGCTGCGAAGCCCGGTGGCAGCTTGTCCTTCGACAAAACCATCCAGGCGACAATGCCGCCGACCACCACGAGGGCCCCCAACAGAATCCATTTCATTCGCTTGGACATTTGCCCGTGCCTTGATACAGAAGTTGCAACACAGATCGCACTGGATACGGCCTCAATCGGCCCGCAATCCAGCTTCCCGGAAAATGCTCACCGCGGCCGCGACTACGTCATTCGACGGCGCACCAGTCTGTTCCAGCGTGTACTCGAGGCCGAGGTTATCCCACTTGTAACGGCCCATCTGGTGGAACGGCAGTATTTCGGCACGCTCGACGACGCCGAGCGATGCGCCGTACTCCGCGATGCGCCGCATTTCCTCTGGGACATCGGTCAGTCCCGGCACCAGAACATAGCGCAGCCACATCGGGTGCCGCCGCGCAGCCAGGCGCCGGCCGAACTCGATGACGGAGGCGTTGGAAGGGACACCTGTCACCCGCATGTGCTGCGCGGGATCGAAGGCCTTCATGTCGAGGATGACCAGGTCGATCAGGTCCAGTTCCTCGTCCGACAGCTTCGCACCGAAGAAGCCATTGGTCTCGATGGCGGTGTGAACGCCCAGTTGCTTTGCCGCCCGGAACAGCTTCACCGCGAAGCGATGCTGCAGCAGCGGCTCCCCGCCGGAAAGCGTGAATCCACCGTTCATCGCCTTCAGCCCCGTTGCGTATTTGCGCAGTTCCGTGATCGCCGCCGTAACGGGTACGGGAATGCCGTTGCGCAGGGACCAGGTATCCGGATTGTGGCAATACCGGCAACGGAACCCGCAGCCGCTGGTCCAGGCGACAAGGCGGATGCCGGGACCGTCCACCGCCGAGCCCGTGGTGAATGAATGCAGGAAGCCCATGTCGCCAGAAGCAACCGCAGCATCTGCTTCGGCCTCCGACACACTCTTGCCAAGCCCGACGCGCAGTTCGTACGGAGATCCAGCCTCCAGTGTTGCCTCGGCGCTTGCATTGGCAGCGGTCAAATCACTCTCCGTGGAAGGTGCGATTGACGACATCCATCTGCTGTTCGCGCGTCAGGCGCACGAAGTTCACGGCGTAGCCGGATACACGGATGGTGAGGCTGGGATACTTCTCCGGATGGTCCATCGCGTCGAGCAGGGTCTCGCGATTCAACACATTGACGTTCATGTGATAGCCGGTCGTTCCGAAATACGCGTCAAGAATGGAGGTGAGGTTCGTGATCCGCTCTTCGGCGGTACGACCCAGTCCAGAAGGCACCACCGTGGTGGTCAGCGAAATGCCATCAGCGGCGTCGCGATAGGGAATCTTCGCCACCGAGGCAGCCGAAGCGTGGATGCCATGGCTGTCCCGTCCGTGCATCGGGTTTGCACCCGGCGCAAAGGGTTCGCCCTGCCGCCGCCCGTCCGGCGTGTGGCCGGTTGCCTTGCCGTAGACGACATTCGAGGTAATCGTCAGCACCGACTGGGTGTGCACCGCCTTGCGATAGGTCGGGTACTTGCGCAGCTTGGTCATGAAGGTCGAGACCAGCCACGACGCCATGTGGTCGACGCGATTGTCGTTGTTGCCGAACTTGGGGAATTCGCCTTCGGTCTGGTAGTCGGTAACCAGCCCTGTGGCATCGCGGACCGGCCTGACCTTTGCGTACCGGATCGCGGACAGACTGTCAGCCACCACCGACATGCCGGCAATGCCGAATGCCATCGTGCGCAGCGGCGCGTAATCGTGCAGCGCCATCTCCAGGCGCTCGTAGGCGTATTTGTCATGCATGTAGTGGATGGCGTTCATCGCGCTGACATAGGTGCCAGCCAGCCAGTCCATCATCTTTTCGAGGCGATCCACGACCTGGTCGAAATCCAGCACCTCGCCCTCGATCGGCGCCGACTTCGGCCCCACCTGCTTGCCGCTGATTTCGTCACGGCCGCCATTGATGGCGTAGAGCAGGCATTTGGCCAGATTGGCCCGGGCACCAAAGAACTGCATCTGCTTGCCCACCGCCATCGGCGAGACACAGCAGGCAATCGCGCCGTCGTCGCCCCAGGCAGCGCGCATGGTCTCGTCGTTCTCGAACTGGATCGAGGAGGTATCGATCGCAACCTTTGCGGCAAAGCGACGGAACGGTTCCGGGAGACGCGGTGAATACCAGATCGTGAGATTCGGCTCCGGCGCCGGACCCAGGTTGTAGAGCGTCTGCAGGAACCGGAAGCTGGTCTTTGTCACCAGCGGGCGGCCGTCATCACCCATGCCGCCAATCGACTCCGTTACCCAGGTGGGATCGCCAGAGAACAGCTCGTCATATTCCGGCGTGCGCAGGAAGCGGACGATCCGCAGTTTGAGGACGAAGTCATCGATGATCTCCTGCGCCTGCTCCTCGGTAAGCAGCCCGGCCTGCATGTCGCGCTCGAAGAAGATGTCGAGGAAGGTCGAGGTCCGGCCCAGCGACATGGCTGCGCCGTTCTGTTCCTTCACGCCAGCCAGATAGCCGAAGTACAGCCATTGCACCGCTTCCTTTGCCGTGCGGGCGGGACCTGCGATGTCGAAGCCGTACTTGGCCGCCATCACCTTCAGCTCTTCCAGGGCTCGCGCCTGCTCGGCAAGCTCTTCGCGGTCGCGGATGATTTCCTCGCTGGTCCATTCGGCATCGAGCGCGGCCTTCTCGGCCTTCTTGACTTCGATGAGCCGGTCTACACCATAGAGCGCAACGCGGCGGTAATCGCCAATGATCCGGCCGCGGCCGTAGGCGTCGGGAAGGCCGGTCAGGATGTGCGAGCTGCGGCAGCGCCGTACCCCGGCCGTGTAGGCGTCGAACACCGCATCATTGTGCGTCTTTCGGTACTTGGTAAAGGTCTCGACAACCGCCGGGTCTGGCTTGTAGCCATAGGTTTCCAGCGCCGTGAGTACCAGGCGGAAGCCGCCATTGGGCATGATGGCGCGCTTCAGCGGCGCCTCGGTCTGCAGGCCCACGATCACTTCATTGGCCTTGTCGATATACCCGGCGTCGTGCGCGGTGATGGTGCTCGGGATCTGCGAGACATCGAGCACGCCCTTCTTGCGCTCCTCCAGGAACAAGGCCTGCAGCTTCTTCAGCATCGCCAGCGTGCGCGGCGTGGGTCCGGCCAGGAAGGCACCGTCGCCGTGGTAAGGGGTCACATGCCTCTGGATAAAGGCACGAAGATTGATCTCCTTCATCCACAGGCCGGAGTTGAACCCCAGCCAGGCGTCCGGAGTGTCATGCAGCGGTTTCTCGGTCATCACGGTGGCCATGTTTATGCTCCAGCAGCCCTTGCGCTGCGGCCTGTTTCTTTCAGAAAGAGTGTCAGCACGATGGCAAGGCCGACGCCCCACACCAGCGGCTGAAAGGCGATCTGGTAGTGTCCAAGTTCCCGCTCGCTGCCTGCGCTGGCACCCGCCAGCAGGCTGGCGAATACCGGGCCCAGCAGCGCCGAAAACGAGAAGTTGATGAAATTGATGACCCCCGTCGCAGTGCCGCTGTGCTCAGGGCGGTTGGCTTCCTTGATTACGGCATAGGTCAACATCGCCCCACCGGAGGCAATGCCAGCCACAAGACCCAGCACGAAGGGCGGGAAACGCGTGACGGGACCGAAAAGAATCAGCGCCATGGCAAGCAGCAGCACTACGGCACTGGCCAGGATGACGGGTTTGCGCCTTCCGATCCGATCGGATATCCAGCCCAGCAGAGGGCAGCCGATGATCCAGCCAAATGGCACCGCAGCAGAACGCATGACTGCGGTCTGGAAATCCAGGTCGAACCCTTCCTGGATGAAACGCACGCCCCAGACCATGTCGAAGATGGTGGTGGGAATGAAGATGAGGCCGGCAATCAGGCCACACAGCCAGGACTGCGGATTGCGGAACACAGCGCCCAGCGCTGCGGCGGTCTTCCCGGCCCAGCCGGATGTGGTCCCGGCCGGTCTGGCTGGAGCTGCCTCGCGCTTCGGCAGCAGCAGAAACAGCAGGACTGCGAGTGCCAGGCCCACCACCCCCATGATCAGCCAGAACTGCTGCCAGGGTAACCCGCGCGCGATCAAGGGCCCTACGGCGAACTGCCCTGCCGATCCGCCCGCCATTCCCATCATCTGCGTTGCACCGATCAATGTTGCCGCGCGCGATGCCGGAAAATAGGTGGTCGCAAGAAACGCGGCGCCGATCAATGCGAAAACGCCGCCGGCTCCCTGCACGAAGCGACCGATGCTCGCCAGTGTCGGGTCTCCGCTGGCGAACATCAGCGCACCCAGCCCCATCGCTGCCGCACCGAATGGCACGGTCAGTCGCGCGCCGAGTTGGTCCATGGCGACGCCAGCCACCAGGCTGAACGGCGAGTAGGCGTAGTAGAAGAGTCCGAGCAGCGCGGCGAGGCCAGCGGCCGACAGGCCGAAAGCCTCGCCCAGTTGCGGCATCATCACCGCGGGAGCCGAGCGCGCCACGTACTGGAAGAAGTAGTACAGCGACGTGACCAGCCACGCGACGACAACGATGCGGCCGCCGTTCTTCATGCCCGGACTAGCCTGACTCAGCAGAGCACGACAGAGACGGCAAGCCCGCCTTCGGATGTCTCCTTGTATTTGGAGTTCATCTCCTTGGCTGTCAGCGCCAGCGCCGAGATCGTGGTGTCGAAGTCCACCCGACGGTTCACCGGCGACTCATTGCTCGCGATCTGGTAGCCGATCCAGGCCTTGACGGCGCCAAAGGCGCAACGCTCGATGCAGGGAATCTGCACGTACCCTGCAACCGGATCGCAGGTCATTCCCAGGTGATGTTCGATCGAGCTTTCCGCTGCATTGGCCATCACCTGCGGTGAGGCATCGAGGGCCGCGCCGATGAAAGCCGCGCCCATGCCGGAGGCGATGCCGATCTCGGCCTGGCAGCCACCTTCCGCGGCGGCCAGCGTGGCATTGTGCTTGCCCAGATAGCCGACTACGGCGGCCGCCAGCAGGCCGTCACGGATCTTCTGCTGCGGCAACTTGAGCCCGCCTTCACCGAGCGAATAGAGCACCGAAGGAAGCACACCCGCCGAACCGCCCGTTGGTGCCGTCACCACGAGATGTCCGCGCGCGTTTTCCTCCGAACCGGCCAGCGCATAAGCCGACACCTTGCCGATGGCCCGCTGCGCCTCGCCCTTGTCGTCCTGGGCGCGCTTGTAGACTTCGCCGGCCTTGGTCTTGAGCTTGATCGGTCCCGGCAGCGTGCCCGTTGGCGCGGCAAGTCCCGATTTCACGATGTTCGACATGGCCAGGGCGATCTTGTCGAGGAAGGCATTGATCTCCGCTTCGCTCTTGCCGGAGATCGCCATCTCGTTGGCCATCGCCACCTGTGCAAACGTGAGCTTGTTCTTGTTCGCGTGGTCGACGAACTCCTTCATTGTCGCGTACGGATACTTGGGCGGATTCTTCTTCGGTGGCGTATAGCCCTTCCATTCGATGAAGCCGCCGCCGACCGAGTAGTACTCCTGCTCCAGCAGCACCTTGTCGCCCGCCATCAGCTTGCAGGTCATGGTGTTCGGATGCGGGAAGTCGCCCTTGGGCGCGTCGTATATGACGTCCTTCAGCGACACATCAAAGCCCTTGCCAAGCTTCACCGGGAATACCTGGTTCGGCTTGGCAATCATCTCGTCGAGGAAGGCCGGATCGACGGTCGCCGGTTCCTTGCCCACGATTCCGGCCAGGGCGGCACGCTCGGTGCCATGTCCCTTGCCGGTCGCCGACAGGCTGCCGTAAAGATGAACCTTCATTCCCGTCGCAGTCTGCAACTGTGCCGCCGGGAGCTTGGCGCAACGCTGGTAGAAGTCGTAGGTGATGCGCATCGGCCCGATGGTGTGTGAAGACGAAGGCCCCGGCCCGACCTTGAACATTTCGTCCACCAGCGTCATCACCGGGCCCTTGCTGGTCTGGTTCACCGCGAGGGCCGGCGACAGCTTCGATCCACCCGCCGGCTTCGGAGCGGCAGCAGGCGTCTGCGCGCTGGCCGGAATCGGATTGCCGGTCAGCGCCGCCACCGCTGTCGCGAGCGCGGTGCGCATCAGGAAGGCGCGGCGGTCAGAACCTTCGGGAATGACTGGATCGACGCGGATCTCCCTGGTTATCGGCAGGTCCTGAATATCGTCTGGCGTCTCGTTGGACATGGTGAGCCTCCTGGCGTTACCAACGCGCGCCGGCTCTGGGCACGGTGGGAAAAACTTCACTCCATCGCCGCTACAAACCGTCTTGTTTGTCTTGTTGGCGGTCTGCAGCGCATCATAATCCTACGTCAGGGTTTGAGGTCAATTGGAGTCCCCACTCTTCCCCTTAGGGCAGGTCCGGCCACTTGCCGGAACGAAAATCAGAATTAACGAAAATCAGAATTGATGCAGCGGAGACTTGCGATGAACGAGACAGCCGAAAAACCTCATGCGCGCTACGAGCGCCTGATCGCCGCAGCAAAGAACCTTCCGCCGCTACCCACGGCGGTAGCCCACGCCTGCGATGAGAGTTCACTGGGCTCGGTGGTGGAAGCTACAAAGCTCGGGCTGATTCAGCCGATTCTCGTGGGGCCCGAAGCAAGAATTCACGCCGTTGCCGCAACTGCCGGCATCGACATCAGCAAGCTGACGATTGTCTCTTCCCAGCATAGTGTGGACTCCGCAACAAAGGCCGTGGCGCTGGTTCGCGAGGGCCGCGCCGAGGCCCTGATGAAGGGCAGCCTCCACACCGATGAGTTGATGGGTGCCGTCGTTGCGCGTGAAACTGGTCTGCGGACTGCACGTCGTGTCAGTCACTGCTTCGTCATGGATGTGCCGGGCTACGCCACGCCGCTGATCATCACCGACGCGGCCGTGAACATCACACCAACGCTCGAGGAAAAAGCGGACATCGTCCAGAACGCCATCGAGCTGGCCAAAGCCATCGGCTTCGAGGAAGTGCGGGTGGCCATCCTCAGCGCGATGGAGACCGTCAATGCCAAGGTGCCTTCGACGGTCGAAGCCGCAGCGCTATGCAAGATGGCAGACCGGGGCCAGATCACCGGCGCCCTGCTCGACGGGCCACTGGCGCTGGACAATGCCATCGATCCGGAAGCGGCGCGGATCAAGCACATCGTTTCCCGGGTCGCCGGCTGCGCCAATGTGCTGGTGGTGCCTGATCTCGAGGCGGGCAACATGCTGGCCAAGAGCCTGTCCTTCCTGGCAGGTGCCGATGCGGCGGGCATCGTGCTGGGCGCCAAAGTGCCCGTGATTCTCACCAGCCGCGCCGACAGCCAACTGGCACGCATGGCCTCCTGCGCGGTGGCTTCGCTGCTGGCGTCCTGGCGCCAGGCCGAAGCGCTGAAGAAGCTGCAGGCGGCGGGAAATTGAACGCGCCCTTCGTCGGCGTGCTCAACGCCGGCTCGTCCAGCATCAAGTTCGCGGTGCGCGGCGTCGGCGCGGATCGTCCGCTGCAGCTTCGCGGGCAGGTCGAAGGCATTGGTGTCGCACCCCGTCTCGTGCTCAGGGATGCCGGCGGCTCGGTGCTGCGCGAACAGCAATGGGACGCCGCGGGCTTTGACCACACGGACGCCACGCGGGAAATCATCGCACTGGTGAACGCCCGACTCGGCAAGGGCGCACTGGCCGCCGTAGGCCATCGCGTGGTGCACGGCGGCACACATCACGCCGCACCGCGGCGCATCGATGCGCAGTTGCTGGCCGAGCTGAAGACACTGATACCGCTGGCGCCGCTGCATCAGCCACACAACCTGGCACCCATCCAGGTCATTCTCGAGAATGCGCCCGACCTGCCACAGGTAGCCTGTTTCGACACTGCCTTCCATGCAACCCAGCCGATGCTGGCGCGCCGTTATGCCCTGCCCCGCTCCTTCCATGATGAAGGCGTGATGCGTTATGGATTCCATGGACTCTCCTATGAGTACGTGAGCCATCGCCTGCGGGAAATAGCACCGCACCTTGCCGCAGGCAGGGTCGTGATCGCGCATCTGGGCAACGGCGCCAGCCTGTGCGCGATACGCGATGGAAAAAGTGCCGCGACCACGATGGGTTTCACCGCGGTGGAGGGGCTGGTCATGGGCACGCGCTGCGGCTCGATCGACCCCGGCGTGCTTCTGTACCTGATGGACGAGCACAGGATGAACCCTCGCGACATCGAGAGCCTGATCTACAAGCAGAGCGGATTGCTCGGCGTTTCGGGCATTTCACCGGACATGCGGACCCTGCGCGATTCCAGGGAACCTGCTGCGGCGGAGGCCATCGCCCTGTTCGTCTACCGCGTGCAGCGCGAGATCGGATCGATGGCGGCCGCCCTTGGCGGACTCGATGGACTCGTGTTCACGGCCGGTATCGGTGAAAATGACGCCGCCATTCGCTCGGAGATCATCGCCGGCTGCGGATGGCTCGGACTGGAAGTCGATGCCGGGCGCAACACGGCGGGCAAATCCGGCAGGATCAGCAGCAACGACTCCACCGGCGAGGTGTGGGTGGTACCAACCGACGAGGAAAGCATGATTGTCGATCACACGATTGAGCAGCTGCAATTGCGGGCGGCCTGAAGCCGTCACTGACCGTGAGCCAACCGACCCCAGTTGCTGGTACCGCGTCACGCCGCATCGCGGCCGTCGACTGGATGCGCGGTTTCGTGATGATCCTGATGATCTTCGACCACGCCTCGATGTCCTTCGACCGCAATCATCTGGACTCCGACTCCGCTCTGTATGCCGATGCAATGACCATGGCCCTGCCGGCCGCGGAGTTTTTCACCCGCTGGATGACCCACATCTGCGCCCCGACCTTTGTCTTCCTTGCCGGAACGGCGCTGGCCTTGAGCATCGCGCGCCGCGAGGCAAGGGGCAGCAGCGCATGGAGCATCGACAGGGAAATCCTGATCCGGGGTGCCTTCATCGCCCTGCTGGATCCCACGGTGATTTCACTGGGCCTGGGCCGGCTGTCGCTGGGTGTGCTGTTCGCCATCGGCTTGTCGATGATGTGCATGACGGTGGTGCGACGCTCGCCGGATTGGGTACTGCTGGCCTTCGGCGTCGGCTGGTTCGTGCTGGGTGAATGGCTGACCGGCCTGGTGTGGTCGCCCCCGGGATCGGCGTCCATTCCCGCAGCACTGGTAATAGCTACTTCGGGAGACGGGGCTCTTTCAATCAAGTACCCGGTGGTGCCATGGCTGGCCATGATGTCGCTGGGCTGGGTCTTCGGCCGGCACATGACCGCATATGCCAGCGGCATCGCGCGGCGCTCGCCCGCACAGGTCTTGTTCATTGCCGGGCTGATGGCGCTCGCCCTCTTCGCGGCGGTGCGGGGACTGAACGGCTACGGCAACATGTTCCTGCTGCGGGGCAACGACTCCTGGCAGCAGTGGCTGCACGTCAGCAAGTATCCTCCCTCCCTGGCCTACGCCCTGCTGGAACTCGGACTGATGAGTCTCGGACTGGCCGCGATGCTGAAACTGGAGCCTGCCATCGGCGTACGCAGGAACGGGCCGCTGCTCGTATTCGGCCAGACCGCGATGTTCTACTATCTGGTGCATCGCCTTGTCTTTGATGCCACTGCCTCCTGGGGCGGGCTGCTCGACTTCGGCACAATTTCGGCGACCTACGGCGTGGGCGTGGTGGCGCTGCTGGCGCTCTACCCGCTCTGCCGCTGGTATCGTGGGTTCAAGGCCGCACACGCTGGATCAGTCCTGAAGTACCTTTGACTCCAGTGAACCCGATTCCATCCGCTGCGATTCCGGAACCCGGACGGCTCCCGCAGCGGGGTCATGCGGCCCGTGGTCTGGGTCGCTGGCTGCCAGGGCTGCGCATGCTGCGTGAGTACCAGCTGGCCTGGCTGTGGAGCGATGTGGTCGCGGGCTTGGTGCTGACCACGATGCTGGTTCCCGTGGGCATCGCCTATGCAGTGGCCTCCGGAGTGCCCGGGATTTACGGACTATACGCCACCATCATTCCGCTGCTGGCGTATGCGCTGTTCGGTCCAAGCCGGATACTGGTGCTCGGGCCGGACTCCTCGCTGGCTGCCCTGATCATCGCCGTCGTGCTGCCGCTGTCCGCCGGCGACCCGGCCCGCGCCATCGCCCTGGCAAGCATGATGGCCATCGTGTCCGGTGCGGTGTGCATCGTGGCGGGTTTGGCCCGTCTCGGCTTCGTCACTGACCTGCTTTCGAAACCCATCCGCTATGGCTACATGAATGGCATTGCGCTGACGGTGCTGCTTGCGCAGCTGCCCAAGCTATTCGGCTTCAGGATTGAAAGCAGCGGACCGTTCCGGGACTTCTGGGCCATCGTCACATCGGCGCTTGACGGCAAAGTCCACCTGCCCTCATTCCTTGTTGGCGCTGCCACCCTGCTGGTGATCCTGCTGCTCAAGCCGCACAAGCGTGTGCCGGGCATCCTGATCGCCGTGGTCGGCGCCATGGTCGCAGTCAGCGTGCTCAGTCCCGCACTCCGGGAAGGCATATCGGTGCTCGGTTCGCTGCCACAAGGCTTGCCGGCATTCGCGCTGCCGATGATCGATGCCGCGGATCTCAGGGCTGTGGTAGTCGGCGGCTGTGCGGTAGCCCTCGTCTCCTTCGCCGATACCAGCGTGCTGTCCCGGGTCTACGCAACGCGGAATCGCATGCACGTCGATCCGAACCAGGAAATGGTGGGTCTGGGCGCGGCGAACCTCGCTGCCGGATTCTTCCAGGGCTTCCCGGTCAGCAGCAGTTCGTCACGCACACCCGTGGCTGAAGCCGCGGGAGCGAAGACGCAGCTGACCGGCGTCGTCGGGGCGATGGCAGTCGCCCTGTTGTTGCTGGTGGCGCCGGACCTGCTGCGGAACCTTCCGGGCGCGGCACTGGCCGCCGTAGTCATTTCGTCGGCCATCGGTCTCTTCGAGGTCGCGGACCTTCGGCGTATCTATCGAATCCAGCGCTGGGAATGCTGGCTTTCGATTGCATGCACCGCCGGGGTCGCCGTGTTCGGCGCGATTCCGGGCATTGGTCTGGCCATAGTCATAGCCGTGATCGAGTTCCTCTGGGACGGTTGGCGCCCGTACTCGGCCGTGCTGGGCCAGGCGGACGGCGTGAAGGGCTACCATGACATCACGCGATATCCCGAGGCGCACCTCATTCCTGGCCTGGTCCTGTTTCGCTGGGATGCCCCACTGTTCTTCGCCAACGCGGAGCTGTTCAGCGCCCGCGTGCAGGACGCGGTGCGCGCATCCCCCACGCCAGTGCGGCGACTGGTGGTTGCGGCGGAGCCGGTGACCAGCGTGGACATCACCTCCGCCGACATGCTGGCCGAACTGGAGGACACACTGAGCGCCGCGAACATCGAACTGTGCATTGCCGAAATGAAGGATCCGGTCAAGGACAAGCTCAAGCGCTTCGGGCTGTTCGAGCGGCTGGGCGAAGATGCGTTCTTCCCGACGCTGGAGAGCGCGATCAGCGGATACGTAGAGGCACAATCAACCCCGGGGAATGGAAGATGAGCAAGACAACCAAGGGCAAGCAGGCGGAACCGCAGAGTGGGGAGAAGCTGTCGGGCAAGGAATACGACAGTGAACTGAAGAAGCTGCATGTCGAACTTGTGCAATTGCAGGAATGGGTCAAGAAGAAGGAACTCAAGGTCTGCATCCTGTTTGAAGGGCGCGATGGCGCCGGCAAGGGGGGCACCATCAAGGCGCTCACGGAGCGCGTCAGCCCTCGGGTTTTCCGGGTGGTCGCGCTTCCGGCCCCGACGGAACGCGAGAAGACGCAGATGTATGCACAGCGTTACATCCAGCAACTGCCTGCGGGCGGTGAAGTCGTGATCTTCGACCGCAGCTGGTACAACCGCGCCGGTGTCGAGCGGGTGATGGGCTTCTGCACGGACGAGCAGGCGACACGGTTCCTGCATGTCGTGCCCAGCCTCGAGAAGCTGATGGTTGATTCCGGCATCATCCTGCTCAAGTACTGGCTGGAAGTGAGCGCCGATGAGCAGACCCGCCGGCTGGCATCACGTAACGATGATGGCCGCAAGACCTGGAAGCTCACGCCCATGGATCTGAAGTCCTACGACAAGTGGGACGACTACACCAGGGCGCGCGACGAGATGTTCGCCAAGACCGATACTGCCTGGGCGCCGTGGTACGTGGCGCGCTCGGAGGACAAGAAGCGGGTACGACTGAATGTCATCAGCCACCTGCTGAAGCACATTCCGCACAAGCGCACCAAGGCCGAGAAGGTCAAGCTGCCGGCCCGCAAGATCGGTCGCTACAAGGCCACAGACTATCCGTTCAGGTTCGTGCCCGAGAAATACTGAAGGTCCCTCACGGTACAGCCGCAGCCTGATTCCCGAACGAGCCTGATGTTCGTCCTCGAAACAGGCTGACCTGCGAGCAAGGCGTCGAGCTTCTCCACCACGGGTTTGGCCTGACCCGTCTGAAGAGTTTTTCGAACGTTGGCCTCAGTGGAACGCCGAACGGTTGCCGTTAGAGGACTCTAGAACATCAGCCACCCTTCGCTCTTTCCACCTCACCCATCTCCAGCGCCGTGGAAAGAAAGATGCGGTTGCGAATTCTTGATGGCAGGACAGAGAACACGGCGGCCAACATCGCGTGGCGCCAGTGACCGTGGGAGGTGACACAGTGACCGAGATGAGACAAGGCCGCGTGCGCGGCCTCCTCTGGAGTGATGGTAATCGCCGCTGGTTCGGTGCCGGCGGCCATCGCCGTCGCCATCACCGTGGGCTGGAAGGACAGCACGTCAAGCTGGCCCTGGTACTCAACGGCAAGTGGGATGGTCAAATGGTCGATGAAGGCCTTGCACGCGCCGTAGAGCTGCGTGCCTGGCCAATAGAAACGGCCAACAATAGATCCGACATTGAGCAACGCGCAGCGATGACCAGTTGTCGCAGAGTGGCGGAGCAATAGTGGGAGCGTGGCGTGCGTGACGATGGAGGTGGTACTGACGTTGACGGACAGCAGCCGGCGGAGGATCGCGAGAGGGACATCGGCGTACAGGCGATGGACGGTGACGCCGACACAGTTGACGACGATGGAGAGCCCAACGTCCTTGGCCGCTGCCGTGATGCGCGAGTACGTCTCATCTGAGGAATCGGACAAGTCAGCGCACACAGTGCGAACTTGAACGCCAAGGACCTCAAGTTCCGCCTGCAAGCGGCTCAACTTTTCTTGCGTGCGCGACACGAGCAGCAGGTTGAAGCCATACTGCGCGAGTTCCTGCGCGAAAGCCTTGCCCAGCCCATCGCTAGCGCCAGTGATGAGTGCCCAGCTCCCGGGGCCGTAGCGCTCCGTCAATTGGCGACCTTGTAGCCGGCGCGGCAACCACAGGTACTGCCACGCCCACCGGCCAACCTTCACCGCCGAAAGTACGAGGAAAGCGGCTCCAACGACTTGAAGAAAATTTACAGCGACAGGCATCAATCCACCCCTGGCGATACCAATAACCCTAGCGCTTCACGTTACGCGGCAACCCCGCCGTTTGGCCTCAGCAGAGTACGACGGCTGGCCGCAACGACAGGGCTCGCACAGTTATGACGACTACGGCCCGGCCTACAAGGCCTCCAGCCACTGTTCGCGGTGCTGCCGGATGATGGCGATAGCCTCTTCGGGACTGCTCACGCAGACAGGAATCCGCATGTCTTCCGGGCTTGCCAGCTCGATTCCGGGCCGGAGCATGCTTGCGCCGGCCCAGTCCACCAGCCCTCTCCACATGTCGCCGACGAACACGAGCGGCGTATCGCGCAGATGACGAACCTGCAGCAGCTGCCAGATCATCATGGATTCAAGCACCGTACCGATCCCGCCCGGCGCGACGATATAGGCATCGGACATCAGCACGAACTGGTGCAGCCGCGTGAAGAAGGTTTCATGCGTGAACGCCTGCTCCACGAACGGGTTCGCGGCCTGCTCGAACGGCAGATCGACGCGGATGCCGATGCTGCGCCCCGCCCCGCCCGCCTGCGCCTCCTTCGCTCCCTCATTGGCGGCCTGCATCAGTCCCGGCCCGCCACCGGTAACGATGTCGCAGCCCAGGGCTGCCAGGGAAAAGCTCAGCTTCCTGACGTCCTGGTATACCCAGTGCCCCGGCTCCGTGCGCGCCGAGCCGAACAGGGTCACGCGATAGCGCTCGCGTTTCGACGGGCGCAGCCGGGAGAGATTATTGACCGTGGCCCACAGGCCAAAAAGCGTGTCGGTGAGGATACGCCTGACGGCCTCCTCGTCCGCGAGACTCACGTTACCGGATGCGGGAGGAGCGGCGTGATCGCTCATTTCAGTATGGCCATACCCAGTCCGTGATCTCGGCCCGGTCGGTGCCGTGCGTGTGGGCGTAGGTACGGTTGTCGATGATGGCGTTTTTCATCTCTTCCCTGAGGTGTGCGGCCCGCACCGCCAGCCCCGGCACCCTGTCGATCACGTCGATCACGAGGCTGAAGCGGTCGATCCGGTTGAGCATCGCCAGTTCCAGCGGTGTGTTGATGTTGCCCCGCTCCATGTAGCCACGAACATGAAGGTTCTCGTGGTTCTTGAAGCGATAGGCCAGCTTGTGGATCAGCCAGGGATAACCGTGGAAATTGAAGATCACCGGCCGGTCAGTGGTGAACAGGCTGTCGAACTCGCGCTCGCTGAGGCCGTGCGGATGGTCGGCAACGGGCCGCATCCGGTACAGATCGACAACATTGACGAAGCGCAGCCTGAGATCCGGCAGTCGCTCGCGCAGAATGGCCGTAGCGGCAAGCGCTTCCAGCGTCGGCACGTCACCGCAGCCCACCAGCACCACATCAGGTTCGACACCAGTATCATTGCTGGCCCGCTCCCAGATGCCGACGCCCTTGGCACAGTGGATGATGGCCTCGTCGATGGTCGTGAACTGCATGTGCTTCTGCTTGTCGGCCACGATCACATTGATGTAGTCGGTCGAACGCAGGCAATGATCGGCGACCGCCAGCAGGCAATTCGCATCCGGCGGCAGGTAGATGCGGGTCACTGATGGGCTCTTGTTCGTCACCACGTCGATGAAGCCCGGATCCTGGTGCGAGAAGCCATTGTGGTCCTGCCGCCAGACAGTGGATGACAGCAGGATGTTCTGTGAGGCAACCGGCGCGCGCCACGGCACATGGTTCTTGCAGATGTCGAGCCATTTGGCGTGCTGGTTGAACATCGAATCGATGACGTGCGCGAACGCCTCGTAGGTATGGAAAAAGCCATGCCTGCCTGTGAGCAGGTAACCCTCCAGCCAGCCGAGCAAGGTATGCTCCGAGAGCATTTCCATCACGCGACCGTCACGGGAAAGTTCGCCGCCATCGGCATCCTCGGGCAGCAGGTCGGCCATCCAGACCTTCTTGCTCACCTCGTAGATCGCCTGCAGGCGGTTCGAGGCCGTCTCATCCGGTCCGAACACCCGGAACGTATGCATGTTGTCGCGCATGACGTCGCGCAGGAATTCACCCAACGGCCGGGTGTTCTCGTGACGAATGGCGCCGGCCGAGGGAACCTTGACGGCGTACTGCCGGAAATCCGGCAGCTTGAGAGCCTTGCGCAACAACCCGCCATTCGCATGTGGATTGGCGCTCATGCGTCGCGCGCCCTGCGGCGCAAGGTCCCTCAACTCTCCGATCAACCGCCCATCGGATTCAAACAGCTCCTCCGGCCGATAGCTGCGCAGCCAGGACTCCAGGACCTTCAGACTCTCCGGGTTTTCGCGCACATCCGAGAATGGAACCTGGTGCGAGCGCCAGGAACCTTCAGCCTTGTGCCCCTTGATGGCTTTCGGACCGGTCCAGCCTTTCGGTGACCGCAGCACGATCATCGGCCAGCGCGGCCGTTCCGCCTTGCCGGAGGCGCGTGCTTCGCGCTGGATGGCGCGAATTTGCCCCACCGCCTCATCAAGCGTGGCGGCCATCTTCTGGTGCATCTCGGCCGGATCGGAGCCTTCAACGAACAACGGCGTGTAGCCGTAGCCGATGAACAATGCCTCCAGCTCTTCGTGACTGATTCTCGACAGGATCGTGGGGTTGGCGATCTTGTAGCCATTCAGGTTGAGAATGGGCAGCACCGCACCATCACGTACCGGGTTCAGGAACTTGTTCGAATGCCATGCCGTGGCGAGCGGTCCAGTCTCGGCCTCACCGTCGCCAACGACGCAGGCGACGATGAGATCAGGGTTGTCGAGCGCCGCGCCATAGGCATGCGACAGGCTGTAACCCAGCTCGCCACCCTCGTGGATCGAACCCGGTGTCTCGGGCGTGACATGCGAGCCGATGTGACCCGGGAAGGAGAACTGCTTGAAGAATTTCTGCATCCCCTCCACGTCTTCGCTCTTGTCCGGGTAAACCTAGGAATAGGTTCCCTCGAGGTAGCAGGGACCGAGCACGCCCGGGGCCCCGTGGCCAGGGCCGGCCATGAAGACCACATCCAGGTCATCGCGCCGGATCACGCGGTTGAGATGGGTCCATACAAAAGACAGCGCCGGACTCGCGCCCCAATGCCCGAGCAGGCGATGCTTGATGTGGTCGATGCTGAGCGGCTCCCGCAGCAGCGGATTCTCCTGCAGGTAGATCATCCCGACTGCGAGATAGTTGCAGGCGCGCCACCAGGCGTCCATGCGTCGCAGCTGCCCTTCGTCAAGCGTTGTGTCGGTGCCGGGACTTCTGGCAGCCATGCTGGAATTCCTCCGATGCGGGATACAGGAAACTGCCGGGACGTATGCCGCTGACGTCGACTTCGATCGAGTCTGCCAGAATTCGCGATTCGGCGCGTCGGACAGGCGAACGCTACAGCTGCAGCTGGATCCGGCTCTGGAAGAACTGCGTTGCGCCCTTGGTATCGAAGCGATCCAGGATGCCGTAGCCGTACACGAACTCCAGCCGCACATTGTCGGACATGTGCCAGTTCAGCATCGGCGTGATACGCCAGAACTTGCCGCCGTTGATGGCCTTGGAGTCCAGGTCGCTGTAGGAATAGCGCAGCACTGCCTCCCACGCACCCTTGCCACCCTCGAATACCGAGTTCTTTGGCGAGACTCGCTCGAAGGTGGCGGTCGCCGTGTTGTAGGGCTTCTTCTCGCCCGTGAGGATGTAGGAGGCGAAGATTTCGCCGCCGTGGAAGAAGGGGTCGTCAGTCTCGCGTGAGGAGATCTGGTCGAGGTAGTACTCCATTCCGAATGTCCAGGACCCGGGACGGTAGTACGCCTCCAGTCCCACGATATCGGAGCCCTGGGCGGCAAACTTGCCGGTGTCGATGGCATAGCTCTGGGCCTCATAGGACTCGGGCTTCGAGCGCAGCTGCAGAAAGCCGTCGTCGGCATTGGCATGCCGGTATGCGACGGCCAGGTGCAGCACGTTTTCAGGATTGGAGAGCAGGAATGGCAGCCAGACGAGGCGGCCCACGACCTGGCTGTCGCTGCGGTTGAAGGATTGCTTCTCGGAAAAATGATCGCCGAACCAGCCCAGGCTGTAGACCAGCTGGCCTTTCGGTGAAGTGCCCATCCATTTGATGCCGTCCGCCAGGATGGGAAACAGGGCGTCGTTCATTGTGGCGCGCTCCATGGTCCAGCCCTGGTAGCCGACCATCAGCTTGTTGGTCGAGATGCCTTCCTTGGTGCGTCCGACGAACAGGTTCCCGTGCAGGGTCGGGATGGCGTACTGCAAACCCGTCTGGCGGAATTTCCAGGCGTCGGCAGCCTTGTCGTACATGTAGCCGATCGTGTAGCTCAGGCCGGGAAGCTTCGGAAAGGCGCCCTTGAGCAGCAGCCGGAAATCGCGCAGGTCGTCCTTGTTCTGCAGGGACATCTGTCCCTCGCTGTCTGCGTCCTGGTTGTAGCCGCTGTAGTCCCAGAGGAAGCCGCCGCCGAGGCGCGCGGTCACGAAAGGACCCTGGTACTCGTTCCAGCTGACGAGCTGGCGCTGTGGCGCATCGCCATCGGCACCGGCGGCCTCGTTGGTGCTGGTCAGCGAGGACATGCTCTGCTCGAGCTTCGCGTCCTCTGCCTCGCCCGCGACGCTGGCGGTGGCGACCACGAGGCCCGCCACTGCCAGCATTATCTGTGCCCGCATGAGTTCTCAGTACGCCCGGTACAGGTTCTGCAGATCCGCCGGTGTGTGCTGCTTCAGCAGTGCCAGCGACAGCAGGATGCGGGCCTTCTGCGGATTCAGCTCATCCGAGGCGATGAAGCCCAGCTTGTCGTCGTCCAGTTCCACATTGCGGCCCACCAGGCCCGTGGTGACGCGGCTGGCACGGACCACGACCACGCCCTTCTTCACGACGGCAGCGGCGGCATCGACCATGGGCTTGTTCATGTTGCCATTGCCCACGCCGGCGATGACGATGCCCTTGGCGCCGGCATTGGCCGCCAGCGTGATGAGGTCAGGCGAGGCATCCACACCGGCATAGATGATGTCGACACGCGGCATCTTGGTGACGCTGGAAATATCGAACTCGCTCTTGGTGGTGTGCTTCCAGCCTGGCGACTGGTACCAGTCGTTCTTGCCATAGCTGGCGGTACCCAGGATGCCGCGGACCGGCGACTGGAAGGTCTCGACCGCCGTGGTGCTGGTCTTGGTCATCGAATGGGCGCCATGGATCTGGTCGTTCAATGTCACCAGCACGCCGCGGCCCTTCGCCTGCGGATCCACCGCAATGCCCACCGCGTTGTAGAGGTTCAGCGGGCCGTCGGCGCTGACCGCCGTGGACGGACGCATGGAGCCCACCAGGACCACGGGCTTGTCGGTCTTCACCGTGAGATTCAGGAAGAAAGCCGACTCTTCCAGGGTATCGGTGCCGTGGGTGATCACGAAGCCGGTAATGGAAGGGTCCTTGGCCAGTTCGTTGATGCGCTTGGCCACCTTCAGCAGGATGTCGAAGGACATGTCCTGTGAACCGACATTGGAGATCTGCTCGCCCTTGACGGTGGCCAGCTTGTCGATGCCGGGCACGGCCTTGAGCATGGCGTCGATGGTCACGGCGCCGGAGGTATAGCCGGACTGCGTGCCGGTGGCGGCGGCGCCTGCGATGGTGCCACCCGTTGCCAGAATCACGACGTTCGGGGCCTTGCCTGCTGCGGGCTGCTGCGCCAGCACTACTGGAGCCGAACCGAAGGCAAACATCGCCACCAGGGCGACGGCAACTTTTCTCTTGCTGACAATCATGGCATTCACTCCCTTTGATTACTTCGGATACTTGCTGGTATCGAGATTCGACAGCTTGACCGGGTCAAGCAGATCCTTGATCTGTGCTTCAGTCAGGATCTTCTTCTCGCGGATGATTTCGAGCAGACCCTTGCCGGACTTGTAAGCTTCGTTCGCCAGTTCGGTGGCCTTTTCGTAGCCGATCACGGGATTCAGCGCAGTGACGATGCCCACCGTCGTCTCCATGTATCGCGACAGCACCTTTTCGTCGACCGTGATGCCATCGATGCACTTGGTCCGGAATGTCGCAACGCCCCTGGTGAGGATTTCCTGCGATTCCATGACCGCAAGGCCCGTGAGCGGCTCATAGGCATTGAGCTGCAGCTGGCCGCTGTGCGAGGCGATACCGACTCCAACGTCATTGCCCATCACCCGGAACGCGATGACGTTCATCAGCTCCGGCATCACCGGGTTCACCTTGCCGGGCATGATCGAGGAGCCAGGCTGCATGGCCGGGAGGTCGATTTCGGCCAGGCCTGCGCGAGGCCCGGACGCCAGCAGGATCAGGTCGCCTGCGATCTTCGACAGCTTGATGGCCGTGCTCTTCAGTGCCGAGGAATAGATGACAAATGCCTGCTGATCCCAGGTGGCTGCGATCATGTCGGAGGCTTCGACAATAGGCTTGCCGGTGATCTTCGCCAGTTCTGCCGCCACCGCCGCGTTGTAACCCTTGGGAACGTTGATGCCCGTGCCAATGGCCGTCGCACCCATGTTCTGCGAGTACAGGGCCTTCTCGGAATCCTTCAGCAGCGCGATTTCCCATTCGAGCGAGGCTGCAAAGGCGTGGAACTCCTGCCCTACCGTCATGGGCACGGCGTCCTGCAGTTCGGTGCGTCCCATCTTGGGGATCCGCAGGTACTGGTTGCCCTTGGCGCGGAAGGACTTGGCGAGCAGCTCCAGTTCGGCCACCAGCTTCTGGTTGCGCAGGATGAAGGCCACCTTGATCGCAGTCGGATACGAGTCATTCGTCGACTGCGACATGTTCAGGTCGTCATGGGGCTCGAGGAACTGGTACTCGCCCTTTTTGTGGCCAGACAGCTCCAGACCGATGTTGGCCATCACCTCGTTGGCATTCATGTTGGCCGAGGTGCCGGCTCCGCCCTGAAACCAGTCCACCAGGAACTGGTCGCGATACTTGCCTTCCCGGATGGCCGTATAGGCCTTCTCGATGGCCGCGAGACGGTCCGGCTTCATGGCACCCACCTGGGTGTTCGCGCGTGCCGCAGCCAGCTTCACGATGGCGTAGGCATCGACGAATTCCGGGTAGGTGTTCATCTTCACGCCGGAGATCTGGAAGTTCTCCAGGGCTCGCGCGGTCTGCACGCCGTAGTAGGCCTCGGCCGGAACCTGCTTGTCGCCCAGCAGGTCATGCTCGGTGCGTGTCGCCCCGGCAGCCGGTTGGGCTGCTTGCGCCATTGGCCAAGCCGAAATGGCCAGTATCACGGCCACGCAAATCTTCGTTCTGTTCATCTGGGATCCCTCCGGGAAGACACAAAATCGCGCATCTGCCCTTCTTGACAGACAAATTCGCTGGGCAGATTGGAACGCGCGCGCGCGCGCTACGACAACTGCCCTAACGGGCAGGAATTGGCTGTCATTATCAGGGGTGAAGAATCGGGGGGGCTACCCCCCCCCCGCTATCCGAAAGCGGCCTAGAAATTCAATTCGGCGTTCAAGTGGAACAAGTTGCCGTTGCCGCCCACCGGATAGGGTACGGCCGTGTATCCCACCGGGCTTTTTTCCAGGTTCATCCACTCGGCGTTGACCCGGATACCCCGCATGCGCATGGGATAGTAGTTCACGCCCAGCCTGTATTCGTTCGAATCCCCATAGTGGCCACGAATGCCCGAATGTCCCGCATACACCTGGATGAGGTCCTTCACTGCCATGGCCGAGGCCTGTATCTGGTAGCCATGGTCATCGATATTGGGCAAGGACAAGGAGGTGCTGTTCGCGCCCTTGAAGTTGCTCAGCGTACGCCAGTAGTACTCCCCTTCCAGCGACATGCCCTTGTACTTCACGCCTGCATCGAGGCTGGTCATGGCGTAGTCGACTTCATTGACGGACACACCAGCTCCGAAAATGTTGTCGGTGAATACCAGGGTACCGTCGGTCAGGCGGATTTGGGTGTTTTCCACATCATTCGTACCTGGCTGGCTCTGCCGGTCCTCGGTGCTCTGCGTGTAGTGCAGGCCCACGCGGGTGGCTATGGTTTCGTGGTAGTCGAAGTCGCCGAAGGTGCCATAAAGGCCGAACTCGCCGGTGGTCGGCAGCCACTGCAATGACGACGAGACCGTATCGAGCTTGGCGTTCATCCGGGCTGCGCTCACGCCCAATGTGCTGAGGTTGTTGCCGATCATCACCATGTACTTCAGCGTGGTAGTGAGCTCGCCCTTGAGCCACAGTCCCGAGGTATACGAACCCCGGAAGAACTCGTCGGCGATCAGGCGATCATCGACGCCCAGCCAGTAGGGAAACTGGCCTTCGGTACTGCGCGTGGACGGCAGCGAGGTGATGCCACCGCCAAGAGTAACGAAGCGGTTGAAGATGTAGCTGATATTGCCACCACCCACGACCTGGGCCGGTTCGCCCTGCGAAGGATTCGACGACCATACATACAGGTAGTAGCGCATTTTCGGTGTCAGGAACCAGCCCGAAAACGGCAGGAAGAACTTGTTGAGCTGCACGTCCTCGCGCTTGTCGACCGTCTTGGTGTTGCCGAAGTAGTCCGTGTAGGAGGCGTCCAGCCCGTCCTGGTTCAGATAGCGCACATAGGTGAACAGGCGCATGTAGATTTGCCCGTTCTCGCCGTCGTACAGCTTGAATCCGGCGTTGGGAACATAGTCCGACGCGGGTGCGCTCGTTGCTGCCTTCACCTCTCCCTGGTCGCCGAGTTGCCCGGCGAGAAAATCAGCACTGCAGCCATCGGCAACCCAGATGAGCTTGTCCTCATAGCCCCAGGATTTTCCCAGCAGACAGGCTGAGGCACCCCTCGATCGCAGCAGCACCACACCGGCAGAAGTGTCGGCCCGGCAGTTGGTGCGGCCACTGCCGGGTTCGGAGGCGCAGCTGACCCGGTCTCCCGACACCTGTTGTGCGGTGGCGCTGGAATGCGGAACAAGAGCTAGGGCCAGGCATCCCAGGACGGGAATGGCGGCGAGTTTCCTGAAAATCTGCAGCACAGACATACCCCTTTGACTAATCCACTATGGTATCAGCCCTTGCCTTTCGACGGCTCTTTCCCGCTCGAACTCCCCGGGAAACGCCCATAAGGGCAATAGCGATGTCAGGCCCGGCCGGTGACGGATATTGTCACCACTGTCTTACGTCGGATGTTCCAGAGCTGCAGCGAAACGCCTATCAGATAGATCACGAACGCCATGCCCACCAGCACCTGCAGTTCGGGCGCATCACGACTGGCAATGAGTGGCTTCGACAGGGGTACTCGCGTGGTGGTCTCGACGATTCCGGGTATCCAGTGGAAAAAATACGTGGTGGTCATCGCTGCGGTTGCCATATACGTGGCCCATTTGTCTCCGACGACCCGCCTGGCGATCGCAGCGATGACCAGCACAGCCAGCGTCAGTATGCCGAGGACATGCGGCACACCGAAGCCGCCGTGCTGGAAGATGCCGAATCCTGTCAGGCAGGTCACGACAGTGGCTCAAACATATAATCTGCCCACGCGCGAGTTCATTACGATTTCGCCACGCGCTATCAGCGCCCCTGCCCCGGTGAAGACCGCTACCAGACTGAAGGCCGTGTGGACGACGCCGAGATTGGTGAGTCCGAGCATTTCTTGTTCTCCTTGTGGACAATTGGTCAGGCGTCAGGACTTGTGCACATCTTAGGACGAATTCCGGCCCTCGCTCTTGTCGGATCAGCTGTGAATCGTATGGGCCATCAACCAAGCCTTTGTGCGCATATGATCGGGTTCGCTATGCTGATGTGATGAAACAGACGCCTTCCCGCGAACAACTGTTGCATTCGCTGTACGAAGCCGCCGAGCTGGAGCACAACCTCATGTGCACCTACCTGTACGCGGCCTGGAGCATCAGGTCAGGCACGGAGGAAGGTCTGGATGCCCGCCAGCACGCGCTGCTGGCGCAGTGGAAGGAAGACATCCTGCGGGTGGCCATCGAGGAGATGAGCCACCTGGTCTCGGTGTGGAACATCACCGTGGCGCTGGGCGGCGCGCCGCGCATCGGTCGCTACAACTTCCCGCTGGAACCCGGCGCCCTGCCGGCAAGCATCGTGGTGAAGCTGGCGCCTTTCAGCCGCGACACCCTGCAGCATTTCATCTTCCTGGAACGCCCGGCGGACTCTGCCGAGCCGGATGGACCGGGCTTCGCCTCCTCCAGCCGCTTCGTGCGTGGCAACCGGATCACCCGGCACACGCCCATGGTCTACGACTACTCCACGGTAGGTGAGTTCTACGCCTGCCTGAAGGCCGACATCAGCCAGTTCGTGGCGGAGCATGGGGAATCCGTCGCGTTCTCCGGAGACCGGGGCCTGCAGTTGCAGGGTGCGGGATTCGGGCTGCCGCAGGCGCGGCCGGTGCTGTGCGCACGCACTGCACTGGAGGCCTTCGACGCCATCATTGCGCAGGGAGAAGGCGCCTCGCAGGACTGCGCGAACTCACATTTCAGCCGTTTCCTGCATGTCCGTGAATCCCTCGATGAGTTGTTGCGCAGCGATCCGGATTTCAAGCCGTCCCATGCCGCGGCCGTAAACCCGGTCCTGCGTGCCCCACCGCGCCCGGAAGGACGCGTGTGGCTGGAGGACGCTCGCGCAGTTGCCACCGTGGACCTGGCCAATGCTGCCTATGGCCTGATGTTGCGGCTCCTGGCCTATGGCTATGCCGTGCCAGCTGCCGATCCACGCAAGGCAGTGGTAATACAGCTGGCCATCGGCTTGATGCGTGGCATCTCGCCGCTGGCCGAGGCAGCGGCGCGCCTGCCAGCCGGCCCATCCAATCCGGGCTGCAATGCTGGCATGTCCTTCACCGCGTTGCGTGACTCGGCTGCGCTGCCGCCAGGTGTCGCGGCGGACAGACTGGTGCGCGAGCGGCTGAAGGAATTTGCTGCCGGCGCTGCGCAGATCGCCGGCTGGAGCGCCCGGCACGCACAGGCTGCCGCCGTGTTCGCAAAGCTGGCAGCCACCGCCGACCTGCAGTTGCCGGATCCGCAGCTGGCCAGCGGGCCTGCGACTGCAGCGACGCCCGCCGCGGCGGCTGCACCCTCGCCACCACTTGAAGTCGTCGCCGGCCGGGAAATCGAGATCCAGTACCACGGCCCGCGCTGCATCCACGCACGTTTCTGCGTTACCGGTGCGCCCACGGTGTTCCTGGCCAATGTGAAGGGCCCCTGGATTCATCCCGACACCATGCCGGTGGAGCGCCTGGTGGACATTGCCCACGCCTGCCCTTCCGGCGCCATTCAATATCGCAGGCTCGATGGCAAGGACGATGAACAGGCGCCGCCGGTCAATCTCACCAGCGTACGCGAGGCAGGCCCGCTCGCCATTCGCGCCGAGCTGGTGCTGGCCGGAAAACCGGCAGGTTTCCGCGCCACGCTGTGCCGTTGCGGTGCCTCGGCGCACAAACCCTTCTGCGATGGCGCACATAAGGAAGCAGGCTTCGGCGCAAGCGGCGAGCCGCCCACCCAGGGTACCGACATGCTGCCCGTGCGCAACGGGCCGCTGCGAGTGGATCCGGAGCCGAATGGTCCGCTCGCCGTCAGCGGCAATCTCGAGATCACCTCCGGCACAGGCAGGATCGTGGCCCGCGTCACCAGTGCCCGCCTGTGTCGTTGCGGCGCAAGCCAGAACAAGCCCTTCTGCGACGGAACGCACACGAAGATCGGCTTCCACGCCGACTGATCCGTCAATGACCCTCTCGCAAGCCGGTACGCATCGCCGCCTCGACCGGCCGGTGGATGTTGCCATCGATCATGTGCTCGGCGCGGCTTCTGCCGAACTCACGCTCGTGGAGTACGGCAGCTATGCCTGCCCGCGCTGCCGGGTAGCCAATGAAGAGATGGCGCGGCTGCGCGACCGGTTCGGTACGCGTCTGCGCTATGCGTTCCGGCACCGGCCGCTGGAGAACAACGCGCTGGCGCTACGGGCAGCCGAGCTGGCGGAATGCGCACCGGACGAAGAGAGCTTCTGGCGCGCCCATATGGCGCTGATGAGCCGCTCGGCATCGCTGACCGAAGAAGACCTGCGCGTGGTAGCCGATGATCTGAAGCTCGATGACGCTGCCGATGCGGGGCGGCGCGCGGCCGCTGCCGCACGCGTCGATCGCGACACGGCCAGTTCGCACGCCAGCGGCGTCACCTTCACGCCCACTTTCTTTATCAACGGCGCCCGCTACGATGGCGCCTGGGATGCACACACGCTGGGCGAGGCCATGCTGGGCTCGCTGGGCCATCGCGTGCACGCAGCAGCCTTGTCCTTCGGCAGCTGGGCACCCTCCGCTGCCCTGATGCTCATGAGCGTCACGCTGCTGGCGCTGCTGCTCAGCAACAGCGGCCTGGGGCTGGCCTTCGAGCATTTCTGGGAAAGTGCGCTGCAGCTGCGGTTCGGATCCCACGTACTGTCGCTATCGCTGCGCGAGTGGATCAACGACGGGCTGCTTACGCTGTTCTTCCTGGTGGTGGGACTGGAAGTGAAGCGCGAGTTCACAGTCGGGCGCCTGGCGCGGCCAAGGCAGGCCGCGTTGCCCATCGCAGCCGCCATCGGCGGCATGCTGCTGCCGGCGCTGCTCTACTTTGCGATCGCGCGGGATCCTGCATTGCGGCTGGGTGCCGGCGTCCCCATGCCCACCGACACGGCCTTCGCAGTTGCCTTCATCGTCATGCTGGGTTCGCGCATTCCGATCGAGCTGCGCGTATTCCTGACGGCCGCGTCCATCGTCGATGACATCGGCACCATTGGCGTGGTTGCGCTGTTCTATTCCACAGGCATCAACTCCGCTGCACTGCTGGCCAGCACCCTGCTCGTGGCCGTGCTGGTGCTGCTGAACCGTTCCGGCATCTACCGGGCCTGGCCTTATGCCGTCACAGGTCTGCTGTTGTGGGCGGCCCTGCACGCGGCTGGAGTGCATCCGACGCTGGCAGGTGTGCTGCTCGCGCTGCTGATTCCCACGCGCCCGCCCGCCAACCTCAACGCATTGCTGGCCCAGGCCGAAGCCGTGATCGCAAACGAAACCCGCCGAGGCGAGACTGCATTGCGCCACGGCCCCTCCGCTCCCGCGTTGCAGGCACTGGATTCCATCCACGACCGGATCGAATCCCCCGCCGAACGGCTGCTGCGCACCGTAGAGCCCTGGTCGAGTTATCTGGTTCTGCCGCTGTTCGCGCTGGCGAACGCCGGCCTGGTGCTGCAGGCCGGGCTGTTCGATGGAAGGGAAACGCTGGCGCTGGCCATCGGCGCCGGGCTGGTGCTGGGCAAGCCGCTGGGATTCCTGCTGGCCTCGCTCCTGGTCATGCGCTTCGGACTGGCCGAGCGGCCACCGACCTTTGGCGCCACGCATATCGCCGGAGCCGGTGCGCTCGCAGGCATCGGCTTCACCATGTCGCTGTTCATCTCGGGCCGCGCCTTTCCCGATCCCGCTGACTTCGCTGCGGCAAAGGCCGCGGTGTTCCTGGCTTCGGCACTGTCTGCGGTGCTCGGCTGCGTCATTCTTGGACGCCTGGCTCGCGCCCCTGCCAGTACGGCCTGACTAGACTGGCTCTCCCTGCGCCTTGCGGCCGCCGCGCACCAGCGCCTCGGCGCCCAGCGAGCCGGCAATCATCACGCCCGCCATCTCCACGCTGCGCCGCGCCAGTGCAGCAGCGCCCTCATGCAGATTGAGCGAGTTGCGCACCACCTGCTGGTTGCGTTCCATGTCCTCAGCGCTCCAGCCGCGTGAATGCGCGATGAAGGGAAACTGCGGGAACTGGCAACCGATCTCGCCGAAGAAAGTCAGCATCTGCCCCACCACGGCCTGCACATTGTCCTGGCCACCGGTGACGATGAAGGCGGCAACCTTGTTCTTCAGCAGATGCCGGCCGGTCAGCACTTCCTGGTTCTGGATGCAGTTCATGCGCTCGACCATCTTGGAGTACAGGCTGGCCGGTGCGCCCCAGCGGATGGGTGTGGCGACCAGGATCACATCCGCCCAGTGCACGACGCCTTCGTAGATCTGTTCCATCTGGTCGCGGCTGTCCATCTGCGTGATGGAGCAGGGCCAGGTGCAGGCGCGGGCCGATTTGGAATAGAAACCCTCGCATTCGCGCACCTGCAGCTCGCGGAAGCGGATCAACTTGCTCTCGCATTGCAGTTCGCGCTCGACGCTGGCCAGCGCATGCGCCAGCAGGTCCTCGGAGGTGCTGTAGCGCGGCTGGTCGCGAGTCATCGAGGTGGTCGACAGCCCAAGCACACGGATAGGACCTGCAGCGCGTTCGGGAGTGCGCGCCAGCGCATGCGGCGGATGCGGCAGATGTCCGCGCGGCGTGGCCGCGTCGTGCTGCACCTGGATGCGCCCGGCTTCGATGCGGATGGCATAGGAAGGCACACGATCGCCTTCGTATCCGGGCTCACCTGCGCCGGTCTGCCAGTGGTACTTCCAGTAATGCCAGGGGCAGACCACGTAGTCGCCATCCAGCCGGCCCTGCCCCACCGGCCCGCCGGCATGATTGCACTGGCCGTTGATGGCGCCCCATTGATCGCCGCGGCGGGTGACGGCGAGCTTGTGCCGGCCGAGATGGAACTCGCGTACGTCGCCATCAGGAACGTCAGCGGCGGCGCCCACATCAATCCACTCTTCTCCTTCGAGCCTGCTCATGTCACTACCGTCCCGGTCGCGCCGCTGCCCGGCGTGTGTTCCGCAAAGGGCCAGTCCAGCAAGGGAGAAAGCGCATTGCCTGCCGGGACATAGCGTAGCTGCACAGGCATTGCTGCCAGACGTTCGAAGCGTCGACGATCCGAACGCAGTGGCCACCAGTCGTAGAGGAATATCTCCAGCGGCCGCCACATCGCCACCCAGCCGCCGATGATCAGGCTCTGGTTCAGCACTTCGGCGACCCCTCCCGGCTGCAGCACTTTCATCATCAGCTGGCTGGCTGCCACGGCCACCACCAGGAAGGCCAGGCCTATGACGGAGCTCTGTCGCCCGCGCCGGAACATCTGCCGCAGGCGCTGTCGCATCACGGCACTGCGGCGTCCAAAGTAGTTGCGCACGGCGCGTCCCAGCGCCTCGGGTTCCTCCGGCATGCCCGGCGCCCTTTCCAGGTAGATGAGCAGCGCCAGCGGCGCGTCGTGCGGCAGTTCACGACACCAGTCCACGATGAACTCTTCTGCTTTTGGATCCAGGTCCCGGTCGAGGAATGGCGAAGGGTCCATCCAGTTGAACAGTTGCCGCAGCTGCGAAAGCCGCAGTTCGATGATTCGCGTCCCTGCCGGGATGGGGTCCCCGGCAGTCACGCCTGCATCCGGGGCAGCTGTCTCTTTTCCGGGGTTTGCAGGCATGGCAGGGAAGTATTCCACGATCGCGGCCGCTTGGCGCCCGGCTCAGAGCACTGCCAGTACCCAGCAGCCCGTCATCCACACTGCCGCCACCAAGGCCGCCCAACGTTGCGGGATGTGGGCCAGCCAGCGCGCGCCAGTGCCGGTTCCCGACAGCGCTCCCAGCGCCAGGCCCATGGCGAAGCCCAGGGCATGCGACAGCACATCCGTATGCTCTCCCTCCGTTCCCAGCCACGCCAGCAGCATGACGCCGCCTACCAGCGGCGCGGCGCGGCGCCAGCCGGGTACGCTGTAGGCACGTCGCGTCTGCCAGGCATTGGCAGCGATCAGGCCAACCGCGCTGAACACTGCAGTGGAGGCGCCGGCAGAAACATAACCGGGCGACGCCAGCATCCCCTCGACCAGGTTTGCCAGCCCCGCGCCCAGCATGATCAGCAACCAGGCCCGTCCGTTGCCGAACTGCTGGGCGGCGAAGTAGCCGAACAGGGCGCCGAATCCCAGGTTGCCAAGCAGATGCTCGGCATCCCAGTGCAATGTGAGTGCAGTCCATGCCCGCCACCATTCGCCACTCTGCACCCGCAGCCCATCCATCGTGCCGGAGGCAAACAGGTCGAGGCCAGGCAGGTGTTGCGCGGCGAGAAATGCCACGCCCAGCAGCACCACGACATAAGTCAGCGCGCCGCGCCAGGCAGCCGGGAAATGCCGCACCGGAGGCTGGCGGGGCCGCACATGGCGGCGCTCGCCGTCGTATTGATGCAGATGATGCGCGGCAAGCGCCGCCTGCGGCTGGCTCACGCGCAGCGCGAACAGCCCCATGTCGAATATCACCTCGCTGGGGATCTGTACGGCGGTCAGCACGAAGGCCCGTTCTTCGCAGGCACTGCGGAGCGGGGAGCGGAATACCGTGACTGCGTCGGTGAGCACCAGACCGGTAATGGGGTCGATGGCGTCCTTTTCCAGATAGCGGCGCGTGGCGCGGCAGGGGTCCGCCGGGCGCCAGGTGCCCTCCTCTTCGGGATTCAGGCGATCAGCCAGGTCAGCACTCCGTCTCCGGAGGCCTTCGATTCATGCCGCACATGGCGGCGGGTTTCCGCGGCCATGCCGCGCACGAGGAGGTAGTCCGACCATTGGGTGATGCCGAACAGCCGCGTGTCCGGATGGGTCAGCAGGGAGGCGATTTCCCCGCGCCACTGTCGCACCGGATCATCGGTGAGTTCAACGAACCGGGCGCCGCCGGCCACGAGTCGATCACGCAGCGCGGGTTCGATTTCGATGCGACGGTCGTGCAGCACCACGCTGGCCTGCTGCGCCGCGTCGTCTTGCGATCCGAATGAGTTGCCGCCAGTGGCGGCGCCCGCAACCAGCGTACCGGCCATGGCTGCGCCGGTTACGAATTGCCGCCGCGTTGCCCGCAGGGAGTTCATGGCCGGCCCCTGGCCAGGTAGGTGGCGATCTGCGCCAACTCTGGATCGCTGACTTCGGCGCGCGATATGCGTGGCATGTTGTTGATGCCCGCGCGCGCCGCGGCCGTGACGAAGGCGGCAGACAGATCTGTCCGCTGCTCCAGCAGCCCCTTGCTGGTATCGGCCGGCCGGCGCGACAGGATTCCCACCGCCATGCCGATGGTCTGGTGGCACATGCCGCAGCGGGAGGTGTACAGCGCCTTGCCCGGAGGATCAGGATCAGCCGCCACGGCCGCGGCGTTGCTGAACGCAGTGGCAAGCAGCAGCGCCAGCACAGGCAGAGTGCCTCTGAAAGACTGGCGCCTCATGCCCGCAACTTCCGGTAGCGCTGCGGCCAGATCCCGCTTTTCCCCGGCGCCAGGATGCCATTGGGGTCCAGTGCGTCCTTGATGGTCTCGTTGGCGTTGCGCAGCGCGTGGTCGTTGAAGTCGTAGGTCGAGGCCACCAGATCCATGTAGTCGATATGCGTGCGGTATTCGCCGTAGCGCTTCTCGGTGGCATCGGCCACCAGTGCGCGGAAGAACCCGTTAACGCGCGACATCATGCCGGCGTCGTCCTTGTTGAACAGCACCTGGTTCACGTTGACGATGCTGCGTTCGCCCATGGCGAAGGAGCCGTGGTAGTCCATGCCGAATTCCCGGTAGCGGTCATAAGTGCGGCGGAACTGTTCCATGGCCGCCTTGCCATTGGCGGGCAGCACAGGCGAGTAACCGATGTGCCCGCCGCGGCCACCATGCCAGGCGGCATTGGCCAGCGGGAAGGTCACGGGCACTCCGGCGAATGCGGCCTGGCCGGGTGCGGGGTTCATCGGCATGCCCTGGTTCCAGCGCGAGACATTGACGGGCTGCTGCGTCTTCTTCGCGAACTGGGTCTGGATGATGCTGGCGGCGGCCTCGTTCACGGCGGCATAGCCGTACAGGCGCAGGCTGATCGACCACCAGCCGATGTTGAAACGCTTGCGGATGGCGGCGATCACATCGTCCGGCAGCGCGTCGGGCTTGTCGTACCACTCCTTGCGCGTGGTCAGCACGGCCGCGCCGCGCAGCCAGCTGCCGATGGACGGGGACTGCTGCAGCAGTCCGTCGCGACGCATGCCGGCGATCAGGTCCACGGCCCAGCCCAGGTCGTCGGCGTTCTCCAGTTCCAGGTCGAGCCCGATCATCGATTCCGGCGCCGGCATCAGCCAGATACCGGCCTTGGTGACCACGCCGTAGTTGCCCTGCACGAACATCTGTTCCCACGACGGCCCGAAGCCGTAGCGGTACAGATTCCAGGTGGGCGAGCCCTTCATGGCGCCCATGCCGGTGCGCATCAGGGTGCCGGTGGGCAGCACCACTTCCATGCCGCAGAGCTTCTCGGTGTGCTGACCGTAGGTGGTGTAGCCCACGCCGCGATCGAGCGCGTTGCCGATCACTGATCCCCAGCTGTTGCCAGGCACGGAAGTCCAGTACGGCAGCTTGTGCTGCTGGATGTAGTCGTAGAGATCGTAGAAGCCCACGCCCGGCTCCACCAGCGCGACACCGTTGTCCGCATCGAACTCGATCTTCTTCATGCGCGACAGGTCCAGCACCACCGAACCCTTCAGCAGCGGCGCGGCGCCGCCATAGCCGAAGTTCTTGCCGCGGCTGATGGGCCAGAGCGGCAACTTGTGCGCATTGGCCACCTTGATGATTTCCACGACCTCCTCGGCGCTCAGCGGCGCCACGGCCGCTGCCGATGCATGCGCGGATGCGTCGACGGCGAAATGGTCGAGGTAGGTGTCGCGATCCTGATCGGTGGCCAGCACCCATTCGCTGCCGACCACGCCGGCCAGCGCCTTCAACGCGCGGTCCATCTGTGCCGCGCTCATCCCCGGCGGAAGCACCTGCTTCATGGTTCAGGTCACCTTGTAGTAGCGCACCAGGTTGCCGTCCGGCTTGCGCTCGCCGATGCCGACGAATACATGCTTCATCAGCCAGTCGTGCTTGCCGACGCTGGTTTCAAAGGTGGGGCTGGCGCGCAGGTAGTAGTCGGCATGCGCAACGGGTGCGCCGCCCTCGAAGGCCCACTTGCGCAGGCGGTCCATGGTGTCCGGCTTGCGGCCCCACAGGAAGCCCTTGTTGTACAGCATGATCAGGGTGCCATCGTCTTCCTGAAGCATGTAACGGGCGTCGAATACGGCCACGTCATCGGGGCGGAACAAGGCGTAGTCGCCGCCGGAATTCGGCACGGCCTTGCCCTTGAGTTTCGGGCCCTGGAATTCACCAGAATCCACGTATACAGCGCTGCGGATTCCGCCGGTGGGCAGCTGGGTGATCTGCTGCACCCGCGTGAAGCGCAGCCGCACTTCCATCGCGAATTCGAAACGCGGCTGATCCATCGTCGAAAACACTTCCGGATCCATGCAGTCCCCCGATTTGCGCTGCCGGCACCGGCTGCGTTCAATGCTAGAATTGCGCCCAAGCATAACATTCCGTCGCACGGGTTTTCGGGGGCCAGTCAATGCGTTCTACAGGGCAGATTGCTGCTATTGCCGCGGCGTTTTCGCTGTGCTTTGTTGCCGGCGCCACCGCCGACCAGGCCGTGCAATGGGCGCCGAACGCCCGCGAAAATGCGGTTCCCGCCCGTACCACGCGGGCCGAACTCTACGCCGCGCTGGACCGCTATCTGGCGGCACTGAAGGCCCAGGATCCGTCCCGCGTGCAGTGGGCAGGCCACGTCCGCAATACGGAAAACAATGTGGCGCTGATGGTGGGCGATGGGCTGTGGCAGACGATCACCGCGCTGGGCAGCTACGACCTGCGCTTTGCCGATCCGCAGCTGGGCCAGGTGGCCTTCTTTGGTACGGTCACCGAAACCGACGAGACCGCCGCCTTTACGCTGCGGCTGAAAGTAGTCGACGGCAAGGTGGCCGAAGCCGAAACCCTGGTGGTGCGGCAGCTGGATTCCGGAATCAAGTTCGAGGGCCAGAAATTCGAGGCCAAACCGGCCATGAACGAGATGCTGCCACCGGCACAGCGGCTGCCCCGGCCGCGCATGATCTCGCTCGCCGACGGCTACTTCGACACGCTGCAACTTAACGACGGCACGTTGTTCACGAAATTCCACGCCAATTGCAAGCGCGTGGAAAACGGCGTGCAGACCACCAACAATCCCAGCTTCGCCGTGGTGCCCGTATCGCGCCTGGGCTGCGAGGAGCAGTTCAAGGCCGGCAACTACCGCTACGACACGCGGCTGCGTGCACGGCGCTTCGTGATGGTGGACGAAGAGCGCGGCATCGTTCTGGCCTCCGGCTTCATCGACCACGCCGGCGTGCCGCATGAGTACAACCTGACGGACGGCACCAAGGTGCGTTCGCCGGTGCACCGGCCGCACAGCTTCTACCTGTTCGAAGCCTTCAAGCTGAAGGACGGCGCCATCGAGCAGATCGAGGCCAACTTCATCACCGTGCCCTACAACATGCCCTCTCCCTGGGACGACTGGGCACGTTGACGGAACCCCTGCCCGCTCCGACAGTCACAGGCAGACGGTGAAGAACAACGGGATTCGCGCCCCGGGCTCGGCGGCGTTCATATTCATTTTTGTCACGGTCGCCCTCGACATGATGGCGGTGGGCATCACCGTGCCCGTGCTGCCGAAGCTGATCATCAACTTCCAGCATGGCGACGTGGCGCGCGCCGCCTGGTTTGTCGGCGCCTTCGCGACGCTGTGGGCGGCGATGCAGTTCTTCTTTTCGCCCATCATCGGCGTTGCCTCGGACCGTTTCGGCCGCCGGCCGGTGATACTGCTGTCGAACCTTGGGCTGGGCCTCGACTACATCCTGATGGCCGTGGCGCCTTCGCTGGGCTGGCTGTTCATTGGCCGCGTGATCTCCGGCATCACCTCGGCCAGCTACCCCACCGCGGGGGCATACATCGCCGATGTCACCGCACCCGCAGAGCGCGCCGGCAAGTTCGGCATGCTGGGTGCCGCGTTCGGGCTGGGATTCATCGTGGGGCCGGCGGTGGGCGGGGTTCTCGGCGGCATCGACCTGCGGCTGCCCTTCTGGGTGGCTTCGGGCCTCAGCCTCGCCAATGCGGCGTATGGCTTCTTCATCCTTCCTGAGTCGCTGCCACCCGGGAAGCGCAAGCCCTTCCATCTGCGCAATGCGCATGTGTTCGGCTCCTTCAAGCTGCTGCGCTCGCATCCGGAGCTGTTCGGGCTGGCCAGCGCGCTGTTCGTGATGGGGCTGGCGCACGAGGCCCTGCCCAACACTTTCGTGCTCTACGCCGACCAGCGCTATGGCTGGAATGAAACCCATGTAGGCCTGGCCCTGGCGATGATCGGTGTGGCCAGCGTGGTGGTTTCCATGCTGCTGGTGCGACCGCTGGTGCGCAGGCTCGGCGAACGCCAGGCAGCCCTGTTCGGCCTGACCTGCGGCATCGGCGGCTTCCTGATCTTCGGGCTGGCACCAAGCGGCGGCATTTTCCTGATGGGCATTGCGCTGGTGGCGCTGTGGGGTGTGGCCAATCCCTCGTTCCAGTCACTGATGAGCCGGCGGATCGACCCATCGGAGCAGGGCCAGTTGCAGGGGGCGCTGGGCAGCATACGCGCGATAACGGGAATGCTCGGACCGCTGGTATTCACCCAGGTGTTTGCCGCGGCGGTGCAGCATGGTGGTCAGCCCTTGCTGGGCGCGCCCTTCCTGCTCTCGGCGGTGCTGCTGCTGGTCACGCTGTTCATCGGCGCCAAGGTGCTGCCGAAGAAGGCTGCGGCCTGAGTCAGCTCCTGGCTTGCAGCTGTTCCAGGTAGCTGCGGAAAGCCTTGCCCAGCTTGGGGTGCTGCATCGCGAATTCGACAGTGGCCTGCAGGTATCCAAGCTTGCTGCCGCAGTCGTAGCGCTTGCCTGAGAAGCGATACGCGTACACAGCCTCGTCCTGCATCAGCCGGGCAATGCCATCGGTGAGCTGGATTTCCCCGCCCGCACCGGTGCCGATCTTCTCCAGGTGATCGAAGATGCGGGGCGTCAGCACATAGCGGCCCACCACGGCAAGGTTCGAAGGCGCCTTCGCTGGCTTGGGTTTTTCGACAATGGCCTGGATGCGGGCCACCGCGGCGTTGTCGCCGGCGGTATCCACGATGCCGTACTTGTCCGTTTCGCCGGGCTCGACTTCCTCCACGCCCAGCACGCTGCCCTGGTGTTCTGCATACACACCGGCCATCTGCTTGAGGCAGGGTGGATCGCCTGCGATGAGGTCATCCGCCAGGTGCACGAAGAAGGGCTCATGGCCCACGGCCGGCCGCGCACAGAGCACGGCATGGCCAAGACCCAGCGGCGCCGGCTGGCGAATGTAGATGCAGGTGGCCGATGCCGGCAGCACGCTGCGCAGCTGGTCGGCAAGTTCGGACTTGCCCTGCGAGTCGAGCAGCTTTTCCAGCTCGGCATCGGTGTCGAAGTGATCCTCGATGGCACGCTTCGAGGCACCGGTGATGAACACCAGCCGTGTAGCACCCGCCGCCAGCGCCTCTTCCACTGCGTACTGGATCAGCGGCTTGTCGACCACCGGCAGCATTTCCTTGGGGCTGGCCTTGGTGGCGGGCAGGAATCGCGTTCCTCGTCCCGCTACCGGAAACACCGCAGTTCGGACCAGCTTCAGATCGTTGGCGCGTCGCACGTGTTCAACTTCCAATGTCCGTTGTAGGGCATGGATTTTACAGCACTTAGCGTTTCAGGGGTGTTGCTGGCTTGGGCTCCGCGGCCGGCTTTGTGGCTGGTTTCACATCCAGGCGGATGAATTCGCGGTTCTTGTTGATGGCCGCCGGGCCGATGCCTTTGACCAGGGCCAGTTCATCTGCCGACTTGAACGGCCCGAATTTGCGGCGATATTCAACGATGGCCTCGGCGCGTTTTGCACCGATGCCATTCAGTTCGCGGGACAGCGTCGAGGCATCGGCGGTGTTGATGTTTACCGGCCCTGCCAGGGCCTGCGCCGTCCAGGCATTGCACAGCGCATACAGCAGCAATGCGCACGAGGTGGCGAGGAAACGGATCATGGTGGCCTCCAGGGGAATCAGCGACCGGAGTGGTCGTGGAGGCAGACTAGAATCGGCAGAGGGTGGTCGCAGCCCGGTAATCGGCTGCAGACAGCGACAAAATGCGGTTAGTCGCGAATCGGAGAGCCAGCGCTGTCGTTCACTCTTTCGCGCAGGTCCTTGCCGGGCTTGAAGTGCGGAACATGCTTGCCGGAGAGCGCCACGGCCTCGCCGGTCTTGGGATTGCGTCCCTGTCGCGGTGGACGGAAGTGCAGCGAGAAGCTGCCGAAACCACGGATCTCGATGCGCTCGCCCTGCGCGAGTGCATCGCTCATGATCTCCAGGATCTGCTTGAGGGCCAGCTCCACGTCCCGGGCGGGCAGATGCTTCTGCTTGGCCGTGATGATCTCGATGAGTTCCGATTTCGTCATCGTTCGTCCAGGATGTGGTCAGGCGCAGGCCTGTTCGGCCTGCGCCATGCCGTTAGCGCGCCCTACTCGCGGTCGCCGCCGATCTGCTCCTTCAGGAGGTCGCCCAGGCTGGTGCCCGAGGAACCGCCGCCGGTATCCGTGCGGTAGCTCTGCACGGCTTCGGCTTCTTCGTGCATTTCCTTGGCCTTGATCGACAGCGTGATCGAACGCGTCTTGCGGTCCACACCCACGAACTTCGCCTCGACGGAATCGCCAACCTTCAGCACGGTGCGCGCATCGTCCACCCGGTCGCGGCCGAGTTCGGTCGCACGCAGCTGGCCTTCCACGCCATTGCCCAGGTCGATCAGCGCGCCGCGCTGGTCCACTTCCGTGACCGTGCCGACGACGATGCTGCCGCGCGGATGCTCGGCCACGTAGCCGGAGAACGGATCCTTCGCCAGCTGCTTGACGCCCAGCGAGATGCGCTCGCGCTCCGGGTCGATGGACAGCACCATGGCCTCGATGAGCTGGCCCTTCTGGTAGCTGCGCACGGCCTCTTCGCCAGGGATGTCCCAGCTGATGTCGGACAAGTGCACCAGGCCGTCGATGTTGCCCGACAGGCCGATGAAGATGCCGAAGTCGGTGATGGACTTCACCTGGCCGGAGACCTTGTCGCCACGGTTGAAGTTCTCGGCGAACTCCTTCCACGGGTTGCTCTTGCACTGCTTGAGGCCCAGGGAGATGCGGCGACGCTCTTCGTCCACATCCAGCACCATGACCTCGACTTCCTCGCCGGTCTGCACGACCTTCGACGGATTGACGTTCTTGTTGGTCCAGTCCATCTCGGAGACGTGCACCAGGCCTTCGACGCCATCCTCGATCTCCACGAACGCGCCGTAGTCGGCGATGTTCGTGACCTTGCCGAACACGCGGGTGTTCGGCGGATAACGGCGGGCGATGTTCTCCCAGGGATCCGCGCCCAGCTGCTTCAGGCCCAGCGAAACGCGTGAGCGCTCGCGGTCGAATTTCAGGATGCGCACTTCCACTTCCTGGCCCACCTGCACGACCTCGGAAGGATGCTTGACGCGCTTCCAGGCCATGTCGGTGATATGCAGCAGGCCGTCGATGCCGCCGAGGTCGACGAATGCACCGTAGTCGGTGAGGTTCTTCACCGAACCCTTCACCACCGTGCCTTCCTGCAGGTTGTCCATCAGCGCGCTGCGCTCGGCGGAGAACTCCTGCTCCACTACGGCGCGGCGCGACACCACAACGTTGTTGCGCTTCTGGTCGAGCTTGATGACCTTGAACTCGAGCGGCTTGTTTTCCAGGTAGCTGGTGTCGCGCACGGGGCGCACATCGACCAGCGAGCCGGGCAGGAACGCGCGGACATTTTCCAGGTCCACCGTGAAACCGCCCTTGACGCGGCCGGTGATGATGCCGATGACGATCTCGGAATCATTGAAGGCCTTCTCGAGGCGGGTCCAGGTGCGCGCACGCTTGGCTTTTTCGCGCGAGAGACGGGTCTCGCCATTGCCGTCTTCGACGGCATCCAGCGCCACCTCGACTTCATCGCCGGCGACGACTTCGATCTCGCCCTTCTCGTTGCGGAACTGCTCGAGGGGAATTACGGCTTCGGACTTCAGGCCCACGCTCACGACGACCATGTCGTCGCCAACGCTGATGACCCGCCCGGTAAGGATCATGCCCGGCCGGATGCGCTGATTGGCCAGGGTTTGTTCGAACAGTTCGCTAAAGGATTCGGTCATGTTTTCACTCTTTGCATGCGCCGTTCCTGCTCCTGCCGGCCGCACGGTTATGGAATCGCAGGCCACCACATCCATGCGGCGCCCACCCTTAAAAATTTACTTCTCCGGAGTCAGTCCCCGCGCCCGCAGCTCGGCCAGAACCTGTTCGACAACGGCCCCGATGGGCACGCCGGTACTGTCGATCAGGACGGCATCCGCCGCGGGCTTCAGCGGCGCCACCGCGCGAGTGGAATCGCGCCGGTCACGCTCGGCTATCTCCAGCGAAAGGGCGGCAAGGCTAGCATCGGAACCCTTGTCTTTCAACTGCTTATGGCGCCTCAGCGCCCTTTCTTCCGGGCTTGCCGTCAGGAAGATTTTCACCTCGGCAGCGGGGAAAACAACGGTCCCCATGTCGCGTCCATCGGCCACCAGACCAGGGGGGCGGGCGAAGGCGCGTTGACGCTCCAGCAGGGCCGCCCGCACGCGGGGCCACACGGCTACCCGGGATGCTCCCTGCCCCGCCTCCTCGCTGCGGATGGCCGAGGCGACCTCCTCGGCAGGCTCCCCCAGCAGGATCTGCTCGCCGCCGTCGGCAGCGCTTCCGAAGCGGACCTGCATGGCGCCAGCCAGCCCGGCATGCCCGGGCTCGTCGCCGGGCGCCAGTCCCGCACGCAGCCCCGCCAGGGCGACCAGGCGGTACAGGGCGCCACTGTCCAGCAGATGCCAGCCCAGGCGCTCTGCCACGCGGCGGCTGATGGTGCCCTTGCCCGACCCGCTGGGGCCGTCGATGGTGAGGATCGGGGCGATGCTCATTCCGCCGTGACGTCCAGCCCGCAGCCGCGGGCCATCGCGACGAAGCCTGGAAACGAGGTGGCCACATTGTCCGTATCGCGCACCATGATGGGCGCATCCGCGATCAGGCTGGCCACGGTAAAGGACATGGCGATCCGGTGATCGCCGTGGCTGTGGATTTCACCACCCTGCAGTCGATGCCCACCCTCTATGCGGATGCCGTCGGGCGCCAGCTGGTTTGGCACGCCGAGTCGGGTAAGGCCTTCGGCCATCACTGCCAGCCGATCGCTTTCCTTCACGCGCAGCTCTGCTGCGCCGCTGAATATTGTGTCGCCCTCTGCAGCCGCGGCGGCAATGAACAGCACCGGCAGTTCATCGATGGCCAGCGGCACCAGCGATTCCGGTACTTCGATGCCCCGCAGCGTCGAACGCCGCACTTCGATGTCCGCTACAGGTTCCCCGCCCTGTGATGCGCGCTCGTGCAGACGCAGGTCGGCGCCCATCAACCGCAGGATGTCGATGACACCGGTGCGGGTGGGGTTGATGCCGACATTCTCGACCATGAAGCCATCGACTCCGGCCAGGCAGCCCGCCACGAGAAAGAACGCCGCCGAGGAGATATCGCCGGGCACTTCCACGCGCGCGCCCTGCAGCGGCTGGCCACCGGCCAGGCGTACGCGCGGACCTTCCGTGTCCACATGCAGGCCGAATCCACGCAGCATGCGCTCGGTGTGGTCACGCGTTGGCGCAGGCTCGGTGACCGTGGTCTGGCCTTGCGCATAGAGGCCCGCCAGCAGGATGGCGGATTTCACCTGTGCACTGGCTACGGGCAATACGTAGTCGATCCCGTTGAGCGCCGCCGCGGGCCGCACGGTTACCGGTGGCTTGCCCTCGGTGGTCAGGATGTTGGCGCCCATGGCCCGCAGTGGCTTGGCAACGCGCTCCATGGGACGCGACCGCAGCGAGGCGTCGCCAGTCAGCACGGATTCGAAGCGCTGCCCCGCCAGCAGCCCCATCGACAGGCGGATGGCCGTGCCGGCATTGCCCATGTCCAGTATCTGCCCCGGTGCGCGCAGCCCATGCAAGCCTCGCCCGTGCACCGTAAGAGATGTTGCCTCGTGCCGGTCGACCTGCACACCCATGGCACGGAAGGCTTCCAGCGTCGCCAGGCAGTCGGCGCTGGCGAGAAAGCCACTGACCTCGGTGCGGCCGCTGGCAATGCCACCCAGCATGATGCTGCGGTGTGAAATCGATTTGTCGCCGGGCACCCGCACGTGTCCGTGTACCGTGGAAGCGGGCCGGACTCGATAGCTCTGCATTGCCGTCAGTTCCTAAAGCACTCTGGAAAGCGCCGCAATCAGGCGCTCGTTCTGTGGCGCCGTTCCAATGGTGATGCGCACGCAGCGCGGCAGGCCGTAACCGGCCACGGGGCGGACTATCACGCCCTCGCGCAGCAACCGCTCGTACACCGATGTGCCGCTGGAACCAACATCGGCAAGAATGAAATTACCGGCAGTCGGGAAGACGCGCGCACCCAGCGGCGGCAGTGCGGACTGCAGCTGGGCCAGCCCTTCGCGCACCAACTGCTGCGCGCGCGCAATCTGCTCTTTATCGCCTACGGAGGCCGCTGCACCGGCCAGTCCGGGAATGCCCACATTGAAAGGCTGGCGTACACGGTTCAGCAGATCCGCGATCTGCGGATGCGACAATCCATATCCCACGCGCACGCCCGCCAGGCCATGCGCCTTCGAGAACGTGCGCAACACCACGAGATTGGGGTGATCCTTCAACCACTGCGTTGCGTCAGGGCAATCCACCAGCTGCGAGTATTCGTGATAGGCCTCATCGAGCACGACCACGGTGGTTGACGGCACGCGCCGCAGGAAATTCTGCAGTTCGGCGGCAGTGTTCCAGGTGCCGGTGGGATTGTTCGGATTGGCGATGTACACCAGCCGTGTGTCTGCATCCACTGCAGCTGCCATGGCTTCCAGGTCGTGGCCGAACGCCATGCCATGGCCGTCAGGAAGCGCTCGTGGAACGCGCGCCGCGGCTCCGGTGGCCTGCACGGCGATGCCGTAGATGGCAAAGGCGTGTTCGGAATACACGGCGTTGGTGCAGGGGGTGAGGAATGCTTCGGCCAGCTGCACCAGCAGGTCGTTGGAGCCATTGCCCAGCGTCACCTGCGACATCTCCACGCCATGCCAGCGCGCCAGCGCCTGCTTCAGGTCATGCCCATTGCCATCCGGATACAGCCAGATGTCCTGCAGTGCGTCCTGCATGGCTGCGCGCGCGCGCGCACTGGGCCCGAGCGGATTCTCGTTCGATGCCAGCTTCAAGATGTCCGTGACGCCCAGCTCGCGTGCCAGCTCCTCGATGGGCTTGCCGATCACATAAGGTGCTATCTGGCGCACGGCCGGCGAGGCCAGCGCTGCCGGCCCGGATGCGGTCGCTTCGATCCCGGTCACAGGATGGCCCGCGGATACGACCCCAGCACGCGAAACAGCGACGCGCGCATCTTCAGCTGTTCCAGCGCCTTCGCCACGGGTGGGTCCTCGGCGTGCCCTTCCAGATCGATGAAGAAGACATAGTCCCACTTGCGGCGCCGCGACGGCCGCGACTCGATGCGGGTCATGCTGACCTTGTTCGTGGCCAGCGGCTCGAGCAGGCGAAACAATGCGCCGGATTCCGTGGTTTCTGCCGCGGATACGAGAATGGTCGTCTTGTCCGCGCCGCTGGGCCGCAGGGTCTTGCGCCCCAGGACCAGAAAACGCGTGGTGTTGTCCGCCTGGTCTTCGATGCCCTGCGCGAGAAACTCCAGGCCGTAGATCTCCGCGGCCACGGCGCCGGCTATCGCGGCCGTTCCTTTTTCATCGCGTGCCCGGCGCGCGCCCTCGGCATTGCTGCTGACCGGCACGCGTTCCACACGGGGCAGGTTCTCGTCGAGCCAGCCCCGGCACTGGCCCAGCGCCTGCGGGTGCGCGCACACGCGTTGCACACGGCGCATGTCCTTGTCGCGCGCCATCAGGTTGTGCTGTACACGCAGTTCCACTTCGCCGCAGATGTGCAGCGCAGCCGAAAGAAAACGATCCAGCGTGTTGTTGACCGTCCCTTCGGTGGAATTCTCCACGGGCACCACGCCGAAATCGGCATTGCCGGCCTGCACTTCCTGGAAGACCTCGTCGATCGAGGCCAGCGCCAGGGCGCGCACCGAATGGCCGAAATGCTTGAGCACCGCTGATTGCGCATAGGTGCCCTCCGGACCGAGGTAGGCCACCTTCAGCGGCTTCTCCTGGGCCAGGCAGGCCGACATGATCTCGCGGAACAGCCGCAGCACCTCTTCATCGCGCAGCGGACCTTTCCCATTGCGCGCCAGCGCCATGCGCAGCACTTCGGCCTCGCGCTCCGGCCGGTAGAAATCCACCAGGTGGCCGGCTTCGTGCTTCGACACACCCACCGCGCGGGCCAGCTCCGCCCGGCGATTGATCAGCTCATGCAGCTCCCGGTCGACGGCGTCGATTTTCGCGCGGATACCCTCCAGTTCCGGCTTCACCGTGCGTTTCGCGGATTTCTTCTTCTTTGCCATGTGTTGCCCGTCAGATGAGTCGTGCCGTGAGCACGCCGTGGATGGCGCGAATGCTCTGCAGGGTTGCAGGGGCCACACCGCCATCGGCATCGATGAGCGTGTAAGCCACATCGCCACGGGACTTGTTCAGCAGGTCGGCGATGTTCACGCCATCCGCCGCCAGCTGCGTGGAGATCTGGCCCACCATGTTCGGGACATTGCTGTTGGCGATCACCAGACGGGTCGTGCCTGGCACGCGTGGCATGGTGGCTTCCGGGAAATTCACCGAATTGCGCACGTTGCCGTTCTCGAGGAAATCCTTCAGCTGTTCCACGGCCATGACTGCGCAGTTTTCCTCGGCCTCGCCGGTGGAGGCGCCCAGGTGCGGCAGCGTCACCACCTTGGGGTGATCCTTCAGCGCATTGCTGGGGAAGTCACAGACATAGGCGTGCAGCTGTCCGGAATCCAGCGCCGCGATGGTCGCCGCGGCATCTACTATCCCGCCGCGGGCGAAGTTGAGGATCACCCCGTTGGGCGGCATCAGCTTCAGGCGCGCTGCATTGACCAGGTTGCGCGTGGCATCGTTGAGCGGCACATGCACGGTAATGAAGTCGGAGCGGGTGAACAGATCGTCCAGCGACACCGCCTGCTGTACCTGCGAAGACAGCTCCCAGGCGCGCTGCACGGTGATCTGCGGGTCGTAACCCAGCACCTTCATGCCCAGCGCCAGCGCGCAATTGGCCACTTCCACGCCGATGGCGCCGAGGCCGATCACACCCAGCGTGCGCCCTGGCAGCTCGGAGCCCACGAAGTCCTTCTTGCCCTTCTCCACTGCGGTATCGATGGCTGCGTCGTCACCGGACTGCGCGCGGGCGAAAAGCCAGGCCGGACCGATGTTGCGCACGCCCATGAAGAGGCCTGCGATGACCAGTTCCTTCACGGCATTGGCGTTGGCGCCGGGGGTATTGAAGACAGGGATGCCACGGGCGGCCAGTGCCGCCACCGGAATATTGTTGGTGCCTGCACCCGCACGCGCCACCGCCATGACCGAATCCGGCAGGGCCATCTTGTGCATGTCCGCCGAGCGCAGCAGGATGGCATCGGGCCGCTCGATGCCCGAGGCCACTTCATACTGCGCACGAGGCATGCGTTCCAGGCCCCTGGAACTGATGTTGTTCAGCGTGAGAATGCGGAATGGCTCAGCCATGACGGCGCTCGAACTCCTGCATGAAGCTGACCAGAGCCGAAACTCCCTCGGGAGGCATGGCGTTGTAGATACTGGCGCGCATGCCGCCTACGGAGCGATGCCCTTCAAGATTGGCAAGGCCGGCCCTGGAAGCCTCGGCCAGGAAAGTTTTGTCCAGCTCGGGCTTCGCCAATGTAAATGGCACGTTCATGATGGAACGGAAGCGCGGCGGCACCGGGTTGCTGTAGAAGCCGCTGCCATCGATGGCCGCATAGAGCTCGCCCGCCTTGCGCTGGTTGCGTTCCCCCATGGCGGCGAGGCCACCAAGTTTCTGCAGCCAGCGGAATACCAGCCCCGCCATGTACCAGCCGAAAGTGGGCGGCGTATTCGACATGGAGCCATCTGCAGCCATCTGGCGATAGTCCCAGATAGAGGGCGTGATGCTGCGCGCCCTGTCCAGCAGGTCATCACGCACGATGACCACGCACAGCCCGGAAGGCCCGATGTTCTTCTGCGCGCCGGCGTAGATCAGCCCGAAGCGTGAAACATCCAGCGGCCCGGACAGGATGGCGGAGGAGTAATCCGCCACCAGCGGCACAGCTGACTGCGGAATGAAGGGAAAGGCCACGCCGCCGATGGTTTCGTTGGGCGTGTAGTGCAGATACGCAGCGTCTGCGCTGCGCTGCCAGGAGGATTCTTCCGGTACGAGGTTGTAGGCGCCACCGGCATCGGCGGCGACATTCACGCGCGCGCAGTAGCGTTTGGCCTCGACGATGGCCTTCTTCGACCAGTTGCCGGTGTTCACGTAGTCCACCGTGGCATCCGCCGCAGCCAGGTTCATCGGGATGGCAGCGAACTGGCCGCTGGCCCCGCCCTGCAGGAACAGCACGCGATAGTTGGCCGGAATGCCGAGCAGTGCGCGCAGATCCTGCTCCGCCTGCTCCGCCACGGCGATGAAGGCCTTGCTGCGGTGGCTGATTTCCATCACCGACATGCCGCCCGACTGCCAGTCCGGCAGTTCGGCCTGCACCTGCTGCAGCACTTCCAGCGGCAGCGTTGCGGGACCGGCGGCGAAATTGAATACGCGCATTTCCTTCGCCTCAGGGCGCCTCGGCACCCGGTGCCGGGCTGTCATCCGCAGCGCCCTCGCCCTCCGCCACCTCGAACTCCTCGCCCAGGCTCTCTACCCGCTCCACGCCGGTGAGGCGGTCGCCTTCGTCGAGGCGGATCAGCCGCACACCCTGCGTGTTGCGTCCGACGATGGATACATCCGCCACGGGGGTACGCACCAGCGTACCGTTGGAGCTGATCAGCATCAGTTCGTGGCCGCTGGATACCTGCAATGCCGCCACGGTGTCGCCATTACGATCGGTGGTCTGCAGCGCGATGACGCCCTGGCCGCCACGGCCATGGGAGGGGAAATCCCCCAGCGGAGTGAGCTTGCCGTAGCCATTGGCCGATGCCGTGAGCACATGGCCTTCGCCCACCACGATCAGCGCGATGAGGGATTGACCATCGCCCAGCTTCACACCGCGCACGCCGGTGGAATCGCGCCCCATGGGCCGCACTTCTTCTTCGCTGAAGCGGATGGACTTGCCGCCGCTGGTGAAGAGCATGATCTCGCGCGCGCCGTCGGTGAGCGCCACACCAACCAGCCGATCGCCGTCGCGCAGGTCCACCGCGATGATGCCGCTGGCCCGGGGCCGCGAGAACGCCGACAGCGGCGTCTTCTTGACCGTGCCATGGCGCGTGGCCATGAACACGAAATGCGTGTCGTCGTACTGCTTGATCGGCAGCACCGCGGTGATTTTCTCGCCTTCCGACAGGGGCAGCAGATTCACCATCGGCTTGCCGCGCGAGGCGCGGCCCGCCTGCGGCAGCTCGAACACCCGCAGCCAGTACACCTGGCCGTGGCTGGAGAAACACAGCAGCGTGTCATGCGTGTGCGCGACGAAGAGTTTCTCGATGAAATCCTCATCCTTGGTGGCGGTGGCCGCCTTGCCGCGGCCACCGCGGCGTTGCGCCTGGTAGTCCGATACCGGCTGGGATTTTGCGTACCCGGCATGAGACAGCGTCACCACCACATCCTGCGGTTCGATGAGGTCTTCGGTGCGCAGGTTCAGGTGATCCATGGTGATTTCGGTGCGCCGCGCATCACCGAACTGCTCGCGGATCTCCAGCAGCTCGTTGCGCACCACTTCCGTGAGGCGCTCCGGCCGGGCCAGGATGTCGGAGAGATCACCGATCAGCGTCAGCAGGTCACCGTACTCGGCGAGGATCTTGTCCTGTTCCAGGCCCGTGAGGCGGTTCAGCCGCATGTCGAGGATGGCCTGCGCCTGCACTTCGCTCAGCCGGTACTGGCCATGGATCAGGCCGAATTCATCGCCCAGGCCATCGGGCCGGGAACTGATGGCGCCGGCGCGTTCCAGCATCTGCGGCACCGTGCCGCCAGCCCAGGTGCGCGCCATCAGCGCAGTGCGCGCTTCCACCGCCGCGGGCGAAGCCTTGATCAGCGCGATGATCTCGTCGATGTTGGCGAGGGCCACCGCCAGGCCTTCGAGCACGTGCGCGCGCTCCCGCGCCTTGCGCAGGTCATAGATGGTGCGTCGCGTGACGACTTCACGCCGGTGCCGGATGAAGGCCTCCAGCATGTCCTTCAGCGACATCAGCCTGGGCTGCCCATCCTGCAGCGCCACCATGTTGATGCCGAATACCGTCTCCAGCGGAGTCTGGGCATAGAGGTTGTTGAGCACCACCTCCGCCACCTCGCCACGCCGCAACTCGATGACCACGCGCATGCCGTCCTTGTCGGACTCGTCGCGCAGGCCATCGGAGGCAATGCCGTCGATTTCCTTGTTGCGCACCAGATCGGCGATGCGCTCGATCAGCCGCGCCTTGTTCACCTGGTAGGGCAGCTCGGTGATCACGATGGCCTGGCGGCCACCCTTGTCCAGATCCTCGAAATGCGTGCGTCCGCGCAGCGACAGGCGGCCACGGCCGGACTTGTACGCCGAGACGATTTCAGCCGCGCCATTGATGATACCGGCGGTCGGGAAATCCGGGCCCGGCAGGTGCTGCATGATCTGCACCAGCGGGATTTCCGGTTCATCGATGACCGCCAGCAGCGCGTTGAGCACTTCCGTGAGGTTGTGCGGCGGTATGTTGGTGGCCATGCCGACGGCAATGCCGGAAGAGCCATTGATCAGCAGGTTCGGGATGCGCGCCGGCAGCACGGCCGGTTCGTGCTCGGATTCGTCGTAGTTCGGGACGAAATCGACGGTTTCCTTGTCGATGTCGGCCAGCAGCTCATGCGCCAGGCGCGACATGCGCACTTCGGTGTAGCGCATGGCGGCGGGCATGTCGCCGTCCACCGAGCCGAAATTGCCCTGGCCATCGATGAGCATATAGCGCATCGAGAACGGCTGCGCCATGCGCACCGCGGCGTCATATACGGCTGAATCGCCGTGCGGGTGGTACTTGCCGATGACATCGCCCACCACGCGGGCGGACTTCTTGTACGGCTTGTTGTAGTCGTTGCCCAGTTCGCGCATGGCAAACAGCACACGCCGGTGAACGGGCTTCAGGCCATCCCGGACGTCCGGCAGCGCACGCCCGACGATCACGCTCATGGCGTAGTCGAGATAGGATCGCCGCATCTCGTCTTCGAGATTTACTGGCAGGATTTCGCGGGCAATTTCGCTCATGCGCAGCGGGTCTGTTCCGGGCAGTTACAAACCGCAAATTTTAGCACAGCGGGCATCAGTTTCGGAGTCTGAAAAGCCCGCCAGGCGTTATACTTGCACCTGTGAATTCCACCTCTTCCGGCAGCGCAGATCCGGCCGAAATCGCCAAGTTCGAGGCCGTCGCCCATCGCTTCTGGGACAGCGAGGGCGAGTTCAAGCCGCTGCACCGCCTGAATCCGCTGCGCACGGATTTTGTCGCTGCGCGCACTGTACTTTCAGCAGCCCGCGTGCTGGATGTAGGTTGCGGCGGAGGCCTGCTGGCCGAGTCCCTGACTCGCCGTGGCGCCAGGGTCACCGCCATCGACCTGGCTCCCACAATGATCGAAACCGCCCGCCTGCATGCCGCACAGTCCGGGCTGGCCATCGACTATCGCGTAGCGGATATCGCGGCCCTCGAAGATGCGCCCTTCGATGCGGTGTGCTGCATGGAAATGCTCGAGCACGTCGCCGATCCAGCCGGCTTCGTGGCATTGCTGGCGCGCCGGCTGCGGCCCGGCGGGTCGCTGTTCGTGTCCACGCTGAACCGCAATCTCAAGTCCTTTCTGCTGGCCATCGTTGGGGCGGAATATATGCTCCGGCTGCTGCCGCGCGGCACCCACGAGTACGAGCGCTTCATCCGTCCCGCTGAACTCGCTGGCTGGGGCCGCGCAGTGGGCATGCAGCTGAGCGACGTGGCCGGCCTTCACTACGATCCATTTGCTGACCGTTGCCGGCTCACCGCCGATGTATCGGTGAACTATGTGGCGCAGCTGCGCCTCGCGGGCAGCATCAATTGAGCAGCGCCGAGATCCGCGCCGTGCTGTTCGACCTGGACGGCACGCTGCTCGATACCGCCCCGGACCTGGTGCACGCACTGAACGAAGTGCGACGCGAACAGGGTCTGGCTGCCCTGCCTTTCGATCTGGCGCGCACCCAGGTATCGCATGGTTCTTCCGGCCTCATCCGGCTGGGATTCCCGCAGCTTTCCGGCCAGCCGCTGGAAGCGCTGCGGCTGCGATTGCTGGAGATCTACAGCGCGCATCTGGCGGTGGGCACGCGCCTGTTCGAAGGCTGCCAGCAGGTGCTGGATGAGCTGGCGGCGCGGCGCATGGCCTGGGGCATCGTGACCAACAAGCCTGCCTTCCTCACCCTGCCGCTGCTGTCCGCACTCAAGCTGGATATCCGTGCCGGCTGTGTCGTCTCTGGAGACACTCTTCCGGAGCGCAAGCCCCATCCGGCGCCCCTGCAGCTGGCAGCCCGTCAGCTGCATCTGCCTGCGTCCGAATGCCTGTATGTCGGCGACGCAGAACGCGATGTGCAGTCCGCCCGGGCCGCCGGCATGCCGGTGCTGGTTGCGCGCTACGGCTACCTCGGTCCGCAGGATGATCCGGTGAGCTGGGCGCCGGATGCCCACATCGATTCGCCGCTGCAGATCCTGCAATGGCTCGATGGGCAGCCGCTGTCATGAATGGCGAACTGTCCGGTCGCGTCATTGCAGTCACCGGTGCGACGGGCGGCATCGGCCGCGCGCTCTGCCTGGCTGCTGCGGCCCGCGGCGCGCAGCTGATCCTGCTGGCGCGCAATGAAGGCAAGCTGCGCGCCCTGCACGCCGAACTGGAAGCCATATCACCCGATGCCGCGCTGATGGCGCCGCTGGATCTTGAAAAGGCCATTGCCGGCGATTACGACCGCATCGCCGCCGCGGTTGAACAGCGCTTTGGCCGGCTCGATGGCCTGGTTCATTGCGCTGCACTGCTGGGCACGCTCACGCCCGTGGAACTGTACGACGTGCCCACCTGGTGCCGCGTGATGCATGTGAACCTGACGGCGGCCTTCGCCCTCACGCAGGTGCTGCTGCCAGCACTGCGCCGCGCGCCCGATGCCTCGGTGATCTTCACCAGCAGCAGTGTGGGCCGCAAAGGCCGTGCGCACTGGGGCGCCTATGCGGCGTCGAAATTCGCGGTAGAGGGCTTGTCGCAGGTACTGGCCGATGAGCTGTCGGGAAGTTCGCGCGTGCGCGTGAACACCATCAATCCCGGCCCGGCCCGCACCCTGATGCGACGCCAGGCCTATCCTTCGGAAAACCTCGAGTCGGTGCCCCTGCCGGAAACGCTGCTGGAGCCTTATCTGCTGCTGCTGGGGCCGCGGGGCGCTGGCACTACAGGCCAGGCGCTGAGCTCTCAGTAGGCTCGCCCCGCAACAGGTTTTCGATCTCGTCCGATGACAGTTGCCGCACCTGGCCGCGCGCCAGCGTGCGTTCGAGCTTCAATCCGCCCAGCCCCACGCGAAGCATCCGGCTCACGGTGGCGCCCTGGCGCTCCACCAGCGAACGCAGCTCGCGGCCATTGGCGCCCACGGTCTGGATGCGGTACCAGCGATTGGCGCCTTCGCCACCGGTGGGCTCGCACTCCTGCACATGCAACTGCTCGCCGCTGTCGATGTGCCCGTCCAGCACGCCTTCGATCTGCGCCGGATTCAGTTCGCCGCGTATGCGCAGGCTGAACTCGATCGGCAGGATTCGTACCGCGCGCTGCAGCCGCGCCGCCAGTTCGCCATCGGAGGTCAGCAGCTCCAGGCCGCCATCGATGCGCGGCATGGGGCTGATGGAGATGTACCGCCTGCCCACGCGGCGCGACAGGCGCTCGGACACGGCATCGCGCTGCGACACAGGCCCCTCTCCGCTCTCACCCGCCTCCCGCGGCGGCGTGAGGTTCTCACCCGGCGAGCGATGGCACAGCCAGGTGGCCGTGCGGGTCGTCGGCGCCTGATGCACCAGCCTGCCGTCCAGCTTCAGCTGGTCGCTGCCCGCGGCGCGAGTGCCCAGTGTCGCCGTCTCGCCATTGACCGAGACGCGGCCGGCGCGAATCCATTCCTCGGCTTCCCGCCGCGAAGCCAGGCCCACGCGCGCCAGGATCTTCTGGATACGTTCGGGTTCTGCAGCGGGCGCAGCGGTGGGACGTCGTGCCCGGGGCATAGGGTTCTCCAGCGTCAGTTCAGTGTAGGCGGCAATTGCGCCGCTTCGACATCGGCCGCAGCCTCCGGCGTCACTGCGCCAGGCGGATCCTCCACGGAGCTGTCGCCATCATCCACTGCCACGCCTATGGGCTCGGGCAATGCCATCTGTGGATCAAGCTGCTCCAGGGATTTCAGCTCCGCCAGCGGCGGCAATGCATCCAGCGATTTCAGCCCGAAGTAATCCAGGAAATCGCGCGTGGTACCCAGCAGTTCCGGCCGCCCCGGCACCTCGCGATGGCCGACGACGCGAATCCAGTTGCGATCCACCAGCGTCTTGACGATGTTGGGATTCACGGCCACGCCGCGTATGGCCTCGATCTCCGCGCGCGTGAGCGGCTGGCGATACGCGATGATGGCGACAGTCTCCAGCAAGGCCCGCGAATAGCGCGGCGGCCGCTCGGGCCAGAGGCGTGAAACCTGCTCGGCCACGTCGCGGCGCACCTGCACCCTGAAGCCGCTGGCAGTCTCGCGCAGCTCGATGCCGCGTCCGGTATAGGACTCGCCCAGTTCCACCAGCGCCGCGCGCAGCTGCTCGTTGTCCGGCCGGTCGACTGCATCGAACAGCTGCGCCAGTTCCGCCAGCGACAGGCTGCGGCCCGCTGCCAGCATGGCCGCCTCCACCACCTTGCGTGTGTATTCGGTATTCATTCTGCGGGCTCCTCGTCGTCCGGCCCTTCTTCTACGGTCTGCTGCAGCAGCAGTGTGTCCTCGGCTTCGGCTGCCTCCGCGGATCCGTCGATCACGCGGCCGGTGCGCGCTGCATCGGCGCTGCGGACATGGATCGGCGCGTAGGCCTCGGTCTGCGAGATTTCGATCAGCCCCTCGCGCATCAGCTCCAGCACGGCGACGAAAGTCACCGCCACGCCCATGCGCCCTTCCTCCGGCTGGAACAGGCTGGCGAATTCCACGAAGCCGCCGGCCTGCAGCGACGCCAGCACATCGCTCATGCGCGCCCGCACCGACAGCGGTTCACGATGGATATGGTGGTGCGCGAACATCTCCGCGCGCACTGCCACGTCCCGGAAGGCGATCAGCAGCTCCTTGAGCGTGACCTCCGGCAGCACCCGCACCGTGCGACGCTCGCCCACTTCGGCGCTGGCGATCCAGGTATCGCGCTCCAGCCGCGGCAGCTCGTCCACGCGCATGGCAGCCTGCTTGAAGCGCTCGTATTCCTGCAGCCGCCGGATCAGCTCGGCCCGGGGATCCTCTTCCAGGCCCTCGCCCGGCGTGGTGGCGCGCGGCAGCAGCATCCGCGATTTGATCTCCGCCAGCGTGGCGGCCATCACCAGGTATTCGCCGGCGAGGTCCAGCTGCAGCTCGGTCATCACCTCGATGTACTGCATGTACTGGCGGGTGATTTCCGCGATGGGGATATCGAGGATGTTCAGGTTCTGGCGGCGGATCAGGTACAGCAGCAGGTCCAGCGGCCCCTCGAAGGCATCGAGGAACACTTCCATGGCCTGCGGCGGGATGTACAGGTCCCGCGGCATTTCGGTGAGAGGTTCGCCCAGCACCATGGCGAAGGGCATTTCCACCTGCATAACGCCGACCGGTTCGTTGCTCATGCTTCCGGCACCAGGCGCATGGCACGCCGCACCACATCGAGGGTGGCCTCGGCCGCCGCGTTGGCACGCACAGCGCCGGCTGCAAGGATCTCGCGCACGCGGCCGGGATTGTTGCGATAGGGCTCGGAGCGCTCCCGCATGGCCGACGCCTCGGCGCTGATCTTCTCGATCAGCGGTTTTTTGCAATCCAGGCAGCCGATTCCTGCGGTGGTGCAGCCCTGCCGTACCCAGGCCAGTGTTTCATCACTGGAATACAGCTTGTGCAGATCCCATACGGGACACTTGTCCGGATCGCCCGGATCCGTGCGACGCACGCGCGCAGGATCGGTGGCCATGCCCTTGATCTTGCGCGACACGGATTCCGGCTCTTCAGTGAGCCGGATCGTATTGCCGTAGGACTTGGACATCTTGCGGCCGTCGAGCCCTGGCACCTTGGGCGAAGGCGTCAGCAGCACATCCGGCAATGGCAGCAGCTGGTGGTGTTCGCCTTCGAGGTTCGCCAGCAGCAGCTCGCTCTCGGCTTGCGCCAATGTCGTGGCCGCTGCAACCAGAGCCCGCGCTTCCTGCAGCGCCGCCTGGCTGCCGTCCTGCTGGTAGCTGCGGCGCAGCTGGCTGTAACGCTCGCGCTCCGGCGCTGCGATGCGCCCCAGCGCTGCGCGCACCTTGGCGCCGAACTGTTCATCCTTGCCGTAGAGGAAATTGAAGCGCCGCGCCAGCTCGCGCGTCATCTCCACATGTGCCACCTGGTCCTCGCCCACCGGCACCCAGGCCGGCCGGTAGATCAGGATGTCGGCGCTCTGCAGCAGCGGATAACCCAGGAAGCCATAGGTGGCCAGGTCCTTTTCCTTCAGCTGCGCCTGCTGGTCCTTGTAGGTGGGTACCCGCTCCAGCCAGCCCAGCGGCGTGATCATGGACAGCAGCAGGTGCAGCTCGGCGTGCCCGGTCACATGCGACTGCACGAAGATGGCCGAACGCTCCGGATCGAGGCCGGCGCCCAGCCAGTCCACCACCATCTCGTGCACATGCTGCTGCAGCAGGCCGGGATTCTCGTAGTCGGTGGTCAGGGCATGCCAGTCGGCGACGAAGAAGTAGCCCTCGTAACGATCCTGCAGCGCCACCCAGTTGCGCAGCGCGCCATGGTAATTGCCCAGATGCAGCTGGCCGGTAGGACGCATGCCGGAGAGGACGCGCGCCGGCGCACGGGCGGGAGGGGCCGAATTCATCGGCGGCATTATACGGATGCGATCTGCCCCTTGCCCTGCCGAAGAATCACCGGCGGCGAGACGGCGAGATCCACCACGGTGGTCGGTTCGATGCCGCAGTGGCCACCGTCCAGGATGGCATCCACGACATTCCCGAGCCGGTCGCGGATCTGCTCGCCATCTGTCAGCGGTGTTTCATCGCCGGGCAGCAGCAGCGTGGAACTCATCAGCGGCTCGCCCAGTTCGGCCAGCAACAGGTGCGGCACGGGGTGATCGGGGACGCGGATACCGATGGTGCGCCGCTTGGGGTGCTGCAGTCGCTTGGGCGTTTCCCGGGTGGCGGCCAGCAGGAAGGTGAACGGCCCCGGCGTGTGGGATTTCAGCAGCCGGAACTGCCAGGTATCCACGTGTGCATAGCGGCTGATTTCCGCCAGGTCCCGGCACACCAAAGTAAAGTGGTGGTGCCGATCGGCCTGGCGGATGCGCCGGATGCGCTCCAGCGCGTCCCGGTCGCCCACATGGCAGCCCAGCGCATAGCAGGAATCGGTGGGATAGGCGATCACGCCCCCTCCCCGCACGATCTCCACGGCCTGCCGGATCAGGCGCTGCTGGGGCGTCTTCGGGTGAATTTCGAGGTATTCGGCCACTTCGCTATCATACGTGGATGCAACTGCTGCTCGAGTACCTGCCATTGGCGGCTTTTGCCGTCGCCTATTTCCTTGGTGGCATCTATATAGCCACCACCACGCTGATGATCACCATGGTGGCCAGCCTGCTGCTGCTGCGCCTTCGCAGCGGCAGGTTTCCGCCGATGCTGACAGGCAGCACCATCCTGGTGCTGGTGCTCGGCGCTGCCACGCTGGTACTGCGCAATGCCCGCTTCATCCAGTGGAAACCCAGCATCCTGCTGTGGCTGGTGGCGGCGGCTGCCCTGGTGAGCGCGTTTGTCGGGCGCGAACCCCTGGCGCAGCGCCTCATGCAATCGGCGCTGGGAGATGTCCGCGTCGGGCGCCGCGACTGGCAGAAGGTCAATTTCGCCTGGGTGGTTTTCGGAATCTGCGCGGGGATCGCGAACATCGTCATCGCCTACCACGCCTCCGAGGCGACCTGGGTGAAGGCGAAGGTATTCGGCCTGACAGCCGCGATGTTCGTGTTCCTGGTTGCACAGGCGATGTGGCTCAACTCGCGCGCAAACCGCGCCTGAAGCAAGCCGGGCCCATGATCGCCAGCCAACTTCATGACCTGCTGACGCAGGCATTGTCACCCACCGCCATTTCACTGCGTGACGACAGTGCAGCGCATGCCGGGCATGCCGGCGCGCAGAGCGGCGCGCATTTCGCGGTGACGGTGGTGGCGGAATGCTTTGCCGGACGCACGGCATTGCAGCGGCACCGCATGGTCTATGAAGCGGCCGCGCCCCTGCTGCGACAGGGCATCCATGCGCTGCAGATATCGGCACTGACGCCTGCAGAAGCTGCGCGGCGCTCTTCCACCACTGCCTGATTACCCCTACCTGACCAATCCATTCGAACAGCTCAAGGAGACATTCATGAATCACGCGCACCGGGTACTGGCCGCACTTGCCATCGGCATGCTGGCGGCCGCCTGCAACCAGAAGCCCGCGGCGCCAGCCGCCAAGGTCGACAATGTCGCCACCATCAACGGCAAGGCGATCAGCCGCACCACCTTCAATGAGTTCGCCAAGAACGTGGCGGGCAAGCCGGCGGAAGATCTGACCCCCGAACAGCGCAAGGATCTGCTGGACAACCTGGTCCGCGCCGTGGTCGTGGCCGAGGAAGCCGACACCTCCGGCATCAGCGCCGCAAACGAGACACGCTTCGCACTGGACATGGCCCGGCTGCAGATACTGCAGCGCGCGGTCTCGCAGAATTACCTGAAGGACCGCAAGCCCAGCGAGGAGGAACTGCGCGCCGAATACAACCTGCGGATCGGTGCCCTCTCCAGGTTGCGCTACCGCGCCAGCCACATCCTGGTTCCCACCGAGGACGCCGCCAAGCAGCTCATCGCCCAGCTGCAGAAAGGGGCTTCCTTCGAAAAGCTGGCTCGCGCCAATTCCACCGATGCCGCCAGCAAGGAAAAAGGCGGTGACCTGGACTGGTTCACCCCCGAGTCGATGACACCGGCCTTCGGTGCCGCCGTGCAGAAGCTCAAGAAGGGCGAAACCACCGCCACGCCGGTGCAGACGCCCTTTGGCTGGCACGTGATCCGCCTCACCGACACGGCCGAGAACCCGGCGCCGCCCTTCGAGTCCGTCAAGGACCGCCTGGTGCAGATGGTGGAGGAGAAGAAATTCCGCGCCTACGTCGACACGCTGATGGCCAAGAACAAGGTCGCCGTCACGCTGTAATCTGCGCTCGTGCTGCGCGGCACGCCCTCAGGGCGTCTCGCCGCGCAGCAGCGCGAATTATTCGGCTGCTATTGGAGCCTACGGCACGCTGCCTCAATCGCTTCATTCCATTGCTCCTCGCCGATAATCGCTAGGCCATGCCCATTTTTCTGGAGCTCGACTGCACTTTCTATTTTCCTACCCAGACTCGAATACGCCCAATTCGCGCTAACCAGTGTCCCAACTACCAAGTAGTCCATTTTGTGACAAATCGAATCAACACATTCCCCACCTAGCGCAATCACAGCAGCGGAACATCGCTTCCTCGTTCCGTAGAGAAATTTTCCGGTGAAGCAAAAATTCTTTCCCGGGAAAACCACCTTTGCTGCCCTGTCTAGCGGCAATGTTGTCGACAATCCACCAGTCGCACCTGTGGTTTCAAGGCTTCCACCCAGGAGGCTCGCAAGCACGGCCTTAAGGTCTTCCAGTTCGCTTTCGGTTACGACGCCGTCATTCACGATAGATTCGATCCTCTCCGCGACAACGCAGCCAGGCCATACCGAGGCTATTTCGATATTGTCGCGCAGCCACAACTGAAGAAATACAACCTCTCTTTCATTAAGTGTGTCGTCGGCAACTAGACCTTGGCATATTCCGAGCAACGATTCGCAGGACCGCGCCAAAACTCGAGACGCATTAAATGACAGCACTTTGTCATCCTCACTCATGGCGTCACTCCCGATTTAAGAGTTGTGTTTGTGCTCTTCCAAGAGACTCAATAAGTCGTCTTCGCCCCATATCACGATTCCAAGTGCCTTGGCCTTTGCCAACTTGGTTCCCGCTTTCTTACCCGCGATTACTGTGGTTGTTTCTCTCGAAACGCTCTTGGTAACCTTGGCTCCGAGGCGCTCAAGATTTGCAGATGCCTCCTCTCTCGTCATCGAAGAAAGCTCCCCTGTCAGAACAATAGTCCGGCCTTCAAGGGGGCCGACGGAAGCGGAAAGAACTCCCGATAGAGCGATCAGCAACTCCTCCCTCGTCGCCGCCACTCTTTGAAGCAGCTGAGCGTGCACTCCTTCCGATACCCAGCGCAACACCGATTCAGAAGCGGCTTGAGGAAGATCAAGCCTGGACAAGGCTTCGTTAGAAATATCGATCAGCTCGACCGGAGAGGAATACGCGTCTTCAATTCGAGCAGCCCGATCCGGGCCGACGCCAGGAATCTGAAGATTTATCAAGATTGACGAAAACCTTAACTCCTCTCGAAGCCTTGAATTAGGCGGCCTTGCCTCGCCAAGGTCCACGCCATGAAATAAAAGCGAGTCGATTTCATCGCGATTTGCCGGCTGACTAAAGAAGTAGTCGAGCGCAAGCGCGACTTCCCGCCCGATCCCTGGGACAGCCATGAAGATCGGCCACGGACAATCGCGAATCCTGGCGATAGACCCAAACCAGTGAGCGAGAACCTTTGCCGTTGATTCACCGACATGCTCTATTCCAAGAGAATATAAGAACCGCTCTAGAGTTGCGCTCTTACTGCTTCTGATTGCACGAAGTAGATTCTCAGCCCACACGGTTGGAATCTTCTTCAGATTCCAGTGAAACGCACGCGTCCGACTGGGAAGCACGCGCGCTTTCCAATCGCCGCCTCCCCATTCGTCAAGCGGCGTCTCCGCCAAGAGATCGAACGTCGCCCGCTGCTGCTCAGCGTCAGAGTGACGCCGTAGATTGTCTAGGAAATTTGGCACGGACTTCGAGTGAAGAATCAGTTGCACCCAAAGCAAGCGATCTTTGTCGAGATCGTAAAGGTCTGCGAGACTTCTAACGAATCCCGCATCTACAAGAGCATCAATATATTTATCGCCCAAGCCCTCGATATCCATTGCTCCACGAGACGCAAAGTGGCGAATAGTCTCTTTTCTCTGCGCCGGGCACCTCAATTCGCCAGAGCATCTCCAGACAGCTTTACCTTCTTCACGCACGATGGCTGAGCCACAAATCGGGCACAAGGTCGGCATAACCCACGACGCCGCATGAGGCGGTCGCATCTCCAGATTCACACTTACGACTTGAGGAATTACGTCGCCGGCACGCCTCACGCTTACGGTATCGCCAACGCGAACATCTAGCTGAGCCACCTGATCTGCATTGTGAAGTGTGGCGTTAGTAACCGTGACTCCGGCTACTTGCACGGGGGCCAGTCGCGCAACTGGCGTAGCTGCTCCTGTTCGGCCTATCTGAATATCTATTGCCTGGATCACCGTGGATTGCTCTTGCGCTGGAAACTTGTGCGCAAGCGCCCATCGCGGCTCTCGTGTAACAAACCCTAGTTTGCGCTGCCCCGCTATATCGTCGAGCTTATACACAACGCCATCGATATCGAACGGAAGGCCATCTCGTTGCTCACCGATTTGCTGATGGTAGGCCAACAATCCGTCAACCCCCCGCACCTTCTTGCTCAGATCGGAGACGGGGAAGCCCCATTTTCGCAGCTTAACTAGCGTTTCAGTCTGGCTACCCATGGCTACGCCTTCCTCACGACTCACTACGCCATAGGCAAGAAATGCCAGGGGTCGAGCTGCAGTGACATTGGAATCACTTTGGCGAAGCGACCCTGCAGCACCATTTCTGGGATTGGCGAGTACTTTTCCTCCGTAAAGTCGCGCATGCTCATTGTAACTTTCGAAGTCAGCGCGAGGCATATATACCTCCCCCCGCACCTCCAATATTTTTGGCCATTGATGACCAAGTAAGAGCTGCGGAATTTTTTGTATGGTCCGCAAATTGGGCGTCACGTCTTCGCCTTCAATGCCATTTCCGCGAGTGGCGCCCAAGCTGAAGACGCCGTCTATGTATTGCAAGCTGACTGCCAGACCATCCAGTTTCAGTTCGGCGGAAAACTCCGGTTCGACGACTTCCAATTCCTTCTCGATGCGCCGAACGAATGCACGAACTTCTTCATCTCGAAACGCGTTTCCCAGGGACAGCATTGGAACAACATGGCGTGCTGAGGGAAATGCAGGTGATCTTGCGCCACCAACGCGCTGCGTTGGTGAATCAGGCGTGATTAGCTCGGGGTATTGCGCCTCGAGGTCCTGAAGTTCGCGCATCAGCACGTCGTATTCCGCGTCGCCGATGCTCGGCTCGTCGAGAACGTAGTAGCGATTGGCGTGCTGATCGATCTGTTCGCGCAATTCCTCGATGCGCCGCAACGCCGAGCCGCTCACGGCGGGCTTTCACCGGCTTCGGCGTAGGCCTGCACCGAGCGCCGCAGCTGCGTCAGGTGTTCGGCATCGAGCGGCGCACCCTGCTCATCCTGCACCACCGCGCCGCTACGCGAGGCGATATCGCGCGCCACGCGCACCAGCCCTTCCAGCATCAGCGTCGCCGCGCGTGGCCCGGGCAGGATGGTGAATACGCTGAGGCCGCGGTACTGCTGCGCGTCCATCTCTTCGGGGATGAAACTGCCGGGCCGCACCAGGTTGGCGGCGCTGGCCAGTACATGGCCCGTGGCATCCACCAGATGATAGATGCGTTGTGGACCATGCAGCATGCCGGCCGCTTCCAGTGCCTGCCGTAGTGCGCGCCCGGACAGCGCCTCTCCTGCTGCGGGCACCACCCGCAAGCTGAGCACCCGCTCCGTATGGGCCGGCGGCCAGCGGATGCTTAGCGGTTCTGGCGGCTCTGGCGGTTCTGGCGGCGCCGGGTTTGGCGGCGTCTCCATGCGTGCGGCCGAAGGCACATCGACCGCAGACTCCCTGGAGACATCCACGCGCACCGGTTCCATGGGATGGATGATGGGCACATCAAGTGTGTCCGATTCATCGGAAGCGCCCGGCGCGGAGAAGTCATCGATGCTGGGCTCCATCCTTCGCATCGTGGGCGCCGGTGCGATGCTGGCGGCCGATTCCTTCAATGTCGCGCTGCCCGCGCGGCGTGCGGCCCTGCGACGCTCCCACAGGGCCAGCCCACCGACAAACAAGGCGCCCAGTACGATCAGTGCCGTGCGCAGTTCGTCCATGGGGCGCTAGACGGCTGCCATCCGGACGGCTTCGTCCACGTCGACGCTGACCAGCCGCGATACGCCGGGCTCATTCATCGTCACACCCACCAGCTGCTGTGCCAGCTCCATGGTGGTCTTGTTGTGCGTGATGAATATGAACTGCACGCGGGAGGACATCTCGCGGACGATCTCGCAGAAGCGGCCCACATTGTGCTCATCCAGCGGCGCATCCACTTCGTCCAGCAGGCAGAACGGCGCCGGATTCAGGTCGAAGATGGAGAACACCAACGCCACTGCGGTAAGAGCCTTCTCGCCACCCGACAGCTGCGAGATGGAACTGTTGCGCTTGCCGGGCGGCCTGGCCATCACGGCCACGCCGGCCGTGAGTACGTCATCGCCGGCCAGTTCAAGGTAGGCGTGTCCGCCGCCAAACAGCCGCGGAAACTTTTCCTTCAGGCCAGTGTTGATGCGTTCGAAGGTGGCCTCGAAGCGGGTACGCGTCTCGCGGTCGATCTTGCGCATGGCCTCTTCCAGCGCCGTGAGCGCGTCGGTCAGGTCCTTCCACTGTGCATCCAGGAAGGTCTTGCGCTGCGTCTGTTCCTGCAGTTCATCTATGGCGGCCAGGTTCACCGCGCCCAGTTTTTGCAGGTCATCCTGGACGGCAGCCAGCCGGTCTTCGCGCTCCAGCACCGTCGCTTCCGCAGCCAGCGCTGCCGTGACTTCCTCGAGATCGAATCTTGTCTGCACGAACTGCTCGACCAGGGATTCGCGCCGCAGGCGTGTCTCCTGCGCGGCGAGCCTTGCGGCTTCCAGGTCCTGGCGCGCAACGCCGACCCGCTGTTCCGTCGACAGCCGCTTTTCATCAAGCGTTCGCAGTTCGGCTTCGACCGTTTCCAGGTCGCGGCGCGCCGCTCCCAGCTCGGCCTCCACATCGAGGCGCTGCGAAAGCAGTTCGTTCAGCTGCGCAGCCTGCCGCTGCACCGGCTCATCGCCGTCGCCGAGTTCTTCCTCCAGCTGGCCCTGCCGGGCAAGCAGCTGTTCGCGCTGCTCCTGCAGCCGCTGCAGCGCAGCCGTCAGCGAAGACTCCGTGGACCGCCGGCCCTCAAGCTGGATCAGCAGCTCCCGGACATGCGCACGCGCCGCATGCGCGGCCTCGCGCGCCGCTTCCGTGACACTGCGCCGCTCATCGCGCTCGGATTCCATGTCATGGCGCCGGGCGTCGAGCAATTCCAGCTGGGCCCCGGCATCTTCCAGCGCTGCGCGCGCACGCGACAGTGCCTGCTGGGTACGTTCGCGCTCGGTCTGCAACTCTGCAGCGTCACGATCCAGGCGCTCCAGCCGCAGCATCGCCTGCTGGTTGCGGGCACGGGTAGCCTCCAGTGCACCTCGCGCCTCCGTGTATTCACGGTGCGCACCCTGAATGCCCGCCTGCAATTTGTCGCGTGCGGCTTCCGCAGCGGTGGTGCCTTCGCGCACCGCCTGCAGCTTCCGCTCCACGGTTTCCACTTCGGTATCACAGCGCTCGGACACTTGCCGCAGCGCGCGGATCCGGCTCTCGCGTTCAAGCACACCGGCATGCGCATCGCGCCCGCGCGCCACACGCAGCCAGTCGCGCCCGACCCATACGCCATCCGGCGTGACCAGCGACTCGCCATCGGCGAGCTGGGCGCGGCGGGTCAACGCCGCCTGCAGGGACTCGGCTGTGCCCACGCGCTCCAGCCGGCGCAGCAGCGCGCGCGGCGCACGCACATGCGCAGCCAGGGAGGTGGTACCGGAAGCGGCTTCGAGCTGGCCTTCCACCAGCATCACGTGGCCGGCAGCAAGCTCTGCCAGTCTTCCGGCAGCCGCATCCAGCGACTCGACATGCACCGCCTCGAGGGTGTCGCCCAGCACGGCTTCGACGCCGCGTTCCCAGCCCTGCTCCACTTCTATCTGGGCAGTGACGCGGGGGCGATCGGCCAGCCCCGCTGTCTGCAGCCACTTGCCGGCCTGGCGGTCCGCCTCGCCCAGCGCCGCCTTCTGCAGCGCATCCAGCGAGACCAGTTCTGCCCGGGTGCGCTCGCGCTGGCCGCGGGCGGCCTCCAGCTCTTTCTCGATTCCGGCCTGCTCGCCGCGCAGTGTTTGCAACAGTGCCAGCTGCTGCTGCAGCTGGGCCATCAGGCCTTCGTTGGATTCACGGGCGCTGCGCTCGCGGGTTTCCAGCGCCCCGAGTTCACCGCCCGCCTGCGTGTGCTGCAGCTGGTCGCGCTCGACAGCGAGGCGATCGGCCTGCGCGGCCAGGCGCCGCAGCTGGTCATCCAGCTGCTCGATGCGGGTGCGCTCGACCTGCGTGGTCTGGTGCGTGCCACCCAGTTCGCGATTGAAAACTTCCCAGCGCTGCTGCCACGCCTGCAGGGCAGCTTCGGCGGCCTCCAGCGCCGCATTGCGCGTAGCCTCGGACTGCTGCGCCTGCTCCGCCGCGGGAGCCAGCCGGGCAATCTCGCTGCGCAGCTGCGTGGCCTGCACCTCGTCGCGACCCAGCTGACCGGCCACATCCGCGTGCATCTCCCGCGCCTGCGAGAGCTCGCGGCGCTGGCGCTCCCGCAGCTCGCGCGTATGCGCCAGCTGCTGCTCCGCGCGCGCCACTTCCGCGCCTTGCTGGTAGAAGGTGCCCTGCACGCCGTTCACGCGCTCGCTGGCGCCCAGCTGGAATTCGCGCTGCTTCTCCACCGCGGCTTCGGCGGCGCGCTGCTCGGCCAGCTGCTGCTGCAGGCGCAGGTGCGCATCGCGCATGGCGCGGTCGTTGATCGCCGCGCCGGTGTCGATCTCACGCAGTCGCAGCGCCAGCACCTCTGCCGACAGCTGCCGCTCCTCGTTCTTGAGCTCCTGGTAGCGCCGCGCCTGATTGGCCTGGCGCGTCAGGTGCCGGATCTGCTTCTCGATTTCATCGCGCAGGTCCTGCAGGCGCTCCATGTTCTCGCGCGTATCGGCCACACGGGCTTCCGTCTCGCGACGACGCTCCTTGTAACGCGAGATGCCGGCGGCCTCCTCGACGAAGGCGCGCATGTCCTCGTTGCGCGCTTCGATGACGCGCGAAATCATGCCCTGCTCGATGATGGCGTAGCTGCGCGAGCCGAGGCCGGTGCCCAGGAACAGGGTGGTGATGTCCTTGCGACGGCAGCGCGTGCCGTTGATGAAATAGGCGGAAGTGCCGTCGCGCGATACCACCCGCTTCAGCGAGATCTCGTGGTAGATGGCGTAGCTGCCGCCGATCTTGCCGTCGCTGTTGTCGAACACCAGTTCGACCGACGCGGTGCCCACGGGCCTCCTGCCGCCGGACCCGTTGAAGATGACATCCGCCATCGACTCCCCGCGCAGATGCCGCGCGGACAACTCACCCATCACCCATCGAACCGCGTCGATGATGTTGGATTTGCCGCAACCATTCGGCCCGACCACCCCCGTGAGGTTGGTCGGAAACGGCACATTGGTCGGGTCTACGAAAGACTTGAAGCCGGCGATCTTTACCCTGGTCAGACGCATCTTGAACCGGATGGAATCCTGTCGGAAGCTGAAGCCGCGTAGTGTAGATTAGTTGGCACGCCCATGAGCACCCTACCCGCAGCTGCCATCGAAACCTTTGCGAATCCGTCGCCGCAGCGCGACTACACGATCCGCATGACCATGCCCGAGTTCACCTGCCTGTGCCCGAAGACAGGCCAGCCGGACTTCGCCACCCTGAAGCTCGAGTACGTCCCCGACCAGCTCTGCGTCGAGCTGAAATCGCTGAAACTCTATCTATGGTCGTTCCGGGACCGCGGCTGCTTCCATGAGGCGGTGACCAACGAGATCCTGGATCATCTGGCCGGCAGCACCGCTCCCCGGTTCATGCGGCTGACGGCGGAATTCTTCGTGCGCGGCGGCATTTACACCACCGTGGTGGCGCAGCATCACGCCCCAGGCTGGAGCAGCCCGGCAGAAGTCAAATTGCCCTGAAAAATTGACTGGGCACAACCGTCCGTCAAGCCTGTACAGCCGGTGTCCGGCCGGTATAATCCCGCGTCCTTTTCCAGGCCGAGGGTCGTACGGGAGCTTTAACATGGCGGCTAAAAAATCCGCAGCCAAGACCGGCAAGGCAAAGAAGCCGGTGACGAAGCTCGCAACCCCCGCGGCACCCAAAAAGTCTGCCGTGGCGAAGAAGCTGCCTGCCAAAGTGGCGCCGCCGCCTGCCCGGGCTGCCCAGCCCGCGAAAGCTGCTGTGCCTGTCGCCAAAGCGGCAGCCCCTGCACCTCGCCCTGCCGAACCGGTCGAGCGCGTAGCCCGTGCCACGGCTGCCATCCCCGAAAGCCCGCGCAAGCTGCCTTCGGCAACCCGCAGCGGGGCAGTACCGGAACACAGTGAGGAAGGCGAAGGCGGCGAGAGCCTGCTGGCCGGACCGCGCAACGTAAAGCCTTACATCCCGAAGCGCGGCGAGCAGTACATGAGCAAGGAGCAGCTCGACCATTTCCGCACCATCCTGGGCACCTGGAAACAGGACCTGATGGTGGAAGTGGATCGCACCGTCTCGCACATGAAGGACGAGGCCGCGAATTTTCCCGATCCCAACGACCGTGCGACGCAGGAAGAGGAATTCAGCCTCGAGCTGCGCACGCGCGATCGCGAGCGCAAGCTGATCCGCAAGATCGACGAGGCACTGGCCCGAATCGAGGACGGCAGCTACGGCTATTGCCTGGAGACGGGCGAGCAGATCGGCGTGAAGCGCCTGGAAGCAAGGCCTGTAGCCACGCTGAGCCTGGAAGCGCAGGAGCGCCGGGAACGCCGTGAAAAACAGTACGGCGACCGGGACGACCGCTACCGCTGATCGACCGACCGGCTACCGCGGTCGATTCGCACCCTCTCCCACCGGGCTGCTGCACCAGGGTTCACTGGTCGCAGCCCTTGCAAGCTGGCTCGATGCGCGCAGGCACCATGGTCAATGGCTGCTGCGCATCGAAGACCTGGATGCGCCGCGTAATGTGCCCGGCGCTGAAGAGGCCATTCTTCGCACCCTGGACTCACTCGGCCTGACAGCCGACGGCGCCATCCTGCGCCAGTCGCAGCGGCAGGCACTCTACCGCGACGCCCTCGACACGCTGCACCGTGCGCAGCTTGCTTATCGTTGCACCTGCTCGCGCAGCGACGCGCCCGGCGTTTACTCCGGCCGCTGCCGCCAGCACCCGCCCGGACCCGGGCCCGCGGCATGGCGCTTCGCCATGAATCCTGCCGGCCCCGTGGAATTCGTGGATGGCATCCAGGGCCGTTGCCGCTTTGAAATCGGACTGCTGGGTGATCCGGTGATTTTCCGCCGCGACGAGGTTGCTGCCTATCAGCTCGCGGTCGTCGTGGACGATGCCGCGCAGGGCATCACGCATGTGGTCCGGGGTGCCGACCTTCTCGACAGCACGCCCTGGCAGCAGCAGATAGGTGCTGCGCTGGGCGCATCCGGGATCATCTACGCGCATGTGCCGGTGGTGACCGAGCCGGACGGCGCCAAGCTGGCGAAATCTCTGCGGGCACCAGCGGTGGCCAATCTGCCGCCCGGACAGGCGCTGACGCTGGCGCTGCGGCTGCTGGGCCATGAACCGCCCGGCGGGCTGGAGCACGAAGCTCCGCTCCATATCCTGGACTGGGCGCTGGCCGGATGGCCCCCACGCTGCCTCCAGGGCCGAAAAGCCGTCGCGCTTCCTACATGACGCAGGTCGGGCTTGGGTTGCAGGCGCGATTGTACTAAGGTACAGCGGCCTGACTGGTTCACAGCACTCGCGCAAAGGGGGCGGGAATGAGCGAGCCGCGGGTCATCAAGAAGTATCCGAACCGGCGCCTCTACGACACGGCTGAAAGCCGCTACATCACGCTTGCCGATATCCGGCGGCTGGTCGTCGATCACATCGATTTCGTGGTGATCGATAAAAAGAACCAGCAGGACATCACGCGCTCCATCCTGTTGCAGGTCATTGCCGAGCAGGAACACAGCGCGCAGCCGATGCTGAGCCGTGAGTTCCTGTCGCAGGTGATCCGCAACCACGCCGATGAGGCGCATGGCGTGCTGTCGAGCTATCTGGAGCAGTCGATACGGCTGTTCAGCGCCCAGCAGCGCGAACTGCGGGAGCGCATCCGGCAGGTCACCGGCTCCGATGCACTCGATGCAGTGGCGTCCTTCGCAGAGCGCAACTACCAGCGCTGGCGCAGCGTGCAGGATGAAATCTTCCGCACCCTGCATGGCGCCCTGACCAGTTCGCGCTCCCGGCCGGAGAACGGCGAACCCGAGCGCGACACCACGGCCCGCCCCGGCACCTGAGGTATCCTGCGGCACCGTCGAACTGCAGGCACAGCCGGCACTGAAGGGTTGCGCAGCCTGAAAATCAAGGCGGCGGGCTTGCTGCTGTTGCTGTGCACGTGGTCGGTGTCGCCCCCTTCGCACTCTGCCGATGCCGGTGCCTGGATGCAGGCGTTCGCGGAAAGCCAGTTCAAGTTCCGGCACGCCGAATCCAACGCGCCATACATCCAGCTTGCATGGCTGGATGCCACCCACTACGGCAGCACCACGCTGAAAGGGCCCGATGGCAGCAGCGTCGCCAGCTACGGGCAGGACTCCATCTCACAGGGCCTGTTGCTGCCGCTGCTGGTGAGCCCGCGAGACATGCTGGTAGTGGGAGACTGGATATCCTTCACGCACTTCGACGCCGAGGCGGACAACGTCCGCGACGTAGACGTGCTGTCCCTCGGCCTGCCGCTGGGATGGATGCGACAGCTGAATGATCGCTGGCAGTTAGCGGCTTTCGTGGCGCCGCTGGCGCACCGTGCCACCGACCGCAGTGATCCCTGGTACTGGGAAACCATGGGCGGCGCGTTTGCCCTGTACTGGCCACCGGGACGCTGGACGTGGATATTCGGCGCGTATGCCGACGTCACGCCGGACGAGGAATTCTATATCCCGTACGCGGGCGGAAGTTTCCAGATCAACCAGCGCTGGATTCTCAGTCTCGTGCTGCCTTGGCCGGCACTGATTTACGCGCCGAACAAGGACTGGATGCTGCTTGCCGGTCTTACACCGGCCGGCGCCACCTGGGCGGTGAAAGGGCCCAATCAGACTCTCGCGCCCGATCAGGATGCATTGAATCTGGGATTGGCGGTGGAACGGCGTGTGTGGGGCAATTTCTGGCTGCGCGTCGAGGGCGGTATATCCGGCTATCGCGGATTCAGCTTCATCGGCAGCGACTGGAAGGGACCCAATTCCCGTTCGGGGAGCAGTCCCTACGTCAGTCTTCGGTTCGGATTCCGCCCGCCGGCCATCTCGCCGGCGCAATAAGGCAGCGGAACCCGAAGGCTCCGCTGCATTCTGATCAGGCGGCGTCGACGTTGCGCATCGACAGGCGCACGCGACCCTGGCGGTCGACTTCCAGCACCTTCACGCGCACCAGATCGCCTTCCTTCAGCTTGTCGGCAACGTTCTCCACGCGCTCTTCGGAGATCTGCGAGACATGCACCAGGCCATCGCGGCCCGGCAGGATGGTCACGAAGGCGCCGAAATCCATCAGGCGCGCCACGCGGCCTTCGTAGATCCGGCCCACTTCCACATCGGCCGTGATCAGTTCGATGCGACGCAGCGCCTCGCGGCCCGCCGTTCCCTGCACCGAGGCGATCTTCACCGTGCCATCGTTCTCGATGTCGATGGTGCAACCGGTTTCCTCGGTGATCTGGCGGATCACCGCACCGCCCTTGCCGATGACATCGCGGATCTTCTCCGGATCGATCTTGATCGTGATGATGGACGGCGCCCACTCCGACATCTTGGCGCGCGGTGCCGACAGCACCTTGTTCATCTCGCCCAGGATGTGCAGGCGGCCCTCATGGGCCTGCTCCAGCGCCACCTTCATGATCTCGGCGGTGATGCCTTCGACCTTGATGTCCATCTGCAGCGCGGTGACGCCCTTGGCGGTACCGGCCACCTTGAAATCCATGTCGCCCAGGTGGTCTTCGTCACCGAGGATGTCGGTGAGCACCTTGAAGCGGCCGCCTTCCAGCACCAGGCCCATGGCCACGCCGGCAACCGGCGCCTTGATCGGCACGCCAGCATCCATCAGCGCGAGGCTGGTGCCGCAGACCGAAGCCATGGAGCTCGAACCATTGGACTCGAGGATTTCCGACACGACACGAATGACGTACGGGAATTCTTCCATCACCGGCAGCACGGCGCTGATGCCGCGACGGGCCAGGTTGCCGTGGCCGATTTCGCGGCGCTTCGGCGAGCCCATCATGCCGGTCTCACCCACCGAGTACGGAGGGAAGTTGTAGTGCAGCATGAACGGCTCGCGGCGCTCGCCTTCGAGAGCGTCGATGATCTGCGCATCGCGCGAGGTGCCCAGCGTGACCGTGACCAGCGCCTGCGTCTCGCCGCGCGTGAACAGCGCGGAACCATGCGTGCGCGGCAGCGTGCCGGCCTTGACCACGATCGGCCGCACAGTCTTGTAGTCGCGGCCGTCGATACGTGCCTCGCCATTGAGGATGCGCTGGCGGACGATGCGGCTTTCGATGTTGAAGAACTGCGTGCTGATGTCCTGCGCCGACCACTTCGGCTTGCCGTCCACCTGCGGCAGGGAGGCCGTGACGGCCTGCTTGATTTCGCCGACCTTGGTGTAGCGCTGTTGCTTTTCGGTGATGCGATAAGCCTCGGACAGCGCGCTTTCCGCACCGGAGGCAACGAAGCTGACCAGTTCGGCATCGGCTTCATTCGGCTTCCAGTCCCAGCGTGCCTTGCCGGCCTGCTTGACCAGTTCGTTGATGGCATTGATCGCCACCTGCATCTGCTGGTGGCCGTACACAACAGCACCCAGCATCACGTCTTCGGGCAGGCTGTCCGCCTGGGATTCCACCATCAGCACGGCACCTGCAGTACCGGCAACCACCAGCTCCAGCTGCGAGGTCTTCTGATCGGTGCGGCCGGGGTTCAGTACATAGGCGCAGTCCTTGTAACCCACGCGCGCGGCGCCGATGGGACCAGCAAACGGCACGCCTGCCAGCGACAGCGCGGCCGATGCGCCCAGCATGGCGGGAATATCGGACTGGATCTCCGGATCCAGCGAGATCACCGTGGCCACGACCTGCACTTCATTGAAGAAGCCATCCGGGAACAGCGGCCGGATCGGGCGATCGATGAGGCGGGAGATCAGGGTTTCGGATTCGCTGGGGCGGCCTTCGCGGCGGAAGAAGCCGCCCGGTATGCGTCCGGCGGCGAAGGTCTTTTCCTGGTAGTTGACGGTCAGCGGGAAGAAGTCCTTGCCCGGCTGCGCCTGCTTGCGCGCCACGGCAGTGACCAGGACCACGGTGTCGCCCATCGACACCACCACTGCGCCATCGGCCTGACGCGCGAGCTCACCCGTTTCGATGGTGACTGAATGCGAACCGAACGGGAAAGACTGCTTGGCAAGACTCACGTTTGCATGACCTCGGAGATTGAATTTGCGATGCGCCCGATGCCCCCACCGACGCTGGATACGAATCGGGCCGCGATGTGCATTGCGGCCCGATGGAGTTCTGTCGGCTTAGCGGCGCAGACCCAGCCGCTCGACGACTTCCTGGTACTTCTGCGGCTTGGTCGACTTGAGATAGTCGAGCAGCTTGCGCCGCTGGTTGACCATCTTCACCAGACCACGGCGCGATGCGTGATCGCTCTTGTGGGTCGCGAAGTGACCGCCCAGACCGGTGATGCGCTCGGACAGCAACGCGATCTGTACTTCAGGAGAACCCGTGTCCTTCGGGTCGCGACCGAACTGCGATAGCACGCCGGTCTTTTTTTCAGTCGATAACGCCATTTTTGGGCCCTTTTGGAAAGCGCGGCATTCTAACCGTCCACCCCCCGCGTCTCAAGTCGAATCCGCGCCTAAATTATTGAAAAGACGGACCGGCTTCACCAGCGGGCCGGGTTCGATCTCCACCACTCCCAGGAACAATCCCCCGGGGCCGTAGGCGCGGGCAAGCCCTGGCGCCCCCTCGCTCTGCGGGATCACTGCCTGACCCTGCTGCAGGCGGCGGGCGGATTCGGCACCGAGTTCAGTCCTGGGCAGATGTGGCAGCGCGGCATCCGGGGACACCAGCCTGGCCTGCCCTGGTGCGGCCAGCACCGCCTCCAGCGTCTGCATATCGCCTGTGTTGAAGGGCACCACGCTGGTGCGGCGCAAGGCACTCAGGTGGGCACAGCTGCCCACGGCGCGCGCCAGGTCTTCGGCCAGCGTGCGGATATAGGTTCCCTTGGAACAACGCACGTGGAACTGGACCTCGGTCGCCCCGGTGTGCCGGATCTCCAGTTCGAGGATCCGTACCGTGCGCGGCTCGCGGACCACCTCTATTCCTTGGCGGGCGAGCTTGTACAGGGGCTGCCCGTCACGCTTCAGCGCCGAGTACATGGGGGGAATCTGCTGCAGCGGGCCCGTGAACGCCGGCAGGATGCCGCGCAGGCGTTGCTCCAGGTCGCCGGGGATCGCGGCTTCCTCGACGATGGGACCTTCCAGGTCGCCGGTGCTGGTGCGTCCGCCGAAGCGCGCCGTGAACAGGTATTCCTTGTCGCCTTCCAGCAGGTAACCCGCCACCTTCGTGGCCTCCCCCAGACATACCGGCAGCATTCCGGTGGCCAGCGGATCGAGGCTCCCGGTGTGACCGCCCTTCACGCGACCGAAGGCGTGGCGCACACGCTGCACGGCCGCCTGAGAAGTGAGTCCCTGCGGCTTGTCCAGCAGCAGGATGCCGTTGGTCATTGTTCGGGCTTGTTGGCTGAACTGATCAGCGCGCTGAGTGAGGCTGCGCGATCAAAGGAGTCGTCATGCACGAACTGCAGCTTTGGCGCATGCCGCAGTCCGACCCGCCGCCCGACTTCACCACGCAGGAAGCCGGCAGCTGCCTGCAGGCCTTCCAGCATCTGCGGATGCGTGTCGTTGCCGCCGAAGGGCACGACGAAGACGCGCGCATGACTCAGGTCGCGGGCCAGCGCCACCTGGGTGATGGTCACCGGCCCGATGCGCGGATCCTTCACCTCGCGGGACACCAGTTCGGCCAGCGCACGCTGCATCTGCGCCTCCATGCGCTGCAACCGGCTGCTGGGGCCGCTACGTGAAGGCATGCAGGGGCTCTGGTCCGCCCATCAGATGGTGCGGGCCACTTCCACGCGCGAGAAGCACTCGATCTGGTCGCCCACACGCACGTCCTGGTAGTTCTTCACGCCGATGCCGCACTCGGTGCCGGCGCGAACCTCGTTGGCCTCGTCCTTGAAGCGCCGCAGCGACTCGAGCGCGCCCTCGAAGATCACGACGCTCTCGCGCAGCACACGGATCGGATTGTTGCGCTTGACCGTGCCTTCCATCACCAGGCAGCCGGCGACCACGCCGAACTTGCTGGAACGGAACACCTCGCGCACCTGGGCGACGCCGACGATGGTCTCCTTGATCTCCGGCGAGAGCATGCCGGACATCACGGCCTTGACGTCGTCGATGGCCTCGTAGATGACGCTGTAGTAACGCACCTCGACGCCGGTTTCCTTCATGGCCTCACGCGCGCCTGCATCGGCACGCACGTTGAAGCCGATCACCCGCGCCTTGGAAGCTGCCGCCAGCTGGATATCGGACTCGGTGATGCCACCCACGTTCGAGCCCAGGATCTTCACCTGCACCTCGTCGGTGGAGAGCTTGGTGAGCGCATCGCGCAGCGCTTCGGCGCTGCCCTGGACGTCGGTCTTGATCAGCACCGGGATGACGCTGATCTTCGCGTCTTCCATCTGCGAGAACACGTCTTCCGCGCTGCTGGACATGCGGCCGGCCACGCGCGTATCGCGATGACGTGCCTGGCGATGCAGGGCCACTTCGCGGGCCTTGCGATCACTCTCGACGACCAGCAACTCATCGCCGGCATTCGGCGCGCCAGTAAGGCCCAGCACCACCACCGGCATCGACGGCAATGCCTCCTGCACCGCCCGCCCGGCCTCATCGAACATGGCACGTACGCGGCCGAACTGGGTTCCGGCGAGGATGGGATCGCCGAGTTTCAGTGTGCCGCGCTTGACCAGCACGGTGGCCACGGCGCCGCGGCCCTTCTCCATGCTGGATTCCACCACGACACCGGATGCCAGGCCGGTGCGCGGAGCTTTCAGTTCCAGCACTTCGGACTGCAGCAGGATGGCCTCGAGCAGTTCGTCGATGCCTTGGCCGGTCTTCGCCGAGACATGCCGGAACATGTCGGCACCGCCCCACTCCTCCGAGATCACTTCGAGCTTGGACAGTTCGGTGCGCACGCGTTCCGCGTCCGCATCCGGCTTGTCGATCTTGTTGACGGCCACCACGATCGGCACGCCTGCGGCGCGCGCATGCTGCACGGCCTCGATGGTCTGCGGCATGACGCCGTCGTCCGCCGCCACCACCAGCACCACGACGTCGGTGGCCTTCGCGCCACGCGCGCGCATCGCGGTGAATGCCGCGTGGCCCGGGGTGTCGAGGAAGGTCACCATGCCGCGCGGTGTTTCGACGTGGTAGGCGCCGATATGCTGCGTGATGCCGCCGGCTTCGCCAGCGGCCACCTTGGTGCGCCGGATGTAATCTAGCAGCGAGGTCTTGCCGTGGTCGACATGTCCCATGACCGTCACCACTGGCGGACGCGGCAGTTCCTCGATGGTGGAACCACTGACACCCTGGATGTCCTCTTCGATCTCGTTTTCCTTGACCAGCTTGGCCTCGTGGCCCATTTCTTCGATCACCATCACCGCAGTGTCCTGGTCGATCGACTGGTTGATGGTCGCCATGACGCCCAGGCTCATCAGGGCCTTGATGACCTCGTTGGCCTTGACCGCCATGCGCTGCGCCAGTTCGGCAACGGTGATGGTTTCGCTCACCGGCACTTCGCGCTTCATCGGCGCGGTGGGCATCTCGAAGCCATGCTTCTGCTCGCCGTCGGGCGTGGTCGGGCGGCCGCGGAACCTGGTCTTCTTCTTCTTGTAGCGGGCACTGGCATCGCTGGCGACATGCAGTTCCTGGCGGCCATAGCGTGTGCCGGGCGCGCCGCGGGGGGCTGCCGCAGGCGGGCGCACTTCAGGGCGCTCAACCTTGCGTTCCGGCCGCGGCGCTGCTTCCACCGGGCGCGCGGGCTCGGCCTGCCGGGTACGATCGCGCTCGCTCTCTTCGCGCTCGCGCTGCTCCTGGGCGCGCCGCGCCTCTTCGGCCTGCTTGCTGCGGTTCTGCTCTTCTTCGAGCCGGCGGCGGTTCTCCTGGTCGAGGCGCTCCTGTTCGCGCCGTTCGGCCTCGGCCTTCTCGGCCTCGACGGCCTGCGCCGCCTCGATTTCCTTGCGCGCCAGATCGACTACGTCCTGCTGCGCGCGCGCCTGCTCCTCGAGCACATCGCGTTTTACGTAGGTGCGCTTCACGCGCACCTCGACATTGACGGTGCGCGCACGGCCCTGCGTGCTGGCCATCTTCAGTTCGGTCTGCGTCTTGCGCTTCAGCGTGATCTTGCGTGGCGAGCTGGAATCCTCGCCGGTGCCATGGCTGCGCCGCAGGTGCGACAGCAGTTCCATCTTGGCCTCGTCATTGATCATGTCCTCGGGGCCGGACACGGTGATGCCAGCCTGATCCAGCTGCACCAGCAGCCGGTCGACAGGGACCTTCAATACGTCCGCAAATTGTGCAACGGTTACATCAGCCATGGTCGTACGACCCTCCGGACGTTACTTCTCCGCCTGGAACCAGTGCTCACGCGCTTTCATGATCAGCGTGCCCGCAGCGGCTTCATCCAGGCCATCGATATCCGACAGATCGTCCACCGACTGTTCGGCCAGTTGTTCGCGGGTGCGCACGCCCTTTTGGGCAAGCGCCAGCGCCAGATCAGGATTCATGCCGGTGAGCTGCAGCAGGTCATCCGCGGGCATGGTGCTCTCGAGGCTTTCCTCGCTGGCGATGGCCTGCGTCAGCAGCACATCGCGGGCACGGTTGCGCAGCTCCTTGACCATCACCTCGTCGAACTCGGCGATGGACGCCAGTTCGCTCACCGGCACATAGGCCAGTTCCTCGATGGTGGAGAAGCCTTCCTGCGCCAGGATGGTGGCCACGTCCTGATCCACGTCCAGCGACTTCATGAACATCTGCACCAGCTTCTGCGATTCGGCCTCGCTCTTGGCCTCGGCGTCCGATTCGGTCATCACGTTCAGCTCCCAGCCGGTGAGCTGGCTGGCCAGGCGGATGTTCTGGCCGCCGCGGCCGATGGCCTGCGAGAGTTTTTCCTCGGCGACGGCGATATCCATGCTGTGCGAGTCCTCGTCCACGACGATGGACTGCACCTCGGCCGGCGACATGGCATTGATGACGAACTGCGCCGCGTTTTCATCGAAGGGGATGATGTCGACGCGCTCGCCGGCGATCTCGTTGGAGACGGCCTGCACGCGCGAACCACGCATGCCCACGCAGGCGCCCACCGGATCGATGCGCGGCTCGTTGCTGCGCACCGCGATCTTGGCGCGCACGCCCGCGTCGCGGGCGGCTGCCAGGATCTCGATCGTGCCCTGGCCCACTTCCGGCACTTCGAGCTTGAACAGCTCGATCAGGAATTCCGGGGCAGTACGCGACAGGAACAGCTGCGGACCGCGCTGCTCGGAGCGCACGTCCTTCAGGAAGGCCTTGACGCGATCCTGCGGCTTCAGCGCCTCGCGCGGGATCATGTCGCTGCGGGAGATGAACCCTTCGGCGTTGTTGCCCAGGTCGACGAAGATGCCATTGCGGTCGACGCGCTTGACCACGCCGGATACCAGCGTGTTGATGCGGTCCTGGAACATCTCCACGACCTGCGCGCGCTCGGCTTCGCGCACCTTCTGCACCATGACCTGCTTGGCCTGCTGGGCGGCGATGCGGCCAAAGGCCACCGACTCGATGGACTGCTCGACGAATCCGGCCGGCTCCGCGTCCTTGTCCAGGTCCAGCGCATCTTCGAGGCGCAGTTCCCGGTCCGGCGTTTCCAGCTCGGTGGAATCATCGGCAAACACCTTCCAGCGGCGGAAGGTGTCGTAGTCGCCGGTCTTGCGGTTGATGGCGACGCGCACGTCCCATTCCTCGCCATGCTTCTTGCGCGTGGCGGCCGCCAGCGCTGCTTCCAGCGCTTCGAAAATGATTTCCTTGTCGACGCCCTTCTCGTTGGAGACGGCATCGACAACCATCAGGATTTCCTTGTTCATCATCGCTTCTTACCTCGGCGCTTCTGGCGCGACCAGTCCGGCGACAGGCGGGTCTTGCCCACCTCTGCGTACCGGATCGTCACGACCGAACCATCCACATTCACATCGAATTCATCATCACCGGCACGTACCAGCTCACCGGTGTAGCGGCGGCGTCCATCACGCGGCGCCAGCAGCTCCACATGCACGCGCTGCCCGGCAAAGCGCCGGTAGTGCGGCGGCGTGCGCAGGATGCGATCCATGCCCGGGGAGGAAACTTCCAGCTGGTAGGGCACCGTGATCGGGTCCTCCACATCCAGCAGGGCCGACAGCTCCCGGCTGACGCGCTCGCAATCCTCCACCCCGATGCCATCGAAAGCGCGCGTACCGTCATCCGGTGCCTGCGCCGCTTCCTGGCTCATCTTCCCTTCCGGCCAGTCGATATAGACACGCAGCGTCGCCTCGGAGTGCGTCGCCATGTATTCCACGTCCACCAGCTCATAACCCAGCCGCTCAACCAGGGGTTCGGCCAGCCGCAGCAATTGCTCTCGCAGCATCTTCCCGTCCCGCGATCCCGGATCCTGAAACAAAAAAGGGCCCTGTTCGGCCCTCCATCAAGCAAAAGGCCCCGCGCGGGGGCCTTCCTTCGAAACCAGATTCCTGCCGCCTGACCCTCCAAGCGGGAGCGCGATTCTAGGGAGACTGGATGTCTCTGGCAAGGGTCCCGGGAGGGATAAACGTCCGCCGCGGCAGGAATTTTGGCAGTCCGGCCTCGTTTCCCACGGAACTCCCGGTGTTATCGCGGGTTGGCGTGGTAGGAGTCATCGGCCATGTGTCCCAGATCCTGCTCCACGCAAGGTGCGGGCTCGGCCATCTCCACGTCCGTGCGCACCATGCGGCGCGGCCGCAACTGCCAGGGCTCGGCCAGCACTTTTGGATCCTCTGCCACTGCGCGCCACTCGATTTCATCGCCGCGACGCGTCAGGCGTTCGGTGACGACCAGCTCCGTGCTGTGGAAGGCGCCGTCATCGGTCAGCCAGGTCAGGTCGTTGAAGTTGCGCGTCACGACAACCAGCGTGTCGCCTTCCCAATGACCGACTGCATCGCCCAGGTAGCTCTCGCTGTCATCCGCGCGCTTGATGCCGGTACGCAGCGGAACGATTCTGAAGAAAGGCCCGGACACATCCTCATAGAGAAAGGCGATCTCGTGCGCCGTCTGCACGATCTTGTCGGGCGGTCCGATGCGCGGCACCCCGGGCGGCTGGCAGCGCAGCACAGGGTCTTCCTTCTGCTGGCGCTTCTTCAGATCCTCCACGCGCGCCGCGAATTCAGCACGATACTTGGGACGGTCAGGACCGGCCGGTGCGGGCTGCGTCGGCGTGCGCGCCGCAGTTGCCGCGGCCGATACCGGAGCGGTCGGCGCTGCGGGTGAAGTGGGCGCACAGCCGGTTACACAGACGGAACCATCAGCGCGCTGCTGTGGGCGCAGAAAATCAATGCCACCGCCGTTGTCCCAGATGCCGTTCAGATCGGGCTTGCCGTCGGGCATGCGCGGCAGCGAGGCCGGCGCAGCGGCCAGCAATGCGCCGGCATTCCACGCAGCGAGGGCCAAAGCCAGACAACGTTTTGCATTCATAGCTGCTCTGCTCCCGGGACACGCGAGAACTGGATTTCACGGCCATCGGCCAGGTGCAGATGCAGCAGGTACCCCAGCGCCGGTTCGCCGCTGCGCGCCGGATAAGCCTGGATCACCACCGGCCGGCCATCGCCGATGAGTTCGCCCTTGGAAAGACCAGCCTTGCGCATCATCGCCACGGGCAGCGACTCGAACTTGTAGGTGAGAGTCGATCCGTCCGCCTTCTTCACATCGACATACACCTGCGTATGGGGATTCACCCAGTCGACCCGCGACACGACACCGGTGACCTCGAAGCTGCGTGAGGTATCGAACTGGCCGCTGAGCGAATGATGCGCCAGCACCACCGGCAGCCACAGCGCCAGGACTACCGAGCACAACGCCTGCTTCCCCTTGCGCATCACAACCTACTTGAACTGCGTATGGCCGCTTGCATCGACCGGATTGCGGTCATTCTCCGCACAGACGAACTCCATCAGGTTCCAGTCGCGCTGGCGCTTGAAGGTCAGTGTCCGGTGGTACGGGGCTTCGAGGGCTTCAGCGTCTTCCATGGTCATTTCGACCACCAGCGACTCGGCGTCGTCCGCTGCCAGGTGAATGCGCTCGGTGACATGCAGCTTGTCGCTGTGCTTCATCCCCGCGCCCAGTTCGGTGATCGGCTTGATGCCGATGGTGTCCACCACCAGCGTGGCGCCTTCCCAATGCCCGATGGAATGGCCGAAAACTCCAAGCTCCAGGTCTTCCGGATGCCCGCGACCATCGGTGAAGATGCTGCGCGTCTGCATCCAGGCTTCGTGCAGGGTGGTGACGCGTCCCGGGGTGAACAGGAACTCCATCGGGTACTGCCCGGTGCCCATCATGTTGGGCATTCCCGGCGGCATGCAGTTGGAAACATCCTTGCGCACCACGCCGTTGTTGTCGCGCACATCCTTCTGCCAGGTCTGGTAGCGCGCGAGGTAATCGCCCTTGAGGCGCGGCTGTTCCGGGGCTGCTGCACCAGGGGCCGGCCGTCCACGGCTGAGCACCCACACCCCGCCCCAGTCCGGCAACTTGTCCAGCGCGGCGTAGGTGCCCTTGGGCCAGGCCGCCGGGGGGCCTTTGGCCGGTGCTGCACTTTTGGATGCCGGCGCCTCCCCCGCCAGGGCAGGCAGGCACAACACCGAAAGCAGCGCCACTACTGAAAACCGCAACCGGCTCTTCATTTTCACTTCCCCCGCAGACAACACCGGCTATCGTTCCGGTTCCTGTATAATGCAGCAATCGTCGCACAATCCTGGGCGCGGGGGTGGAATGAAATTACGGATATTGATGGGAGCACTGCTGTGGGCCGGCACCTTTGCCGCAGCGCAGGCACACCACTCCTTTGCCATGTTCGATCAGTCGCAGAAGGTGACTCTGAAGGGCACGGTCAAGGAATTCCAGTGGACGAACCCGCATGCGTTCATCCACCTGGAAGTTCCCGGCGCCGCCGCCGCCGAGGTCTGGGAGATCGAACTGAACAGCCCCAACAACCTGAAGCGCCAGGGCTGGAAATCCAGCAGCCTGAAGGTTGGCGACCAGGTCACGCTGCAGACCTATCCGCTGCGGGACATGTCCGCCCACAAAGGTGGACTGTTCGTCACGCTTACGCTGGCCGATGGCACGGTGCTGAGCGAATCGGCCTTCGCCGGTGGCGGCCCGGTGAATGTCCCCACTGTTCCACCAGCACGCTAATCGATAGGCAGGTTACGTCATGAAATTTCGCCAAACCCTGTTGCTGCCCACGCTGCTTTGCGCCGCCGGCGCCGCCTGGGCCCATCACTCCGGCGCCATGTTCGACGCCACGCACGAACAGACGCTGGTCGGCACGATCACGGAGTTCAACTGGGTGAATCCGCACTCCTCGTTCAAGGTGAACGTGAAAGGCACGGATGGCGCGGAGGTCGTCTGGGCCATCGAGATGAACGCGCCGCAGAACCTGGTACGTCAGGGGTGGAAGCGCACCACGCTGAAGAACGGCGACAAGGTGTCCGTGGTCGTGCATCCGCTGCGCGACGGCAAGCCCGGTGGCTCTTTCGTCGCCATCACCCTGCCGGACGGAACCAGGCTGAGCGGCAGCGGCCCAGGCCAGAACAACGCCTATCCCGCGGCGCCCGCACCAGCCGCCCAATAACGCAGATCGTCCGCTGAGGCGCTACTTGGCGGCAGCGGCGCGATCCTGGATGGCCTTCTGTCCTTCCGGCGTGCTGGGCAGGTTCTCGTTCAGGTTGGGCAGGCATTCGGCCTCGGGGAGATCGCTGTAGTCCTGCCGCAGGAAGTTCTTGCTGCTCTTCCATTCGCCCTTCCACATCTTCGGATCCGTCAGCGTGTAATCAACGTGCAGCGTCATGCCGTCCTTCGACAGCGTGTAGCGCTCATTGATCTCGAACTGGTCGCTGATCGGGATGCCTGAATCGATGTAGTGTTCCTTGGGCTCCATGTATTTCGTCTTCACCACCAGTGCATCGCCTTCCCAGTGGCCGATGGATTCACCGTTGTACGTGTAGGTGACGATGTCCGGATCGGTGAAGGCGCGGCCGTCCAGGTAGATGAAGCGCATGCTGCTGGTGAAGCCGAACAGCATGTAGACCACGGTGGGCAGCTGCACCATGCTCGTCGGCCAGACGCGCGTCATGATCATCGGCATGCCGGCCGGAAAGCAGCGGCCAATGGCATCGCGGTAGGGCACGCCCTTCTTGCGCGCCTCTTCTGCTTCACGCATGGCGGTCTGTCCGGGTTCGAAGAACTCCGGATAGGGAGGTCCAAAACGGAAGTCTGCGAAAGAACGGCGCAGGTCTACGAACCAGGTGCCGGTGAGATCGAACGGCGGCTTCGGCCTGGCTTTCTTGAGGTTCTGCGGCGCAAGGGCGCCGTAGTAACCATCATGTTTCTGCGCCAGCTCATCCATGCGGTCCGGCGCAATGCCACCGCCTGCAGTGCGGCCTGGCGGCGGCGCTGGTGCGGCAGGTGGCGGGGTCTGGGCCTGGATCGCGCCCGAGCAGGCGATTGCCACGGCCACGACGATGCTGCGGATGTTCATTTTTATCACTCCCCGGCCGGCCCCGGCGCACCGCCGGCGGCGAGCATCGGAAATGGCCCAACTGTTCTTCCATCGACCGTGCCGGCGGCAGCGCCGTGCGCCCGCTGACCCGATTGGCATAGTGGTACGGTCCGTTTGTACTGACTTTGCAAAACAATCTTAAACCTTTTTGGGCGCAGAACGCCGCCCGGGCTGGCACATACGCCATCCAACGAGCCAGGCATCCATCCGGCGCCGAGTTTTTCGGCGCGCGAACTCCGCGGCGTGCCCGGGTGCTGCAACTGGCAAGGCAATAGTTTCCTGCGATCAGACGGGCATATGATGGCTGCGAAGGTACCCCCAGACCAAAGCAAGGAGCAATTCATGGCCCATGCAGGTTACAGCCCTTTCTCCCGCACTCGCGGCGTCGTAACGAAGCCCAGTCAGCTGGTGCTGGTTGCAGCATCGGGAAACGCAAGAATGCTGCGGGTCTCCCGCCACGATGGCAATGAATCCCTGACTGAAGTAGCACAGATGCAGTTGCCTGCAGAGCCCCAGACCGAGCGGCACGGCGCTGCCAGCGAGACTCCTCCGCATGCCGGATACGCGCGTTTCGCCAAGAGTGTATCGCGCCGGCTGGACACCGAACGACGCAAGGGCGGCTTCGACGAAGTGGTCATCATTGCAGCGCCTGAATTCCTGGGGCTGCTGCGGCCGCAACTCTCGGCCCCTACGCGCGAGTGCACAGTGCGTGAAATACCAAAGGACCTGCTCCGGGCCAGCGACGCGCAGATCCTGCGCAGCGCACGCCCCGCGTCCTGAGGCCAGCTACCAGGGTATCGGTTTGCCCTGGTAATCGAGGTAGAAGTGATCCCGGCCGTGCCGGCTCTCGAGCACGTTCGCCAGGCCGCGCGTGCTTTCCTCGATGCTGAGCGGCGCTTCGGCCCCACCCATGTCCGTGCGCACCCAGCCGGGATGCAGGTTGAGCACGGTGATCCCGCTGCGCTGCGCATGGGTCACCGCGAATCCATGCGCCAGCATGTTCAGCGAAGACTTGCTGATGCGGTACAGGTCGTAGCCGCCCGAGGTGTTCTCCGCGACTGACCCCAGCTTCGAGGACATGAAAGCCACGGTGCCACCCTCCACCAGCTGCGGCAGCAGGCGCTCGGCGATGCGTATGGGCGCCACGGCGTTGGTCCACATGATCTGCGCCACGTCCTCGCGCGAGGCCTTCAGCACCGACTGTTCTTTTGGTCCCATGATCCCGGCGTTGAGAAACAGCAGGTGCAAGCGCCTGCGTGCCAGGCGCTGCGCCAGTGTTTCAAGATCCTCTGCGCGATCCACATCCATGGATTCGATTTCCACCCGCCCGCTGTGCGCGGCAAACAGCGCCTGCAGACCCTTGGCGCGGCCGGGCTGCCTTGCGGTGGCAACCACCTGCCAGCCGCGGCTGGCAAGCTCCGAGGCGAGGCCCAGCCCGAGGCCGCGCGATGCGCCGACGATCAATGCCGTCTTGTCGTTGGATTTCATTTGAGGACCGCTTATCCGAGAATTATGGCCTTCAGTTCGGTGTAAGTCGCCTGCCCTTCACGCCCGCCCTCGCGGCCCACCCCGGAATTCTTGAACCCGCCGAACGGCAGTGAGGAGTCGAAGCGGAAGGCATTCTGGCTGATCGTGCCCGTGCGTACGCCGCGCGCGATGCGATAGGCAGCCGCGTCATCATTGGTGAACACTGCGCCATACAGCCCGAAGCTGGAATCATTGGCGATGGCCAGCGCCTCGGCTTCGCTGTCGTAGCTGAGCACGCTCAGCACCGGTCCGAACACTTCTTCCTGCGCAATGCGCATGCCGCGCTGTACATCCGAGAACAGTGTGGGCTCGACGTAGTAACCGGTCGCCAGGTTCGAAGGCCTGCCGCCGCCCACCACCAGCTTCGCTCCTTCGCGCCTGGCCATGTCGATGTAGCCCGTGACGCGATCTAGTTGGCGCTTCATGGCCACCGGGCCCATCTGCGTGCCCGGATCGAAGGGATCGCCGACGCGAATGCTGCGCATGGTCGCGGCCACTGCGTCGATGAAGCGGGCATGCAGCTTCTTCGGCACGATGGCCCGGCTCAGCGTGGCGCAGATCTGGCCAGCCGACATGGTGATGGTCTGGCCGATGGCCTGCGCGGCTGCCTCGATGTCGTAATCCTCCAGCACGATGGCTGCGGACTTGCCGCCCAGTTCCAGCGTGCAGCGGGCGATGCGCTCACCGCACACCGAACCGATGCGTGAACCAGCGGCAACTGAACCGGTGAAGCTGACTTTATCGACGCCGCGGTGGCGCACCAGGTAATCGGCAACATCGCGCTGCGCCGGCAGCAGGTTGATGACGCCCTCGGGGATCCCGGCCTGCTCCGCCGCCTCGGCCAGGATATAGGCCTCGACCGGAGTCTCCGGCGCCGGCTTCATGATCACGGTGCAGCCCGCCACCAGCGCCGGGGCCAGCTTGCCGGTCATGATGCCGAAGGGGTTGTTCCAGGGTGCAATGGCAGCCACCACGCCCACAGGCTCGCGCACCACCAGGCCGCGGCCCGGACCATCGTTGAGCTTGCGCTCCACTTCCCAGTCGAAGTCCGCCGCGAGGTCGGCGTAGTAGTCCAGCCAGAACTTGCCGCCGCCGATCACGAAGGGCGCGACAAAGGCCAGTGCACCGGTCTGATCCACCCAGGCCCGCGCCAGTTCCGGCAGCCGCGGTTCGATGGCTGCGGAGAGCTTGCGCAGCATCGCGGCACGTTCGGCGTGGGTGAGGCGAGGCCAAGGGCCTGCATCGAAGGCACGGCGCGCAGCCGCAACTGCCGCGTCGACATCCGCTTCCGCTGCTTCTGCAACGCTGATGCAGGCCTGCTCGTTGTGCGGTGACACGACGGTGATGCGTCCACCATGCGGCGCCACCCAGCGACCGTTGATGTACAGCCGTTCGGGCTGCGCGAGTTGAAATGCAGGCAGGCTCATTCAGCGTTTCCTGGGTCGTGGATCCACCAGCACCTTGCACTGCGTACTGCGCTGGCGCAAGGATTCGAACATCGGGGGCATGTCCTCGAGGTGCACAAGGTCGGTGACCATGGCGCGCTGCGTGTCCGCATCCTTGTCCAGCGCATCGGCGCAGACTTCGAAATCCCGCCGGTCGTAGAAGGCCGAGGCCTGCAGGCGCACTTCCTTGGCAACCAGCGTGAATGGCACGAAGTGATCCTCGCGCGTGCACAGGCCGAGCACCACCACCGTGCCACGCGGACGCACGTAGTCGATGCCACGCGCAATCATGCCGGGCACGCCGACGCACTCGTACACCACATCCGGCGCACCACCCAGCGCACGCACCGCGGCTTCCGGAGAGGCGTCGGCCGGATCGAGGAACACATCGGCGCCCATCGCCAGCGCCAGGCTTGCGCGTCGCGTGGAACCGGCGGTTACGGCAATGCGCCCCGCCCCCAGTCGCCGTGCCCAGTACACCGCGGCCAGGCCAATTGGACCGGCGCCGATCACCAGCACACGATCGCCAGGCTGCGACTGCGCCAGCCGCACGCCATGCAGGCCTACCGCCATCGGTTCCACCAGCGCGCCGTCCTCCAGTGCCACCGTGCGCGGCAGGGCTATACACTGATGCTGCAGGGCCAGCGCGTATTCGCCGTAGCCCCCGCCATCCACCCGCATGATGCTGCACCAGGCCGGCTCGCCGCGCAGGCAGTGCAGGCATGTACCGCAACTGTGCAGCGGCATCATGGCCACGTGATCGCCCACCTTCACGCGATCCACACCGCGGCCGATGGCCGCGATGCGCCCGGCGTATTCATGGCCCAGCACCGTGCCGCCCGGCACGCCGAAGATGGCATCTTCAGTCAGATGCAGGTCGCTGCCGCAGATGCCACAGCGACACACCTCGACTACCACCTGGCCTTCGCCCGGCGTGGGATCCGGCACCGTCTCGACGGTCAGCGGCTGCTTGAGCTGGTGGAATACGGCGGCGCGCATGAACTTACCTCAGGGTGACCTCAGGGCTTCGCTGCGATGACTCATGAATCCCCCGATTTTCGCGGACGCTTTTCGCTGGCGTTCCGATGTCGCATTATGCGCCGGCCTGCGCTCCTTGGCTCGCCGGAGACCGCCCTTGCTGAACAAGATGGAACACTTCCTGGTGATGACGCATGACGTGGACGCCACGCGCGACTTCTACCGCGATGTGCTGGATTTCCAGGAGGGACATCGCCCCGAGCTGGGGTTCCTCGGCCACTGGCTGTATCTGGGCGATACGCCGGTCATCCACATTGCCGAGTGGGCCAGCTACACGGCGCATAGCGAACGACTGGGAATTCCGGTCACTCGACCCGCGGCCGGAACCGGGCCGCTGGATCACGTCGCCTTCAATGGCCAGGATGCCAACTACGGATTACTGCGCGAACGACTGACGAAGCTTGGGCTGAAGTTCCATCCGCATGACTCTCTGGCCATTGGACTGCGGCAGATCTTTCTTGACGACCCGAATGGATTGAAGCTGGAGCTGAACTTCTGGAAGGGCCGGTGAATCCGAAGCCAGGCTACATCGTATGCGTGGGCTTCTCGCCGGAGAGCGCACCGGCCAGGTAGTTCTCGATCTTCTTCTGCGTCTGGCCGCGGTCCTGCTCGCTGAACTGTACGCCGATGCCTGCCGTGCGCTTGCCCTGCGCGCCCTTGGGCGTCACCCAGATCACGCGCCCGGCAACGGGCAGCTTCTCGTCCTCGCCCATCAGGTTCAGCAGCATGAATACCTCATCGCCCATGCGGTAGTTGCTGCTGGTGGGAATGAACAGGCCGCCATTGCGCACGAACGGCATGTAGGCCATGTACAGCGCGCTCTTGTCCTTGATGGTAAGAGTGAGCAGGCCGGGCTTGTTGATGCCCGACCTCGATGTCGAATCTCTTTGCGCCATGGTGTCCTGCAATGAACCCTTCAGCCCGCGCCGGCACGACTAAGCCGCCAGAGCAGGTCTTCTACCGCCAGCGGCTTGTTCAACGAGGTGGCCAGTCGTCCTTGCAGCACTCGCACGTCGTCCAGGATCCGCAGAGCTTGGCCTATATTTATGTCCAAAGCGCCGTCTTGCAACCGGGCACCAGCGCGCATTGCCAGAACATGGGCTGTGAGGCAGTTCTCAGTGCAGCGCAGACGCAGCGCCAGCTCGTCCTTTGCCCAGGCTTCGGCCGCCCGGATGACGTCAATCCGGCCATTTCCGGCCTCATTCAGCAATTGCCGTATTTCCTGGCGCAGGGCCAGCAATCGCGGCACATCGGCTTCCAGGGCCTCCAGCGGCGCCACGCCGAGGATTTCCAGCACGGCCGGCCAGTGGGAGCGATGCTGGGGCTGCCGGGCGGAGAGCCAGGACAGCGCCTGTTCCGGTGACGGCGCCCGCAGGGGCAGCTTCTGGCAACGGCTGCGGATGGTGGCCGGGAGCAGGCTGGGATTGGTTGTAAGCAGCACCAGATGGGCGTCGCGGCGGGGCTCCTCCAGCGTTTTCAGCAACGCATTGGCCGCATTGCGGTTCAGGGCCTGCGCCGGTTCGATGACCACGCAGCTGCCCTGCCCCTCGTAGCTGGACAGCGAAAGCTGCTGCGCTACATCGCGGACCTGGTCCACGGTGATCTGTCCCAGCTTCGATTCCGGGTCTGGTCCGAGTCGTATGTAGTCGGGGTGCTCACCCGAGAGCACGCGCCGGCATCCTTTGCATTGGCCGCAGGCAGGTGTCGTACCCGTGCACAGCAGCAGCTGCGCAAAGAAGGTTGCCAGCTGCACGCCGCCGGTGCCGGGCGCCTCGTGGATCAGCAGCGCCGCGGGCAACCGGCCGGCTGCACGCGCCGCGCGCAGCGATTCCATGGGCGCCTGCATCCAGGGCAATGTTTCCAGGTCTGCGCTCATGACAGATGACCCAGGCGCGCCAGTGCCTGCTGCAGCAGCGCAGGCTGTGGCTGCGTCGCGTCCAGCACCTGGATGCGCTGCGGTTCATTGGCCGCCAGCTGCAGATAACGCTCGCGGACACGGCCGAAAAAAGCCACGGCCTCATCCTCGAAGCGATCGCCGCCATCCTTGCGGGATCGCGCGCGCGCAAGGCCCGCCTCCACCGGCACATCCAGCAGTAGCGTCAGATCGGGCGTGAGCCGCGGGTGCGCCACGGCCGCCAGCGATTCGATGGCATCCGTACCCATGCCCCGCCCGCCGCCCTGGTAGGCGCGGCTGGCATCCGTGAAGCGATCGCACAGCACCCACTCCCCGCGCGCCAGCGCCGGCTCGATGCGCTGCGACACATGCGCGGCGCGTGCGGCGAACATCAGCAGCAGTTCGGTGGCGGCCGACATGCCTTCTGCGCGCCGTTCCAGTACCAGGCGGCGGATGTCCTCGGCCAGCGGCGTGCCGCCCGGCTCACGGGTGGTGCACACCGCGAAACCACGCGACTTCAGTGCTTCGGCCAGGGCCAGCAACAGGGTCGATTTGCCGGCTCCCTCGATGCCCTCCAGCGTGATGAAGCGTCCGCGTCTCATGGCGCGCCTTGCGCAGGAGCCGGCGGTGCAACGCTGCCTGCGGCGGGATCGCCCGTGGTGATTTGCCCCGGTGGCACGGTGCGCAGCCGCTCCAGGTAGCGCTGCACGGCGCGGTTGTGTTCAGCCACCGTGGCCGAGAAGTAATGGCCGCCGCTGCCGTCACCGACGGCGACGAAGAAGATGGCATCGGTCTTCTCCGGATTCAGCGTGGCGATGATGGCATCACGGCCCGGCAGGGCGATGGGCGTGGGCGGCAAGCCGCTGCGGGTGTAGGTGTTGTACGGGTTGTCGGTGGTCAGGTCGCGCTTGCGGATGTTGCCGTCGTAACGCGAACCCAGGCCGTAGATCACCGTGGGATCAGACTGCAGGCGCATGCCGCGGCGCAGCCGGTTGATGAAAACCCCAGCCACCCTGGCGCGCTCGCGCGCCAGGCCCGTTTCTTTCTCGACTATGGACGCCATTACCAGTGCTTCGGCCGGGCTGGCGAAGGGCAGATCCGGTTGCCGCGCTTCCCACGCCTGCTGCAGGTTGCGCTGCTGCGCATCGAATGCCAGGCGCAGGATCTGCATGTCGGTGGTCGAGCCGGGCGAAAATGCATAGGTGTCGGGTGCGAACTGCCCCTCGGCCGGCAGATCGGCAACGCCCAGCGCAGTCATGATCTCCACATCCGACAGGCCGCGCAGCGTGGGCTGCAGACCGGCCTTGCGCAGCAGGGCCTGGCGCATCATTGCGAAGTTCCAGCCTTCGACAATGGTGATGTGTTCCAGCACGACGCGGCCCTCGACCAGCTGGCGCAGGATGGTCAGGGGCTGCTGCCCGGGAGCGATGCGGTAGCGTCCGGCCTTGACGCCGGCGGCGGCCACCTGCTTGCCGGCCTCGCAGCAGCGCAGGTACCACTCCAACTGCCGGGCGCTGCCAATCAGCTGCAGATGCTCCAGTTCACGCAGCACCGTGCGCAGGCTGGCGCCCTGCCCGACCTGCAGTTCGCGCACTTCCGTGGCGGTACCCGGCGTGACGGCCGCGGCATGCACGCTCTTCCACAGCCACACTCCGGCAACCGCCGCGGCCAGCAGCAGAACCAGCAGCACGGCGCCAATGGACTGCCTAGCCCGCAAGGTCCACTACCCTGGCTGCCAGCTGCTGCACGGCCGGCGATTCCTGCAACTTGCGCCCATCCAGCTCCTGTACCGTCCGCACGCCCATGCGGGCATTGGTGAGGAACAGACCGGTGCAGCGCGCCAGCGCGTCCAGTGGCACTTCGCCCTGCCGGATCTGCAATCCGTGGCCAGGGGCCTCCCTGAGTGCCACGGCGCGCATCACGCCGGCTACACCACATCGATCGAGCACCGGGGTCATCCATTCACCATCCAGCTCGAGGAACACATTGCTGATGGTGCCGGAAACCAGCAGGCCGGAGCTACTGCCCAGCAATCCTTCATGTGCGCTGCGCCCCAGCAGCTCCTGGCGCGCCAGCACCTGCTCCAGGCGATTGCAGTGCTTGAGCCCGGCCAGCTGCGGGTTTTCACCCAGCACACTGCGCAATGTGACGGCGCGCAGCATGGGTGGAAACTCTCTTGCGTCGGGCGCCGGATAGACCAGTGCGATGACCCTCGGGTGCTCGTTGCCGGCCGGCGTATAGCCGCGCGCCGTGGCCGTGCCGCGCGACACCAGCAGTTTCAGCGTGCAGTCCGGATGGCGGCTGGCCAGCAGCGTGGCCGTGCGCCATGGAAGTTCCGGATCGATGGCAATGTGCAGCCGCTGGCAACCCTCGCGCAGCCGCGCACGATGCAGGGCCTCGAAACGCAGCAGGCCACCGCGCACCAGCAGTGTTTCAAACAGGCCGTCGCCAAAATGCAGCGCGCGATCCAGCGGCCACTCTGCCTCTGCAGCAGAGGCGCCGTCGACTACGATGGCCAGTGGTGCGCTCATGGCTGCAATGCCAGCAGCAGGCCACGTGCCTTGGCGCGCGTCTCGGCCAGTTCGCGCTCGGGATTGGAGTCCGCCACGATGCCGGCGCCGGCGCGGAACTCCAGCGAACTGCCCAACAGTGACATGGTGCGGATCAGGATGTTGAAGTCTGCCGAGCCGTCATGATTGATGTAACCCAGGCTGCCGGTGTATGGGCCGCGCGGCTCTGCTTCCAGTTCCGCGATGATCTGCATGCAGCGCACTTTCGGCACACCGGTGATGGTGCCGCCGGGAAACACCGCGCGCAGCGCCTGCACGGGGCCGACACCCGGAGCCAGTTCGCCGGTGACGTTCGATACGATGTGATGCACATGTGCATAGGTCTCGACCGCCATGTATTCGTCCACGTGCACGCTGCCGCCCACGCAGACCCTCCCCAGATCATTGCGCGCCAGGTCGATCAGCATCACATGCTCGGCGCGTTCCTTCGGATGCGCAATCAGGGCTGCTGCCAGGTCGCGGTCGGCCTGGGGCGAGGCGCCACGCGGATGCGTTCCGGCAATGGGCCGGGTATCCACGCGATTGCCGCGCACACGCAGCAGGCGTTCCGGGGATGAGGAGAGGATGCGGAATGCGCCCTGCTGTGCAAAGGCCGCAAAGGGCGCGGGATTGCTCTGGCGCAGGCGCCGGTACAATTGTGCGGCGGAATAATCCGGTGGCAGCGTCGCGCGCCAGGGCCGCGACAGATTGGCCTGGTAGATATCCCCCGCGCGGATGTAATCCTGTGCACGCCGCACGCGCTGCAGGTAGGCCGCCGGATCTTCTTCCGTCGCGTCCAGGGCGCGCGTGCCGGAGATTTCCGCAAGCTGCCCGACCTCCTGCAGGTCTGCGGTGATGCGCTGCTTCTCGGCCGCGCTGACCGTTGCCTCGGTGATCAGGAACCCACGCCCTGCCGAGTCGAGACCCAGTACCGCGGGAATGCGCATGGCCCAGGCCACCGGTCGGGAATCGCGACGGCTGGCCTGTGGCCAGTAGCGTCCCAGCGTCGGTTCGATTTCCAGCCCCAGTTCGTATCCCAGGTAGACAAACCAGCCGCCGTGGAAGGGCAAGGGCAATGCCGTGTCCGGCGCCGCATGCATGTGCTGGCGCCAGAGCCGGTCCAGTTCTTCGAGAAAGCCCGCGGCCTGTGGTGTGGGTACGTCCCCTTCGCTGTGAAGCACGCCGCTGGCATCCAGATGCAGGGTGCCGCGCGGCAGCGCGGCAAGCAGGCTCACCTGCGACAGCGGCCCTTCCGCGGCGCTGTCCAGCAGCACCGGATAGCGCTCCGGAAAGCGTTCGGCCAGCGCCAGCAGTGCACCGGATGTCAGTGCGAGGGGCTCGACCTGCAGGGATGGCGCGCGCATGGCGCCGGCTACGGAAGCCGGATCAGCCAGTGAATCGGCGCAGCAGCAAGGTGCCGTTGGTACCGCCGAAGCCAAAGGAATTGGACATCGCGGCATCGATGCGCATCTTGCGCGCCTCCAGCGGCACGTAGTCCAGATCGCAGCCCTCGCCTGGCACATGCAGGTTCATGGTGGGCGGCGCGATCTGGTCGCGGATGGAAAGCGCCGTGAAGATGGCCTCCACCACGCCCGCTGCACCCAACAGGTGGCCGGTGACGGACTTGGTGGCGCTGATGGCCAGCTTGCCTGCGGCATCACCGAAGGCGCCCTTGAGGGCCAGCGTCTCGGCCACGTCGCCCAGCGGTGTGGAGGTGGCGTGGGCATTCACGTACTGCACATCCGCCGGATTCAAGCCTGCATCCCTCATGGCGGACTGCATGGCGCGGCGTGCGCCGTTGCCATCATCCGGCGGCGCGGTGATGTGATAGGCATCGCCGCTGGCGCCGAAACCGGCGAGCTCCGCATAGATGCGGGCGCCGCGGCGCTTCGCATGCTCGAGTTCCTCGAGCACCAGCGCGCCGCCGCCATCGCTGAGCACGAAACCATCGCGGTCCTTGTCCCAGGGCCGGCTGGCTTCCTGCGGCGCATCGTTGCGCGTGGAAAGGGCCTTGGCCTGGCCAAAGCCACCCACGCCCATCACCGTGGTGGCCATTTCCGAGCCACCGGCCAGCGCGATGTCCGCATCGCCGTACTGGATGGTGCGCATCGCCACGCCAATGGCATGGGTGGAAGTGGTGCATGCGCTGACGACGGCAAAGTTCGGGCCGCGCAGGCCAAAGCGGATCGAAAGATGCCCGGCGATCATGTTGATGATGGTCGAGGGCACGAAGAACGGGGAAATCTTGCGCGGGTTGTTGCCCGACTCCAGGAAAGTCTGGTGCTCTTCCTGGATGCGCTCGAGGCCGCCGATGCCGGAGCCCATGATGACTGCCGTGCGGTCCAGGTCGACCTTGGAGAGGTCCAGGCCTGAATCAGACATGGCATCCACGCCCGCGGCGATGCCGTAGTGCATGAACTCGTCCATGCGCCGGGCTTCCTTGGCCGACAGGTATTTCTCGAGTTCGAAACCCTTTACCGCACCGCCGAACCTGCAGGGAAATTCGGTGGGGTCGTAGCGGGTGATCGGACCAATGCCGCTGACACCCTGGACCACGTCGGCCCAAGCGCTCTCAACGGTGCTGCCCACCGGCGAGATGATGCCCATACCCGTGACGACTACTCGACGCTTGCTCAAGCGCTGCTCCGGCCTGCGTTGAAGGATTTCCGCGCCGGAAAACCCGGCGACGGCAGCGCGGCGCAGAGAGCGCCGCGCGCCAATGGGCTACGATCGGCGATCAGGCCTTCGCTCGCCGGTCGTTGATGTACGTGATCGCCTGCTGGACGGTGGTGATCTTCTCCGCCTCTTCGTCCGGGATCTCGATCTCGAACTCTTCTTCCAGAGCCATTACCAGCTCCACGGTGTCCAGCGAGTCAGCACCGAGGTCGTCGACGAAGGACGCGTCGTTCGTCACCTGCTCGGCCTTCACGCCCAGCTGCTCGGCAACGATTGCTTTGACTTGGCTTTCGACGCTGCTCATCTGTAGTTAACCTCTGAATTGATTGACTGTTTACGGCCCGTTTCAGGGGCCGTATGCGGCGCGTATTGTAGGGGAAGGTGGGAGCCGCCGCCACAGAAATCCCGTATTCTGTCTAACTATAACCTGTTGTTTTCGCAGGAATATTGTTGCAATGCCCGCACAGGGCAGTCACTTCAGGGCATCAGCATGCCGCCGTTGACACTCAGGGTTTGCCCGGTGATGTAGGCCGCCGCAGGCGAGGCCAGAAAGGCCACGGCCTCGGCAATCTCCTCCGGCGCGCCCAGGCGCCCGGCAGGGATCTGCTTCAGCAGGGCCTGTTTTTGCTCCTCGGGCAGGCCCTTGGTCATGTCGGTATCGATGAATCCCGGCGCCACGGCATTGACCGTGATGTTGCGCGAGGCCAGTTCTCGCGCCATGGATTTGGTCAGGCCGATCACCCCTGCCTTGGAGGCGGCGTAATTCACCTGGCCGGCATTGCCCATCAGCCCCACCACCGAGGTGATGCTGATGATGCGGCCGTTGCGCTCTTTCATCATCCGCTTCACGCATAGTTTGCTGAGCCGGAAGTTCGCCGACAGATTGGTGTCGATCACCTGGTTCCAGTCGTCATCCTTCATGCGCAGCAGCAGCGTGTCACGGGTGATGGCTGCATTGTTGACGAGGATGGTGGGCATGTCGCCGGAGGCATCGAGCCTTCCCACCAGCGCGTCGATCGAACCAGGCGTGCTGACATTCAGCGCCTCGCCGCGCCCGCCCGTTGCCGCCAGGGCGGCCGTGATCTGTGCTGCGCCCTCTTCCGTCGTGGCGGTGCCGATCACCTTGGCGCCGGCTGCGACCAGGCGCAGCGCAATGGCGCGGCCGATGCCGCGCGATGCGCCGGTGACCAGCGCCGTCTGTCCCTGCAGGTTGGATGTCATGCGTTGGTCCTCGTGTATCAATTGCCGCCCAGCGCAGCCGTCACCGAAGCAGGATCCTGCAATGCCTGGCACTGCAGCTCGGGGCGCTTGTCGATGCGGCGATTCAGGCTGGTCAGCACCTTGCCGGGGCCGCACTCCACCAGCTGGTTTGCACCGGCCGTGACCAGTGCGCGCACCAGTGTCGTCCAGCGTACCGGGCTGGCCAGCTGCCGGGTGAGCAGCGCGCGGATGTCCTCGACGCCGTCGTGCACGACTGCATCCACCGGGCTCCAGAATGAAATGACGGGAGCCCGCAGCGGTGCGGCAGCCAGTTCCGCGCCAAAGCGCTGCGCCGCGGGCTGCATCAGCGAGCTGTGCGCGGGCACGCTCATCGGCAGCAGTACGGCACGCTTGGCGCCGCGCGCCTTGCACAGATCCAGCGCCCGCTGCACGGCCGCGGCATGGCCTGCGATCACGATCTGGCCGGGTGAGTTGAAATTGACCAGCTCCACCACTTCACCCTGCGCGACTTCCAGGCAGGCAGCGGCGATGGGTTCATCATCGAGGCCGAGCACCGCGGCGATGGCGCCGACGCCGGCCGGCACGGCATCCTGCATGAACTGCGCACGGCGCTGGACCAGGCCAACCGCCACCTTGAAATCCAGTGCCTCCGCCGCAACCAGCGCGGCAAATTCACCCAGGCTGTGGCCGCACACGGCATCCGGTCGATAGCCTTCGCGAGCCAGCCAGTAACGCCAGGTGGCGATATCGGCCGTGAGCATTGCCGGCTGCGTAACTACCGTTTCATTCAGCCGCTCGACAGGCCCGGACTGCACCAGATCCCACAGGTCGTAGCCCAGCACCGAGGAGGCCTCGGCAAAAGTATCGGCAACAACGCGATCCTGCGCGGCCAGTTCCGCCAGCATGCCGACGGAATGCGAACCCTGGCCCGGAAACACGAATACGCGCTGCATCTTTCCCATGCCCTGCAAAAAAGGGCGTCAGTATAGCCCTTGTGCCCGAGGCCGCAGCAGCAGGCCGGCGAGCGTGCCACCGATGGCGCCGTACAAGTGTGCAACGGTCACCACCAGCTCGGCGCGTTCGAACGGCAAGGGACCATGCCATTGCTCCCAGGCCAGCTTGGCCGCGAATGCCACTGCGGCAACCAGCCCGATGCGATCGCGGGCGCGGATCATGGCCACGCAGCCGCAGGCGAATACTCCATGCAGCACGCCCGACGCACCCACATACCAGCGCAGCTGCGTGGACAGGAACCAGAAGCCGCAGCCGATGACGGCCATGCTGGCAGCGATGGCCAGCAACCACGACCCTAGCCGGTAGCTGCGCGCAAACAGAGACCAGAGCAGCGCCAGCCCCAGCGCGTTCAGCAGCGCGTGTCCGGCGTCCAGATGCACGAAATGGCAGGTGACCAGCCGCCACCACTGCCCTGCCGCCACGGCTTCGCGCTGGTAGCGCCAGGCTTCGCGCAGCGGCTCACCGCCAAGAAGCGGCAGCAACAGCAGGGCCACCGCGAGGGCCAGCCCGATGCCATACCGGCCGTCGCCGTTCAGCGACCTGGCGATACTCATTCGGGATGTGTGCGCTGTCACGGGAACTGCGAACCCTTTTGCTATCATCGGGCGCGTCCGGCCCACAGGTCACAGGAACAGAGTATGACCCGCCCTTCCCCGCGATGGCAGCGTGGTTTCACGCTGATCGAAATCATGGTCGTCGTGGTGATCCTCGGCCTGCTGGCCGCAGTGGTGGTCACGCAGACCGTCGGCAAGATCGACGATGCACGCATCACCAAGGCCAAGCAGGACATCCGCGAGCTGGAAACCGCGCTCACCTTGTATCGCCTGGACAACTTCCGCTACCCCACCACCGAGCAGGGGCTGGATGCACTGGTGCATCGCCCGGCCGATCCGGCGCTGGTGCACTGGAAGGAAGGCGGCTACGTCAAACGCATGAGCAAGGATCCCTGGGATCGCCCTTACGTCTACGAGAGCCCCGGTGCGCATGGGGACTTCGACCTGTATTCGCTCGGTGCCGACGGCCAGACCGGCGGCGAGAAGAACGATGCGGATATCGGCAACTGGAACCTCGAAGAGTAGCCCGGCCCGCGCCGCCGGCGGGTTCACGCTGATCGAAATCCTCGTGGTGATGCTGATCATCGGCATCCTCACGGCAGGCGCCGTGCTGTCGGTCGGTGTGGTGGGAAAGGACTCCGGTCTCGACAAGGAACGCGACTACCTCTCCGCGATGTTCGACTTCATGCGCGAGCAGGCAACGCTGCAAAACCGTGAATATGGTCTGCGCTGCTTCATCGGTGGCTACGAATTCATGGTGTTCGACGCGCGCACCGCTACGTGGCTGCACCTGCAGGGGGAACACGGCACCCGTTCTACACCAGCGGGGGTTGGTCGCCGCCTGCCGCCCGGGCTGGAAATGGAAGTGAGCATCGAGGGGCGCACCATCGTCCTGCCGCGTGTGGACGAAACCACGCAGCCACCCACGCCGCAGATCATGTTGTATTCCAGCGGCGACCTGAATCTGTTCGAGCTCACGCTGCGCCGCGACGGCAACGGCGAGGCCGTGCGCTTTGCGCCCGCGAAGGACTCCGACCGCATCGAAGTGGCCGCGCTGCCGGCGGCGCCGACATGAATACGCGCGCACGCGGTTTCACGCTGATCGAGGTCATCATCGCGCTGTTCGTGGTGGCACTGGGCATCGGCGCCCTGCTGACCACGCTGGTGTCATCGGCCGAGAGCGTTGGCAGGCTGCGCGACAAGTCCATGGCGGAGTGGATCGCGCTGAACCGCATCAGCGAGGTACGTTTGAAGGGCGGCAGGCCGGACACCGGCGTGACCAACGGCACCATCGACTATGCCGGCAGGCCATGGATATGGCAGCAGGCAGTCACTGATCCGGGCATGGCCGGCATGCTGCGCATCGACGTGCGTGTGGCGCTTTCCGATGGCCGCAAGCTCTCCACCGCAACCGCGCAGAGCGAATTCCCGGGCATCGCCACGGCATACGGCTTCATCGGCACCTCCGTCGGCCAGGCCACGGGCATCGATCCGGACTGGAGCCTTGCCGCAACCGCAAAGCCCCCAGGCACACCGGACGGCAGCAAACCCGACACGGGCGCGAAATGAAGCGCGTACGCGGCTTCACGCTGATCGAGATCATGGTGGCGCTGTTCATCACCGCCATCCTGGCGGTGATGGCCTTCGAGGCCATGCAGCAGGCGCTGAACAATCGCGAGCGCGTGCGGGCCGAAGGCCAGCGGCTGCGCGACGTACAACTGGCCGTGCGCACCCTGGTGCAGGATTTCAGCCAGCTCACGCCGCGGCCCATCCGTGAACCGCTGGGCGAAGGCTTCCAGCCGGCGATGCAGGCGCGGACCACCGATGCAGCCGAGGTGACACTCACAAGGGGCGGCTGGATGAACCCGGCCGGGCTGCAACGCTCGACACTGCAGCGTGTACGTTACGCGCTGCGCGACGGCGGCCTGTGGCGGGACTACTGGCTGGTGCTGGATGCACAGCTGGAACCGCAGCCCGTCTCGCGCCAGCTGCTCTCCGGCGTGAGCGCCTTCCATGTGCGATTCATGAACGACGGACGTACCTGGCAGGATGGCTGGCCGCCACCTCCCCTGTCCGGAAATCCCGATGAGCGCTGGCTGCGATGGCGCCCCATTGCCGTGGAAGTCACGGTAGAGCTGGAGGACTGGGGCCGCATCACGCGCATCATCGAGGTGGCCGGATGAAGCGCGCGCAGCGTGGCGTGGTACTGATGAGTGCACTGATACTGGTGGCGCTGGCTGCCATCGTGGCCACGTCATTGTTTTTTGACACGGCGCTGACAGCTCGTCGCTCCGCTGCCAGTTTCAGCATGGAACAGGCGCTGGCGCTGGGCCAGGGCGCCGAGGCCCTGGCAGCGTATGCGCTGGTCCAGGACAAGAACTCCGATGACACGCCGAATGATGCCTGGGCAGAGCACTACGGCCCGGTGGACGTGGAAGCCGGCGTCACCATCGAGGCGGACGTGGGCGATGAACAGGGCAAGTTCAACCTGAACTCACTGCTGAAGGCCGACGGCACGCCGGATCCGGACGCATTGAAAGTATTCCGCCGCCTGCTGCAGCTGTGCGAACTGGAAACACGCTGGGCCAGCCTGCTGGTGGACTGGATCGACCCCAATGCACTGACCGAAGCGGATGGCGGCGAGGACAGCCTGTATCTGTCACAGACTCCTCCTCATCGCACCGCCAACCAGTTGCTGACCAGCGTGTCGGAGCTGCAGCAGCTGCCGGGCTTCACGCGCGAACTGTATCTGCGGCTGTTGCCGCATGTGACCGTGCTGCCGCCCGACGCCTCGCGCATCAATGTCTGCACCGCCGATGGCATCGTGCTGGATTCCCTGCGTGCACTGAGCCAGAAGAATCCCGATGAAACCGAGTTCAGCCGGATTGCGCCGGACGAACTGGCGCGCAACCGCCGCGCCGGCTGCTTTCCGCGCGCCGCAGTGATGAGTGCCGATGAAGCGGATATTGGCAAGCGCGTGGCTGAACGCAGCAGCTACTTCCGGCTGCGGACCTGGATTCGTATTGGCACTGCCGAATTCGCCTTGTACAGTCTGCTGTACCGCGACGGTTCCGGTCAGGTCCGGCCGGTCCTGCGCACCATGGGAACGGACTGAAAATGGCTGACTGGCTGCTGCTGCGAATACCCGCCGACGACGAAGCTCCCATTTCCTGGGCGGTCGCCGATTCGCAGGGACAGCTGCTGTCCATGCCCAGCGAGAACACCGGTGGCGGCCTGCACACCATGGCAACCGGCCGCAAGGTGGCCTTCCTGGTGCCGGCAGGTGAAGTCAGCTTCTTCCATGCGGTGCTCCCCGCCGGCAACGAGGCGCGGCTGCTGCAGCTCGCCCCCTTTGCGCTGGAAGACCAGCTCTCCCAGGACATCGATGCGCTGCACTTCGCGGTGGGGCCGCGCGATGCCGTAGCGGGCACCGTGCCGGTGGCCGTCACCGAACGCGCAAGCATGCGGCAGTGGCTGGATCGCGCCGCCGCATTGCAGCTGATTCCGCAGGCACTGTTCGCCGAGAGCGACCTGGCGCCTTCACTGCCAGGCCATGTGACCATGCTGGTCAGTGGCGAGCAGCTGCTGCTGCGCAATGACCAGGCCAGGCCGCTGGTACTGCCCGCTGCAGACCCCTCGCTGGCACTGGACATGCACCTGGGCCCGGATGGCAATGCCGCGCATGCCAACCTGACGGTATTCGTCGGCCCCGGCGACTGGCAGAAGTATTCGCATCTCATCGAGCCGCTGCGCGAGCGCGTGGGCTCGTTCAAGGTGCAACTGAACAATGGCGGCCTGTTTGCACAGCTGGCACAGGGCATGGCCCACAGCACGCCGATCAACCTGCTGCAGGGAGAATACAAACCGCGCAGCAAGTCCACCGGCAACTGGGAAGCATGGCGCTGGCCGGCCGGTCTGGCAGCAGCACTGCTGGTCATGCACGTGGCCGGATCACTGTTGCAGCTGCACCGGCTGCACAAGGCCAGCGCCGCGCTGGACGAAGCCACTGTGCAACTCTATGGCTCGATCTTTCCGGGCCAGCGCCCGGGACGCGAACCACGGCGCACGCTGGAGCGGCGACTATCCGCGCTCGCTGGCGGCGGCGGGTCAAAGGGAGAGCTGGCATCGCTGCTCGCCGCCGTTGCCGCGGCGAAGCAGAACGTTCCCGTCGCAAAACTTGAATCACTCAGTTTCAAGCCAGGCAGCATGCAGCTGAAACTGACAGCGCCCGATGCCAGCACGCTCGAGCAGTTCAACCAGGCCCTGCGATCCGGCGGCTACTCGGCCGAGCTGGCTGCCGGCAATGTGCGGGGTGGCAGCTACGAGGGCCAGGTGCAGCTCTCCGGAAGCGGCTCATGAAGCTGGCGCTGCGCAACTGGTACGAGAAGCAATCATCGCGGGATCAGCTCGTGCTGCGCTGGGGCGTGGCCGCAGTCGTGCTCATATTGCTCCTGACGCTGCTGCTGCCGTTGCAGCGCAGTGTCGCGCAGGCGCGCAGGCAAGTGGCCGCCAAGCAGGTGGACCTGCAGTGGATGCGCTCGATGGGGCCGGCGCTGGCTGCCGCAGGGCCCGGTCCTGCCGCGGCGCCGAGCGGCGAATCGCTGGTGGTATTGATCGACCGCTCGGCGCGCGAGTCGGGGCTGGCACAGGCGGTGACCGGCAGCCAGCCCGCAGGTGGCGCAACGCGGGTGCAGCTGGAAAACGCGGACTTCAACCTGCTGGTGGGCTGGTTGTCACGGCTTGTCTCGCAACATGGCGTGCATGTGGAAACCGCCACCGTCACCGGCAGCGCCGCTCCTGGAATCGTCAACGCCTCCGTAGTGTTGCGCGCACCCTGATCCGTGAGTCGCCCCGCGCTGCGCTTGGGTCTGCTCGGGTTGCTGGCGTTTGCCATCGCCCTCATCGTGATGTGGCCGGCGCGCTGGCTTGCGCCTGCCCTTCCCGACGACATGCATTGCGCGGACTGGTCTGGAAGCCTGTGGCGCGGCCAGTGCACGGGATTCCAGTGGCAGACGGGCACCGCTGCGCTGGGCATCGAAACAACCCAATGGCGAGTGCATCCGCTGGCGCTGCTGCGCGGCAGGCTACAGGCAGATGTCGAATTGCTCCAGACGCCATTGCAGCTGCAGGGACGGATCAGCAGCGGCCTCGGCGGGGGCGTGAAGGTCGAGCATCTGAACGCCACCGGCGTGCTGGACCGCAAGCTGCTGGCCGCGCTGCCTGCAGGCTGGAGCATGCACTTCGAGTTGAAGGATGCCGGCATCGAATACCGCGGCGGCACATTGCATGAGTTGAGCGGCCTGGCCATCGCGCGCCAGCTGCATGATGCGCAGGGCAATGCCCTGGGCGACTACCAGCTGCAGTTCGAGCCGCAGCCGGCCGCCCCTTTCAAGGGCCAGCTGCGCGATCTTGCCGGTCCGCTGCAACTGGCCGCCACGGTAACGATCAACGCCGATCGCAGCTGGCAGCTGGATGGCAATGCTTCCCTGCGGCCCGGCAGTCCGCAGTCGCTGGCACGCGCGCTGGATCAACTGGGTGGCGCCGATCTCAACGGCCAGCGTCGCATCTCCATCGCCGGCACTTTCGATTGAGCGATCAGTCGAATTCCAGGAATTCGCCCAGCCAGGGGTAGTACAGCGCCGCCCGGACGGGCGCGTTGCCGATGCGGCTGGCCAGGCGGCGATACAGCTGCAGCTGCGGCCGGTAGCGTTCCCGTTCCGCCTGCAGGAATGCATCGAGGCCACCGCCACCATGGGTGCCGGTCTTGAAGTCGATCACCCAGCGCACCCCGTCTTCGGCGACGAAGCTGCGGTCGATCACCGCATTGCGCAGGCTGCCATCGACGATGCCGGAGAGCCGCCATTCGCTGCGGGCTTCACGATGCCCCGTGCCCAGCATCCATTGCGCGCGCGGATCACGCAGCACCTGCGCCAGGCACTGCACCACGCGGGCTGCGGCCTCAGCCGCCGTGGCTTCAGAGATCCCCGACTCGCGCAGCCGCGCGATGAAAGCCGGTACACGCAGCGGCAGTTCGGCGGCGCGCGGCATTCCATTCACGGCAAAACGTTCCAGCTCCGCATGCAGAACGGTGCCCGTAGCCCGAGCCAGCGGACCCACCCAGTCGTAGTCCGGTCTTGCAGCCGGTTCGGGTGCGCTGCCGCTCAGCCCCTGCGGCTGCAGTGCTGGCCGCTGTGCTGGCACTTCGAAGCGGGCCGGCAAACGGTACCAGGGTGCTTCCAGGTTCAGTCTGCGCGCTCCCCGCTCAGGCAGCTCTTCATCAGCCGCGGGCAAGGCCTCGAACCGGTCTCCAATCGCCGGCCACAGTATCTCCAGCGCCGAGCGCCGGCGCGGCACCGGCCGCTGCAGTTTGCGATTCCACGGCGCATGGCCCGACAGCACCAGCATCTGCCGCGCACGCGTCACCGCGACATAGACCAGGCGCACGCGTTCGTGATCCTGCCGCGCGGTCTGCAGTCCCGCGATATAGCTGCCCAGCGGATCCGATGCACTGGCTTCGCCAATGCTGCGCACCGCCAGCAGCAGATCGCTGCCATCGGGCGCCGGCAATTCCAGCCAGCGCAGCAGCGGCGTCTGGTCGCCGCGCGATTTCCTGCCCAGCCCCGGCACGAAGACCACATCCCATTCCAGCCCCTTGGCGTGGTGGATGGTCAGGATCTCGACCGGATTCTCCCCTGCACTGCTGCCGTGATCGCGCAGCTCATCGGCCAGCTGCTGCAGCCGCGCGCCGTCCGGCGGACCTTCGCGCTCGCCTGCCGCCCGCACTGCAGCCAGGAACTGCAGCGCCGCGCTGCGCTCGGTTCCGTCACGGCAAGCCTGCCAGCCACCGAGCTGCCGCCACAGTGTCTCGATGGCACTGGCCAGGTCCTGGCGGCCGCGCTGCTGCCAGGCCTGCAGCAGTAATGGCGCCACCCGCTCCAGGCGCTGCCCTGCATCGGCATCCAGCTGCTGCCACGCAGCCGGATCTGCAAGTCGCTCGATCACCAGCGTCGAAGCGTCTTCACCACAGAGCTGGTGGAGATCGGCGAGCTGGAGGCCGCAGGGCGGTGAATGCAGCAGGGCCAGCCAGGCGCTGCGGTTACCGGCGTTTTCCAGCGCCTGGCCGATGGCGATGAGATCGCGCACGGCAGGACGTTCCGCCAGTGGCACCAGATCCACACCCAGTGTCGGAACACCTGCACGCAGCAGTGCCCCCTGTATGGGCGTCGCCAGGCTGCGTGTCTGCACCAGGATGGCGATGCGCCATTGCGGATGCAGGGCCCGCAGCCGCTGGATCTCCGTGGCAATGGCGGCAGCTTCCGGACCCGCCTGGGCCTGCGGCTGCGGCCACACCTGGATCACCGGCTCGCTGGCGTCGCCCGCTGCGCGCGCGGCCTCGGCAGGCAGATAGGTCACGGCGGAACTGCGGATGTCCTCGCTGCGCGGGAAGATCCGCTCGAACGCCGCGTTGTACCAGTCGACGAGCGCAGGTACCGAACGGAAATTGCGCTGCAGCTGCAGCGCCTGCAGCAGGTTGCCTCCCACACCCTGTGCACGCACCTGCAGGAACAGGCCCACCTCGGAGTTGCGGAACAGGTAGATCGACTGCATGGGATCGCCGACCACGAACAGCGAGCGGACCTCTTCGTCATCCCAGCCCTGTGTCAGCTCGCGCACCAGGTCCAGCTGGTCCGGCGAGGTGTCCTGGAATTCATCCACCAGCAGGTGACGCACGCGCAGCGTCTGGCGCACGGACAGTTCCGTTGGCGTACCCATCTCGCGCAGCGCCTGGCGCGCCACCGCCGCCACTTCGGCATGATCCACCTGGCCACGGCGCTGGAACTCCAGCTTCAGCTGCGCTGCAGCCAGCATCATCAGCCGCGCCAGCGCCGCCAGCGCGGCAGCCTCCTCTTCCTCCACCTGCGGTGCAGGCAGTGCCGCGATGGCGCGCAGCTGCCGCTGCATGTCGGGAAGATCCTGCATGGCTTGCAGCCAGCCCTTCCAGCGGCGCTTCAATGCGGCTTCTTCCGGCGGGAAGCCATGGTTCACATTCACCTGCTTGCGCCAGTCGCCATCGTCCTTCAATGCCATGGACGCCATGGCCTGCCAGGCGAGCAGCTGCGCCGGATCATCGCTCAGCAGGGAGTCAGGCCGCAGCCACGCATCCGTTGCATCCCCGTTGCCGCCGAGACGGCGATTCGCTGCGCTGGCACGCGCCACGGCAGCCGCTTCCTCGCGCAACGCAGCCGGCATTGCCGCCTGCATGGCGCCCAATGACTCACCCACGATGCGATTGAGGCTCGATGCCACGCGCGCGCCCAGCGCCTCCGGCGATTCGATGGCCAGCACCTGCAACCAGCGATTGCGTCCCGGCAGCAGATCAGCCAGCAGCTGCCGTGCGCGGTCCCAGTCATTGTCGAGGCGGCGCAGCAACCGGTCTGCATCGGCCTGCAGCTCCGGCTCCTCGTCGGCCATGCGCAGGGTCTGGCCCGCCGCCTCGAGGAAGGCCGGCCGGGCGTCATCCACCACTTCCAGCGACTGGTGCATGCGGCCCAGCAGCGGCATGGCGCGCGCAATCTCATGACAGAGGGAATCGATGGTCTGTATGCGCAGCCTTGCCGGCAGCTCCTCCAGCGTCCAGCCACAGCGCTGCAACTGGCGCAGCACATCCTCGCGCAGCTGGAGCCAGCGCTGCGCATCGGGCGTGCCTTCCGGCATGCGGCCTTCCAGGGCCGCCAGTACACGTTCGCGCATTTCCGCCGCAGCCTTGCGCGTGAAGGTGATGGCCAGCACCTGTTCCGGCTCCTCCACCTGCGCCAATGCGGCAAGGAAGCGCTGCGCCAGGACAGTGGTCTTGCCCGAACCGGCGGGGGCCTGCAGCAGCAGATGCCGGTCGATCAGCAATGCGGTGTCGCGGGCGCCCTGGTCACTCATCGGCTTCCACGACTTCGCCAGGCTCCGCGCGCCGGCACAATGCTTCCAGATGGCAGTTGCGGCAGGCGTCCCGCAGCGGCGCCACATCGGCCCGGCCCTGCATGTGATCGTCCAGCAGCTGCGCAATCTCCGCCTGCCAGCGGGCGCGCGCGTCGGCCCAGTCGGGAAGCAGTTTCCACTTGCCTGGCCAGCCCGCGGCATCGATGGCGGCTCCCGAGTAGCCCGCCTGCGCCGGGCTCAGGGACAGCAATGCCACGCCCTGCGGCGCCTCGCCTGCTGCAGCCAGGGCCAGCTCGTACACAGCCAGCTGCAGAGGCTGCGCATCGCCCTGGTCCAGCCGGATCGGCTCGGGCACGCCGCTCTTGTAGTCGATGAGCCAGTAGCGCCCCGAGGCATCGTTGTCCACGCGGTCGATCCGCAGCTTCATCCTGCCGCCGGGTGTAGCCAGCGGCAGGTCGCGTTCGCAGGCCACCACGCGGAAGGCAGGACGCACCGCGTCCATCTCCAGCAGTCGCAGGATCAGCTTTTCACTGCGCAGGAATTCGCGCGCCAGCAGCCGCGGCGCTGGCAGCGGAGCGCCCTGCTCTTCCAGCTCGCGCATGGCGCGCGCCCACAGGCGTGCAATCAATTGCCTGCGCGCTGCTTCATCCAGCCGCAGCAATGCCGCCTGCTCGCCCACTTCCCGCCACAGCGCATCCAGCATGGCGTGCAGCAGCTGTCCTCTTACGGTGGATGGAATGCCATCGCCGATGCTTGGCGGCTGTTCGGCACCAAGGCGGATCTCGGCTTGCGCGCGGAAGGCGCAGGACTGCTGCAGCTGCAGCCGCCGCAGGCCGCGCGGCAGCAGGGCCTGCGGCCGCGCATCCATGGCGGGCATTGCCCCGCGCGCTGCCACCTCGGCTGCACAGTGCGCGGCCGCTTCCACTTCGCCCTGCACGGATTCCCAGCCGTCATCGCCGGCAGGCAATGTCAGTGCCGAAGGCCGTTGCCGCAGATCCCCTTCCTGCTGCGCATAGCTGAGCACCAGCTGCTGTGTCGCCTGCTGCCACTGCGCCTGCGCCCAGTGCGCCTGTGCCAGACGCTGCCGCACACCCGCCTCGTCCCAGCCGCAGCGCCGCTGCTCGCTCAGAGGCACATAGGGATTCGGACGGGGCGGCTCCGGCCAGCGCTGCTCCGTCAGGCCCAGAACCCAGATGCCGTCGTACTGCGCCAGCGGTGCGCCACGCTGCGCCGTCAGGGTGATGGCGGCATCGCCGCTTTCCGCCGCGTGCACTGCCTCGCTGGCCAGGCGCTGCAATTGCTCCAGCGCCATGGCATGCGGCATCGGCTCCAGCACACCATCGAGGCTGGCGAACTCATCCAGCAGTTCGCTCCAGCGCTGCAGCCGCTGCGCATCGGTGGAATCCAGCGCGTCACCGCGCGCGAATCCCGCCGCCTGCAGCAGCTGGGTGTAGTGACCAGCCCAGCGTGTAGCCGGCAGCGACTCGTTTGCCGCCTCGAGGTCCGTCATTCGCAGCCATTGCGCCAGTGGCGCCGCTGCAGCCTGTTCGGCGGAAAGCGCCTGCAGGCAATGCAGCAGCGAGGCGCGCGTCCAGCGCGCACCGCCGAAGCGCGCCAGCTCACGCTCCAGCCGCAGCAGCTGCGATTCCGTCGCCAGGGAAAAATAAGGGCTGCGCAGGACTGCAGACAGATCCTTCCACTCCAGCGATTCGCCCTGCAGCCGCAGCGCCGCCAGCGCATCCGCAACCAGGCGGTGATGCGCCAGAGGCTGTCCGCCCTCCAGCGCCAGCAGCTCGCGGTTGACTGGACCAGCCGCCGCAGCGCCGGTACCACGCGACAGTTCACGCCACAGCATCCTGCCCTGCATGTCCAGTGAGGGAGATGCCAGCGCGCTGATGACCAGCAGGCGCCGCCCGTCATCCTGTTCCAGCAATTCGCGGCACCAGCGGCCGCAGGCCTGCAGTTCGCTGTCGAGATCCGGGGCCTTCACATGGCGCGGCAGATCCTTCCTGGCAGCCAGCCCGGGATCAGGCAGCAGCGGCGCATCTTCCCAGCACAGCGCGGCCAGCCGCTGCTGCAGCGGCGTGGCGCGCTGTTGCCCCGCAAGCAACGGCGCCGGTCCTTGCAGGAATTCCGCCAGTTTCTCCGGGGGGGCAAGCGGCAGCACGATGCAGTCATGCCGCTCGCACCAGCGGCGCACTTCCACCATGGCCTCGACCAGCAGCAATTCTTCATCGGAGACAGCCACGCGGGCCACGCTGACCAGTGACTGCGTGGCGGCGGCGGCGGCTGCCATCAGCGCCGTGGCATGCGGCGCGAGGTCTTCGCCCGGTGCAAGGCGCGGAGACAGTGTTCGCAGCACCTGCTCCCAGAGCCGGCGCTGCTGGCTGCGATTGAGGCGGCGGGTGCCGCCGGGCTGCTGCCCCAGCCGCTGCGCCAGATCCCAGCGCGAGTCGAGCCAGGCATCCCAGGTGAGGATCTCGGGCGTAGCCCAGACTTCAAGGTCTCTTGCACGCTGCATGCGTGCCCAGTTCCAACGCAGCGCCGCAGCACGCTGCGGTGTTGGAACGATCACGCTGCGGCCCGCCTCCAGCGCCGCGGCGATGGACGCGTCCATGAGCCCGCCGCTCATGGCGCCACCGACCGGCCTACTTGAACCGGCCGGCGGCCTCGACCAGGCGCGGCGCCATCGCCGCGGGCGGTGCAGAGCGGCGCGAGGACCAGGATTCCAGCTGCGCCTCTATGCGCTCGAATACCGTGGCGATGGTCGAGGCATCGGGCAGCATGGTGATGCGGAAGTGATTGCGGTACGGCACGTTGAAGGCGCTGCCCGGAGTCACCAGCACATGCTTCTCTTCCAGCAGTTCGAGCGCGAACTGCTGGTCGTTGAAGCCCGGCAGCAGGTCGTCGCGCACGCCGATGAAGGCGTACATGGCGCCTGCCGGCGGCGTCAGCGTCAGGTACTTGCTGCGCGCCACGCCGTCGATCACCGCACGGCGCGATTCATACAGCCGCCCGCCAGGGGAAGTGAGATCGCGGATGCTCTGGTAGCCGCCCAGCGCGCTGTGCACGGCATACTGCGCCGGCACGTTGCTGCACATGCGCATGGACATCAGCAGTTCCATCGCCGCCAGGTATTCCCCTGCGCGCTGCACGGCGCCGGAGAAGCTGACCCAGCCCACGCGGTAACCCGCCGCGCGGTACACCTTCGAAAGGCCCGACAGCGTGGCGCAGAGCGTCTCATTCACCAGCGAGGCGATGGGCACGAAGGGCACGCTGTCATAGGTGATGCCGTCATAGATCTCATCGCTGAGCACCATCAGGCCGTGTTTTTCGGCCACGCGGGCCAGCCCTTCCAGCACCTCGCGCGGGTACACCGCGCCAGTGGGATTGTTCGGATTGATGACCACCAGCGCCCGAGTGCGCGGGGTGATCAGCCCTTCCACTTCCGCCGGGTCCGGCATGAAGCGATTCTCGGGCCGGCAGCTGTAGTGCACAGGCCGCCCACCATTCAACGTGACCGCCGCAGTCCACAGCGGATAGTCCGGCGCCGGCACCAGCACTTCATCGCCGCTGCTGAGCAGCGCCCGCAATGTCATGTCGATGAGTTCGGACGTGCCGTTGCCGATGAACACTGATTCAGTTGTGCCACCGCGGATGCCGCGGCTCTCCTGCTGCAGCAGGATGGCCTCGCGCGCCGGATAGATGCCCTTCTGGTAGCAGTAGCCTTCGGCCTGTGACAGGTTCTGCACCAGCGCCAGCCGCAGGATTTCCGGCGTGCGGAAACCGTAGGCGCCGGGGTTGCCGATGTTCAGCGAGATGATCTCGTAGCCCTGGCGCTCGAGCTCGATGGCCCGGCGCGACAGGGCGCCGCGGATCTCGTAGCGGACGTTCTTCAGGCCGTCACTGGCCTTGATGCTGGCTTCGCTTTTCATCCAGCGATTCTAGCGCCGCGGCAGGGCCACGGCCAGAAACGCGTATACTCCCGGACCCGGAATTAGCCCGCATTTTGATGATGAAACGCATCCTCGTAGGCATAAAGCGCGTCGTTGACTACAACATTCGAATTCGCGTAAGACCTGATAACACAGGTGTCATTACGGAAGGCGTCAAGCAGAGCATCAACCCGTTCGACGAGATCGCCCTGGAAGAGGCCCTGCGGCTGCGCGAAAAAGGCCACGCGGAGGAGATCATTGTCGTCTCCATCGGGCCCGCCGAAGTGCAGAACCAGCTGCGCACCGCGCTGGCCATGGGCGCCGACCGCGCCGTGCTGGTGGAGTGCCCCGGCGCCGAGCCGCTCGATGCCGCGAAGATCTTCCTCAAGCTGGTGGAACGCGAACAGCCGCGCATGGTGCTGCTGGGCAAGCAGGCCATCGACGATGACAACAACCAGACCGGCCAGATGCTGGCCGGCCTGTGGAACCGCCCGCAGGCCACCTTCGCCTCGCGCGTTGAAATCAGCGGCGACACTGCCCGCGTCACGCGCGAAGTGGATGCGGGACTGGAGACCATCGAAGTGGATCTGCCCGCCGTGATCACCGCCGACCTGCGCCTGAACGAACCGCGCTTCGTGAAGCTGCCGGAAATCATCAAGGCAAAGAAGAAGCCACTGGAGATGCTGGCGCCGTCGGCACTGGGCGTGACGCTGCGGCCGCGCCTGCGCGCGCTGCACTACGCAACCCCTGCGGTGCGGCAGAAAGGCGTGATGGTGAAGGATGTGAACGAACTGCTGGCAGTGCTCACTGCGAAGGGGCTGGTCTGATGGCCCGCGTACTGATCATCGCCGAGCACGATGGCCGGCAACTGGGCGATGCAACCGCCCGCTGCGTGCGCTGCGCGCAGGCCATCGAAGGCGCTTCGATCGATATCGCAGTGTTCGGCGCGGAGCCCGCGGCCATCGCGGCGCAGGCGGCGCAACTGCAGGGCGTTGCCCGCGTGCTGAGTTTCGATGCACCCGCAAACCGGCACGCGCTGGCCGCCATCCTCGCGCCGCAGGTGGCCGCCATTGCTGCCGGTTATTCCCACGTGCTGGCCGCGTCCACCACCGCCGGCAAGGACCTGCTGCCACGAGTGGCCGCCCTGCTCGACCAGCCCATGGTCAGCGACATCATGGCGGTGGAATCCCCCACGCGATTCCGCCGCCCGATTTATGCCGGCAACGCCGTGCTCACGGTAGAGGTAAGCGATGCCACGCCAGTGCTGGGCACGGTGCGCATTGCCTCCTGGGAGGCCGTGGATCGCAGCGGCAGCGCCGCGGTGGAATCCGCCGCCGCCTCCGCCCCCGACGTACCCCACACCCGCTACGTCGGCCTCACGGCCTCCGGCGGAGACCGCCCCGACCTGCAGAGTGCGCGCCGTGTGGTTTCCGGCGGCCGCGCGCTGGGCAGTGCCGAGAAATTCCAGCTGGTGTACCAGCTGGCCGATGCGCTGGGCGCTGCCGTAGGCGCCTCACGCGCCGCAGTGGATGCCGGCTACGCCGCCAACGATCTGCAGGTGGGCCAGACAGGAAAGATCATCGCTCCGGAGCTGTACTTCGCCCTGGGCATTTCCGGCGCCATCCAGCACATGACCGGCATCAAGGATGCGCGCACGATCGTGGCGATCAACAAGGACGCGGACGCGCCTATTTTCGAAGCGGCCGATTTCGGCCTGGTGGCGGATCTGTTCGAGGCGGTGCCGCAGCTCGCGGCGGCGCTTCAGAGTCGCGCCAGGACGTAGTCCGCGGCGGATACTTCAAACTTGCCCGGGGCCTCGACGAAGAGCTGTTCGACGACGCCGTCCTTCACCACCATGGCAAAGCGCTGCGAGCGCTGGCCCATACCGTGGCCCGAGGCATCCATGGTAAGCCCCAGCGCGCGGGCGTAGTCGCCACTGCCGTCGGCCAGCAGCAGCAGCTTGTCGCCCACGCCGGCGGATTTGCCCCAGGCGCGCATCACGAACACATCGTTCACTGCCATGCAGGCGATGGTGTCCACGCCCCTGGCGCGAATCTGCTCGGCGAGATCCAGATAGCCCGGCAGATGCCGGGCATCGCAGGTGGGCGTGAATGCGCCCGGCACCGAGAACAGCACCACCCGCTTGCCATCGAACAGCTGCGCGGTGGTGAGGTCGGCAAGCCCGTCGGCAGTGGAGATCTTGAACTTCCCCGCCGGAACCTGGCTGCCGACCGCAATGCTCATGCGCTGATCCTTACTGGACGTGCAGCGACCAGAGCTTGGCAAGGCGCATGTAGATCATGTCGTCGGACTTCACTGCCTTGAACGCCTTCAGCGCCTCGGCCTTGTTGCCGGCGCGGACATAGGCCACGCCCTGCGTCAGCTGCGCATCCGCGGCATTCTTCAGGCCACCCTTGGCCAGCGCCGCGCCAATGGCATCGGCAGCCTCCTGGTTTTTGCCGAACCCGAGGTAGGCACTGCCCAGGGCAGCCTGCACGTCACCAGTCTTCGCCGACTTGGCCTCGCTCTCGAGCTTGGGCAGGTTGGCCAGATCAGTGGCCGCGGACTTCTTCACGGATTCCAGCATGCGCGTGGCGCGATCCTTGTCGCGCTGCACGGTGAAGGCATTCGCCGCGAAGCCCGCCTCCAGCACCTTCTGCGCCTCCGCAGGATTGCCACCGGCAACGGCCAGTTCGGCCATTTCGGAGAAGTCACTGGCATCTTCCATGGTCTGGTTGGCGATCATGAGGCGGTATACCTGCAGCGTATGGCGGTCGTTCATGCCAGGCATGCGGCGCAGCGAATACATCAGGTTCTTCCAGTACTCCTTCTTCGGGTAGTACATGACCAGCTTTTCCAGCCCATCGGCGGCGCCGGTGGCATTGCCGGCCTTCTCATAGGCGCCGCGCATCAGCACCAGCGACTGTTCCTTGGGCTGCTGGCCGCGCTTTTCCTGGTCGCTCACGTAGTCGGCCATGAACTTGGCCGTCTCGGCGTACTTGTTCTGCAGGTACAGCGACTGGCCGACCAGAGTATAGGTGTCGGCATCTGCGGACCCGGCCTTGATTGCGCGGTTTCCCAGCTCGGCCGACTTCGCGTAGTCCTTCTGTGTGTAGTAGACGCCAGCCAGCGTCTTGGTCATGGTCGCGGCCTGATCCGCCGGGAGGAAACCGGAATTCAGCTGCGCGTCGTAGGCGGTAGCGGCCTCGGCACTGTTGCCCAGCTTGGCATAGCAGTAGCCCAGCAATTGATTGGCGACAAAGGTGTCGAAGGCGGTATGGCCGTTTGCGGCCGCACCTTCCTTGGCCTTGGTGACGCACTCGGCGTAGTTCTTGGCGCTCATCGCATCCGACCCGGCCTTCAGAGGCTTGGCCGCTGCCTTGCTCACGGTGTTCTTGGCTTCAGCCGCCCATACCGGCGATGCCATGATTGCTCCGGCAGCCAGAACGACCACCACTGCTCCAGAAAGGATGCTCTTCGACATGCATAACCCCTTGCTGCCCATTCACTACTCCAGAAACTATTGCCGCCTGCTACGGGTATCTACCACAGGCAGCTGAACGGGGGCTGAAACGCCCCCGCAGGACCCGGAATTCCGGGTCGCCGGGATCAGTCCGCGAATTCCGCGACGTTGGTGAAGCCCATCTTCACCATGTGCGCGCGCTGCGCCGAGGCCATCACATTGGCCACCACGTCGTACTTGGCGCGGCGGTTCGGCCGCAGGTGCAGCTCCGGCTGCGGCTCCTTGGCCGCCTCGCGCCTGAAGCTGGCATCCAGCGTCACCATGTCGATGGGCGTGCCATTCCACACCACGGTGCCGTCGAAATCGATTTCGATGTCGATGATTTCGGCGGGTGGCGGCGGGTTGGTATTTTTGTTGGGAATCGGCATGTCCAGCTTCACGGCATGAGTCTGGATGGGCAGTGTCACGATCAGCATGACCAGCAGCACCAGCATCACGTCGATGAGCGGTGTCGTGTTGACATCGCACATCGGCTCGTCGGAACCGCTGGAAGAAACGTTCATCGACATGGTGGGTTACTCTCGACGCCAGCTACTGCTGGGCCTTGGGTTCGGTAAGGAAGGCCACCTTCAGCAGCCCGCCCTGGGAGATGGTGTACAGCACGCGCGCCACGTCTTCGTAGCGCGCGTTGCGGTCCGCCTTCAGGTGCAGTTCCGGCTGCGGCACCTTCCGCGCTTCGGTGATGATCATCTCCAGGAGCTTGGCCCGGTCTTCCACCCTGGCGCTCTTCCAGTAGATGTTGCCTTCCCTGTCGATCGAAACCGGAATGTCTTCCGGCTTCGTCGTGGTGGCAATGTTGCGCGGCTCGGGCATCTCGACCTTCACCGTGGGCACGATCACCGGAATGGTGATCAGGAAGATGATGAGCATCACCAGCATCACGTCCACAAGGGGCGTGGTGTTGATGGTGGACATCACCTGGTCGCCATCGCTCGAACCGACATTCATCGACATGGTCTTGGCCCTCTAGCCGGCAGACGTACGGCGGTTACTTCTTGACCGCCGCCGGGGCCGGCGCCGCAGGACGCACGCTGCTGCGCACTTCCGGCTTCACGCCGCCGATCAGGTTCGCTTCCAGATCGCCAGTGAACTCGCGCATGATGTCTTCGATGGCCTTGTTGCGCTTCAACAGGATGTTGTAGGCGAACACCGCGGGCACCGCGACCACCAGACCCAGCGCAGTCATGATCAGCGCCTCGCCGACAGGGCCTGCCACCTTGTCGATGGAGGGCTGGCCGGACAGGCCGATCTTGATCAGCGCGTTCAGGATGCCGTACACGGTACCCAGCAGGCCGACGAACGGCGCAGTGGAACCCACGGTGGCCAGGAAGGACAGACCACCCGACAGCTTGCTGCGCAGGTTGTCGACGGCACGCGTCAGCGCCATGTCCACCCAGTCGCGCAGGCTGATGCGATCGCCCAGGCGGCCTTCGTGGTGCGCGGCAGCGCGAAGTGCACTTTCGGCAATGGCGCGGAAGTCATCATCCTTCGGCAGACGGTCGGCGCCTTCGCGCGCGGAACCAGCGGCCCAGAAGTTCTTCTCGACATTGCGGGCCGACTTGCCCAGCCGGTACTGGTCCCAGTACTTGGTGAAGGTGATGTACCAGGACACCAGCGACATGATCAACAGGATGCCCAGAATGGTGTACGAAACCGAGGTTCCGTGATCAATCAGTGCACCGAATCCATACGGGTTGCTGGCGGGAGCGGCGGCTGCCGCGACTTCAGTATCCATATTTATCCTCGATTACAAAGCAGACATCCGCAATGGATGGGAAGGTTTATCGACGCGAAAACTCTGGGAACTCGGCAGGCGGTTTCTGTTGGGAATCCGCCGTCTATTTCTTCGGTAGCTGGAAGCGGATCGGCACGGTGCCGCAGGCATTATCGATCGGCTTGCCGTCCTCGGTGGGCGGGGTGAAGCGCAGCAGCTTGGCAACCTTGATGCCGGCCTCATCCAGGCGCGCGAAACTGGAGGATTCGTCAACCTCGGCAGTCTTCACACGGCCATTGGTGCCGACGCAGACCTTGATCTTGGACACGCCCTCTTCTTCGAGCCGGCGTGAAGTCTCGGGGTAGTAGTCGTCGACGTTGGGCTGCGTGGAGCGCGGGTTGAGCTTCAGCTGCGTGCGGACCACCGGGGCGCGAACCACGGGCGGGGCCGGAGGCGCGGGCGGCACTACCTTGTCGGTGGTGTTGCTCAGTGCGGTGGTGACGGTATCCACCGGGACGGTGATGTCCACCACCGGCGGCGGAATCTGCACCGGCGGTATTTCCATCTTCGGCGGCGGCGGCGGCGGCGGCGGCTCTTCCTTCTTGACCTCGTTGACGATGTCGACCTTTATGGGCGGCGCGATGGCCTCCATGATCTTCACCGCGAAGCCGCTCTTCAGCGCCCACAGGAGCAGCAGGTGAAACAGGACCAGTGCTATGAGAAACCCGCCGCGACGCGTCAGCCAGTTTCCGTCCGAGTGTGTATATACGCCCATGATCTCTCTTAGTTCTCAGCGCTGCCGCCATCGCCCCCGATATGCGAGCGCCGCAAGTTAACGGCGTTTGCGTTCGCGCGCAAGTATTGCGATGACTTTACCCCTTGTGGCACGACTCCTACAACCGTACTTGCACAGCGTCAAGACGCGAGGAAAACCCCGGATATCGAAAGCCCGACGCGTCATCACCGGTTGTCATGAGGTGACTGCTCCGCGGCTGGCGCTGCTCACCGTGCGCGCATAGCGTGCGAGCACGCCACGCGTCGCATACGGCCGGCGCGCACGCCAGGCTTTGCGCCGCCGCTGCAGTTCCGCTGCAGTTAATTCCACTTCCATGCGCCGCTTCACCGCATCGATGCGGATGACATCACCGTTGCGCAGCAAGCCGATCGGCCCGCCCAGCGCAGCTTCCGGGGAAATATGCCCCACCACGAAGCCGTGGCTGCCGCCGGAAAAGCGGCCATCGGTGATCAGGGCGACCTTGTCACCCAGCCCGCGCCCCATGATGGCACCAGTGGGACTGAGCATTTCCCGCATCCCGGGGCCCCCTACCGGCCCCTCGCCGCGGATCACCACCACATCGCCGGCCTTCACCTTGCCGGCAAGAATCGCTGCCGTGGCTTTCTCCTCGCCTTCGAAGACGCGGGCCGGACCCGTGAATTGCAGGCCTTCCTTGCCGGTGAGCTTGGCAACGCCCCCTTCTGGTGCGAGATTTCCATACAGAACAATCAGATGACTGTCCTTCTTGATCGGACGGTCGAAGGGCATGAGGACGGTCTGGTCTGCCGGGTAATCCTTCACCCCGGCGAGGTTCTGCGCCATGGTGCGGCCCGTGACGGTGAGGCAGTCGCCATGCAGCAAACCCTTCTGCAGCAGGCGTTTCATGAGCGGCTGGATGCCGCCGATGGCAATCATCTCCGACATGAGGTAGCGACCGCTGGGCCGCACATCCGCGAGCACCGGCACGCGCTTGCCGATGCGCGCGAAGTCATCCAGCGTCAGCCGCACGCCTGCTTCATGGGCAACGGCCAGCAGGTGCAGCACGGCGTTGGTGGATCCGGCCAGGGCAATCGTCACCGTAATCGCATTCTCGAAGGCCTTGCGCGTGAGGATGTCGCGCGGCGTGATGCCCGCGTTCAGCAGCTGCACCACGGCCTCGCCCGCGCGCTTGCAGTCGTCCAGCTTGTTCCTGCCCACCGCTTCCTGCGCCGAGCTGTTCGGCAGCGACAGGCCCAGCGCCTCGATGGCCGAGGCCATGGTGTTGGCCGTGTACATGCCGCCGCAGCTGCCCGGCCCCGGGATGGATTTACGCTCCACCTCCAGCAACTCGGCATCGCTGACGCGACCGGCGGCATTGCCACCCACGGCTTCGAACACCGAGACGATGTCGCGATGCCCTTCGCCCGGGCGGATGGTGCCGCCGTACACGAACACGGCCGGACGGTTCAGGCGCGCGATGGCCATGGCGCAGCCGGGCATGTTCTTGTCGCAGCCACCGATGGCGACGAAACCATCGAAGCCCTCGGCGCCGACCACGGCTTCGATCGAGTCGGCGATGATCTCGCGCGACACCAGCGAGTACCGCATGCCGGGCGAGCCCATGGAAATGCCGTCCGAGACCGTGATGGTGTTGAATATCACCGCCTTGCCACCCGCTGCATTCGCCCCTGCCGCCGAAGCACGTGCCAGCTTGTCGATGTGCATGTTGCAGGGCGTGACATCGGCCCAGGTGGAGGCAATGCCCACCTGCGGCTTGGTGAAGTCCGCATCACCGAATCCCACTGCGCGCAGCATGGCGCGCGCCGGTGCGTTCTTGACGCCGTCGACGACCAGGCTGGAATGCGGCCGGGTGTTGATGGTTCGCGATTTCTTGCTCATTGCGGCGGATTTCCCCTGCTCTCTTGTTGCATGCGATTGAAGCCGATGGCTCCGGTCAGTGTCATTGCGATCGGAATGGCCAGCGCATAGCGCCCTGCCCCGGCGGCGATGCGCTCCAGCCCCGTATACGCCAGTATGCCCAGCGGCGGCGCCACCAGGCCGCGCATGCCGGTCAGCGTCACATTGACGCCCATATACTGCTGCACCTTGCCCAGCGATGCGAAATCGTTGTGGCCCAGGTTCCAGCCCAGGTTCGCACCGGCCGTGGCGATACCGAACAGCAGCGCTGCCACCCACAGCAAGGGCGTGAAGCCGCTGAACACAGCCGTGATCACCACGCACATGGCGCCGATCAGCACCCAGCACTGGCGCGCGCGGAATTCGATGACATGGCCGGCATCGAACAGCCGCGCCCACAGGGGCGTGAACAGCGGCACGCAAAGCAGCGGCACGATGGTCAGCAGCACCACCTGCATGGCGGCAGGCAGGTGCAGCTGGTCGGAGTACATGACCACCAGCTGCGCGGTGATCATCAGGTTGCCGGCGCCATAGAAGGCAAGGCAGGTGAGGAAACGCCGGTACGAGGGATCCTCGCGCAGGATCTGCCGCATCACGCGGAAGCTGAATACCTCATCCGAGGCGCCCTCTGCATGTTCCGCACGGCGCAGCCGGAAGGCCTGCCGCACCCGCATGCGCCGGTACAGCCAGGCCGCAGCCAGCCCCGTAACACCGGCCACGCCGTATAGCGCGCGCGCCAGCTCGGGACGTGTCTGCAGGATCACGCCGGCCAGCGCCGCCGCACACACCATGCCCACGGAGGTCACGATCACGATGCGGCCGGTGACGCGCGCCAGCATGTGCCGCGGGTAGTTCGCACTCCACACGGCCGAGCGCATGGTGAGCACGCCGGCCCATATCGTGCGCGCGGCGATCACGGACAACACCGTGACAGCCAGGCCGGCGCCCGCGCGCGGCCACAGGCCGATGGCGCCGACTACCAGGCCGAACGCTGCCAGCAGTACCGCCAGCAGCCGGATGCGTTCGCGGCCATGCCCCAGGTTGGCCCAGACGAAACTGGTCATGTTGGACAGTGCAGGCGCTCCGCTGACGAAGGCCACCGCCAGGTTCAGCACTTCGCGGGACGCGAGGTCCGCGAAGCCCTTCTTGACGAGCACGGCTGCCGTGGCCCCTTCGACCATCCCCAGCGAGAATCCCGACAACGCCCAGGGCGCAAGTTCCCGCCGGTACAGCGCCTGCACCATGGCGCCCGGTGCACGCGGGGTCATGTCCGGCCCGTGCGGCTAAGAACCATAGCGGCGGCGCAGCCATGCGCACACAGCGCGCACGCCGTGCGCCTCGCCGCCGGCCGGGCGGCCCGGACGGTCCTTGCCATTCCAGCCGTACACGTCCAGATGCAGCCAGTTCTGCGGCTGCGACACGAACCGGCGCAGGAACAGGGCCGCGGTCACCGATCCGGCCATGCCGCCGGCGGGAGAGTTGTTCAGGTCGGCCATGCGGCTGGACAGCTCGTCCTCGTAACCATCCCAGAGCGGCATGGGCCACAACGGGTCGGCTTCTGCCATCGCGGCCTGCACCAGCTCTGCGACCATGGCCGCATCGCCGCCATAGACCGGCGGCAGCTCCGGCCCAAGGGCCACGCGCGCCGCGCCAGTAAGCGTGGCGAAGTCGATCAGCAGGTCGGGCTGCTCCTCGCTTGCAGCGTGCAGGGCATCTGCCAGGACCAGGCGGCCTTCCGCATCGGTGTTGGTGATCTCCACCGACAGGCCCTTGCGGGAGCGCCACACATCACCCGGGCGGAAGGCATTGCCGTCGACAGAATTTTCGACGGCGGGAATCAGCACCCGCAGGTCCACGGGCAAGTCCAGCAGCCGCAGCTGCTCGGTCAATGCCAGCACGCAGGCAGCGCCACCCATGTCTTTTTTCATCAGCAGCATGCCGGCCGCGGGCTTGATGTCCAGGCCGCCGGTGTCGAAGCACACGCCCTTGCCCACCAGCGCGATGCGCGCCGCGTGTGGCCGCGCAAAGCGCAGTTCGATCAGGCGCGGCGCACGCGGTGAGCCCTGCCCAACCGCAGCTACCAGGGGAAACTCGGCGGCCAGCCGGGTGCCACTGACCACCTCCACGACTCCGCCATGACGGCTGGCCAGCTCGCGCGCAGCGTCCTCGAGTTCGGCAGGCCCCATGTCATTGGGCGGCGTGTTGATCAGGTCGCGGGCCAGGGTGCAGGCGGCCGATGCCGGGGCCACGTCCGTCAGTCGCACCGTGGAGGGCAGCTTCAGTTGCGCCAGCCGGGGCACATCCTTGGTGTTCCGGTAGCGGGAGAAGCGGTAGCCGCCCATGGCCCAGCCGGTGGCGAAGAGCCGGTCGCGGGCATCGCCGAACTCCTGCGCCAGGACATGGCGGCCGGGCGGCAGCCGGTCGGCCAGTGCAGCGGCCAGCCACAGCAATGCCTGCGGATCGGTAGCGCCCTTGCCCGTGCCGGCCAGCACCGCAGCAGGCCGCCCATCGGAGCCCGGCAGCAGCACCCAGCGCCCCGACTCAGGCCGGAATGCGCTGCACTGCAGCCAGCGCTGCGTCTGCGGCGATTGGCCCGCGATCCAGCCCGCGTAGTCGCGCTCGGCGACGAGGTGCAATGCGATGGCCTCGCCAGGGTCCTCGCACAGGCCGGGTACGGATGGCAGATTCACGATGCAAATTCTAAGGCATCCACATGCCTGACGCGTCAGGCATTGGCGATTTCAAGTTATACTTGCCTGCTCGGCCACGTCGGCCTGTGTTCGCCCATATGGAGTTTCGCGATGCGTCTATTCGGACCCAAAGATGTCGACAAAACCGCCCTGCGCCGCGCGCGCATTGCCGTCCTCGGATATGGCAGCCAGGGCCGCGCCCATGCGCTGAACCTGAAGGACAGTGGCTTCGATGTGGTGGTCGGCGTACGCAAGGGTGACAGCTGGAACCAGGCAAAGAAGGACGGCCTCACCGTGATGACGCCGGTCGAAGCCGTGAAGGGCGCGACGCTGATCGCCGTGCTGGTGCCGGACACCACGCAGAAGGCGCTGTACGCCGAGATCAAGGATTCAATCCCCAAGGGCGCAACGCTGCTGTTCGCGCACGGCTTCAACATCCACTTCAAGCAGATCAAGCCGCGCAAGGACCTGGACGTGGTGCTGATCGCGCCCAAGGGGCCGGGTGGCCTGGTGCGCCGCCAGTACCAGCAGGGTCGTGGCGTGCCGGCGCTGATCGCCGTGGCACAGAACGCCAGCAAGAAGGCCTTCAACAAGGCGCTGGCCTATGCCCATGGCATCGGCAGCACGCGCGGTGGCGTACTGCAGACCACCTTCCAGGAAGAGACCGAGACCGACCTGTTCGGCGAGCAGGTAGTGCTCTGCGGCGGCACCTCGGATCTGATCCTGAAGGGTTTCGAGACGCTGACCGAAGCCGGCTACCAGCCGGAAGTGGCGTACTACGAAGTGCTGCATGAACTGAAGCTCATCGTCGACCTGCTGCACGAAGGCGGCCTGGCCAAGATGCACAAGTACATCAGCACCACCGCCAAGTGGGGCGACATGATCAGCGGTCCGCGGATCATCAACCGCACCACCAAGAAGGAAATGAAGAAGGTTCTGGGCGACATCCAGTCGGGCAAGTTCGCCCGGCGCTGGATTGCCGAGAACAAGACCGGCCTGAAGAAGTACAACAAGCTGATGAAGGCCGACCTGAACCACAAGATCGAGAAGGTCGGAGTCAAGCTGCGCGAGCGCATGCCCTGGTTGTCCGACGAACGCGCCTAAGGAGGTCAGTAGAACGCCATGCCCATAGCAGCGACGCAGCACATCTGGTTCAACGGCAAGCTGGTTCCCTGGGAGAAGGCGACGGTACATGTACTGTCCCACGCCCTGCATTACGGCTCGTCGGTGTTCGAGGGTGTACGCGCGTATGCAACGCCCAAGGGCGTGGCGATCTTCCGTCTCAGCGATCACACGCGGCGTCTGTACGACTCGGCGAAGATCTATCGCATCGCCATTCCCTACTCGCCCGAGGAAATCAACGCGGCCTGCTGTGAAGTGGTCGCGGTGAACGGGCTGAAGAATGGCGCCTACCTGCGGCCGGTGGCTTTCCGCGGCTACGGCGAGATCGGCGTTGCGCCGAAGATCGACCCGCCGGTAGACGTGGCCATCGCCGCCTGGGAATGGGGCAAGTACCTGGGCGCCGATTCCGAAGCCGAGGGCGTGGATGTCTGCGTCTCGTCCTGGCAGCGCGTGGCGCCCAACACCCTGCCCGCCCTGGCCAAGGCGGCCGGCAACTATCTGTCCAGCCAGCTGATCAGCATGGAGGCCAAGCGTCTTGGCTTCGTGGAAGGCATCGGCCTGGCACCGGATGGCACGGTGAGCGAAGGCGCTGGCGAGAACCTGTTCCTGATCCGCGATGGCGTGATCCACACGCCGGGCTTCGCGCACTCGGTGCTCGGCGGCATCACTCGCGATTCGGTGATCCGTCTGGCCCGTGAAGCGGGTTACGAAGTACGCGAGTCATCCATTCCGCGCGAGATGCTGTACATCGCCGATGAGTTGTTCTTCACCGGCACGGCCGCGGAGATCACGCCCATCCGTTCGGTGGACCGCATCACGGTGGGCAAGGGGCGCCGTGGCCCGATCACCGAGATCCTGCAGAAGGCCTTCTTCGGCCTGTTCACCGGTGCGACTCCCGACCGCTACGGCTGGCTCGAGCCCGTCGAACCGGCCACGCGTCGCGCCGCTTCCGGCTGAGGGTTGCCCATGAGCACTGCGAAGACACTTTTCCAGAAGGTCTGGGAGAGGCACGAGGTCGTGCCGCAGACTGCCGATACGCCGGCGGTGCTGTACATCGACCTGCACCTGATCCATGAAGTGACCACGCCGCAGGCCTTCAGTGTACTGCGCGAGCGCGGCCTGAAGGTGCACCGTCCCGACCTGACGCTGGGCACCATGGACCATTCCACGCCCACGCGCACCGAACAGGTGTTCGGCGGCGCGCCGATCAGCATTGAATCGGCGGCCAAGCAGGTGCGGCAGATGGAGCTGAACTGCGCCGAGTTCGGCGTGGAACTGCTGAATCTCACCAGCAACCTGCGCGGCATCGTGCATGTGATCGGACCGGAGCTGGGCGCCACCCAGCCGGGCAAGACCATTGTCTGCGGCGACAGCCACACCAGCACGCATGGCGCCTTCGGTGCGCTGGCCTTCGGCATCGGCACCACCGAGGTGGGGCATGTGCTGGCCACGCAGTGTCTGCTGCAGACCAAGCCGAAGACGCTGGCCGTCAATGTGAACGGCCGCCTGCGCCCGGGTGTGACGGCAAAAGACCTGGTGCTGGCCATCATCGGCAAGATTGGCGTCGGCGGCGGCACCGGCCACGTGATCGAATTCCGCGGTGAGGCCATCCGCGCCATGTCCATGGACGAGCGCATGACGGTGTGCAACATGTCCATCGAGGCTGGCGCCCGCGCCGGCATGGTGGCGCCGGACGATGTCACTTTCGAATATCTGAAGGACCGCCCGCGTTCGCCGCAGGGACCGGAGTGGGAAGCAGCCGTTGCCGACTGGCGCAAACTGGTCACGGATGAAGGCGCCAGCTTCGATCGCGAAGTGACGCTGGATGCCGCAGCGGTAGAGCCCATGATCACCTGGGGCACGCATCCCGGCATGGTGGCCTCGGTTGCCGGCAACGTGCCCGCCACCAGCAACGATCCGGTATTCGGCAAGGCGCTGGAATACATGGGCTTCGCAGCAGGCCAGAAACTCTCCGGCTCGCCCATCAACGTGGTGTTCATCGGCAGCTGCACCAATTCGCGGATTTCCGATCTGCGCGCTGCGGCCAGCGTGCTCAAGGGCCGCCATATCGCCAGTGGTGTGCAGATGCTGGTGGTGCCCGGTTCACAGCAGATCAAGAAGCAGGCCGAGGCCGAGGGCCTGGACAAGGTGTTCACCGACGCCGGCGCCGAGTGGCGCGAGTCTGGCTGCTCCATGTGCCTGGGCATGAACGGCGACATCGTGGGCAAGGGGCTGTATTCCGTCAGCACCAGCAACCGCAATTTCGAAGGCCGCCAGGGCGTCGGTGCGCGCACGCTGCTGGCCAGCCCGCTGACCGCAGCAGCCTCGGCCGTGCGCGGCAAGATCACCGATCCGCGCGAACTGCTGTAACCCGGACGAATCATGGAAGCCTTCACCACCATCACGTCGCGCACGGTGGTCCTGCCGCGCACGGACATCGACACTGACCAGATCATTCCTGCCCGCTTCCTGCGCACCACATCGCGCGAGGGCCTGGGCAAGCAGCTGTTCTCGGACTGGCGTTATCTGGCCGATGGCCAGCCGAATCCGGACTTCGAGTTGAACAAGCCCGAGGCTGTGGGCTGCAGCGTGCTGGTGGGTGGCCGCAATTTCGGCTGCGGCTCCTCGCGCGAACATGCGCCCTGGGCGCTGCTGGATTTCGGCATCCGGGCGGTGATCAGCACCGAGTTCGCTGACATCTTCCGTTCCAACGCGCTGAAGAACGGGCTGGTGCCCGTTATCGTCGACGAGGCCACGCATGCCTGGCTGATCGCCAATCCCGGCGTGGAAGTCACCGTGGATCTTGCCTCCAGCTCCGTGAAGCTGCCTGGCGGCAAGTCCGTGACCTTCCCCATCGAACCCTTCGCGCGCTTCTGCCTGATGAATGGCGTGGACCAACTGGGCTACCTGCTGTCGAAGAACACCGAGATCATGGCCTTCGAGCAGGGCCGCATCAGCCGAGGTTATTGAATGAAGGCCAGCATCACCGTCCTCGGGGGCGATGGCATCGGTCCGGAAGTCACGCGCGAAGGCGTTCGGGCGCTGCAGAAAGTGGCGCAGCTTTACGGCCATGAATTCACACTGACGGAACGGGATTTCGGCGGCATTGCCATCGACAATCACTCTGATCCGCTGCCGGCAGCGACGCTTGAGAGCTGCCTTGCTGCCGATGCCATCCTGCTCGGCGCCATCGGTGGTCCGAAGTGGTCGGCACCGGATGCAAAGCTGCGGCCCGAGACCGGCCTGCTGCGGTTGCGCAAGGAACTGGGCGTATACGCCAACCTGCGGCCGGTGGCCGTGCACCCTGCCCTCGCTGATTCCACGACGCTTAAGGCTGATGTGGTGCGCGGCGTGGACCTGGTATTCGTGCGCGAACTCACCGGTGGCATCTACTTCGGCGCCAAGACGCGCAGCGCTACCGAAGCCAGCGACCTGTGCAGCTACACGGCTGCGGAAGTCGAGCGCGTGACACGCGTGGCCGGCCGGCTGGCGCAGAAGCGGCGCCGCAAGCTCACGTCCATCGACAAGTCCAATGTGCTGGATACCTCGCGGCTCTGGCGCGAAGTGGTCACGCGCGTGATGAAGAACGAATTCCCCGACGTAGCCGTGGACCACATCCTGGTGGATGCCGCGGCCATGCACCTCATTCGCCGTCCGGTAGACTTCGATGTCATCGTCACCGAGAACATGTTCGGCGACATCCTCACGGACGAGGCTTCGATGCTGGCGGGTTCGCTGGGCCTCTCGCCTTCTGCCTCACTTGGCGACGGCAAGCGCGGACTCTATGAACCCATCCACGGGTCCGCCCCGGACATTGCCGGCAAAGGCATCGCCAACCCGGTGGGCACCATCCTCAGCGTGGCGCTGCTGCTGCGGCACTCGCTGGGTCTGGAGGCTGAGGCCAGGGCTGTCGAAACGGCCGTCGCGACCGCTCTGGATCAGGGTTTGCGTACCGCGGACATCGCTGCGGGTGGCAAGGCCGTCAGCACTGCCGACGCCGGTGCGATGATTGCAGCGCTCATCGCCGGCAACTGAGGTTCGAAGCCGGCCTCTGTCACTTGCAGAGGCCGCTATTTGCAGAGGGGATAATAGCCATCGGTGCCGCCACCGGTGCATGTCACGACGCCCCCACGCCGGCCGACGACCCGATATGCCTCCGGCGTGTAACAGGCCTCCCTCATCTGACGAACCTCTGCGGTACCGTAGTTCCGCTGCTCGCAGACGTACGTCTGGCCATCAATAACGCGCTTGCGCGTACCTGCATAGTTTTCATCCGGCTCTGTCGGAGTCTTGGCCACCAGGTAGGGAACCGTCTCGTGAGTCGGGGGCGTACCCGCGCAGCCTGCCGCAAGTATCGCCACACAACACGCCAGCCCTGGCTTGATCTTCCTCATGCTCTGTACTCCTGCCATCCGTGACAGCTGTGCGACGACAAGATACCAGACGAATAATGGTGTCGCTTATCGTTGCCAGAGCAGCATTCGTGGAGTGCATTGCGGCGGCAACGGTTCGCGCGCAGGCGTTCACGCTGAAAGCCGAAAGCGAAGCCTGCCGGCGCTAGACTCGGACACCCATGAGAAGCCTTCTGCTGGCAGTGTGGCGCAGCGCAACGCGCGAGCGCGCCTACGTAGCGATCAACCTGTCAGGCCTGGCACTGGGTTTCGCCTGCTGCCTCATCCTGGGGATATTCGTTTACCGGGGGCTTACGTACGACCGCCATTTCGCGCAACACGAGCGCGTCTATCGGCTGGTGGAGAACTTCACCGTCGGCGGAATCACCAACGATCTCACGGAAATTCCCCGTGCAGCGACGCGACTGCTGGCCGCCGACAATCAGCAGATCGAATCCTGGGCACGGTTCAGAGCGGCTACCGGGCAGAACGGTATCTGGCTGCGGCATGGCGATCTGGTATTGAACTGGCGTCAGGCCTACTACGCCGATGCATCGACCTTCGAGGTATTCCCGCACGAAGTGCTGGCGGGTGATCCGCGCACGGCACTGGCTGCCGCCAATACCATGGCCATCAGCGCGCGTCTGGCACATGCCTATTTCGGCGACGCCAATCCCATCGGCCGGCTGTTACGTACAGACGCTGGCGAGAACTGGAAGGTCACCCTGGTGTTCGCGGACCTGCCGGTGAACACCCACCTGCGCTACGACGCGCTGCTTTCCTCCAACAGCCCAACCCTGCGTGACGCCGCAAGCGTAAACGAGTTGCGCCAACAGTTGATGCGCGGCGCCGACGCCTTCACATACCTGAAGATGCGGCCCGGTTTCGACACGCACGACTGGCCGCGCATCAGTGACGAATTCGTGAAGCGATACATGGGAAATATCGGCTTCCCACCCGATGCAAAGTTCCGGCTGTGGCTGCAGCCACTGGCGCGAACCCACTACCAGCCTGGGTTGCGCGGTGACCAGCCAACGGGAAATCCTGCCTATCTGTTCGGCTGCCTCACCGTGGCAGTCCTGATTCTCGTCGTCGCCAGCATCAACTACACCAACCTCGCCGCTGCGCGGGCGCTGCGTCGCGCACGGTCCGTTGCCATCCGCAAGATCCTCGGTGCCCGCCGCCGGCGCCTGCTGCTGGAATGTCTGGGGGAAGCGGTGCTGTACGCACTGGCCGCCGCCATCCTCGGGCTTGCGATGGCGGAGTTGGCCGTCACCTTCACGCCGATCGGCGACCTGCTGGGACAACTGGTGCGGCTGGATCTCTCCGGCAATCCGGCTCTTGTCGGCATCGCGCTTGGCGGCGCTGTGCTGGTCGGCCTGCTGGCTGGCCTGTGGCCGGCAATCTACCTGTCGGGCTGGATGACCGTGGCAGCCTTCAGCTCGCGAGGCGGCGGTGCGGCCAGTGGTGCCCGCGTACGCGAGATCCTGGTGATGCTGCAGTTCGTGATGGCCGTTGGTGTGGTTGCGGCCACGCTCGTCATGGCTGCGCAGATGCGATATGTGGCCAATGCCCCGCTGGGGTTCAGCCGCGAGAACCAGGTAATGGTGGCTATCCGCGGAGCCGACAGCTTCACCCGCATACCGGTGCTGGCACAGGAACTCAGGCAGCTTCCGCAGGTGCTGGCCGTGGCGCAGGCGGGGCGGCCACTGGGACACTTTGGAGGCGAAATAGCTGCGGGGACAGACGAGAAGGGTCAGTCGTTTTCCATGCAGTTTTCCGGGACGGATGTGGATGCCGGGTTCATTCCCGCGCTGGGCATTCCCCTGGTCGCGGGCCGCAACTTCAGCAATGACCTGCGCGGCGATCAGGAAATCATCCTGAACGAAACCATGGTGCGCACGCTGGGATGGAAAGACGCCGTGGGTCAGTCACTGTACGCCGGACGAGTTGTGGGAGTGGTGCGTGATTTCCACTTCAGTTCGCTTCGTGACCCCATCGGTCCGATGATGTTCCGTCCGCTGCGCGATGACCTGCTCGGTGTTCCAGAAGCCGTTCGGCCGTTACTGCAGCGCACATTGTTCATCCGCATCACCGGACGGGACTTCGGCGACACCATGAAGCGCATAGAGCAGGTAATGCGCCGCTTCGATCCCACCCATCCATTCCAGTACACGCTGCTGGAAGAATCGCTGGGCCAGTTGTACGTCGAAGAGCAGCGCATGACGCGCCTGATCGCGGTGTTCGCCTCGCTGTGCGTGCTCATCGCCTGTCTCGGCCTGTTCGGCCTGACCGCGTTCGCCACGGAGCGCCGCGCACGCGAACTGGCCATCCGCAAGGTACTGGGCGCTTCCAGCCGGCAGATCGTCGCCTTGCTGGCCCGACGCGTGCTGATGATGATCGGCATCGGCGGACTCGTGGCTACGAGTATTGCCTGGGTGGTAATGAACGAATGGCTGTCCGGGTTCGCCTACCGGGTGAGCGTGAATCCGGGCCTGATGCTGCTGTCGATCTTCCTGGCCGCAGCCGTGGCATTTGCCACGGTGGCAATGCAGTCCCTGAAGGTCGCCCGCGCTGATCCAGTGGAAGCGCTGCGCAGCGAATGATGCGCCAGACTCAGAACAGCCAGAAAATCAGCCCCGCCAGCGCAAAGCCAGTCAGTCCGATCAGCGTCATCATCACCGTCCAGGTCTTCAGGGTGGTGCGCACGTCCATGCCGAAAAAGCGGCCCACCAGCCAGAAGCCGGAGTCGTTGACATGCGAGAGCATGGCCGAGCCGGCGGCCATGGCCAGCACCACGGCTGCCAGATCCGCGCCCCGATAACCTTGTGCCTCGACCGCAGGCTGGATCAGTCCGGCAGCGGTGATGAGGGCCACGGTGGCCGATCCCTGCGCTACGCGCAGTGCGGTGGCCAGCAGGAAGCCCGCGACGAGCACTGGCAGGCCAAGGTTTGCCAGCGCGCCCGTCAGTGCGGCGCCGATACCTGTGGCGCGCAGCACGCCGCCGAACATCCCGCCTGCGCCGGTGATGAGAATGATGGAACACACCGGCCCGAGCGCTGATTCCAGCACGCGTTCCACCTGGCTGAAGCTGCCACCGCGGCGCAATCCCAGCACACAGCAGGCAACCAGCACCGAAACCAGCAATGCGACGGGTGTTGTTCCAATCAGCCGCGCTGGCTGGAACCATGCTTCGGTGCCGCCCACCCAACCCTGGACGCGGGCGAAATCGAGCCCCGTGTTGATGAAGATGAGCAGTGGTGGCAGCAGCAGCAAGGCGGCTACGGTTCCTGCACCTGGCGGATGCAGCGGCTGAGGCGATTTCGGGCCGGCAGCAAGGATGTCGGGAACGGGCAGCACAATGCGCTGGCTGATCCACCGGCCAAAAACCCCGCCTGCAAGCAGCCACGCCGGAATGGCTACCAGGATTCCCAGCAGCACCAGCCTGCCCACGTCTGCATGCAGCAGTTCCGCGGCTGCCACCGGACCTGGATGAGGCGGTACGAAGACGTGCATGACGGCGAATGCTGCCGCCACGGGAATTCCGAATTTGAGCAGGCCACCTTCCAGACGGCGCGCCACGGTGAACACGACGGGCAGCATCACGATCAGGCCCGCGTCGAAGAAAATGGGGAAGCCGAAGATCAGCGATGCCACGCCCAGCGCGAACACCGCATGTCGTTCGCCGAACCGGGCGATCAGCGCGTCGGCAAGCACTGCGGCACCGCCGGAAGACTCCAGCAGCCGTCCGAGCATGGCGCCCAGGCCGACCAGCAATGCGACGCTGCCGAGCGTGGTGCCGAACGAACCCGTGAGCAGCGAAACCAGTACTCCGGCGGGAATTCCGGCAACCAGGGCGGTGAGCAGGCTCACCAGCACCAGCGCAATGAAGGCGTGCATGCGCAGGCGGATGATGAGCAGCAGCAGCAACGCCACGGCGCTGGCCGCAATCGCCAGCAATGTGCCGGCGCCCAATGTCTGTTCGAATTCCGGCATGTTCAGTTCACCGCGTTACATCCGATTGTCCGTTACAGCTTCCGGCCGACTCCAGCCCCTGCGATACTGACAGTTCCACACACATCGGGGGGCGTATGGAAGACCAAGCAAGCACTGCCACACTCTGGTCGTGCGCACGATCCATCGCGGCTGCAACCGCAGTCGGCCTCGCAGCTTCGCTGACCAGCCTGTCCGCAGATGCCCAGGTCTTCGCCGATGTGAAGGCGGCACTGGTGGACTACTCCAGGGCGGACCATGCGGCCGCGAAGCTCTGCGCCGACATGGCGCAGTACAAGGGGCCAGAGATAACCACGATCCAGGCCACCGAGGTTGCCGCAGAGGGTCCCACACCGAAGTACTGCCGCATCGCCGGTGTCATCCAGCCCGAAGTAGCCTTCGAGGTCAGCCTGCCGGAGAAGTGGAACGGCCGCTTCTACATGATCGGCAATGGCGGCCATGCCGGCGAAGCCCTGGATGATCCGGGCCGCACCAGCCAGCGGGCTGAAGCACTGCGAATGGGTTTTGCCTTCGCACAGACCAACACCGGCCATGACTCACGCAAGGAACCCGGCGGCACCTTCGTGATGAGCAATCCGCAGAAGGCCATCGATTACGCCTACCGCGCGGTGCATGTCACAGCCACCACGGCCAAGGACATCGTGAAGAACTACTACGCACGGCCGGTGCAGCATTCTTACTGGAACTCCTGCTCAAACGGCGGCAGGCAGGGGCTGCTCGAGGCGCAGCGCTATCCCGAGGACTTCGACGGCATCCTCGCCAACGCACCATGGGTGGACCAGACCGGCTTCACGCTGGGCGCCCTATGGAACCAGCGTGCAGTGAGCAGCGCCGGGCTGACGCCAGCCAAGCTGGCGACGCTGGCCGACAAGGTAATGGCGCGCTGCGATGCCATCGATGGCGTGAAGGATGGCCTGATCGACGATCCGCGCAAATGCGATTTCGATGCCCACCGCGACATACCAGTCTGCGCCGCTGGCACCGATGCACCCAACTGCCTCACCACGGCACAGGCCGATGCAGTGATGAAGGTCTACTCCGGCCCGATGAGCAACGGTAAATCGCTGTATCCGGGTTTCATGCCCGGCAGTGAGGCCGTGACGGCCGGCGGCTTCGGCAATGCCGGCGGCCCGGTCAGCGCCTGGATGGGAACCATTGTCGCGGCCCAGCCCGGCGCCAAGCCCGCGGATTTCAGCCTGGCCGAAGGCACCATGCGCTACCTGGTGTTCACGCCGCCGCAGCCGGAGTACGACACCAGCCGTTTCGATTTCGACCGCGACGTGAAGCAACTGGATGCCTGGGGCGCGAAGGCAAATGCGAAGAGCACGGATCTGGACAAGCTGCGCGGCCGCGGCGGCAAGATCATGATGACCTACGGCTGGGCGGACCAGATCCTGCAACCACTGGCCGGCGTGCACTACTACGAGAGCCTGGCGCAGCGCTACGGCGCGAAGACCGGCGACTTCGTGCGGCTGTTCATGGTGCCCGGCATGACCCACTGCGCAGGTGGCCATGGCACGGACCGCTTCGATGCCGTGACGGCGCTCATCAACTGGGTGGAAAAGGGAAAAGCGCCGGCTTCACTCGCGGCATCGCGCGTGGTGGACAACAAGGTGGTGCGCTCCCGCCCGCTGTGCCCCTATCCGCAGGTGGCCAAGTACGGCAAAGGCAGCATCGACGACGCCTCCAGCTTCCGCTGCGCGGCGCCCTGAGCCGCCCTCTATCAACGCCGCGCCGACGGATCTCCTGTCGGCGGCGGCGCATGATCCTCGCTGGCCCGCGGCCCCAGCAACTGCAACAGCAGCGGCTCCAGCGCCGCAGCCCACACGCGATACCCCGGCAGCGCCGGATGCAGCTGATCGGCCATCATCATGCCCGGCAGCAGTGAGCCATCCGCCGCAGTGAGCTGCCGGTTGATGTTCAGGTAGTGCACGCTCCGGCCATCGGCCAGGCGCGCGATGCGCTGGTTGATGCCATCGATCACGGGCATCACCGCAGGGTTGTCGCCGCGCGGCAAGATGCCCATCAGGATCACCGTCGCCTGCGGCGCTCGTGTACGCACGGCCTGCAGCAGCATGCCGATGCCTGCGCTGATGCGTTCCGACGCCGCCTGCACCCCATCGGGTGGCAACTGGTTGCCCACGTCGTTGGTGCCGGCCATCAGCACTATCACGCGTGGATTCACTCCATCGAGCTCACCGTGCTCGATACGCCACAGGATGTTCTCGACCTTGTCGCCGCCCCAGCCGAAATCGCCGGCGTTCCAGCCATGAAAGGTGGCCTTCCAGTGCTCCAGCAGCTGCGGGTAATCCGTCGCACCCCAGCGGCGGGTGATGGAATCACCGAGCAGGTACAGGTCGATGCGGCCGGCATGCGCCTTCTGCAGCAGTTGCTCATGCGCCAGCATGGAGTTGGCATCACCGCGCGGCACGGCCTGCAACGCGGACTTCTGCTCCATGGCGTTCACGGCGCAGCCGTACAACAACAGAACCGACAGCGCACCGATGATGCGCATGACCTGGGCTAGCCCGCCCTCCCTGCTCGCTGTACCAGCAGGGCTTACTGCCACTTCAGCTGCTTCGACGCCCAGGGAATGAAGTACTTCCAGTTCGGCGCATCGGTGTGTCCGCCATCGTGCTGACGCCAGGCCAGTTGCCCATCCAGCAGGCCGGTATTCACCGGCGGCATTTTCTCCGTCATGTAGTCATCCGAACGACCGAGGTCGCGCGCGCCCAGCAGGCGGAACACCGGCCCGGCCGCAATCGCCGCCATGTAGCTGCCCTGCTGGTCCAGCCATTTGGCATCGCCCTTCTCCGGGATGCCATAACTGATGAACGTGGCGCGCGGCGCGCACAGCGCCAGCAACTGGTGCGCATCCACGGGAATGTCTCCGGCGTTGCGGCTGCCGAAGCTGGACTCGGCAGTGCCGTACTTCAGGAAGTTTCCCGCCATCCAGTGGTATTCGCCGGATCCGGTCAGGCTTTCCACCGCCTCGCCGAAATTGCGGCGATGCAGTTTGGCGCCGCCCTCGCCCGATGATCCGATCAGCACCACGGCGAATCGCGTGTCGAAAGCCATGGTTACCAGCGCTGCCTTGCCGTAGCGCGAAACGCCTTCGATGCCAACACGCTTCGCATCCACAGACTTGTCGGTGGCAAGATAGTCCAGCGCACGCGATGCGCCCCAGCCCCAGGCGCGCAGTGCGCCCCAGTCATCAGGCTTGCGCGGCTCGCCCTTGTTGGTGAGGCCGATGATGCCGCGCGTCAGGCCCGCGCCGTTGTCAGCCTGGATGCTGGTGGGATTCAGATAGGCATAGCCCCAGCCCGCCGCGATCAACTGTTCGGTGGCAGGCGGATCGGATCCGGGCGGCGGCGTGAACGCCACCGCGGGGCGGCCTGGAATGGTTGGAGGCGGCTCGCCAGGCATGGCGGCACGCCCAAACAGGATCATCACCGGCACTGGCTGCTTCGCATCCGCAGGCGTCACCAGCACCATCTGCATATTCACATCGATCTGCGGGAATGCCGAGTTATCCGCATGACCGGTGAGGCGGCGTGCATTCACGGCGTGACCGCCCACCTGCGCGGTTGCGGTCTCGGTCACGGCCCAGCTGATCTTCGGCGCATTGGCCGGCACGCGGCCCAGCACTTCACGCTCGAAGTCTTCGACGATCTCGGGCCGGCGCTGCTTCTGCCATTGCTTCGCCGTGGTGACCTTGTGGCCGTTCTTCAGCGTGAGCACTTCCGGCAGCTTCGGAAACGGATTGGCCAGCGCCTCGTCGTAATTGGCGTGGTTGGCGTCATTCTCGTTGCCGCTTGGACCGGGGCGCAGCTTGGTGATGCCCAGCTGCGCCATCATGTTCTGATGGTCTTCTGCGGTGGTCCATTCCTTGAGAGGCTGCTGCGCCAGCGTTGCCCCTGACAACAGTGCAACGCCTGCGATGACCCACGAACGCCCACGCGCCATGCGTCTGCCGATGAATTGGCCCACGTGCCCTACCCCCGTTTTTTACTACGGGCGCCGCAGCGCCCATCGCTCAGCTGCGCGTCCGCGCCAGCCCTGCGGCCAGATCCGCCTGCAGGTCTTCCACGTCTTCGATGCCGATGGACAGTCGCAGCAGCCCATCGACCAGTCCCGCTGCCGCGCGCGCCTCGGGCGCCATGGCGGCATGGGTCATCGTGGCCGGATGCGCGATCAGGCTCTCCACTCCGCCCAGCGACTCGGCCAGCGAGAAGTATTTCAGCCCATCGACGAAACGGCGCACTGCGGCCTCGCCGCCTTCCAGTTCCATCGTGACGATGGCGCCGAAGGCCGACTGCTGGCGGCGTGCGATCTCGTGGCCGGGATGATCAGGCAGGCCGGGGTAGTACACCATGCGCACGCCGGGCTGCCTGGTGAGCCATTCCGCCAACTGTTGCGCATTGCGGCCATGGATGGCCAGCCGCGCCTGCAACGTGCGCAGTCCGCGCAGGGTGAGGAAACTGTCGAAGGCGCCGCCCGTGAGGCCCAGCGCATTGGCCCACCAGGCCAGCTGCTCGTGCAGTTCCTTCGTTTTTGCGACCACTGCGCCGCCGACCACGTCGCTGTGGCCGTTGATGTACTTGGTGGTCGAGTGCACGACGATATCGGCGCCGAATTCCAGCGGCCGCTGCCAGGCCGGTGACAGGAAGGTGTTGTCGACGGCCACCAGCGTGCCCTTGCCTTTCACCTTCTGCACCAGCGCCGCGATGTCGGTGACGCGCAGCAATGGGTTGCTCGGCGTCTCGATCCACAGCAGGTCGGTCTTCTGCGCCAGCGCAGCATCCACGGCTGCGGCATCGTTGAAGCGCACGAAATCCACCTTCAGTTCATTGCGCTTGTTCCAGGCCGTGAACAGCCGGAAGGTGCCGCCATAGCAATCGTGCGGCGCGACGATGCGCGCACCCTGCGGCAGCAGATGCCCCACCAGCGTGATCGCGCTCATGCCGGTGCCGGTGATGACGCCGCCGGCGCCGCCTTCCAGATCTGCCAGTGCATTGCCCAGCAGGTCGCGGGTGGGATTGCCCGAACGCGAGTAGTCGTAGGTGCGCTTGTCGCCATAGCCGCGGAAGGCATAGGTCGAGCTCAGATGCAGCGGCGGCACGACGGCGCCAGTCACATCATCGCTTTCGAGGCCTGCGCGCACCGAGCGCGTGGTGAAACTGGGTCGGTCGGTCAAGTCGGATCTCCGGGATATATCAGCGACAGCACGGCACGCATCGGGTCGGCTTCTTTCAGGAAGGCATCATGACCCATCAGCGACGAAAACTCATGCAGCCGCGCATCGGGCAGGCGCGCGGTCAGTGCGCGCATGTCGGCGATGGGCACGAGCTGGTCCTCGCGCACCGCCACCACCTCGGTGCGCACCGCGACGCGCGTGGCGTTCACCTGGTGCAGGTCGATGGATTCGGACAGGCAGATGAAGGATTCGGGCCGCGTGCGCTGCGCATAGTCGCGCCCACGGGCCTGCAGGTATTCCTCCACCGGGAACACGGGGCGGCCGTTTTCCATACGCGGTGCGGCGCGGAAACGCGCGACGAATTCCTCGGGACTGCGGTAGGTGGACATGGCCAGCGCGCGCGCCAGTTCCAGCGCCTGCTTGGAGCAGCCGGCGGCCAGACCCAGTCGTGCGATATTGCGCTGTACGCTGCGCCAGGCCGTGGCCATGGGATGCGGGGTATCCGCGGCACTGATCACGATCAGCCGCTCTACCCGCCCCGGAAAGCGCTCTCCGAAGGCCAGCGCCACCATGCCGCCATAGGAAGCGCCGACAATGGCGGCGAGCCTGGGTATCTGCAGATGATCCAGCAGCCGCACGATGGCTTCGGCCTGGTCGTAGCTGGAAATGCTGGGAAAGCTGCCGCCGGCAGCCGGTCCGCTGCTGCCACCGCTGCCGCCGATATAGTCCATGCCCAGCACAGCTACCCGCTGCGTATCCAGCGCCTTGCCAGGGCCGACGATCTCGCTCCACCAGCCATTGCGGCCGCCGGCGGGATCGAACACCTGCCGCGATGCCGAAATGCCGCCCAGCGCCAGCACCACGGGCTGCCCGGGGCTGCCGCCCAGGGACCATCCGATCTGCAGGGAATCGAGGGTGCCGCCGTGGTGCAGCGGGACCGGGCCGTCGATCCGGAGGATTCCCTCGCGGGGAGCCTCGTTTTGGGGCTGAAGTGTGGACAAGCGCGCGATTCTAGGAGCGTGCACCCACTCCATCAAGCCGGACAGGTCTGGATGTACGCGCACCAATGTGTTAGCGTGCTATTACATTGATATGAAGACCAACCGCCAGTTCTCCCAGCGCCACGAGGCGCAGACCGAGCGCAACCTGGTGGCGGCGCTGCTCACGCAGCGCACGCCCGAGGAGCTGCGCGCGTTCCTGAAGGACCTGTGCACGCCGGCCGAGCTGCAGGCCATGGCGGATCGCTGGGCGGTGGTCGAGTATCTGCAGCAGAACCTGCCCTATCGCGAAATTCATCGCATCACGGGCGTCAGCGTCACCACCATCGGTCGCGTGGCGCGTTACCTGGCCACCGGCGCCGGCGGCTATGCACTGGCGGTCAAGCGCCTGGAGAACAATTGAACATGGACAAAGAGACCCGCCTGAAGCTGGCCGTGCAGAAATCCGGCCGCCTCACGGATCATTCGCTGGACCTGCTGGCCCGCTGTGGCTTGAAGCTCTCGCGCGGCAAGGACCAGCTGATGGGGTTCGGCGAGAACCTGCCGCTGGATGTGCTGTTCGTGCGCGACGACGACATCCCCGACCTGGTGCAGGAAGATGTCTGCGATCTGGGCCTGGTTGGCCTGAACGTGCTCGAGGAGCGGCGGCTGGAGATGGCGGCACGCGATGCCACGGCACGTTTCGAAATCCTGCGGCCGCTGGACTTCGGCCATTGCCGGCTTTCGCTGGCCGTGCCGGAAGGCATGGCGTGGAAGGATCTGTCCTCCATCGCCGGCCTGCGCATCGCCACCACGTATCCTGCGATGCTGACAGAATTCCTGCGTCGCAATGACATCCAGGCCGAAATCGTCACCCTCTCCGGCGCCGTGGAGATTGCGCCGCGCCTGGGCCGAGCCGACATGATCTGCGACCTGGTCTCCTCCGGCTCCACGCTGCAGGCCAATCACCTGCGCGAAGTACACACCATCCTGCAGAGCCAGGTGGTGCTGATCCGCACGCCGATGAAACTCTCCACCTTCAAGGAAGAATGGATCTCGCGGCTGCTGCTGCGCATCGACGGCGTGGAGCAGGTGAAGGAGAGCAAGTACATCATGCTGCATGCGCCGCGCTCGGCATTGCCGCGCATCCGCGAGCTGCTTCCCGGCAGCGAGTCGCCCACCATCATTCCGCTGGAAGGCTCGAAAGACAAAGTGGCCGTCCATGCCGTGTGCCGCGAGAACGTGTTCTGGGAAACCCTGGAAAGCCTGAAGGCTGCCGGCGCCAGCTCGCTGCTGGTGTTGCCGGTCGAGAAGATGCTGAGCTGATCATGAGCATGCAGATCCTCGACTGGAGCGCTCTGGACGCCGCGGGCCGCAGGCAGGCGCTGGCACGTCCGCAACTGGATTCGCTGGGCGACGTAGAGACGCTGGCGCGCTCCATCATCCGTGAGGTGCGCAAGGACGGCGATGCGGCGCTGCTGGCCTTCGCTGAACGTTTCGATCGCGCGAAGCTCACTTCATTGGCGGTATCGAAGGCGGAATTCGCTGCCGCCGAACAGCAGCTCACGCCCAGGCAGATCGCCGCCATCGAAGTCGCCATCGACAATGTGCGGCGCTTCCACACTGCACAGCTCGGCGTGCCCCTGTCCATGGATGTGATGCCGGGTGTGCGCTGCGAGCGCCTGTTCCGGCCGATACCGGCCGTTGGCTTGTATGTGCCGGCGGGCTCTGCGCCGCTGCCGTCCACCGTCATCATGGTCGCCGTGCCGGCGCAGCTGGCCGGTTGTCCCGAGCGCGTGCTGTGCACGCCGCCTGCAGCCGATGGCCGGGCCAATGCCGCGGTGCTGGTGGCGGCGCGCCGCTGCGGCGTGGAACAGGTATTCAAGGCCGGCGGCGCACAGGCCGTGGCCGCGATGGCCTACGGCACGCAGTCCGTGCCAAAAGTGGACAAGATCTTCGGGCCCGGCACTGCACTCACCACGGCAGCCAAGCAGATCGTTGCCAGTGATCCGGCCGGCGCGGCCTGTGATCTGCCGGCTGGTCCATCAGAAGTGCTGGTGATCGCGGACGAGAGCGCCAGCGCCAGCTTTGTTGCCGCCGACCTGCTGGCACAGGCCGAACACGATGTGCGTGCGCAATCCCTGCTGGTCACCGACTCGGCGCCGCTTGCCGCAGCGGTAGCCGCGGAATTCGAAACCCAGCGGCGCAGCCTTTCGCGCGGCGCCATCCTGCAGCAGTCTGCGGCCAACTGCCGCATCCTGGTCGTGCCCGATCTGGCCACCGCCGTTTCAGTCTCCAACGACTACGCGCCCGAGCACCTGATCGTGCAGACGCGTGCACCGCGCGAATTGCTCGATTCCATCCTCAACGCCGGCTCGGTGTTCCTGGGCGCCTGGTCGCCGGAATCCATGGGCGACTACTGTTCGGGCACCAACCACGTGCTGCCCACCTACGGCTATGCGCGCGCTTACAGCGGTCTGTCCATGGCGGATTTCCAGAAGCGCATGACCGTGCAGGAACTCACAGCCGATGGCCTGCGACAGCTCGGTCCGGTGGCCGAGACGCTGGCGAACCTGGAAGGACTGGACGCGCATGCGCGCGCCGTCACGATTCGCATTGAATCAATAGGCCGCGATTCCACGGGTGGCGCATGAACTGGGTCGTCGAACGCGCCCGCCCGGATATCCGCGCGCTCACTCCCTACAGCCACGCGGCCTGGGAGCCGACGCTGACAAGGCTGCATGCCAACGAGTTGCCCTGGCGCGTGGAAGGCGATCCTTCCGCTGCGGGACTGAATCGCTATCCGGAGCCACAGCCGCCGCCGCTGGTGGAAGGTCTTGCCCGGCTGTACGGCGTAAGTCCCGCGCAGCTGCTGGTGGGCCGTGGCAGCGACGAGGCCATCGACCTGCTGATGCGCGTCTACTGCCGCGCCGGCGTGGACAATGTCATCGTCTGTCCGCCGACCTTCGGCATGTATGCCGTATCGGCGCGCATCCAGGGCGTGGAAGTGCGCGCCGTGCCGCTGGATGCCACCCGCGGCTTCGCGCTGGACGTGGCGAAGGTGCTGGCCAGCGTCGATGACCAGACCAAGCTGGTCTTTGCCTGCTCGCCAAACAATCCCACTGCCAATGCCATACCGCCGGCGCTGCTGGTGGACCTGGCAGCCCGGCTGGCGCCGCGCGCCCTGCTGGTGGTGGATGAGGCCTACATCGATTTCGCCGCTGTGCAGAGCCTTTGCCCGCAGCTGGCGCAGATTCCCAACATCGCCATCCTGAAGACGCTTTCCAAGGCCCATGGCCTGGCCGGTGCACGCGTGGGCGCGTTGCTGGCGGCGCCGGAAATCATTGCGCTGGCGCGCAAGGTCATTCCGCCCTATGCCATCACGGAAATGACGGTCGAAGCAGTGGCGCCGCTGCTGCAGCCTGCCGCGGTCGCGGCGATGCGCGAGCGCGTGGCGCAGTTGCTGGCCGAGCGCACGCGCCTGGTGGAAGCACTGGCGCGCAATCCGCTGATCTCGAAGGTGTGGCCCAGCGATACCAACTTCCTGCTGCTGGATTGCACCGACGCGGACGCAGTGCTGTCGCGCGTGCGAGGCGCCGGCCTGATCATCCGTGACGTACGTCAACCCGCCCTGCCCCGATCGGTGCGCATCACCGTGGGCACACCCGAGCAGAACAACCGGGTGTTGGAGAGCCTGAAATGAGCGAAGCATCCAAGGTCCTGTTCGTCGACCGCGACGGTACACTGGTCGAGGAGCCGCCTGACGAACAGGTGGACAGCCTGGAGAAGATCCGCTTCATGCCGGATGTGTTCGCCGAACTGCAGAAGCTGACCGCTGCCGGTTACCGGCTGGTGATGGTGACCAACCAGGATGGCCTGGGTACCGCTTCCTTTCCGCGCGAGAAGTTCGAGCTGGCACAGAACTTCATCGTGGAGGCCTTCGCCTCGCAGGGCCTGACATTCGATGCGGTCTGTATCTGCCCACACCGGCCGGCCGATGGCTGCAGCTGCCGCAAGCCCAATCCCGGCATGGTGGCGGAGTACCTGCGCAGCACGCCGGTAGATCTGGCGCGCAGTGCCGTCATTGGCGATCGCCTCACCGACCTGGAATTTGCCCGCAACCTGGGTATCCGCGGCCTGCGCGTACAGCGCAGCGGCCCGGCGGAAGAAACCTGGCCGGCGATTGCTGCCGCCCTGCTGGCGCGGCGAGCCAGCACCAGCCGCGAAACCAAGGAGACACGCATCCAGATCGACATCGACCTGGATGCCGAAGGCCCGATCCACGTCGCCACCGGCCATGGGTTCTTCGACCACATGATCGAGCAGCTTGCCAAACACGGCGGCTTCGCGCTGAAGCTGGAGTGCAAAGGCGACCTGCACATAGACGAACACCACACCGTCGAGGACTGCGCGCTGGCATTAGGCAGTGCGCTGCGCCAGGCCCTGGGCGACAAGCGCGGCATCGGCCGCTACGGCTTCGTGTTGCCCATGGATGAGGCACAGGTGCAGGTGGCGATCGACCTGTCGGGCCGGCCCTATGCCGTGTTCGAAGGCAAATTCGGCCGCACCGAGGTTGGCGGTCTGGCAACGGAACTGGTGCCGCATTTCTTCCGCTCGCTGGGAGAAACCCTGGGCGCGGCCATCCACGTCACGGTGACCGGCGAAAACACGCATCACATGGTCGAGGCCTGCTTCAAGGGCGTGGGACGCGCGCTGCGCCAGGCCATCCGCCGCGAAGGCCAGGAACTGCCTTCCACCAAGGGAGTGCTGTAGGCGTGGCCGATGTGGTGATCATCGACAGTGGCGGCGCCAATCTCGCCTCGCTGCAGTTTGCGCTGCGGCGACTGGGCACCACCGCGCCCGTCACCGCCGATGCGAAAAGGATCCGCGCGGCGTCGCATGTGCTGCTGCCGGGCGTCGGTGCCGCGCAGGACACCATGCGGCGGCTCGATGATCACGGCCTCACGGCGCTGATCCCCACACTCACGCAGCCATTGCTGGGCATCTGTCTCGGCATGCAGCTGCTGTTCGAGGAATCGGCCGAAGCGGCGCCGGGAAGCCCCTGCACCAGGGCGCTGGGCATCATCCCGGGACGCGTTGAACGGCTGGCGGCCAGTGCGCAGCGTCCGGTACCACACATGGGCTGGAACCAGCTTGAGCCCCTGCGCGAGGATCCGCTGTTCCAGGGCATTGCCGAAGGCGAGTATGTGTATTTCGTGCACAGCTTTGCGGCGCCGGTGGGTGCCAACACCCTGGTCGCCAGTGAGTACGGCGATCGCTTCACCGCGGCCGTACGCCGCGCAAACTTCCGTGGCGTGCAGTTCCACCCCGAGCGCTCCGCCGCCGTGGGCGCGCGTGTGCTGGCCAATTTTCTTTCATTGAGCGCCTGACATGCTGCTGATTCCTTCCATTGACCTGCGCGGCGGCCAGTGCGTGCGCCTGCTGAAGGGTGAATTCCACGCCGAGACCCGCTACGACGTCGATCCGCTGGAATTGCTGGGCCGTTACGCCGATGCCGGCGTGCGCTGGCTGCACCTGGTGGACCTGGACGGCGCGCGCGATGGCACGCCCGGCAACCAGGCCCTGATCGCGCGCTTCGCGACGCAGCAGCGCGTCCGCATTCAGCTGGGCGGCGGCCTGCGCACCCGCGAAGGTATCGACGCCGCACTGGCCGGCGGCGTGAGCCGCGCCGTCATCGGCAGTGCCGCCGTGGACAATCCCGCATTGCTGCGCGACTGCCTCGCCGCACACGGCGCCGAACGCATCTGCCTGGCCGTGGATGTGCGCGTCGATGAAGGCGGCACTCCGCGGGTGCGCACGCGCGGCTGGGTGAAGGAACATGCGCTCTCGCTGTGGGAACTGCTGGAGAGCTTCGCCGACACGCCGCTGCGGCATGTGCTGTGCACGGATATCGAACGCGATGGCGCCCTCGCCGGCCCCTCATTCGATCTCTACGCGGCAGCGCAGCGCCGCTTCCCGAAACTGGCCTGGCAGGCATCCGGTGGCATCCGCAACGCCGCGGACCTGCAGCGCCTGGATGCCATGGGCCTTGCCGCAGCCATCAGCGGCAAGGCGCTGCTCGAGGGCCACATCCGTCTGGAGGAATTGCAGCCATACTTGCACGTCGCCTGATCCCCTGCCTCGATGTGCGTGACGGCCAGGTCGTGAAGGGCGTGCGCTTTCGCGATCATCGCGTCGTGGGCGAAATCCTCGAGCTGGCGCAGCGTTACCGCGATGAAGGCGCCGACGAGCTGGTGTTCTACGACATCACGGCCAGCCCGGAAGGCCGTTCCGTGGATCGCAGCTGGATAGGCCGCGTGGCCGAAGTCCTCGATATCCCCTTCTGCGTGGCGGGCGGCATCCGCTCGGTGGCCGATGCCGAAGCCGTGCTCAACGCCGGTGCGGAGAAGATTTCCATCAACTCACCCGCCTTGGCCGATCCGGCTCTGATCGAACGCCTGGCGGCGCGATTCGGCTCGCAGTGCGTGGTGCTGGGGGTGGACAGCCAGACTACGGCGGAAGGTTTCCGCGTGTACCAGTTCACTGGCGACCCGGATCGCAGCCGCAATTCCGGCCGCGACACCCTGCAGTGGGTGCGCGAAGCGCAGGAACGCGGCGCTGGCGAGGTGGTGCTGAACTGCATGGCCAGCGATGGCGTGCGTCGCGGCTACGATCTGCAGCAACTGCTCGCCGTGCGCGCGGTCTGCTCGGTGCCGCTGGTGGCCTCGGGTGGTGCGGGCACACCCGAACACTTCGCCACCCTGTTCGAACGCCAGGCTGCGGATGCAGCACTGGCCGCCAGCGTGTTCCACAGCGGCGAGATCGCCATTCCCGAACTCAAGCGCTTCCTGCGTGAACGGCATATCGAGGTACGTCCATGAGTCTTGCCATCGCCGACATCGACCAGCTGGACTGGAGCAAGGGCGATGGCCTGCTGCCAGCCGTCGTGCAGGATGCCGGCAACCAGGCCGTGCTGATGCTGGGCTACATGAATCGCGACGCATTGCGCGCCACGCTGGAACGCGGCCGCGTGGTGTTCTTCAGCCGCTCGCGGCAGAAACTGTGGGAGAAAGGCGAGACCTCCGGTCACACGCTGGAGCTGGTGTCAGCAGTCGCCGACTGCGACAACGACAGCCTGCTGGTGCGCGCCCGGCCCGTTGGCCCGACCTGTCATCGCAATACCCCTACCTGTTTCGGCGATGGTTCACCGCCCGACCCGGATGGCCTGGGCTTTCTGGCACAGCTGGAGGAAGTGATTGCCGCACGCATCGCGCAGAATCCCGAAGGCAGCTACACAGCGAAACTCTACGGCCAGGGCGTCAAGCGCATGGCGCAGAAGGTAGGCGAGGAAGGCGTGGAGGTGGCGCTGGCCGCGCAGGCCGGCAATGAATCCGAGCTGGTCAGCGAATCAGCCGATCTGCTGTTCCACCTGGCCCTGCTGCTGCGCGCCCGCAACCTGACACTGACGACAGTGGCTGCGGAACTGGCGGCGCGCCACCGCACGCGCACATCGGCCTGACCGCCCCGGGGCATCAGCCCAGGACGATTTCTTCCGGCGGCTCGCGCAGGTTGTAGCTGGAAGCCATCGAACGCGCATAGGCCCCGGCATTGGCGATCAGCAGTACATCGCCTTCGCGTGTCTCCGGCAGCAACCGGTCGTGGCCCAGCACGTCGCCGGTCTCGCACACCGGGCCCACCACATCGTAATTGCCAACCGGTTCCGCATCGGGCCGGTTCAGGTTCACGATCTCGTGGAAGGCGCCATACAGCGCCGGGCGGATCAGCGCATTCATGCCTGTGGCAACGCCCACATAGCCCTGCACACCCTTCTGCTTCAGCTGCGTCACCCGCGCCAGCAGCACGCCGGCCGTGGCAACCAGGTAGCGACCGGGTTCGATCCACAGGCTGAACTGCGGATGTTGTGATCTGAACTCCAGCAGCGCCTTGTCCAGCGCCGCAAGATTCACCTGCTGGCGATGATTGGAATCCGGCACGCCAAAGCCGCCGCCGAGATTCAGCACGCTGACGCTGCCCAGTTGCGCAGCAACCTGTGCCAGCGTGCCGGCCGTCTGCACCCAGTTCTGGATGTCGAAGATGCCGCTGCCGGCGTGCGCGTGCAGTCCGAAGACTTCCACGTTCAACTTGGCAGCCAGGGCCTTCAACTCTGCCACTTCATCCAGCGGCACGCCGAACTTGGCGTAGGTGCCGGCGGTGCGCACATGATGATGATGGCCACGCCCGGCGCCGGTATCGATGCGCACCAGCAGCCGCCTGCCACGGAACAGTTCCGGCCAATGACGCAGCGCATGCAGGTTGTCGATGGTAAGCCTGACACCCTGCTCCAGCGCCCAGGCGTATTCCGCACGCGGCGCGAAATTGGGTGTGAACAGCACATCAGCCGCTTTCAGCCCCGGAACATTGCGCAGGGCATGTTCAATTTCCTGGCGCGACACGCATTCGATAGCCACGCCGGCCGCATGCAGGGCACGCAGCAGCTGCGGATGCCAGTTGGCCTTCATCGCGTAATGCACGCGGTCGATGGACTTCAGCGCACGCAGTTCACCCGCGGCGCGTCGTACAGTCTCCAGGTCATACACATAGGCGGCATCGCGGCCCTGCATGGCCTGCAGCAGCTCCGCCGCCTTGCGCTGCCACCACCACGGGTGCCGCACCGGCGCCGACTCGGGCTTGCGGAACAGTTCTTCCCAGGTGGGGCCCAGCACGCGATCGCCTCGCTCCGGATGAATCAGCAGCGCATGCAGCTGATCCACCAGGCGGTCTGCCTGGTTTTCATCCACCACGAAGGTGAAGTTCAGGTCATTCGCCGCCTGGCTGACCAGGTGGATCTTCTGCTCCTCGAAGATCTCGAAGGCATTGCCCAGCTTGTGCAGGATGCCGCGGATGTTGCGGCCCACCAGGCTCACCGAGGCGCAGGGCCCGATGATCTGCGCGCGGCACAGCTCCGACAGCTCCGCCACCAGCGCATCCATCACCTGTGCATCCATGGTGTTGGCCTGCGGATCCAGCGACACCGTGACATTGGTCTCCGATGTCGACACCAGGTCCACCGACAGGCCATGCGACTTGAAGATCTGGAAGGCATCGGCGAGGAATCCCACCTCATGCCACATGCCGGGACTTTCCAGCGACACCAGCGTGATGCCCTTCTTCACGCACACGGCCTTCACCTTGGCGGAGGCATCGGCCGTGGCAATGGTGATATGCGTGCCTTCCAGGTCCGGTGTCTGCGTGGCGTACACGTACAGCGGAATGCGGTGCGCGCGCACCGGCAGCACGCAGCGCGGATGCAGCACCTTGGCCCCGGAACTGGCGATCTCCTGCGCCTCGTCGTAATGCAGCTCGCGCAGCAGGCGCGCCGAAGGCGTGGAGCGCGGATTGGCGCTGAACATGCCCGGCACGTCGGTCCAGATCTCCAGCCGGATGGCCGAGAGCTTGGCAGCCAGATAGGCGCCGGAGGTGTCCGATCCGCCGCGACCCAGCAGCACGGTGTCGCCCTGTGCGTCGCTGGCAATGAAGCCCTGCGTGATCACCACTGGCGAAAGCGCCGCCAGCCGCGCCGACAGCGCAGCGTCAGGGGAGAAGTCACAGGTGGCCGAAAGCCAGTTGCCACGCTCGCTGGTGTGACTGCGCTGCTCCGCCTTCAACCCTTCACGCACATCCCACCACTTCGCAGCCAGTCCCTGCTTACGCAGGAAGCGCGAACCGATCTCGGTGGCCATCAGCTCGCCGGTGCCCATCACGCGCGCACGCGTGCGATCGCTCATCTCATGCGTGAGATGAATGCCCTGGGCGATCTGCCTGAGCTCAGTGAAATAGCCATCCAGCTGTGCGCTGCGGCCCACGCCCAGCTCCTCGCAGAGCTGCAGGTGCCTTGCCTCGATCGCAGCCATGGCAGCTTCATGATCCCCTGCCTGTGCCGCAGCCAGCAGCTTCTCGAGCCGGTCAGTGATGCCGCTGACGGCGGAGTGCACGATGAGAACATGTGCGCCCTCGGCCAGCCGCTTCTCGGCCACCCGCGCGATATTGGTCCAGTTGGGAAGCGTGGATACGCTGGTGCCGCCGAACTTCAGCACGATCCAGCGCGGCGCGCTGTCAACGCTCATCAGGCTTCGTAGTCGTCGTAGTCGGACAGATCGCGCTTGAGTTTGCGCTCGGCCAGGACTTCTTCAAGCTTGCTCCAGGCGGCCTTGCCCACCTTGCGCGCCTTGTCGCGGGAACGCTTGTCTACGCGGTCGAGCAACCGGTCGTAGTCATTGCCGTCTTCCTGCTCTGCCAGGAACTCGTCATCGATATCGAATCGTTCGGGGTCGCGTTCAGACATCTGAAATCGGGTATTTGTTTGTGAAATCAGTCAGTTAAGGCCACTTTAAGGGCCTCGGGGCAGCGAACTATAGCCGATTCCGCGCGGCAATCAACTATTGGGGAGCCGCTGCAGCGGGGGAAGCTCCCGCGGCCGGTGGGGCGTTTTCCGGGGGCTGGGCTGTGGAATCCCCTGACTCGGCAGCCAAACCCACCAGAACCGGCATGCCTCGGGCGCTGCTCAGCTCGGCCCGCGCCAGGTCCCAGTGGATGGCCACCAGGGACTCTCCCAGGGCCTTTTCCAGCAATCCCTCGAATACCACGAGCTCCGGCTCCGTCGTCTGCCCCTGGGCGTCCACGGGCGGATGGGACTCCAGTAGCAGCTGGCCCTCCTCCCAGGCGATCTTGACCGGCTCGTTGATCAGGTACACCGGGGTGCCCACCTTCACCATCGGGAAAAGCTCCTCGATGTCCTCCGGATACATGCGGATGCAGCCATGGGTGACGGCCATGCCCACCGCGATGGGATTGTTGGTGCCGTGGATCAGATAAGACCCCTTCAGCCCCAGCCGCATGGCGTAGTTGCCCAGCGGATTGTCCGGGCCCGCCGGCACCACCGCTGGCAGTGGCGGGTCGCCATTGGCGATGTGCTCCTTGCGCACGGATTCCGGGGGCGTCCAGGTCGGCTTCTCGCGCTTGTTGGCAATGCGGGTCTTGCCCAGTGGCGTATGCCAATCCATCTTCCCGATGCTGACCGGGTAGGTGTAGACGAGCTGGGGTTTGCCTGCGACGGGCTTGGGATAGAAGTAGAGCCGGTGCTCGGGCAGGTTCACCACGATGCCATCGCGCGGGCCGGGCGGCAGCACCCGCTGGCCCGGGATCACCACCTGCCGGCCGGCGCCGGGCAGCCAGGGATCCATGCCCGGATTCACCCGGATCACTTCTTCCGAGCCCAGGCTGTAACGGCGCGCGATGTCGTACAGGGTGTCTTCGTACTGGGTGACGACGCGCTCCTCCCGCCCGAACAGCACGGCATCGGCCGATGTCAGCTCATACACCGTCGCCTGGCAGACGCCTGCCGCCAGCAGCAGCGGCAACGCGAGGATCCCTGCAGGCAGGCGGATGCGCTTCATGGGCGGAATCTGGCTGATCCGGAGGCCCGGTTCAAGGGGTTTGGTAGGCTTGGGGACATGACTGACTCAACCGAAATCCTCACCGTCTCCACTCTGGACCGGCTGGTGGGACGCAAGTTCGCACCCACGGAGTGGATCGAAGTCGACCAGCAGCGCATCGACCGCTTTGCCGAATGCACCGGCGATCACCAGTTCATCCACGTGGATCCGCAGCGCGTGGCGAAGGAGACACCCTTCCCTGGCACGCTGGCGCATGGCTTCCTGCTGCTGTCGCTGGCAGCCGGCCACCGGCAACGCGATTTCCCTGCAGTAAGCGATGCGGCGCTGGTCTTGAACTACGGACTGGACCGGCTGCGCTTCACTTCACCGGTATTTGCCGGATCCCGCGTGCGCTATCAAAGCCGCGTCGTGGCGGCCGAACCGCGTGGCACAGGCCGCACGCTGCTGCGCCAGGAAGCACAGCTGGAAGTGGAAGGACAGGAACAGCCGGCGCTGGTTGCGGAGCTGCTGGCGCTCTATGTAGCGCGCGCCGCCTGAGGCATGCGCCGGTGCAGGAATGCACCGGCACTGATTAGCGGAATTGTCGGACAGTATCAGCCGCTGACGGCGGCAGTGTCGGGGCCCAGCACCTGCTTCCAGGTCATTTCCTGGCCATTGCGGCGACCCTTCTCGACCAGCTTCAGACCCGCGGCATCGACCGTCAGGGTGTACGCCTTGTCGTCGACGACGATCTCGCGCTTCAACGGACGTTCGAGCTTGGTTGTCATGTGTTTCGGCCTCTCGGTAAGCGTGGAAAGATGCTGCAAGCCTACCACAGCCTGCCGGCAGGCCAATGTCGCCGGCCGGCGTCGCGCGCACGCCACGTCAGGGGCGGATGGTCGCACCCGCGCAACCGTTGCAGGCACATCTGTGGCAGCGTTTCGCTAAACTGCCGCCGGCATGAAGAAGCAGAAGGCAGTGCGGGAGATCGCCGGCGGACCGGTTTCCGAACGTATCCGGCAGCGGCTGCGCCGTCAGGGGCGGCGCTTTCACGCCAATGACAACATCGCCGATGTCATCGAGCCGGGCGAGATCGACGAACTGGTCGCCGAGGTTTCCACGCGCATGCAGGCGGTGCTCGAATCCCTGGTGATCGATACCCGCAGTGACCACAACACGCAGGAGACCGCGCAGCGCGTGGCCCGCATGTATGTGAAGGAAATATTCCGTGGCCGCTATTTTCCCGCGCCCACCGTCACCGAGTTTCCCAACGCCGAGCGGCTGAACGAACTGATGATCGTCGGCCCGATCACGGTGCGCAGCGCCTGCAGTCATCACCTCTGCCCCATCATCGGCCGGGTGTGGATCGGACTGATGCCCAACGAACACTCCAATCTCATCGGTCTGTCGAAGTACGTGCGGCTGACGGACTGGATCATGACGCGCCCGCAGATCCAGGAAGAAGCCATCACCCAGGCTGCAGAACTGCTGATGTCCAAGGTCAATCCGGATGGACTGGCCATCGTGATGGAAGCCGATCATTACTGCATGCACTGGCGCGGCGTGAAGGATGCCGAGGCCAAGATGATCAACAGCGTCATGCGCGGCTCCTTCCTGAAGGACCACACGCTGCGCCGCGAATTCCTGTCGCTGATCAAGCTCAGATCCGGAGGTTGAGATGCTGGTCCGCCTGCTCTACGCCAGTCGCGCTGCCACCCCGCAGAACCAGAAGACCATCGCGGCCATCCTGGCGGAATGCCAGAAGAACAATCCGCCGCATGGCATCACCGGCGTGCTGTGCTACAGCGATGACATCTACCTGCAGGTGCTGGAGGGCGGACGCGACGCCGTGTGCGAGACCTTCAACAGCATCGTCCGCGACGCGCGGCATGAATCCGTGCGGCTGCTGAGCTTCGAGGAGATCAGCGAGCGGCGCTTCGGCGGCTGGAGCATGGGCCAGGTCAATGTCAGCAAGATCAACTCCTCGCTGCTGCTGAAGCATGCGGAGAAGGCCGAGTTGAACCCCTTCTCGGTGTCGGGCAAGGTTTCCATGTCGCTGCTCGAGGAACTGATGGCTACGGCTTCGGTACTTGGCCGGTCTTCCTGATAGCCCCCGTTCGCCTGACGAAACGGCCCGCGGACACTGCGGGGGATCTGCCGCTCAGCTCCTACTGGCCGGCTAAAGGCGATCTGCTAGACTCCGTCGCAGTTCGTCCTGTCTCTTTTCAACTTCGGGGGATCGAATAATGAATCGTCTGTCTCGCGTGGGTGTGGCCGCGGCTCTGGCCGCCGTTTCCGCCCTGGCCTTCTCACAGGGTGCCGGTGGCCCTCCCAGTCCGGAAGCCCAGGCCAAGTCGGCCATCGAAACCCGTCAGGGTCTGTTCAAGCTGATCAGCAACCAGATGGGTCCCATCGGCGGCATGCTGCGCAATCAGCGCGAATTCGATGCGGCCCTGGTCGCCAAGAACGCCGCGCGCATCCAGACGCTGGCGGAAATCGCCCCTGAGCTGTTCATGCTGGACACGCGGGAGTTCAAGGCCACCAAGACCGCCGCCCTCGACGGCATCTGGACCAGCCAGGCCGACTTCAAGGCCAAGGCGGATGGCCTGGCCAAGGCTGCTGGTGCAACGGCTGATGCCGCCAAGACCGGCGACAAGGCTGCGACGCTGAAGGCTGCTGCCGAGATCGGCAAGGCCTGTGGCGCCTGCCACGACAGCTTCCGCGCCAAGCCGTAAGCGCGGTGCACGGCGCGGGCCGTGCCACAGAACAAAGGCCGGAAGGAGCAATCCTTCCGGCCTTTTTCATTGGGCTACCGGCCTGGTGGCTGAAGCGCCCTCAGTACTCTGATTCCACCGGTGCAGGCGCCATCTTCACCAGCAGGTACACGCCGCCGGCACAGACCAGCGCCACGATCAACGCCTTCAGCAGCTGCGAGCCGGCAATGGCCTCACGCTCGGGGATGCTGGCCGCCGCCTTGTGGCCGGAGAACATCGGCCCGACCAGGTTCTGTCGCTTGTACAGCGCATAGAACGCAATGGCCAGCACATGCAGTCCGATGACCCACAGCAGTACATTGAAATTCAGGTGATGGAAACGACCGAGGTTGGCGGCTGTCCCGGCATCAACCGAAGGGTTGTAGATCGCCGGGTAGATCTCGGTGTTGTCGAGGAGAAACAGGCCGGTCGCGGCCTGGGCGCCGATCATCAGCAGCATCAGCACCACCATCCATCCACCCAGCGGATTGTGGCCCACCGAAGGCATGGCGCTGCGCTGGAACACCGTGCGCCCGTAGCGGATGAACTTGCCGGGGCCGGCAAGAAAACTGCTGAACCGCGCATGCTTCGGGCCGACGAAACCCCAGATGATGCGGAAGGCAATCATGCCCAAGGCCCAATAGCCCAGCCAGAAATGGATCTGCGTGTAGCTGATCACATCCTCGCCCCAGGTCAGGTATTCCTCGCTGTTCTCGGCCGTGTACCAGGAGGCGGCAATACTCACCACCAGCAGCCAGTGAAACAGCCGCAGCGGCAGATCCCATACCAGGCGCTTTTCCGTCGTCATTACGAGCTCGCTCCCCAAAAATTCCCCAAAAAAACCCTGCAGTCGTCGCAGTTGTGGCCACTGACCAGGTCAGATGTCCGGCATTCCGTGTCGACCGCCCCTTCCCACCCCTGGTTCCGCACTTGGTTCCACCTAGGGGATTGGTATGATCCGCCCCCCGATCGCCCGCCTTTTCCAGGCGGTCGGACGATTCGACAAGTGTAGCGATTGCCTTTCCGGAGTACCCGTCAAGTGAAGACCAGCGACGCCATGGCCGAGATCCTCAAGCGCGAAGGCGTGAAATACCTGTTCGGGTACCCCCGCAACGCCCTGCTGGATGCGGCTGCCAAGAAGGATATCCGCACCATCATCGTTCGTCAGGAACGCACCGGCCTGCACATGGCCGATGCCGTCTCGCGCATCACGCGCGGCAAGATCATCGGCGCCTTCTGCATGCAGCATGGCCCCGGCGCCGAGAATGCCTACGGCGGCGTGGCCCAGGCCTACGCGGATTCCATCCCCATCCTGGTGGTGCCGCAGGGCTATGCGCGCAAGAACATGTACCTGCCGTACAACTACAACTCCACGCTGCAGATGCGCGGCATCTCCAAGCACAACGAACCCATCCTGATCGGTGCCGAGACCCCGCATGTGATGCGCCGCGCCTTCACGCAACTGCGCAATGGCCGGCCGCAGCCGGTGGTGGTCGAAGTGCCCTTCGATGCCTTCCTTGATGAAGTGCCCGAACCGCTGGACTACACCCCGGTGTACGCCAGCAAGGCGGCACCGGATCCGGAGTCGGTAGTGAAGGCCGCGAAGATCATCGCCGAGGCCAAGAAGCTGGTGATCCATGCCGGCCAGGGCGTGCACTGGGCCGATGCCTACAAGGAACTGCAGGAGCTGGCCGAACTGCTGGGCGCACCGGTAAGCACCTCGCTGCCGGGCAAGAGCACCTTCAACGAGCGGCATCCGCTGTCGCTGGGTTCAGGCGGCCATGGCATCAGCGGCCAGCTGTGGAAGTTCATCAGTGATGCCGATGTGATCTTCGGCATCGGCTGCTCTTTCACCGAAAGCAGCTTCGCCATCCAGTTCCCGCAGGGCCCTGGCAAGCGCTACATCCACTCCACCAACGATCCGGTGGATTTCAACAAGACCATCCGCTCCGAGATCGGCCTGGTGGGCGATGCGAAGCTGGTGCTGAAGGCGCTGATCGCCGAGCTGCGCAAGACCATCAGCAGCAACCGCGATGCCACGAAGGTGGCGGCGGAGATCAAGGCCGTCGAGGCCGACTGGATCAAGCTGTGGCTGCCGAAGATCAACAGCAACAGCAGCCCGCTCTCGCCCTATCGCGTGCTCACCGACCTGCAGAAGACGGTGGACATCGACAACACCATCATCACCCACGACGCCGGCAGCCCGCGCGACCAGCTGGTGCCGTTCTGGAAGTCGACCACGCCGCTGTCGTACATCGGCTGGGGCAAGACCACGCAGCTGGGCTACGGCCTGCCGCTGGCCATGGGCGCCAAGCTCGTGCATCCGGAAAAGCTGTGCATCAATGTGTGGGGCGATGCGGCCATCGGCTTCACCGGCATGGACTTCGAAACCGCGGTGCGCGACAAGCTGCCCATCATGTCCATCCTGCTGAACAACTTCACGATGGCCATCGAGTTGCCCATCATGCCCGCGGCCACCGAGAAGTACCGCGCCACGGATATTTCCGGCGACTACGCCGCGATGGCGCGCGCCTTCGGTGGTTACGGCGAGCGCGTGACCAAGGCCGAGGACATCGTGCCGGCGATCAAGCGCGGCATCGAGCAGACGCAGAAAGGCGTGCCGGTGCTGCTGGAATTCATCACCGAGCAAGAGACGGAAGTCAGCCGACCTTGGTTACCGGCGGGCAAGTAGCGCACCAGAATCCCACGGGACAGCGCCCTCACAGGGCGCTGTTTGCACCGGACCAGTGCCGCTGTAAGACCCGCTTGCCTGCAGGTTTCTGATTCCCGCAATATCGGCTCAATGAACCGGAATGCGGCCGCAACAAACAAGGCGTCATCTTGAAAACGGACACCAGCTTACCGGCCGCTGCCCGGTTCTGGATCAAGTCGCGGATCCGGGCACCCGCAGTCTCGCCAGAACCCCATTTCGACGCCGAGGGGCTGCACTACTTCAAGCACCTGTTTGAACGAGCGGGATTGCACTACCTGGAATTCGGCAGTGGCGGCTCCACTCGCTATGCGGATGGAAGAGTCTCAACGCTGGTCAGCGTTGAAAGCGACGCAAACTACCTGGCCGCCGTAGCCCGGACGCTCACCTCCGATTCAGCGGTATTATTCCCGGTGGACATCGGCATCACCCATGAATGGGGTCGCCCCGTATTCATCAAGCCGACGCCGAAACGCATCGCCAAATGGATGAAATATCCGGAGGCCCCCTGGGCCTATTTTCATGAACGACAGATCCAGCCGGACATTGTGCTGGTCGACGGCCGGTTCCGCGTAGCCAGCGCCCTTTCGTCGCTGGTCAACATCGACAAGGATTTCCGGCTCCTGGTAGACGACTATGATTTGCGTCCGCATTATCACGTCATCACCGAATTCGCCGATCTCGCTGCCATGCACGGCAGAATGGCGGAATTTCATCCGCGCCCACGAATGGACCAGTTGCGATGCCGGGAAATCATTTCCCTTCACTACGCGGATTTCCGATAAATTCGTGGCGTTACTCCACTAGGACCTCGACCAGTGTTGGCACCCGCGCTCCAAGCGCTGCCAGCAGGCAGGATTCGAGTTCTCCCGCGCGCGTCACCCTCATGGCCCTGCACCCTTGGGCCTGTGCCAGCTGCACGAAATCGATTCCGGGCAGATCTGTACCCACGGGCTTGCTCAGCCCGAATCGCTTCGAGAAGTGATGCAGTGCCTCGTAGCGGCGATTGTTCACGATCACGAAGGTGATGGGCAGTTTCAGCTGCGCGGCGCTCCACAGCGCCTGGATGGAGTACATCGCAGAACCATCACCGATCAGTGCGATAACCTTCGAGTCCGGCTTGGCCAGCGCAATGCCTACGGCCGCCGGCATGGCATGCCCAAGCCCGCCGCTGCTGCAGGTGTAGAAGGTTTCGCTGCGCAGGATGGGCAGGTGCTGCTGCATGGGCCCCCGTGCGCTGGGCGCCTCCTCCACGATGATGGAGTCCGCGGAACGCAGGTCGGCGAGCGTCTGCAGCAGCAGCGCGTCGGTCAGCGGATCAGCTACCGGCAGCCTGGGCCTGGCCGTACGGCCCTGCTGCGCGGCGGGCGCGGCACTGCGCCCTGCCTGCAGCAACGCCGCAATGCTGGCACTGACGCTGCCGAGGATGGATTCGCCTGACAGCGCACTCGCCGTCCATTCCGGATCCTCGCTGAGCTGGAACACGTTCAGCCCGGGCGGCACGTACGGCCCCTTTCCTTCGGCGTGGTACGTGAACACGGGCGCGCCAATGGCGACGAGCAAGTCATGGCCCGCCAGGCGCGCGCAGATCTCTTCGCGAAAGGCCGGCAGATGGCCGGCGAACAGCCGGTGGTCCTCGGGAAAGGAACAGCGTCCGATCAGCGGACTGGCCCACACCAGCGCGCCATGCATCTCGGCCAGCCGCACCAGGTCCTGCCAGGCGCCATCGCGATCCGCGGCGGCGCCAACGATGAATACGGGCTTGCGGCTGCCGGCCAGCAGCTTCGCAAGCCGCGCGATTGAATCCGGCGCCGGCGCAATGCGCCACGACACCGGCCTTGCCTGCAGTGGCTCCGCCTGCGCGTCCCAGTCGTCGATGGGAATCGAGACGAAAGTGGGCCCGCAGGGCGGCTGCATGGCCAGGTAGTACGCGCGCGCGATGGCGGCCGGTACATCCTCGGCACGCGCCGGTTCGCAGCTCCATTTCACGTAGGGTCGCGGCAGTTCCGTGGCCTGTGTGGCGAAGAGGAAAGGCTCCATCTGCAGCAGCGAGCGCGACTGCTGGCCCGCGGTAATGACCAGCGGCGTGCGGTTGCGGTAGGCGGTGAATATGTTGCCCATGGCGTGGCCCACGCCCACCGCCGAGTGCAGGTTGACCAGAGCAGCGTTATGCGTGGCCTGCGCGTAGCCATCGGCCATCCCGACGACCACCGACTCCTGCAGCCCCAGCACATAGGAGAAATCCGCGGGAAAATCCCGGAACAGCGTCAATTCCGTGGATCCGGGGTTGCCGAAGATCCGGCGGATGCCGAATTCGCGCAACAGCCCGAAGGTCACTTCCCGCACAGTCGCCATGTATGCCCCCCAGCGCCCCTTTGGATAGAATGTAGAGTCTATGACTTTTGGGATGAGCGCTGTGAATGAAGCTGTTGCCATCGGGCGTCTGAAGATCGATGCCGCCCTGCACGCCTTCGTGGAGAAGGAGGCGCTTCCCGGCACCGGCCTGAATCCGGCGAAGTTCTGGACCGCCCTCGATGCCATCGTGGCCGAGTTCGCGCCGCGCAATCGCGCGCTGCTGGCGCGCCGCGATGAACTGCAGGCAAAGATCGACGCCTGGTGGCTGGAACACCGGGAGCAGCCATTCGACATCGGCGCGCATACGGCATTCCTGCGCGAAATCGGCTATGTGGTCGATGAACCAACTGGCGTCACGATCGACACCGCCAATGTGGATGCCGAGATCGCGCGCACTGCCGGCCCGCAGCTGGTGGTGCCGGTGAACAACGCGCGCTATGCGCTCAATGCCGCGAACGCCCGCTGGGTGAGCCTGTACGACGCCCTGTACGGCACCGACGCCATTGCGCCAGTGGATCCGGCAGCGAAGGGTTACGATGTGGCACGCGGCGCACGCGTCATCTCCTATGCACGCGCCTTCCTCGATGAAATCGCACCGCTGGCCAGCGGCAGCCACTCCGACGCCACGCGCTACAGCATCGAGAACGGGCAACTGAGCGTCACGCTGGGCAACGCCGGCGCCACGGGCCTGCGCGAGCCGCAGCGCTACGCCGGCTGGCGCGGCACGCCCGCGCAGCCCACCACCGTGCTGCTGCGCAATCACGGGCTGCATGTGGAACTGGTCATCGACCGCAGCCATCGCATCGGCAGCACCGATCCCGCCGGCATCGCCGATGTAATCGTCGAAGCCGCCATCACCACCATCCAGGATTGCGAAGACTCCGTGGCCGCCGTCGATGCGGCCGAGAAGATAGGCGTGTATCGCAACTGGCTGGGCCTGATGAATGGCCGGCTGGAGGCCAGCTTCGCCAAGGGCGGTGGCACCGTGGTGCGCAAGCTCAGCGAGGACCGCCGCTACACCGATCCGGTGGGAAGGGAGATCACCCTGCCGGGCCGCAGCCTGATGCTGGTGCGCAATGTGGGCCATCACATGCTCACCGATGCCGTGCGCTTCGAGGATGCGCCGATACACGAAACGCTGCTCGACGCCTGCGTCACGCTGGCCATTTCGCTGCACGATCTCAAGCGCCTGAAACAGAACAGCCGCACGGGCTCGGCGTATGTGGTCAAGCCCAAGATGCACGGGCCCGAGGAAGTGGCCTTCGCCAATGATCTCTTCGACCGCGTTGAAGACCAGTTCGGCCTGCCACGCCATACCGTGAAGATGGGTGTGATGGACGAGGAACGGCGCACCAGCGTCAATCTCGCTGCCTGCATCGCCGCGGCCCGCCACCGCATAGTTTTCATCAACACCGGCTTCCTGGACCGCACGGGCGATGAAATCCACACCTGCATGGAAGCCGGGCCCGTGTTGCCCAAGGATGAGGTCAAGGGCCAGGCCTGGATCCGCGACTACGAGAAACGCAATGTACAGATCGGCCTGGAGATGGGCTTTGCCGGCCGCGCGCAGATCGGCAAGGGCATGTGGGCCATGCCCGACCGCATGGCCGATATGCTGAAGACCAAGATCGCGCATCCGCTGGCCGGCGCGAACACCGCCTGGGTGCCCTCGCCCACTGCCGCCGCGCTGCATGTGCTGCACTACCATCGGGTCGACGTGGCCGCGGTACAGCGCGAACTCACCGGCCAGTTCACACCAGGCACCGGCAACCTGCTCACACCGCCGCTGGCCACCGAACTGCCACTGCCCGACCAGGTGCAGCGCGAACTGGACAACAACATCCAGGGCATCCTGGGCTATGTGGTGCGCTGGATCGACGCCGGCGTTGGCTGCTCCAAGGTGCCGGACATCCACGATGTAGGGCTGATGGAAGACCGCGCCACGCTGCGCATCTCCAGCCAGCATGTGGCCAACTGGCTGCACCATGGCGTGTGCTCGGCCGCGCAGGTGCGCGATATCCTGGCGCGCATGGCCAGTGTGGTCGATGAACAGAATGCCGGCGACAAGTCATACCAGCCCATGTCACCCGACCTGGCAGGAAGCATTGCCTTCGGCGCAGCCAGCGACCTGATCTTCAAGGGCCGCGACCAGCCCAATGGCTACACCGAGTTCATCCTGCACGCCCGCCGACGCCAGTACAAAGCGCGGCACGTTCCCAACTGCTGAAGGAAATCCCATGCTCACCCGCAAGACACTGTCGCTCGCCGACGCCAAGATCATCGCCGCCGCCGCATCCGCCAAGGCCACGGCCGAAGGCTGGACAGTCGTCATCGCCATCCACGACAACGGCGGCAATCTCATTTACCTCGAGCGCGCCGACGGCACGCAGCTGGGTTCCATCGTGGTGGCGCAGGAGAAGTCGCGCACCGCGCTGCGATTCAAGCGCCCCACCAAGGTGCTGGAAGATTCCATCCTCAGCGGCCGGGTGCACATGATGTCGCTGCCCGGAATCACCTCGGTGGAAGGCGGCCTGCCGCTACTGCTGGATGGCGAGGTCATCGGCAGCATTGGCGTATCCGGTGTGCAATCCAGCCAGGACGGCGCGGTTGCCGCCGCGGGCGCTGCCGCGCTGGCAGGCCTCTAGCCTAAGGCCCGCCCTTCGACTCCGCTTCCATCCTGCGTCGCTCGCGCTCCTCGGCGCGCGCGATGCCGATGGTCCAGGCAATGCCGGCGCCGAACGCGCCAATCAGCACCACCATGACCATGGCAAACGGTCCGGCCAGGCGGAACCCTTCGTAAACGCCGAGGGGCAGGCCAATGGCCGTAACGGTGATCAACAGCGGCTTGCCGATACGCATGATTCTCGTTGCCGGATAACGCCGCGAGGGCGCGGTGGGATAACACGACTATCTTACCGGGCGCGCTCACGCCCAGGCCATGGTTGAGTCCCCGACTCCGGCCGGAGCACAATGGCCGCGAGGTCTCCAGGAGCGGAGGCCAAATGGGGGTCGCATGAGTCTCAAGGTCTCGAGCAGCGTGCGTCTGGCCATTGTGCTGGGCGCCGCACCTTTGGTGGCAGCCGCGCAGGAACCCCCGGCCGACGACGGCACGCTGGACGAGATCGTCGTCACGGCGCAGAAGCGCGAGGAGTCGCTGCGCGCCGTACCGCTGTCGGTGGAGGCCCTTTCCGGGGCCTTGCTGGCGGATGTGGGCGTGCTGCGCATGGACGATCTCAAGTCCTATGTGCCCAACCTGCAGATGACCGAGACCGGCATCGCCAACAACCTCTACATCCGCGGCATCGGTTCCGGCCTGAACCAGGGCTTCGAGCAATCCGTCAGCATCTACCAGGATGGCATCTACCGTGGCCGCGGCCATCAGTCCCGGCTGCCCTTCCTTGATGAGCAGCGCGTGGAAGTGCTGCGTGGGCCGCAGCCGGTGCTGTTCGCCAAGAATGCCGTGGCCGGCGCGGTGAACCTGGTGGCGGCGCGTCCCACGCGCGAATTCGAGGGCGGTGTGCGCGCCTCCTATGACGTCGAGAACGACGACACCGTTGCAACGCTGATGCTGTCCGGGCCGCTGAACGACATCATGTCGGTCCGCGTCGCGGTGCATCACCGCAATGCCGACGGCTATGTGACCAACAATACGCTGGGCCGCAAGGAACCCCTGCGCGATGAACTGGGCGGCCGCATCACGATGGACTTCAACGTCAACGACCGCTTCGACATGTCCTGGCGTACTGAAACCGGCAGCTACAACGTACGCGGCCGCCAGGTGGAGATATTCGGCGAAACGCCAATCTCCGGCGGCCCGTTCAACGGCCTGACCTACAGCCAGATCGTCTCGGGCACGCCGCAGTTTCCCCAGGGCCAGGATCCCAGCGCTGCGGACAATATCCTGGACTACCAGCGCTCCTCCAATGGCGACAGCAGCAAGCTGTCGAATTTTGAAACCGCATTGACGGCCAATTACCGCTACGGCAATGGCATCGTGCTCACCTCCGTCACCGGCGTGAGCAACTACAAGCTCGACGAAAAATGCGACTGCGACTTCGTCGGCGCCTCTGTATTCGACGCCGGCATCACCGAGGACTACACCCAGTTCAGCCAGGAGTTCCGCCTCACCAGTCCCGTGGGCGATCGCCTGGCCTGGATCAGCGGCCTGTCCTATCAGCGCTATGCGCTGGATGAAACCGACTACCTGCACGTACCCACCAACAGCCTGCTGGTGCCGGTGCTGGCCTCGGCCTTCGCGGCCAATCCCGCGCTGCCCGGCAACGCACAGCAACGCGCCGCGCTGGCCACGTTCTTCCGGGACGCAGTGAACCCGCGCGTGTTCCGGCAGACCAGCGAGCTGTTCTCTGCCTTCCTGCAGGGTTCCTGGAATTTCAGCGACCAGTGGAAGCTTACCGGCGGTGGCCGCCTCAACTACGAGGAAAAATTCGGCAGCCGCACCACGAAGCTGACACAGGGCTTTGGCGGCTCACCAATGCCTGCGCCCATACTGCCGCTGTTCAACCAGGTGCTGGGCATCGTGCCGCACAGCGTTGCCGACACGCGCTACGAAACCAGGTTCTCGCCGCTGGTCAACCTGCAGTACCAGCTGGCGCCGGAATCGATGCTGTACCTGTCCTGGTCGCAGGGCTACAAGTCAGGCGGCTATGACGCACGTTCAAACAAGCCACCGCCGCCCGCCTCCACCGGCACGTTTGAATTCCCCGCCGAACGCGCCACCAACTACGAACTGGGCATGAAGAGCGCCATTGGCAGCACGGCCGAGATCAATGCCGATGTGTTCTTCACCGACTACAAGGACCTGCAGACCAGCACCTTCGACGGCGCCATCGGCTTCAACGTGGGCAACGGCAGCGCCGAAGTGAAGGGCATCGAAGTCGAAGGACGCTGGCGCCTCACACGCGATTTCACGCTGTCGGGCTCGGCGGCGTGGCTGGATTTCTCCTGGACCAGTTACAACGGCCAGTGCTACTACGGGCGCCCGCCGGATACCGGCACCAACTGCAACTACAACGGCTTCAGCAGCCAGCTGGCGCCTGAACTCACCGGCGTGATCTCGGGCGACTACCGCTGGCTCATCGGCGACAAGCTGAAGGTCAACGCGCGGCTGGATGTGGTGCACTCATCGGACTTCCTGCAGTCGCTGACGCTGGATCCGGCCACCACGCAGGAAGCCTTCACCAAGCTCAACGCCAGGCTGAGCCTGGGCGGGGTGAATGGACGCTGGGATGTGGCCATCGTCGGCCGCAATCTCACCGACAAATCCACCGTGAGCTTTGCCGGCGATACACCGCTGGCTTCACGCTTGTTCAATGCGCGCAGCTACTACGGCTTCGTCGACACGCCGCGCAGCGTCGCCTTCGAAGTGAATCTCACCTTCTGAGTTCCACTCCCCGCTGCAGATGCTGTGATTCAGCGCTGCAGCCGGATGATCTCGCCCGTCTCATCGTCCGCGAACTCCTCGTCGGAGACGCGGTTCAGGCTCTCGCCGGTCTTGAGGTCGTAACGCCGGCTGACCAGTTCCGGTTCGCCCAGCGAACCGTCCGCCTGCACTGCGCGGCCCCAGGTGATGCGCTCCAGGATCTCGCGCGGCTTGCCCTCTGCACTCAGGGCCGGGTAGCGGATGATCTCTTCGCTGTATTTCCTGTTCATGGTGCGCCGTAGGACTGCAAGAGCCGCAGTGTGGAGCAAGCCGGGGGGCAGCCTCAAGCGTTGGCCGACCCATGGCATCCACCCGGCAACCAGGCCCGCATTGCCTGCCCGTAGCAGGGAGTACCCTGCCTCCGTTGTTGTCGCGGCGCTGCTGTTCGCCCTCTGCGCCTGCGGCAACCGCACTTCGCAGACCAGCTTCAGCAATCCGCAGGCCGCAATGGTGTATCGGCGCGTGGGCAACAACGAACTGGGCGCCGCGGCGGAGGGGTATCGCAGCGGAGAGGGCCTGCCCTACCACGGCCACCACTACCGGATTCTTTCGCGCAAAGCACGAACGCCATGCAACTGTCGTTACAATCACGGTGTTCGCCTGGGAGACTCCCTGAGAGTTTCCAGGGTATCGGAGAAAAGATGAACAGGGAGAATCAGCGCAGCAACAGCTTTGCGCGCACGATGGCGTGCCCGATATCTTCCGTTTCTCAGCCAAATATGACCGCAAGCACTAGACAGATGCCCATTGGATCGACGCAGGGAAATGCCGTGAAGTGTTCGCCGTTTCTCTACCTGATGGCGTGTGCCGTTCCATTGGCCCAGGCCTGGGCAGCGCAGGCACCTGTCTCGCAGATGCCCGGCGAGAAGACCTGCACGGCGCTGGGCGGGCTGTCTGCCCCCGGCTATCAGGTCGAGACCGCCGAGTGGGTGCAGGCATCGCGTCAACCGGCGGGACAGGCCGGTGCCGCAGTGGAGGTGCCGGCACATTGCCTGTTCCGGGTCACGATCGGTGCGCGCCCTGCTGGAATCGACGGCATGCGCTACGGCACCGGCATCGAATTGCGCCTGCCGGCAGAATGGAACCAGCGATTACTCTTCCAGGGCGGTGGCGGACTCAACGGCGTGCTGAATCCGGCTTTCGGAAATGTGTCCGGGTTCCCCTCGGCACTTGCGCGTGGGTTCGCGGTTGTTTCAACCGACAGCGGTCACCGCGGGCGCAATTCCATCGACACCCGCTTCGGCGTGGACCAGCAGGCGAAGCTGGATTTCGCCTATCAGGCGGTGGAGCGCACCACCCATGAGGCCAAAGGTCTTCTGCAGCGCTACTACGGTCGCAAGCCGGAATATTCCTATTACATGGGCTGCTCCACCGGTGGCCGTGAGGCCATGATGGCTGCAGAGCGCCTGCCGCTGGAATTCGATGGCGTGGTGGCAGGCAATCCGTCCTTCAATCTCACGCGCGTCGCGGTGAACCAGGTCTGGAGCCTGCAAACAGTCAACCGCATTGCGCCGCGCGATGCCGAAGGGCGAGCGCTGCTGCATCAGGCCTTCACCGATGTTCAACTCAAGGCCATTGCAGAAGCCGTGCTGCAACAATGTGATGCACTGGATGGCCTGCGGGATGGCATGGTCAATGACTTCCAGGCCTGCCGATACGACCCGCGCAGCCAGGTGTGCAAGGCGGGTGATGCCGGCAATGGCCAGTGCCTGAGTGCCGCGCAGGCAGAAGGCCTGCAGGCCATCATGGGTGGCGCGCGCAATTCGCGCGGCGAATCGCTGTACGGCAATTTCCCCTACGACACCGGCATCGCCGCGCCGGCCTGGCGGTCCATGCACCTGGGTACACCCACCAGCCCACCGGCGAACGCCTCGCTGGGGCGGGACACGCTGCGGGAATTCTCGATCACTCCGCCGGATCCAGCACTGGATCCACTGAAATTCGATTTCGATCACGATCTGGCCCGCACGGAAGAAACCGCGGCCATCAACGACGCCGTGGCGGCGCTCCTGACCAGCTTCGCCGGTCATGGCGGCAAGATGATCGTGTATCACGGCCTGTCCGACCAGGCGATGGCAACCGGTGCGCTGACTGCGTGGTACCAGCGCCTGTCGCCACGTAGTGCTACGGGGCCGCAGGACTGGGCACGACTGTTCCTGATTCCGGGCATGACCCACTGCGGCGGTGGCCAGTCCACGGACCAGTTCGACATGCTCACCGCCATCCAGGAATGGGTGGAGAAGAATCGCGCACCCGATCGCGTCCTGGCCTCGGGACGCGCGTTTCCCGACACCACGCGACCGCTTTGCCCTTTCCCCAAGGTGGCGCGCTATGAAGCCGGTGATGTAAAAGCCGCGGCCAACTTCTCTTGTCGATAAATCAGCGCGGTTCCCTGAAAACATGAAAATCTGCATCGTTGGCGCCGGAATCGGCGGCTGCGTGGCCGCCCTGAGCCTGGCCGACCTGGGCCATGAAGTGCACGTCTACGAATCCGTGGCGGCGCTGAGTCCGCTGGGCGTGGGCATCAACCTGCTGCCGCATGCCATCCAGGTGCTGGAACGGCTGGGGATGAGCAGCCGGCTTGAATCACTGGGCGTCGCCACGCGCGAACTGGTGTATTTCAACCGGCATGGCCAGCGAATCTGGGGGGAGCCACGGGGCAAGTTTGCCGGCTACCCGGTGCCGCAGGTTTCGATCCATCGCGGCGTGCTGCAGATGGAACTGTTCACCGAGCTGCAGCGACGCCTTGGTCCGGGCCGCATCCACACCGGTCACCGCCTGGTGTCAGTGGGAGGCGAAAACCCCGTGGTGGCCCGGTTTGTGACCGGCACCGGCTCCACTGTCGCAGTCTCCGCCGATCTGCTGGTTGGCGCGGACGGCATTCATTCAGCGCTGCGTCACCAGCGCTATCCGCAGGAAGACCTGCCGCGCTACGGCGGACGAATCCTGTGGCGTGCCACCAGCCGTGCCAAGCCCTACCTGAGTGGCGCCAGCATGATCATGGCCGGCAATCAGCATCATAAATTCGTGGCTTACCCCATCACGGGCGTCGGCGAGGATGGCCTGCAAACCATCAACTGGATCGCGGAACTCACCGTGGACCAGATGCCGGGCCGAGAGGACTGGAACAAGGAGGTGGACCGTGTCGCATTCGCAGCGCGCTTCGCCGACTGGCGCTTCGACTGGCTCGACATACCGCGGCTGATCACCAGCGCCGAGCGCGTGTACGAATTTCCCCTCGTGGATCGTGATCCCCTGCCCGCCTGGTCATTCGGCGCCACGACGCTGCTGGGCGACGCGGCGCATCCGATGTACCCCATCGGCTCCAATGGCGCCAGCCAGGCAATCCTCGACGTGGACATGCTGGCCAGAAGCCTTGCGGCAACGCCGGACGCCGCCGCGGCGTTGTCAGCCTACGAAAAGGCCCGCCTGCCGGCTACCGCAGCCATCGTGCTCGCCAATCGGGGCAATGGCCCGGAGCAGTGCATGCAGATCGCCGAGGAGCGGGCACCACAGGGATTTGCCCGGATCGAAGATGTATTCGCGGCAGGCGAACTGGAAAGCATCGCGGCACGCTACAAGGCCGTGGCCGGCTTCTCGAAAGAAGCCGTCAATGCGCTGGGAAGGACTACGTAAAACAAAGCCGGACTTAGTTCTCCAGATCCTATGAAGCCGCGCTCTTTGTCGGCGTGGCCAGCATCAACGCGGGCTGCCAATCGCGGCGCCTCGCTGGTGGCCAAATGGGACGCCACGGGCGCGCTCTCGTTCAAGTCGATCACTTCGCCGGTTACGCAGCCCGAACCGCCCGCGCCGACGGCGCTGTGCCCGTTCAATGGCGCGCCACCCGATCGAGCCGCCGTCAACGCGCGTCCCAGGGCCCTGCCCCTGAGCGCCTCGTACCCGTTCTGACCGCGAGCTGGGTCAGTCGACGCCCTTCTTCTGCACCGACCAGGCCTTGCTGGTGCAGAGCCCGCAGTCCTTGCCCACGAACTGGCGTGCTGCACGGCCATCGCCGCGCAGCTGCCAGTCGAGCCAGGCCACAACAGCCGCCGCTGCCTTGCCGCCATTCGGCTCCCAATAGGTGCCCGCATGGCCCACGCCCAGCAGATTGGCGTAGAACACAGGCACCTGCGCAATGCGCGCGAAATCATCGTTGGCGTTCACCCACGCCACATCGGTGTCGCCGCCCAGCAGGTAGAACACAGGTGTGTGGAGCCGCTTCAGCGCCGACTTGCCGACGTCCATCTCGGGAATGCCCGCGCTGGCGCCATCGTCGAACAGGCCACTGTTCATCATGACCAGCGTCTTGACGCGCGGATCGGCGGCCACGCGCATGGCCTGGGCGCCACCACAGCTGTAGCCTGATACGGCGATGGCGGCGGTATCGATACGCCTGTAGTAGGCACTCTCTGGATCAGCGTTCTGCGCCAGCGCCCAGTCAATGGCGGACAGCAGATCCTTGTAACTGGAGCGGACATTCAACGCCGCAGACTGCCCCGCCGGTACTGGCGGTGGCGGACCACTGGCACCGGGTCCATTCAGGATGCGGCCCGGCGCAATGGCAAGGTAGCCGTGCGAGGCAATCTCCAGCAGGTGCAGGCGCGAACTCGCCCCGTCGCCCACGCAGGCGCCGTTGCCGAAAAGGTAGAGGCCCAGCTTCGTGGCACCAAGCGAGGACAATTGCGCCGGTCGATACACCACATGTTCCGGCAGCGATGAAATCTCTTCCTTCAGGGCCGGAAAACGACCCGTGCCAGGGGTGTCGGGGAGCCGGTTGCGCTGCTCCCGGAGCTGGGTCTCCTGTGCAAGCTGCGCCGGCGTCACACCGGGTTGCTGTGCTGTGAGCATGGCAGGCAGCAATGCACCGCAGATCACCGCGATGGCCGGCGCGGCGCGTTTGTGCATCACTTGCTCCTGTACATCGAGATGCTCACACCACCCGCGCCCATGCCGGGGTTGGAACTCAGATAGTTGCCGGAATTGAGCCAGGCGTACTTGCCATCCACCCGGGTCTCGAAGGTGGGCACCAGGCCGATACCGGCATTGGTGGTGTTGCGGACGACGATCACCTCGCCATCGCTGGTCTGCCACAGGTAACGTGCATCGATGGCCGGCCCCCCGCCACCCAGGCTCTGGTAGTCCGCGCCGCCGAACAGCACCTTGCCACTGACCAGCCCGGTGAGTGTGCCGCCCGTGATGGGAATGACATTGCGATTGCCCCGCTTGCCCCCCTGCACTGCCTGGCTGCGACCCAGCGCCACAGCCTCGGTGAGAATCATCTCGCCACGCTGCTCGCCGGCGTCGGCATGGCGGTAATCCCAGGGTTGCGGCGGACGATCGGCGGGCTTCCTGATCGGAGCCATGTCCGCCGCAGCGGCCGGCGCGACGGCAGAAACATCGTAGATGGACAGGCGCATGACTTTTGCGGCGGTGTCGATGACGCGTCTTCCGACATATTTGCCGGTATTGAGCCAGGCATATTCGCCGGTGGTCGAGGCTTCGAAGTCGTAGACCACGCGCAGGTCGGAAGCACCAGGGCCAGTGCCGGCATTGCGCAGGATGACGTAGCGATCATCGCTGGTGCGCAACACCAGGATCTGCTCCACCTCCAGAACGCCGTTGGACAACGTCAACTGGAAGTCCAGGCCCCCTGCCAGCACGGCCGCCTGGATTCTTGGCCCCCTGGCAGCACCTGCCTGCGTGACCACGGCCTGGCGCTGGCCGAAAGGGGTCCGACCCACATCGTAGACCGCATCCAGCGGTACTTCAGCCTCAAGCACAAGAATGCCGCTTTCCGGCACCGGGATTCCGCCTGACATGCCGCAATCCCACGACGGACTGGGCAAGAACGTCTTCGCGGTGTTCGATGATGTGACCGCCGTGTTGGCGCACGCGGCAAGCACCGCGGAGACAATCAGTATCCACCCTGCGGACAATCCGCGAGCCTGCACGGCGTTCATGGCGCCGTGCACTGGTAGGATTCGGCGGACTCGGGCCGACCGCCGAGATACTTGGGGTAGGCCGGATAGGAACACAGCGGAAGGGAACGCTCGCCAGCCTTCACCAGCAGCGTCTTTTCCGGCGCCTGGTTCTGTTCGACCCAGGCAAAGAGGGCGCCGCGCTTGTCGTACTGATTGGGAATCGGGAAGCGCGTTACTGTTCGCCCCGACCCATCGGTGGCGTTGCTGTTGCCGCTCAGTCCATGGCCGGTCTGCGGCAGCACGAACAGCCGCGCAAACGCGTCCACCTTCTTGCGGCCCATCTTGTCCAGCAGGGACTGGTAGTAATCCAGCTGGGTTCCCGGTGATGCCAGCGTATCGTTGGTGCCAATGGTGAGTATCATCTTGCCGCCTCGCTTGTAGAAAGCAGACAGATCCGGATTGTCTGCATCAAGCCAGCGGGATAGTTCCTCGCGCCGGCTGTTCCACTTGCCGCCCTCGACGTAGTCGAGCGGGTTCGCGGACAGGTCGTTCATCAGGAATCCGGTAACGCCTGCAATGCCAAGATGGGAGTGCAACGGGGCATCGGCTGCCGCGCCTTCCTGGCCGCGATAGCGGGCGTTGACGAGCAGTCCGCTGCCCGAAGGATCGGTGTTGGGCACCCACATGCCGAAGGTGCGCACGCCGTTGGCCAGCGGCGTGGAGAATCGGTAGCGGCTGTAGATGAACTTGAGCGTCTCGATCTGGCCATCGGACAGCCTGGCACCGGCAGAGGTATCCGCAGGATCAGGATCCTTGCCGTCGGCGCTGCGCAGCGCCGCCCAGGGATTGCGTTTGCGGCTGCCCTGCGACAGGTCGAACAGCGCACGCGCGGCCATATAGTTGTTGATGACGCCATCCTCGAGGCCGTCGAGCTTGTCGCCCTGGCGGATGAACTCGGCACGAATGGCCGCAGTCTTGGCGACCGGAACCCAATTGGCGGCCGGCTTCTCCTGGATGCGGATCAGTTCCGGTGCCAGCATCAGCGTCGAGAAGCCGAGGATGGGCACGTCGGCGATGATGCCGTCGTAGTCCGCGGGATAGCGCTGGGCGACAGTAAGGGCCTCGCGCCCGCCCTGCGAGCCACCGATGTAGTAGTTGAACCGTGGTCGCTCCCCGTAGACCCGCTCGATGATCACCATGGCGGCGTCATGCGTCTTCTTCATCTGCATGTAGCCAAGGTTCTTCATGGCCTCTTCGTTCAGGGCCCAGTCATTGCCGCCCGGGCCAGCCTGGTGGCCCGAGTCGCTGCCATAGGTGGCGAAACCCTGGGCGAGCTCGGGGCCGGTGACGCCCGGAATGACGCCATTCATGCCGCCACCGCCCAGTTGCAGACCGCGCCTTGCCCAACTGGCCGGCAGCGCGACGCGGAAATTGATGGGTTTGCCCTGCGGATCGACGGGCAGGATCTGCCCTTCCACCACCCCATACCCGCCATTGGCATTGTCCACCCAGCGCGCAGGACTGAGATTGACCTCGCCTACCGGTTCGCCAATCGCCGCAACGGGAATGGAGCTTCCGACCTTGTCGGCAGACACATCCGCGGCAGAGATCACCTTTGGCGCAACTGCCGGCAGCCTGGAGCCCGCCGCGGGAATGGACTGCGCCGCACGCACTGGCAACGGGAAGGCAGCGCCTGCGAACAAACTGGCCACGACAAGCGCCAGCATCTCCCTGTGCAGGAGCGGCCCTGACGTGGAGAAATCACGATTGGCTTTCATGACCCAGGACACCCCGATTGTTTTTTTAAATGCAGTTACAAATCTAATGCAAGACCCGACCATACGCCATCACTCGACGAGCTGCTTCTCTGCGATCCGCTCCAGGATTTGCTGGTGAAGCGCCTTCAGTTGGCAGCCGCGTCGGGAAAGGAAAACAGATCCTTCTCGGGCGGTCGCTGCATGCCCTGCTCGTGGTACTGCTCCCAGATCTGCGCCCAAGGCCTGCCGTACGTGTCCGGCAGCGTGTACTCGAATGAATCACCGGGTGACTTGGGTGTGGCATTGCCGCGCACGGGAAACATGTGCGGAACACACTCCATCATGACCAGGGGTTCGTGCTCATTGAGCCTGCCCAGCCGGTCCCAGGTCTGCACGATCCGGACTGGATCGACATACGTATCCTGGTCATAGAGCACAGCCTCGTGCCTGATGCCAATCAGCTTGCCCTGCGCGTCTTTGCGTGGCGTGTAGATCTCGATGGACTGCAGCTTGCTGCTGTACTCGCTGCCGCCGTGAGAAATCCAGCCCTGGATGTTGGAGGTCCAGCTGATCAGCGCCTCGCCGTCCCAGAAGCCGATGGAATCCCCGAACCATTGGGGAACATCCGAGCCGAGTCGCGGCACCGCACCGGTTTCGTTGAATTCGCTATCCATATGGATCTGCGTCACCAGGGTCTTGGCGGCATTGCGCATGTCCAGGATCAGATCAGGCGTGACCACCAGGTTGATCCGGTTGCCACCGTACTGCGCAAACCGGCGCATGAACCCTTCGGGCCAGCAATACTGGCCAGGCCACTGCGGCGAACTGTCGCCGGAGTAGTGGAACATCTGCTGGACGAAGCGCTTCTGGTATTCGGGCGTGAGCAGCGAGAGATAGGTCGGAATCTGCAGGATCGCGCCGTAGTACCACGTGGCGGTCTTGGACTTCTCGCGCATGTACTGACCGCTCCAGTCCGGAGGGGCGCCTTGTGCATGGCGTGTGGATCCGCCATGCCGTCGCGCCTCGGCCAGCAATGCGGCGTAGTGTGCCTTTGCCGTCCTGAACGGGTACGGGCTTAATATCTGCTGGCGGGGATAGTCCCGGTTGCAGAAACCCCAGGCGGCAGTGCGCGGCGGATCATTGCCAATCAGCGGCACTTCATACGCGCCCCAGATCTGTTCCAGGCCCACCGGGGAATTGCAGCGGTAGTACCGCGGGTCAGTCCAGAGTGCCTCGTCGCGGTAGAAATCCCTGGTATTGAAGATGTCGACCGGCAGTGGCTGGATCCCGGCCGGAACGGCGCCATCGCGCGCGGCAAAAACGGGAAGATTGCCTTGCGGAATGCCTGCACCGGCATACATCCCCTTGCCCTCGGAGCCAACGATCAACGTCGGCTGGAGCGGGTCCGGCGCACCGCGCGCAATGCTCTGCTGGGCCCACACCGGCGCCGGGTGAGACAGCAACATGGCCAGGAACATCGAGACGAATGAGATCCCCGAAGGTCGCAGGCATGGCATCTTCTTGCCCCTCCACTTCCGGCTACTATACCCCGCGACCAACTGGAGGAATGGAGCATGAGCAAGGGGTGGACAATGCGTCGCGCGGTTTCGTGCGCCACTACGACTGCGCTGTTCGTGCTGCTGAACCCCGTCACACTGGCGAAGGATCCCGCCAGACTGACGGCGATGGACTACATCGAAATCCAGCAACTGGTGAACAGGCTGAGTTTTGCGCTCGACTACTGCACGAATGGCGGCAGGGATTTCGCGGACCTGTTCATCAAGGGTGGGCAATACATCATTGATGAAGGCGACGGCAAACCCCGGGTTTTCAACAACCGCGAACAACTGGTTGCGGTTGCGGGTGGTCCGGACTGCAAGGCGAACCAGACACCGCCACGTTCATACGTTCTTCACCTGTCGGAGAGCCTGGTGATCGAAGCATCCCCCGACGGCGCAGTCGGAAAGTCATACGCGATCTACCCGGCCAGCAAGGGGCATTACCTGAAGGAGGACGTTGCCGGGCAGGTGGGCCTCTACCACGACGAATACGTCAAGACGGCGGAAGGCTGGCGTTTCAGGCTGCGTCGGCATGAAACTTCGCCCGCTGTTCCCGTAGTGCCTGTCCGCCAATGAACGACCAGCCCGCCCGGCGCATTCAATCCTGAGCGACTATCCGGTGGCGCTGCTCGCCAACTCCCTCCACGACGCAGACTCCCATATCACCAGCCTTCATCCATCGCGGATTTTCGCGTTCGACGTTGGTACCCGCCGGGCTTCCCAGCGCGAGCATGTCACCAGGTGAGAGAGTCATGATGTTCGACGCGTAGGCAAGCATGTCCCAGAGGTTGTAGTCCATCCTCGAGGTGTTCGAATCCTGCTTGATCTCGCCGTTGAGGGTGAAATAGTGCCGGACGTTTTCGGGCTGCGGCATGAACTCCTTCGGCACGATGTAGGGACCAATCGGGGCGAAGGTGTCATGGTTCTTCTGCACCAGCCAGTCCGGCCCCCCACCCATCTTCCGGTCGCCACGGCCGCCACGGTCCGACACGTCAAACTCGATGGAATACCCGAAGATATAGTCGGCGGCATCCTTGACGGCCACGTTCTTCGCCTTGCGGCCCACAACGACGGCGAATTCGCATTCCCAGTCGATCTGCACGCGGCCACGGGGAATCACGACATCGTCATTGGCGCCCACCACGGCTGTGGGCGATTTGAGGAACAGGTAAGGGTTATCGCCACGGGTGTCGCCCTGTGGACGCTCCCAGTAGCCGGTCATTGACTGGGCGGCCTGCCGCGGCGGTCCTGCGGGTGGCCCCGCCGGCGCCGGTCCCTGTGGCGCTCCGGGTGTCGCGCCGGGTGCCGGAGCTCGTGCAGCAGCGGCTTCACGTGCGCCCTGCGCGACGATGCCCTGTGCGTGCTCGGAGTAGTTGGCGCCGGCATTCAGGATCAGTGAAGGCCGCACTGGCGGCAGGATCCGCACCTGCGTCACGGGGCGCGAAAACGACTGCCCGCCTGCGGAGGCGAATCTGGCCAGTTCGCGCAGTCTCGGGCCCAGATCGGCGTTGTACCGCGCAATCAGTTCCTTCATGTCATCCGGGATCTTCACCTTGGGCGCCGTGGCATTGCGCGTCTCCCAGGCCCGGTTCGCGGCCGGAATATCCACAATGGTGGAATCGTTGAGCACCAGCCCCAGGTATTCCCGGTCCGCAGCGCGAAAAGTGCCGAGCTTGAACGGAACAGCAGCAGACTCCGCCGCTGTCACGACCGGCGCTATCAGGGATGCTCCTGCTACGGCAAGGCCGGTAACCCACAAGCCGGATTTATCAAAACGCATCATGTTCTGTTCCTCGTTCTATTGGGCAGCAGGCACAACGAGCGCGCCGGGAATTGCATCGCCGGTACCGAGCTTGCTGCCGTCAGCCAGTATCAGGTGTTCGATGCTTCCACCTGGCCGGCCGTCCTTGTAGGGATGCCCGACTACCGTGACGACATCGCCCGGCTTCACCGAGTCTTTCATCCAGCCCACGCGTTTGAGCACGGCGATGGCAGCCCCCTCGTAGTCATAGACCACTTCCTTGCCGCCCTCCTGGACGGTCAGGTGCAGCCAGACATGGGGGTTCGTCCACTGGATTTCCTTCACGACGCCTTTCTGCGATACCGACTTCCTGGCATCGAACATCGCGAACGAATGGTGCGCCAGGGCCAGTGTCGTCCACGACGTGAGCAGCAAAGCTGCAATCAGGCGCGTGCTGCGCAGCATCTTAAAGGTCCTGGTTGTTTTCACAGATGTACTCCTCGAAACGACTGCCCCGCGGCATCGGGACGTAAGCCCGCTTCATCGTGAACGGCACGACAAATGCTTCCGGGTCCGTCAGCGTCGTCTCGATCTCCATGCGGGTGGGGCTGACCCGGCGAAACTTTTCGACGGCCGTCAGCTTGTCCGAAAAAGGAATGCCATTGCGGTCGATGGTCCCGGCGCGCAGGTTGTTGGTTTCGACGACCAGCGTGTCGCCTTCCCAGTGGCCAACGGAATCACCACTGAAGCTCGGGTCCGCACCGATGGTGTGGCCAATGCCATCCAGGTAGATGCGCCGGATGTCATGCAAAACGCCCAGGTTCATGGTGATCTGGCCCGGCGTCTGGATGATCTCCATTGGCATGGTCCCGAACCGCGGCATGCCGAACGCCAGGCAACGCGTGACCGTATCGGGCTCCTGGGAACCATCGGTGTCGAACTTCCTTTTCCATTCGGCAAAGCGCGCGGCATAGGGCGGCGTCAACTGTGGGCCCGGTGGCGGACCGGGAGGAAAGGCTCCGGCACCTGGCGGCCCGCCCGGGGGCCTCCCGCCCGGTGGGCCACCCGGGGGTGGGCCCCCTGCCGGCGGCCCCGGGGGAAGAGGCGCCTGTCCGACAGGGGGTCCGAAATAGGCGTACTCGGGGTTCCACATTCCCGAAAGGTTTGGATGGGCCGGATCACCATAAAGCGGATCCTTCACGGGTGCAGGACCAGCCCCCTGCGCAACAGCCACCAGCGTCGCCAGTATTCCGCCCCAACAGTAGCTCAAAGGCCTGCTTTTCATCCGGACTCCCGTTTATTCCCGCGGATAGGAATTTATCTCAATTTCGCCCGCCTGCCCAGTGGTCAATTGGGCATTCAGCGGAAAGTAAACCCGCCACGGGTTAGAATCTGCCGCCTTGTCCAGTGCAATAGATGATGAAACGCAAAGCCCCCGTCAGGTCCGGCAAGTCTTCCCCTGCGGCGCGACCAAAGCGCCGCCGTGGCCGCCCCGGACCAAACCAGAGTGTCGTGGGGCGCGAAGCCATCATTGTCGCGGCCAGCCAGCTGCTGGAAAAGCTGCCACCGCATCAGGTGCCGAACGTACTGATCGCGCGAAAAGCTGGCGTGGATCCGGCACTGGTGCGCTACTACTTCGGCAATCGCGCCGAACTGCTGCTGGCGGTCGTCGAGCACATCCTCGCCACCTGGGCGGCGTCGCACCCGGATCCGGATGCGCCACCTGCCGAAAGACTCTCGGTCCACATTGCAGACATGCTCGATTTCTCGCGCCGCATGCGTCCCATGCAGCGCCTGATGATCGATGAGCTCGCCGAAGCAAAATCCGCGTCCGTAAGGGCTCGCGTTCGTGAGCTCAACGCCGGGGCTGTCAAATACTACGCCCAGCTCCTGCGTGCCGGGAGCGACAAGACCGAAGCCTCACCCGACTCCCTCTTCATGCATGTCGCGGTCATTGGTATCTGCGAATTCTTTGCCGCAGCCCAGGCCATGATCCTGCCCCTGGCACCGAAACATCTTGATGCCAATGAGCTTGCGCGGCGCTACGAAACCTTCATCCGCGAACTGGTGCTGGACGGCATGCGGGCCCGCGTGAAGTCTTCGCAGGAGTTCAAGGCCGACGCTTGAGCTGGTTGTACTCGGTCACGGCCTGGCGCGTGGCCTCGCGGTCACCTTCGGTGCCGATGGTGCCGCGCAATTCCGCATAGGCACGCGCCATGTTGTTCACGACACGATCGGGGTCCGTCCACGTGGCGTACTTGCCCAGGTCCAGTTCCGCGGCCGCGCGGCCGGCGCCGATGCCGGCTGCCAGACCCTTGCGCGCCGCACCCAGCACCAGTGCAAGGTAATCGCGCATCTCGGTCAGGTCCTGCTTGCCACCCACCGGGCCATGTCCCGGCACGATCACGTCCACCTGTGGATCCTGCAACGCCGCATCGCAGACCTTGATCCAGTCCTGCACGAACCCTGAACTCAGAAGTGGCGTGACCCCGAAGAATGCGATGTCACCCATGAACACGATTCGCGCCGAGCGCACGTAGATCATCGCGTCGCCGGAGGTATGGGCTTTTCCTGGCCACTCGAAATCGACCTTGGTGTCGCCGTAATACACTGACATCCGGTCATGGAAGGTGACCGTGGGCAGGACCACGCGGTTCACGTCGTCCGCATTGCCCCAGGCCGGATTGGTCTTCCAGTACGCGGGGGTCTGCGGCGTTCCCATCTTCACCATCTGCGCGCGGGTTTCCTCCTGCGCGATGATCTCTATGCCCTGCGGAAACACCGGCAGTCCCACGCTGTGATCCGGATGTTCGTGGGTGATCACCACGCGGTCGACGGGCTTGCCCAGCGTCTGGGCGGCACGCAGGAAATTGCGCGCGTGTTGCGGTCCGCCGCCCGCATCGATGGCCAGCAGGCTGCGTGGCCCTTCGACCAGGCCGAAATTCGACACCGAGAAATTGCTCTGGCCTGGCGCCTCGCGCTGCAGGAAGGCCAGCACTGTTGGCGACAGTCGCTTCAGTTCCGTGCGGATGTCCGTGGCCGGCGGCGTGCCGAACGCCTGCGCCGCTGCGGGCGCCGGCGGTGCGCCGGGACCTGGGGGCTGCGCCGCTGCGCCGCTACGATGCAGTGTTGCGGCAAGTGCACCACCCGCGACGCCCAGGATCTGGCGCCGTGTCAGTGCAGAGGGATTATCTGATCGGCTCATCATCCCACCCTGCCCTTCAGGGCATCTTCACGTAGGTCGCCAGCGAGTCTTCCCATTTGCTGTCGGTGAGCTGCCGGACCTTGCCGCCATTGCGGTCCATCAGGAACACCTGGGCGTAGGGTTGCGGCGAGACATCGTACATCGCGGCCTCGTCCTTGAATCCCGTGCGCGCGCTCCCGAACCAGATCTCGCGTCCATCGGCAGTCCACGTCGCATGCGCATCTGCGCCGGCGGTGGTGGTCATTCGCTTCACGTCGCTGCCGTCCACGTTCATGGTGAAGACCTCGAAGTCGAAGTCAGGCATGCGCCGCGTGAACACCACCCTGTCGCCCGTGGGCGAGATGAAGGGAAAGTTGTCGAATCCGGTTGTCAGCACTTTGACCGAGTTGTCCGCCAGGTTGATGGAGCGCAGCCCGCGGGTCTCGGGCGTATCCTGGCTGCCCCATATGCGATAGATGATCGTCTTGCCGTCCGGATGCCAGGCCGGGAAACCGGCGTTCACCTTGCTCTGGGTGACCTGCCGGCTCTCGGAGCCGTCGGCCTTCACCATGAAGACATTGGCTGGGGCAAAGCCGCGGCCGCCGAAAAAGGTGCCGACTCCGAAGGCCACCCACTGGCAGTCGGGGGACCAGGTGGGCATCATCGAGGCGCCGTCCTGCCGCTGGAACACCTTCACCCGCTGCGTGCCGTCGACGTTCATGACGCTGACGGAAGCGGTGGGATTGCCGAAGGGGAAGTCGAGGTCCGTCAATGCCAGACGGTTGTTCTTCGGGCAGACCGCCGGAAAGACATCGGTGTAACGATACTCGTGCTTCTTGTCCCAGCTGTACAGCCTGGTGTTCTGCGCACGGTTCTTCACGTCGATGCGGTAGTACACCACCATTTTGCCGTCTGGCGACCAGGAGGGACTGCGCACCTCGCCTTCCGGACCGCGTTTGCCATCGGAATACACGATGCCGACCTTCGGACCATCCTTGGGCGTGCCCTTGATGATGTAACCGATCCTTCCATCCTGCAGGTATTGGGGATTCGTCTTCAGCGCGGCGCCAGTGCTCACGGCGGTCTCCGCGCCAGTGGCCACATCGATCTCGAGGATCTGGGAGGTCGAGCCCAGGGCGGCGATGCCCGCGCCATGCATGCGCGCACCGAAGGTCTCGCGTGTCGGCAACGCATAGGCGACCAGCTTCTTGCCGTCCGCTGACCATCTGGGGGTGCCGTACGCCGTACCCGGCTTGTTGGTCACACGGCGCATCTCACTCCCATCGGCCTTCATCACATAGAGACTGATGGGATGCGAATGACCGGCGCCGGCGCCGGTTTCCGCACCCTGCCACTTTTCGCCGCGATCCGAGCTGAATGCGATCCACTGGCCATCGGGTGACCAGGACGGCCGGAAGTAGCCGTTCATGGTCGCGTGCGGTTCGGTCTTGCCGTCGCCGGTAAGATTGCTGGCCTTGCGGGACTTGAGGTCCATCACCCAGATATTGGCGGTGCGTGCACCACCCTTGGTCGAGACGTAAGCCAGTTTCGATCCATCCGGCGACAGCACGCCGGCGTCTTCCATCGAGGTGTCCTTGGTGAGGCGCTCCTGCCCGCTGCCATCCGGATGCACGCGCCAGATGTCCGCCTGTCCGTCGCCCTCGCCGTCACGCTCGGAGGTGAACACGATCCACTTGCCGTCAGCAGAGAAAGAGGCGTCGTAATCGCGGACGTTTGCCGGCGGCAGCAGCGCGCGCTCTCCACTGCCGTCTGCATTGGCGACGTACAGCACCAGCTTCGAGGGGCCGATGCGGTTCATCAGCATGACCTCCTTCGCCACCGCCTGTTGCACGGTGCCTGCCAGCAACAGGGCCCCCGCGGCTGGCAGAAGGGTCTTGGTGAACGTGCGCGATCTGGTGGTCATGAGGACTTCCCGTGCTTAATTCCCGTCGAAAGGAATATTAGGTGACAGCTGTAACGGATTCAATTCGCCAGCGCTTCAGCGCGTCAATTCGGGCAGGAAACGGCCCACGTTTCCGGCGTAGATGCCTTTCAGCTCGCTTGCCGTGTAGACCTTGGCCGATTCCAGCCCCTGTACATGCTCCAGCGACGTGCGGAACGGGTAGTCCGAACCGAACACCAGGCGCTCCGCCGGCACGACCTGCTTCAGTGCCCGCGACGGCGCGGCCGCGGTGGACTGGGCGATATCGTAGAAAAAACGCGCGGCAGCGGCGCGGAAACCATCGGGCGCCTGCACCTTCGTGTTGGGATTCCGGTCGATGAAATCGAAGCGCTCGATCAGGAAGGGCATGGTGCCTCCCGAGTGGCTCCAGATCATGCGCACGTCGGGATATCGGTGTGCGGCACCGCGATACACGTAACTGGCAATGGCGCGGGTGGTGTCCGTGCCGAATTCGACTACCGTGTCGGCGACTTCAGGCATGAGCCGCGTGCAGCAGTTCGCCGTGTTCGGATGCACGTAGACAACGGCCTTGCGGCGGTTCAACTCTTCGAATACCGGATTGAACCGCTTGTCTCCCAGCCATTCGGCGCCATAGCTGGTGTACAACCCCACTCCGGGCGCCTTCAGCACGTCGTAGCCGTATTCGATTTCCTTCAGCGCAGCGTCAGGATCGTCCATCGGCAATGCCAGGAAGTACCCGATGCTGTCGCGGTGGTCGGCAGCCAGCCTGGCCGCTTCTTCGTTGATGCCACGCGCCAGCGTGCGGCCACGTTCCCCGGCCGGCAGTCCAGGGGTCGTGATGGAGACCATCGAACGCGTGACGCCGGCGGCGCCCATGTCGTCCATGTGCTTCTGCAGGCTCCATGCATTCATGGGACCTGGCGTGCCAAGCGCGCGCAGCACTTCGGGCTGGAAGTGCGCATGCACGTCGATGATGGGCGCTTTGCGCCGACTGTCCGCGCTCAGGCCGATTGAGGGCGCCGCGGCCAGTGCCGAAAGCCCCAGCAGCATCTGTCGTCGTGTCGGGCGGGTGAACTGACTCATTGCGCGTGACTCCTGGAAACTTTGGTGGACGGCAGCCCGGCCTCATCCAGCGGCACGCCGCGCGTCTCAGGCAGGAACAACAGTGCACAGGCGATGCTCAACAGCGTGAATACCAGGGGATACAGCAGGCCGGCATTGATATTGCCGCGCGCGGCCACCAGCGCGAAGGCGCTGACCGGCAACAAGCCGCCTACCCAGCCTACTCCGATGTTGTACGGCACCGACAGCGCCGTGTACCGCACCTGTGTGGGAAAGAGTTCCACGAGCGCGGCTGCCTGCGGTCCGTACAGCGCGGTGGAGGCCAGCATGAGCAGCACGAGGATTCCCAGGATCGCCCATGGGCGCGCAGCCTCCCTGTCCGCAGCCACGGGATAGCCGGCGTCCCCCAGAGCCTCGCGAAGCTCGCGGCGGACGCGATCCGCCTCCACCGACCCCACGTTGCCGGACTGGGTGCCGATCCAGCCGGTGACCACGCGGCCACCCACATGCACGCTTGCCGCTGCATCTGCCGACGGCGCCTCGTGGTGATAGGGCACGCCGGCATCCGCCAGCGCCGTCCGCATCACATCGCAGGCGGATTGCAGTTTGCGGCGCCCCAGGGCATCGAACTGCAGGTGGCACTGCCCTTCGGGGGCGCTCACCACCACTGGCGCCGACTTCACCGCCTGGAGCAGTCCGGGGTTGCCCCATGCCGTCATCGCATTGAATGCGGGAAAGTACGCGGCAGCCGAAATGATCATGCCCAGCAACATCACCGGCTTGCGGCCCCAGCGGTCCGAAAGCCAGCCAAAGAACACGTAGCCGCCCGCCGAAAGCACCACCGCACCCATCACCAGCTGGTTGACCAGCCGTGAATCCATCTTGAGCACCCGCTCCAGGTAGAACTGCGCGTAGAAGTGCGCCGTGTACCACACGGCCCCCTGTGCCAGCAGGATGCAGAACAGCGCGATCAGCAGCCGCTGCAGGTTGTGGCCGCGGAAGGTGTCGGAAATGGGTGCCTTTGAAAGCCGCATCTCGGCCTTCATCTTCTGGAACGCCGGGCTCTCGGAGAGACGCAGGCGTATCCACAGGGAAATGGCCAGCAGCAGCGACGACATCAGGAATGGCACGCGCCATCCCCAGGCCTGGAAGGCAGCCTCGCCCAGCAGCGTCCGCGTTGCCAGCACGATGCCCAGTGCCAGCAGCAAGCCGACGGCCGCCGTGGACTGTATCCACCCCGTGAGCAATCCACGCCGCGCCGGATGCGCATGCTCGGCGACGTACACTGCAGCGCCGCCATATTCCCCGCCCATTGCGAATCCCTGGATCACCCGGATCAGCACGAGCAGGATCGGGGCGGCCACGCCAATCCTTTCAATTCCCGGCAGAAGGCCGATGGCCATCGTGGAGACACCCATCAGCAGGATGGTCTGGATGAACGCGCGCTTGCGACCGTGACGGTCACCGATGTGTCCGAAGAACAGTGCGCCGAAGGGTCGCACGATGAAACCCGCGGCGAAGGCACCGAGGGTGAAGAGGAAGCCCGCGCTCTGGCTGCCACTGGTGAAGCGCGCCGAGATGATCGACGCCAGCGTGCCGAACACGAAGAAGTCATACCACTCGAAGGCCGTACCGGCAGCGGAGGCTGCCACGACCATCGAGGTATTCACGCCGCTCTGCGGCGGCGCTGAGGCATGGGTCATACCTCAGGGCTTCTTCGCAGCTTCCGGATACAGCCGCAGCTTGATCACGCGCCAGTTGTTCATGTCGGCGATGAACAAGGTCTCTTCCGTCGGGCAGGCGATGGCATGCGCCCAGTTGAACTGCCCCATCCGCCGGCCGGAAGATCCCAGGATGCCCAGGATCTTGCCATCCAGCGTCATCTTGTAGAGCCGTCCGGGTTCCGCGTCCATGACCCACAGGTACTGTGGTGTGGTGGGCGAGATGCACATGGTCCAGGGTTCGGTCTGGTCCGGTCGCGTGGAAGGATCCTTCGGCAGGTTGCCGAACACCGGATGATGGGTCTTGTCGTAGGGAGCGTTCAGGAACAGGAAACGCTTGAAATTGCCATTGCCGTCGAACACCTGGACGCGACGGTTGCCACGGTCGGCGACATAGATGTTCCCTTCACGGTCGGCCTGCAGGTTGTGCGGATTGTCGATGCTGTACGGGTTCTCGTCGGCGTTCTTGCCGCTCTTGCCGTACTTGCCCCAGGAGGTGATCCAGTCGCCGTACTTGTCGTACTTCACGACGCGTGAATTCACATAGCCATCACTGACATAGATGTTGTCGTCCTTGTCCCAGGTCACGTCCGTGGGCGAGCCGAGCCACCCGTCCGCCATCCGGGCGTCGGCCTGCCTGGCGTGCTCGATGTTGAGGGAATCGTAGCCCTCCGGACGCCGACCCAGGTTCATCAGCACCTTGCCGTTCGGGTCGAACTTGATGACCGAATCGGTGCCCTTGTCGACGATCCACAGGTTGTCGTACCGGTCATAGCGGATGGAATGCCCGTAGCCCAGCGCGTAGACCCGGCGGCCGATCTCCTTGATGAACTTGCCCTTGCTGTTGAACAGCAGGATCTCGGTGGTCGCATTGCCGAACAGCGGCCCGCTGGTCGCCGATCCCGGATGATTGAGCACCGCGACCTGGCCCTTTGAATTGACCGCCACGCCGAGCACCTCACCCAGGTTTTCACCAGGTGGCAGCTTGATGAAGTCCTCGGCGTCGAACTTCATCTGCGGAGCAGCGCTGTTGTCGACCACGGCGACCGCCGGCGTCTGGCCCTGCAGCGCCGCCGACATCGTTGCCGCGGCGAACAGTGTGCCGACGAAAATTGCTGATCTGTTCATTTCAACCTCGGAGCGGGGGCTGAAATGGCAGCGTCCACAGGCGACGCATCGGCAAGCCCCCACATGATTGTTCTATGCGACCTCGGCACTGTATATCACAATTCCCATTATCAGGAATATGACCGTTCGGGGCCACAGGCCCAGTCAGCCGTGTTGTGGCAATCGAGGCAGTAGCGATCCATGAGTTGTTGCCGCGCGGCAGCGAACTGACATCCCGCACGACGATATCCAGGTGATCGCACCCGGCGTGTCGACGGGAAGCAGCTTGCGCTGCTCAACGGGCCCCCGCCGGAAGCACTCCGGCGGCGGCCATCATCAACAGAACATCACGTCGCGATGCGGCTTTCATGCCCTGCCGGACACCGAAGCGCTAACGTCGATATGCAACCCTCACTTCATCCGGTAGGCGACCTGGACGCCGATCTGCCGCGGGGTGGGTGGACTCAACGTCCTGCCATACGTATACGCATTGTAAGTGCTGCAATCGGCGTTGGTGCACTGCGAACGCCCGCCGCTCTCCGCTCCGACCTTCTCATCGGTGACGTTCAACGCGAATACGTTCACGTCGAGATCACCGTGCACGATGCCCAGGCGCAGATTGACGTTCTTACGACTCGGAATGTAACTGGAGTCGGGAGAATATGCGGTCGTACCTGGCGCTGCGGTGGCGAACCCATCGGTCCAGCGATAGTCCACGCGTCCATAGGCTTGACCGAAATCCCCGATCTGCAAGTCGTACCGTGCGCCGATATCGTACGTCCAGGAGGGCTGCGGCAAGCCCTGACCATCTGTGGCAATGACGAGATCGCCACTACGCGAACCCGGGCCGCCTGGAATGACCAGCGAGGACGTGTATTCGGCCTCGATGTATCCGACGGAGGCATTCAAGGTCAGCGACCGGAATGGACGCAACTGCGCCTCGATGTCTCCACCACGCGTGCGCACGGACGGCACGTTGAATACCACCCCGTCGCCCAGGAACAGGAACTGCTGCATGTTCGACCATTCCAGGTCGTAGATCGACGCGTTGATCTGCGCGCGACCTTCCCACAGGCGCATTTTCCCACCCAGCTCGTAGCTCCAGACCGAGTCGGATTCATAGGTCGTCGGCATGGCCGCGGTAGTGAGGCCGTAATTCGCCAGGAGGCCGGCCGCCGCGGAGGTCAGCACCTGGTTCACGCCGCCCGCCCGAAACCCCTTGGCCGCCGTGACATAGATCAGGTCGTCCGGGTTGATGAAGTACTGGAGGGAGACCTTCGGCGTCACAGGAGTGTCCGTGATTACGCCCTTCACTGTAGCGTCGCCCGCGGAAGTGGTGCTGCTGTTCGGACCGAAGTTGGACTGTTCGAACGAAGTGGACAGATAGGAGACACGGACGCCCGCGTTGGCGCGCCACTGCTCGGACAACTTCACCGTGACATCACCGAAAGCGGCGGTTTCCAGATCGGTTACGGACTCGTGGATCTGGGAGAAGTACCCGTTGAAGGGAACGCCGTAACGCTGCGCGATGGTCATGCCGGAAAACTGCTTGAAGCCCGCATCAGAGGCTGTGGCGTTCTGACCTACTCCCGTGCGGGTGTTGGAGAAATAAGCGCCGGTTACGAAGCTCACGCGCTCGCTCTGCGTGGAACTCAGACGCACTTCCTGGGAGAACACATTGCGCCGGTTTTCCGTGTTGGTCTGGATGATGCCGCCCAGGCCCAATCCGTTGGGAGTGCTGGTGACGTTCGCGTTGAAGGCCTGACCGCTTCCCACATTGATAGTCGGTGCACCAGGGGTGACGATCTGTCCGGGAACGGGGTAAATGAATAATGTCATCGGGAAACTTTGTGGACCAAGCCCGCGATTCAGATCCTGCACCCAGGACGAGATCGACTTCAGCTGCAGACCGTCTGCGACGTCCCACTCGAAGTCGGCGCTGCCAACGTCCAGGTCGGTGCGGGTCGGACTCGGGCCGAAGGCAAGTGACTGGAAACGTTCGAGGTCGAATGGCCCCACCGTGTAGGCCGGAGCAACGTACGCGCCCGTGGCTGCGCTGCAACCCGGGTTGGGCGGCAGAACCATGGGCGGGACAAGAAACGCGCGGGAGGCAACGGGTTGGGACAGGATGTAGGGAACGTTGAAACACAACGCCGGGAGCTTCAGCTGCCCTGGCTCGTCAAGGTTGTACGAACTGCCCAGGCTGTCAGTCTCGTCACTGGATCTCAGATAGGAGAGCGTCAACTTCGTGGATTCGGAGGGTTTCCATGCCACCGCCGCCCGCCACATGAGGACTTCGCCGTTGTTGGCGTTCTCGTCGTAGACCTCTCCGTTCTTCCAGTTGGTCAGATCGATGTAGCCACCGGTCTTGCGCTTGAAGATACTGGCCCTGAAACCCAGTTTGTCTTCCACGATGGCGCTGCCGAAGGCGACGCCGGCCTCATAGCTGTCATCCCCACCCTCGGTGGTGTTCCACTGCGCCCGTGCGTAGCCGGAATGGCCCGACAAGTTCGGGTCCGGCTGGAGATAGCGGATGGTGCCGCCCTCCGAGCCACCACCAAACAGCGTGCCCTGCGGCCCGCGCAGCACCTCCACACGCTCCAGATCAAACAACGGAGGGACCGGCGTGCCATTTTGTGAGCCGAACCCGCCCGCAGCGCGCTTCTGCAACGGTGTTTCGTCGAGGTAGAACCCGGTGGTGGCCGACGTGCCGCTCTGTTGAGCCACACCGCGGATGGCCACAGTGGCGTTGCCGGATGCCTCGCGGCCGTTGATCCGCAATCCGGGCGTCGTCGCCGCCAGATCCGCAATGGTCTGGATGCCCTGCTGATCCAGGGACTGCTGGGTCTCCGCTGAAACGGATAGCGCGACCCTATTGATCGAACTGGTCTGGCGCGTCGCCGTGACGACGACCTCCTCCAGTTCGTCGTTGGCCTGTGCAGCCTGTGTGACCGGCGCAAACGTGGCGCCCATGACAGCTGTTCCGATAATTGTCGATACAGTGCGGCGAACTGAATTCACGACCCCTCCCCACGCAATTTGTAATAGCGGCAAGGCGGATGTGGTTTGAAACCTCCCCACCCTTCGTCGCGGAAGCATATATCACTATTCCCAACATCGGGAATACTATTTCCCGTGACAGGGATTTATATTTCCCTGGTATGGGATTTTCTGGCGCCTCGCGCAATCGCGGCACAGGCAATCACATGGGCTGGCCATGTCGCACTGGCCCCCTACCTGAAACGCCCGGCCAAAGCTTGCCTTGCGCGCCAGCTACGAACTTGCCCCTGAGAACGGATTCCCGGGCGACCCACTTCGTGGAATGTGCAGGTATATTCCCGCTTGCCGATGCAGGCATCGAATGAGGGACAAGGACGAATGGCCGGTCTGGACAAGCGCGTTTCAACCTACGCCGAAGCACTCGAAGGACTCGAGGACGGAATGACCATCGCGGCGGGCGGCTTCGGGCTCTGCGGGATTCCGGAGAACCTCATCGCGGAAGTCCGTCGCCGCGGCACTTCGGGACTCACCGTCATCTCCAACAACTGCGGGGTCGATGACTTTGGCCTTGGCGTGTTGCTCAAAACCCGTCAGATCCGCAGGGTCATCGCGTCATACGTGGGTGAGAATGCCGAGTTCGAGCGCCAGCTGCTCGCTGGCGAACTCGACGTGGAGCTCACGCCGCAGGGCACACTCGCCGAAAAACTTCGCGCCGGCGGCGCCGGCATCCCGGCATTCTTCACCGCAACGGGCTATGGCACGCCCGTAGGCGAAGGCAAGGAAACGCGCGAGTTCAACGGCCGGCATTGCATCCTGGAACCTTCGCTCACCGCGGATTTCTCGCTGATCCGCGGCTGGAAGGCAGACTGGTTCGGAAACGTGATCTACCGCCACACGGCCAGCAATTTCAATCCGGCCGTCGCCATGGCCGGACGCATCACCGTGGCCGAGGTGGAGGAAATCGTCCCTCCAGGCGCGCTGGATCCAGCGCAGATTCACACGCCCGGCATCTATGTCGGCCGGTTGATCCAGGGTCGCTTTGAAAAGCGCATCGAAAACCGTACCGTGCGACCGTCCTGAAGGATCAACCATGACTCTATCCAGGGACCAGATGGCCCGGCGCGTGGCCCGTGAGCTTCGTGACGGCTACTACGTCAATCTGGGCATCGGCATGCCGACGCTCGTCGCCAACCACGTGCCGCAGGGAATCGAGGTGATGCTGCACTCGGAAAACGGGCTGCTCGGCATGGGCCCTTTCCCGACGGCGGCGGAAGTCGACGCCGACATGATCAATGCCGGCAAGCAGACCGTTACCGCTCTGCCCGGCGCCTCCATCTTCTCGTCCGCGGATTCATTCGCAATGATTCGCGGCGGCCACATCGACCTGACCGTGCTCGGCGCGTTCGAAGTCGATATCGAAGGAAACATCGCTTCCTGGATGATCCCGGGAAAGCTCGTCAAGGGCATGGGCGGAGCCATGGACCTGGTCGCTGGCGCCCGCAACATCATCGTCATGATGATGCACACCTCGAAGGATTCGGAACCAAAGCTGCTCAAGCGTTGCACACTTCCGCTGACCGGCCGCGCCTGCATCCGCCGGGTTCTCACGGATCTTGGTCTGTTCGATATCGCCGATGGCGCCTTCGTGCTGCGCGAACGCGCTCCGGGAGTGAGCACTGACGAGATTCGGCGGCTTACGGACGCTCCCGTTATCGTGCCGGAATCTGCAGTCGAAATGAGCTTCTGACCATCGCCTCTGTCCATTCACTCGCCAGTGGCCAGTTCCGGATAGCGCGGCAGCAACAGAAAGCCGGCGCAACTCAGGACCAGGCCTATGGCGCTGACCGCGAGCGCGGGCGAGTAACTGCCCACAGCGTCGTGCACCGCCCCAACCCACAGGGGCCCCAGCCCGGAGGCAAATACAAACGCGCAGTACAGCCAGCCGTAAGTCTTGCCGAATTGCGCGAGCCCGAAATACCGCGCGACCAGGAAACCCATGAGATCCAGTTCGGCGCCCAGCGCCAGGCCCATGGCAATGGCGGTGAGCATTGCAGCGGAAGCCCCATTGAACAGGAACGCGGCGATGCCGGCTGCTGCTACCAGGCAGATCGAAATGGCGATGAAGGGCGCGAAGACGCGGTCCAGCAGAACCCCGACGATCAACCGGCTGCCGATGACAGCCAGCCCTATTCCGCCGGCGATCTTTCCGGCCTCAACTCCACTCAGTCCGTTGTCCCCCAGCATGGGGACAAAGTGCGGCAGCAAGCCGGCGAAGGAAAGCGACATGAGGAAAAAAGAGCCCGCCAGAACCCAGAATGCCCGCGTGGCAACCGGAACTGCCGGATCTGACGCCCGCTCCGCCTGGCGCCTCTCCGGCGTCACGCCATTCGGTGTTCGACGTGGCAGCACCAGTGCCGTGACCAGCGCGCCCACCAGCGGTATCGCAGCCAGAAGGAAATAACCGGCGCGCCAGCCGTGAGTGGCGATGACGCTGGCGAGAACCGGTGGAACGATCGCACCCGACAATCCAATGCCGGTCATGGTGATTCCAAGCGCGACACCGCGCCTTTTGCGGAAGGCGTTGCTGATGATCTTGGTGTACGCAATCGGCCCCGAGGCGGCACCAGCAAGCCCCACCAGGGTCTGGACCAGAAAGTAGCTGGCTATGGAGTTGACGAATGAACCCAGCGCCACGAATCCGGCGGACAGCAGCAACAGCCCGGCAACGGAAGGCCGTTTCGCACCAAAACGGTCCACTGCCCATCCGACCAGTGGATTTGCCGCCGCTATGGCAATGGTGGCCAGCAGGACGCCGAAGCCGAACTGCACGCGCGTCAAGCCGAAGTCGCGGGTCAGGCCAGCGACAAACAGACCATTCGTATACAGCAGCAACGCGGAAATTCCCGTGATACTGCCTGCAACCGCTCCGGCCAGACTTCGCGCCTGATACCCGCCAGTCGCATCCGCCGCGGTGTTCTGTTCAAGTCTCACTTGCTGATGCACGGCCACCCCTGCTTGCTGACCGCCTATTATTCCCTCACGAGGGAAATTTTGATACGGACACTGTGCTCGCCGCTGCCCGGATCCGCCAGGCGGCAGTCGCCCATCGCATTCATTGTTGGCGAAGCGGCTGCCCCGGCGTATACAGGCGCCAAACCCGTCAACCGTGCGCGGGCCGACATGCAGCGGCGCGCCGACAACATCCAGCATGGGTTCTGAAGAAGGGATATCCGTGCAACAGGCCGGCGTGATTGCTGATCGCGAATTCATCCATGGCGGAGTCCATGAACCCGCGCACTGCCGCAAGCGGCGCGGTGCCGGTCTTTGCGCTGACTGAGCCAGGCTGAAGTGAAGCATCGTCGCCGGGTGAACATGACTGAGGGGCCGCTGCTCGGCACCCTGCTGCGCGTCGCCCTACCCATCACGCTGACGAATCTGTTCCAGTCCTCCTTCGATATAGTCAATGCCTTCTGGGTGGGGCGACTCGGAGCCGACGCCATCGCGGCCGTTGCCGCCAGCGGCCCCCTGTTCAACGTGCTCATTTCGCTCGGCAGCGGCCTGTCCACCGCAGGTGCCGTGCTGATCGCGCAGAGTGCCGGCGCACGCCGGCACGACATGCTTGACCATGTCGCTGCGCAAACGCTGCTCATGGTCGCCCTGATGGCAGCCGCATTTGCCATGGCCGGCGCCAGCATGGCTTCCCCGCTGCTGCGGCTGATCGGTGTCTCGCCTGTCATCCATGATCTCTCCGCGCACTACCTGCATGTGCGTTACCTGGGCATGGTGCCGATGTTCTGTTTCATGTCGATGCAGGCCATGCTGCAGGCCGTGGGCGAAGTACGCTTCGCCATGTTCGTCCAGATCGGCAGCATCCTTTGCAATGCGCTGCTCGACCCCTTGCTGATCTTCGGAGTCGGGCCATTGCCCGCGTTCGGCGTGGCGGGTGCGGCACTGGCAACCGTCATCGTCCAGACCACTGCGTTGACCATCGCACTGCGTCACCTGTTGTCCGGCCACTCGGCACTGCACCTGCGCATCGCCGATTTCCGGCCGGACTGGGCGCATGTGCGGCGCGCCGCGGCGCTTGGCGTTCCTGCTTGCATAGAGCAGGGAATCCGCACCTTCAGTTCGCTGCTGCTGATGTCGCTGGCCGCCGGCTTTGGCACGCTCGGCCTTGCGTCCTATGGCATCGGTACGCGCCTGCTGTTCTTCTGGTTCATGCCGATGACCGGCCTGTCCATCGCCACGGCTGCAGTCGTCGGACAGAACATAGGAGCAGGCCTGGAAAAGCGGGCCAGAGAGGCCGCGCGCCTGTCCGCCTGGCTGGGTTTTCTCGGCCTGACGGCAATAGGACTGCTGCTGATCCCGTTCGTCCCGTCGATCATGCACGCCCTGGCGCCCGGACAGGACCAGGTCGTCGCCCAAGCCGTTCGCTTCGCCTATATCTACTGCCCCTTCCTGGGCATCCTGGCGGTACCGCAGGCGCTGCTCGGAGCATTCCGCGGAGCCGGCAGCACCAGGCAGTCGATGACCATTTCCATCGCCATGCAGTGGCTGTTCCAGATGCCCTCCGCATGGTTCATAGCCCTGGCGACACCGCTCGGCCTGCTGGGTGTCTGGTGGAGTTACCCCATCGCAAACTGCGCCGGCGCCATACTGTGCATACTGTGGTTCCGCTACGGAACGTGGCGGAACCTGCAGGTAGCGCCGAAGACCTGACCGGTCCACGTTTTCGCCTGGAAAGGAAGCAGGAACATGCATTGCAGATCTGGCCTGGTGGCGCTCCTCGCGCTTTGCGCGTGTGGAGCCAAACCTCCTGGAAACGTTGATGCTGCGCGCCTGAACGCAGCCCGAAGCGAACCCGGACAATGGCTTGCACTGGGGCGGAACTGGCAGGGCGACCGATACTCGCCATTGACGAAGCTCACGGCAGATACCGCCGGCAGACTGGGGTTTGCCTGGGAGTACGAGTTCCGTTCGCACCGCGGGCGCGTGGAGCATGGGCAGGAAGCAACACCACTGGTTGTCGATGGCGTGATCTACGCATCCGGTCCCTGGGGTTCTGCCATTGCCGTGGACGCCAGGACCGGCAAGGAACGCTGGCGCTACGATCCGCAAGTCGACGGCAGCTACAACCGCAAGGCGTGCTGCGATGTTGTGAGCCGCGGCCTCCAGGTCTGGAAGAGCAAGGTCTACGTAGCGACGCTGGACGGCCACCTGGTCGCACTGGATGCCGGAAGCGGCAGGGAACTGTGGAAGGTCGACACGCTCATCGACCGCGACCAGCGTTCGTACTCCATCACCGGACCACCGCAGGTCGCAGGCCACGTCGTCGTCATTGGCAACAGCGGTGCCGAGTTCGGTGTGCGCGGCTATGTCACCGCCTACGATCTGGACAGCGGCAAGCAACTCTGGCGCTTCTTTACAGTGCCGGGTGATCCGAAGAAGGGTCCGCCCGAACATCCCGAAATGACCACAGCGCTGCAGACCTGGGCCGGGGATTCCGACTGGGCATCGGGCCTGGGCGGGACGGTCTGGGGAGAAATGAATTACGACCCGGAACTTGATCTGCTTTATGTAGGAACGGGCAACGCCTCGCCCGAGGCACCGTGGATCCGCAGCCCGGGTGGCGGCGACAACCTCTTCCTGGCCACCATCCTCGCCATCCGCCCTGGCTCTGGCGAACTGGTCTGGCACTTCCAGACCACTCCCGGTGAAATGTGGGATTACACGGCCACGCAGAACATGATCCTTGCCGACCTGCAGATCGAAGGCCGGCTGCGCAAGGTGCTGATGCAGGCACCCAAGAATGGCTATTTCTATGTGCTGGACCGCGCCACTGGTGAATTCATCTCCGCCCGACCCTACGTGTTCACCAACTGGGCCACCGGCATCGACGCCAAGGGTCGCCCCACGATCAATCCGGCTGCCACCTACAAGGACAAGGCGGCGCTGATTTTTCCCACGGGTGCCGGCGGACACAATTGGCCGCCAATGGCATTCAATCCACAGACACAGCTGGTTTACATCCCGGCCCGCGAATCGGGCATGGTGATGGCTCCGCTGCCAGGGGACTACCAGTGGCAACCTGGCCAGACCAATGCTGCCCACCGGGTTTCCTTCAGTTTCTTCGTGAACCTCCTGTCTCCGGAGGAACGCAAGGAGTACGACGCCGTCGTTGCCTCCTACCCCGGCCTGCCTGATCCGGCCACGCGCGAATTCCTCATCGCCTACGATCCGGTGAAGCAGCAGGAACGCTGGCGCCTGCCGCTGGGAAGAGCGGAACTCGCGGGCGGCGGAGTACTCACCACCGCAGGCAACCTTGTGGTGCAAGGCACTTCCTCCGGAAAGCTGATGGTCTACCGTGCTGACACGGGGGCCGTCGTCAAGGAGATAGATACAGGCACCGCCATCATGGCGGCGCCGGTCAGCTATGAAATCGACTCCCAGCAATACATCGCGGTGCTGGCGGGATTCGGCGGCGCGATGGCGCCCCTCTATCCTGCCGAGAGCGCCGCGTATCGTTACCAGAATTACGGCCGCTTGCTGACATTCAAGCTGGACGGCACTTCCACCCCACTGCCGCCTCCGCGCCAGCCGATGTCGACTCCCCCACCACCGGAACTGCCGGCTTCTGTGCTGAAAACAGCGCCGCATGGCGCAGCGTTGTTCTTCAAATATTGCGTGTTCTGCCATGGCGGCCAGGGCGAAACACGCCTGTCGGCGTATCCGGACTTGTTCCGCCTGGATGCACAAACCCATGAGGCATTCGGGCAGATCGTCCATGAGGGCAAGCTGGCGGGCAATGGCATGGCGGGATTTGCCGATGTGCTGAGTAAGCAGGACGTGGCTGCAATCCAGGCGTTTCTGGCGCAGGGTCAGACAGCGCTCCGGAACGAGGAACTCGCGCCAGCCAGGTGAAGCCGCGGATGAAGGTATGATCCGGGGCGGCACCGGAAATCGGGGGAGAAGGGATGGAGACGGGAATCAGGGGCCGATGTGCCCTGGTCAATGGCGCCAGTGCCGGCATGGGCAAAGCTGCCGCCGAGTCGCTGGCCGCTGAAGGCGTGGACCTGGTGCTGTCGGCACGCGGCGAAGCGCGACTGGAGGAAGCAGCGCGGGATCTGCGCGCGCGATATGGCGTGAAGGTTACGGCTGTGGCGGCCGATCACAGCACGGTCGACGGCAGGCAGCGCATTCTCCAGGCCTGCCCCAGCCCGGACATCCTGGTAGCGACCTGCTCACCGCCACCGATGACGCCGGATCATCGCGCGATCACGCCTGCGCAATGGCAGGCCAGCATCGATACCGGCCTGATGAGCCCCGTTCATTTCATCGAGGCCGTGCTGCCGGGGATGGTGCAGCGTCGCTGGGGACGCATCGTCAACATCGCCAGTATCGCCGCCAAGTACCCGCTCGAACTGCGCATTCTCAGCGGCGCACCCAGGGCCGCGCTGGTGAACTACGCCGGTGCCGTCGCGCGACGCGTGGCGCCTGACAATGTGACCCTCAACACCGTGCTGCCAGGCATGTTCCACACGGCGGCGGTACACGACCAGTTCACCGCCACGGCACAGCGCAATGGCACCACTTACGATGCCGAGGTTGCGAAGTTCGTCGAGGCCTATCAGATTCCGGCCGGGCGCTTCGGCGATCCCCGCGACATCGGTGCGCTGGTCACTTTCCTGTGCAGCGAGTACGCGGGATACATCACAGGCCAGAGCATCGTGGTCGACGGCGCCACCACGCGCTCCACTTTCTGAGGCCCTGGTGAACGACGCCCTGTATCGCAGGACGGTGTGGCGGCTACTGCTGCCCATCGCCCTGCTCACGTTCATCAATTCCATCGACCGGATGAACGTGAGCTTCGCCGGGCAGCAGATGTCCCGCGATATCGGAATGACGCCAACCGGATTCGGCCTGGGTGTCAGCACTTTTTTCATCGCCTACCTGCTCTTCCAGTATCCGCATGCCTTGCTGCTGCGGCGTCTCGGCATCCGGCTGTGGCTCCTGCTCTCGATGACCGTCTGGGGCATCGCCGGAGTGATGATGTCGCGGGTGCAGGACCCGGGCGACTTCGTGATCGCGCGGTTCCTGCTCGGCGCCGCCGAAGCAGGATTTGCTCCAGGCATGACCTGGTACATCAGCCAGTGGACACCGCGCGCAACCCGCGCCCGGGCCATGGCCATTGCCCTGTCGGCAGTGCCGTTTTCGCTGGTGGTCGGCGGGCCTCTCTGCGGATGGCTGCTGGGCATGTCCAATCCACTCGGGCTGCAGGAGTGGCGATGGATGTTCCTGGTATCGGCGGTGCCGAATTTCCTGTTTGCATTTGTTGCAGCCGCGTACTTCGTCGACCGTCCTGGCCAGGCACGCTGGCTGGATGGCGGCGAGGGAGAACGCCTGGAGGCGCAGATCGCAGCCGAAGCTTCGAGCGAGGCATCCGGCCTGGCGTTCGCGGATTTCGTGCGGGATGGCCGTGTCTGGCTGTGCGCCGCGATCTGGTTCCTGGTGATGACCGGCTCCTACGCACTGGTGTACTGGCTGCCGCAGATTGTCCGGCAGCTGGCGATCGCCCACAGCGAGTTCCTGATCGGCACGCTGAGCGCGCTGCCCCAGGTGGGACTGGTATCCGGCCTGTTTCTCAATGCAAGGCATTCCGATCGCCGCGGTGAGCGACTGCGGCACACAGCGGCTGGAGCGATGCTGGCCGGCATTGCACTCATTGCCGCTGTGGCAATGCCGGTGGGCCCTGCCGTCCTGGTCATGCTGGTCATTGCGGGGTTTGGAATCGGCGCTGCGCAGGGCGTGTTCTGGACCGTGCCCGCGGCACTGGGAATCGGCGGCGGACAGGTTCCCATCGGGGTCATCGCCGCCGTCAGCATGGCGGGCACAGCCGGTGGCGTCGTCGGCCCCTCCATGATGGGCTGGCTGGTGGAGCGCTTCGGCAGCCATGCGCCGGCGATCATGATACTGGCGGGCTTCCTGCTGCTTGCAGCGCTGCTGCTGGCCGTGGTTCCTTCCGGTCAGCGTCGGAGGGATCAACGATGAGTGACGAGCGCAGCGGCGGCGACATGAGTCCGCCGGCATTGAGTTTCGCCTTCCGCATTCTGCTCGAATTCGATGCCGGACCGCGGCTGCGCTTCGAACCTGCATTCCAGGCGGGCCGCCGCGGCTTTGTCGCGGTCCAGGGCGGGAGCATCGAAGGGCCGCGCCTGAAGGGCCGCGTGATGTCACGTTCCGGTGGTGACTGGCCACGACTGTGGCAAAGCGGGCTGGTGGAGTTCGAGGCGCACTATCTGCTGGAAGCGGCAGATGGCACACCGATCTACATCCACAATCGCGGCCTGGCTTATGCCACTCCCGAAGTGCAGGCCCGCATCGAATCGGGCGCGCCGGTGTCGGCCGATGAAACCTACTGCCGCGTCACGCCGCGCTTCGAGGTTCCCGCCGGGCCGCACGACTGGCTGGCCCGTACGCTCTTTGTCGGCAAGGGAGAGCGCCGCGGTACAAGATCCGTGTTCGACTATTACGCCGTAACCTGACCACCATCAGCAGCCATCCATGACCGCATTCAGCAGCAGCGATCGCCTGGAAATCCACGAATTGACGGCCCGCTATGCCTGGAGTCTCGACACGGGCGACGAGGATGCATTCGTGGCCTGCTTCTGCCGCGATGGTGAACTTGTCTGGGATGTGTTCGAGACCGAGGGCCGGTGGCGCGGCGCGGCGGCATTGCGCCGCTTCATCGCCTACTTCCGGCAGCGGCCGGAGTCGGCCGGACGCCAGCACCATGTGAGCAATCTGCTGGTCACGCCTTCAGGTCCGGGTGCGCGCGCCAGAAGTTACGTTGCCGTTGCCCTGCGGCGTGCCGAGGGTCCGCACGCTCTCAATGTCATGGGCTACTACGAAGACGAACTGGAGCGCGAGAATGGCCAGTGGCTGTTCGCGCGCCGCTACATCCGCGACTGGAGCGGACCGGTGCTGGCGAAGTTCGCCGGCCAGCACGGCGCACGTTCAGCGCGTCCCCTGCCAGATGCCCTGGCCGGGCTCTGGGCGACCCAGGGCTGAGCCGCTACTACCGGAACAGCTTCGGCGCGAACTCCCCGAGGCTCCGACGCCAGGTAAGCCACTCATGCGCCGTGCCCGGCGAAGAGTAGAACGTGTAGCGCACGCCGGCCTGGTCGAGCATGGCGCGGAAGGCGCCGATTGACGCCGGGAACGGCATGGGTTCTTCAGTGCCCATGCCGAGCCAGAACAGTTTCACCTTGCGATTGAAGGCATCGCCGTCCTTGAACGTGCCTCCGAAGGCTGTCGCGGCGTCGAGCGGGGCAGTCGCAAGACCATTCATCGTCCCGCTGAATCCGCCCAGCCAGGCGAAGAGCTCCAGATGGCGCGTGCCCAGCTGCAGCGCTTCATTCGCGCCCATCGACAGCCCTGCCACGGCGCGATGCTCCCTGTCGCCCAGCGTGCGGTAGTCCCGGTCGATCATCGGGATGACGTCCCGGAGCATGACATCCTCGAAGGCGCCGAAGTCCGCGCTGATGGCCACCAGCGGCGGCGCAACCGGACCGCCGCCTGCCGGCCGCGTTGCATAGCCGTTATCCATCACGACGATCATCGGCACGGCTTTCTGCGCGGCGATCAGGTTGTCGAGGATGAAGTTGGCGTGGCCCTGGAAGATCCAGCCGGTTTCGTCCTCGCCCATGCCGTGCTGCAGGTAGAGCACCGGATAGCGCACTTCAGGATGCATATCGTATCCGGGCGGCGTGTAGATGAAGCTGCGACGCCACTGGCCCGTGACCGTGGAAAGATAGCTGCGGATGCGCACGTCGCCATGGGGCACGTCGCGTGGCAGGTAGTAGTCCACGCCGTCCTCGGGCACCTCGATGCCGCTTGAGTCAATGCCGGTGCCGAAGTAGGCGTGGCTGCCGGGGTCGTTCACCCTCAGGCCATCGACGACGAACTGGTAGTAATGGAAGCCGATGACCTGCGGCGGCGTGGTCACGCGCCACGTGCCGTCGGCGCCGTGTTCCAGGGGATGGGTCTTGCCACCGATGGCCACCGAAACCGCCCGCGCCTCCGGTGCCCTGAATTCGAAAGCGACGCTGTGGTCCGGCAGCACCCGCGGTGAAGCAGCACCCAGTACATTCGTGGGAGCGGGTGGTGCATCCTGCGCCTGCGCCTCACGGCTGCCCTGGGCTGTACGCCGATGGGCGAAGTATTCATCCAGCACGCGCTGACCGGACTCGTTGGGAACCGGTCCGACATGCGGTGTTCCGGCGAAGGTCATGACCTGCGGCTTCGCCGCGTTGAATGCGGGCCACTGCGGCACGCCTGCCCCGTTCGGATCACCCTGCTTCGCGAAGTTGGTCCAGTAGGTGCCCATCGTGTCCGAGATCAGCCGGTCGCTGCTGCCGGGTGTTTCATTGCGCTGGCCGTCGAGGTGCCCGAATACGTACGCGACTTCGCGCCCATGGGGCGCACCGTTACCCGCCTGCGGCGAGCCCGGTGGGTAGTCCGGATGCTGATCGAAGAAGTACACATAGGCCTTCGACTTGCCGTGCAGCGACTGCAACCTGGCCCAGGCCAGTGTCTGCCAGCCGAAGGACGCGTCGCGCACAAGATCGCGTGCAGTGCGCGGCAGCGGTCCATCGTTGGCCGGATAGGACGCAAGCAGGCGATCCGCGAAGTCACCATAGCGGCGTTGCGTGTTCACGCGGAAGTCCGCGGCGCTCTGTTCGCGCGGGAAGCTGGCGCCCTCGTCCGAGTTGTAGCCGACAAGGATCGGCGTGTCGTTGAAGCGCCGGCTCTCGTAGAGCGGATACTGGTCGGAGGGCACCACCCAGCCGTCCACCACGGGCCAGGTCGGCCCCTTGCCGCGTGCCGCAGCCAGCACCTTGTCGGCCGGCAGGCTGCGCAGTTCGGCGAGCGAGCTCACTCCTGCGCTGCTCGCGACCGCCAGACCCTGACGTTCGGCATCGGCCAGCATGCGCATGTTCTCGCCGGGCTGCCCCGCGGGACGCGGCGCCGAGAAAGACCCGCCGCTCTGTGAAATGGCACCCACGAACAGGCCCTTCGCCAGCGGTGAGGCAGCGAGCTGGCTCACCGCGATGGCGCCGGCGGACTGCCCGAATATCGTGACCTTCTTCGGGTCACCGCCAAAGGCGCCGATGTTGTCACGGATCCACTGCAAGGCCGCCACCATGTCGAGCAGCCCGTAGTTCCCCGAAGAGTGCTGCGGAGACTCCGCCGTGAGCTGTGGATGCGCGAGGAAGCCCATCGCACCCACGCGATAGCCGATGCTCACTACTACCACGCCCTTGTGCGCCAGCACTTCGCCGCTGCTGACGGGACTGGATGTCGAGCCGCCCGAGAATCCGCCGCCGTAGATCCATACCAGCACCGGAACGCGTTCCTTCGCGGATTTCGCCGGGCTCCAGATATTGAGGTAAAGACAGTCCTCACTCGTCGGTGGCGCCGTGGCGCCAGGCGGGCCGCCGGCACCCTGCATGCATTGCGGCGCGTATTTGTCGGCAACACGCACGCCACTCCAGCGCGCGGCCGCCTGTGGCGGACGCCAGCGTAGTGCGCCCACTGGCGGCGCGGCAAACGGCACGCCGCGATAAACGGCGAGATCCGCCTCTGCCGTGCCACGCAGCGCGCCCTGCTTCACGGTGGTCAGTGCTTCGGCAGACCATGCCGTGTATGGAAGCATGGCCAACACCAGGGAAAGCGCAATTCTGTTCATGACTGTGACCCCTGGACTTTCACTGACAGCGCAAAGACATTCCACGACATGGGCTTGAGCGTGGCGCGCAGGGTTCCCCGCGCGAACCCGCAATCGGGATGTTTCGCCGGCGCAACCTCATCGGGCGCATCGCGGGTATTGGTGGCCTTCAGGTTTTCGTGCTTCAGCTCGAAGCTGCCGTTGATCACCAGGTCTCCCAGGCCGCGCAGTTCTGCTGCAAGCGCCATCGGCTCCGACGCACGGTTCAGCGCGAATACCGATACCGAATCACTCACTGGATCGTGAACGACAGTGGCCAGCAGCAAAGGCGCGGCCGGGTACTCGCCAGCGGCAAATGTGCCGCAGTCGGTCACCAGCCGCAGCACATTGCCGCGCGCCAGGCGCGATGCCTGCGCAAAAGGATGGAAAATGGTCTGCCGCCAGGCGGGCCCGCCGGTCTCGGTCATGATGGCGCCGATCACGTTCACCAGCTGGGCGAGGCAGGCGGTTTTAACGCGGTCGGCGTGATTCATCAGCGTGATCAGGGCGCCGCCAACCACCAGCGCATCCTCGAAGTTGTAGATCTCTTCCAGCAGCGCAGGGGCCTGCGGCCAGCCGGGTTTCGCCAGATCTTCAGGCGTGCGGGCCTTGTACCAGACGTTCCACTCGTCCATTGACAGCATGATGCGTCGGGGACTGCGGCGCTTCGCGGCAACTGCGTCGGCGATGGCACTGACCTCGGTGATGAAGCTGTCGAGCTTGTCGACATGCGAAAAAAACCGCTGGATGTCGTCATCGCGATTGTGGAAGTACTGGTGCAGGGAGATGAAGTCCACCTGATCGAAGCAGCGATCCAGCACCTCGTATTCCCATGCGCCGTAGGTCGGCATCTCGCGATAGGAAGAGCCACAGGCGGCCAGCGTCAGGTCCTTTGAGGTCCAGCGCATGACTTTGGCGGCTTCCAGGGCCGCTCGACCGTATTCCTGCGCGTTCTTGTGGCAGATCTGCCAGGGACCGTCCATCTCGTTCCCCAGGCACCAGTAGCGGATGTCGTGCGGGTCCGGATAGCCATGGGCAATGCGCAGATCCGAGTATTCGGTGCCGCCAGGATGATTGCAGTACTCGACCAGCTGGCGGGCCTCTTCCGGACCGGCGGTGCCGAGGTTGATGGCCATCATGGGTTCGACGCCCGCCTTGCGACACCAGGTGACGAATTCATTGGTGCCGAACTGGTTGGTCTCGGTGGAGAACCAGGCCAGGTCCAGACGGGCGGGACGCGTCTCCTTCGGCCCCACCCCGTCGCGCCAGTTGTAGCCAGACACGAAGTTGCCGCCGGGCCAGCGCATGATGGTGACGCCCAGTTCGCGCGTCAGCGCCAGCACGTCCTGGCGGAAGCCCTGCTCATCGGCGGTGGGGTGGCCGGGTTCGTGAATGCCACCGTAAACGCAGCGACCCAGGTGCTCGACGAAGGCACCGAAAATGCGGCGATCCAGCGCATCAATCACGAAATCCCGGTCGGCAATCAAGCGGGCCTGTAGCACGGACTCTCCCTTGTTCAGAAACTCTGAAGTATCTCGTCGGCGCGCCGCTGCATGTCTTTCAGCGCGCGATCGACTGGCTTCACGCCGGTAAAGGCCGCGGCGGCCTCCTCCCCGACGATGAACTCTATCGGCGACTGGCGCCGGACAAATTTGGGCAGCGGCTCCCCGATCTGCGTGATCTGCGCGATATCCGCGCGATGCGGCAACCCCTGCCATGCCGCGTCGTCGACAATGGCCTGATACGCGGGAAAATGGCCGGTGCGCGCCCACTGGAAGTCGTTGGCCGCGAAGTACTTCAGGAATCGCAGTGCCGCCTCGCGTTCCGCCGCAGACCTGCCTGCGTCACGCGGCATCACCCAGTTGTGGCCGTCCACGAGTGCAACAGGCCGGGCATGGAACAGGAAGGGAAAGGGCCGTACTGCATAGCCTTGATACAAGGGACTGCCCGAATCGCGGGAAGCGGTATCGAACTGTCCGACCATCCAGGTGCCGTCGACCAGGATGCCCCCCGCCCCCTTCAGGAAGGCAGACACTGCGCCGGCATAGTCGAGATTCCGGGTACTGTAGCCGCGCCGGTAGAGCTCCGTCATGAATCCCAGCGCACTGCGGCCCGCAGGGCTGGCGAAATTCGAATGTCGCGCGTCCGTGAACAGCGGCACGCCCTGCTGCAGCATCCAGACATAGAAGATGCGCATCGGGCCGGCGAAATCCTTGCTGGCCACCTGGATGAAATAGGGTTTGCCGGTGCGCTGCTGGAACTGCGCGGCCTGGGCGTAGAACTCCTCCGGGCTGGCAGGCAGGATCGGCTTGCCGTCCACGACGAGTCCGGCTGCCCGGAACAGATTCAGGTTCACGTGCCAGAGCGGAGCCCAAACGTCGATGGGCAGACCCATGGTCCGTCCATCGACCGTCACCCCGGCCCGCGCAGCGGCGGTGAACTGCTCGGGCCGAATGCCGGCGCGAGCCAGATCTTCGTCCAGCGGCTCGAGCAGTCCGCGTGCCTCGTAGTCCGGTATCGCCGAACTGTGCATGGTGACCAGGTCTGGTGCTCCATTGGCCGCCAACTGGGCGGTGAGCTGGTCATATCCGGGCCAGGCGACCGTGTTTTCCACCACCCTGATGTCAGGATTCTCCGCCTCGAACTGGTTGATCATCGCCGTGATGATCCCGCACTCGCCATCCGCCTTGCCCGGGTCCGCCAGCGCGCCATACTCGGCCTGACAGGCGCCGAAGAAACGCTGGATGATCAGCTTCGTGCGTGGGTCCGCGCTGCCGCAAGCGGCGAGCACAAGCAGCGGCAGCACGGCCAGCAGCCGCATCATTGGCCAGCTGCTCCGGCCACCGCGCGCACGATGTACTTCTGGAAGACCAGGTACACCAGCAGCGTCGGCAGGCCCGCAAACACCGCCTGCGCCATGAGAAATCCCAGCCCCTCGGTCTGCGCGAAGTTCATCTGCGTCGTCGCGATGCCCACAGTCAGTGTCAGCATGTCGCGGTCGGTGGCGCTGATCAGTGGCCACCAGTAATCATTCCATGCATGGAAGAAGGTGAAGATGCCAAGGGTCGCCTGTGCAGGCACGGTCAGGGGCAGAAGGATCCGCCAGAAGATCTTCAACCGCGACGCCCCATCGAGCATGGCCGCCTCGTCGAGCTCCCGGGGTATGGCGCGGAAATACTGCGTCATCAGGAAAACACCAAAGGGCATGGAAAGCCCGGGCAGGACCAGCGCGGTGTAGGTGTTGTGCAGGGACCATGCGCTGAACATCTGGTGGCGGCCGATGATCACCGCCTGCTCCGGAATGGCCAGGCCCAGCAGCACGATCACGAACAGCAGCCGGCGCCCCGGGAATTCCAGCCGGGCAAAGCCATAGCCAGCCAGCGAAGACAGCAGCAGCACGCCCAGTGTCATGCACAGCGATACGATGACGCTGTTCTTCAGCCAGGTGAAGACCTGGCCTTCTCCCAGAATGCTGCGGTAGTTGGCCAGCGTCCAGGGCGGAGTGAACACCGAGCTGGTGTCGGCCATCAGCGCAGAGTTGTCCTTGAGGCTGAGGATGGCCACCCACAGCATTGGCGTGAGCATCAGGATGGCCGCGATCGCCACCAGTGCGATCGCGATTCGCGACGGGCGCCTCACTGGAGCAGTGCTCACGCGGCATCCTTGCGTGACGAGAAGTAGTACTGCGCCATGGCTGCCAGCGCGATCATCGCGAACAGCACCTGCGAGGCTGCAGTGGCGTAGCCCAACTGCCACTGCTTCCAGCCGGTTTCATAGATGAACAGCACTATCGGGCGAGTCGAATTGTTGGGCCCTCCGCCAGTCATCAACTGTGCCTGCCCGAACAGCTGGAACTGCAGGATGACTTCGACGATGAGCACCAGCGCAATCGTGCGCCGGATCGATGGCAGCGTGATGGACAGCAGCATGCGCCGCTTCGATGCATTGTCCAGCGCGGCGGCCTCGTACAGATCGCGGGGAATCTGCTGCAGTGCTGCGAGAAACAGCACCATGGGCAGACCGATTCCCCACCAGATGGTTGTCGCCGCAATGGAAGGCATGGCCAGCGCCTGTTCGCTCAGGAAGGCCACCGGCTCCCTGCCGATCATCCGGGCGAGCAATGCTGCGAGACCGCCCTCCGGAATCAGTACCAGCCGCCATATCAAGGTGATCACGGTGACCGACAACACGGTGGAGGCAAAGAAAATAGCCCGGAGAACGGCGGCCCAGCGCGCCTGCACGTCCAGCACCAGCGCCAGCGCCAGGCCGATTACCGTCATGGCCGGGACAGTCAGCAGCACGAAGTAGATCGTGTTCCACACCGACTGCAGGAACACGGGGTCGCCTGCCAGTCTGGCGAAATTCCGGAACCCCACGAAGGCCTTGATGCCGAACAGGTCACCGTGAGTCAGGGACAGGCGCAGACCGAGGAGCAGCGGAAACAGCAGCATGAGCGCGAACACCGCCAGGTAGGGCGCCACGAACAGCAGGCCAGACCAGCGATGCCAGGTTCCGGTACCGCGAAAGCCTGCCTCGACGCTCATCACGGCACCTCGGCGTGGTAGCCCCGGCCGTCAGCGTCGAACAGATGCGCCCCCAGGCCGTTCACGGACAGCCCCACTGCCTGGCCGGACTGCACCGCGGAATCGCCACGATCCTCGGCCGTGATCAGCGTGCCCTCCTCCAGCGCAACGTGCACCAGCGTGCGATCACCCAGTCGCTCCACGACTTTTACTGTTCCCTTGAGGTCACCGGTCAAGGCGTCCGTGATCCGGAGCGATTCGGTGCGCAGGCCCAGAGTGAGGTGTGCTTCCGCTGGCAGGCGCGCCATCGGGACGCCCGTCTGGACAGTGGCGCCATCCGGCAGCGTGACCAGTGCCTTGCCGGAGGAACCGGAGATGCGCACCGGGATGAGATTGATGCGCGGCGTGCCGACGAAGCTGGCGACGAAGCGCGTTGCCGGCCGCCGGTATATCTCCATCGGCGTGCCGATCTGCTCGATGCGGCGGTTGTTGATCACCACAATGCGGCTGGCCAGTGTCATCGCCTCGACCTGGTCATGGGTCACGAAGATCATCGTGGCGCCGAGTTGCTGGTGAAGCTGCGCCAACTCCACGCGCGTGCGGGCACGCAGCGCCGCATCCAGATTGGACAGTGGCTCATCGAAAAGGAACAGCACCGGCTTCTTGACGATGGCGCGGGCGATGGCAACCCGCTGCCGCTGGCCGCCCGAAAGCTGGCCGGGTCGGCGCTGCAGCAGTTCCGCAATTTCCAGCCGCTGCGCGGCCGCCTCGATGCGGCGCCCGATCTCATCGGCGGCAATGCCGGCATTGCGCAGCCCGAAGGCCAGGTTGTCGCGCACCGACATGTGCGGATACAGGGCATATTGCTGGAACACCATGGCGATGTTCCTTGCCCCCGGCGGCAGTGAGTCGATGCGCCGGCCATCGATCACGATCTCGCCTTCATCGATGGATTCCAGTCCGGCGATCATCCGCAGCAAGGTGGACTTGCCGCAGCCGGAGGGGCCGAGAAACACCAGGAATTCTCCCGGCGTGATCTCCAGCGACAGCCGGTCGATGACCGGCACGTCGCCGAATCGCTTGCTGACGCCGGTGAGCCGGCTACCGGTCAGGACAGCCGCCACGCTACAGCTTCTTTCGCTGGACGGTCCAGTCGGGATTCGAGCACAGCGTGCAGTCGGGGCCGGTAAACATCTTGCCCGCCTTGCTGTCTCGCTTGAGCTGCCAGCGCAGCCAGGCCACGGCAACATTGGCAAACTCGCCGCCATTGGGATGCGAATAGGTGCCCGAGTGGCCGGCATTGTGGCGCGATCCGAAGAACACGGGCACGTCGTTGATGCGCGCAACATCGTCGGCCGCATTGGCTCGTGCCGGGTCGATCGTATCGCCATTGATGTAGATCACCGGGCTGTGGATTCGCGCCACGTCGGCCTTGGTGGTCGCACTCAGCAGCGTTCCATCACCGGCGCGCATCTCGCCAGTGGTCCAGACTCCGGAATTCCACATGCCCAGGGTGTCGAAGCGTGGATCCCGGGCGGCCTCGAGCGCCAGATTGCCACCGCAGGACATGCCCATGACTGCAGCGGTATCTCGATTGATCCGGCCGGCCAGCGGCGAGCCGGCGCGTGTCGCCTGCGCCTGCGCCCAATCCAGCGCCTGGAGGAGATTGGCCGAGGTGATGCGCGCCTGGGCGTCGCCCGGCACCGCCGCCGTCGTGACCACCAGAAAGCCATATGAGGCGATCGTCGAAAGGAATCCGGCAAAGTCCCGGCCATCGGCGAGGCAGGCGCCGTTTCCCCAGACGACGATGGGCAACTGGTTGCTCTTCTGGAAAGGAGAAAGGTCTCGCGGCCGGTAGACCTGCAACCGGACTTCGCCCGCGGCGGCTTCGCTGGTTACCGCGTACGGCCCCACCACGGCACGCGGCGCACCGGCCTCCGGCAGTCCGATGCTCAGTTGCTCGAGGGAGAAAGGCAGCTTCTGCTCGGCGGCACACAGGCCCGTGCATTCAAACAGTGCCGCCACCAGGATTCCCAGGGCAACGTGCCCGGGATTTTTCACCGCATTGGAGCGTGACATATCGATACCCCCCAAGACTTATTCAGCGCGTCAGATCATTTACCCGCAGATGTTGATGGATACATCGGTCTCACCAGGTCTGGGGTGGCTTCGTACTTGCTTCGGCTGGCCCACAGGATGCCGCGATGGAGAATGGTCAGGGCTTCAGGGGAGTCATACACCGCGGGCTGATGTCCCAGCGAGGTGTAGAACACCCGCCCCTTGCCGTAGACCTTCTTCCAGGCCACCGGCATGGTGGCGCCTTTCACCCAGTAGTCATGATCGGCATTGAACGTGGTGGTCGCCAGCACCTTGTTGTTGGGGTCGACGTGCATGTAGTACTGCTCTGACACCACGTTGAAATCGCCAAGCCCCTGCGTGACCGGATCGTCGTGATCGATGATGTTCACACGATAAGGCACACCATCATTGCCCGGGTGTTCCACCCATTGCCCGCCAATCATGTATTCATAGCGCTGGCTGTCATGAAAGGAATCGCCAAGGCCGCCATGCCAGCCTGCAAGCCCCACCCCGCCTGCCACAGCCGTGAGCAGGCCATTCAGCTGTTCGCGGGTAATCGTGCCCTGCGTCCAGATCTGCACGATCAGATCCACTTCCCCCATCAGCTTCTTGTCGGCATAGGGTTCCAGCGTATCGGACACGGTTACGTCGAAACCCTCCGACTTGAGCCAGGGCACGATCATGTCGCGATACTTCTCGGGCGCATGCCCCTTCCAGCCGCCGTAGACGAACAGCGCCTTGCGCGGCTTTTCCTGTGCCAGAGCACCAGATGAATGGCCGGCCACCAGCAGCAGGCTCGCGACCAGCAGCGCCGCCATCTTCCGCCAGGAATTGCGTTTGCTCGCGTGAGTCATGCGGGATCCTCCATAACCTACTTCGCCGGGGTCTCGGGCAGGGCGAAGGCGAACAACGTTCCGCCGGAAGCCAGCACCATGTACTGGCGGCCATCCAGCTCATAGGTGATGGGCGCATTGCCAACGCGACCGATACCAGCGTGCCAGAGTGTAGCGCCATCGCTGGAACGCAGGGCCAGCGCGCTGTTGGCCGAATCCCCGGTAAACGTCAGGCCCGTGGCGGTGGTCAGCACACCGGCCGCGCCCCCGCCGCCATTCAGGTCGTGGCGCCACCGGACTTCTCCGGTCGCGTAGTCCAGGGCACGCAATTCTCCCCTGCTGTGCACTGTGTAATCTGCACCCGCCCAGCCGTAGTCACCATGCTCCTTCTTGTAGAAGTAGATTCCGTAGGCATCGGCAGCGCTGACAATGAACAGTCCGGTGGCGGGATCAAAAGCCGGGGAACGGTAATTTGTCGCGCCCGATTCATCCGGGGCAACCAGCGCGCCTGCCCGGTTCGGATCCTTGGCGGGATCGGGAACGGGCCGGCCCTTGTCATCAACACCCAGAGACCAGTTCACGGCGGCAAAGGGCCTGGTCAGCAGGTTCTCTCCAGTGACCCGATCCAGCACCACGTAGAATCCATTGCGTGAGGCCTGCAGAAGCAACTTGCGGCTTTTCCCCTTGAAAGGAGCATCGACAAGCACCGGCACTTCAGCCGCATCCCAGTCATGGGTGTCGTGCGGTGATACCTGGAAACCCCACTGCATTTTCCCGCTGTCCGGATTCAGCGCCAGGATGCTGCCGGTCCACTTGTTGTCACCGGGACGCGCCTCGCCGTTCAGTACCGGGGTGGGATTGCCGGTGCCCACATAGAGCAGATTCAAACCGGGGTCATAGGTGCCGGTCATCCACATCTGGCCGCCATAGGCCTTGTCGGTGGTCTCTTCGCGCAGATCGGAAGGCGGCGTGCTGTAGAAGGTCCACTGCAATTTTCCGGTCTGCGGATCGTAGGAACGCAGCAGCCCGGGAAGATTGTCGAAGTCGCCGGACACACCCACGATCAGATGATTGCGTATGAGCAAGGGGGCATTGGTAGACCAGTAGCCGCGGGTGTGATCCGCAATTGCGACCTTCCACACTTCGCGGCCGGTGTATCGGTCCAGGGCCACCAGATAGGCATCCGGCGTGGTCAGATACACCAGGTTTCCGGCAATTGCGGTACCGCGCTGGCCTATATGGAACCCCGTGTTGTCGGGATTGCGGTGACGCCAGAGCTGCCGGCCGGTGCGGGCATCGATGGCCCAGAGGTTGTCCGTAACGGTGACATACATGATGCCGTCCACCAGGATCGGCGTGCCCTTGATCTGCTGGCTCTGGTTGGTCTGAAACGCCCAGGCAAGCGTCAGGGTGTTTACGTTGGCCGGTGTTATCTGACCCAGCGCACTGTGGCGCTGGCCGTTGTAATTGCCGTGATAGGTCGGCCAGCTGTCTTTCGCAGGCGCCAGCAGGCTGGCGGCATCAAAGCCTTGTGGCACCTGGGCCTGCAGATGCATGGGCAACATGCACAGGGCAGCAAGCAGAAGTGCGCAATTCCTGACCAGGGGCATGCGGCGGGTCCTCAGCGCATTCACAGGCTGTTGCTCACTGAAGGGACTGCAGGTAGGCCAGCACATCGTGCATCGCTTCATCTGTATAGCGGTCAAGTTGATCGACATGCGCCTGCATCGGATCATCCACGGTGTACGTGATGGTGCGGGTCGACCAGGAGCGGTAAACACCCTGGCCGTCCCGCATCGCCACCGTGAACTCATCCCGATAGTCCAGGGCGCCGACATGACGCTGCCCGCCTGCGGTAGTTACCGTCAGCGTTGCTGGTGAGCGGCGCTGGTCGCCAGGATTCAGCATGCGCCTGAGCAGGGCCAGGCCCTTGAGCCTGGAGCCAATACCCTTCAGGTCTCCCGCAGGCGAATGGCACTGACGGCAATTTGACTGGAAGTAACGTTGACCAGCTTCGGCACTTCCTGCAGCGAGATCTTCCGGCTGCACCGAGCGACGCCCGCCGTTCGCGCTTTCCACCTGCGACTTCTGGCTATGGATGTAAGCGGCCATTGCATCCAGTTCATCCTTGCCAAGCGAAGCAAACGCCGGCATGCCCTTATCGATCCTGCCTTGACGCACGACCTCGCTGATCAGGTTACCGTCGACATCGTTGGCAACCAGCTCCGACCGGGTGAGATCCGCGCCCTTCGAGCCACCCGTTGCATCGCGGCCGTGACAGAAGCCGCAGCTGGTGGCGAAGTGCTGTCGGCCGCTTTCGACAATCGCTGCACTTCCCTCCGCAGACGCGGCCAGGCAGGACCCGGCGGCGCCAAGAACAACCACCAGAACGCACAGGCCTGACAACCTCGGCATGGACAACTCAACCGGTGAAATACGACAGGATGCCGATCACAAGGCCAACCAGGATCACCGAAAACACGATGTCCGCAGCAGTGAGACTGCTGCGGGCCGATGCCTTGTCCTGAGCTGTCAGCGTGCCGAACGAAAGTCCGCTGATGCGCGCGTAGTCGGGCGGACTGGTCAGCAGGGTAACCGCTATGCACAGCGCCACGGAGAACATGAACATGAAGATGGCCATGTGCGAAAAGTTGATGGTCGCAAAGGCATACATGAACCCTGAATGGGCAACTCCGGCGGCCCTGTCTGCCTGGTAGTGGATCTCAGAACCCAGCCTGAGCACCAGCAGGCCAAGCCCCGCCAGCAATGTGGTGATAGCTGCCGGTGCGTTGACGCGCTTCCACAGGATGCCCAGCAGGAACACGGTGGTCACCGGCGGAGCGATGTAGGACTGCACATTCTGCAGGTACTGGTACATGACGCCGCCACCGATCCTGCTCATGATCGGTATCCACACAATACCCAGCAATACGATCACGCCCGTGGAAATCCTGCCCACTGAAAGGAACTGCCTCTCGGTGAGCTCCGGCTTCAGCTTCTTGTAGATATCCATCGTGAAGATGGTTGAGGCTGAATTGAACACCGAGGCCAGCGAACTCATCAGGGCAGCCATGAGTCCGCCTGCCACGAGACCCTTGAGACCGGCAGGCAGCAGCGTGGTCACCAGCATCGGAAACGCCCGGTCGGCCACATCCAGGTGGTACTTGTCAGGGTCCTGGATAGTCAGCGCGAGGGCGATGATGCCGGGTACCAGGAATATGAGGATTGGCAACAGCTTCAGGTAGGCCCCGAAAATCGCGCCCCGCCTGCCGATGGTGATGTTGTTGGCCGCCAGCGTGCGCTGCACGATGTACTGGTCGGTACACCAGTACCAGATGCCGACGATGGTGCCGCCGATCAGTAAGCCGGTCCAGGGGAAGTCGGGATCCGTCATCGGGCGCCACATGTTGAAGTGGTCGGGATGCACCGCCGTCACGGTGGCTTTCATCTCTTCCCAGCCACCGGCCGCCTGCAACCCCAGCCAGGTAATGATGGCGGAGCCGAGGATCAGGATCACCGTCTGAATGGCCTCGGTGTACACCACGGCCTTCAGGCCCCCGATGATGGTGTAGATGCCGGTGAAGAGGACAATTCCGATGGCGCCGTACCAGAAGGGAATGCCCATCAGCTGCGACACGACAATGCCGCCGGCGTAGATGGTCACCGACACCTTGGTCAGCACATAGGCAATGATGGAGAACAGCGACAGGAACCAGCGCGACTTTGCGTCGAACCGCCGTTCCAGGAATTCCGGCATGGTGTACACGCCGCTGCGCATGTAGAAAGGCAGGAACAGCCAGCCCAGCAACAGCACGATCCACGCGTGCAGTTCGTAGTGGGCCATTGGCGTACCTGACTGGAACCCGGTACCCGCCAGCCCCACCACATGCTCGGACCCGATGTTGGAGGCGAATATGGATGCGCCGATTACAAACCAGCCCACATGCCTGCCGGCAAGGAAGTAGTCGCTGGTGTCCCTGGTTTTCGACAGCGCCACCCGGACGGCGACACCGATGATGATCAGAAAATACAGCCCCAGCACTGCATAGTCCCAGCCGCCTAGTACTGAATTCATTACTGGTAAGGCCTTTGTTGTTGTCGGGGAATCCCGGAGCGATCGGCTTGTACCGCCGGAGCAGGCCCGGCAGTCTACAAAGATGATCCGTCCGCGGATAGGGATAGTGCGCGTGGGTCCGGGAAGGACAGGTAGCACAGAGACGCAATACGGCCGCAATTGCTGTGATCTTCATCAGGTAGCCGTGCTTCAGGATGCCGCATCGGCATTGACGTTGTGAGTACCGCACCGCGCGGCGCATCGCTCAGATCCAACCGTTGTCGCATACCCGCTCACGCTGACGCTGCGGATCAGCTAGCGCGCAAAGGTCCGGATGGAGTGCGCGACCTGTGGCGAGGAAGCGCGAGTGCCGGCGAGGATTGCACCGTACGCGGTGATTGTCTGCGGTACTGCCGGCGCGCCCGGTAATTGGCTGTCGCGGCAACCAAGCTGATGCGCCACGACTGCTGCCCTGCCTCTGGAGTTCGTTCCACGGAAAGTTGACAGGAAAACTGTCGGACAGCCAATATTGTTGACGAAATCATCAACAATACTGCTGACGTGTCCCGGCCGGCGGCTGGGGGCTACTCGATCGGCTATGACCAGAACTATCGGGGGAGATACCTATGCAGCGCCGCTACCGGATGGCAATCGCGTGCCCCAGCGCACGCCACAAACCCAGTGCACTGACCTTGGCCATTGCCCTGGCGCTGGCGCCGGCGTTGCAAGCGCAGAATGCCGCGCAGGATGAGGAAATTGGCGAGTTCACCGTCACCGGTTCGCGCATTGAGCGCTCCGGATTTGCCGCCCCCACGCCAACAGCCGTCGTGTCCGCGGAAGACTTGCAGCGCTCGGCGCCTATCGCCATCGCCGAAGCACTGGCGCAGATGCCCAGCTTCCGCATCGCCAGTTCGCCGGTTACCGCCAATACTTTTGCCAACCTTCGGAACGTAGGTCCGCAGCGCACGCTGGTGCTGCTCGATGGCAGGCGTCACGTGCCGTCACAGTCCAATGGCACGGTCGACCTGAACGTTGTGCCCTCCGCCATGGTGGAGCGCACCGAGCTGGTGACCGGTGGCGCCTCGGCCTCCTGGGGTTCGGATGCGGTCAGCGGTGTCGTGAACATCGTCCTGCGCAAGAACCTTGAGGGCTTCATCGGTAATTTCCAGGGCGGCATCTCGAAATACGGTGACGACGAAAGCATCCAGGGCTCCTTCGCTTTCGGACACAAGTTCGGCGACCGCACCCACCTGCTGATCGGCGCCGAATACGCCAACTCCGAGGGCGTGGGCAGCTCGCATCCACCTGAGCTGGCACGGGAATGGGGCATCAATGGCAGCGTCGGCAACACCTCCACCACCAACGGCCAGCCTGGGACCATCTATGCCTACGATGTGCGGCGCTCGACGCTGTCACCCGGCGGCCTGATCATTTCCGTGCCGCTGGCGGCCACCAATCCCAACCTGGTCGCCCTGCGTGGCCTGCAGTTCATGCCCAATGGACAGACGGCGCCATTCGGCTTCGGGCAGGTGTACGGCAACCGGATGATCGGTGGCACGGATAACGCGGCTGAATACACCAACGTGGGCGGCGCCAACAAGTATCCGCTCGAGCGCTACACCATGCTGGCGCACCTCGACTACGACCTGACCGACGACACGCGCGTCTTCTTCGAAGGCAGCTATGCGCATTCATTGACGGATGGCCGTGGCAATCCGGCACGCAACGAAGGCAATACCCCATTTGGGGCTACGCCAAGCTGCACCCAGGACGCGTCGGCGCCCGCGGGTGCGCGCTTCCGCACGCTCTCCAGCACGGCGCTGGGCGCAATCACCGTGGGTATCGACAATCCCTACCTGCCGGCATCCGTGCGCACCCTGATGCAGGGCGGCGGCATCAATTGCTTTTCGATGGGACGTTCATGGCGCGAGCCCGGCCTGGGCGAGTTCCAGGCGCATGACGGCGTGCCCGAGATGCTGCGCGGCGCACTGGGGGCCAGTGGCAAGATCACGGGCAGCTGGACCTGGGATGCGTATTTCCAGTCCGGCCGCACCGAGTACAACACCATCCGCCAATACAATCGCGATGAAGCGAAGTTCCGCAATGCCATGGATGCAGTGGACGAGGGACTGGTGCGTACCGGCGTGCGCAACAACAACATCGTATGCCGCATCAACGCCGACGCCAGCACCACCAACAACGATCCAGCCTGTGCACCGGTGAACATGTTCGGCTACGGCTCCATCTCGGAAGCGGCGAAGACATACTTCCTCGGAACCTCGCAACTCGAGCAATGGACCTGGCAGACAGTCGGTGCCGCCACGCTGCGCGGCGAACCGTTCTCCACCTGGGCCGGGCCGGTATCGATCGCCACGGGCCTGGAATACCGGCAGGAGCGCATCAAGGCGGTTGCCGATCCGATTGCCCAGGCAAATGGCTGGCACACCGGCAACTCCAAGTCCATCCAGGGCAGCTACGAGGTGCGCGAGGCCTTCGCCGAGGCGGTGGTACCGCTGCTGAAGGACAAGCCCTTCGCGCGCGAACTGGATCTGACGCTGGCCGGCCGGCACACGGACTACACTAGCTCAGGCGGTGTCACCACCTGGAAGGTCGGCCTGAGTCATACGCTGAACGAACAGTTGCGCCTGCGCGGCACCCTGTCCCAGGACATCCGGGCCGGCAATCTGGGAGAACTGTTCACCGCCACATCGGTGCAGGTCGGCAACGTCAAGAATCCGCTGACCAACGTCACCACGCAGGTTCCGGTTACCACGCGCGGCAACCCGACCCTGGATCCGGAAAACGCCAAGACCGCCACTGCCGGCGTCGTCTACGAACCGTCGTGGGTGGACCACCTGCGCCTGTCGGTGGACTGGTACAGCATCAAGATCAAGGGATTGATCGGCGTGATCCAGCCGCAGCAGGTGCTGGACCGCTGCTACCTCGACAAGCTCCCGGAATACTGTGCCGACGTCAGTACCGATGGCATCGGCACCATCACCGGCGTGACCGTGCGACAGCAGAACCTGAACTACTTCGAAACCAGAGGTGTGGACATCGAGGCTGCCTACCAGATTCCGCTCTCCGCGGTGTCCGAGAGCCTCCCGGGCCGCATCAACCTGCGGCTGCTCGCCAACCATGTCGACACTCTCGCGACCACGGCGGCCGTCAATGCCACCACCACTGACGTTGCCGGCCAATACACCAACCCGGACTGGACCTTGTTCGGCACGGTGGGGTATGACATCGGGCGCTTCTCGACTACGCTCGACCTGCGCTTCTACGCCAGCGGCACCATCGACAACTCGAAGGTTGTCGGCACCGGGCCTCTGGACCTGAACGTCAATGATGTCGCATCAAACTTCATGGCCAACGCCACGTTCCAGTACAACCTGCCCTCCATCGGGTCCGCGCAGGACGCCCAGATCTACTTGCGCATCAACAACATGTTCAACCGCGGCATTCCATTTCCGAGCCAGGGCGTGGGCGGCGCTGCCCCCGAAGAATTCTTGGTAGGGCGGGAATTCCGCCTGGGCGCCCGCTTCCGTTTCTGAACGCCGACGATGCAGAGGTTGCGCAAGTGAAAGGATTGCCGCAGTTTTCAGTCGCAGCGCTGCTGCTCGCAGGCGCCGGTGCCGCTGCGCTCGCTGCCGCCCCCACCCGTGACAACTGGTGGTCTCCAGGACAGGGCGATGCGTTGCCTGATTTCGCGCGCTACGCCAATGGCGCCGGTGAACTGGGCATCCTCAATACCAGCGGGCGGGTGGAGACACGCGGCCATCCTTTCTTCGAGCCGATCGGCACCAATGGCCGAGCCTGCATCACCTGCCACCAGCCCGCCGACGGCATGAGCATCAGCGTGCGCACGATACGCGAGCGTTGGGAAAAGACCGGGGGCAAGGATCCCCTGTTCGCCGCCATCGATGGCCAGAACTGCCCGAACCTGCCCCAGGCTGATCCGAAGTCGCATTCGCTGTTGCTGGAGCGTGGCCTGTTCCGCGTCGGCCTGCCGTGGCCCCCGAAGCGCGCCGATGGCTCGACCATCGACCCGGAATTCACCATCGAAGTGGTGCGCGATCCGACCGGATGCAATACCGACAAGAACTACGGCTTGAACAGCGCCACTCCCACCGTCTCGGTGTACCGGCGCCCGCGACCGGCGGCGAATACCAAGTACACGGCGCATCAGGCTTTCGGTGTCGGCGAGTTCATCGGCAAGAACGGCATGCCGGCGCTGCGCGACCCGGCAACGGGCAAGCCAGTCAGCATGAATCTGATGTCCGATGCCCGTGCCGCGACGCTTGTGGTGCAGGCGCAGGATGCGGCGCGGAATCACCTGCAGGCGAAGGCCCCGCTCAGCGATGAACAGGTGGAGCGCATCGTCGCCTTCGAGAAGCAGGTGTATTCGGCACAGGTCACTGGCCCGGCGGGCACCGATCTCGTCCCCGCGGGCGGGCCACCGGCGCTGGGACCGCGCAATCTGGCGGCAGGCGATGCCGGGGTGCTGGGCAATAACACCACGCGCTACGTGTTTCCGATGGGTGAACAGTGGAAGAAGCTGCCGCGCACCGGCGATGCGGCACAGGACGCACAGGCCACGGCCCGTGAATCCATCGCGCGTGGCCATGACGTGTTCATGTTCCGCACCTTCTTCATCAAGGACTCGATGCATCTGAACACGGTGGGCCTGGGCAATCCGGCCAAGCGCACCTGCGGCACCTGCCACGGCATGCACATGACCGGGATGGATTCAGCCAACGGCTGGATGGACATCGGCACGACCAACCTGCCCTGGGCCCGCGAGGAGCCGCTGAATCCCTGGAATGAGGCCAAGCCGCAGATGCCGCTGTTCCGCGTCACCTGCAAGCCGGCGGTGCGTCCGCATCCCTTCCTGGGCCGGGTGATCTATACGCAGGATCCAGGTCGCGCGCTGATCTCCGGCCTGTGCAATGACGTGGGCACCATCGTAATGGAGCAGTTCCGCGGACTCTCGGCACGTGCGCCGTATTTCTCCAACGGGTCGGCGGGCACGCTGCGCGAACTCATCGACTTCTACGATCGCCGCTATGCCATCGGCTACTCCGAGCAGGAGAAGCTGGACCTGGCGAATTTCCTGGGAGCACTGTGATGGGCCGCAACTCTTCATCACGGCGTCGCCTGCTGCTGGCCGGCGCCTGGCTTGCGAGTGCGATGGTCGTTGCCGCCGAACCCGCGCAGCGTCGCAGTTTCGTGAGCTGTCCCATCATGCGCGACACCGCCTCGGTGCCCTGCTGGCTGGCGGAGTACGAGGGTGAAACCTACTTCCTGACCTTGCAGACGGACGTCAGCAGCCCTGTGACGCCGCCCTGGCTCGGCCATCGCGTGCTGGTGGAAGGCGAGGTTTCGAACGAGCCACGCATTTGCGGCGGTGTGGTCATAAAGGCCATCCACCTGTCGGTGCTGCCCGCGCTGGACGCCAGCTGCAACCAGATGCTGCCGGCAGAAGAGCGCTACAACCTGACTTTCGAACCACCGCGGCCCCCGGGCCCCAGCAAGGGACGCCTGGCATTCGACAACTCCGCTGCCGCACGACCGCCGGCTGCCCCGGAGGCGAGCGATGGTGTGCGCGAGTTCGTCATTCCCTACGAGTTTGACGGCATGGTGGGCTTCAGCCACCCCCGCTACCTGCGCCCTGTGCAGACCTATGCGGTTGCCAGCAAGGCAGCGACCATCGAAGTGGTGGGCATGCGCGGGGCAGCCCTGCTGTCGAATGGCAGCACCATGAATGAAGAGGAAGGCATCGGTCGCCGGCGTGCCGAGCAGGTGGTCATGCTGCTGAAGAGCACCGAACTGGGGTCGCCGCAGTTCAAGTTCGATGTGCGCTGGCAGGACGATGCCACCAGGGTCGACGGCAAGGACGATTTCGAGTCGCGTCGCGTCGTGGTCACTGTCCGTCCGTCCCGGCAGTAGACCCAGGACCCCGCCATGAAGCACGGTTACTCAATGCGCGCGACTCTGGCCGGTCTCGTGCTGGCGCTCTGCCATGCGCCGGCGTCGGTGGCGCGAGTCGTTTCCCTCGACATTCAGGGCACCACTGCAGCATTTGGTGGCCAGTCGTTCGGCGCCACCGGCGCATACCAGCTACTGCAGGGCACGGTGCGTTACGAAGTGGATCCGCGCCTGCCCATCAACGCATCGCTGGTGAACATCGGCCATGCGCCCCGCAACGCGCGCGGCATGGTGGAGTTTGATGCCGACGTGGTGATCCTGCGCCCCGCCGACCTGTCCAGGGGCAATCATCACCTGTTCTACGAACCGGTGAATCGCGGCAGCTGGCTGTCGCTGGGCCTGTTCAACAGCGCAGTCGGGCGCGATGCGCTCGACAAGGCCTCGGCCGCCGGCAATGGATTCCTGATGAGGCAGGGTTACACGCTGGTGTACGGGGGCTGGCAGCCGCCTTATCCAGGACCCGCGGTTCCCGGCATGGGCGTGGCGTCGGGCAGTCGCCTGACCCCTGGCGATGGCAAGCTCACCGCGCGTCTGCCAGTCGCGCGTCTTGCCGACGGTTCTCCCATTACTGCACGACTGGTCGAACGCTTCGGCGGTGGCAGTGGAAGCCGCATTGTCACCGGCAATCTCACCTATCCCGCTGCCGATACCAGCAGACAAGGCGTGCTGCGTGTCAGTCGCGGCCCGGACAATCCGGCCCAGCCGGCGAAGGGTTTCAAGTGGCGATATATCAACGAATGGACTGTCGAAGTCACACCACCAGCAGATGCGGGACTCGATGCCGGCGCGAGCTTCGAGTTCACCTATGAGGCCCGCGATCCGGTGGTGTATGGACTGGCACTGGCCGCCATGCGCGACCTGGTCGCCTATCTGCGCTACGAGCCTCGCGATGAGCGCGGACAACCCAATCCGCTGCTGCGCGACGGGCGCATCGACGTGGAGCGGGCAATCGCCTTTGGAGCGTCGCAGACCGGCCGCACCGTCAAGACGCTCATTTACAACTTCAACGGCGATGAAAAGGGACGCCAGGTATTCGATGGCGTGCACGCGCATATCTCCGGCGCCAGCCTCAACTCGCAGAACGAGGCCTTCGGCCGGCCGGGCCTGAAAGGCGACGACCGCTTTCCCTTCACCTATGCCACGCAGTTCGATCCCGTGAGCCGTCGCACCGATGGCTGGCTCATGCACTGTCAGGCCGAAGGCAACTGCCCCAAGGTGCTGCACACGGATTCGGAAAACGAGGTGTGGACGGCAGGCGGCCTGCTCTACACGGATACGCAGGGCCGCGATGCGGCATTTCCGGCGAATGTCCGGGCATACCTGTTTGCATCCACCCAGCACACACCTGCCGCAGCCACTGAGCCTGGCCAGTGCCAGCAGATGCTCAACCCACTCGACTATCGTCCGTCGATGCGTGCGCTGCTCGTCGCGCTGGACGAATGGGTCACCACCGGGCGCGAGCCGCCTTCCAGCCGGCATCCCACCGTGGCGGGCGCAACGCTGGTGACGCCAGAACGCGCCAGTACGGGCTTCCCTGTCCTGCCAGGTGTCGGATACAACGACAAGCCGCCGCGGCCGGTACTGGCGGATGCAGGTGCCGAGGGGATGGGACTGATCGACTATCCCGTGCTCGTGCCGGCTGTGGATCAGGATGGAAACACGCGCGCCGGAATACGCATGCCGGAACTACAAGTGCCACTGGCCACGTACACGGGCTGGAACCTGCGTCGGGCCGGCTTCGGGGAAGGCAGCTTCTGCGTCGCCTCAGGCTCCTACATTCCGTTTGCCACAACCCGCTCTGCGCGTGTTGCAGGAGACCCGCGCGCCTCCGCGCAGGAGCGCTACGGCACACGGACAATCTATCTCCAGAGAACTGACGCGGTGATCCAGCAGATGCTCAAGGAACGCTTGCTCCTGCCGGAAGATGCGCCGCGAATCATGCAGCACGCAACCGCTGCCGCGGCGTCGCTGCCACCCTGAAGCACTCGCAAGCGCTGGCCTGTACTCCCTGGCTGTTCACCCCCTGAGCCCGGAGTCTGGCCAGCGCTTCCGGGTCGCTATCGCTCCATGCACTGGACCGCGGGCCGCCTTCCGCGCCGCAGCTGCAGTTCCCGAGCAACCCGGTGTACTTCGACCTGGTCGGCCGGTCCTACCGGGCGGGCATCCGCTTCAAGTTCTGAGGTTCAGCGCATCTCCGTGACCGTCGCCGTGTAGTACGGCACGGTCACGAAGTCCGCCTCGATCTGCCGGATCCTGCCCTGCGGCGTGATCTTGAACAGTTCGAACAGGTAGTAGCTGTGGGGCGCGAGGTAATGCGACTCCTCGGTGCTGCCGTCAGTCAGCTTGTAGCTGCGCAACCGCCCGGAGTGATCCATCATCGCGATGCCGAGCACCAGGCCGCGCTCCTCGTCCACGACCGTGATGCGCCGGTCGCGCAGCCGGTCATCGTAGCGGAAATAACCCATCCTGAACTGCTGCTCGCAGCCCATGGTGAGCGAGGGGCTCAGCTCCTTCAGCGCCGGATTGTTCGTGGTCTGCACGCCGTTTTCCACGCGGTTGCAGCGTTCGTCGAACTGCGTGAACAGCGTGCCGTCGTTGAGCTGCAGCGTATCGAAGTAGCCGTCGGCGATCGACACCAGCCGCGCGCGCGGCAGGCGCGCCTCCGGCGGGACAACCTCATCGAACACCGGCTTCTTCTCGAACGTGGGCTCGGCCATGATCCGCGGATCGCTGGCCTTGCGCCGGACCAGCGTCTCGGCGCGGCGAATGCCGCCGTTGCGCACTTCCAGCCGTACGACGAAGGGCGAGACGGCGCCGCTTTCGTTCAGCGCACCGAACATGACCACCTGACCGGTCGCTGGATCGGCCATGCGCAGGTCGTAGGCCTCCAGCTTCGTCAGCGTACCCCAGTGCCCCTCCCCGATCGGCATCAGCACGTTGTTCTCGGTGGCCACGGCATCCGCAGTCCACTTCGCCTGCCAGGGATCCTTGTGCCGCAGCGCGGACAGATAGCTGTCCAGCACGCCGTAGAGACAGGCGCGGTCGCAGCTGCGATCCAGCGGAACAGATGAAGCAGGGGCTGCGGAATCTGCCGCGCGCGCCGGGTGCGGGATGACCAGGACGGTCGCCGCGGTGGCAAGCGCAACCAGCACCCTGCGATGCGCGGCCCTTTTCAAGCCGGACGCTACTTCGGGCTGCATGGTGACGCCTGGCACAGGTTCTTGCCGAAGAACGGCAAGACGTGATTCTGGAAACGGTCTGCCACGGCGCTGGTATGCGTGCCGCTGTAGATCTGGAACGCGACCGGGATGCCGTAGCTGTCCAGCGCCGCCTTCAGTGCTTTGGACTCGTTCAGACCAGGATCCTGGTCGCCCACGTCCAGGCCGATGGCGCGGTACTGCCGCAGGTTGCCGATGTACTGGTCGATGAAAGCCAGCGGTGCATTCGCGGCCCATCTGGCCAGCACATTGGCGTCGGTCTTGCCGTCCATCAGCGGCAGGTCAAGGTACAGGGGCGGCTTCTTCGGATTGGGCGACCACGCCGCGGCAACCGCCAGTTGCGCCCGCGCGGCCTGCGACAGGCCGGCGGCATCCTTGGGCGACTTCATCGCCTTCACTGCCCCCTCGAATGCCTTCTGGTCCGCCTCCGGGTTGGTGCTGGGCCCCATGCGGGGCAGCTCGGCCGGATGGGGCAGCAGCAGGCCGGGGCTCATGATGTACAGGCTTCCGAAGACGTCCGGATGCTTCATGCCGATGCGCGCGGTGCCCTGCCCGCCCATCGAATGGCCCGCGAGCCCGCGGGCGCGGCGATCCGCGATGGTCTGGTAGTGCGCATCGACGTAAGCCACCAGGTCGTGCGAGACAAACTTCTCGAAGTCGCCCACCGTAACCGAGGAGGAGTAAATCGAGCCGCCATACAACGTCTTGGAGTCCGGCAGCACGACGATCATCGGCGCGGTGCCGAGGGCAAAGGCGCCTTCGACGGTCTGCGGCACGTGAACCTCCTGCGTCCACTGCTCTGCGCCGATGGAATAGCCATGCAGTGCGTACAGCACGGGATAGCGACGCGACTTGTCGGCCGCATACCCCGGAGGCAGGAACACGATCACGTCGCGATCAACCGCCTCTCCGCCCAGATTGCCTTCCAGCGCCGCGCCGTGGACCTTGATGCGCTCGGCGGCGACAGGCTTCGCGCCGGACACTGGCTGGGGCACTTCGGTCTTCACCTGCGCAGTGAGCGGCAGCGCCGCCGATGCCGCCAGCACCAGCGTCGCCCAACGCGCGAGTCTCATCGTCTTCATGTCGATCGTCTCCTCAGGGTATCCATGGCAGGTCGAGTACGGATTGTCCGGCGCCCCGATGCACGCGCCAGCGCTGCGGCGCCGGCGACAGGCTGGGCTCGAAGCTGTCCTTGTCTGCGCCAGCGATCGACAGCCTGATGCGATGCCCTTTCTGGAAGAGCCACGCGGTGGGCGTCAGATCGAAGACCAGTTGCACGGCGCGGCCGCCCGCAAACGGTGCCGGATCGTAGTCAGCCTGACTGTAGCCGTGCCAGGGAAGAGCCGGCAGCACCTTGAGCTTCGATTGCCCGGGCAGCATTTCCTGCGTCGGCTTCAACCGGTGATAGCTGGCGCGAAGCTGCCCCTCGGACACCAGCAGCGAACTGCCATCGGGCGCCACATCCTCGAGATAAGCGTAGACGTCGGCGGAATCCGTGTTCGACCCCAGTGTCAGCTCGACCAGCGGATGGCCCGTGATCTCGCGCTCCGCATCGAGCGGTGCGGAGGTGTACGCCAGGCGATGCACCAGCGAGGCATCGAGCGACATCGGCGCGGCCGCACTGCCGATGCCATAGTTCCAGCGATTCGCGCCCTGCGACAGGGAGTTGGCTTCGGGGTCGACCTGCCACTCGTCCACCCCCGCCTTGCCGGGATCCGCTTCCAGCTTTCCCTGCGCCCCCAGCGACAGCCGCAGCGAGCGTGCCCGCTTCAGCGGCCACTCGGCTTCGCGCCGCCAGCCCCTGCCCATCACATAGATGAGCACCGGCGGCTCGGCATCGAAGCCATTGTGCTCCCCGCGCAGGTAGCGGTCGAAGAAGCGCAGCTTCTCGTTCAGCACCAGCGCGTTGGTCGTGGCATCGTCGCGAAAGTGGCGCAGGTAGGCATTGCCGTGCCCCGGGCCGGAGGCACTCGCCGGCGGCAACGCGCTGTGGCCGGTGGGCGCCATCAACAATCGCGCCGGCGTGTGCCCGTGCAATGTGCCAAACCATTGCGTCGTATCACGCGCGTGATAGTCGAACCAGCCGCCGCGGTTGTAGACAGCGGTTCCGGCCTGCGCGATGCGCTCGGGCTTCGCGCCAGGATCCAGATCCCAGTAGCGGTACGGCGTGTCGCCCAGCGTGGAGTCGCGATGTCGTGACTTGTTGATCACGTCATTCGTCAGGATGCCGTTGTCCAGGTGCGCGCGTGTTGCCTGCAGGTACAGATGCTCGCGCGGCTTGCCGTCGGCATAGGCAGGTGGCCCATCCAGGAAGCTCGTCCTGCCCGGCGGATACACCGGGATTTCATCCGCCAGCTCGCCGTCGCCATCCTCGTCGACGACGGGCACCGAAGGCAGGTTGGGCGGCCTGCCGTCCGGGATGAACTCATTGCGATCATCGCGGCCCATCGCGGCATACGCCACGCGCGCAATGGCGACGTTGAGGATGCCACCGGGAAAGTACAACGAAGTGTAGTCGTCGAACCCCGCAATCTCCGGGAAGATCGCCTTCAGCGCGGGCGGATGTTCGGCGGCCGTCGCGAACTGCGTGAAGCCTTGGAATGAGACACCGATCATGCCCACCTTGCCCGTAGACCAGGGCTGGCGCGCGATCCAGTCCACGAGTTCGCGCCCGTCCTTGCCGATCTGCGGGCCCCGGTCGATGACGCGGAAGCCGGTCGAGGCACCGCTGCCGCGCATCTCGGCGACTGCCACCACGTAACCTCGTCCGGTGAAATACGCGAGCTCCCCGGCATCCATTCCCGGACGGATGGCTCCGGTGCGCGGGTCAATGCTCTCGCGATGTCCGGGCATGTACCACAACAGCACCGGAAATCTTGCGACGACGGGGCCGCCGGCCGGCAGGTACCAGGTAACTGCCAGCTGCGTGCCGTCAGCGAGGGGAACATAGGCCGCGTGTCGTTCCGACGAGGAAAACTCTGCGGGTCTGGCCAGGGGCTGAACGAAGGCCTGCGGTCCGGCAACTGAAATCGAGCCCTGCAACAGCAGTGTTGCCAGCGCGACACCCAGCACCGCCTGGCGTCCGGGAGCGGCAGCGGCCGAAAACACGTTCGTCCTTGCCACGTTTGATGACTTCAGAGAGAAAGGAGTCGGCCGTACCCGGGTGAGCGCCCGCTCTGGCCGAGCAGACGGACACCGGCCCGCAACGCATGCGGAAGACTCGACACCACTGGAACCTTGCACCGCTGCTCGAGCGGTGCAATCAGATCCAGCGTGCGCAACCCGCCGCAGGAGACGAGCAAGGCGTCCGCCCCGGGCGCTGACTCCACAACCTCGGCGCTGAACTTCAGCAGTCTGTCCTGGGTAACGCCGAGAATGTCCTCCACCCTTTCGATACCCAGTCCCCTGATCTGGAGCACCTCGAAGCCTTCCTCCTCGAGAAAGACCTGCAGGCGATGATTCACCTCATCCGCATAGGCTGTGGCCACGGCCAGCCGCCGGGCCCCGAAGCTGCGCAGTCCCTCGATAACCGCAGTGCTCATCGTCACCGCAGGCAGACCGGTGGCGGTCGTGATGCGCTGCGTGAGTTCCCGATTGAAGGCGGCACCCTTGTAGAAGCTGAGCGAGGTCCCCATCAGCGCGATGGCCTGCGCGCCCTGGCGGGCAAGCTCCCTGGCGACCGGCGCAATGCGATCCAGCACCTGGTCATACCCTTCTGGCGTCATCGTCTTGAGTCCCACAGCGGACTGCTGGAAGCGCACGCCGCTGGGGTACATGGCCGCGGCCTCGGGCGGGACCGTCAGATCGACAGGTGACACCAGGCCGAGCAGGGGCACATCGGCCGCTGCGGCCGGACCAATCGCGGCTCCTGCCATCCCGGCTGCCAGCAATTCACGGCGCGTGAACACGGGGCACCTCAAACCAACCGCGGTATCTGTTCAATGAAAGCAGCCTTTGACATTGTCCGGTCGCGCCGCAAGAGCGGCGATCTCGGCCTCCATGGCAGACTGCTGTGCACCGGGCTTCTCTATCAAATAGAGATTGCGCCTCTCGGCAGGATCGGTCTTTGAGGTCGAAGAACTCCCAGGTGCCCCGGTTGCAGGAGAGCTTGTGGTAGTCGCGGCTGACAATCGTGTACATGTCACCGCTTCCCGGGGGGCGCGACGGCGGGCAAAGTTCCGTGAACGCGAACTTGCAACCATTGCTGGCACCCGCTTTGGAGAAGAAGGGCGCAATCGAGAAGCTGTCCGTCATGCCCAGGCCACCATTGCCAGGAGAGAGCAGGTTCCGAGAACGGACTTCAAGATACGCCCGTTACTGCGATCACGCATCACAGCCCCCCCCCGATAGCGCGCATCCAACGTGCGTATAAAGCCTACTACCTCTGAAGCTGCCTGGGCCGAAGATTGCTCCGCCAGCACGGCCCACAGAAGTCGCCGGCGCAATCCGCGTCACTCCAGCGTCTTTGCCACCCGGAAGCCAAGATAGTTGCGACCACGCGTGGTGGCCGGATACGGCGCGCCCCGCCGCGCCGAGCGCTGCATGTAGGGATTGCTGGTGAAGGTGCCATTGCGGAACACTCTCACTGAACAATCGCCCTCGGAGCTGGCGCTGCCGTCCAGCGGAGCATGCGCCCTGTCTGCCTCGTAGCAATCCTGGGCCCACTCGAAAATATTGCCATGCATGTCGTAGAGGCCCCAGGCATTGGGCGGAAACGACGCCACCGGTGCCGTTTCATCCAGCCACTTGTCCTTCCCTTCGGCGTAGGGACCGCGATCCCCGTGACCGCGCAGTCCGAAATTCCCGCGGTTGTAATCGATGGACTCACCCCAGGGAAACGCGGTGGTGGTGCCGGCACGGGCTGCATATTCCCATTCCGCGTCGGAGGGCAATCGGTACGCGTCGTCGCTGCCCGTCTTCCAGTTGAGCCATCCGACGAATCGCTGCGCGTCGTACCAGCTCATGCCCACTGCGGGTCGATTGCCGCGGCCATAGTCCTTGTACTGGGCATTGCGCGAACCGTCGGCATTGCTGCGCAGCGCAAGGTCTATTGCAGCGCCGTCGCACCAGTTGTCACGCACGCAGGCCTCCCATTGATTCCATGTGACCGATGTCGCGGCCATGGCAAAGGCCTTGGGGATGGTGATCCGCTGCTGCGGTTCATCAACATCCCGCTCTGGTTCGCTCGCCGGCGAGCCCATCACGAACGTGCCCGAGGGCAGCACGACCAGCGCAGGGCAACTGCGACACTCCTGGATATGATCGCCCGGCTTGACCTTCTTGCCTGCGGCCGCGGCCTGCTGCGCGAACAGCGCCGCGCTGCTCAGAAGCACCAGAAAGGCAATCCTGCAGCCTGCAGTGGTTCCGTGTTTCAAGCTGATCTCCCCCGTCCGGCTCGCACGATGCGGCATATGCCTTCATTCTACGCGACACGCCAGCGGGCGCGCGGCTCCAGCCTTGCACACTATCTACCTGCCGCAGAACACATGCCATTGGCACAACTGACGAAATCGTCGAGCGTATAATGGCAGAATGCAATGACGCGGGCACCGGTTCGGAGCTGCTGATCTGCAACCGCGCGCACCTGCCGCATGAGATGTTCCTGAACCAATTACGTCGCATTGGCCGCGAAGTGCTCGCGTCTCCTGCCACACCGGGTGACCGTGGTTGCGCATGCCCGGGGCAACACCGCGACCTGAAACTGCACCGCGGAGAAACTTCATGAGCAAGTCGATCGGCGCCCCGCAGGGAACGACCGCAGCCCCTGCCGACGAAGAGCGCACCTATGCGCGGGTAACGCTGCGGCTGCTGCCGTTCCTGGGCCTGTGCTACCTCATCGCCTACCTGGACCGGGTCAACGTCGGCTTTGCCAAGCTGCACATGCTGGCGGATCTTTCCATGTCCGAGGCTGCCTACGGCTTCGGTGCGGGCATCTTCTTCATCGGCTATTTCCTGTTCGAGGTGCCCAGCAATCTGGCGCTGCACCGCGTAGGCGCGCGGGTGTGGATCGCTCGCATCATGCTGACCTGGGGGATCATCTCCGGCGCGATGGCGTTCACCGAGCCGCTGGCGCGTGCGACCGGGCTCGAAGTCTCCACCGTGTTCTACAGTCTGCGCTTCCTGCTGGGCGCGGCCGAAGCCGGATTCTTTCCCGGTGTGCTGCTGTACCTGAACTACTGGTTTCCTTCGCACCGGCAGAGTCGTGCCATCGCGCTGCTGCTGATGGCCCAGCCTTTTTCCTTCGTATTCGGCGCGCCGGTTTCCGGCGCCATCATGGATGGCTTTGGCGGCACGGGCGGCCTGCACGACTGGCAGTGGCTGTTTCTCATCGAGGCCGCCCCTGCCCTGCTGCTGGGAATCCTGGTGCTGTTCTACCTGGACAATCGCATCGATGATGCCCGCTGGCTGGCGCCAGCGGAGAAACTGCTGCTCAAGGAACGGCTGACCGAGGATGCCGGCAAAAAGGGTGATTTCCCGCTGTCCAGGCTGTTCGCCATTCCCGCCATGTGGTTGTTTACCGCAATCCTGTTCTGCATCGTCACCGGCGTGTACGGGATCAACTTCTGGCTGCCCACCATCATCGGCGAGACGGGCATCCAGTCCGTGCTGGCCATCGGCCTGGTCACGGCCGCCTGCTATTTCAGCAGTGCCGTGATCTCGGTGCTGGTCACGCGGCATGCGGAACGGGTCAACGAGAAGCGCTGGCATGCGGCGGGTGCGGCAGTGCTGGGGGGCATCAGTCTGGCGCTGAGTGCCGCATTCACGGAAAGCACCGTGCTGACAGCGGTATTGCTGTCGCTGGCCACCACCGGCGCGCTGGTGGCCACGGCCCTGTTCTGGAGCTTTCCTGCCTCGCTGTTGACCGGAGCCAGCGTCGCGGCTGGTCTCGCGGCGATCAATTCCATCGGCAATCTCGGCGGCTTCGTCGGACCCTACCTGCTTGGCCTGCTGTCAGGATGGCTGGGCAGTCGCACGGCCGGCGTGGCCGTGCTCGGCGCGTTCATGGCGTGTGCCGGCGTGCTGATCGCTCTGGGGTGTCGTCGCTACGGCCTGCGTGAGACGGCCCCGGGCGGCGCTGCCTGAGCGACCGTTGCCTTCTGTTGAAGGACCATTCGCTGCCGCCGCGCGAGCAGCCGCTGCATCAGGCAGAACAACAGCAGCAGCAGGCCAATCACGATTCGTGTCCACCACGAACTCAGGGTGCCATCGAAGGCAATCAGGGTCTGGGTGAGACCCAGCACCAGCACGCCGAACAGTGTGCCCAGCACCTGACCGCTACCCCCGGAGAGCAGCGTGCCGCCGATCACCACCGCCGCGATGGCGTCCAGTTCCAGTCCGGTGGCGTGCAGGCTGTAGCCGCTGAGCATGTACACCGTGTAAAGCACGCCTGCCAGGGCCGCACAGAACCCACTCAATGCGTAAACCCGCACGATCGTCGAGGCCACCGGCAATCCCATCAGGGCGGCTGACTGTTCACTGCCGCCAATGGCATACACGGTGCGGCCGAACTGCGTCGAACGGGCCACCAGGGCTGCAATCGCGACAACCAGCACCGCGATCACGGCGCCCGCCGACAGCGACGCGCCTCCCAGTGGAATGCGCAGGCCTGCCAGCGCCATCTGGAAGCCATTGTGCATGCCGATCGAGTCCACGCTGATCAGCGTGGCTGCGCCGCGAGCCAGGAACATGCCAGCCAGCGTCACCACGAACGGCGGCAGCCGGTAACGCTGGATCATCGTCCCCATCGCCGCACCGAAAGCCGTACCCACGCCCAGGGCCAGCGCCATTGCCGTCAACGGATGCCAGCCGGCACGCTCCACCAGGGTGGCCAGCAACACAGTGGTGAAGGCGACCACTGCACCGACCGACAGATCAATGCCCCCGGTGAGAATCACGAAGGTCATGCCCACGGCGACCACCAGCAGGAAGGCATTGTCGATCAGCAGGTTCAGGAACACCTGTGGCGTAAGGAACCCCTCGTATCTGAGGCCCCCGAGCAGCGACAGCGCGACAAAAAGCGACAACGTCACGAGCAGCGACAACGCACCGGGCTCGCGCGCGCAGCGTGCGAGCCAACTCCGCAGCCCGGTCGCAGTCGACGAACCCGTCACGTGCGGCTCTTCCGCGGCACAAACAGCGATTGCATTTGCCGCCGGAACAACGGTGCCTGCAGCATGAGCACCGTGATCACCAGCAGCGCCTTCACCACCAGGCTCACCTGCGGTGGCACGCCGATGCTGTAGATCGTGGTGGTCAATGCCTGGATGATCAGCGCGCCAATCACGCTGCCGCCGAGACTGAATCGCCCGCCAGCCAATGCGCTGCCGCCAAGACTCACGGCGAGGATGGCATCCAGTTCCAGCATCTGCCCGGCATTGTTGGCGTCGGCGCTGGCCACATTGGAACTGACCAGCAGCCCTGCCATGCCGGCGCTGAATGCACAGAACACGTAAAGTGCCGGCGTGATGGCACGGGCGCGTACGCCGGCCACGTGCGCGGCCACGGGATTGTCGCCGATGGCGCGCACGAACAGGCCCAGGGCGGTGCGCTCGAGCAGCAGCTTCAGCGTGATGAATACTGCCGCGACCACAAACAGCGCGAACGGCAGCCCCAGCAGGAAACCATTGCCCAGGAAGGCATAGGGTGCGTAGTAGATCGTGAGAATCTGGCCGTCGCTGATGAGCTGCGCCAGGCCCCGACCAGCCACCATCAGTATCAGCGTGGCGACGATCGGCTGCATGCCTGCCTTGACCACGAGCAATCCGTTCCATAGCCCGCACAGCGCGGCGACCCCGAGCGCCGCACCGATGCCCGCGAACAGGGTCAGCAAGCCGTCCGAAGCGCCGTTCTCCAGGTGTGTGATGGTCCACGCCGCGACCGTGGCGGCTATCGCCAGCACCGCGCCGACGGAAATATCGAGGCCGCGCACGGCAATCACCAGTGTCATGCCCATCGATACCAGAGCCAGCGGCGCTGCGCGATTGGCAATGTCGACCAGGTTGCCAAAGAGATGCCCGTCACGAACCTGCAGGGCAAGGAATCCCGGATTGAACAGGCCGTTGGCCAGCAGTAGCAAGGCCAGCGCCAGCACGGGCCAGAACAGGGGATGGGCGGGCAGGCGCCGCATCAGGTTTCGCCTGCGATCAGTTCCAGCACCTGGCGGGCTTCACTGCCGCCCGGCAGTTCGCCGACCTTGCGCCGATCGCGCAGCACGGCGATGCGATCGCACAGGCGGGTGAGTTCCTCGAGCTCGGCCGAGATGAACAGCACGGCCATGCCGCGCCGGGCGAGCCCCAGGATCTGCGTCATGATTTCCTGACGGGCACCGACATCAATGCCCCGCGTTGGCTCGTCGAGAATCAACAGCCGAGGCTTCGTGGCCAGCCAGCGGGCCAGAACCACCTTCTGCTGATTGCCCCCGGAAAGCGTCTCCACCGCCGTCTCGATGTCGGCCACCTTGATACCCAGCTGCCCCACCAGCTCGCGCGCCAGCGCCTGCTGTCTCTCCCGTGAAAGTGCGTGCCACCAACCAGCGCGCGCCTGCAAGGCAAGCACGATGTTCTCGCGCACCGACAGACCCGCGATGATGCCCTCGGTCTTGCGCTCTTCCGGGCACAGCGCGAATCCATTGGCGATGGCATCGGCTGGATGGCGCAGCTGAATGGATTCGCCGGCCACGCTTACCTGTCCACAGTCAGCGCGATCCAGACCGAACAGCAGGCGCGCCAGCTCGGTGCGCCCCGAGCCGAGCAGACCTCCCAGCCCCAGCACCTCGCCGCCACGAATGACCAGGTCCACCGGAAAGAGCGCACCGCGCCGCCCAAGGCCCTGCAACTGCGCCACCTCGGGCACATCATCAGCCACCACGCCGCGTGCCTCGCTGGCCGCAGTCAAGGACATTTCACGACCCACCATGGCCGTCACCAGAGCGGACTGCGTCAACTCGGCAGCAGCAAACTCGCCGACAACCGCGCCATTGCGCAGCACCGTGATGCGATCGGACACGGCGTAGACCTGCTCCAGAAAATGGGTGACAAAAAGGATGGCCATGCCACGCTCGCGCAGCCGCCGCATCAGCGTGAACAGTTCGCCCACTTCGTGCTGGTCGAGGCTGGAGGTGGGTTCATCCAGGATCAGCACGCGCGCGGACACCCCCAGCGCGCGCGCGATGGCCACCATCTGTTGCACGGCCACCGGATAGCTTCCCAGCGGCCGCTCGACATCCAGCTCAAGATGCAGCTGTGCCAGCAGTTGGCGCGCTCCCTCGCGCACCTGCGCGTGATCGATGAGGCCCGTCCAGCGCCGCCGCGGATAACGCCCCGCGTACAGGTTCTCGGCCACCGACAGGTTCGGGCACAGGTTCACTTCCTGATAGACCGTGCTGATCCCCGCACGCTGCGCCTCCAGCGTCGTGACCGGTGCAATGGCCCGACCATCGAGCAGGATGCGGCCCGCATCGGGCGTTTCAACCCCGGTGAGCAGCTTGATCAGCGTGGACTTGCCGGCCCCGTTCTGTCCCATCAGCGCGTGGATCTCACCGGCGCGCAGCATGAGACCCGCACCCTCCAGCGCCACGGTGGCACCGAAGCGCTTGCACAGGCCCTCGGCCTGCAGCACCACCGCGCTCATGATGACCGGATGCCGTTCAGTATTTGCGGTTGGGGAGCTCGGCGGCAGCCTGGTCGCGAGTGAACACGCCCTCCTCCACCACCACGCGCATGGGTACTTCCTTGCGGGCGTGCACATCGCGGATCAGCTGTGCGAGCTGCGGACCAAGCAGCGGATTGCATTCCACCGTGGCATTGAGCTTGCCGGCCTTCATCGCCTCGAACGCGCCGCGCACGCCGTCAATGGAAACGATGCGGATGTCCTCGCCGGGCTTGAGGCCTGCTTCCTCGATGGCCTGGATGGCACCGATCGCCATGTCGTCGTTGTGCGCGAACAGCACGTCGATCTTCTTGCGGCCTTCTGCCTTGATGAAGGCTTCCATCACTTCCTTGCCCTTGGCGCGGGTGAAGTCGCCGCTTTGCGAGCGCACGATCTCGAATCTTGCATCCTGTCCGATGACCTCCTTGAAGCCGCGCATGCGGTCATTGGCCGGCGCAGAGCCAACGGTGCCCTGCAACTCGACCACGCGAATGGGACCGCTGCGACCCGCGCTGTCTTCCACCAGCCAGCGCGCGGCCCGTCGCCCCTCTTCCACGAAATCCGATCCGATCAGCGTGACGTACAGGGACGGATCGGGCACCTGCACCGCGCGGTCGGTCAGGACCACCGGAATGCCGGCGGCCTTGGCTTCCGCCAGGACGGTATCCCAGCCCGTTTCCACCACCGGCGAGAAGGCGATCACATCCACCCGCTGGGCAATGAAGGAACGCAGTGCCTTGATCTGGTTCTCCTGCTTCTGCTGCCCGTCGGAGAACTTCAGCTGGAACTCCGGCTCGGTCAATGCCTCCTTCACCGAGCGGGTATTGGCCGTGCGCCACTCGCTTTCGGCGCCCACCTGGCTGAACCCCACGGTGATCGGGCTGCCTGCCGCTGCCTGACCGTTCTCCGGGTTCTTCCCGCTGCCACCCGAGCAACCCGCCGCAACTACGACACACAGCATCGCCATCCATGCCGGAACTCTCGTCATCTCATTCCTCCCCGTTTGTTGTCACAGCGCGCGCACGTCGCCGGGCGCGAATGCCGCCGGCACTTTCCGCAAGGTATTGCGCAGCGGCGCCCCCAGTGCGGGCAGGTCGACCTCGAACACATCATCGGGCTGCGCCGCGATGCCGTCGGCAAAACTCAGTGTGGCCGTGCCGAAGAAGTGCAGGTGCACATCGCCAGGACGCCGATGGCGCGCATACTTGAAGTGGTGATATTCCAGGTTCTCCAGCGAATGGCACATGTTGGCCTCGCCGGTCAGGAATGGCTTTTCCCATACCACCGCGCCGCCGCGCAGGATGCGGCTGGTACCGCGCAGATCGCGCGCCAAAGGGCCGGTGCGCAATTCAGGACCGACAGCACAGGTGCGCAGCTTGGAATGGGCAAGGTACAGGTAATTGCTGCGCTCGGTGACATGGTCGGAGAACTCGTTGCCGACGGCGAACCCCAGCCGATGGGGAGCTCCGTCGGGGCCGATCAGGTACAAGCCCACCAGCTCCGGCTCCTCGCCACCGTCCAGCGCAAAGTCCGGAGAATCAAGCTGTGCGCCAGGGTGCGCGACGATGTCACCATTGCCTTTGTAGAACCACTCCGGCTGCGCTCCCACCTGACCCGGGGCGGGCCTGCCTCCCTCCACTCCCCACTGGAACATGCGAATGGAGTCGGTGAGCGTGCCTTGCTCGGCCTGCTGTCGCAGCTTCTGGTGCATGGCATCGCGGGTGGCAGCACTGCCCAGGTGTGTCAGCCCCGTTCCCGACACCAGGCAATGTGCCGGATCGGGATGGTGCAGCGGCGAGCGCACGCGCCCGGAGCCCAGCAATGCGGCGTAGTCGAGTTGCTGCGTTCCCGGCGTGGCGGCAGCCTGCTGCTCCACAGTGATGCCCGCGACGATGGCCCGCGCGGCCAGATCAAGGGTGCTGGAGACGCCGTCCAGCAGGCGCACGTCAACGCCAGCCTCATCGACGACACCGACGTGAAACTGCCCCGCATGGGGTTCCAGCTGGATCAACCGCATTCTGTGGTCCCTGCCCTTCCCGGTTCCGCAACCATAGCCGAACCGTTGCTGTCCGGCATGCAAACGTTAGCGCCAACCAGCATCGACAATGAACTCCTGCGCCGTGATCGCACGCGCCTGGTCGGAGGCGAGGAACAGCACCATGGCAGCGACATCCTCCGGCCACACCTTGTCGGGCAGACACTGGTTGCGCGCCAGGTCAGCCTCGCCGGCCTCATCCAGCCACAGGGCAATCTGGCGCTCGGTCATGACCCAGCCCGGCGAAACCACGTTGATACGGATGCGCAGTGCACCCAGTTCCTGCGCCAGGCCGCGCGTCAGGCCATTCACGGAGGACTTGGCCGTGGCGTAAACAGCATAGCCGCCGCTCTTGGTCTGCCAGCCAGTGGAGCCCATGTTGATGATGGAGCCACTGCCCAGGCGCTGCATGCCGGGTACTACCGACTGGATGGCGAAGAAAGCCGGCTTCTGGTTGATCGCCACGCGTTCATCCCAGTATTCGGGCGTGACGGCATGCAGCGCGTGGCGGTCGTCGCTGGCCACGTTGTTGACCAGTACATGGAAATCGCCCACGGCCTGTGCGGCATCGGCAATTGACCGCTGCAGTGCCGGCACGTCGGTGACGTCACAGCGGCGATGCCAGGGGCGCGCCAGTCCCGCGGCCTCCAGCCGGTCGGCCAGGGCCTGGCTGGCGTCTGCCGCAATATCGACGAAGGCCGCCTGCGCACCCTGCCGCGCGAAGGCCTCGACAATGGCTGCACCAATGCCGCTGCCACCGCCGGTCACGAACACCCGCCGGCCCGAAAGGCGGGGATAGCTCGCCTGCTCGTCCAGTCGACGCTGTCCGGCGCCTGCCACTTGCATTCCAGCTGCCATATGCCCGTCCCGTCCGGTTGATGAAATTGATCCGGTCTTTTTTGCTAATTTTGCAGCCCGAACATACCTGAAGGAAGCCCGAACCCATGAGCGATTCTCCCAGGCGGCCCTTGCGCAGCCGGCAATGGTTCGGCCGGCACGGCAAGCAGGGCTTTTACTACCGCAGCTGGCTCAAGGGCCTGGGATTGCCGCATGACCTGTTCGACGGCCGACCGGTGATCGGCATCTGCAACACCTGGTCCGAGCTGACCCCATGCAACAGCTCATTCCGCGAGCTGGCCGAGCATGTCAAGCGCGGCGTGTACGAGGCAGGCGGCTTTCCTCTGGAGTTTCCCGTGATGTCGCTGGGTGAAACCCAGATGCGACCCACCGCCATGCTGTTCCGGAACCTCGCCAGCATGGATGTGGAGGAATCCATCCGCGCCAACCCGCTGGACGGTGTGGTGTTGCTGATGGGCTGCGACAAGACCACTCCATCGCTGCTGATGGGCGCGGCCAGTGTCGACCTGCCGACCATCGGCGTATCGGGCGGCCCATCGCTGTCCGGCAACTGGCGTGGCAAGCCGGTGGGTTCGGGCACCGGCGTGATCGAGATGTCGGAGATGGTGCGTGCCGGCACCTTGAGCCAGGCCGAATTCACTGAAGCCGAAGCCTGCATGCAACGTTCGCGCGGCAGCTGCATGACCATGGGCACCGCATCGACCATGGCCAGCCTGGTCGAGGCACTGGGCATGTCACTGCCGGAGAACGCCGCCATACCCGCAGTGGACGCCCGTCGCTTTCGCCTGGCACATCTGTCCGGGCGGCGCATCGTGGAAATGGTGCGCGAGGACCTGCGAATGTCGAAGGTGCTCACCCGGCCCGCCTTCGACAACGCCATCCGCGCCAATGCTGCGATTGGCGGATCGACCAACGCGGTGATCCATCTGCTGGCGCTGGCCGGCCGCCTGGGCGTGCCGCTGGAACTGGAGGACTGGCACCGCATCGGTTCGCATCTGCCCTGCCTGGTCAATCTCAAGCCTTCCGGGCAGTACCTGATGGAGGATTTCTACTATGCCGGCGGCCTGCCCGCCGTATTGCGCGAGATCGCACCGCATCTGGATCTCGACGCCATGACTGTCAACGGCCGCACGCTCGGCCAGAACATCGCCGATGCGCCCTGCTGGAACCGGGACGTGATCCGCACACTGGATGAACCCTTCAAGGCCGCTGCCGGTATCGCGGTATTGCGTGGCAATCTCGCGCCGGACGGCGCGGTCATCAAGCCATCGGCGGCCTCGCCACAGTTGCTGCGTCATCGCGGCCGCGCCGTGGTGTTCGAAAGCATCGAGGATCTCAAGGCACGCATCGATGATGAATCGCTGGACATCGACGAAAGCTGCGTAATGGTGCTGAAGAACTGCGGTCCGCGCGGATATCCCGGCATGGCCGAGGTGGGCAACATGCCACTGCCGCCGAAGCTGCTGCGCCGGGGTATCGCCGACCTCGTGCGCATCTCCGATGCGCGCATGAGCGGCACGGCGTACGGCACCGTCGTGCTGCATGTTTCGCCGGAGGCCGCCGCCGGCGGACCATTGGCGCTCGTGTGCGAGGGCGATTTCATCGAACTGGACGTACCGGGTCAGCGTCTGCACCTGGACGTGGCGGAGGAAGAGCTGGCGCGGCGGCGCTCGGCCTGGAAACCTCCGGCAACTCCGGCGCGCGGCTGGGCGAAGCTGTATGTGGACCATGTGCAGCAGGCGCATCTGGGCGCGGACATGGACTTCCTGACCGGTGGCAGCGGCGAGGACGTCGCGCGCGATTCGCACTAGCGCGCGTATGCCGGCAATTCATCCATTCGGCTTCCTGGCGGACGGCCGCAGCGTCGAAGCCATCACGCTGGACGGGCCGCAAGGCCTGCGCGCCCAGGTGCTGACGTACGGGGCCATTCTGCGAAGTCTCAGCTTCCCGGTGGAAGGTCAGCGACGCGAACTGGTCCTTTCCCTGGACAGCCTGGCAGAGTACGAGCGGGATACCGCTTACGTGGGGCCGCTGGTCGGCCGCTTCGCGAACCGCATTGCAAAGGGACGCTTCTGCCTCGACGGGCAGCCGCATCAGCTCACGTGCAATGAAGGTCCCAATCACCTGCACGGCGGCGCGGCCGGCGTCGGCAGACATCTCTGGCAGGTGCTGGATGCCACATCCGATGGCAGCGTCACCCTGGGGCTTCATTCGCCTGCCGGCGAGGAAGGCTACCCGGGCAATCTTGATCTGCGGCTGGAACTGTCCATGCTGCCTGACGCGCTGCGCCTCACCATCACCGCGCGCACCGATGCCGCGACTCCCGTAAACCTCACCGCTCATCCCTATTTCAATCTCGGCGGCGATGCGCTGGGCCACTGGCTGCGCATACCCGCTTCGCGCTACCTGACCGTGGGCGCGGGGTTGATCCCCACGGGCGAATTGGCCCCCGTGGCAGGCACTCCATTCGACTTTCGCCGGGGGCGGATACTTGCACCACCCCCTTTGCACACGCATCCGCAATTATTGCTGGGCGGTGGCTACGATCACTGCTGGGTGCTGGACGACGACGCCGACTGCCATTGCGAACTGCGCTCGCCACAGGGTGACATTGCGCTGCGGATAGCCGGCAGCGGGCCGGGATTGCAGTTCTACAATGGGCAGTTCCTGTCGCGCGCTCACCCCGGCATTGGCAGCGGCCTCGCGCTGGAGCCGCAGGGCCTGCCTGACGCGCCAAATCACCCGGCCTTTCCCGACGCCATCCTGCGCCCCGGCAGGACCTACCGGGCTGAAATCGAATATCGCCTGCAACTGATCTGATCGGGTGGGCTGCGTCCTGCCCCAGTGCCGCGCAGCTGTCGTGGATCCTGTCCTGCGACAGATGCAGTGACCACCACAATGGCGACCGGCCGACTGCCTGCTGTAGGATCCACGAGGCTCTGAAGTTCATCGGGGGAGCAACATGCGGCGATTCGTAGCAGTGATCGCATCCGGTCTCATGTTCATCGGATGCGCTCAGGCTGGCGCGCCAGACAGCATCGTACTCACAGTCGATGCGACCAGATCCGGCCCCCAGATCAGTCGCCATCTCTTCGGCCAGTTCGCCGAGCATCTTGGCGGCGGCATCTATGGTGGCGTCTGGGTCGGACCGAATTCACCCATTCCCAACACGCGCGGCATTCGCAACGACGTCGTGACTGCGCTGCGCGCCCTGCATGTGCCAAATGTACGCTGGCCGGGTGGCTGCTTTGCCGACAATTACCACTGGCGCAACGGTGTCGGCCCGAAGCGGGCCGTAACGCTGAATCCCGACTGGGGCAGCGTCACCGAACCCAATACTTTCGGCACGCACGAATTCATGGATTTCGCCGAGCAGATCGGCGCTGCGCCATACATTTCCGTGAACATCGGTTCGGGCACGCCCCAGGAGGCGGCGGACTGGCTCGAGTACATGACCAGCGCACTGCCCACCACGCTGACGCAGGAACGCGCTGCGAACGGTCACGCACAACCCTGGCAGGTGCCCCTGCTCGGCCTGGGCAACGAGAGCTGGGACTGCGGCGGCAACATGACGCCCGAGTACTACTCCAGCCAGATGAAGATCTACAGCCGCTTTGCGCGCAATTTCCATCCGCAGCAGCAGGATGCCAACCACATGCTGCGCATTGCCGTGGGCCCGGGCGGCGAAGAGCCGCGCTTCACCGAATGGACGGATACCGTGATGCAGGCCTGGAAGAACCGCAAGTGGAGCTGGGACATCGACGGCATTTCGCTGCACAACTACACGGTCATCAACTGGGACAACAAGCATGTAGCCACCGGCTTCGGCGAACAGCAGTACGCCGAGATCCTGCAGGCGACGCTGAAGATGGATGGGCTGATCGCGCACCATGCCGCCATCATGGACAAGTACGATCCGCAGAAGAAGCTGGCACTCGCTGTCGATGAATGGGGAGCCTGGTACGCACCCGCGCCGGGCACCAATCCGGGCTTTCTGGTGCAGCAGAACAGCCTGCGCGATGCGGTGCTGGCGGCACTGAACATCAACATGTTCGCGCGCCACGCCGACCGCGTGCGCATGTCCAACATCGCCCAGATGGTCAATGTGCTGCAGGCCATGATCCTGACCGACGGCGCGAAGATGCTGCTGACGCCGACCTATCATGTATTCCGCATGTACGTACCGTTTCAGGATGCCACTTTCCTCCCGCTACGCGTCGATGCGGGCACCTGGACGCAGGGGGCCATCACCCTGCCCCGCGTGGACGCCCTCGCGGCACGAGACGCCAGCGGCCGGTTGCTGCTGGCGATCACCAACGTCGACCCCGCGCGCGGCGCCACGATCGAAGTGGACTTCACTGGCGCCGCTGTCCGCTCGGCCTCCGGCGAAACCCTCACCGCGCCGCGGGTCGACAGCATCAATACATTCGAGACCAGGGACGTCGTCGCGCCGAAGCCCTTGAAGACCACGATGGATGCAGGACGGCTCCGCGTGACACTGGAGCCGAAATCAGTGAGCGTGATCACCCTTTCGCCTTGACCGGACGCGGTCGTGGAAGCCGTGCAGCCAGCCTGGATAGGGACACGTTGCCAGCCATGGAGACTTCCGCGGGTGCTCCCATGACGCACCGGGCACTGCTGGGCAATCTCGCGCTCTCCATTGGCGCCGTATCGCTGGCAAAACGTGCGGCCATGGCCGCGGCTGCGCAGGCGACGGGTCTGGCGCAGGCCTATGGCAAATCCTTTCGCATCGGAGTTGCGGTCAGCAATCAGGCGCTCGACCAGCAGATCGCCGCACAGCTGGAACTGATCGGGCGCGAGTGTAATTCCGTCACCGCCGAGAACGCGATGAAGTGGGGAGTGATCCGGCCGGATGGCGTCAACTGGCAGTGGGAGCGCGCCGACCGGCTCGTCGATTTCGCCAGCCGTCACAGGATGGATGTGCTGGGACATACGCTGGTCTGGCATTCGCAGATTCCGGCCAGCGTGTTTGTCGACGCCGCTCGCCAGCCGCTGACCCGCGAGGCGCTGCTGGCGAAGATGCAGCAGCATATCGAAACCCTGGTCGGCCGCTATCGGGGTCGCGTCTGGGCCTGGGATGTGGTCAACGAAGCCATCGACGAGGGCAACGGCTGGCGCCGTTCACAGTGGCACAACATCATCGGCGACGACTTCATGGAGCGCGCCCTGCGTTTCGCCCATACCGCAGATCCGCAGGCACAGCTGCTGTACAACGACTACAACATGCACAATCCGCAGAAGCGCGCCTTCCTGGTCGATGTACTGAAGGACTATCTCGCCCGCGGCGTGCCGATCAACGGCATCGGCATGCAGAGCCATGTGGGTCTCGCGTATCCCGATCTGGCGGATTGGGAACGCAGTATCGCCACCTATGCCGAAATGGGCCTCAAAGTGCATATCACCGAGCTGGATGTCGATGTGCTCCCCGTTCCCGCCAGCACCGGAGCCGATGTCGCCAATCGTGCTGCTTATTCACGCGAGATCGATCCCTGGCCGCAGGGCCTGCCCGAGGCGATGCAGGAACAGCTGGCCGACCGTTATGAAGCACTGTTCAGGATCCTGCTGCGTTATCGCAACAGCGTGGAGCGGGTGACTTTCTGGGGCCTGCACGACGGCATCTCCTGGAAGAATGACTTCCCCGTTCGCGGCCGCACCAACTATCCGCTGCTGTTCGACCGCAACATGCAGCCCAAGCCCGCCCACCAACGATTGATGAAACTGGCAGCCGCCTGATCCGGGAAAGTACGCAACTTCGCCACTTCAGACCGGATCACGCGTCAGCTTGCCGTTGAGCAGACGCTGGATGCCCAGCGGATTGGCATTGCGAAGTTCCGCAGGCAGCAGCTGGTCGGGATATCCCTGATAGCACAGTGGCCGCGCGAAGCGCAGCATGGCCGCAGTACCCACCGAGGTGAAGCGCACATCCGTGGTGGCCGGATAGGGTCCGCCGTGATTCATCGCCGGGGAAACCTCCACTCCGGTGGGAAAGCCGTTGATGACCAGACGTCCGGCGCAGCACTCAGCGGCCTGCAGCAGCGCTGGGCAATGCGCGAGATCTGCTGCAGTGGCATGCAGCGTCGCGGTCAGCTGTCCGTCCAGCGCCCGCGTACAAGCCACCATTTCGTCCATGTTGTCGGCCAGGATCACCAGCGCGAACGGGCCGAATGCCTCGGTGGCCAGTTCCGGCGCGGCGAGGAAGCGCTGCGCCTGGGTCATCGCGAGGCTGGGTCGGGCCTGCGTGGCGCCAGGGGTGATCACCGCCACCGACTGCGCCATGGGGCTTACCCCCTCGATCGCCATGACATGCGCACGCTCGGCTTCGAATGCCTTGCGAATTTCTGCCGTCAGCATCGTGCCGGCCGGAGCGGCTTCGACCAGCTTCGACAGCGCGGCGACAAGGCGCTCCGTTGCTGCGCCACGCAGCGCAAAGATCAGCCCGGGCTTGGTGCAGAACTGCCCGACACCCAGCGTGAAAGAAGCGAACAGCCCCTGCGCGATCGATTCACCCCGTGATTCGACGGCATCGGGCAGCAGGAAGACCGGATTCAGGCTGCTCATCTCCGCGAATACGGGAATCGGTCGCTCGCGCGCCGCGGCCGCGTTGAACAGCGCGCGCCCCGCAGCGCGAGATCCGGTGAATCCCACGGCCGCCGCCGCCGGGTTCCGCACCAGCTCCACCCCGATGCCGGCGCCGCTGCCATGCAGCAGGGAAAACACACCGGCCGGCAAACCACAATCCGCGGCGGCACGCACGATGGCACCGCCTACGAGTTCGGCGGTGCCCGGATGAGCCCGATGCGCCTTCACGATCACCGGGCAGCCCGCAGCAAGTGCCGATGCGGTGTCGCCACCGGCAGTGGAAAATGCCAGCGGAAAATTGCTCGATCCGAACACGACGACCGGCCCCAGCCCCTTGAGCATGCGGCGAATGTCGGGACGCGCCATCGGTTGACGATCCGGCAGCGCGGTGTCGATGCGCGCGTCGACCCATGAGCCTTCGCGCACCGCCTGGGCGAACTGGCGCAATTGACCGCAGGTACGCCCACGCTCGCCACTGAGACGGGCAACGGGCAACCCCGTCTCGAGCTGCGCGCGTTCGATCAAGGCATCGCCAAGTCCTTCGATGCCATCGGCGATACGCTCCAGGAATGCGGCCCGCTCACCAGCGGGACGGTTGTGGTAATCCGCGAATGCCGCGGCGGCAGACTCCATGGCATGCGCCGCTTCCGCACTCGAGGCCTCGTGAAACTCCGGCTCGAGCGTCTTCCCTGTCGCAGGATCTGCGGCCCTGAAACGCGGGCCGCCGGTCGCACCCCGCACGCCGGCAATCAGGCTGGTTCCCTGCAGGTTCATCGGACCTGCTCCGGGCGCAGCGACACCGACAATCCGGTGATTGGCCTGTCTTCACCATCCAGGAAACGGGCACAGAAATCCGTGGCTCCGCCGCCATTGATAATGGCGGCGCGAATGACATTGCGGCCCTTGTGCAAGGTCAGCCGTTTCGACACACCGTCGTCAATCACGGTCTGGCGGTCGCCATAAATCGCGATGATCTCCTCGCCATTCAGCCACCAGCGCGAGGCCGCATTCGAGCCTATGGCGAGTCTTACGTCATGCATTTCCATCGGGGCCTCCACCGTAGTAACTATCCAGAAAAGCACATTCGACGTGGGCTTCGACAGCGCCCAGGCGAAGTGATAGAGATTCAGGTTGTAACCTTTCGTGTCCAGGGCGTGCCAGCGCAGCGGTCCGTTGTGGTCAACCACTGCACCTTCCTGCGGCACTGCGGACAGATCCAAAAAGGAGGCGGACTTCAGAGTCGCTTCCACGGCGCTTTCGGTGAGCATCCCGTTTACCGGCACAGGTTCGAGTACCAGCCAGCGCCGGATGAAGCCGCGTGCATCGACCGGCCGCGTTGCGCCAGTCGCCCGCGCCAGGGATGTGGCCGGCGGGCGGGTGTCTGATTGCCGCGAGTTGGCGCTTGATTCCATCGCCCGGCCGACCGACGCCCAGCCGGCCAGCGCCAGCAGCAGCGCATGGGTAACCATTCGCGGCACCGCGCGCATCACGGGAGCTGGATCCGCCAGCGCTGGCGGTCGCTGGCCGGGTCGAATTTCGCCAGGGTTGGCATGCTGCTGCCAATTGCGGAGAGCGCCAGTGCTTCGCTCGATCCGGGCACCGCCTTCGGCATCAGGCGATATGTACCATCGACGAGCTGGTCGATGCGCCACAATTGTTCTGGTGCCCCACTGAACGCGGGAACCGTAGTCAGTTCGCCGCCGACGCTTGCCGCCAGCGCGCGCTGCGTTCCCGCGATGCAGATCCTGAAGTAAGGCGATCCGGGATATCCCCCGGCGCCGGTCACGGGCTCGATCATCCATTTCTGCTGTGCCTGGAGCATGGCCGGCCCCAGTCGCACATCGCCGGCGATGACCGGCCAGCCTGCCGCTACCTGTGCTGCCTGCTGATCGGGAATGGATCCAGTGGCCGGCGCAGCGGCAGCACCCCGCGGCCGCAATCCGCCCACCGGAATGCCCTGCACGGCAAGCTCCAGCACCGTTCCGGTCCGCGCCGATTCGAGCGAATAGGTCCCCGCGACAAGGTTCTCGCCGGCCACCGGCCAGCCGTCGCGCCACCACAGCGGCCGGATGTCGAGCACACTGCTGCCACCACGATCCAGATCGGCCTCGTAGTGCAGCGAAAATTTCTGCACACCGGCGTCCAGCTCCAGCAGACCGAAGTGCCCCGGCCCGATTTGCCGTCCGCGCGAACCGGCGAACAGCCGGCCACCGCCCTGGAGCATGTCGACGCCCATGTTGTCCACGTAGGGACCACCAATCTTGCGCGCGCGACCCACGCGGATGTTGTAGGTGGAATTGGCACCCGCGCAGCAAGACCCATGCGTGACGAACAGGTAGTACCAGCCCTCGTGGCGAATGATGACGGACGCTTCCGAATTGATGGCGATGTTGAGCGGCGCGCGCGAAGGATGCATCCGCTGGCCGGTTTCCGGATCCAGCTCCACCAGGCGGATGTAGCCGAAATACGAACCATAGGTCAGCCACAGGCGCCCATCGGCGGAGTCCAGGAATACACCTGGATCGATGGCATTGCTGTCCTCCACGCCATCGGACCACACCACCGGCCCTGCATCCTTCCATCCATATTCCAGCGATTGCGGATCGGGGCTGCGCCCCACCAGCAGCCCGATGGCCGCCTTTGGCTGCGTGCCCGGTGCGGAGTAGTACATGAAGATGTTTGCGCCAACCCGGATGACATCGGGCGCCCAGGTATTGTTGCCGCCGCGGGCAAGCACCTCTGCTCCTGGCTTGCCACCCGGCACGACCGACATCAGGGTGCCACCGCGCTGCCACTCCCAACCGTCGCGGGAAACCAGAAATGGCAGGCCGGCACCCGTGCCGTAGGTGTAGTAGCGCCCGTCGTACTGGATGACCGTGGAAGGATCGTGCATGCCAGGCTGTCCATCGAGCGCAAAGGCCCGCATCGCCAGAAGCGCAACTGCGATGGTCAGGATCCGGATCGACATGGGCTGGGGAGCGTATCGCCGTACAGCAACAAAAGGTAGTGTTCGCATCGGGCCGGGCAGCTGCAGACGGTGGAGATTTTCTCGCCACGTCGCGACCCTGCCGGAAAGCTGGCGGGCATACAGCATGAAATCGTGCTCTACGACGCGAAAGCCTTCGTGCAACCACTGCGACTGATCCAGGTGTACATCAGGAGCGGGAATCTCGGTGAGGTTGATCCGTTCATCTGCGCGCGCTGCATCCAGACCATCTTTCCCGTCGACGGCCGCCCGCGGCCACGCAGCCCGGGCACGACGATTGAATACACCGTGCCCGACATGTATGGCCGGCCGTGGGCGCAGATCTGGGAGAAATACTTCGAAAGGGCATGCAGCGGCCCGCGAACGCCCCCCCCGGGAAGCCTGCCCTGACGGAAGCTAGTCGCGGAACAGCAGCGGTGCGAATTCCCGCAGGCTGCGGCGCCAGGACAGGAATTCGTGCGCTGTGTCGGGCGAAACGTAGAAGACGCTGTTGATGCCCGCCTGCTTCAGCTGTTGCGATGCTTCCTGCGGGTTGCCCGCACGCATGGGCCCCGCGCCGCCCAGCTCGCGACTACCGTAGCTGACGAATACCAGCCGGGCCTTGTCCTTGAATCCGGGGGTGGTCTTCATGTCATCCAGCGAGATCGAGCCGCCGCTGAACAGGCCGATGTGCGAAAACACATCCAGCTTCTTCAGTGTGATCCAGCGGGTTTCCATGCCGCCCATCGACAGGCCGGCCATGGCGCGGTGGCGCTGGTCCGCGAGCGTCCGGAAATTGGTGTCGATGTACGGAACCAGTTCATCCACCAGCACCCGCTGGAAATGATTGACATCGAAATTGGCGAGCCCCCCGATCTTGACGTCATTTGTCATGCCGTACGTCATCACGATCAGGAAGGGCTTTGTTTTCCCCTCCGCCAGCAGGTTGTCCATGATCAGGTTGGCATGACCCTGATTGCTCCAGGCGGTTTCGTCCTCGCCCCAGCCATGCTGCAGATACAACACCGGATAGCGCTTGCTGCGGTTCTTCGCATAATCCGGCGGCGTGTAGACGAAGGCCCGGCGTACGGTGCCGGTGCTCTTCGAAGCGAAGAGCACCTGTTCCACCTTTCCGTGCGGCACATCCTTCAGCGCGTAGAAATCCCGGTCGTGAGCGGGAATCTCGATGCCGCTCTCCCAGCGGATGGAGCCGTAGAAATTCAGCGTACCGGGGTCGTTGAATGTGCCGCCGTCAACCGAGAGGTGGTAGTAGTGAAACCCCTGGTCCAGCGGTCCGGCCGTCGTGCCGGTCCAGGCGCCATCCGCCGACTTGGCCAGCGTGGTGCCGCCGCTGCCGCCCAGGCCAAGGCTGACGGAAACGCTTTTTGCTTCCGGCGCCAAGATACGGAACCGCGCATAGCCCTGGGAATTCACCTGCGGAAATTCCTGGCCAGGCTGGTTCAGGCTCGAGGGCTTGAAGTCCTCCAGGACCGCCGCTTCGCCCGCATGGACCAGGCCGCCACCAGCTGCCATGAGCAGCGTCGAAAGGAGCATTGTTGCCTTGCGATTCATCTCTACCTCCATCCAGGAAATTGCGGTGATATCCGGCCAACGGCGCAACTACAGTCCGCGCATCAGTTCCAGCAGCCCATCGACGATTCCAGCCTCGGCACAGCCGGGCTTGAGCCGCGAACTGAGTGCCGTGAACACATTACGCCCATACGCGTCATCACTGGGGATGTAACCGGTGGAAAGAGGTCCGTGGGGATGGCGCCTGACAGCCAACGCGCGACAAGCGAATGCGCATTCCAGCCCCCCGGATTCCTCACGCGCAGCATACCTCTGCAATCCTGAACGACCATCGGCAGAGGGAATCGCGCGGAATTACTCCGACGCGATCCAGTCCAGTATTTCCTGGCGGTGCTGGTCCGGACGCGGCGGCGCACCAGGACTGGTATCGATGCCCCGACCAGCGAGGAAGCCCGTGCCCAGCACGTGCACCTGTTCACACTGCGGCAGGCCTGGGATGGTCAGCGGCAGGAGCAGTTGTCGATCCTGCAGCCCCGACAGCGAAACCGCCTCGCCGATCTCGCGCACCATGCCGCAGGGAATGCCTGCTGCGCTGAGCAATTGCTCCCACTCGATGGCATCGCGCTGTGCGAACACGGTCGACAATGCGGCCATGACGGTCTGTGCGTTGTTCCGACGCGACTCCGGATCAGCGAACCCGGGCTGCCGCAACCACTCCTCATGCCCCAGCACGCGCGCCAGCACGACGAACTGGTGCTGCTGCACGACGCCCAGCGAGATTCGCCGGCCATCACGCGCCACGAACAGTGCTGAGGTTGGCTGGCCGCTGTAGCCGGTGTTGCCCGTGCGCTCCAGCGCACGGCCCGTGACCAACCAGGGCACCGCCGCCGAAGCCATGAAGGCGAGCGTGGCATCGAACATGGCCACATCGATGAAATCCCCTCCGCCCGCCGGATCCCCGCCACGTTCCCGTTGCAGCAATGCCGAAAGAATGGCGAACGCGGCGGTCTGGCCGGTGAGGGTGTCGACGACAGGAAATCCCACGCGCGCAGGCGGCGTGCCTGGATCGCCGCCCAGGCTCATCATGCCGCTGGTGGCCTGCACGATATTGTCGATGGCAGTCCAGTCGCGGCGGGGCCCGGATTGCCCGTAGCCCGACACCGAGCAATAGATCAGTCGCGGGTTCAGTGCGCGCATGGCCTCCTGCCCCAGTCCGAGCCGCGTCATCACACCCGGTCGGAAGTTCTCCACCAGCACGTCGCTGCGCGCGACGATGTCGCGCGCGATCTCGAGGTCCCGCGGCAGTTTCAGATCCAGCACGATGGACTTCTTGCCGGCATTCACTGCGATGAAGGCGGGGGACATGCCGTCATAGCGACGGTCCGAGCCGTAGTCGCGCATGGCATCGCCGCGACCGGGAGATTCGATCTTGATGACCTCCGCCCCCAGCAGTCGCAGCAGGTGCGTTGCATAGGGTCCCGCCATCACATGGCTGAAATCCGCAATCCGGATTCCACCGAGGGCATGACTCATTCAATCCTTCTCCCGGCAGTCAATGCTGCCATCCGGCCTGATGCTGGCCTGTGCACGCGCCAGCACCGAGCGTCCGTCGATTCCATAGCGGTCCAGCAGTGCCGCATTATTCTGCGCCTGTTGCCGGTAAATCCGGTCGAACTCCGCCTGCTCGGCGGGCGATATCGTGGTAGTCAGGACGCCCGACTTTTGCGCCAGCTTCTGTCCGGCCGTCAGCGCAAGGCGATTCTCTTCCGCCAGCGCCTTTTCCCACACCGGGATGCCCTCCTCCAGCACGGCCTGATGTGCCTTGCTCAGCTGTCGCCATCGCGTCGCGCCCATGGCCCGGGCCGGATAGGCACCGCGGGGCACCTGCAGGGCAGTAAAGAAATGTGCGACTTCGACAAAGTGCAGCGACTGGAAGGTGTCTTCCGGTGCGATCACACCATCGATCACACCCTTGGCCAGTGCTGAATAGACATCGCCCATGGGCATGTTGACAGGATCGGCGCCGAGTTCGCGCAGCACCGGGAGCAACTCGGTCGGGGCACGGAGCCTCATGCCCTTCAGATCGGCGAGGCTGCGTACCGGGCGGTCACGGGTGATGACTCCGGGCAGGCTTCCGCCCTGCACGCCCAGCACCACCAGACCTTCCAGCTCACGATCGAACTGCGGGTTGCCTGCCGCCAGGCAATGATACAGCGCCACTTGCTCCTCGATGGAGCGCACCCCGGCATAGAACCCGGACTGGATACGGATCAGATGCGCCCCGCCCTTCACGTAGATGGGCGTTATCAGCCCGATGTCCACCACGCCATGTCGCAGTTCGAGCATGGAATGTTCCGACGACAGCAGGGCGCCGGACCAGCTCGGCTGAATACGCAGTGTGCCGCCCGAACGGCGCTCGACGAAATCCATCCAGCGGCGGTCGGCGCGACTGAAGGGATGCGCCGGACTGTAGGGCGTGGCGTACACCAGCACCACCGGGGCTGCACCCGCCGGCGCTTCTGGCGCGCGAGTACAGCCCACAATGGCTGCGATGGACAACAGCAGACCTGCGATGCGCCCGACGTACACTCCCGCACGGACCGGCGGATGGGGCATCAGGCCAGGCCCTCACTGCGCAGGAAATTCTCCACGTGCTGGGTCATGGCCTGATGGTCCCAATGCTTAGCATCCACCATGTCGGCATCCAGCTCGAGCACCGGCACGCCCGAAGCGCGCAGCGCGGCGCAGGTCAGGCGCGTGCCGGACTGCGACAGCCGGTTGTCCGCCGGCACGAGCATGACGGCCGCATCGATCCCGAAACGCCGTGCCTCGCTTGTCATCCACTCGCTCATCCATGGGGGCAGGTGCAGCACTTCATTCATTGAACAGATGCGGCTCGCCAGCGCTTCGAAGGGCCGGCCTTGCAGTTCGCGAATGTATTGCGCGCCCGCGAAAGGCAGGTACATGGACCAGACAAACACCGCACCGAGCTTTTCCTCCAGCGCCTGGTAGAAGGCCGTGTCATGCCACAGGCCCGCTCCGATCCACATGAGCCGTGTGCGCTCATTCGAGGCCACGCCAAGCCCGGCGTCGACGCGCTCACGCACCTCGTCACGGAATCGGCGTGCATGCGCCACGGCCCAGTCGGAGCCCCGGTGCCACTGCGGAATCATGGTGTTCGGCATCTGGTCGATGATCGATACCGGACAGGGCCGCGCCGTGGCTATCATCTCCGCGGCTTCTTCAAGATAGCGCTCCTGCTCGTTGATGCGTTCCATCAGCGACGTCAGCCGCTGCATCTGCAGCCGGCGCCCGGTGCGGCGCTCGAGCAGCGACACCAGCTGCCGCATTTCATCGGCCAGCAGCGCGATGCGGTCAGCCTGGTAAACCTCTTCCCAGCGATCACGGGAATGCTGCCACCACTGCGGCAGCGTGTGCTGCCAGGCGGGAGCCTCCATCGCGAAGAACTCGGTATCCAGCAACCGCGCCCATTGCGAAAACACCGGCTGGATGCAGTCGCAGGTCAGACGCGCCACCAGCACTGTCGGCTTCGGCAGGCCGCCCCAGGGCGCCGTGGCCGGTTCACTGGCCAGCGAACAGGCCAGACCCAGCGAACAGTACTTGCAGCGGTTGGAGGGATAGCCCAGCTCGTCCATCACCTCGAAGTAGCGCCCCGACAGTCGCTTCGCCGAGATGTATGCCGACCACCACTGGTTGGACACCACTGGAATATCCATGGCGTGAAATATCTCGTGCGGGGTGTCCGCCTGTGCGAGTGCGAAGGGTTCACCCCGTTCCACCACGTGTTCGCGCAACTCCGCACCGAATGCCTTCTGAAAGGCTGTCGCCGCGCTGGTGCACTGCAGGTCCTTGCGGCCGCGTGGCATGTCAGTACTCATTGCAGCACTCCTGCATCCCGTAAAGCCTCGTAGTGTTCTGCCGTGAAACCGGCCGCCTGCGTCAGGATCTCGCGGTTGTGTTCGCCAAGGCCCGGCGCGCGGTAGGGCTCGATCCGTTCACCGGAAAAGCTGATGGGCGTGCGTACATGACCGAAGGGTCCGAGCTTCGGGTGCGGCAGCTCCACCAGTGCGCCGCGCGCACGCAGGGTTACGTCCCGCTCCAGCATGTCCTCGATATCCTGCACCATCCCCGCAGCTATGCCCTCTGACTGCAGCATTTCGACCAGCACATGCTCGTCCTGGGTTGCCGTCCATTCCTCGAGCTGGCGCCCTGCGGAGAGCCGATGCAGCTTTTCCAGCTGCGCCTTGCTGCTCACACTGATGGCAACCCAGCGATCCTCGCCCCGAGCCGGACACACCACCTGCTGCAGCAGGTGTGGATCGGCATTGCCCAGGCGCTGCGGTGGTTTGCCCGACTGCGCGCCTTCGATGGCGGCACGCATCTGCTGCACGCAGATCTCGTACATGGCCGCATCGATATGGCAACCACGGCCATGCTGTCGCTTCTGCACCAGCGCCGCCGCGATGCAGGCAGCCATGACATAGGGAACGATGACGTCACCGAAAGGGACCGCACCGGGAATCACCGGATCCCGGTCGGGCCAACCCGTGAGCAATGTGCGTCCCGACAGCGCCGCGCCGGTGCCGTCGATCCCCCACTCCCTGGACAAGGGTCCAGTCTGTCCATAGACACTGCCGGACGCCATGATCAGCGCCGGACGACGGGCAGCCACCGCGTCATAACCCAGCCCCAGCTTCTCCATTGTGCCGGGCGAGAAATTCTCGACCACCACATCTGCCCAGTCCAGCAACGGTTGCAGCACTTCGTGTGCTTCGCGCCGCTTCATGTCCAGCGACAGGCTGCGCTTGGAGGTATTCAGATGGGCAAACCAGGGCTTGTCGTCGAAGTCTCCGGGTCGGGACGCAGATACCTGCACATCCATGCGCGAGAGGCAGGGCCGCGTGCGGCTCTCCACCTTGATTACGTCGGCACCCAGATCGCCCAGCACCTTGGTCGTAACCGATCCCACCAGCGCCCAGGAGAAATCCAGCACGCGCACGCCGGCCAGGGGTCCGGTACGCGCTGCAACTGCGGAGGCTGAACCTTGCCGGATGGTCTTTGCCTGGGGTGCCTGCTCGGCGCCGGCTGGTGCGTCGCGCAACAGTGCAAACCTGCGCGGCTCGCGTTTCCCCTCGCGCTCGATCCAGAAATCACGTGCCGCCAGATGCGCATCGGCGAGGATGTCCACAGGGCCTTCGAGCACCGTGGCATTGATCCCGCGGCGGCGACCTTCGTTGCGGATTTGCTCGCAGGTGCGCGAGACGAAGAAGGCATCGATCGCCTGCTCCCAGTCGGCGCGCGTTGCAACAGGCAATGTCGAGCGGTTGTAGCTTTGCCAGTCGACGCCCTGCAGCGGGTTGCGGCAGCCGCATTCATCCATCCAGTCGGACAGCGCCTGATTGGCAGGTGCGCCAAACCGGCCCGTCATCAGCGCGTGAAAACACCAGCCGTCGGCCAGCTTCCAGATGTAGCGCACGCGCGCCGGTCCGAATGTGACTGCGCCTCCGCTACGCTGCACCTTGCGTCGATCGAACTGCCACGCCAGCACACCGCTCACGTTGCGGCTGAAGGCGACTTCCTGGATGGAGACATCCACATGCTGCCCACGGCCAGATGCCGCCAGCGAGTGATGCGCTGCCATCGCTCCGCAGGCCGCGACCATCTCCGCGTGGAAAGTGCAGGCATCGAGCGCTTCCTTCACGGGCGGGCGGTCGGGATCACCGACCAGCCGCAGCACGCCCCCCATAGCCGAAGCGATGAGCTCATCTCCGCGCCAGTGCGCTCGCGGTCCACCACTACCGAACAGCGATACCGAGACATGGATCAGGCGCGGATTCCATTGCTCCAGCTGCGCGCGCCTGATGCCCAGGCTGGCAAGCGCCTCCAGCCCCACGCCGTCGACGAGGATATCCGCCTGTTGCACGGCAGCCTGGTCAGCCTCCCCGGCGCGTACCTGGGCGCCCAGCGACTCGAGAAACCCGCACAGGGGCCGGCCGGACATATCGCCCAGCGCAAGCACAGTGCACCCTCGCAGCGGCATCATGCGAAGGTTTTCCGACAGAAGGATTCCATTTCTTCCAGCGCGCCATCATCGGCGAGCCAGCTACGCGCCGTCAGGACCAGCGCCGGAACTCCGGCTTCCTTCAGGGCAAGACGCTGCGCGGGCACATGCCAGGCCAGAGATTCCTCCTCGCGCGTGAGCCACAACACCACGGCGCTGGCCCGCGACTGTCGCACCTGACCGAGCAGCCACTGCGCGCGATCCATCACGCTGCGCGGCGCCACCGAATGCATGCGCAGGTGCTGCGCCAGCGCGCGGAATGGCGATGCGTCGGCGCGCGACACCGTGGGCCCCAAGGCCCCCAGGCCGAGCACATGCGCCTCGGCAATCACGCTGGCGCCAGCCTGTTCGATGGCGGCGTGCAGACGCCCATCCGGCGGCATGCTGCCTGCCAGCAGCACCCGCGGCCGGGGATCCGCCACCGGTGCCACGAATTCCTGCAGGCGTCGATCTGCATCGCCGCACAACAGTTCGCGCGCAAGCTGTTCGTATGCCGGGCCGGCTGCAACACGTGCCGCCTGCACGGCGGCCAACCCGTTGCGCAGCGCATTGACTCGCTCGATGCCTGCGACGGCCTGCTCGGCACCCACACCCAGTTCTGCGGCCAGCTGGCGGACGGCCTGCTCGGTATGAGCCAGGCTTGATTCCCTCGGCAACAGCGCGATGTCGAAGATCATCGGGCGCGGACCACCCAGCACGCCCAGCCGCTGCAGTTCCTGCACGTAATAATAGAGTCGCTGGCTGGCATCATCGGCACGCGAGAACAGTACCCGCGATAGTCCGTCGAAGCGCCCTGCATGCCACTGTTCGAGGATGCGGCGCGCCCAGCCGGGAAATGCTGATTCCAGCCAGCGATCGGCCCATGCCGTGGAGGGGACCGGGGACCAGGGCAAATGGCCGTGCCACAGCCCGCTGGCAGACAGCAGGTCAACCGGCAAATCCGGCCCGACGCAGCCGATGCCGCCGGCGCTGCCGGTCAGCGGATCGCAGGAGGTAAATTCGGGACTTTGCATGGTTTCCTTGTTCACTTGCCAAGCCAGTGCGGCAGGCCCATCGCCATGACCGGAAACAGCACCAGCAGCATCAGATGCAGAAGATCCGCCGCGAGAAAGGGCAGCACGCCGCGGAACACCTTACCCAGGGGCACATCCGGCGCCACGCCCTGGATTACATACAAGTTCATTCCAATCGGGGGATGCACGAAGCCGATTTCCATGGCGCGCACCAGGAAGATGCCGAACCAGATGGGCGACAGACCCAGACCCGTGACGAGGGGGAGCAGGATGGGCGTAGTCAGCAGCATCAGCGCCAGTCCATCCAGCACTGAGCCCACTACCAGCAGGAACACGGCGATCAGCAACATCGTGCCCACCGGCCCCATGCCAAGCTCCGCGATCCAACGGCCGATCCCGTCGGTGAGCCCCGTGACGCTGATGAAAGCGGAAAAGATCAGCGCGCCGACAATGACGAGATAGATCAGGCCGCTGGTCTTCAGCGTCTGTTCAAGAGCATGGAACAGCGTCGCACGACTCAGTTTGCGGCGCGCCGCGCAGATGACCAGCGCACCTGCGGCCCCGACGGCCGCCGCCTCGGAAGGTGTCACCCAGCCCAGTGCAATGCCGCCTGTCACGACAACTACCAACGCGACGATGTCGAGCACCCGGCGCAGTGCGGCCCGGCGCTCTGCCCAGCCGGCACGCGGCAGCCGCGGCGCCAGGGCCGGCTTCCACAGCACCAGCAGCCCGATGACCAAGAAGTAGCTCAGCATCTGGGTCAGGCCGGGCACGATCGCGGCGGTGAAGAGCGTGCCAATGGACTGCTCGGCAATGATGCCGAAGACGATCAGCGCACCGGAGGGAGGGATCATCTGTCCCAGCGTTCCGCCGGCGGCAACCGAGCCCGTGGCCAGCGCATCGGAGTAGCCGCGCCGGCGCATTTCAGGCAAGGCCACCAGCCCGATGGTGGCGGTGGTGGCCAGGCTGGATCCATTGATGGCGCCGAAGCCAGCGCAACCAGCCACGGACGCCACGGCCAGTCCGCCGCGGCGATGACCCAGGAACCTCGCCGCGAGATCGAAGAAATCGCGGCTGGCGTCAGCCGCGAAACATAGATGTGCCATCAGCATGAACAGCGGCAAGGTGCCCAGTTCATAGCGTGTCAGGGTCTCGAACAACAGCACCGCCGACTTGACGATGGCCGGTTCCAGGCCCAGCGTCATGGCCAGACCCGCGAGGCCCACCAGGCCCAGCGCGAAGCCGATCGGCATGCCTGCCACCAGCAGCACCAGCAGCACCGCCACGCCCAGCAGGCCCAGTATGGCGGTGGCCGTCACGGACGCCTGGCCGCAAACAGCCGTCGCAGCTGCACGCCCAGCAATGACAGCAGCATCAACAGCACGATCAGCCTCAAGGGCAGCCAGGGAATCCGCAACAGTTCGCTTTCCTCATGCCCGTTCCACAGATCCGCAGTTATCCAGGCGCTTCCCGCCAGCAGTGCCAGCACGACGCTTATCCCGGCCAGCGTGTTGACGCTGCCGAGCTGGCGGAGCACGCGCGTGGGCAGACGTTGCAGCAGGTGCACGCGCGCATGGCTGTCGAAGATCGTGGCGATCAGCAGCGCGCCGGCGGCGGCGATCAGCACCGCGGCCTGCACGATCTCGATCGAACCCAGCAACGGCAGGTGCAGGTGCCGTCCGAGCATGGCCAGCGTGTCCGTGGCCATGGCCAGCAACAGCGCGCCGCCGGCCGTCCACACCAGCAGGCCATGCAGGCGCTGGCGAAAGTTCATGCGACCACCCACTGCGCTCCGGCGCGCGTCCACTTAATCGGTGGCAGCCGTGCGGCCGCGCCGATCCGGTCCAGATACGCGACCACCTGCTCCGCACGTGCATCTGTTACGCACACGGGTCGGCCCGGCGGTTCCACGAACACCGGCAGCACGCTGGTCTCCAGCCTGCCATCCGCGCGCCAGCGGACCAGACCCAGCAAGGCATGCACCGCCTCGGGGTGGAAAGGCGCGAGCGTGTAGGCCGGGTCGGGCTCGAACCCGAACAGTTCGCGCCGGCGACGCGCCCATTCGGCACGGCCTGGATGATCCTGGGCCGGACTGAGTGCATGCGTGACAACGCATCCGTTGCCGATGCCATGGAAGATGGGCTTGCCGCGGTAGATCTCCAGGCCACGCAGGATGTGCGCGTGATGCCCCACCACGATGTCGGCGCCAGCGTCGATCGCGGCCTCGGCCAACGGCCGCTCATACGGGGCAAGCCGTGCGGGTGTGTGCACGATGCCCTTGTGGAAGGCCACCACGACGCAACCAGCATCGCGGCGCGCGGCCGCGATATCGGCGCGCAGCTGCGCCAGCGCTTGCGGATCCACGCTTTGCAGATCTGCAGTCGGCTTCACGGGGGACCCGTCGCCGGTCACGATGCGCAGGTAGTTGCATCCGGCGCGCTGTCCGGTGGCCCATGCGGCTTCCGGCCCGACGCAGTTGTAGCTGAGCACCGCGACGCGGCGGCCGTGTCGTTCCACCACTGCCGGGCGGCGTGCCGCGGAGAGATCCACGCCGGCACCGGTGTGCTCAATATGCAGCCGGTCGAGGCCAGCCAGCGTGTCGGAGATGCCTGCGGGCCCGCAGTCGGCAATATGATTGCCCGCCAGGGTCAGCACATCGAAGCCGGCGCGGGCCAGGGCATCGAGATTTTCCGGCGGTGCGCCAGGGGCAGGGACGTCTCCAGCCAGCTCTGCCCGGCTCGCGGTGTGCGGCACTTCCAGGTGGCCGATGGAAATGTCTGCGGCATTCACTGCCGGTGCGATCCCTGCCAGCCAGTGGTCCGCGTCGGCCACGTCAAGCACCAGGTCGCCCGTGAACAGCAGGGTCAGATCTCGCGATTGCGTCGGCGCGCCCGGATGCCCGATCATCTCACTGGACATGATAAAGCGCACCGCTCCCGCCAGAAAGAAGAAGGCCGTCCCCCTCGCCGGGGATGCCGCGGACTGGATCCGCGATCGCATCCGCAATGGCCGGCTGGTTCCCGGCCAAAGGCTGGTGGAGGCTGATCTGGTCCGCTCCAGTGGCGCCAGCCGCAGCAAGGTGCGCGAAGCGCTGCGCAGGCTGGAAAGCGAAGGGCTGCTCGAGATCGAGGAGTTCCGCGGGGCTTCGGTCAAGCGGCTGGGTCAGGACCAGGTGCGTCAGATCTACTGTGCACGAATGGCGCTTGAGGGACTGGCCGCAGGGGAATGTGCGCGCCGCGCGGATGCCCCCTTCCGCCAGCGGCTGCACGACATCCAGCAGGAGCTCGATGCCGGAGAGAGCGCGGGGAATCACGACCAATTCGCGCGACTGAATGATGCCTGGCACCGGATGATCATCGCAGGTTCCGGCAATGAGTACGTTGCGCAGTTCCTGGCGCGCCTGACGGTGCCCATCTATCGCCTGCTGTTCGGCAGCTTCTACTCGCCGCAGCGGATCGCCCTGGCCAATGCCGACCATCGCCTGATCACCAGGGCCATTGTCCAGGGGCATGCCGAAGAGGCCGAGCAGGCCATGCGCGCCCACATCCGCAATGGGCTCGAGGCCCTCATCGAGCTGAACGCACACTTCGATACCTGAATCGCGGCCGCACGGGCCGCGCTCACCACTTCTTGCGCAGGCTGACCCCGAAGAGCCGCCCCACAGGATTGGTCGTCGTCGCGTCATAGCCACCGCTGCCATTGCCGTTGGGCGCCAGGTTCACGTACGGCGGATCCGCATCGAAGGCATTGCGCACCTCGAAGCCCAGCTGTGTGTTCTGCAGCGGCTGCCAGCCCAGCGAGCCGATATCCCAGGACACTGCGATATCCACCGGTGTGTAACTGCCCACGCTTTCGGCGGGTGTCACGGCATTGTTCTCGTAACCCTGCACGCGCCAGGCCGTCAACGAGGCACCGAGGGGTCCACGCCTCCAGTCCACGCCGGCGCGCAACTTCAGGCGCAGCGGATTGAAGATGGTGTCGAGCCGGTCGACCTGTGGCGCCGTCGAAGTCATCGCCACTTCGTACTTGGTCATGAAAGTGCCGTTGAGATTGAACGTGAACGTGCCCGCGCTGGCGGTGGGTATTGCATACGCGGCCTGCGCATCGAAGCCGTTCATCAGCGACACGCTCAGGTTCTGGCTGCGGCCGTCGACAAACAACGTGACATTGTTCGGGTTGCCGCCGGGGAAGGTGCCCGCGGCCACCGTGATTCCCTGGGCCAGCAGCTCCAGAACGCGATCACGCGCAGCCGTGCCCCTGAGGATGATGCCCGTCCCTGCAAAGTATTGTTCCTGCGTCAGGATGGTGAGATTCGAGAGATAGGCGTCCACCTGGTTCTCGTACTTCACGTCGAAATACGTCAGCGACAGCGACAGCTTGTCCGTCGGCTTCCAGTCCGCGCCAACGCTCCAGGTAGTGGCCTCCTCCGGACCCAGATCGCTGGTTTCGCCTGACAGCGCCGTGCCCGGGATGGTCGCTCCACCCGCCGGGTTCTGGTACTGCTGGTTGTAGAGATTGTTGCTGTTGCCGTAGATCTGCGTGATCAGCGGCGCGCGGAAGGAAGTTCCCCAGCTGCCCCGCAGCGTCAGGGATGACAGGGGCTGCCAGCTCACACCCACCTTTGGATTGGTGGTCTTGCCCACGTCGCTGTAATCGTCATGGCGCACGGCTGCCGACAGCTCCAGCTTCTGCAGACCGGGCCGCGCGTTGCCGGCACCGAAAAGCGGCACCAGCACTTCGGCATAGGCCGAATTCACATCGCGGTCGAAATGGCGCCAGGCCAGGGCGGTGGTCGGCGCGCCACGGGCCGAGCCCAGGTCCACGCCGATTTCCTGCCGTTCCGCGCCGATGGCGAGACTCACTGCGCCGCCGGGCAGCGAGAACAGCTTGCCGTCGCCACGCAACTCGTAGCCAGTGAAATCGCTCTTGGTAGGTGCAAAGAAAATCTGGTTGCCCACCAGGTCGCGCGTGGCCTGCGAGGTCCGGCCCAGGCCATAGGGATCGAAAGCCGTCGCCGGGTCCGAACTGGCCAGCGCCGCATTCAGTGCCGCGTTGTTGGTGCCGTAGTAGCTGCGCGAATCATCATCGGTCTTGCCAACGCCCACCAGGGCTTCAAGGCGCCAGTCACCCGGCAGCTTGATGCGCAGGCCGGGTGTGACCTGCCAGTTCTCGGCCTGCCCCTCGGAGTAATTGCGCGGGATATCGCCGCTCAGGCTGTAGTCGACGAGGTACGAAGTTCCCGTGAAGCCCGTGGGTCGCACGAACCAGGCATTGGTCTGCGGCACCGTGAGCTGTGCCGAGGCGTAGCCGGGATAGCGCAGGAATTCCCGGCGGCTGTAGAAGCCGTCGGCAAACAGCGCGACCTTCTCGGTGAAGTCGAAGGTGCCGGTCATGTTGACCGTATCGTAGGTCTGCTCCGGAGTAAGGTCCTGGCCCGGAAGTTCGTCGCAGCGATTCGCGCTGCCTGGCACCAGGCTGCCGGCATTGCCTGGCGTCAGGCCACCGGCGGGAATGGCATACGTGGTCGTGGCACCGGCAGTGGTAAGACGCAACGTGCCCGGATTGCAGCGCGTGGTGCGATAGTCGCGTCCACCGCTGGCGGTCTGGTCCGACCTGAAGAAATTGCGATCATCACCGGAAAGGTTGCTGCGGTCGGCGTGTTCGTAGGCCAGCATCACCTGGCCGCGGTCGAAGACCTTGCCCAACGCCGCGCCCACCACGTATTCCTGGAAGTTGCCGGTGTCGGCAAAGCCGAAACGGCCGTACACCTCCGCGCCATCCAGCGACCGGCGCGGGATGACATTCACCACACCGGCAATGGCGTCGGAGCCATAGATGGCCGAGGCGCCGTCGGCCACCACCTCGATGCGCTCCACGCCCAGCGTCGGCAGGATGGAAGGATCGGTGGAACGGGTGTTGTTGGTGACGCGATGGCCGTCGATCAGCACCAGCGTCGCGTAGGGCCCGATGCCGCGCAGGTTGACCGTGTTGCCATAGACGATGTTGCCGGCACCGCCGGACTGCCCGCGGGAGTTCTCGCTGACACCCAGGTCGAAGTTCTGCGGAATGTCCTTGAGGATGCGATCCACGGTGACATTGCCCGAAGCGGTGATGTCGTCACGGTCGATGGCCAGCACCGCGGAACCCACGGGGCCCTCGCCTCCGGTGCGTAGCCGTGTGCCGGTAACGACAACCTCCTCCACCTCCCCGGCGGGCTCTGCTGCGAGCAGCGGCGTGCAGATGGCACAACTGGATGCGGCCCCCAGCAACAGGAGGCGAACCGTATCGGAGACGGACTGCTGACGCATGAGACCCCCGCAACCAAATTCATTGTTAACGAAATTGTCAACAATATACTAGGGCGCTTGTGGCGACTCCGCAAGCGGCAATTCAAGCCAGGAGCTGTCCTGTCCGCCACTGAGAATGGTGATGCGAGGCGGCGGATCCACCCGCGCGCTTGCAGCTGCGCAGGGTCACAATGTTATGCGCTTTCATCCGAAGAAAGTCGATAGACTGCCCGGCCATGAAGACGGGGGAAAACGGCATCGTGCTGGCCACGGGCGATCTCGCGCCGGATCGCGCAGATCCCGACAGCTGTTTTGCGGCCGTCAACGCAACGCTGAATGCGGCTGAACTGGTGTTCGGCCAGCTCGAGACCAGCTTTGCCACGCGCGGCACGCGCCTGCCCCAGGCAAGGCACGCGGTCATGGCGCAACCGGAGTGCGCTGCCGCCCTCGCCCGCGCTGGCTTCGACGTGATCTCGTTCGCGGGCAATCATTGCCTGGACTGGGGCAACGAGGGCTTTCTCGAGACGCTGGAGCATCTGCGTCTTGCTGGCCTCGACGTCGTGGGTACAGGTGTCGACATCGCAGCGGCGCGACGGCCGGTCATCCGCCAGCTTGCCGACGGCACCCGTGTCGCATTTCTCGCCTATTCCTCAATCCTGCCGCAGGGCTACTGGGCCGAGGCCAGCAGGCCGGGATGCGCGCCGCTGCGCGCGCATACGCTGTACGAGCAGGTCGAGCACGATCAGCCCGGCACGCCGGCGCGCATCCACACCTTTGCGCATACGGCTGACCTCGCGGCCATGCAGGCTGACATCCGTGCCGCGCGGTCGCAGGCCGATGTGGTGCTGGTCTCGCATCACTGGGGCATACACTTCGTGCGCGCAACCATTGCGGACTACCAGCGCGAGGTGGCGCGCGCTGCCGTAGCGGCCGGTGCCGATGCCATCCTGGGTCATCATGCGCACATCCTCAAAGGCATCGAGTGCATCGAGGGGCGACCAGTGTTCTACAGCCTGTGCAATTTCGCCACTGACCTGCGGATGACGCCCGAGCACGCGGCGCGGCCCAGCTTCCGCGAAATCCAGCGCCTTGCGGAGGACTGGCAGCCGGACTTCGACAGCCTGTACAACTTCCCGCCGGCGTCGCGGCTGTCGATGGTGGCCCGGCTGCATATTGCCGGTGGAAGAATCCGGGAGGCGAGCCTGCTGCCGGTGTACATCGATCGCGATGCCGTGCCCCGCCTGCCGGCGCCAGCCGATCCGCGCTTCTCCGAGGTCATCGACTATCTGCGCGCAGTGACGGCGGAGGCCGGTCTCAATGCCAGCCTGCAGGCAACCGGCGATCGCGTCGTGATCGCGCAGTGCAGCTGATGTCGCGCTGGAAGATGAAGCTCGAGTTCGTGCTGCTGCTCTATTTCCTGAGCTATCTGCCCAATATCGTGATCACGCGCCTGGCCACCAGCACGCCGCATGCGGACCTGGGACGGCCCCTCACCGGCCTTGAAACCCTGCCGGCCACGCTGATCATGAACATGCTGCTCACCTATGCCTTCATCTGGCTGTCGGGCTGGCATCGCGATGCGCACAGCGTGCAGTGGGGCGCGGTGCGCGTGCCCGCGCCTACCCGATACACGTTCCTTTCTGGCATCGGCACTGCGCTGGTGCTGTTCACCGTGCCGTTGTCGCTGACGTTTACCAATGTAAGCATCCCCTTCATCCAGCTTCTGATGCGCGGCGATATCCTGATCATCGCGCCCCTGGTTGACCTGATGTTCGGGCGACGTGTGCGCTGGTGGAGCTGGGTGGCGCTGCTCATCGTGGCGCTGGCGCTGACGCTGGTGGTGCACCAGCGCGGCGGCTTCCACCTGCCGCCACTGGCCATGGCCACGGTGATCCTCTACACCATCGGCTATTTCCTCCGTCTTGCCGTCATGACACGCATCGCCAAGCGGGACGATGCGGCGCTCCTGCGCCAGTACTTCGTCGAGGAAAAGGTGGTTGCACTGCCCATGTCCATCCTGGCATTGGCGGCGCTGTCAGTGGCAGGTCTGGGTACCCAGGCGGGCGAGCTCGCCTGGGGTTTCACGGCAGCCTGGACCGATCCGGTGATCTGGCTGCTGGCAGGCATTGCCGTTTCATTGACCGTGATCTCGGTGTTTGCGGCCATCATCCTGCTCTCGCCCCAGGAGAACAGTTATTGCGTGCCGCTGGAGAGATCCTCCAGCCTGCTGGCGGGGCTGGGCGCAGCCTGGTTGCTGCACCTGTTCTGGGGACAGGCGCGGCCCACCAGTGCGGAAATGCTGGGAGCCGCTTTGCTGCTTGGCGCCATCGTGCTGCTGACACTGGCGCCGCGGTTTGCCGTCAGGCGCTCTCCCGGGCAATGAGGCGAAAGCCCACATCGATCACCTTCTGGACGATGCGTTCGCCGGCGGCGCGCCGGCGCAGCACGGCCACTGCCTCGCGGCCAATGCGCGCACCGTCGACATCGACAGTGGTGATGGAAGGACGCATGTCGCCGGAAATGGCCAGATTGCCGAACCCCACCACGGCCATCTGATCCGGCACCCGCAACCCGGCGGATTGCGCCTCGATGATTACACCCTGTGCCAGCAGATCCGATCCGCAGACGATGACATCCGGCATCGGGTCACGCTGTGTCGCGCTGCGCCACACCAGCCTGGAGTGCGCGAAACGCGTGGGCAGCGGCACGTCGATGGCGGCCGCCGGCTCGTGGCCTGCATTGCGCCACTCGTCACGGAAACCATCGCGGCGCTGCCGCGCGCGTGCGCCTTCGGCCACCGCCAGCAACGGCCGGGTGTAACCGCGTCCGTGCAGGAAGCGTGCTATGTCACGCCCCACAGCCCGATGCGAGAATCCCACGGCAATGTCGATCGGATCATCCGGGATACCCCAGGTCTCGATGACAGTGACATCCCGCCGCCGCAACTGTTCGCGAGTCTCCGCGTCCGTGATGATGCCGGTGAGAATGATGCCGTCGGCCCGCCTGGCAAGCGCGGCATTGACCAGCTGTGGCATGCGTAGATTGTCAGCGCCGGTGAGCCCCAGCATCACGATGTTGCCGTCCAGCGAGAGCTCCGCACTCATGGCCTCGATGGTGTCGTTGAAGATCGACTGGGCTACCTCGGGAACCAGCACCGCCACCAGGCGGCTGCGGCTGGATGCCAGGCCACCGGCCAGCAGGTTCGGCACATAGCCGGTGGACTCGATGGCCTTCTGGATCCTGGAGGCGGTTGCCGGGGCCACGATGGACGGGTTGTTGTAGTAGCGGGATACGGTGGCAGCTGATACCCCGGCGCGTGTGGCGACATCGTCGAGCTTCGGAATGGGCTGGCGGGGGTTGGGAGGCTTGCGGGTTCGCATGCGGTGTAGTGCAACATTCCCGCGGCCGGAACGAAAGTCGTGCAAGCGCTTTCATTGATTTCTATACTCCGCGGCATGACCGAGGACTTCGACCCGCTGGCCCCCGAGGACTTCGACAGTCCGCACCGTACGTATGCGCGGCTGCGGCGCGAATGCCCGGTGGCACACAGCGACGCCTGGGGCGGCTTCTGGGCCTATACGCGACACGCCGATGTAATCGCAGCCGCCGCCGACAGCGACCTGTACATCACTTCGAAACAGAACGTGGTGCCGAAGGTCGCCTTCACCGGCCGGCGACCCCCACTGCACCTGGATCCACCCGAGCACACTCCCTACCGCCGGGCACTCGCGCCACTTCTCACCCCGCAGCGCGTGGCGCGTTACGAACCGGTCATCCGTTCGATCTGCGCGGAACTGCTTGCAGCCATGGCAGCGCGCGGCGGCGGCGACATCTGCGAGGACTTCTCCGCCCGGATGCCCATCCGCGTGTTCAACGCCTGGATGAACCTGCCGGACGCACAGGCAGCGGAGCTGGCGGAAGTCGGCAGACGCTACAACATCGCGGTGCAGTCCAATGACATGGAAGCCACCCAGGAAACCAGCCTGCGCCTGTACGAAATGGCCCGTGCAGTGGTGGCTGATCGCAAGCGCAACCCCATGGATCCATCCGAAGACGCCACCAGTGCACTGCTGGCAGCGCGCGTCGATGGCGCGGCACTTCCGGATGAGATGATCGTTGGCACCATCCGCCAGGTGCTGGTGGTGGGCATTATCGCGCCAACAGTGATGATCGGCTCCATTGCCGTACATCTTGCGCGACACCCGGACTTGCAGACGCAATTGCGCGCCAATCCGGGGCTGGTAGCTGCGGCCACCGAAGAATTCCTGCGGCTGTACACGCCCTATCGCGGATTCGCGCGCACCGCCAGAACCGATGTGACGCTGCATGGCCGCACGATTCCCGCAGGCGAGCCCATTGCGCTTGTATACGCATCGGCCAATCGTGATGACGCCGTCTTCGCCGACGCCGAAAGCTTCCGCCTGGACCGGCCGAACCTGCATGAGTCCGTGGCATTCGGCCGCGGGCCGCATGCCTGCCTGGGTGCAGCGCTGGCGCGGCTGGAGATGCGAGTTGCGCTGGAAGAGCTGCTGCGCCACACACCGGGCGGGTTCGAACTGGCCGGCGAGATCATGACCACACGTTTTCCGGAGATCGGCGCACTGCGCGTGCCACTGCGATTCGGCTGACGGGAGAAAAGTGAAAGCAACGGGGGTATTGGGGCTGTTGCTGGTGCTTGCTGGCGGTGTAGCGGCCGCCCGCGCTGCTGCGCCTGCGCATCCGGATCTCTCCGGGGTCTGGTTGCCTGTAGAGCAACTGGCCACGCCATGGCCCGCCACCCTGCCACTGACCGATACCGCTGCGCAGCGCTACGCGAAGTTCCATCCGGACCGTGACGAGCCCACCGGCTTCTGCATGCCGCTGGGTACTCCACGCAATACGCTGGCGGGACTGGGCCCCATGGAGGTACTGCAGACCAGCGATCGCGTGTACTTCATCTTCCAGCCCAATCTGCTGAATGCCGAGACGCGGCGTGTATACCTGGACGGGCGCAGTCGCGCGAAGGAAGAAGACCGGATCCCTACCTGGCTGGGATCCTCCCGTGGCCACTGGGAAGGCCAAACCCTCGTAGCGGAGACCACTGACCTCGAGCCACAGGCCATCCTGAATGCGCAGGGGCTATCGCACAGCGGCGCGCTGGTGGTGCGCGAGCGCTGGCAGCTCGAGAACGATGCGCAGCGTGGCGAGATCCTGGTCGACCAGTTGCTGCTGGTGGATCCGGAATCCTTCACCTCCCCGATCGCGCTGCGGCGCGTGTTCGTGCGGGCGCCGCAAGCCCGCCTGAGCGAAGGCCAGTGCTCGGAGGGACTGTGGATCGACCGCCTCTGGCGTCACCGTCTGTCAGAACACGCCGGAGCGCGCAAATGACTCGCACCCGGCGCGGGGCGCTGATGCTCGCTGCAGTGGCTGCGTGCGTCGCCGCTACTGGCGTCCTGGCGGATCCGGCCAGTGTGGCGCGCGACATGAACGGGGTGTGGCTGCCGGACAGCCGGCGCAGTGAACGCCCGCCTGCGCAATTGCCGCTGCGGCCAGAAGCCGTCGAGGCACAGCGCAAATATCGCGAAACCTATGGACCCGTGGATCCGACCATCGACGATGCCAACGCCTCCTGCATTCCCGAATCCATGCCCTATCCGGTGCGGCTGATTGCGCAGTACCCCTTCGAGATCCTGTTCACGGCCGGACGCATGACCATGTTCTTTGAAATCTTCGGCAGTGTGCGGCGTATTCCGATCAACACACCGCCGGCAGTGCTGGAATCATTGCCCACCGCCATGGGCACTTCGCGCGGCCACTGGGAAGGCGATGTGCTGGTGGTCGAGACCATCCGGCTGCGTCACGAAGGCGCGGGCCTGCCATCGGGTGATCCTCCCGTCAGCAATGCGAGGCGCATCACCGAGCGCTGGAGCATCGGCACCGACGAGGAAGGCAAGCGCCAGCTGCGCAACGATATGACCATCGATGATCCGGTGGTGTTCACGGCACCCGTGTCATACCGCATGCGATACAAATGGTCGCCGGACATCGCGGTGGGCGAATATCTGTGCCAGCAGGATATCTGGGACCAGAACCTGCAGGGCCAGCCGAGCACGGTGCCATGGCGGCAATAGGTTGCCTGGCCGGAGTGGCGACGCGTGCCGGAGGATCAGTCCGGAATCTGCGTGCGCTCCCACACCTTGCCACTGGCGAACACGATCCGGGTCAGATACATGAAGTTGGGATCCTTGCGGTCCGGATATCCACTCACCGTGATCTTGTCGCCCGCCTTCAGATCGGTGGGCTTCCAGTCGTAACGCGCCAGCAGCACGCGCCCGGCGGCAAACACCTTGTGCGGCACGACCTTGGCAGTCTTCGCGTCCGCCACATCGATATCGAAGAACGAATGGGGATTGGTGAACGAAAAATAGGTCACGGTGCCGCTGATGGTGACCACCTGGTTGCGATCGAAGTTGGCCGTGGAGTGATGCGCCTGCACCGCTGCAGCCAGGCACAGCATGCACAGCGCGAGGATTCTGTTTGCGAAGCGTGTGTTCATGAATCGTCTCCGCGACAAGGTCGCGGCAATTCTCGAACCACCACGCTGCCGCAGTCAACGCCGCATTGGCTCGAAAGGTAGAAAAACACGAGGGGGATTCTCATGAAGTCATCATTCACCGCCGCAACCGGACTTGTGCTTCTGGGCAGCGCGGTATTGCCCGCAATCGCTGCACAACCGGCAACGCAGTCCGAACTCGACGAGCTGATCGTCACCGGCAGCTACATCCCGCGCAGCGAAGGTTTCGTCGCAGCATCCCCGGTGCAGGAGCTGTCGCGCGAAGAGCTCAATGCGCATGCGCCGCGCACCGTGGCGGATTTCTTCACGCAACTTCCGTACAGCTTCAACACCACCTTCACGGTGGGACGGGCACTGGGCTCGTCAAACGGCTCCGGCAGTCTCAACCTGCGCAATCTCGGCGCCGATGCCACGCTGGTGCTGCTCAACGGACGGCGCGTCGCGCGTGATGCGGTCACGGTCAACAATGTCGACGTGAATTCCCTGGTGCCGCAGATCGCCATCGAACGCATCGACGTGCTGAAGGATGGAGCCTCTTCCATCTATGGTTCGGACGCCGTGGGCGGTGTGGCGAACTTCCTCACGCGCCGCAATTTCGAGGGCGTAGAGGCGCAGCTGCAGGGCGACATGCGCGAGTACGGCAGCAGCACCGATGTGCGCGGCTCGGCCATCTGGGGCGCCCAATCGGAGAATTCGGGCATCGTGGTGGCATTCGAGTACTTCAACCGCGCGCCCTTCGCCTGGGAGACTTACGAGATCATCCGCGACCGGCCCGGCATCGACGGCGCCTTCCGCCTCGCCGGCTGGCCGGCGCGCTACAGCATTCCCAATCGCAACGCGGCCGGCGCGCTGCTCACCGGCGCCGCCGGCGCCACCACCATCGCCGATCCGATGTGCGCCCAGTTCGCGCCCTCGGCCAACACCACCGGCGCGCCAGTTACGCGTCTCGGTGTCACCTACCCTTCCAGCTGCCAGCAGAATGCGCCGCTGGGCACCAGCGCCAACGGCGATGAGAGCCGCTACCAGGGGTTCATCGAAGTCCATCATGACTTCAACGAATCGCTGCACTTCTATGGCGAGGCGAGCTTCCTGAGCAACCACACCAGCATCGTGGACACGCCGGGCGCAGCAGTGAACCCGGGTCCGGGCCAGCCGGGCGTGATCATTCCGGGCTACGCGCCTTCCAACAGCTTCCGCGCCATGAACTCAGCCGGCGTGGCGCTGTACGCGCAGAACAGCGGCACGCAGCTGGGCTACGACAAGGATGGCAATGGCGTGAACGACTTCCTGCCGGCGCGCACTGCCACCGGACAGGTCATCGTGGTGGGCACCAACCCCGCTGCCATCGGCGCCAATGGCCTGCAGGTGGTGCCCTTCTGGGAGGACCTCACGGTGTTCGCAGGCAGCCGGATCTTCGGCCTGAACTGCAACCTGCCAGGCGATCCGGCCAGCACGCACAACTGCCGCAACGAGATCAACCCCACCGTATACGAGGTGGATGCGATGCGGCTGGTTGGCGGCCTCGAAGGCAAGCTGTTCGGCAGCGACAACTGGCACTACAACGCCAGCTACGTCTACGCGAGGAACAGCGAGAACGACACCAGCTTCGGCAGCTCCTTCTCCATGCCCAACCTTCGCGCCGCACTCTCCGGCTTCGGCGGCGCGGGCTGCCTGAGTCCTTCGAACGACCCGCTGCAGTCGGGCGCCGTCCGTCCCGGCACCGGCAACTGCCGGTTCCTGAACCTGTTCGGCACTTCCGTCACCACGCAGGCCGGAACGCCGTTGGCCAATACCGCGGACATGATCACCTATGTCACCGCGCAGGACTGGCAGCGCTACGAGACCCAGGCGCAGGTGGTGGACGCGGTGGTGTCGGGCAAGCTGTTCGAACTGCCGGCCGGCAGCGTGGGCGTGGCCATAGGTGGCCAGCATCGTGGCGATGCCTGGACTGCAGACTACCCCTCGCTGATGAATGCCGGACAGACCGACCTGCAGGCGCCGTTCTTCGACAAGGACGTCAGCCAGACCTCCAATGCGGTGTTTGCGGAGGTATCCGTGCCCCTACTCGACAGTGAACGGACCGGCAGACTGGAGTTCACCGGTGCGCTGCGCTACGAGAACACCGGCGGTCCGGGCCTGGAAACCACCGATCCCAAGCTGGGCCTGCTGTACTCGATCCCTGGCGACTGGCTGAAGCTGCGCGGCACCTGGAGTACTTCATTCCTGGCGCCATCGCTGTACCAGCGCTTCCGGCAGAACGTCGTGTTCACCAATGCGGTGAACGACGGCCTCACACCGGCGAACGACAACCTGTCGCGCGTGCCCACGACCGTGGCCGGCAATGCAGCCCTCAGCCCGCAGACCTCGGAGAACTACAACCTGGGCTTCACGGTGAGGCCGCTGGACAACTGGAGCGTGGATGTCGATTACTGGCACTTCGACTTCGCCGACCAGATCTCGCTGGAGAATGCCGCGGAACTGGCGGCCAATCCCGCCACCACGCTGGACCCGACCAAGGTGATCCGCAGCACCGCGGCGGGCTCGGTGATCTACAACGGCGTAAACGTGGGCCAGATCGTCGGGTTGAATGTCAGCTACATCAACAATGCGTCGCTGGAATCGGCGGGTTTCGACTTCGCCGTGAACAACACGACTTCTCTTGGCCGCTTCGGGCAGCTCAGCAACGCACTGCTGGCGACATATCAGAGCACCTACAAGATCAATGGCGTCGACTACACCGGCAGGCGCAATGCGCGCACCGCCGGCGGCTCGTTCGCCGTGCCCTGGCGCGCCACGTTGCGCAATGCTTGGCAGCTGGGTGGCCACCAGGTGCAGTCGCTGCTGCGCTTCACGGACGCCTACTACAACGACCAGACGCCCAATGCCGGCACCGCTGCCAAACCGCACATCGAGCAGTACTTCGTCTGGGATCTCTCATACAGCTACGACCTTGGCGAGCGCTTCGGACTGAAAGGCAGCCAGATCGGCATCGGCGCAAACAACCTGATGGACAAGTCGCCGCCCTATGTGCCGGACGGCAACCACACTTTGTCCTCGATGTATGACTACAGCGGCCGCCACTACTGGCTGCGGCTGAAAGCCACGTTCTAGCGTAACCCCGGGGCAGTCGGTGTGCGCCGACTGCCCTTTTTCAGGAAGGCGCTATTGCGCGTGCTTCGCGCGGATCGCGGCGATACCGCAGGTGGATGGCCCCGACCAGCACTGCCGCCACGAGCAGCACACTCACCACCAGCAAAGTTGGCAACGCAAAGCCTCCGCTGCGTTCGCGTGCGATGCCCATCAGCTGCGGCATCACCAGCCCGCCGGCACTGCCAAGGATGTTGATCGCCACTACGGCCACGCTGAAGGATTCCGGCCTCAGCAATGGAGTTGGCAAGGCCCAGAATGCGCCCTGCGCGCTGCCCAGCCCCAGTCCGGCAAGCAGCAGGGCCACCAGCGCCAGTGCACCGGGTCCCGCCTTCCAGGCCAGCAGCAGCATCGCTGCAGCCAGCAGCGCCGGCAGCGCCACATGCCAGTAACGCTCGCCGGTGTGATCCGAATGGCGGGCATTGGCGTACATCCCGACCACCACACCTACCCATGGCAGCGCACCGACCATGCCGATGCCAAGACTGGACAGGCCGGTCAGGGACTGGATCACCTGCGGCAACCAGTAGATCACCCCATACGACCCGCTCAGCAGGCAGAACCATAGAATTCCAGCCATGGGTACCAGTGGCTCGCGCAGGCCGGACCAGTCATTGCGTGGTTTGCGCTCGAAGCGATGCGCGGCATTGGCCATCAGCCACTGCCGCTCGCCCGAAGAGAGAAACCGGGCCTGGTCCGGTGTGTCGGGCAGGTAGAGCAGCGCCGCGAGACCCAGCAGCAGCGTGGGAATGGCCTCTGCGATGAACATGAACCGCCACGGCGACAGCGGCAGGTCCCACTGTGTGCCAAGCAGCCAGCCGGACAGCGGAGCCCCCAGCACCACCGAAGCCGGTATGGCCAGGGCAGGCATCGTGAACGTCGTGGCGCGCTCGCGCTCGGTGGCGAACTGGCTCAAGTAGAGCACGATGCCCGGCGCCAATCCCCCCTCGGCAAGGCCAATCACCACGCGCAGCGTGTAGAACCCGACATGCGTATCGATGAATCCCATCGCGCCTGCCGCGCAGCCCCACAGCAACGCGCAGGTTGCGATCCAGCGCCGCATGCCCACGCGCTGCAGCCACCACAGGCTGGGGTATTGTCCGGCAAGAAACCCGGCAAACAGGATGCCCGCGCCGAAGCCGTACTGCGAAGGCGTGAAGCCCAGCTCGGCGTTCATCATGCTGGCGGCAAAGCTGATGTTGGACCTGTCCAGCGAACTCATCAGCATGAACAGGATGCAGGGCAGTGCCAGCCGCCAGCGGACACGGGTCGCGATTGTTGCCTGGCTCATATCCCCTCTTCGCGCGACAATGACGGCCACGAAAGCGCTTGCATGGTACAGCAGGAGCCAAGATGTCGCCTTCCTCCTCCACCGGACTGTCTGCCCGGCTCGCCGAACATGTGGCGGGCGTGCGCTTCGAGCAGCTTCCCCCGAACACCATTGCGGCTGCCTGCCGCGCGCTGCTCGATGCGGTGGGCGTGATGCATGCCGCCAGCGGGATGTCGCCGGAGGTGCGACCCTTCATCGAGCTGGCGGCAGCACATGGCGGCAGGCCCGCAGCGTCCATATTCGGCACGGGTCTGCGTGCCGCAGCGGAATCTGCTGCGCTGGCCAACGGCGCAATGGCGCATGCGCTGGACTACGAGGATGCCTTCGATGCGGCGCCGGTGCATCCCAATGCATCGCTGGTTCCTGCGCTCGTGGCGCTGGCGCAGGCACATGGGCCGGTGAGCGGCGCAGAACTGGTGACGGCCATTGCAGTGGGATGCGACCTGGTGTGCAGGCTGGGGGTATGCCTGCGCGAGGATCCGGCACGGCTGGGCTGGTACCCACCGCCCATTCTCGGCGCCATGGGCGCGGTGGCCGGTGCTGCGCGACTGCTACGCCTTGCGCCGCGCCAGATACTCGACGCCTGGTCGCTCATGCTGCTGCAGAACAGCTGCTCCGGGGAAATCACCCGCGACGCAGACACCGTACTGCGTGCCGTGCGCGAGGCCTTTCCCGCGCACGCGGCGGTAATGGTGACCCGGCTTGCTGCTGCAGGAATTGCCGGCTTTTCTGCTCCCTTCGAAGGCGACGCGGGTTTCTTCCGCCTGTTCGCCGCGGGCCAGTACGACGCCCAGGTACTGCTGCAGGATCTGGGAAGTCGCTGGTACATCGAACAGCTCAGCTTCAAGCCCTGGCCCAGCTGTCGCGGTACACACGCGGCCATCGAGTCGGCGCTGTACCTGCGCGGTCAGCATGGCATCACGCCACGCGCCATCGCCGTCATCACAGTGCGCGGCGGACCGGTACAACGGATGCTGGCTGAACCTGCGGTACGCAAGCAGGCGCCAGCGACTTCGATTGACGCCAAGTTCAGCCTGCCCTTCACCATAGCCACGGCGCTGTGCCGCGGGGTTGTAACGCTGGACAGCTTCGATGCATCGGCCCGCGCCGATCCGGACGTGCTGGCCTTGACGCCAAGGGTGGAATTCCAGCTGCAGCCCGACTGGGATCGCTTCCCGGTCCGCGGCGGCCTCATGATCCGGCTGCACGATGGCCGCGAGCTGGAGCTGGACATCACCGAACCCCTGGGCTCGCCAGCGCGCCCGCTAGGTGACGCGCAGCTGGCGGACAAGTTCGTGGACTGCCTGGGCAGAGCCATGCGCCCTACTACGCCATCGGCATCCCTCGCTCTGGCGACCCGCATCCTGGCCATCGAGCGGGAACCCGACGCAGGACTCCTGCTCCACGGGGCTTGACGCAGCTCCCGCGCTGTGTGAAAACGCTTTCATTCCGGCCCCAAGAGGCCAACGACGGGGTCAAGCCATGCAGAAGAAAGAAACTGTTTCTCGGAAATTCCTGGTACGCAGCGCGGTTGCCCTTGCGCTGGGGCCAGTACTGGCGCCCCTGGCGGCAGCAGCAGATGCAGATGTCGCACTGGATGAGGTCGTGGTAACGGCGGAGCGCCGCGAACAGAACCTGCAGGACGTACCCATTTCGGCCAGTGTGTTCACCGGTGAGGACATGACCCGCCAGGGCATCACGGACCTGAACGACATCCAGACCGTGGCGCCCTCCATTGCCATCAACGTGGTGAACCGCTCCACCTTCGTCAACATCCGTGGTGTGGGCATCGCGCAGTCCGCTCCCACCTCGAGCCCCGGCGTCGCCTACTACATCGACGGCCAGCTCATTCCGCACGAGCAGTTCATCGGCCAGTCGTTCTACGACATTGGATCGATCGAGGTATTGCGCGGACCACAGGGTACGCTGACCGGACAGAACTCAACCGGCGGCGCCATCTACGTGCGCACACCGGCGCCGCAGTTCGGCAGCTATTCCGGCAGCATCGAACAGACCATGGGCAACTACGACTGGATGCGCACCGTGGGCGCAGCAAACCTCGGGTTCAGCGAAAACCTGGCGGTGCGTGTCGCCGCCGTGCACGACAAGCGTGACAGCTTCACCGACAACATCGGCCCCAGTGCCAGCCAGCCCGGCGACGTGGCAAATGATTCCCAGCGCCTGCAACTGGGCTGGCGGTCGCCCAATGGCCGCACAGACGTCAACCTGTTCTACGAGCACTTCGACTGGGAAACCGACAACAACGCGGTGAAGCGCCGCAATGACCTGGTCAGCAGCGACCCGTTCACCATCCAGGAGGATGCGCGCTCCTTCATGACGCAGGAGGGTCAGCGCGCCAGTGCCGAGCTGCGCTTCGGCTTGAGCGATGGCATCGACCTGCGCTTCCAGACCTCCTGGCAGGACGGGCAGACCGAGGACCAGACCGATGGCGACCGCACGGCGACTGCTCCGCCGCAGCCTCCCACCGCCAATGTCGGCCGGGTCGCCTATGCCAGTACGCGCTTTACCACCTGGATCTACGAACTCAACCTGCTTTCGCGGGGCGAGGGTCCGGTGCAATGGGTGGTGGGCGCTTTCTATCTGGATGAGTCCGTGCCGGTCACATTGCTGCGCGACAACCGCCACACCACGGACTTCGTCGCCTCCAACTCCACCATCATCACCAATGCCGACAACACCTCGAAGTCGGTGTTCGGCCAGGTCAACGCCTTTGTCGGCGAACGCGTGGAGCTGATCGGTGGCCTGCGCTACTCCGATGACAAGCAGTACTACAACCGCATCGCTTTGCCGGGACCGCCTCCGCCGCCGGGCACCGACACCGTCGGGCCGCCCGCGGCATCGAATGAAGTCACCGGCAAGGCGGGCCTGAACTTCCACTGGTCCGACGACCTGCTGTTGTACGGCACCGTCTCGAAGGGCTACAAGGCAGGCGGCGTGAATCTCACGCTGAACACACCAGACTTCAAGCCTGAAACCAACCTGGTCTATGAAGCCGGCTGGAAAGCCACGCTCCTCGATCACCACCTGCGCGTGAACGGCGATGTGTTCTATTCCGACTACAAGGATATCCAGCTCTCCAGCCTCTACAACGCGCTGCCGCTGACGCAGAACGCCGCGTCGGGCGAGGCGCTGGGCGCAGAACTGGAAGTGACCGGGCGCTTCGGCCGGTTCGGCGTGAACCTGGGCATTGGCTGGCTGGATGCAGAGTTCGCCGAAGCGGCGTCCATCGTCAACACCTCCACCAATACCCAGCAGGTGGTGCCAAAGGGCGCAAGCCTGGTGTTCTCGCCCGAATGGACGCTGAGCGCCGGCATCGACTACGCCATCCCGCTGGGCCGCGGCACGCTGACGCCTCGCCTGCAATGGGGCTACATCGCCGACCAGCTGGCCACGCCCTTCCCGAGCACGGCAACCACCGTGCCTTCGCGCAGCCTCGTGGATGTGCGGCTGACCTGGGAGACCGGGCCGTGGGCAGTGGAAGCCTTCGCCACCAATGTCAGCGACAAGACCTACATCGCTTCGCAGATACAGAATTCCACCAGCGCCACCGGGGGCATCGTATACGGCGCTCCGCAGCAGTATGGTGCGCGGGTGAAATTCAATTTCGGCAAATGATCGGGACATGACAAGACCCCGGGCTTCCATCGCGATCGCGGCATCGGTCGTCGCCCTTCTGGGAGTACTGGTTCCCCCCCGCGCCAGTACCGCAGAAAAGCCGGATCGCTGGTGGGGGCCCGGGGAGGGGCGAACCTGGCCCACCCAGCTGGATTACGACAATGACGTCGGCACGCTGCGCGTGCTGCTGAACGGTGCGCCGCTGGCGACGCAGGGCCATCCGTTCTTTGAACCGCTCGGCAGCTCGGGTCGCGCCTGTGTCACCTGCCATCAGCCAGCCGATGGCATGAGCCTGTCCGCTGCCACGGCGCGCGCGCGGTGGGCGGCGACGCAGGGAAAAGATCCGTTGTTCGCGGCCGTCGACGGAGCGAACTGCCCTAACCTGCCGCAGTCTGAGCCGGCCTCGCACTCGCTGCTGCTGGAACGCGGCCTCATCCGTATCGCGCTGCCGTGGCCGCCGCGCGGCGCTGACGGCAAGCCCATTGATCCGGAGTTCACCATCGAGGTGGTGCGTGATCCAACGGGCTGCAATACCAGCAAGACCTACGGGCTGGCCTCACCCGATCCGCTGATCTCGGTGTACCGCAGGCCGCGGCCCGTGGCCAATACGAAATACACCACGCACGAGAACTTCGGCGTGCTGCCTTTCATAGGGAAGAATGGCCTGCCGGCGAGCCGGGACCCGGACACGGGCCGACCCTCGGTGATGAATCTGATGGCCGATGCGCGCTTTCCGAGCCTGCGTACGCAGGCGTTGGATGCCGCTGCCACGCATCTGCAGGCCCAGGCACCGCTGACGCGCGCGCAACTGGATGCCATCTTCGATTTCGAATCCCGCGTGTACGTGGCCGAGGCGGCAGACCGCCAGGCCGGAATCCTGACCGAGCCCGATGGACCATCAGGACTGGGTCCGCTGGCGATGCAGAAGGGCGAGGCCGGCGTGCTGGGCAACAACACCACGCGCTGGGTCATTCCCATGGAGGACAAGTGGAAGTCCCTGCCTCGCGGCACGGATGCGGCCCTGAACGCGCGCAACGCGGCGCGGGAATCCATCCAGCGCGGCCATGACGTGTACATGTTCCGCACCTTCTGGATCCGCGATTCCATGCACCTGAACTCGGTGGGCCTGGGCAACCCGACCAAGCGCACCTGCGCCACCTGTCATGGGATGCATCTCACCGGCATGGATACGGCCAATGGCTGGATGGACATCGGCACCACCAATCTGCCCTGGGCCGCAGAGGTGCCGCTGAATCCATGGACCACGGCCAAACCCGAATTGCCGCTGTTCAAGGTCACCTGCAAGGACCGCGTAGCGCCACATCCCTTCCTGGGGCGCGTGATCTACACGCAGGATCCAGGCCGCGCGCTCATCTCCGGTCGGTGCAATGATGTGGGGACCATTGTGATCCAGCAGCTGCGTGGGCTGGCAGCGAGAGCGCCGTACTTCTCCAACGGTTCGGCGGCAACGCTGCGCGGTGTGGTGGACTACTACGACCGGCGCTACAACATCGGCTACTCCGAGCAGGAAAAAACCGACCTGATCAACTTCCTGGGGGCACTGTGATCAGCAGGTCGGGCATTTTTTGCGGACTGCTGCTGCCGGCACTGGCGCTGGCTGCTGCGCCGGATCCGGAGCTGCGCAACTTCATCGCCTGCCCCATCGTGCGCGACACGGCCAGCGTGCCTTGCTGGCTGGCCGAGTATCACGGTGAGCTCTATTTCCTGACGCTGCAGAGCGATGTCAGCGCGCCGGTGAACCCCCCGTGGCTGGGCCATCGCGTGCTGGTGGAAGGCCGGCGCAGCAACAAGCCGGGCATCTGCGGCGGGATCGTGCTTGATCCCGTGCGCCTGTCCGTCATAGCCGAGCCGGATGGCTCGTGCAATACCATGCTTCCCGCCGAGGAGCGCTACAACCTGACTTTCGATCCGCCGCGTCCTCCGGGCCCAAGCGGCGGCAAGCTGGCCTTCAACACGCTGCCGATGCCGGCCGCAGCCCCTGAGGTGAAGCGCGAGGCGAAGAGCTACACCCTTACCTATGACTTCAACGGCATGGTGAACTTCAAGACGCCCTTCCAGCTTGCGCCTGTGCTGGAACTGGCCCGGGCCATGCCCGCCTCACGCATCGAGATCACCGGTCACCGTGGCGTGGCGTTGCTGTCAGATGGCACTGTCCTGCAGGAACAGCCGGATCTGGCACAGCGTCGTGCGGAGCAGATCGCCGAACTGCTGCGAGGCGCGGGCCTCACCACACCAGCCTATGCCGTGCGCTGGACAGACACCGCGCCACCCGCCGACGGTGTCGAGGATTACCGTCAACGCCGCGTGGACATCACGGTATTGCCCTGAGGCGTTTTTAAAGCGGCCAGCGCCTGCAGCGCACCCTCACACAGTGCAACAACAATTCATCCAGCAACCCCGGGGGAATACGTGAGAGAGCATATCGGCAAGAAAATTCCCTTCGCCTGCCTGCTTGCCATGGCGGCAACCCTCGCCTGCGGAGCCGAACCAGTCATCCAGCCGGTTGGTCTCATCGGACCCCCTGCAGGCACCGGCAAGTGGCCTGCTGTTGCCGAGGCACGCGAAGACCTGCGCGCCCATACCCTGTACCACCCGCAGCAAATGCCTGATGCGCCACTGCCAGTTCTGATCTGGGGCAATGGCGGCTGTTCGGACAATGGCCTTTCCCACAGCATTTTCCTGCGTGAAATCGCCTCGCACGGCTACTACATCATCGCGCTGGGCTACCCGCGCACCGAGCCGGTGATGCGACCGGCGAACGCCCAGGCACCAACGGGTCCACCGGGCCCGCCACCCGGCGCCGCGCCGGGTGGCGCCCCACAGCGACGCGGTCAGATCGGCGGCGGTGGCGAACTGCCTGCCGATACGACCGAGACGGATGCAACGGTAGTTGCGCAGATGGACATGGCGCTAGCCTGGGCAGCGGCGATGAACGAACTGTCCAGCAGCAAACTGAAGGGCCATCTGGACATGACCCGCGTCGCGGTGGCCGGTCACAGCTGTGGCGGCCTGCAGACCATCAAGTTTTCAGCCGATCCGCGAATCAAGACCTCGATGATCTTCGACAGCGGCGTGTACAACGTGCCGGGCGGCATGAGCCGGGTGAAGGTCAGCAAGTTCGACCTCTACGCCGTTCACGGCCCCACCGCCTACATCACGGGTGGACCCACTGATCAGGCGCATCCCAATGCCATGGATGATGCGGGCCGCATCAAGCATGTACCAGTGTTCCTCGGCTGGCTGCCGGTGGGTCACGGCGGCACGTTCTCCCGGCCCAATGGCGGCGATTGGGCCTCCATCGCGGTGAACTGGCTGGACTGGCAACTCAAGGGCGATGCCAGTGCGGGCAAGTGGTTCACGGGCGCCGATTGCGGCTATTGCAAGGAAGGTCGCTGGAAAGTGGAGTTCAATCCCAAATGATGATCAAGACACCATTGACGATTCTTACGCTGGCGCTGGGCTGGGCCATTGCGGCAACCGCTGCGCAGCCTGCCAATGCGCCCACCTCCGCCGCGGCATGCGATCGCGAATGCCTGCGGGGCGCCATCACGGCGTACCTGGACGCGCTGGCAAGACACGACGTAAGCCGGCTGCCGCTCGCCGAAAAGGTGCGCATCACCGAGGACAGCATCGAGAAGACCATCGACAAGGTCGGCATCGTGCGCTCGATCACGAAGTTTCGCGGCTATCGGCAGGACTTCCTCGATGAACGCGAGGGCATTGCCGGCTCGGACGTCGTGGTCGAGGAAAACGGAGCTCCGGCACTGCTGGTGGTGCGCCTGAAGATCGCGGGCGAAAAGATCATCGAAGTGGAAACCGTCACCACCCGCAGCAGGCTGGAAGGTTCGATCTTCAATATCGACGGTCTGGAAAACACCACCGCGGCGATGAACTATGCGCCGAAGAAGTCGCAGCTGAACTCGCGCGAGGAGATGATCCGGATTGCACTGCTCTATCCTGCCGGCCTCGAAGCGGAAAGCATGGCCCAGGCCGGTGCCCCCTTCACGCCCGAAGCGTTCCGGCTGGAAAACGGCGAGTTCATGGCCGGGCCGGACTGCAAGCGCAACGAGGCATGCAAGAACATCAGCACGCAGCCGATGGGCGGCAGCAACCGCGGCAAAATCGAGCGGCGCGTGGCGGCCGTCGATGAGCGCATGGGGATCGTGTGGCTGCGCCTCGCCTGGGGTGGCGACCGTCCGGCCCGCGAAGGCATGAGCCAGAAGAGCCAGCTGGTGGTTTGGGAGTCGTTCAAGATCTACGACGGCAAGATTCACGCAGTCGAGGCGTTCATGAAGAACGTGCCGGTGGGCGTAGGTTCGGGCTGGCCGCAGCTCAATATGCCCTGATAAGCATCACCGCCATTTGTCGATCGAGACCGTCTGCGGTCGATACATGTGCCAGGCCTGCATCATGGGTGCCGCGTCGCCGCCCGCCACGACCACGTCGATCGTCCCCGGCTTGAACACCGGCTCCGGGGTGTCCGATCCGCGCGCTGGTCGCGTCGCGTTCTGCTGCAGGAACCTGCGTACATCTTCCTTTTTCATCCCCTGGCGGGACAAGGCCTCGGCGCGTTGCGGTGAAATGATCAGCACGGCGCCGTTGGGAAGCTGGTACCGCGCGAGGTCAGGCGGCACGTCGGCCAGCTCCGTCCCCAGCCCGTAATTGCCCGAGTGCGCCCAGCCGCCGCTGAAAAAGGTCAGGGTGCTTTCTTCCTTCCTGAAACCCTGCGTGACGCTGAGTGGCTCCCAGGGGCTCTGTGCCTCGTTCTCGGCGAACATGAAGCTGTAGTTCGAATTGGCGCCGATCACCGCCATGATGTTCACACCCGGCGCACCGCCGCCGAGATTGGTGATGAACAGGCGCAGCGCACGGCCCATCGCCGCATTCGCCTGGTTGCCCGGCCCCACTGCGTTGATGCCTGAATTCATGTTCAGTGTCTTCGCGATCGGTCCGTTGACCACCTGCATGAACGCGAAGGAATTGGTCGAACGCAGCATCGAGTTGAGGTTGTACTTCTGGTACGCCTCGATCGTCGCCAGCAGCACGGGCATCTGCTCCGGCAGGCAGCCGGCCATCACCGCATTGATTGCCACCTGCCGCACCGACACACCAAGTCCCTCGGGCATGAGGGCCTTGGCGATGATTTCATCGGGCGAATGGCTGGTGCCCTTCAGCATCGCTGCGACGGCCTCCCTGGTCGGCGGAATGATGGGAAGACCATCCGTGAAACCCTTCTCCTGGAACACGCGCTGGATCTCGGCGAGGCTTCCCGTCGCGGCGATCTCGGGGTGCGGCGGCGGCGGAATGGTGCCCGTTGCGCGTTCGGCTGTCATCAGCACGGCGGTCAGTGTGCCTATCGTCTGCTCGATGGCATTGGCGTATCGGATCTTGTCCATCGTATCCGTGGGGTAGGAGAACGCCACGCCGCGGATCTGCGCGCCCTCGCGTGCCTGCGTGGTTTCGCGCACGCTTTCGAGCTGGTCGAAATAGGCGGCGCCCCCAGGAATGCCCATCTGCTCCAGATGCGTACTCCACTTGAATACGTACGAGGTCGTCGAGGAACTGGCCGCGCCGATGTAGAGGTAGCCATCCGCGCCCTGCTTCATTTCCTTCCGGAGTTCGGGATCGTCTTCCGAATAGCGCGTGTTGCGATTCCTGATCACCGCCTTGCCGACCTGGTGCCGGGTCTCGAGCGAGGCAGCGATATCCCTGGCTACCTGATCCATGCCCGAGCCACTCGGCCACGACATGACGATGTAGATGCGCTTGCCGGCCAGTGTTGGCAGCCTTGCGGCAAGCGGCACCCGCTCCACTGCGGGGAACGAACCCCGCGGATCGAGGGCCGCGTAGACCGGCGCCTGTTTCTGCGCTGGCGCGGCGAAGCCGGCCCCCACCCATGCCAACAGCAGGGCCGCCCAGGTCGCGCGATTGTTCATGTATTCGATCCCTCGCTGACCTGGAGCTTCGCTACTTCTTCGAGTGCTGGTTGAAGAACGCGATCACCTCGGGCACATCGGTGAGTACGGTGCCATGGTCACCGCCCGCCCTCTCGATGTACTGGTTCGTGATGTGCAGTTCCTTCATCTGATCAATCCACTGTCGCACACCGGCCACGGGAACCAGGGGATCCTGGTCGCCCTGCACGATGATCATCGGTATGTCCTTCGCGGGAGCAAGGCTGTAGTTCTGGGGAAAGATGCCGGCTGGCGCATGCGCCGGCGCGATGGCACCGATGCCGGCCCAGATTGACGGATGCTTGACGCCGAGATAGATGGCTCCGGCACCGCCCATGGAGTGACCCATGATGTAGATCCGCTTGTCGTCGACATTGAACTCCTTGCGGATCATGTCGAGCACGGTCATCACGTCCTTTTCACTACGCTGACTGACCTCGTTCGGAACGCCGAGCGTGGTCGGTATGGGGCGCGCGGCAGCGCCAGGACCCGCGCCGGGACCGGGACCCCGAGGCGGACCACCCGCACCCGGCGGGCCACCGGCACCCGGAGGACCGCCAGCACCGCCGCGCGGCGGGCCACCCATGCCGACGCCGCCATTGGCACCACCCGTGCCAGCTGCCATTGACGCCGGTGCGCCGTACCAGCCAGAGGAGTTGTAGCCCATGGGGGCGACAAGGATGTAACCCCCGTCTTCCGCGGCCTGGACCGCGCCGAAGCGCATCAATGTGTTCTGGTCGCCGCCCAGCCCATGCAGCGCGATGATCAGCGGACTCTTCTTTTCTTTCGTGACCTTCGAGGACACGAATACTGCATACGGAAGTACCTCGTTCGTGTCCTTGAATGTGTAGGTACGCTGCTGCACCCGCGGATCGAGCGGTGCACGCGGCGGCCCGGCCGTTGGCGCCCCATTGGGCCCTGCTGCGGGCGGCGCGCCCGGCTGCGGCGCCGGGACCTGTGCGGAGGCAATCAGCGAACCGCTGAGCAGGGCCGCAATCAGCGCCGCCCTGACTGAAAGTTTTTCCATCGTCGTTGTCCTCGCTTTTTGTAAGGGGAGACTGAGCGCCGCACTCAATCCCGGAACGTCTGCTGCAACAGGCGGTAAAGATACTGGCGCCAGATCTGATAGTCATGGCCGTAGCCGGGATCCTCGCTCCAGATGTGCTTGATGCCGGCGGTGGTCAACGCCTGGTGCATGGTGCGTCCGCCGATGACGGCGGTGTCCTCCGTGCCTGAACCGATGAAGATCATCCTGTAGTTCTTGTTGGTCTTCGCTGGATCGGCAGTCAGCAGGCTGGTTGAGCCATAGCCGCTGAAGCCCGCCACATAAGCGAACAGCTCGGGATGACCGAAGCCGATGGAAGTGCTGTGACCGCCACCCATTGAGTAGCCCATGATCGCGCGGTGCTGCCTGTCCTTGACGACCCGGAATTCCTTTTCGATGTACGGAATGACGTAGTCGAGCATTTCCTTTTCCATGTTCCAGCCGGGCGTCGCCAGCAAACCGGCCGCCCCAGCGGGCGGACCGCCTGCGCCTGGCGCACCCGCGCGCGCAACCGGCGGCGGCGGCGGCGGCGGCGTATAGCCCAGAGATTTCTGCAACGCCAGTATTTCGGACTGCTTGCCGGTTGCGCCAGTGGTGGCGTGGCCAAATGGCATGACGATGATCGCAGGAACGGCCTTCTTGTCCGCGAGCAGGTTGTCCATGATGTTGTTGGCCATGCCGGATTGCGTCCAGCCGCGCTCGAAGTCGTTGAAACCATGCAGCAGATACACCACCGGATACTTCCGGCCGCTGGTGTTGTAGTCCGGCGGCGTGTAGACAATCACGCGACGGGCGACCTTGATCTCCTTGTTGAAGTAGTGATGCTCGATCAGGTTGCCGTGCGGCACATCGCGAAACATCATGAAATCCGCTTCCTTGCCGGGCAGCGCGACCATGCTCTTGTAAACGCCGGATGCCGGGCGAACGAAGGTGTTCTGCGGGTCGGGGGTCGATAGACCATCCACGACGAACCAGTACTGGTAGTAGCTGGGCGCGAGCTTCGGGGTAGTGAACGACCAGATGCCGCTGGCATCCCTGGTCATTTCAAAACCGGCGGACCCGTTGACCGGGACATCGCCTAGCTTGGGCATGTCGGTAAACACCTGTACGCGTCTGGCGTAGGGAGCCTGCAGGCGGAAGGTAATGGTGCTGTCGGCATTGACCTCCGGCGAGCGCGCAGCAGTGACGACACTGCCTTCAATACCCGGCCCTCGCCCACCACCCGGCCCGCCGCCACCGGGCGGATTGTTGCTGATCTGTGCCTGGGCCGGGGCAAGCAGCGCTGCCAGCGCCGTTATCGAGAGGATGCGTCCAATGCGGTTCATCTTGTCTTCCCGAATGATGATTACGGACGGTAGGTTTTGCTGAAACCGTTGCGGGTGTTGGTCACTGTGAACGTGCCATCCTGCCGTGCCGATACCTTGATGAGATAGGCCGGCGCGTGCGCGGCGGCGCCGGGGCCACCGGGGCCACGCCCAGGTCCAGGTCCCGGCCCCGGTGCCGCAGCTGGCTGCGTGAGCACGCCGGCGATGGTCGCGTTGTCATCGATGTTGGCAATGAACTGCGCCGTGGAAACGCGTGGTCCACATGTGGTCGATACGACTGACGCCGGCGCTGCGCAGCGTTTCGGCGATGCGGGACAGGTCCCGCTCGCCGGCATTGCCGGTATCGACCAGCAGCGACTCACCAGTGGGTCCCACAAAGAGCGTGGACTGGCCGCCTTCGGTGTCGATGTAGTAGATATCGAGCGCCGGACCGCCACTTTCGTCGGTTGTACCGATGCAGGAAACCGTGAGCAACGCCAGTGCCGCAATGACACTTCGCATGACTACCCCCCCTGATTGAGGGGATTATATGCTCAGTCGGAACAAAATGCCTCGCCGCTAGCCGGATCGCAGAACTTGAGCTTCCAGCGACTTGAACTCGCAAGCGCGCTCGAACCCTGCGCGCTGGTCACGCACTGACACCCCGGGCGAACGCCTGCCGCGGAAACTAATTCGCGTAGTTTTCCGCGAACGAAGGATCGCAGTCATACGCATGCACGTGGTCGCCTGCGACACGATTCCAGGTGATGAAACGAACGCCCTTGTTGAGCAGCATTTCCGGATCCTCGAACTCCTGCGTGGCCAGCAGCTTCTTGCCATCGGCCGACAACCTGAAGCGCTCGATGACATGCACCTTGTCGCTGTGCGACAGGCCATTGTTGGTGATCGTCGCTTCCTTCAGATGTATGGTGTCGACGACCAGCGTGTCGCCCTCCCAATGCCCGATCGAATCGCCGGTCTTGGTCAGCGGGCCGTCGTCCCCGAGATGCTTGCGGCCATCGGTGAAGATCACGCGCGCCATGTCGAAGTATTCCAACCGCATGACCGTCAGTTCGGTGCCCTGGAAGATCTCTATCGGGAACGGCCCCTGCATTGCGTAGACGATGGACGGAATGCGGCAGGCGTTCGCGACGGACATGTCGTCCTTGCTGTTCCATGCCTTGGCGGCGGCCTCGGCGCCAGGCGTGAGCTTCAGGCCGCCAAAGTTCATCGCCCCGAATTCCACCGCTCCCGAGTCGTGGAGAATCACCGCGCCAGGGGAAATCTTCGCCTTCAGCGCCGGATCCTCGATCGGTTCGCCGGAGGCCAGCATCCAGAAGCCGGAGAGGTTCGGGTGGGGCGCACCAGCCGCCAGCGCGGCCTGCATGCAGACACCGCCCAGCAGCATCGCGAGCCCGGTGAAACTGCGCCTGACGGAGTTCATTTGACCTCCAACGATGCAAATGGCACACCCACCGGGGTTCCATCCGCCCGGGTAACTTTCCGCATGCGCATGTAGTTGGCGCCATCGCGCGCGCGCCAACCCTCGATGACAATCTCCTCGCCCAGCTTGAGGCTGTCCTTCTTCCATCCGCGCCGCTCCAGGATGGAGGGTGAATTGGTTTCTGCCTTCCATACCTGGATGGCGCCGGACTTGTCCTTCACGTCGAGCCGGATGATGCCATGCGGATTCCTGAAGCTGAATTCGGTGACAATTCCCCGCACAGAGACGACGCCTTCCTCGCTGTCGAAGAACACCGCGAAGGAATGGTGCGCGAGCGCCGGCATGGCGGCCAGCATGAACAGGATTGTCGCGATCAATCCAGGTTTCTTCATTCCACTCTGCATTTTACGACACCTCTAGCTGGATGGTTGACGTGGGTGCGGCCGTTGTGGAACAGCCGCACCCGTTCGAACCTAGAACTGCACGCGGACGCCGGCGGTGAAATACCGGCCCATTGTGTCATACAGCGACACGTTCGTCTGACCACCGACCAGCGCGCTCGAGGGCAGCAGCGGCGGGTCGCGGTCCAGCACGTTCGCCACATTGATATACAGCTCCGGCTTGCCGGCCATTTCCAGGCGATAGTGCGCACCCACATCGAACGTCAGGTTGCTACCGATATCCTCCCAGTTCGGATCGATGTCGCCCGGCTTGTACGTGGTGTTGTACTTGCCTCCGTCGATGAAGCGCGAATTGACGTTGAACCCCAGGGCGCCGATGTCGGCGTTGATGCTGGCAGTGACGATCCAGTCGGAGTAGCCGAGGTTCGCATCGCCGGCGCGGTCGACATAGCTGGAGCCGGTGGCGCTCGATACCGTGGTGGACTGCTCCAGCAGCCGCGTGCCGATGAGCCGGAACGTGGTGTTGGCATCCATGATGCGCGTGCGGTAGCTGAAGTCCATGTCGATGCCCTTGGTACGGGCTTCGGAAAGATTCTGCGTCCTTGTGCGAACCGATGTCAGGGTGCCGTTGACACGCGTCAGATTGTCGCAGTACAGCTGCTGGCCCAGCGCGCAGCGATCGACCGTATCCTGCGCACCCACAGACTGCAGCACATCGTCGATACGGATGTCGTAGTAGTCCACGGAAGCATCGAAGCCCGGCAAGAACGCCGGCCGGTAGGTCAGACCGTAGGTGGTCGTCTTCGCCGTTTCCGGCAGCAGCGCCGGATTGCCGGAGATCACGATCGGCACACTCACTGAAGGTGTCGATGGCTGCACGCGATCGATCACGATGGTGTTCGGACCCTGACTGTCGCGACTGTAGAGGTCGCCGATGCCCGGGGCGCGAATGTCCTGCGAACGGGATGCACGCAGCAGCAGTTCGTCGATCGGCCGCCAGGTCATGCCCAGCTTCCAGGTCTCGACCTGCCCGCTCTGCGAGTAGTCGGTCATGCGGAACGCGGCGTTGAGGTCGATGGCGCGCGCCAGGAACAGATCCTTGGCCAGCGGCACAAGCGTTTCGACATACGCTTCCTTCACTTCGTATTCGCCGGTGGTCGGAAGCACGTTGCTGGTGGACCAGCCGCCCACCCTGCCGACGTACGAACCTGGCAGACCGCGGATACCGGTGTAGTCCGGCACCGTGTTCGACACGCTGTCCGAATCGACCTCGCCTTCGAGCTTGCGCCATTCGACACCACCGCCCAGGGCAACGGGCCCGGCCCAGGACGAGAACGGCTGGCCGTTGATGTTCGCGCCAGCACTCTGCTGCTTCATGATGTTGATATTCCAGGGCTGCGATGCACCGTGGATGTAATTCAGTGCGGCCTGTGAGGGCGCGCCCTCGCCGAACGGATTCAGCGGCACACAATCACCGTACGCGGCCGGATTTGCCAGCGCGCTCTGGCACACGACCGTGCCGTTGGGCGCGACCACCGCGTCAACGGCGCGATGCGCACGTTCGAGAGAAATCTGGTCGATGTAGTCCAGATTGAAGGTGGTACGACCGTCCTGGTAGTGGACATCCCAGGCCCAGCCATCGCCGAAACTGCCCTTGAGGCCGGTCACGATGTCGCGGGCGCGATAATTCGAGTCGATGTCGATGTTGCCCCAGGACTTCGCCACTACATTCAGCGCGAAATTGGCCGTGCCCAGCGCAGTCATGCGCTGCTGGATGCTGGCCGGAATGAACGGGTTGCCGCTGAATACCTGCAGCGCAGTGGTGCCGGTGAAGAACGGCGGGGTCTGCGTGTAGCGGGAATCCGCATGACCCACCGTGGCCTGCAGGAACGCCTCGACCTGATCCGTGATTTCGAACGCGGCATGCGCAAACAGCACCTTGTTGTCGGTGGGCGTGCTGAAGTTCGTCGTGTCACCCACGTAGTTTCCTTCGCCGCCCACCTGCAGGTTGGCGCTGCGCAACGTGCCGTAGGTGAACGCCTCCGGCACGCCGCCTGGACCAAAGGTGATGCCCTGGGTGCTGGTGACCAGCGGGCCGGCGATGATTGCGCCGCCATACGAACCACTGGGCTGCGTCACATTGCAGGCAATGGTCTGGCGTGGATTGCTGGGAGACATGTTGCCCGTGGTGACACCCGGCACCGGAACGAGTGCGCAATACTGGCTGGCCCAGCCGCGGTTTTCCTTGTACGCCTGCTCCGAATGGCGCCAGTCGAATGACGCCGTCAGATGCAGGCGGTCGTCCATGAACGAAGTACCCCAGGCGAGTGCCGCGCGATAGGCCTCGCCGTCACTACGGAATGACGTACCGCCGTTGATATCAGCCTTGAAGCCTTCAAAACGGGTATTGAGGATGAAATTGGTGACACCGGCGACGGCGTCGGAACCGTAGGCCGCCGATGCGCCGCCCGTGACGACACTGACACTGGAAATCAGGCCCTGCGGCAGCAGGTTGATATCGGTATTGCCGGCGATGTTCGCAGGCACCACACGACGGCCATCCAGCAGCACAAGGTTGCGGTTGGTCCCCAGGTTGCGCAGGTTGAGGAAGCTGCCGACGCCCAGCGTCGTGCGGCCGCCGATCGACCTGGGGGTGGTGGAGCCGGTCATCGACGGCAACTGCGCCAGTGCCTGCGAGATGGATTGCGGATTGACCTGCATCAGGTCGTCGGCCGACAGCGAAGTCACGGGGGTGGGTGAAGACATGCCCTCGCGGATGATGCGCGAGCCGGTAACCACGACCTCCGTGAGGTCGTCGGCCGGAGGGTCGGCGGCGAATACAGCAGGCGCCACACCACAGAGCACTGCACTGACGGCCAGGGAAACCAGGCGAGGCGCAGTGGCGCCGTTGTGGAAAGCAGTAGCCGGACGTGGAGTGGCGAAAACAGACATGAAGCCCCCTATTGAATTTCGTGCTCGCGGCGTTGAATCAGCCCGCACGGCAGTCCCGCGACAATTTCAGGGCAAATCCTTGTCTGCTATACGTCCGGCCGGGCGCTACCCCTCATGTCCAGGAAAAATAAATATTCCGGCGGGAGGGGCGGGCTGGAGGGGGGTCATCAGCGCGATACCGACGCCTCCTCCTCAACGCGCCGGTCGAACTGCGCCCGTTGTTCCGTCGACAGGACCTTGCGCACTTCCAGCATGTATTCCATGGAAAGCTTGAGGCGCTGCCCCATGACCACCTGCAGCTCCGCCAGGGTTTCTTCCGTTTTGGGGCCGAATCCATGCTCTTCCGCCATCAGGCGGGCCAGCGTCACGTTCAGCCCCCTGCTCTGCAGGCGCAGCTGCGCCCTTACCGAAGCATAGCGGGCGGCAATGGCATCGATGGCGGCATGCTCCTGCAGGGTGAGGTCCATGTCGTCGCCGAGCAGGTCAAAGACCCGATCGCTCAGCGGCGTGGTTCGAGGCGCCGCGTGGCCGCTGCCCAGCCGCGCGCCCACGAATGCGGCCAGTGCCGCCAGCGCCACCGTGAGCAAGACGCCGCCCCACGGCAGCCTCCAGCCGGCGCCGCGTGCCCGCCGCGGAAGCAGTGCGGCAGCGGGGGAATGAGACGGGTCCATGCTCATGGTGGGCTGCCTTCGATCACTAGACTGAGGTCGGATTTGACGATCACTTTGGCCAGGCGCTTGCGGGCCCGGTGCAACCGGGTCTCCACCGCCTTCTCGGATGCATTCAGCTGGGCTGCGGTTTCACGATTCGACAGTCCCTCGAATACGGTCAGGATCAAAGGCTCGCGCAGGTGCGGGGGCAGCGCTGCAATAGCCTGGTCCAGTCGCCGCAGTGACTGGCTGTCGTTGAGCATGACCTCGGGGTTGGAGCGGCGCGCTTCCGCCGCGAAGAGGTCGAGGTCACCGGAAACATAGCGGACTATTCCGCGCAGCAGATTGCGACGCGTCCAGTCCCGGCATTTGTTCAGCGCTATCTGGCGCAGCCAGGCGTGAAATGGTCGTGAGGTATCGTACTGGTGCAGTGCCAGCCAAGTAGCGACGAGGCTGTCCTGCAGCAAATCAAGGGCGTCATCGTCATTGCCCACATAGCGCCGGATGAACCGGAACAGCCACACCTTGTGCCGCGCGGCAAGCTGCGTAAACGCAGCTTCTTCGCCGGCAAGGGCGCGCTGCGAAAGGTCGCCATCGTCCGGGTCGGGCGCAGCTCGCCACATCGCAGACAAACCTTCAGGGCCCGAGGCTGCCAAGCCCCGACGGCAGCACATCCATCTCTTCCACCAGCAGGGGAGAGCCCGAATGCGTGGCAACAATTCCGCCACCGGAGAATACGCCCCACACAAACGCAGCCACCACCGATGCCAGCACCAAAGGCATGCCTATGCCAGCACGCTGGATCTGGTTCTCGCGTCCTGCGATCCGCTGCCACACGCGCTCCTCGACGCCATCGAGCGCGCAGGTCGAAGTGTGCTGACGCAATCTGTGCAGCAGATGGTCGAGTTCGGGGTTTGTGCTCATGGCTTCATGCCCAGGATTGCGGGGCCCGTAGTATCGCTCAATGCGCAGGAAGCGGCAGCCCGCCTTACGGATTGCTGTCATTGCACTGACTGCATGTGGCGCTCTCGAACCGCCAGCACTCCGCCAGTCTTGCGCGGGCGCCTGGACGGGTAGAGCAGCCCGCTCAGGGCCGCGCCGGGATTCACTCCACGATCTTGCGGCGATGGATCAGCCATTTGCCCTCGCGCTTGACCAATTCGTCCTCGTAGCCGCCTTCGGCGGCCACCCGGAAGCTGTTCAACTGCGGGCCGCCCGACACCGTCATCCAGTAGCAGTGGTGGCGCGCCGTGTCGGCACTGACGATGTCGATGACGGCGTTGCTCATCACGTGGTGCATGATCGGTGGCGGATCGTTGGACGGGTCCTTGTCCGCCAGTCGCGCCGCACGGCTCGCCTTCATGTCGGTGATGATCTTGCGGATCTCCTCACGCCCTCGGAACACCTTGCCTTCCATGGCGAACTCGGCGTCATCGGTGAAGGCCGAGGCATAGAGATCGGGATCGAAGGTGTCCAGGCCGGTCGAGTAACGCACCAGCGTGGTCTCGATCGCCTGGCGATCCACATAGTTCTGAAGCGCGACCACCTGCCGGTCCGGCGCCGGCCCGCAGGCCGCTACCAGCGCGACAAGCGCCACCAATGCGGTGCACGTCAATCGTGTCATGTCAGCTCCCCTCCCCCATCCAGTTGGTAAATCCATTGATTGATGCTCATGTGCGACCACGAACATCCAGTAGGGCCGCACCGTAGCGGTGCAGGGTTTCCTCGAAGGACATGCGGTCCTGCGCCAGCGCAGCCGTGGGCGTCAGGGCTGCATCCTTACCGTTACGGATGGCTGCGCCGATCGTAGGGGCAGATCTACCGAGAACTTTAGCCGCAAACGTCGAGCGGCGCCGCGCTATGTCTCCAAGAAATTTCCTGCCGGCACGGGCCTGCGTCAGGCTATCTCCCCCGCGCGCGGTATTCCTCGAGCCACCCGTTGAGGTACTCGGTGAAGAATCCGTGCATCAGGAATCGCTGGGCCAGGTTCCAGGGTCCCACCAGGTAGTGCGGATACTTGTTGTAGGCCATCTCCGCCAGCCGGGGATCGCCGACCAGCCGGCCGATGCGGATCGCGATCGACTGATCCAGAGAAACCATTGATGGAATCGCGGTACTCATCGCGCGTCAGCAGGAAGCAGAACAGGCACATGAACAGTGCATGTGAGGTCTCGAAGTCGACCACCTGCGTCCAACGGCGCGGATGCCCTTGGTCACGGATGTCGATGGCCCGCCAGTGGCTCCAGTCGACTTCAGCGGGCCGCAGGGGGCCTCGCGTGTGATCCCACGGCCCCAGGTCGCGCATCACGCGGAACAACTCCTGATCGTGGTTGACGAATGTCAGGCGAAGTGACGCAGGATCAGCTGGTTGGCCTCCGGCGTGACGAAATTGCGGCAGAAGCCGCAGATCGTCCACTGCAACAGCCCGTGTGCGCGGAACTGCGGCAGCGGCAGGCGCTTGAGCACCCAGGTCAGGTGCAGCAGCACGGCAAAGATGAACTGCAGCAGCGGGCGCACGATCCAGCGCAGCGGATTGTCCAGGTCGCGCATCCACAGCGTCACGGCCTCCGCGCTGATGGGCAGCGTGTTGTCCACGGCGATTGCCTGCAGCAGCGCGCTGCGCCGGGTTGAACGGTCACTCCCCATCGACTTCCTCCAGCTGCAGTGCGTACAGGCGACCGACCACTGTTGCGGTCTGCAGGATGTCCTCGGCCACAGCTTCATTGGTACACAGCCGTTCCAGCAGTGCATACAGCTTGCCCATGTGGTTTTCGTCGTTGAGACCGTGATAGCGCAGGAAGCGCGTGCCGTTCTCGCCGATTCCCGGCAGCGCCCCGATGCGATTCGCCCAGTCCCTGGCCATCTTCTCGCCCAGTCCTTCGACGATCCACATGGCGCCCAGAAGGCCTGCCGGATTCGGCTCACTGGCCCGGTGCATCATGTAGCCATGCAGCGCATCGGAACCGGGGTTCCGGCGCCGTGCCCGCAACGTCGCCAGGTCTCCTCCGGCCGCGGCATAGTCCTGCTCCAGCACCTCGTAGTCGCGGTGCTCTTCATGGGCATGGCCGAGAATGACCGAACGGATATCCGCATGGTCGCGGTCGAAACTGGAGGCGCAGCGGCTGATCCAGCGGGATCCCTCGATGACCTGCTGGCGCAACTTCAACAGCAGGCGCAGATAGTCCTCGCGCGTGAAGACCCCGGTCTCCAGCCGCTGGATGATGGGTACGCGCGAAAGTCGCCGTTCGAACCCGAACCAGATCCGCAGCAGGCCGCGCAATGTCTCCTGCGCCAGCTCCGGAAGCCGATCGGGGCGCGCCCGCCTCCTCAATCCTGAGTGACGGTCCATCGTATGATGGTCAGCTGCTGAAGGGAGTTGCCATGACCAAAACACCCGTTATCGCTGGATTGTTCGCGATGTTCCTTGCTGCCAACGCACCCGCCCAGGACAGCGAACGTATTACCGCTCTCGAAAAGGAAGTCCAGGAGCTGAAGTTGAGACTTTCCAGGCTGGAGGCATCTCCTGACGCATCCGAAAAGAAGCCCCCGCCTGCGGCGCCTGGTGAGGATGTGGCGTCCCTATCAAACTGGAAGAAACTGAAAACAGACATGACCACCAGTCAGGTTCGCACAATCCTGGGGGAGCCGATACGAATTGAAGGCGGTGCCTTCGTCTCCTGGCATTACAAGAATGGTGGACAAGTCCGCTTCATTACGGGTCGCGTGGAACGGTGGTCGGAGCCCCGCAAGTAATTTCGAGTTCGCAACTTACGACGCCAGCAGATCGGATGTCATCGTTTCGCGGAAAGGATCTTATGCCCAGCCGCAGCCTGTCACCGACGGGCCGGAACGTGCAAACCCGGGCGTGAATCGCTTTGCCAGCACTGCGAATCCCTTGGTGATCACTACCCGGGCGCCCGCAATCTGCCTGAAATCTGTCTGCCGCGGATAACCGGCGCAGCTCTCCCCTCCCCGCCGCATCAGTTCTCGGCAGGCAGGCCCATCAGCAACGGGTTCACAGCAAGCGCGGCTGCGCCGGCGGCGCGCGTGCCGCCAGTGATGCAAGCTCCGGCCGGGACTCGTCGCCAGCATTTTTTCCAGATGCGCCAGGATGCGCGCGATGACCGCCAGCTCTTCGGCTTCTGGCGCGCTTCATGCGACGCGTCAGGTTGACTTCCCGGGCATCTTCTTTAGTAGCGGATTCAGCGAAGCGGCGCCAGCCTAGGGCCTGGCAAAGCAGGTTACAATTCTTCGCGAGCGAAGCCGACCGTGCAGCGCAATTGCGATGACCGCCAACGCCCGAGTTTCCGACGGTCCGCATTGCGATCCCCGCTGACTGGCCTCCTGCGTCACCAGCAAGCCGGGGCACAGTGAGCAGCAGATTCGAAGGAGTGCGTGAATGTTAGCGGCGATGACCAATAAACAGCGACTGAAAGCCACTACCTGGTGGGCACGAGACCTCGCAAGCCAGTCACTTCGTTTTCTGACAGGACGCAGTTCGCGTTTCTTGCTGCTCACGCCCTCAGTTCTCTCGACACAGATCATTTACGATCTGGAAAGAAAGAGCTTCATCCGCTTGAGAATCCGGGATTTCGTGGACTATCAGGTAGTTCGCCAGATCCTTGTCTGCGAAGACTATAGCTTGGACAAACTCCGCAGCGCCGGGGAACTGCGAGACACTTACCAGCGTATTGTGGAAAGCGGGAAAACACCCCTGATCATGGATTGCGGAGCCAACTGCGGTATCGCCATTCGATACTTCACTCAAACGTTCAGGGAAGCAGTCGTTGTAGCCATCGAACCAGAGACGTCAAATATGGACCTGGCCAGAACAAACAATGCATCCGGGAATGTTCTGTTCCAGTTGGCGGGGATAGGCAACACCGATACAAAGGCGAACATTCGTGATCCTGGAAAGGGAAATTGGGCCTATCAGGTCGAAGAGGACGCCGGCGGCAGCGTTTCCATCATTTCGATCAATTCCATTCTGAAGACATTTGATCCGGCCCTGCATGTGCCATTCCTGATCAAGATCGACATCGAGGGATTCGAGGCCAATTTGTTCGAGAAGAACACCGAATGGATAGATCTCTTCCCTCTATTGATAATTGAATTGCACGACTGGATGCTTCCCGGCCAGGGATGTTCCAGAAATTTCTTGCGGGAGATTTCAAGTCGCAGGCGCGACTTCGTCTTCCACGGCGAGAACGTATTCAGTATCGCGAATCGATCGGCCTGAAAGCCAAGTCCCGATGCGGCAGCACTAGCGAACAGGAATCGTTCGCGACTTTCCTGCGGATAGGAACTTCAACCCATCCGCCCCGCTCGAATCGTTTCGTGGAACGGGTCTTATGTCCAGCCGCAGCCTGGTTCCTGCGGGCCGGAACCGGCAATCCGGGGCGTGAATCGCTCTGCCAGCACTGCAAATCTCCTGATGATCATTGCCCGGCGCCCGCAATCTGCCGGAAATCCCCCAGCCCTCGGGTAATCCCCCGGAAAATAGCTGAGTTCAGAAGTGGAATTTTCTCGTAATGTAAACCGAGGAGATTCCGATGAAGGAGTCGAAGTTCAAGGACAGCCAGATTATTGGCTATATCAAGCGTGCGGAGGCCGGTGAGCCGGTTGCCTCGTTGTGCCGGGAGGCGGGCATCAGCTCAGCCATTCTACAAGTGGCGATCCAAGTACGGCGGCATGGACGTGTCGATGATGGCGCGGGTCAAGGAGCTGGAAGAGGAGAACCGGCGGCTGAAGAAGATGTACGCGGAGTCGCAAATGAACTCGGCGATCCTGAAGGAAGCCCTCACAAAAAGATGGTGAGGCCATCGCAGCGGCGAGAGATGGCCACTTGGGCGGTCAGCAAGGGCCGCAGCATCAGCCGGGCGTGCGAACTGTTTGGGGTCAGCCAGACCTGCTATCGCTACAAGCCGAAGTTGTCGGACCAGAACGAGCGGATTGCCGACTGGCTGGTGCGGCTCACGCACAACCAGCGCAACTGGGGCTTTGGCCTGTGCTATCTGTTCCTTCGCAACGTGAAGGGGTTCGTGTGGAATCACAAACGCGTATATCGCATTTACAGGCTCTTGGAGCTGACCCTGCGCATCAAGCCCAAGCGGCGCCTGGTGCGCGAGGCGCCGCAGCCACTGGCGGTTCCGGCGGCGATCAACCAAGTGTGGTCCATGGACTTCATGCACGACAACCTGGAGGACGGGCGGCAGTACCGACTGTTCAACGTGCTGGATGACTTCAAGCGTGAAGGGCTCGGGATCGAGGTGGATCTGTCACTGCCATCAGCCAGGGTGATCAGGGCGCTGGACCAGTTCATCGAATGGCGCGGCAAGCCGAAGGCGATCCGCTGCGACAATGGACCGGAATATCTGAGTGGCGCGATGCAGGAATGGTCTGCAATGCGCGGCATCCGGATCGACTACATCCAGTCAGGCAAGCCACAGCAGAACGCGTATGTCGAGCGGCTCAACCGCACCGTCCGACACGACTGGCTAACGCAGACGATGTTCGGATCGATCCAGGAAGTTCAGGAAGCTGCCACGCGCTGGCTCTGGACATACAACAACGAACGACCGAACATGGCTCTCGGCGGCTTCACACCCGGGCAGAAGCTGGCGATGGCTGCACGACCGTATTCCACTTCTACCCCCCGTCAAAAACGGGTGGATTACCAGCGCATGATCACCTTCCTGCTCTACTTGGCCGATGACCACGAAGTTGGCGAAACCACGTTTCCGGAGCTGGGCATCGTCAATCGCGGCAAGGCCGGTAACGGCCTCTACTTCATCAACGCCCATCCCGATCTTTCGCCGGACCGGCGCATGTTGCACACCGGCTCGCCTCCCACGGCAGGAGAGAAGCGGGTCGTGTCGCAGTTCATCGTGAGCAAGCAGCTGCAGCCATAAGATGCGCGAGTTTTCAGCTTGAAAGCCAGGGAGGGTGAACGCGCACACGGCGCATACATTCCCACGTTGGACGGTTGGCGTGCTTTCGCCGTGGCCTTGGTTCTGCTCGACCACGCCGCCGACGCCATCGTAATCTTCCTGCGCAAATTCGGCGTTGCGTTGCCGTTCGTCGATCACACCTTCAAGGAGCACCTAGGGCGCGCCGGCGTCCATATCTTCTTCTCTCTCAGCGGATACCTGATCACGCTGCGCATGCTGCAGGAGGAGAGTTCCTCTGGCGCGGTGAGCCTGCGCAATTTCTACACGCGGCGCCTGTTCCGCATTCAGCCCGCGGCTCTCGTCTACCTCGCCGTGGTGGCCTGTCTGGGGCTCGCGCAGGTGGTGCGGATCTCTCCGGTTCATTGGCTGAGCGCGCTCCTGTGTTACGCGAACTTCAGCGCGGCCTCTGCGACTTGGTATACGGGGCACTTCTGGTCCCTCTCCATCGAGGAACACTTCTATCTGCTGTGGCCGGCGTTGTTTGTAAGCGCGGCGCCCTGGCTGCGCTTGCGCGCGAGCTTGGTCCTCGCCGTCGCGTTGTCCGTGTGGATGTTTTTGCTGATGAAGTTCCAGTGGAATCTCAGCTACGTCGCCGTGCGCACGGACTTCGAAGCGCAGTGGCTGGTGTGGGGCTGCGTGGCGGCCCTGTGTTCGCGAAGTGAGCTCGGCACGCGCGTCATGAGGCACCTCGCGCATCCGATCTCCCTGTGTATACCCCTGACGATCCCCGTCCTCCCCCGCGTTGGGACTACGCATCGACTGGAAACTCCAGCACCTGATGCTCTTCGCGTGTGCCGCGTCCACGCCACTCCTGTTTGTCACCACGTCTGCGCGCGCCGATGGCGCGTTGGCGCGGTTGCTGGAGCTCCCGCTGTGCCGCTGGATCGGACGCCTCTCCTACAGCCTCTATTTATGGCAGATGCTGTTTCTGGTGTGGGCGTCTCAGGGCGCGCCCCGCATGGGAATCCTGCAGACCTTCCCGTTGAGCTTGGCAGCGAGCCTGGCTGCGGCCTGCCTGAGTCATTACCTCGTCGAGCGACCGATGATCCGCCTCGGACGCCGCTTCAATGCCAAGTCGCAGCCGCGCGCGTCCATATGCACCGAGACCACCAAAGCGCCGCGTGTAGCATCGTAAGCGCTCTTGACGTCGGGATACTCTGAAAGAGTACCCCTATCCGGCTTTCCTAGTCGTTTCCGGCACTTTCGTACCGGGGCTTCTCATCTCGATCAATGAACGTGCGAGCGAGATCGCTTACATGCCGCTGCCTCTGATGCCTATCGGTTGACCTGGAGGCTGTCCGCGGCACCGGGGTTGCTGCCATGCTTGTATCCCGTGGAGACCAGCTTCACCCACAGTGCATCATTGGCCTTGAACCAGGAAGTATTGCTGGCGTTTCGCAGCGCATCCAGGTTGTTCTGCTCAGCACCTGCCGCAGCTTTCGCAAAGCCAGGCAGTTTGAACATCACCCACGAGCCGGCTTCGAGTTCCCTTACCCTGATGTTCACCGAAGTACTTTCCGTCTTGACCGTGAACTCGCTGCCTGCGCGAACATTGGTTTCCCCGTTGGTGACGACCTCACTGCCATTGCGAGTGACAAGAATGGGCCCTGGTGCTGGCGGTGCGCTCCTGATGCGGCCACCACCCGGAGCAATCGCATTGGCATTGGCTTGCCGGCCACCACCCGCGCCTGTAATACCCCCACCACCAATAGTCATGCGACCAATATCACCCGTGCACACCGCTGCGTTCCAGGTGGGCTTGACCTCGCAATTCTCGATGAGGTCGACTCCGGCGATGGTGTTGATGATGTAGGAATCAGGGACCCCGGTGATGGTGCCATCCTTGTCGCTGAACACGGCATTCCTGTAGGAAATATTGCCGTAATCATCATTGCTCCATCGGTTGTTGCCCTCCATGGGCGGGTAGTACACGGGTTTGGCTTTGATGAACTTTGAACGCGCCACGGTGTTGTCGGTGCTCATGGCAAAGCTGCTGAACAGAAGCTGGGAAAGCGCCCCGGTCTTGCGGGTGGCGTTGTCTTCGTAGTTCACGAAGGTGTTGTTGTCCAGTTCATGATGGTAGTCGTAGAACTCGTAGGCACGGATCGGGAAATCCGGAACCTTTGGCTGCGGCAGGCTGCGGCCGTATGCGATTTCCGTCGGCGCCCGGGGGTTGCCGATATTCCCGGATTCGCCCACAAACACCGAATCAACCACCCGTGACGTAAACGGATAGAAGGAACGATCGAAGTTGCCGCCGGCATGCGTGAAGCCAATGCCGTTGTCGGCAAACTTCAGTCCCTTGTAGACGTGTATTTCACCCCGCGCCCAAATGCCGCTGTTGCGGTTCTTGTAGGAGGTGAAGTCCTCTACGACGGACTCAACCGGATCGGTGCGTTGGGCGGGATTGGCGAAGGCAATAAACCCCCAAGGGCGTGTACGACCATTTGCCAGGGGGGCACGGTCCTGCATGAGACTGTCAAAGTTCGAATGGGCGACGTTGCCCCTGAACTCGCGGACTTTCGTTTGAGCCGGCCAGGTGTTCTTGCTGGCATCGGTACCATCGAACGCGCCTGTCGGATGATCCGGAAATGCAAACCAGAAGCCTGTCGCATCCGACCCCGCGGCCACGTTACCCACAAAGGTGTTGTCCGGATTGGTGATCCAGTATGACGACGCCGTGTTGTCGGAAGGGATGAGGATGTCCTTGGCATCCTGGCCAGTGGTCTTGAAATTCAAAAGGTCCGGGGTCGATCCGAACGGAGCAAGGTCGGTCGGGTCGCACGCCTTGCTCGTATGGCACTTGGTCTGGATCGCCAGGTTGCGCACGAACTGGTTGCCGTGCTCGATGCCGTCTTCCAGGAAGAAGCAGTGGCCGACGTTGTTGTAGGTCACGTTGTTTTCCACCTGCAGGTGGTTGGTACCGTGAACGGTCACGCAGCGGTTGTAGGTGTCGTGGATGGCCGCGTTCCTGATGTACTGGCCCTTGCCGGCGTCACCGACCAGATGCCAGTGAATGGGATAGCGGGCAAGCTCCAGGTTCTGTCCCATGCGATCGAGCTCGACGCCCTCGACGAACATCTTGCTCGTGACCATCGCCATGATGTGGCCGCCGAAGAAGGTCTGTTCCGCATCGGATGAGGCCTGGACCTTGATGTTGCGCGTCAGCAGGCCCACTTCGCCGCGCTCGTCCACGCCGAAGGTGATCTCGCCGAAGTGCATGTACGCAAGCGGCTTGTCGAGCGTGATCTTGTTGCCGCTGATGGCGGAAATGGTGTGGCGCTCAGCCTGGCGGGCATCGTAATCCGTCGAGGCCAGAACGATCTCGTCGCCAACCTTCCACTGCGCCGCATTCAGCACCTCGATCGAGTTGCTGCCTGCTTCGGCGGTCTTCGACAGCTTGGTCCAGGCGTTCGTCCGGTTGCCGTGCAGGTTCAGGGTGCCGCCCGAGAGCATGATGCCGCGGTCACCCATGCCCATCACCTGCTCGTCCTTGACGTTGTCGGTCAGGGTAATGGTGGCCTTGTGGGTGTAGGGTTTGGCTTCGGTGCCAATCTGAAGCTCGCCGTGCACCATGATCCACTCGGTGGTCAGTTCCAGGTCCGCCTTGTCCGAGAAACTGAGCTTGCCGTCGATGGACAGGCCGTGCAGCGCAGGAGGGCTGACGTCGAGGACCACGTCCTTGCCGCGCTCGATGGTGACCTGGTCACCAGCGGCGGGCACCTTCTTGTTCGGCCAGGTCGCAGGATCGGACCAGTTCGTTGGCTTGGTCGATCCGGTGTTCTGGGCCTGAGCGACAGCAATCACGCTGCCCAGAAGCAATGCCGGAAGGAGCGCTCCATAGAGGAACGAGCGATTCTTTCTGCTCATGACACCAACCCCTGATCCTGACTGAACGCGAGAGTACCCGCCGATGGGCTGGCCCGGCAAACCCGCCGGCCAGAACCGCTGAACCCCTCCGCTGACAGGACAATCAAATGACCTGACTCAAACCACAGGCTAGAGCTTGACGGCTGACCTGGACGCTCACACCACCGGCAAATCCCCTGGTGATCATTGCCCGGCGCCCGCAATCTGCCGGAAATCCCCCAGGCCTCGGATAGGCGGCGCAGCCCTGCCCTTCCCGCCTGCTTCGGGTCTCGGCAGGCTGGCTTCATCCACATTGAATTCAGATCAGCCGCGACTGCGCAGGCGGCGCCCGCGCCCAGTTCATTGCCACGTGTCCGGGCGTCGTGGACTGCTGTGGCTGGCCTGACTAGCCTGCTGGCTTCGTTGCTCCCACTCCACGCTTCGCTGGCGTCACCCTGACCCAATGTTGACTCGGCCCTGTAGCCCGTAGGAACCCGACTACACACGCAACTCGTTCGCGTTGACGGCGTGAGAACCTATGTTCGTTCACGCTCATTGTCAGACAAGCTCATGCCGCAACGGAAACAATCCATGAAAACCCTGGCGCTCGCGCTGCTGATCCCGCTCGCCGTTTGTATCGCTTGCGGCAAGAAGGACGAGTCCATCGCCACCACGGCGGCTACGCCTTCGCTCGATACGCAGGCCCCTGCGCCATCAGTCGCAAAGCCGCCGCCAGCGTCGGCCGATCCGGCACGCAACGCGCCTGCTGCCGTCGCCGCACCTGCGGCGATCCCCGGCCCTGTGCAGGTGAGCCTCATCTCCGCAGAGGGCAGCAATGTGAGCGGTGTACTCACGGTGACGAACGAGGGCGGCGCGGTGTCCATACTCGGTGAAATCACCGGACTTGCGCCAGGCAAGGAGGTTGGCTTCCACGTGCATGAGGTTGGCGAGTGCTCGCTTCCCGACTTCGCAAGTGCCGGCGCGCACTTCAATCCCACCATGGATCCCCATGGCGGGCCAAAATCCACAGCACGGCACCTCGGCGACCTTCCGAACGCCAAAGCAGACAAGAACGGCCGGGCCCTCATCGATTTGACTGTCAAAGGCCCTACCTTGGTGGACACGGATGGCGCGCCCACTGCGATTCTCGGCAAGGCGCTGGTTGTCCATGCCATGCGCGACGACTACAAGACGCAGCCTTCCGGCAACTCCGGCGCACGAGTTGCCTGCGGTGTGATCCGCTAAGGATTCTTGAATGCGACATCACCCGCACGGGCCGTGAGTTCTCCGATTTGCTGGCGTCGTCAGTCGCGAACTCGAAGTTACTTGCGGGGCTCCGACCACCGTTCTACGCGACCCGTAATGAAGCGGACTTGTCCACCATTCTTGTAATGCCAGGAGACGAAGGCACCGCCTTCAATTCGTATCGGCTCCCCCAGGATTGTGCGAACCTGACTGGTGGTCATATCTGTTTTCAGTTTCTTCCAGTTTGAAAGGGACGCCACATCCTCACCAGGGCCGCAGGCGGGGGCTTCTTTTCGGATGCGTCAGGAGATGCCTCCAGCCTGGAGAGTCTCAACTTCAGCTCCTGGACTTCCTTTTCGAGAGCGGTAATACGTTCGCTGTCCTGGGCGGGTGCGTTGGCGGCAAGGAACATCGCGAGCAATCCAGCGATAGCGGGTGTTTTGGTCATGGCAACTCCCTTCAGCAGCTGACCATCTTACGACCGACGCCCCCCCCCGCTTTTTGAGCAGCACTGGGGTTTAGAATCTGTCCGGCATTGACGTTGGTCCTCATTGCGCAGGTCCAAGTCCCAGGGTCTTCTTGATGTCCTTGGTCAACAGATACAGATGGTGCTTGTCAATGTGCGAGGGCTCGAAGCCGTAGTGCGTATAGAACTTCGCGGCCTCTTCGTCCTTGGCATGCACCAGCAGCGCGCGGCTGGCGACAATCTCTTGCGCAGCAAGAAATTTCTTGCACGCGTCCTTGAGCAGTGCCGGCCCGAGCCCCTTGCCCTGCTCCGCACGATCGACGGCAAGCCGCGCCAGGAGTGTGAGTGGAATCGGAAGTCGAGGCAGACCCTTGCCCACCCGGCTTGGCGCGCTGGTGGGTTCCACCGCGGCGGCGGACAGACTGTAATAGCCCACCACCCGGTTTTCACGGTGAACGACGTAGGTGCGCGCCGTCGCGTTGAGCTGGTTGACCAGCGCAGAGCGCAACAGAAAGGTATTGAGCGGCGCCTTGCCGCAGTCAAAGGCGGACAGATCGTGGGTACTGTTCAACGGTTCTGGCCCCTGCAGAGGAGCCGGCGCGCTCACTTCTCCAGCAGGCTGGGCGACGCGAAGAGCTTGCGCAACGCTGGATTCTCCCGAGCCGGCGCATCGAGCGCCGCTGTGAACTTGCGTAGCGCTTCGGGTGAAAGCGTAAAGCGCGTCTGTTCGTTGAGGGCAAGGTCGGCGGCTTCCCGCGCCACAGCCAGCATGAAGTCGCTGAGCGTGCGGCCCTGCAGTTTGGCGGCTCGCGTCAGGCGCGCCTTGTCGGACACGGCCAACCGCAGTGCGATGCGCTCGACCTTTGCTTGGGCAGGCATGTCAGAACCTCTGATAGCAACTGGATCGGCAATTACGTACGCACAGTGTACGTACATAAGGCCTCGCGTCAATCCCCGTGAGCTGCCCGGAGCGCGAATACGTCGACTCTGCCCAATTGGAAACTATTGGATGGACTTTCTGTGGGTACCGACTGTGGAGCAGAAACTCACCGTTCACGATCGACCTGTGTGAGGGGCAGCGGTCTGCCAGATGAAGCGCTGAGTGAACAGACAGCGCAATGGAGCACTCGCCGTGTGCGACTCTTCGAGGTGTCGCTCCGGCGTCTGCGAGTTGGACTGATTGCCGCTAGGCCACTGGGAGCGCTTGTTCTCGATACGGGCGGCGTATGACACTCAGAACACGGACGTGCTCGCTCATACGCAGGTCCGTTTGACCTATGCCCCCTAGATGCACGAGAACCGTCACGCGTCTCTTAGTGCGTTAGTTCCATTGACCGACGGATCAACGGTCTAAGAACTGGCCCGTAAACTGGCCCACAAAGAGTTGCAGGCGAAACTGTAAGTATTGGTCGGGGCGAGAGGATTTGAACCTCCGACCCCTTGCACCCCATGCACTAATGCCTGAGATTTCCTGAGATCAAATGATATGCGATTTTACGGTTAAATACCTATAAAAGCAGGTTTTTTCTGGTCTCAGGCTGTTCCATACTGAATCACTGAGTTTCGGGTGAAGTGGACACAAAGTGGACACAAAATCTACGGCAGGCCGACCATGGCTAGACGGCTGATTTCCAGCAAGCTGAGTGAGCTTGGCCCAGGGACGTATGGTGATCCAGCCCAGGAATGCCTCGAATTCCGGGTGCGAACGAAGTCCGGCGGGTTTTCGCGTACCTGGCTGATGCGCTTCAAGTTCCGAAAGAAGGAGACGCGAATCACCCTTGGCCACTTCCCGCTGACCTCGCTGGCTGAAGCCCGGCGCCAGGTACAGGAATTGAGGGAGAAAGCCACCAAAGGGATAGATCCACGGAAGGCGCGACCGCGCCGGAATCTCCTCCGGCAAGTCGAAGAAAGAGCTGCCCTTAATACTGGCATCTCTGCTGATCCCCACTCGATTGAGAGTCTGTGTAGCACCTTCATGTCGCGCCACGTCCGGCCGTCTCGCAAACAGCCTGAATACGCACAGCGCATTCTGAATGCTTCCGCTCTGAAACACTGGCGTGGCCGCGACGCCCGCACGATTACTCCAGTGGAAGTGCTGGAGGTCCTTGACAACATCGTCGACGGCGGCTCGCCTGTGATGGCAAACCGTACAGCCGCACTACTCGGTCAATTATTTCGGTACGGCATACATCGGCGCATCGTCACGGATTCGCCCGTGAAGCTTCTATATCGTCCAGGTGGCAAGGAAAAGCCACGAGACCGGACACTGACTGACGAAGAGCTCAAGATCCTTCTGTCGATTGAACCTCTACCCCGGTGGGAGCGGATGCATCGGGCTATCAACATCTTGCTGCTGACTGGGCAACGCCGCGGTGAGCTTGCCCTCGCCGCCTGGAAGGAGGTCGACTTTGGGAAGAAACTGTGGACCATTCCAGCGGAGCGAACAAAGACCGGCAAGGCCACCGCCGTACCCCTCACGGACTGGGCAATCGAGGAGCTCTGTACCCTTAAGCGTGAGGCGGAATCCAGCCCATGGATCTTTCCCAGCGATGATGAGAAGCTCCCGGCCGACCCCAAGCTCCTGACTCGAAATACCGCCAGGGCTCAAGAGCGATTCGGACGTCAAGGAGTCGCGGCATTTACTCTCCATGACCTTCGCCGGACATGCCGCACCGGACTCTCAAAGCTGAAAATACCGCCGCACATTGCGGAGCGGGTTTTGAATCACTCTCAAGAGAAGATCGCCGGAACCTATGACACGTACGACTATCTGGACGAGAAACGGGAAGCTCTCGAGAAGTGGACCGTGCACTTACTGAGTGTCAAAGGTTCTTCCGCCTGAGGATATGCGCCCTCGAATCGGGCGATTCGGATGCGAGTGAGGGATTCGAACTCAACCGCAAGTAATTGATTTGGTAGTCACAATTCAGTATTCAGGAATTTCGGTACCATCGAAAATACCAACTGAAACTCCGGCACCAAACTGGACCATCCAACGCTGCCCCAATCCATTCTCGGGGGCACAGTTCATCATAGCTCACTCGACAGGTAAGTTGCCGGCAATCGGAGTTGAGTAATTCGGTCTATCTCTCCAGTAGCCACGCGCCTCCTCTTGTGCTTTCGCACGCTGCGTTGAACGATTGGATTGCCCCCGCCGAAGCCGACCTCAGCTAGTCCTTAAGAATCTTTCGAGCAGCTCTCATGACTTTCTCCCGTCCTTCGCTTGGACTTACCAGACGAGCGGCCTCTGTGAGTGCATCTCTCGCTTCCTGCCTGGTTGTGTCGGCTACCTGCTTTTGCAGTTGTTTAGCCGCATAGTCGAATTCGTACCTTTGCTTAAATGAGATCAGGTTGCGGTCGGGATGACCCACGTTCTTCTTGTCATCTGCCATGGCCAGTTCACTCCAATGTGATTGAGAAAACAAATGGCACCATCAGCACGTAAAGACAAGACTACGTCGATCGCATTGCTCTGTACATTTAATGCTCAGCTGCCCACCGGATAGAATTGCAGCACCACACTCACCCCACGCGCACTCCTGGCATATGACAGGATCACGAGGAGTTTGAGTTCCAAGGGCGCCGCGAGCACACCCGGGCCCGCATAGTCGATCAACGTATCAGCTGGATGCTCCACAGTATCAGAGCATCGCTTGCTGCCACTTCTCGGAGTCAACCACGGCCCGCTCATCAGTCACTGGTTCAATGGCCCGCCCAAATAGTTGGAAATCTTTGATGTTGAGCACCGGCACTGCCCTGAGTTCTTGTTCCGTGTCGTCTCGGTACTTGTCTCGGAGTTCCATCAAGAGACGCCCAAGAATGTTTTGACCGACGAGGACGCCTTCATCATCTTCGGCAGCCACTGCGCCCCAATAGTCGTCCTTGCGTGAGAACTCGACTATCTGGCGATTATCTGTCGAAAGCAGCAGGTAGCCGAACCGCTCATAGTTCTGCGCCAGCTTCACGCGGAGACACCAGCGCATGACCTTAAAGCGCACGTCATCCCAATCGGATCGGGACTTAGCACGATGCGGCTTGCTCTTCATCTTTGCCGTCATCGGGCTGTGTTGCTTGATTATCTCCCGCTGAACCTCCGGCAGATGCGGGAAGCGGCAGGCTTGGTACAGCGCCTCGATAGTCAGTATCCGAACGCCATTGACGCGCACCGGAAATCCCGACGCCATATTGGAGAGGCCGCCGAAGCGGTCCTTTGTCTTGTGCACAATGACCACCTCCTCGCGGAGGTATCTGCGCAGGCTGTCGGTTATCTCAGTCTGTGATGACACTGAAAGCATCGCGTATCGCTCTGGCCGCGTTGGTCTCGCGCGGCAGCAAAGGGTACCAGTCGAGCGCGCCACCCGCCTGCGGATCGCCCCACCACAGCGCGAGCGGACAGTTGTTTGGACAATTCCTATAGGTCACGATTAACGATCCGAAGCCTACTCCGAAATTCCCACAGCCTAGTGGGCGATACCAGTCACTGAGTCCACCGGACAGCCCCCGTATCTTCACTCCTGCAATCAGGAACTCGGTCTCCAGTATCTGCCTGCCCGCCTCCGAGGAAAAGAATTTGTATGTGCCGCCCGGCGCGCGAGGCTCCAGCGGGAACTTGACTGACGGAACATAGGCTTGCACCGCCGCATCTGCAGGGACAACCGCCGGCCACAGTACGTCAGAGCTGTTCTTATGGATTTTGCGGTTCTCGCACTCGACCAAGCGCCAGAAAGTAACTTTGATCTTTTTGCCAGATTTTGCGATGGCCGCATTCAGGTTCTTCTTGGTGTAGAACTCGCCAAGCATGTGGTAAGCCATCAAGATCACGTGCACCGTTGCTTGGGCAGGAGCCGTATTGGCTATCCAGTCAGCCAGATCGGCCTGTATCCGACTGCCCGTAAACAGCACATCATCTAGGTAGATGTAGTCACCGTCCGCCGCACCGCAGGCCGCAAGGTCCAAGCCGAGTTTGGATTTCAGGGCGACTCCGAACTGCTTGACCATTTCGCGCTGGCTGCCGCCAGCCTTCTGGATTTGGAGTACGTTTGCCCGCGCCCAGTAGTTCTTGGGATCGGTGCCGGCCAGCTTCGGGTTGCCGATCAGATTGTCCAGAAAGCCCTGGACCAGCTCCCACTTGAGGAACGTTTTGCCGATGACGTGATTGAACTCGCGGAGGAACGGCAACTGATTGACGGGTGTGAACTGGCTTACCCAGCGATCCACGTGGGCCGGGGTAGGCCTCGTAATAGAGCCCGCTCGATACGGCGCAATGGTTGCGGCGATGGAAGCCAGCAAGTCGTTTCTCTCGCTCATCCACGTCCCCACTAACGAAAGCCACCTAGATGACTGGCGTAGCAATCAGGCGAATCTTGGAGACCCTTATCCGAAACACCACCAGTTGCTCGGAAACCATGAAGTGGTCGGCGATCTCGGCAATGTTCTTCCCTGCATTGACCATAGCCTTCAGCGCCTTGTAAGGAACCAGCGCCGCTGCCCCACTGCCGTAGGCTTCTGCTTCCTTATCACTGTCGTAACTACGCTTGGAATTACCATTTCCCAAGAGCCTCAACCTGTCAGATCTGTGTTCGAGCCACAGGTGGAAGAACTCCTCCATCAACGTCGCTCTGATCCGAGTCTCCGGATGTCCGCCGTTGTAGATAACCAGCATCGTGCCATCAGGGCACGGCGCGCACATTCCTGACCACTTGCTGGACCGGGCACCTGAGAAGTGATCCCTTCGAGATGCGTCGATTGGCAGATCGAGGTGCGAAACCACGATCACATCGGGCAGTAGGCGAACAAATGCGTCCTGGTGCGAGAACCGATCTTCGGGTGAGAGCGAAAGCTGATGCCGAACGTCTAAGCCGTTGTGCTCATGTTCCCAACGCGTCGGATTCGGCGGCAGAAAGCCTTTTCCGTTACGTGCCTTTCTTAGTGCGAAGTTCTTTCGCGTGTTCATATCCGGCCTTTACCATTGCGACCAGCGCCTCCACATCCGGCCCCTTCAATCCTGGAAGAGCGCGCAGGTGAACTTCCACATCGGCAATTGTTGAAGATTTATTCGAAGTTCTGGCGGAAACGTCCCCAACACTCATACCTACCCAGCCTGTCGCCTTGTTGATATTTGACAGGTCTGGGACGTTCTCACTCTTCGTCCCCATCAATAGTCGGCTCAGCGTCGCAGCTCCGAATCCTATTTCCTTCGCCGCACCTCTGACGGAAAGCCCTTCGGTTTCCATCTTGTTCTTCAAATGAATAGCTAGAAGATCGAGGTCCACGGTCAGGTCGGACATTTAGTCCCTCCACAACGAAAAGGCCGCGGACTTGACACGGCCAAACTCCTCGCTCCATACTTGCATCATCGCTTCATGCATGGAGCACCCCACTCTCCTGATTGTTTCACGGATGGTGTGATGCTTCAAGCGGGAAGCGCGGGTTACGAGTTCATGTAGCGCCCGTGCGCTGGAGGTATGCCATGTCCGAGAATGCCGTTTCTGTCGATGAAGCCGTCGCTAGCCACGTGGATTCGTATCCGATTGTCGTGGACGACCAGCAGCTAACGCTCCGCTACCCTCTGCCCACTGGCCGACAGCTCCTGCTCGCTGCGGGGCGCGTCCCGGCCGACGAGCACGTGCTGATCCAGACCCTGCGGCCCGGAACCAAGTCCATCGGCCTCGATGAGCAGGCCGATCTGCGCGAGCCGGGGCGCGAGACGTTCCGCACCTTCAGGTCGGACCGCGTCTTCCTCTTCACCGTTGACGGTGTCGGCTACGAGTGGGGCGCGGCCTCGGTGCAGGAAGCAGATCTGCGTTACCTGGCCCGCGTGCCCGAAGACCGCATCCTGCTGGTGGAACGGGCGGATCAGGAAGATCACCAGCTCGCCACCGGAGAGGAACTGGTGCTGGCGCATGCCGGCACCGAACGGTTGCGTACGGCGAGCAGGCTGGTCAAGGTCCTTCTGGACGATGAAATCGAGAAGCTCATCCCGCGCGGCAACCACACGACGGAGGAACTGCTGGACTTGCTCGGCGTGCGTCCGGGCTACCTGTTGGCTGTGCTCGACCACAACGGCCAGCTGCGGACTCTCCAACCCGGTCAGACGACGCACGTCAGGGAGGGCATGAAGTTCTACGGCCAGGCGCCCGGTGGCGGAGCCTCGTGAACCGCGATACCGAGTTCGCAACGCTTACCGCGCTGCACTCGATCGCACGGCTGCTCTCGGAAGGAGGGCGGCCGGTTGTGCTACTGCCCAGGTTCTCCTTCCAGGCAGCGGGAAAGGATGCGCAGATGGACCTGCTGCTGGTCCCCTGGGAGCACAGCGGCTATGTAACCCGACTGTTCTACGAAAGGGCGATTCCAGAACGTGTACAGAACTGGTCTCAGCATGTCGTCCTTTCGCGCAACTGGTGGGCGCCATCCTGGAATCATGTGCCGGCCACGTATCCGTGGCGCGAGATCCTGCTTGCCCATCTGCGAGCCGTCGCGTGAATGTGACCTTCAAGATCACGCGCGCGCTGCTTGATGTTATCCGCGAGGATTTGCGGCGCTCACATGCACATGCCTTCGAACGGCTTGGATTCATCGGCGTGGGCGCTGCTCAATCTGACAGCGGCATCCTCGCGCTCGCGCAGTCGTACCGCCCGGTTGCCGATGAAGACTACGTTCCGGATCAGAATGTCGGCGCCATGATGGGTCCGGAGGCCATCCGAAAGGCCATGCAATGGGCACTGGACCGACGCATCGGCATCTTCCATGTGCACACTCATGAGGGCACCGGGTTGCCATGGTTCAGCCGTACCGACTTGACAGAGCAGGACAAGTTCGTACCCAGCTTTCAGAACGTAGCTGCGCACAGCCCGCACGGAGCCATTGTGTTGAGCAATACGGGTGCGCGAGGACGCGTATGGCTGCGTCGAGGCGAAAGGCCGACCTACATCGATGAGTTCATCGAAGTCGGCTCACCGATCCGCAGATGGAGCGGAAGATGAGTCGCCTCGATCGGCAGAGTTTCCTTGGTCCCGAGAGTCCGGAGGTGCTGGACGGAAGCACTATTGCGTTCGTGGGCCTGGGAGGTGGCGGTTCACACGAAGTGCAACAGTGTGCCCACCTGGGACTCGGCGGCTACATTCTCTCCGACCCCGATCATATCGAGGACACGAATACCAATCGTCTCGTCGGCGGGACGCTGGCTGATGCCAACGCCGCCATGCCTAAGGTGGACATCGCGTCGCGCATGATTCGCGGCATTGTCCCCAAGGCCCGGATCGTTCCCATCCACGGTTCGTGGAAATCGAACCTGCTCGCTCTGCGATCCGCGGATGTCATCCTTGGTGCCGTAGACTTGTTCAGCGAACGCGATCAGCTGGAACGCTTTGCACGCCAGTCTCTCATTCCCTATATCGACATCGGCATGGATGTATACGACCTCAAGGAGAAGGGCTTCCTCGTCTCCGGCCAGGTGTTTCTTTCCACACCAAGCTTCCCGTGCATGCGTTGTTGCGGAATCCTCTCTGATGAACGGCTGCGTCGTGAGGCAGAGCGTTATGGAGCCGCCGGTTCCCGGCCGCAGGTCGTATGGCCCAACGGCGTCCTCGCCTCCACTGCTGTAGGTCTGCTGGTGCAGCTGCTCACGCCCTGGCACCCCCATCCTCCGCGCTTCGCGCACCTGGAGTACGACGGCAATTTGGGCACCGTCGTTCCCAGCATCTACATGCGAAGGGCTGCGGATTTGCCGGCATGCCCGCATCACCCCTGCGAGGAGTTTGGCGATCCCATGTTCGATATCCGCTCAATGCCGAAAGAAGAGGCGGATGTCGCTTTGCTTTCTGCAAGACCGTTGTTGGACTTTCAAACAAGATACGGAGGAGAAAGCCGTGGCTAAAGACGCGCCGGGTATGCGCGGTTACCGTTCCCGCAATCAGGATGGCCGCCTGCGCGACAAGCGCGACGACACTCATATTGGGACGATCGAAAAGCAATACGACCGGGATTTCGGGATGCGCAGCGACAAGCAGCTCGGGAACTTTCTGAAAGAGAAAGGCATCGCGTCCCTGAACGACCTGATCGAAAGCGACCTCGGAAAGAAGGACTGAGCCATGAACGCCGCAGAACATCGCCTAGGTAGCGCAATCCTTCTCGGTTCTCTCGCCGCGTCCTTGAACAAGGATCCCGAGAAAGTCGTGACAAACACCGCGGTCGTATGCGCCGGCGGGTATTGTTTCGCGACCCTCCCGGACATGCTTGAACCTGCGACCAACCCACACCATAGGCAGTTCTTTCATGGTCTCGTGTTCGCGGGCGCCTTGGGGTATGGCCTCTACAAGCTATATCAATGGGGGCCGGAGTCGCCCGAAGGAAGATTTCTGCGAGCATTTGGTCTCATCGCAGGTGGATCGTACTTGATCCATCTCGCGTTCGACGCCACGACAAAACGCTCGCTGCCTCTTGTCGGTCGCCTCTAAATCAGCGAACAGCCGCGCGAGGAGTAGGAATGTTCGTAAACTTCAAAGTTACATTAGAGACAATCGAAGTCGTTTACCTCAATTCTTCAAAGTTGAGATGGGCATTGGGGTTGACCGCCTTCGGACCATGGATTTTCGTTGCAGCGGGGTATCTGTTGACCATCACCACTGACCGGTCCGCCTACGCCGCGCTCTCCAATGCTGTAACTAATGGCGTCCGGCAGTTCCTACCCTTCCTCGGTGTGGCTACCTTGATCATGTTCTCACTCAGAGCCGCCGCGATCTTCCGCCAAGAGAAGCAACGGCTCTACGGGCTACAGTAACGCCCACTAGGATGACCGAATCAACGCCGTTATGCCGGCCTCATGACTCGTGTTTAGCCCCGAGCGTGTGAGATTTGATGAGGTCACGACACCGGCGAACGGAACACCACCGTGGCTAAATAGATAGATCTTCGAATGCAGGTTGCTATTTAGATGCATGGCCGACCACTGCCCGGCTGTACCAACTCGCCGAAGCTCGTCAGCGCAAACGGCTTGTACAGCTGATCATCTCCGCGCGCCTTGGCTGCAGAGATCAGCTCCAGCTGCTTTCCATTCAGTGATAGCCCGTTGAAGAACTCCTCGAAGTCGTGATACAGAAACGGCGTCACATCTGCTCAGACCAGCGCGCGCGGCAATTCTCGCCAGCATGAGCGTGGCCGACCGTACCGGCTATGGACTGCGCGGCGGCGTGCTCATCTTCATCGCCGATGTCCCCAGCGGCCTCGCCTGCGGCTGTGCCTGCGCGCGCTGCGGACAGCGGCTGATCGCCAAGAAGGGACAGATCCGCCAGCATCACTTTGCCCACTGCGGGGGTACCGACTGCCACGGCGCCGCCGAGTCGGCGCTTCATCTGCTTGCCAAGGAGCTGCTGGCGAAGCTTCCATCGTTCGAGGTTCCGACCTACACCTACCACCGGCGCCGCAAGATGCGGTCCGAGCGATTCATTGAGCATCGACAGGAGGTAGCAAAGCGCGTATCGCTCGTCATCAACGACGTCCGTGTGGAGGAGCGTGCCGGCGACATTATCCCCGACATCCTCATCAGCTCCGATGCAAGTCAATACATCGTCGAAGTCGCAGTCACACACAAGGTGGATCGCAACAAACTGCGCAAGCTGCGTCGCCGCAACCTGCCTGCCATCGAGATCCGGTTGCAGGCCCACGACTCCTTGCTGCCACGCGAGGCGCTGAAGCACAAGCTGCAGCAGGACCTGGCGTGCAAGACGTGGCTCTTTCATCCGGACCAGCGCCATGCAGAGCGCACGTTCGCAGCAATGTACCGTCAGACGCTAGCTCGTGTCCGCAACCAACCACCGGTCATGTTCACGCCCAGCTCATATCGCCTACAAACGACGGCGCGTCCGCATATTCCCGGCCAACCCACCAAGCGCTCGGACTGGTGGGAGCAGAACCGCTTCGGTGAGCAATTCAATCGTCGTCATGGCTACTATCCCTCGATCGAGGAATGCCAAACGCTCAGACCGGATCTCTTCGGAATTAAGAAACCCTAACCGCGGCTGCCGGCATCAACCTTCCGCTACCGGAGGAAGTCATCGCCCCCATGCAGCTGCAGACTTTCACTCCAGCGCTCACGCGCCTCCGGCGCGAGCGTGGACGGCGTTGCGGCGAGGGACGTTTGCAGATGTCCCCGTGGCTCAGCGCTTCGGCGAATCTACGACTTCGCCGAAAGCGCAACGAGCAGCGCGCAAAGGCACTGTCGACTCACGCTCACCACACATCGTCAGACAAAACGTGTCGGTACATTGCAGGTAGCACAGCGGACCTGCGCGCCCCGCTCCATGCCTGCCAACATTGCCGTGACCGACGGACTCTCACAACGCGGCCAGCTCGATATGTTCGCAGCCAGACCTAGCTGGTCGTCTCGCCGGTGCCATCAGCCTTGGTCCACGCCACCGGTACCAGCTTATTGTCACCCCGCCACTCCTCGCAAAGCTGGACGTTCACGATGTTTCCCCACACATCCGAATGGGCGTGATCCAGCACGATGATCTGAAGTCGTGAGCCGGCCTTTTCCGTCACACCCGCCAATACCTCGAAGACTTTCCTGACGGCCTGAACATCCTGGTCGCGCCAGCCGTTCTCATCGGAACTCCCTTCCAATTGGGCGGGACGCTTCGGAAAGTACACCTGGCTTGGCTGATCGTAGACTAGCAGCCACGGCACAGGATGGTGCTTCGATTCCAGGAAGAACAGCTGGAGCGCAAGGGTAACGGCGACGTGATACGCGAGCCAGTTTGCGCCACTTCCGATCTCCCACAGATAGTCTTCACGGTTGCCTCTCGTCACCTGAACGGTCAGCTCCTTCACGTTCAGCCGAACCGGCGCGTCGGGATATTCGGCATCCATCAGGGGGATGATCCTCGATGTATGCCCCTGGATTGCGTGAATGGCCCTGTCCAGCTGGCGCTTGATCCCCTGTTCGGATATCTCCTCGGACAGCTGCTGAATCCGCTTCTTCAAGTCCTCAATTCCCGCCTGCAATGGAGAGGTGGAATCCGAACGGTCGAACTGCGCGATGATCTGCTCCAGCGCACCCAGGAACCGCTCGGCGGACCTGAAGCGCTCCACTGCCCGCTCGTTTTCATCCGACGCCGCTTGATAGGCCGCCTTCTCGCGACGAAGTACGGTTAGGCGCGCAAGGGCATCCTCCGTCGCTCCCCTCTGCCGCACCATCTCGGCGTCCATGGCGTCCGACATGAACGGATGCGACCCGAGTTGGACCTCGACCTCTTCCAACGTGCTGCACAGCATGTCCAGCCTCTGATTCAGCCCTCCCTCCAGGGCGAGGATCGGGTCAAGCACTTCACCAGCTCGGTCTCGCAGCCATGTCGATATGGAAAGTCTGTCGCGCTGAAGACGCATGGCATCACCGTAGGACTCACTGCTCTCGCGCAGTCTGCGCAAATCGTTCAGCCGCTGCCGGTGACTGGAAACTTCAGCGGCCACTTCGCTCTCCTGAGCCCTCAGTTGCCCGAGCCGGTCCAACGTCGAGTCGATTCCCTCCATCGTCGGGGCCAACGTTGACACGCCGCGCGCCACGATCTCCCGCAACCGGTCAACCAGGTCCGCCCACTGCTCAGGAATCTCCTGCACCGGAGACAGACCGAGTTCGATCGCACGTTGCAGCCAGGTCCTTCCTTCGTTGACCAGCCCTTCGGTAGCGGACTGCAGGCCCTTCAACTCGAACTCCTCGCGGCGCAACTGCCTCTCCAGTTGTTCCTTCTGTTGGCGCAACGCCAAGATTCGTGGAGTGATCGCATTCAGAACGTACGGGAAGATAGTCTTCAGCTTCTCGCGGTGCTCGTTCGTATCGGCCTTGAAGAACAGCACATCGGGATTGGCAACGATGTTCTGCGGCTGGAACATGAATGCAGCCAGGTCGCGAAAACTGACGCGGGACTTGTATCCGCTCTCAGAGCCCGTTTCGAAGTCGAGTGATGACAGGCCTGCGAGCCGGTCAAGCGACGCTTTGACGATGTCGACGTTGGTATTCTTCGATTCTATCTTGGCTGGAACTTCCACTTCCGGCCCTTCGACCACGAACATGTCGCCCGTGCTCTGCTGATCGCCGGGTTCGCGCCGGGCCAGCAGCTTCTGCCCCTCCACGGTTTCGACCACCACGCCGAACCAAGAGCACTCCTCTCTAATGACGCCCACCGGTATCGTGCATTTTCCGGCACCGAGACAGTAGTCGATGATGGGAATGACAGCCGACTTGCCGGTCTTGGATGCACCGCTGATGACATTGACCACGCCGGGTTCAAAGCCAAGTATCCGCGGGTCGCCGCCACGGCGAGGCCAAAGCACCAGTTTGAGAATCTGGAAGTACATTCAGAACTCCACCCGTAAAACAGACGCCACCTGGATGATCGACAATCTCGAAAACCAGACCCCAACCCGTTCGGCCCCTCGGACGAGTGGCTTTATTCGCTCGGGAGCCGGGGGAAGCCGATCGAGCTGAGCAGCGCGAATGTCGCCGGTTTCGTAGTTCACGATCAGGAATCTGCTGGCAATCCCTGCAGCCAGCGAGGCCAGCCCGAGGCTCCGCAGTGTCAATGCCCGCGACTGGATGGCGAGCAGATCGTCCTTGCGCTCCCCGATTTTTGAAGCAAGAAGTGCGAGCCCGGACGACTTGTTCGTCGAGTTGATGATTTCCAAGGTCGGGCGGTGCAGCAGCAGAGGCAGCACCAGGAAACCAAGGAGCATCGGCATCGCCTCCCCTTGCTCATCCTGGAATGCGTCACCGACCTTCCAGATGAGGAAGGAACCCAGAGCTGGGTTGTGTACGATGTCCACCTCGCGTAGCGGCGCGAATTCCGAAGTCTCCCACCTAGCTGACACTGCTAGTCATCCTTGTCCAGAAGGGAATCGAACTCCTCGTGCCAGCCGAGTTCGCGCCTTTCGGACAGGTCGTGAAACGAGCCGTGAGCGAAGTGATCTGCGACCTCTCGGCCGTCGAGTGGCCGCTTCACCTGCCTGCACCTTGCGTAGACGAGCTTTCCCCTGCCCTTGGGATCAACGGTGGTGTGCGCAATCCCCACTTCGTCACGGATCGCTCCGTGTTGCCCGAGCAATGTGGTGTCCCAATCCGACAACGCATCCGGGAAAATCAATCCCTTCTCGGCCCAATGTGTCTTGTCGGCCGACGCCCGCAAGTAGTCTCCAACGGAGCGAACGCAATCCTCTTTCGACGCGTCGATAAGTTCCAGTTGCCGAATGAAGGTCGGTCGTACGGCCAACATCGACGCGATCTCGCCCGGAAGCGGTGCCGATGTAAAGGGAAGAAAGCCCGGCAGGTTGGTCTTGCTGACAAACTGCCGAAACCGCGCTCGGAAACCGTCCGTATCGATCACGCCTGGCTGGCTGTGCCTCATCAGGGCTTCGGCCTGCTGCTTCGCGGTGCCAATCGCGTGATCGCAGATTGTGTTTATGAATCCCTCCACAACCGTCAAACGCAGCAGATCGCGGATCGGCTCCACCGGGTCGGCGACATTGCTCTCGATGCGCAAGTTGGAGATCAGGCGAACCTGCTCCTCCTCAGAGGCTTCCAGGAAGCGCTTCAAATGCGGGTAGCAGCCGGTATTCCTGTTCTTCTTGGACGCCGGCAACGCGCCCGACACCTGCACGACAAGAGCTTTCACCGCCTGCGGCGTAGTGGCTGCATTCATCGCCATGGCGAAGGCGCCCATGTTATGTTGTGGAACGACGTACAGCTGGTAGCGGATCGAGGCGCCACCGCTTTTTGGCGGCGAAGTCGACTCCAGCCAGTTGGCCAACGCCTTCCAAAGATCCTCGGACCAGTCGCTGAGCGGGTTCTGGCTCAGGGCGCTCTTGGTTTGTTCCAACAAGATCGAACCGTCTGCAAAGTGGACAGCCACATCGTCTTCATGTTCCAGGGAGACCTGGCTGCCTGCAGGCGCGGTCAACAGGTGGTAGCACATGCGAATTGGCTGTAGGCCAAAACCGAGATACTGACCAGGTGCGCTGTGCTTCGCGCGCTTCGACGTTACGGCTGCCATTTCCCTTGGTTCCGCTGCCTTATTGGATTCGCAGTTACCAGCATGCCGATGCCACGACGAGCCGCATCACGTACTGCCGATCCTCCGCTACGGTTTGCCGCCGATCAGGGGTCAGATGCCAATCCTCTGATTATCCTACAGTATTCTCGCCGGCTCGTTGGAATCCACGCAACATAATGCCCAGCATGAGCATCCCCGCAGGACGATTCCGCTTGGTACTTCCGGCGCCTGCGGCGCATATCGGACAGGAGGTGTTTTGGTTTGGCGTCGATGCTCAAAACCTTCCTGCACATCCCCGCGGGCTCGCGTTGCCGTCCGCAACTGAGCAACTAGAAGCAATGCTACTCGCGGATTTGGCGCCTGACGTGCGCGAGCGCATCAGAGTCGTCTTCGATGTTTCAGAGCGATAGTACTTCGAGACACCCATAGCGTTGCCATCGCATGCCGCGTGCCGCACTCGCCGGAGTTTCGTCCCACTTGGTGTTCTAGGGCGTCTCGTCATCGTGTCGGCACGGGCTGATTCGAGCGGTTACGCGCACGCGCGATGATGAACTCCGCCATCCATTCTTTCTGAGTTCTTGGAGGCGGCATAGCGCTGATGAAGCGTTTCACTTCGGCTTCCAGTTCGAAATCTCCCTGGCGATTTAAGATATCACTCGCTCCCCTCCATCCGGCCTCCACTCGGCGTCGAGTTTCGACCAGCGTTTGCCGACCAGCCTCTGGAGCTACTCCGCCCTTCATAAGCTGCGCAGCCACAGCATCGGCCTGCGCGCGCATATACGTCGAGTTTCCTCGCTGACTCGCACGGTAGATGCCGTCCTTCCTCGACGAACGGCTCTCTCCCCTCGCCGCCCGCTCGGTGGCATTCGCTGCGACGCCGAGCAGACGCAGATGCCGGGCGAACTCCGACCGCCACAGCCGCAGCGTCGCCTTCTTGATGTTCAGACGCACGCCCTGCTCACTGATTGCCTTCAGCACGAGATGGACGTGAGGATGCGGCTCGTCCGTGTGCAGGACGAATGCGTAGCGGTGCTGGAGTGCAAACTGTTCTCGAGAAAGGTTGCGCACTGCACCGAGCACCTTGTCCGGCGGGGTGCCGGGCGGCATGGAGAACATCAGCTTGTGGATCAGTTTCGGTGGCTTGCGGCCGTTGGCCGCCGCCAGGCCTGATTGCCGGCGCACATCGTCCAGATCGAGATCCCAGTCCTTCAGAAGTGCGTTGCCGATTCGCCCCTGCAGGCGCTCTCCATCATCGCCCTCTAGTTCCAGCTCGCCGTACCGGCCGATGTAATCCAGGTGCTTGCCAGCCGCCTTGAGGTCGTTGCTGTCGCGGGGTAGGACTTTCACCATCGCCTCGGGAGCACGCTGCACGGTCCGCCGAACCTGCTCCACCTGCGCGGGCGTCAGCCGGTCGGGCGGACGCATCCCGCCTCGCGCATAGCTGGCGATGTCGAGCAGTGGCTCGGCCTTGGGGAGCCTAAACGTCTTCGCCATAGCCGCTCTCCCAACTGGTCAGGTTCGCTTTCAGAAGGCCCTTGGTATTGTCGCGCAACGCCTCGCAGACCTTCAGCATGGCGCGGAACTCGTCCCTCACTGAACCGGGCAACCGACCGCCCTGGTTCGCTGTCCTGGCGATCTGGTTGATGTTCCGACCGATGGCTGCCAGCTCACTGACGCTGCGCTTCAGAACCAGCAGCTCTTCCTTGGGCAACGGCGCTAGCTGCCTCAGATGGCAGCGCGTCAGGACCGAAACATAGGTCGCCGGCCGCATCCCCCGTGCTTCTGCGCGGGCCTCCAGCAGCATCCGGTCGTCACTGCGCAGCCGCACATAGACGCGCCCGCTGCGACTCGACCCCTGCTCCCGCGGCCGGTAACCACCCCTATCCCTCCCGTTCGATGCCCCGCTGCCTGGACCCGCCGCGCGCTGGCCGTCAGTCGCCAGCACCTCGCGCACAACCAGCCGCTTGAGCCATGCGGACTCGCTCAGGAGCTGGCGGTCCGCAAGCGCCTTGACCCGCTGCTTTATGTCCAACGGCAACCGTGCCTTCACGAACTCTGTTGCGACCATAGGCCACATCGTGGCCCCTTAGCCGCCGCGAGGCTATCCTGCATATATGAGTTTTTGCCGCGATACTCGACTTTTTTCATCCGGAATCATCCCGGATCGGAAGTTCT